>BFBZ01000007.1_pt512 | contig 201194 bp, 183 predicted proteins | sample 1888401 | NCBI WGS metagenome assembly BFBZ01 (sample SAMD00112614, study PRJDB3348) | symbiont metagenome | host: Chara braunii
CCCCGCCGTTACATCCGCCGCGAACTGATGTCGGGCTTCGGCTACCAGGGTGAGCCGTCCGAACATCGCAACAACCGCCCGCGCGGTGAGCCGAGCCTCAAGTTGTCGCCGCTCGCCTTCATCAATTTCCTGCAGAACCACGACCAGATCGGCAACCGCGCACTGGGCGACCGTCTGGAGCTCCTTGCCAAACGCGAGGCCATCGAAGCCGCGCTCGCCATCACCCTTCTGGCGCCGATGCCGCCAATGCTGTTCATGGGGGAAGAATGGGGCTCGCGGGAGCCGTTCCCGTTTTTCTGCGACTTCAAGGGCGGTCTCGCGGACGCCGTTCGCCAGGGGCGACGGCAAGAATTCCAGGCGGCTTACGCCACCTACGGCGACAATATTCCCGATCCACTCGATCCGGCAACGTTCACCTCCGCCAAGCTGGATTGGCAGAGCCTCGATCAGGAACCATATCGCACGCGCGCGACCTTGATCCGGGATTTGCTCGCGACCCGCCACCGCGAAATCATTCCGCATCTGGCGCAGGCTCGCTTCGACGCCGGCACCTCCGGCGTATCCCAGGACACGGTGCTTTCGGCACGATGGATCCTCGGCGACGGACGCGCGTTGTCGGTGATGGCGAACATCTCCGACCAGACGACAGAGAACCCGTTTCCGTCCCATCAAGGCCTAACGATCTGGGGTGGCGAACCGCCGGCACTGCTGCCGCCGTGGTCGGTGTACTGGCGCATGGGATAACCGATGGCGCACAGCATTCCGCTTGCGACCTATCGGCTGCAGTTGACCGCGGACTTCGGCTTCGACGCGGCAGCGTCCATCGTGCCCTACCTGAAGGCGCTGGGCATCACCCACCTTTATGCGTCGCCGTTCCTGAAAGCGCGCAGCGGCAGCACCCACGGCTACGACATCATCGATCACAACGCCCTCAACCCGGAGCTGGGCGGCGAACCCGCGTTTGAACGTCTCAGCGTCACGCTGAAAGCTCATGACCTCGGACTGATCCTGGATTTCGTGCCCAACCATATGGGCGTGCATTTCGCCGACAATGCCTGGTGGCTCGACGTTCTCGAGTGGGGCCCTGCCTCGCCATATGCTGCCTTTTTCGACATCGACTGGGATACCCTGCCGTTCCGCCCCCGGCCGGGCATCCTGCTGCCGATTCTCGGCACGTCATACGGCAGCGCGCTCGACCAGGGCGCGATCGAACTGCGTTATGAGCTAACCGACGGGACCTTGTCGGCCTGGTATTATGAGCATCGGCTGCCGATCAGCCCCAATCGTTATGGCGAGATCCTGCAGGTTGTCGTCACCGCGGCAAACGCCGGCGACGCCACCACCGGCAAGGCGCTGTTGTCGATTGCCGCACAGCACCGCGGCCTGCTGCGTTCGCGGCAAGAGGTCGCGGCGATGAAGGCGGCGATCGCCGCCGTCGATGGCGGAAGCGATGTCATTGGGCGCGGACTCACCGCCTATCGCGCAGGCCCGGGACGGAGCACCGAAACGCTGCTGCTGCATCATCTGCTGGAGCGGCAGCACTATCGCGTGGCGGACTGGCGCGTTGCGACTAGCGACATCAACTATCGTCGCTTCTTCGACGTCAATTCGCTGGCCGGCCTGCGGGTCGAACATCCCGCGACATTCCAGGACATTCATGGCCTCGTGGCCCGGCTGATCGCGGACGGCAAACTGCAGGGCCTGCGGCTGGATCATATCGATGGCCTGCGTGATCCTGCCGGCTATTGCCAGCGGCTGCGCCGCTTGATCCGAGCGGCCCAGCCCGATCCAAGCCAGCCATTCTACCTCCTGGTCGAAAAAATCCTCGGCGACGGCGAGGCGTTGCCGCGCCTTGCCGGCGTGCACGGCACCACCGGCTACGAGATCCTGAACACCATCAGCCATGTGCTGATCGACGACAAGGGCCTCTCTGAACTGGACGAAGTCTGGCGGCAGGCCGCCGACATCCGGCCGGATTTCGATCCGGTGTTGCTGCAGGCCAAGCGCCGGGTGATCGACACCATTCTGACCAGTGAGTTCACCGTGCTGGCGCGGCTGCTCGCGCGCATAGCCGCCGGGCATTATTCGACTCGCGACTATTCCGTCGTGGTCTTGCGCGAAGCGCTCGAACTCTACGTGCTGTATTTCCCGGTTTATCGCACCTACGCGACGGTGAGCCATGTCTCCGCCGGCGATCGCGCGCTGATCGAGGCCACCATCGCGCAGGCGCGCGCTAACTGGCCGTATTCCGATGCCGGCATCTTCGATTTCCTCCGTAACGCTCTCACTCTGGATCTGATCGCGCCGGGCAATCCGCCACACAGCAAACCGCGGGTGCGCCGCTTCGCCCTGAAGGTGCAGCAGTTCACCGGGCCGATGATGGCCAAGTCGCTGGAGGACACCACCTTCTATCGCTACCATCGCCTGCTGGCGCTCAATGAGGTTGGCGGCAACCCGGCGGCTCGCGAACTGCCGGTCGATGTTTTTCATCAGGCGATGGTCGATCGCGCCCGCGATTGGCCGCATGCGATGACCACCACGGCAACCCATGACACCAAACGTGGCGAAGACGCCCGTGCCAGGCTGCTGAGCCTCACTGAACTGTCTCATGAATGGGCGGTCGGCGTCGGCAGGTGGAAGCAATTCAACGCCAGGCATATCACCACGGCCGGCAACCTCCGCTGTCCGTCCGTCGCGCACGAATACATGATCTATCAGGCGCTGCTTGGCGCCTGGCCGCTCGACAGGCCTAATCGGGACTTTATCGAACGCATGCAGGCTTATGTCGTGAAAGCTGCGCGCGAGGGCAAGCAGGAATCCAGCTGGATCAATGTCAACGGGGCCTACGAGCAGCGCCTGCAGGACTTCATCGCGACCATTCTGGCAGCCGATCAATCACCGGAATTCCTCGAATCCTTTGCCCGTTTTGCGGAGCGGACGTCCCTGCTGGGCGCGATGAACACCATCAGCCAGACCACCCTCAAGGCTACCTTGCCCGGCGTGCCCGATTTCTATCAGGGCACGGAGCTGTTCGACTGTTCGCTGGTCGATCCCGACAATCGCAGAGGTGTCGATTTTGCCCAGCGCCAAATCGCACTTGGCGCGACCGGCGACATCGACTGGCCCGACCTGACCACGCGCTGGCACGACGGCCACTTCAAACTGCAATGGACGCGGCACTTGCTCACGCTGCGACAGACTTTTCCGGATATCTTGACACAGGGCAGCTACCGGCCTCTTGCGACTCGCGGCCCGCATGGCGATCACGTGCTTGCCTATGCGCGGCAGCATCGACGCGATGCGTTGATTGTCGTCATCTGCCGGAAGTTCGCAGCCTTGACCGATGGTGGCCGCTACTGGTTCAAATCCACCGATATCGACGCCTCGATCGATACGACGGATTTCATGTTCCGAGATGCCGCTGTCAGCGATGCCGTGGAGCCGAGCGGCGCATTGACTTTGTCCCGTGCACTGAAAGAAATACCTGCCGTCGTGCTGTCGGCAACGACCGGAGCCACCCTTCATCGGCAGGACTGAGACGCTGTTCGGGAACCCAAGCCCTCTTCATCATTCGGGCAATATCGTGGTCACGACGGGGCGATCTGCCCCCATCCGCGTCATCTCCGGGGCAGACCTGTTGCTTCACGTTCAGGATGACTAGCTCATAGTCGGCGGCAACGGAAAGCACTCGGGATAAATTCGATGACGAACCAAGAGAATCATCACGAGACCCAAGACAACGTTCTGTACTTCTCGAAGTCGCTCGAACTCCGTGCCAGGGCCATGCAGGTCGCCAGACGTGCCCGTGCGTGTCCCATCGGTCCGGCGCGCAATGAGCTCCGCCAGATTGCCCGCGCCCTCAAGGCCCTCGCCGACAACGATGCCTGGCTGAATGGTCGGATCGAGCCACAATCATTGCGGAACAGGCTACGCAGCGCCTGACGGCTGCGGCCGTTAACCAATCCGCACGCCAGCGAAACCGGGAACCCACGAAAAAATTTCACGTTTTCGGACGGAACCTTTGAGCCGCATGACGATTGTGCGTCATGCGGGAACTTGCGTTGCGCGTTCCCGAAATGTTTGAGGGCAGGTTCCGCATGCTTATGGGCCGATCGTCGCCAGACGCTCCGCGCCATCCGATCGCTGGCATGATCGGGACCTGATCCAGGGGGAATGTCGATGCAGAACGGCCTCGATCCGGGTCTGACCGCAGTTGATTCGTCGATTTCAGCAAAAGGCAGTGGTGAACATCTGGAAGCGCTTCTTGTCGCCCTTCAGGCGATGCGAGCCGGTGACTTTTCTGTGCGGATGGCCGGCAATCATTTCGGCATCGAAGGCAAGATCTCCGATGCCTTCAATGAAATCGTCGCCGCCAACGAACGCATGGCGAATCAACTGGAGCATGTCGGCCAGGTGGTCGGCCGCGAGGGCAAGACCCGGCAACGCCTGAAGGTCGGCCTGCCCGGTGGCGCCTGGGCCGACATGGAAAGTTCGGTCAACACGCTGATCGACGATTTGCTGTGGCCAACCCGCGAGGTGACCCGAGCCGTCGCCGCCGTCGCCCAGGGCGATCTTCTGCAGACCGTCAAGCTCGACGTCGAGGGCCGTCCGCTGAAGGGCGAATTCCTGCAGTCCGCGACCATCGTCAATACGATGATCAAGCAGCTCAGCGTCTTCACTTCGGAAGTGACGCGCGTGGCGCGCGAAGTCGGCACCGAGGGCAAGCTCGGCGGCCAGGCACAGGTGCCGGAAGTAACCGGCGTCTGGAAGGATCTCACCGAGAGCGTCAACTCGATGGCGAACAACCTGACCGCGCAGGTTCGCAACATCGCGGAGGTCACCATCGCCGTGGCCAGCGGCGACCTGTCGAAGAAAATCACGGTCGACGTGCGCGGCGAGATCCTGCAGCTCAAGGAAGCCATCAATACGATGGTCGATCAGTTGCGCTCATTCGCCTCCGAAGTGACGCGCGTGGCGCGCGAAGTCGGCACCGACGGCAAGCTCGGCGGCCAGGCCATCGTGCCCGGCGTCGCCGGCACCTGGAAGGATCTGACCGATTCCGTGAACGCGATGTGCGGCAACCTCACCGCGCAAGTCCGCAACATCGCCCAGGTGACGACCGCGGTGGCGCGCGGCGACCTGTCGCGCAAGATCACCGTGAACGTCTCAGGCGAAATCCTGGAGCTGAAGGACACCATCAACACAATGGTGGACCAGCTCAATGCCTTCGCCTCGGAAGTAACCCGCGTGGCCCGCGAAGTCGGCACCGAAGGCAAGCTCGGCGGTCAGGCCGCCGTGCCCGGCGTCGCCGGCACCTGGAAGGATCTCACAGACAACGTCAACTTCATGGCGTCGAACCTGACCGCTCAGGTCCGCAATATCGCCGACGTCGCATCCGCCATTGCCGGTGGCGACCTGTCCAAGAAAATCACCGTCAATGTGTCGGGCGAAATCCTTCAGCTGAAGGAAACGCTCAATACCATGGTGGACCAGCTCAACGCCTTCGCCGGCGAAGTCACCCGCGTGGCGCGCGAAGTCGGTACCGAAGGCCGGCTCGGCGGCCAGGCCAACGTGCTTGGCGTCGCCGGCACGTGGAAGGATCTCACCGACAGCGTCAACTCGATGGCCAGCAACCTGACGGCACAGGTGCGCAACATCGCCGAGGTGACCACGGCGGTGGCCAACGGCGACCTGTCGAAAAAGATCACGGTGGACGTGCGCGGCGAAATCCTGGAGCTGAAGGACACCATCAACACAATGGTGGACCAGCTCAATGCCTTCGCCGGCGAAGTGACGCGTGTGGCGCGCGAAGTCGGTACCGAAGGCAAGCTCGGCGGCCAGGCGTTGGTGCGCGGCGTGGCCGGCACCTGGAAGGACCTCACCGACAACGTCAACTCGATGGCGAGCAATCTCACCGGACAGGTGCGCAACATCGCCGAGGTGGCCACCGCGGTCGCGAAGGGGGACCTGTCGAAAAAAATCACAGTGAATGTGTCGGGCGAAATCCTTCAGCTGAAGGAGACGCTCAACACCATGGTCGACCAGCTCAACGCTTTCGCCGGAGAAGTCACCCGCGTGGCGCGCGAGGTCGGCACCGACGGCAAGCTCGGCGGCCAGGCCGCGGTGCCCGGCGTCGCCGGCACCTGGAAGGATCTCACCGACAACGTCAACTTCATGGCGTCGAACCTCACCGCCCAGGTCCGCAACATCGCCGATGTCGCCACCGCCATCGCCGGCGGCGACCTCTCCAAGAAAATCACCGTGAACGTGTCGGGCGAGATCCTTCAGTTGAAGGAAACCCTTAACACCATGGTGGACCAGCTCAATGCCTTCGCCGGCGAAGTGACGCGTGTGGCGCGCGAGGTCGGCACCGAGGGCCGGCTCGGCGGCCAGGCCAACGTGCTGGGCGTCGCCGGCACCTGGAAAGACCTCACCGACAGCGTCAACTCGATGGCGAGCAACCTGACGGCGCAGGTCCGCAACATCGCCGAGGTGACCACGGCGGTGGCGAACGGCGACCTCTCGAAAAAGATCACCGTGGACGTCCGAGGCGAAATTCTGGAGCTGAAGGACACCATCAACACCATGGTGGACCAGCTCAACGCCTTCGCCGGCGAAGTGACGCGTGTGGCGCGCGAAGTCGGCACCGAAGGCAAGCTCGGCGGCCAGGCTTTGGTACGCGGCGTGGCCGGCACCTGGAAGGACCTCACCGACAACGTCAATTCGATGGCGAGCAACTTGACCGGACAGGTGCGAAACATCGCCGAAGTCGCCACTGCGGTGGCGAAAGGCGACCTGTCGAAGAAGATCACCGTGAACGTGTCGGGTGAAATCCTTCAGCTGAAGGAAACGCTCAACACCATGGTCGACCAGCTCAATGCCTTCGCCGGCGAAGTCACCCGCGTGGCGCGCGAGGTCGGCACCGACGGCAAGCTCGGTGGCCAGGCCGCGGTGCCCGGCGTCGCCGGCACCTGGAAGGACCTCACCGACAACGTCAACTTCATGGCGTCGAACCTCACCGCCCAGGTCCGCAACATCGCCGATGTCGCCACCGCCATCGCGGGCGGCGACCTGTCAAAAAAGATCACGGTGAACGTATCGGGCGAGATCCTTCAGCTGAAGGAAACGCTCAACACCATGGTCGACCAGCTCAACGCCTTCGCCGGTGAAGTCACCCGTGTGGCGCGCGAGGTCGGCACCGAGGGCCGGCTCGGCGGCCAGGCCAACGTGCCCGGCGTCGCGGGCACCTGGAAAGACCTCACCGACAGCGTCAATTCGATGGCCGGCAACCTGACCGCCCAGGTCCGCAACATCGCCGAGGTGACGACCGCCGTGGCGCGGGGCGACCTGTCGCGCAAGATCACGGTGGACGTGAAGGGCGAAATTCTGGAGCTGAAGAACACCATCAACACCATGGTGGATCAGCTCAACGCCTTCGCCTCGGAAGTGACCCGCGTGGCGCGCGAGGTCGGCACCGAAGGCAAGCTCGGCGGCCAGGCCGAGGTGCCGGAAGTCGCCGGCACCTGGAAAGACCTCACCGACAACGTCAACTTCATGGCGTCGAACCTTACCGCACAAGTGCGCAACATCGCCGAGGTGGCGACCGCCATTGCCGGCGGCGACCTGTCGAAAAAGATCACGGTGGACGTACGCGGCGAAATCCTGCTGCTCAAGGATACGCTGAACACCATGGTGGAGCAGTTGCGCTCCTTCGCCGCCGAAGTGACCCGCGTGGCGCGCGAGGTCGGCACCGAAGGCCGGCTCGGCGGCCAGGCCGTGGTGCCTGGCGTCGGCGGCACCTGGAAGGACCTCACCGACAACGTCAATCTTCTCGCGGCCAACCTCACCACGCAGGTCCGCAACATCGCCGAGGTGACCACCGCGGTGGCGCGCGGCGATCTCTCCCGCAAGATCACCGTGGACGTGAAGGGCGAAATCCTCGAGCTGAAGAGCACCATCAACACCATGGTGGACCAGCTCAATGCGTTCGCCGGCGAAGTCACCCGCGTGGCGCGCGAAGTCGGCACCGAGGGCAGGCTCGGCGGCCAGGCCCAGGTCACCGGCGTCGCCGGCACCTGGAAGGACCTCACCGACACCGTGAACGTGATGGCCGCCAACCTCACCGAACAGGTGCGCGGCATCGTCAAGGTCGTCACCGCGGTGGCCGATGGCGACCTCAAGCAGAACCTCACCGTGAAGTCGAAGGGCGAAGTGGCGGCGCTGGCCGAGACCATCAACAACATGACCGGGACGCTGGCGACCTTCGCCGATCAGGTGACGTCGGTGGCCCGCGAAGTCGGCGTCGAGGGCCGGCTCGGTGGCCAGGCCAACGTGCCGGGCGCCGCCGGCACCTGGAAGGATCTAACCGGCAACGTCAACCTGCTGGCGGCGAACCTGACGACCCAGGTCCGCGCCATCGCCGAGGTGGCGACCGCGGTGACCAAGGGCGACCTGACGCGCTCGATCCAGGTCGATGCCCGCGGCGAAGTGGCCGAGCTCAAAGACAACATCAACACCATGATCGGCAATCTGCGCCTGACCACCGATCTGAACACCGAGCAGGACTGGCTGAAGACCAACCTCGCCCGCTTCACCAACATGCTGCAGGGCCAGCGCGATCTCGCCACGGTGGGGCGCCTGCTGCTGAGCGAACTCGCGCCGCTGGTCAACGCCCAGATGGGCGTGATCTATCAGGTCGAGAACGAGGACAGCCCGCGGTTGCGGCTGCTCTCGGCCCACGCCCAGGATGGCGCCAATCCGCACAAGCCGATCGTCCAGTTCGGCGAAGGACTGATCGGCCAATGCGCCGTCGACAAGCGCCAGCGCCTGGTGTCGGATGTGCCTTCCCGCAATATCACCTCGGCCCTGCTGCGCGTGACGCCACAGAACCTGGTCGTGCTCCCGGTGCTGTTCGAAAACCAGGTCAAGGCCGTGATCGAACTGGCGTCGATCGCCACCTTCACGACGTCGCAAATGACCTTCCTGGAGCAACTGACCGACAGCATTGGCATCGTGCTCAACAGCATCGAAGCGACCATGCAGACCGAAGGCCTGCTGCAGCAGTCGCAGCAGCTCGCCGGCGAGCTGCAGACCCAGCAGAAGGAATTGCAGCAGACCAACGAGCAGCTCGAGCAGAAGGCGCAGCAGCTTGCGGAACGCAACGTCGAGGTCGAACGCAAGAACCAGGAAGTCGAGCAAGCCCGCCGCGCCCTTGAAGAAAAAGCCAGCGAGCTTGCGCTGACGTCGAAGTACAAGTCCGAGTTCCTGGCCAACATGTCGCACGAACTGCGGACGCCGCTGAACAGCATCCTGATTCTCGGCCAGCAGCTGACCGACAACCCCGATGGCAACCTCAGCGCCAAGCAGGTCGAATTCGCCCGCACCATCCATGGCGCCGGCACCGACTTGCTCAATCTGATCAGCGACATCCTGGATCTGTCGAAAATCGAGTCCGGCACCGTCAGCGTCGACGCCGAGGAGATCCTGGTCTCCAATGTGCTCGACACCGTCGCGCGGCCGTTCCGGCACGAAGCCGAGGACCGCCAGCTCTCGTTCGAGGTCAAGGTCGATCCTCACCTCAGCCGCAGCATCGTGACCGACTCCAAGCGGCTGCAGCAGGTGCTGAAAAACCTGCTGTCGAACGCCTTCAAGTTCACCCAGGGCGGCAGCGTCAATCTCACCGTCTCCGCCGCCGTCAGCGGCTGGAGCCAGGAAAACGTGCTGCTCAGCAAGGCCGCGGCCGTCGTCGCCTTCCAGGTGTCGGATACCGGAATCGGCATTCCCCTGGAAAAGCAGAAGATCATCTTCGAGGCATTCCAGCAGGCCGACGCCAGCACCAGCCGCAAGTACGGCGGCACGGGCCTCGGCCTCGCCATCAGCCGTGAGCTTGCGAGCCTGCTCGGCGGTGAAATCCATCTCGACAGCAGGCCCGGCATCGGCAGCACCTTTACGCTTTATCTGCCGCTGAAATACGAAGGTCCGAGCATCGCGCCGCAGACGGTTCCGGAACCGCGTACCCGCCCCGAACTCGCCGTGATTTCCTCCACTTCCGGTCAAGAGCGTGCCGTGGAGCAGGTCCCTGATGACCGCCTCAGCATCGAGCCCGGAGACACCATCCTGCTGATCGTCGAGGATGATCCACACTATGCGCGCGTGCTTGCGGATCTGGCGCGAGACAAAGGCTTCAAGGTCCTGGTCAGCGCCCGCGGTATCGAGGCGTTGGATCTCGCCAAGCAATTCCAGCCCACGGCGGTGTCGCTCGATGTATTCCTGCCCGATGTGCTGGGCTGGACCGTGCTCAGCCAGCTCAAGCAGAACCCGCTCACCCGGCATATTCCGGTTCAGGTGATCACCCTGGACGAAGACCGGCAGCACGCACTGTCACGTGGCGCATTCTCCTTCGTCACCAAGCCGACCACCACCGAGGGGGTCAAGGAAGCGCTCGGACGCATCAAGGAATATACCCGCCCGCGCCGCAAGCGGCTTCTGGTGGTGGAAGACAATCGCGCCGAATCGTTGAGCATCCATCAGCTACTCGGCCACGACGACATCGACATCGTCACCGCCGAAACCGGCAAGGATGCGCTCAGCACCATGCGCCGGGACACCTGCGATTGCGTGGTGCTGGACCTTCGGCTGCCGGACATGACCGGCTTCGACGTGCTGGAGGAAATCCGCAAGGATGACAAGCTCGCCGATACACCGATCGTTGTGTTCACCGGACGGGAGCTGTCCGCCGACGACGAAGCCCGGCTCCAGAGCATTGCCCGCAGCATCGTGGTGAAGGGCGTGGAATCGCCCGAGCGCCTGCTCGACGAAACATCGCTGTTCCTGCATCGGGTGGTAACCGATCTGCCCCCGGAAAAACAGCGGCTGCTGGAGCGGCTCACCACCTCGGACGATGACCTGATCGGCCGCACGGCGCTGCTGGTCGACGACGACGCCCGCAACATCTTCGCGCTCAGCAGCGTGCTCGAACGGCGCGGCATGAAGGTGCTGACGGCGACCACCGGCTCAGAGGCGATCTCGCTGGTCGAGAGCAGCCCCGAGATATCCATCGTGCTGATGGATATCATGATGCCGCAGATGGACGGTTACCAGACCATCGGCGCGATCCGGCAAAACCCGGCCTTCCGCCGCCTTCCCATCATCGCACTCACTGCGAAGGCCATGAAAGGGGATCGGGAGAAGTGCCTGGAGGCCGGCGCTTCGGACTATCTCGCCAAACCTGTGAACACCGAACAGCTGCTGCTGTCGCTGCGCATGTGGTTGCACCGATGATCGCAACAACCGAACGCAACAGGGTCAATATCCTGCTGGTCGACGATCAGCCGGCCAAGCTGCTCGCCTATGAAGCCATCCTCAAGGATCTCGACGAAAGCCTGCTCGTCGCCTCCTCGGGCCGCGAAGCCCTGGAATCCCTGTTGCGCAACGATATCGCCGTCATCCTGATCGACGTCTGCATGCCGGAGCTCGACGGCTTCGAGCTGGCGTCCATGATCCGCGAACATCCGCGCTTTCAGAAAACGGCGATCATTTTCGTCTCCGCGATCCAGGTCACCGATCTCGACCGCCTGCGTGGTTATGAGATGGGCGCGGTCGATTACCTTCCGGTGCCGCTGGTGCCCGAAGTGCTGCGCGCCAAGGTGAGGGTCTTCACCGATCTCTATCGCAAGACCCGTCAGCTCGAACAGCTCAATGCGGAGTTGGAGGCGCGGGTCAAAGCACGCACCGCCGAACTCGAGGCCTCCAACATCCGCCTGGTTGAAAGCGAGCAGCGACGAACGCTGGCGCTCGCCGCCGGCAAGATGGGATCGTGGGATTGGGATTGTCTCAGGAACGATCATCTGTGGGATGAAGGCCAGTATCAGATCTTCGGCGTCGATCCGCAGACGTTCGTGGTTCATCCGGACACCGTGCGGCCGATGATTCACCCCGACGATATCGGAGGTCTGCAGGACGCCATTGCCAGGATCAACCAGGGTGCGCAGAGCTGTGAGGCGGAATTCCGCATCACGCTGGCCGACGGCGAGGTGCGCTGGTGTCTGTGCACCGCGGCTTCGACCCTGGACAACAACGGCAGGGTCGTGCGCGTCAGCGGCGTCACCGTCGATATCACCGAGCGCAAGAAAGCGGAAGAACGGCAGGCCCTGCTGGCCCGCGAGGTCGACCATCGCGCCAAGAACGCGCTGGCGCTGGTGCAATCGATCGTGCGGTTGACCCGCGCGGACGATATCCCGAACTACGTGAAGGCGGTGGAAGGCCGCATTACCGCGCTGGCGCGGGTGCACACGGTGCTGGCCCAGGCGCGCTGGCAGGGCGCGGATATGCGCGGCTTGATCGACGAGGAGCTCGCGCCCTATCAGGTCGGTGACACCAGACGTATCAGCGTCGAAGGTCCTTCGATCATGCTGCAGCCCACGGTCGCCCAGACCCTGGCGCTGTCGATCCACGAACTGGCCACCAACGCGGCCAAATACGGCGCGCTCTCGGTGCGTCAGGGCCATGTCGACATCCGCTGGCGCATCGACGGCGACGATCTCGGCCTGACGTGGAAGGAAACCGGTGGCCCCGCCGTCACCGAGCCTGTGACCCGTGGCTTCGGCACCCGCAGTGTGATTGCCAGCGTCGAGACCCAGTTGCAGGGCGAAGCCAAATTCGATTGGCAGGCGGGCGGATTGATCTGTCGGCTCCGCATTCCCGGTCAGCAGAATCTGCCTGTGCCGGGGCGGCGCAACGCGTCGAACGGCCACCGGCCGGAGCCCTCCAAGCTGGCGTTTACCGGCTCCAGGGTGCTGCTGGTCGAAGATGAGGTCATCGTCGCCATGACCATGAACGACATGCTCACCGATCTCGGCTATTCGGTGCAGGGGCCGCTCGGCCGTCTCTCCGACGCTTTTGCCTCAGCGATGACGCAGCCTCCCGACGTCGCCATTCTCGACGTCAATCTGAACGGCGAAATGATCTACCCTCTGGCGGAATTCCTGATGGAGAAAAAAGTGCCGGTGCTGCTGGTGACCGGGTATGGCGCTGACGGCATCGACCGGCGCTTTGCCAGGCTGCCGCTGCTGCAAAAGCCGCTGGATCGGCACATGCTGGAGCGGCTATTCCCGGCCATCACCGCACCCGAGGTTTCATTTCCGACCCAGCCAGCGAAGAATTTTCATACGCGGCAGTAACGCCCGTCCTGTGGCGCACCGCGCACGGTGACCGGCATCTCTTGACTTGAAGATTTGAAAGAGAAAGAGCGCGGGGACCCCGTCCGCTCGCTCTTTCTCATATCCGTAGTTCGTGGCGATAACGCGCTCACGACCGCTCTCGCGATCTCCGGTATCAAAGATGACGCCGAAGATGTACTACCTGTTTGCGCTAGATCCGACCGAGCAACAAGAGGATCAGCAGAATGACGATCACGAGACCAAGACCGCCACCGCCGTAGTAGCCCGTGCCATAGAATGGTCCGCCACCGAGGCCGCTGAATCCGCCCAGCAGCGCGATTACCAGAATGATCAGAATAATCGTACCTATCGACATCGAAAATCTCCTCAGCCCGCAAAGGACAAAGCAGCACATCGTGCGTGCCGTCCGGGTCAAACCAACCATCGCTCCGTCGCGATCGATGCTGGGGCAATCCGCCGCGGTAGCAAATGTTCCGTCACCTGTTCCGTCGTCGGGGCGGAACAAATCGCGGTGGAGCGGTTACTGTCATGAACCACAGGAGGTGTTTTCAAACCGCGATAACCTGTGGCGATCCTGGTCCGGACATCCGCCCTGTCACTCAGCTTTTGCTAGCCGGACCTAGGCTCTGCTAGGATCGCGTCCCATTCCTTATGCCGGACAGCCACGCCATGACCGCCCCCTCATCGCCCCGCACCGGACCACGGCTGAGGGTCCGCGCCTTGCTGGTAGGCGACCGGCTGAACACCACCAATCTCGAAGCCCGCGAGATGATTTCGACAACGCCGGCGGCGTTTCGCGTTCAGGCCCAGGGCATTGCGGTGCTGTTTCGCTACGGGGTCGTGGTGCTCATCGGCCTTGCACCGGATGAGGAGATCGCATTTCTTGCCGCGCTCAAGCCGCGCATCTCCAGCGAATTCGCCCGCTTTGAGGAAGAAACCACCGACATCGAATTGGGCGACGATCCCGCAGACCTGGTTCAGCCCGGCGGCCCGATTTGCGTCAACGCCTTCTCCAACGACCGCCTGCTGGTTATCGCCGACGCGCTGGCCAAAAGCACTGTTCTGGCGCACGACGAGCGGCGGGTTGCGGCGGTCTTCGACGTCATCGAACCGTTCGCGCGCGAGCTCGCCGAACGTGGACGGACACCGCGCGACCGCAAGGCGATGCTGAAGCTGATCGGCAACGCGCTATTGGTGCAGCAGCGGGTGTCCGGCCGCGTCGCCGTGGTGGAAAAACCCGACGCGCTCTGGGACAAGCCCGAGCTCGAACGGCTTTATGCGCGGCTGGAGGACGAGTACGAGCTGCAAGAGCGCGTCGAAGGGCTGGATCGCAAGCTGACGGTCATCGCCGAAACCGCCCAGGCGCTGACCGACATGATCGATACCCGGCGTTCGCTGCGGCTGGAGTGGGCGATCGTAGTGCTGATCGTGTTCGAGATCGTCCTGACGGTGTATCAGATCCTGGTGCATTCAGGCGGCCATTGAGTCCGGCTGAAAATGGACACTGGCCGCCCTAGAGCTCAGTTCCGATAGAACCGGAACGGAGCTCTAGCTTTTTGTTTTGACGCGTTTTCTTGACGCGAACCGGTATCCACTTCGCTCGAAAACACTCTAGAGATAGCGCAGTCTTCAGTCGTGCTCGTATCCGTAGATCTCGGGGAGGATGAAGATCGCGGCAAGCAATCCGATCAACGGAAAGATCGCCGTGAACAGTGTCGCGCCGGCCTGCCCGATCGCCGTGAACAGCGACGGAAACAGGAAGATCGCCAGGAATGACGGCAGCTTGACGAACATGTAGGCGAAGCCGCTGGCCGTTCCCCGATACTCCGGTTTCGCCACCACCGTCGGGATGGTCATGCAGTTCGACGCATCCCAGTAGTGTCCCCACAGCATCGCGGCGGCGATATACGGCAACAGTGCGATGTGGCCGGTGTAGAGCGCCCAGGCGGCCGTCAGCAGCGAGACGAACACGATGCCAAACCCGGCAATGCCGATGCCGCGATGTCCGATCTTGGGCGTGATCATCGGGCCAACCCAACCGGCGATCGCCGCCACGACGTAGAGCGCCATGGTGACGAGGTTGGTCCCCAGGATCGAGGAGACGCCCACGGTCACGAACAGTACCGGCAGGTAGAAAGCGAAGGTCGAGAACTCGCTGCCCTGGCAGAAGCACGCAATCCAGCCGTAGAGAGTCGCGCGCCAGCGGATCGGGTCCTTGCGGATGTCTGCCAGAAAGGCGGTCGGTCGCGGCTTGGGCACGACAATGTCGCGGTCCGGCAACATGGGCAGGGGATCACCATACATCTGCGTGCTGACCTGCTTGGCTTCCTTGAACCGGCCATGGCGGATCAGCCATACTGCAGTCTCCGGCAGGTCGTGACGCATCACCAGGATCACGAAAGCGGGCAGCGCGCCGAGCCCTAGCGTCACCCGCCAGATCCATTCCTCCGGCAATTGCGCCACGATGAAGATCGCAATAACCGCCAGCGTCAGCACCTCACCGACTGCGAACATGAACTGCCAGCGATTGCCCATCACTTCACGATCACCCTTGGGCATCGACTCCATGATGTAGGTGTAGCCGTTGGAGATATCGCTGCCGAGCGGCACGCCGAGCAGGAAACGCACCACCACCAGCCATCCGACACTGGGCACGAAGGCCTGCACCAGCGCCAGCACGATGAACAAAATCATGGTCGACAGAAACATCACCCGTCGCCCGATCTTGTCCGACAGCCAGCCGCCGATCAGCGCACCGATCAACGCACCGCCCTGGGTGCCGGCCGCCGCCAGCCCCAGCAACAACGGATCGGGATTGTATTGCTGCTTGATGAACACCAGGACGAAGGCGATGGAATACAGATCCCACGCCTCCACCAGGATGGAGGACATCATCAGCCAGCCGACCCGGTTTCCCTTGGGATTGTAGTTGGTGATGAGATAGCGCGCAGCCTGGTCCATGGCCGCTTGATCGGTCGCAGCGATCGTAGTCATGGTGCTTCCTTCCCTGAACTATTTTTGCCGTGTTTCTCGCTAGAGCGTTTTCCAGCGAAGTGGATACCGGTTCGCGTCAAGAAAACGCGTCAAAACAATAAGCTGGAGCTCCGTTCCGATTTTATCGGAACGGAAATAGCTCTAGGTGGAGGCAGAGGTTCGCACCGTCGCCTTGAATCGTTTGGTGATGTCAGGCAGCAGTTCGAGCCCGAGGCCCGGTCCCGGCGGCACGGTGATCTGGCCATCGGCGACCGGCGGCACCACGGTGACGAGATCGCGATACCAGGTCCGGTAATAGGCCCGCACGCTCTCCTGGATCAAGGCGTTCGGCGCGTTGAGGGACAGGTGCGTCGAGGCGCAGAGCACCACCGGACCAGTGCAATCATGCGGCGCCACGGGCAGATGCCATGTTTCCGCCATCGCCGCGATCTTGCGCGCCTCCGACAGGCCGCCGCACCAGCCCAGATCCAGCATCACGATGCCGGCAGCGCCGGTCTCGAGCAGATCACGGAACGCCCAGCGGCTGCCCAGGGTCTCCGACGCGCAGATCGGCGCCGGCGACACCGCGGCATAGCGCGCGAGTTCACCCAGCGAGTCCATCCGGATCGGATCTTCGTGCCAGTACGTGTTGAACGGCGTCAGCGCCTTGGCAATCTGCATCGCCGGCAACAGCTGCCACAGCGAGTGGAATTCGACCATGACATCGATCTTGTCGCCGACGGCGCGGCGAATCTTTTCAAATGGCGCAAGCGCCGTCTTCAGGTCGGCGGCCGAGATATGCCAGCCGTCGGATTTTTCCGCCGCGATATCGAACGGCCAGATCTTCATGGCGGTGATGCCTTCAGACAAGAGATCCTCGGCGAGTTCGTCGGCGCGGTGCAGGAAGGCATCGAGATCGTTGAGATCCTTGACGTCCAGCCCCCAGTTTCCTGTGTTCTGTCCGCTCCCCTTGCGCATGTAGGAGGTGCCCGCACAGGTGTTGTAGGTGCGGATCGTCGGCCGCGAGAAGCCGCCGAGCAATTGCGCGATCGGCTGGCCGGTCACCTTGCCGAACAGGTCCCACAGCGCGATATCGAAGGCGGAATTGCCGCGTGCTTCGACCCCGGTCGAGCGAAAGCCGAGATAACCCGTCAGATCCTTGGCGAGCCGGTCGATGGCCAGCGGATCGCGCCCAAGCACCTTCGGAGCCATGACCTCGTGGACATAGGCTTCGACGGTGGCCGGCGCGAAGAAGGTTTCACCCAGACCAACGAGGCCTTCATCCGTATGGACGCGCAACCAGATCAGGTTTGCGAATTCCTCCAGCCGGATGGTTTCGAGCGCCGTAATCTTCATATCAGATGCCTTTTAGTTGATACCCGCGGCGACCAGCGCCTTGGTCGAGTGGTCGAAATGCTCCGCCATCAACGTTGTAGCGGTGTCATGGTTGCGATCGTGGATCGCCCCGGCGATGGCCTCGTGGCATTCGATACTGGCCATGCGAGCGCTGTCGCTGGCGCGGCTGTTCCAGCCGATGTGCCAGCTCTCACGGGTGACGACGTGAAACGATCCGACGATGAGATTGAACATGGGATTGCGCGATGCACGCGCGATCGCTTCGTGAAACGCGATATCATGCTCCATGACCTTGCGCAGATCCGGAAGATCCGCGCGCATCGCCGCCGCCAGCGCCACGATTTCGGCCGCCTCGCGATCGGTGCGGCGCATCGCGGCGAGCGCCACGGTCCGCAGCTCGATGGTTCGGCGCACATCGTAGATCTGCTGGATACTGATCTGGTCGGTGTGGACGGCATGATCCAGCACGATGGCCAGGACGCTCGGATCGATGGCGGAGACCCGCGCCCGCCGCCCGTTGCCGACATCGATCAGCTTGAGGGCCGCCATCGAACGGAAGGCCTCACGGACCACGACCCGCGAGACGCCGAGTTCGAGCGCGAATGCGTTTTCGCCGGGAAGCGCATCACCCGGCGCAAGCCCATTGCTGCGAATGTGGGTCTTGAGGGACGCCACGACCTGATCGACCAGGCTGGCGTCTACCCCCGATCCGGCCACGACGGGCAGAGTCTCGGTCGTCATTTCCTCAACCTATATTATAGGTTATCTATTCCTATAATACAGCTTGAAGCGATCATCTTGTCAACTCTGCCGCCCAGCAACGGGAGAGGATCGCGCGCCGATGCCAGCGAGAGCCCACCCCAAGAACGCCGGGAAGATCGAGCCGTGCGCTGCTGTCCGCATTGGTGACCTATGACGCCGTCAATTCCGTCAGCTCTTCGACCACGGCGAGGGCCGGATAGAAATTATCGTCATGGAAATACTGGCTGCGGGTGATCAGCACCGGGATTCGGGCGCCGCGGGCCGCCGTGAGGCCGTTGCCGGAATCCTCGATCGCGAGACATGTGCCGGCCGGATGTCCAAGCCGGGTCAGCACCTCGACATACACGTCGGGCGCCGGCTTCTTGCGCGGGACATCGTCACCGGCAACGACGGTGGAGAACAGCTTCTTCCAGTCACGATCGAGCGAGGCCGACAGCAGCGCATCCACGTTGCCGAATGTGGTCGTGGTGGCGATCGCGAGCTGCTGGCCGCGCGCCACGGCGCCGCGGATCAGCGTTTCGACGCCGGGTCGCAGCGGACAGCCGCCCTGCGCGATCAGGTCGGCATACCGCCGTGTCTTGATCCGATGCAGATTCGCGATCTCCGCATCCGACAGCCAAAGGCGATGCTGCTGCATCCGGTCGAATGCCTGCATGCGCTCCTTGCCACCGGTGACCCGCAGCAGGCCCTTGTAGGTCGGGCGATCCCAAAACCATGGAATTCCGGCCTGCGCGAACGTCTCATTGAAGGCGCGACGGTGGATCTCCTCGGTCTCCGCAAGGGTGCCGTCGACGTCGAAGATCAGCGCACGAACATGCCCGACGAGATCCTTCAGCCGGCGGCGGCGCAAAGCAGCCAGGGACGGAACGCCCTTCATGACGGTCGTCCCGGCTCCGAAGCTCCCGAAAACACCCGGCTGGCCAGCACATCGCCCGCCTCGATCGACATCAGGTCGCTGCTGGTCAGAACCCGGTCGAGCTTCGACACCAGCCGATTGGCCTGGCGCAGCCGGATGCGATCGAGCGCATTGCGGATCGAGCGCGCGTTGGAGAACAGCGGCTGGACCTTGCGCGCCGCGATGTAGCGCTCGAACGCCGCGCGCGCATCGGGTGTAAACCGATAATTCTGGTCGTCGAGCATCAGTTCGGCAATCGCGAACAACTCCGCATCAGAGTAGTCCGGAAAATCGATATGATGCGCGATGCGGGAACGGAAGCCTGGGTTGCTCTGGAAGAAGCGCTCCATGCGATCGCCATAGCCCGCGAGAATCACGACGAGGTCTTCGCGCTGGGATTCCATCACCTGAAGCAGGATCTCGATCGCCTCCTGTCCGTAATCGCGTTCGTTCTCGGGACGATAGAGATAGTAGGCCTCGTCGATGAACAGCACTCCGCCCATCGCCTTCTTCAGGATCTCCTTGGTCTTCGGCGCAGTGTGGCCGATGTATTGTCCGACCAGATCGTCGCGGGTCACGCTGATGACATGGCCGCGTCGAACGAAGCCGAGCCGGTGCAGGATGCCGGCCATCCGCAGCGCCACCGTGGTCTTGCCCGTGCCCGGATTGCCGGTGAACGACATGTGCAGGGTCGGAAACGTGGTCGCCAGCGCCATCTTGCGGCGAATACGCTCGACCAGCAGCAGCGAGGCGATTTCGCGGATCCGGGTTTTCACCGGAACGAGACCGATCAGCTCGTTATCGAGCTGCGCCAGCACCGAGGCGATGTCGACCGCTTCGAATTCCTGGCGCAGATCGACCGAGGAAACGACAGGCTCGGCGACGGCGATATCATCCGAAGCGGGCACGACAGATGGTCTGGAGTTCACGCGACTCACCATATCTCTGCAAGATCAAATCGACTTTGCTTTTTAAAGATGCTCCGTCGCCGTCGAGACGACGACGACGGAGCAGGACATCCGACCGGCGAGGGGGCGAACGACCGGGAGGTGAGATCGTCCGTGTGGGCGGTCGAATGAGTCACGACGAATAACGCTCGCCCTCAGGCCGCTCCGCCGCGTAGGCATGCGTCGAATACCGCATGTTGCGGCCGACCGATTCCTGCCGGCTGAGCCGGAAGCCCGGCTCGTCCTGCGGCCGGTTCACGATGAAGGAGATCCGCACGGACTCCCATCCGTGGGTCGAATCGAAGCCGGAAATGCGGATATAACGATCGCCATAGACGCGTCGGCAATCGGCGAGTTCCTTCATGATGCCGGCGGCGTCGGGCAGGTCGAACATCGGCAGGCCCCACATATCCCAATAAGTGTTGCGGGGATGCGGATCGTCGGTGAACTCGATGTTCACCGCCCACCCCTTGTCCAGGCAGTATTGAACCTGGCTGGTGATCTGGCTGTCGGTCAGATCGGGGAGGAACGAAAAACAACCCTGGGTGACACGCATAATGTCTGTCCTTTCAAACCGCGAGACTTGTTAAACAGCGAGCCCACTAAACCGCGAGACTTGGCGTCGGCACGAAGTCGGGCGCATCGGTCGATTCGTAATTGAAGGTGACGTCTTTCCACACCTCCAGCGCTTCACGCAGCGGCGTGCAGGTCTGCGCCGCCTTGGCCAGGATCTCCGGGCCTTCGTGAACGTAGTCGCGGCCCTCATTGCGGGCGAAGATCATGGCTTCGAGGGCGACACGGTTGGCGGTCGCGCCGGCCTGGATGCCGCGGGGGTGGCCGATGGTGCCGCCGCCGAACTGCAGCACCACATCCTCGCCCAGCAGGTCGAGCAGCTGATGCATCTGCCCGGCGTGAATGCCGCCCGACGCCACCGGCATCAGTTTGTTGAGGCTCGCCCAGGGCTGGTCGAAGAAGACACCATGTTCGAGTTGCATCGGATTGAAGTCCTCGCGGCAGATGTCGTAGTAGCCGCGCGTGGTGTTGGGATCGCCCTCCAGCTTGCCGACCACAGTGCCGGCATGAATGTGATCGACCCCGGCGAGCCGCATCCATTTGGCGATGACGCGGAAGGAGACGCCATGGTTGCGTTGCCGCGTATAGGTGGAGTGCCCTGCGCGGTGCAGATGCAGGATCATGTCGTTGCGGCGCGCCCACTTCGCCATCGACTGGATCGCGGTGTAGCCGATGACGAGATCGATCATGACGATATTGGAGCCGAGTTCGCGGGCGAACTCCGCGCGCTCGTACATGTCCTCCATGGTCGCTGCGGTGACGTTGAGATAGGTGCCCTTGATCTCGCCGGTCGCCGCCTGGGCGCGATTGACCGCCTCCATGCAGTAGAGAAAGCGTTCGCGCCAATGCATGAAAGGTTGCGAATTGATATTCTCGTCGTCCTTGGTGAAATCCAGGCCCCCTTTCAGCGCCTCATAGACCACGCGACCGTAATTGCGGCCGGACAGGCCGAGCTTCGGCTTGACGGTGGCACCGAGCAGCGGGCGACCGAACTTGTCCAGCCGCTCGCGCTCGACCACGATGCCGGTCGCCGGTCCCTGGAATGTCTTCACATAGGCGACTGGCAGCCGCATGTCCTCGAGCCGCAGCGCCTTGAGCGGCTTGAAGCCGAACACGTTGCCGATGATCGAGGCCGTGAGGTTGGCGATCGAGCCCGGCTCGAACAGATCGAGGTCGTAGGCGATATAGGCGAAGTAGCTGTCCGGAGAATTCGGCACCGGATCGACGCGATAACACTTCGCCCGGTATTTTTCCGCCGCGGTCAGCCGATCGGTCCACACCACCGTCCATGTCGCGGTGGAGGATTCACCGGCGACCGCCGCGCAGGCCTCCGTCGGATCGACGCCATCCTGCGGGGTGACGCGGAACAGCGCAATCACGTCGGTGTCCTTGGGCACATAGTCCGGCTCCCAATAACCCATGCGCTTGTATTCCATGACGCCGGACTTGTAGCGTTCCTTGCCGCGGATGGTCATCGACTGGTGGTTCATGTCACGCTCCTCATGATTGGTGTGGCGATGGCCCTCAGGCCGCAGCGGTCATTCCCTGGATTTTCGGATCGAGTGCACCCGAACGGTAGCGCCGCGCCATGTCGGCGAGCGGAATGACCTTGATGCGGCCGGCATTGCCGGCGGTTCCGAATTGCTCGAAGCGCTCGCGGCAGAGATCGCGCAAGGCGTCCATTGCCGGTTTCAGAAATTTACGCGGATCGAACTCGCTTTTCATCTGCACGGCGACCTTGCGGAAGGCCGCGGTCATGGCCAGCCGGCAGTCGGTATCGATATTGACCTTGCGCACCCCGTGCCTGATGCCGCGGACGATTTCCTCCACCGGCACGCCCCAGGTCTGCGGCATCTCGCCGCCGAACGCATTGAACATGTCCTGCAACGGCTGCGGCACCGAGGACGAGCCGTGCATCACCAGATGGGTGTCCGGCAGGCGGCGATGGATCTCCTCGACCACATCCATGGCCAGGATCTCGCCATCAGGCTTGCGGCTGAACTTGTAGGCGCCATGCGACGTGCCCATGGCGATCGCCAGCGCATCGACCTTGGTCGCGCGCACGAAATCGACCGCCTGGTCCGGATCGGTCAGCAATTGCTCGCGGCAGACCGTGCCTTCCGCACCGTGGCCATCCTCCTGCTCGCCGCCACCGTGCTCGAGCGAACCCAGCACCCCGAGTTCGCCCTCCACCGACGCTCCGATCCAGTGCGCCATCTGCGCCACGCGGCGCGTGATGTCGACATTGTAGGCATAGTCGGCCACGGTCTTGGCGTCGGCCTCGAGCGAGCCGTCCATCATCACCGAGGTGAAGCCGTGCTGGATGGCGGTGGCGCAGGTGGCTTCGTCGTTGCCATGATCCTGGTGCAGGCACAGCGGAATATGCGGATACATCTCCACCAGCGCGTCGATCATCCTGGCCAGCATGATGTCGTTGGCATAGCTGCGGGCGCCGCGCGAGGCCTGCATGATGACCGGCGCGTCAACCGCATCCGCCGCTTCCATGATGGCAATGCCCTGCTCCATGTTGTTGATGTTGAACGCCGGCACGCCGTAACCGCGCTCCGCAGCATGGTCGAGCAGTTGCCGCAGGGTGATTTTTGCCATCGTCGTCTCCGTCACCAATATCCAGAAGCGATCACGCCGTTGCGTCGCTTTGCGCCGCATCAAAATTCAGTATGGCCTGGTGCGCGGCCACGACCACGGCGTCGGCGGTGATGCCAAACCTGCGATAAAGTTCGCCTGCGGGCGCGGATGCGCCGAAGCCTGTCATGCCGATGAACTCACCATGCTCGCCGATCCACTGGCGCCACGCGCCCTGAATGGCGGCCTCGATACCGACCCGTGGGCCTCGACCCAGCACGGCGAATCGATCCTCTGCCGATTGCGCGGCAAACAATTCGAAACATGGCGCCGACACCACCGCGGCGCGGATGCCGCGCTGGCCCAGCGTGTTGGCCGCCTCGACCGCGATGGCGACTTCGGAGCCGGTCGCAATCAAGGTCACGTCGCGTTCGCCATCAGGTTCGACCAGTACATAGGCGCCCCTGGCCACGCCGTTCGTCGAGGTCGGGCTGCGATCGAGCACCGGCAGAGCTTGCCGGGACAGGCAGAGAATCGAAGGCTGGTGTTCGGCGCGCAACGCACAATCCCATGCCTGCGCGGTCTCGACGGCGTCCGCCGGACGAAACACCAGCAGATTTGGAATGGCGCGCAGCGCGGCCAGATGCTCCACCGGCTGGTGGGTCGGCCCGTCCTCACCAAGTCCAATTGAATCATGGGTCATGACGTGGATGACGCGCACCCCCATCAGCGCGGCGAGGCGGATCGCCGGGCGGCTGTAGTCCGAGAATGTCAGGAACGTGCCGCCATAGGGAATGAAGCCGCCGTGCAGAGCAATGCCGTTCATCGCCGCCGCCATGGCGTGTTCGCGAATGCCGTAGTGGACGTAATCGCCATCGAACACGCCAGGCCCGATCGACCGTTGCGCTTTTGTCAGGGTCAGATTGGAATGGGTCAGGTCGGCGGATCCCCCGAGCAGCTGGGACGAGGCCGCGGTCATCGCTTCGAGGACCTGTTGCGAAGCCTGTCGCGTCGCGATGGTGGGCCGCTCTTCGGCAAACCGGCTGCCGATCTGCCGCAGCGCCTCGTCGTGCCGGCGGGGCAATTTGCCTTGCAGCGCGCTTTCGAAGCTGATGCGTTCGCCGGCGTCCAGCCGCTCCATCCGCGATTTCCAGGCGTTGCGTTGGCCCCGTCCCCGTGTGCCGACGCCACGCCAGTGCGACAGAAGCTCCGCGGGGATGTCGAACGGCGCATGCGGCCAATCCAGCGCAGCGCGCGCGCCGGCCATTTCCTCGGTGCCGAGCGGCGCGCCATGAACCTTTTCGGTGCCCTGGCGGGTCGGCGCGCCATAGCCAATCACGGTGCGGCATGCGATCAGCGACGGCGCGTCGCTCTCGCGCGCTTCCGCGATGGCCTGAGCGATCGCCGCCGGATCATGGCCATCGATCCGGCGCACCGACCAGCCCGACGCCTTGAAGCGCAACAATTGATCGTCGGAGCACGACAGCGACGTCGCACCGTCAATGGAGATCCGGTTGTCGTCGAACAGCACGATCAGGCGCGCGAGCCTGAGATGCCCCGCCAGCGAGATCGCTTCATGGCTGAGGCCCTCCATCAGGCAGCCATCGCCGGCAATCACGTAGGTGAAGTGATCGACCAGCGCATCGCCAAAGCGTGCGTTGAGCAGCCGCTCGGCCAGCGCCATGCCGACTGCGGTGGCGATCCCCTGCCCCAGCGGCCCAGTCGTGGTCTCGACACCGGGGGTATGGCCGTATTCCGGATGCCCCGGCGTCTGCGACCCCCACTGACGAAACGCCCTGAGCTCATCGAGCGTCATCGTCTCATAGCCCGTCAGATGCAGCAGCGCGTAGAGCAACATCGACCCATGACCGGCCGACAGCACGAAGCGATCTCGATCCGGCCAGTGCGGATCAGCGGCATCGAATTTCAGGAACTGCGAGAACAACACCGTCGCAACGTCCGCCATGCCCATCGGCATTCCCGGATGACCCGACTTCGCCTTCTCCACGGCGTCGGCGGCCAGGAAACGAACCGCATTGGCCATCGCGGCGTGGGAGACGGCCGGACGAACGGCGTCGGTTGCTGTGGAAGCGGTGTGAGCCGTCATAGCGTGCGCCTCTTGCGTTCGATCAGTTGCAGGATCAGCGGTGTGAGGATGAGCTGCATCGCGAGATCGAGCTTCGATCCGTGGATCACGATCGAATTCGCGCGCGACATGAAACTGTTGGGGATCATCGACAGCAGATAGGGAAAATCGATGCCGCGCGGATTGCGCAAGCGGATCACGACCATCGATTCATCCGGCGTCGGGATCCACCGCGCGATGAACGGATTCGAGGTGTCCACCGTGGGCACGCGCTGGAAATTGATATCGGTCTCGGTGAACTGCGGACAGATGTAGTTCACATAGTCCGGCATGCGCCGCAGAATGGTGTCGGTCACCGCCTCGGTGGAGTAACCGCGATCCTTGCGGTCGCGATGCAGCTTCTGGATCCATTCGAGGTTGATCACCGGGACCACGCCGATCTTGAGATCGGCGTGTTGCGCGACATTGACCTTGTCGGTCACGACAGCGCCGTGCAACCCCTCGTAGAACAGCAGGTCGGATTCCGCCGGCAGCGGCGACCAGGCGGTGAAGGTGCCGGGATCGCCGCCGTACAGCGCCGCCTCTTCGTTGTCGTGAACATAGTGCCGCGTCGTGCCGGTGCCGGATTCGCCGTAGTCCCGGAACAGCTTTTCGAGCTCCTCGAACAGATTGGTCTCGGGGCTGAAATGGCTGAAATGCCTGTTGCCCTGTTCCGCCTTCTCCAGCATTTTTTGCCGCATTTCGGCGCGGTCGTAGCGGTGGAACGCATCGCCTTCGACATAAGCCGCAGTCACCTTCTCGCGGCGGAAGATGTTCTCGAACGTCTTCTTCACCGACGTGGTGCCAGCGCCGGACGAACCGGTCACGGAGATGATGGGGTGTCGACGGGACATGGGCGCCTCCTCAGCGGAACAGGCCGCGCCGCGCAAACAATGGCGCGTCGCTGCTCTCGAACCGAAGCTCTATCCCCTCGTGCAGGACATCGACATCGCGCACCGCGCGCGCCGATCCCATGATCAGCGGCACCCGCTGATGCGGCCGTCGTGCCGATACATCGAGGACGCGGTCGCGCCCCGTGCTCGCGGCGCCACCAGCCCACTCCATGATCAAGGCGATCGGATGCGCTTCGTAGATCAGCCGCAGGCGGCCCTCGCGATAGCCCGGACGCGCATCGGCGGGATAGAGGAACACGCCGCCGCGAACCAGGATACGGAACGTCTCTGCAACCAGCGAGCCGATCCAGCGCATGTTGAAATCTTCGCCACGTTCGCCGTTTGCGCCCTGGAGGCAATCGTCGATGTAGGCGCGCACCGCCCCGTTCCAGTGTCGGCGATTGGAGGCGTTGATGGCGAACTCCGCCGTGTCCGGCGGAACGCGAACGCCGCGCCGGACCAAGATAAACTGCGTGATGCGGCGGTCGAGGATGAAGATATCGACGCTGCCGTTGAGCGCCAGCACCAGCGCTGTCTGCGGGCCATAGATGAAAAATCCAGCCGCGCACTGCGCCACGCCGGGCTCGAAAAACGACGACAGGACGTCCCGCGCGCGCGGCCGGATCGAGAAGATCGTCCCGACCGACATGTTGTTGTCGAGGCCGGCCGACCCATCGAGCGGATCGATCGCGATGCAGAGCGGCGCATCGGGATCGAGCGCCTCCGGCAATTCGGCCTCTTCCGACAGGATGGCCGCAACCGGCGCGTCGCGCAGCGCCGCGCGCATCAGGCGATCGGCTGCGACATCGATATCCGTCTGCCGGTCGCCATCCGGATTGATCCCGCCAACCTGACCGGTGGCGTCAGCCAGCGGCCCAGCCGCGATCGTGTCGGCCAGCTCGACAGCCGCGCGGGCCAGCGAGGCAATCACCGCAACCACGGCAACCTGCTGGGGAAGCTGGAATGCCGGGCCTTCAAGATAGGCAGCCAAGGTCGGTTGATGATCCACCGGTCGTCTCCCTGAGATCGCGCCCTCTTCGATGGGGCTGCCTGACCCGATGCGGCCCCTCAGGGGCTGCCGTCTCGCTATCAACGTCGAAATTGCTAAATTAGTAAAATTTCAATATCTTAGGTATGAGCAAAGAAATTCTTATAAAGGTAGGCGTCTAACACGAGGTGAGCCATGGCCGGCCGTTTTCCACGCGACCTGACGCTCCGCCAGCTGCGCGCACTGGCTGCCGTGCAAAGCACGGGCTCGGTCACCGCGGCCGCGAACTGGCTGAATCTGACCCAGCCCGCCGTTACCCTGCAGCTCCGCAATCTCCAGACCCTGGCGGGACTGCCGCTGATCCAGCGCACCGGCGACGGCATGCGGCTGACCGACGCCGGCCGCGAAGTGCTCGCCATGACCGGACGGATCGAAGCCGCGTTGCTTGATTGCGAGCAGTCGCTCGACATGATCGCTGGCCGCACCGGGGGCCGGGTCTCGATCGGGGCCGTCAGCACGGCAAAGTACTTCGTGCCGTTCGCGATCGGCGCGTTCTCGAAGCGCAATCCGAAAATCGATATCGCGCTCAAGATCGGCAATCGCGAGGATATCCACGAAGCCCTGCGCGGTTACGATCTCGATATCGCCGTCATGGGACAACCTCCGGCGGATGTGGCGGTGGACATGCGCCTGCTCGGCCAGCACCCGCATGTCGTGGTCGCCGCCGCCGATCACTGGCTGGCGCGCGACGAGGGCCTGGCCGCGGTCGATCTCACCTACGAGACCTTCATCACCCGCGAACGTGGCTCAGGCACCCGCATGCTGATGGAGCAATTTTTCCAGGCGACCGACCTGCAGCCGAAGATCGGCATGGAGATGGAAAGCAACGAGACCATCAAGCAGGCGGTGATCGCGGGGCTCGGCGTCGCGTTCATCTCATCGCACACCGTGGCGCGTGAGCTCGAGGACGGCCGCCTTGTCACCCTCGATATCGCCGGCCTGCCCGTGATGCGGCAATGGTACGCCGTACGCCGCCGCGACAAGGAGTTGCTGCCACCGGCGCAGGCGATGCTCGACTTCCTGGGCGAGGAAGGATCCCGCTATTTGCCCGCGATTCCCGCGGCTCGATAAACTGAAGACGCGGCACGAACGGAGGTCCCGCAGCGTAACGGCACAGAGCTCTCGCTCTGTGCCGCGTGGCAGTTCAGACCCGCTCGATGATGATGGCCGGCGCCATGCCGCCGGCGGCGCACATCGTCACCAGGCCGCGCTTCAGGTTGCGCCGCTCGAGTTCGTCCAGCACCGTGCCGATCAGGATCGAGCCGGTCGCGCCGATCGGATGCCCCAGCGCGATCGAACCGCCATTGACGTTGACCTTGTCACGGTCGAGCTTGAGGTCGCGGATGAACTTTTCAGCAACCACCGCGAAAGCTTCGTTGATCTCGAACAGATCGATATCACCGATATCGAGGCCCGCCTTGGCCAGCACCTTGCGCGCTGCCGGCACCGGTGCGTTCAGCATCAGTGTCGGCGAATCGCCCATGTTGGCCATGGCAACGACCCGCGCGCGCGGCTTCAGGCCGTGCGCCTTGGCATAGGCAGGTGAAGCCAGCAGGATCGCCGCGGAGCCGTCCACCACGCCCGACGAATTGCCGGCGTGGTGAACATGGTTGATCTCGAGATCGGGATACTTGTCGAGGATCAGGCTGCGATAGGTGGTCCCCTTGTCGTCGATCGGATAATCGGCGATGGCAGGGAACGCCGGCTTGAGGCCCGACAGCGCTTCCAGCGTGGTTTGCGGGCGCGGATACTCTTCGCGATCGAGCGCGAGCGTGCCGTCTTCGCGGTAGACCGGAACGAGACTCTTGTCGAAATAGCCATTGGCGATGGCGTTCGCAGCACGCTGCTGGCTCAGCAGCGACAGGCGATCGGTGTCTTCGCGGCTGATGCCTTCCATGGTCGCGATCGCGTCGGCGCAAACACCCTGGTGCGACTGCGGATGCAGCGCCCGCAGCCGCAGGTTTCCGGAATCCATCAGCATCGGCCCGTCGCCGCGCCGCGTCGCCATCGACATCTTCTCGGTGCCGCCGGCGATCACCAGATCCTCCGCGCCCGCCATGATCGAAGCCGCCGCCATGTTGACGGTGGTGATGCCGGAGCCGCAGAAGCGGTCGAGCGTCACGCCGCTGGCGCGGACGTCATACCCCGCATCCAGCGCCGACATCCGGCCGATATCGCCGCCTTGCGGACCGACCTGCGCGCTGGTGCCCCAGATGATGTCGTCGACATCGGCGGTGTTGATGCCGGTGCGCTCGGCGAGCGCCCGCAGCACGGTCGACCCGAGCTGCTGAGGATGAATCTCCGACAGCGCGCCTTTGCCGGCTTTGCCGATGCCGCGCGGGGTGCGGCAGGCATCGATGATGAGTGCTTCGGCCATGAGTTGTCTCCTCTGCTTCCTCGTGCGCTGTGACCGCGCGGATTACCGGGGCGCCATGCGGATCGCGCCGTCGAGCCGCACATCCTCGCCATTGAAGTACGTGTTGGTGATCATGGTGTGCGCGAGTTGCGCATACTCGTCCGGCCGGCCGAGGCGGCGCGGGAAGGGAACCTGAGCACCAAGCGCAGCCTTCACCGCCTCCGGCGCCCGCTGCAGCAGCGGCGTATCGAAGATGCCGGGCAGAATGGTGTTGACCCGGATCGCTTCGCTGGAGAGATCGCGTGCAATGGTCAGCGTCATGCCGACGATGCCGGCCTTCGACGCGGTGTAGGCAACCTGCCCGATCTGCCCATCTTCGGCGGCCACCGACGCCGTATTGACGATGGCGCCGCGATCGCCATCCGGCAGCGGATCGAGCGTCAGCATGCCGGCGGCGCTCTTGGTGATGCAACGGAAGGTGCCGATCAGATTGACCTGGATGATCCGCTCGAAATTCTCCAGCGGATATTCCTTGATCTCGCGGGTCTGCTTGTCGCGGGAGACGGTTTTCGCCGATCCGCCGACGCCCGCGCAGTTCACTAGAATGCGCTCCTGACCGATCGCTGCGCGTGCCTTGGCAAAGGCCGCATCGACCTCCGGCGTCGAGGTCACATTGACCTTGCAGAACACGCCGCCGAGCTCCTTCGCCAGCGGCTCGCCGAGATCGCCGTTCAGATCGAACAGGGCGACCTTGACGCCGTGCGACGCCAGCATCCGCGCGGTGGCAGCCCCGAGACCCGAAGCACCGCCGGTGACGACGGCCGAAATTGAAGAATCCAGTTTCATGAGGGTGTCTCCTTCCCAGTCGGCCGGCTTGCTGCAGCGCATTTTGCGCGCAGCCACCGTCGGTTTTGTTTTTTCAGGCGAGGATGTCGAGCCGCGTACTTTTCTAGGGACCGCCTCGACTGCGAGCAAGGATCTTTGGGCTGCCCTGACCGAAACGCAGATATGCCGGAGCGGCTTCGTCCGCGTCACGGAATTCTCGGAGACAATGTGGGGATAGCGTGACCGGCGAGACGGTATCGCACCGGCTTACTCGTCCCGGTTGTCGTCACCGCTTCCCGTGGCACGCTCCAGCACGCGAATATGCCGCTGAAGCAGCGCGGCGGCCTTGGCGACATCGCGTTTCTTCAGCGCGTTGACAATCTGGCGATGCGCCTGGCTAGACCCGGGCTGCCAGCCGGCGGAGCGGGTCGCGGAAAAGATGATCCGGGAGTTGGCGAGCTGAAGTTCGTCAAGCATGGCAAGCAAGCGAGGCATCTTGCAGGGAGCCACCAGCTCCCGATGGAATGCGCGATTGGCCTGCTCCCATTCGATGATGGATTGCGCCTGTTCGCCGGCCAGCAGCGCCTGCTCGATTCGATCGAGAGAAGCCGCGTTCAGCTTCGGCGCCGCGTGCGTCAGGGCCAACACCTCGAGGGAGGCGCGAATCTCGACGATCTCCTGCATCGAGGCGTGATCGAGCGGCGCCACGCGCATTCCACGGCGAGGCTCACTGATGAGCAGACCTTGTGCCCGCAACAGCTGGAACGCCTCCCGCGCGGGAACGTGGCTGGATTCAAATTCTTCGGCAACGCGGTCCTGACGAAGGGGAACGCCTGGCGCGAGCTCGCCGGAGACGATGCGTTCTGCAAGGACACGCGCGATGCGTTCTGCAGTCGTTTGCGACATGATATTCCTATAGATTATCTATGATAAAAACGCGTGCGCGTCCGAACAACGTCTGTATGGTCTCGCCATCATAGATCATAGCCCAAAATTATCTATGATTTTCCAAGATAGGGGCCATCTGCATGGGAGCCACCCCAGCGCCCGCCCCTTTCGCGTTGAGGCACCGCCCGGGTGCCCTGAAAGGAAGAGATGCCCACCCCCACGCAAGACACATCCTCGGTCGCTGTCCCCGCTCCCGCGTCGACGTTCAAGTCCTGGACGCAGGCGGAGGCCCGCCTGATCTATGCTGCTCCGTTCAACGACCTCCTGTTCCGCGCGCAGACCTTGCACCGGGAAAACTTCGATCCCAACCGCGTGCAGCTCAGCAAGCTGCTCAGCATCAAGACCGGCGGATGCCCGGAAGATTGCGGCTATTGCAGCCAGTCCGCGCACTATCCAACGGGCCTGAAGGCGTCGAAACTCATGGAGGTCGAACGCGTCTTGACCGAAGCACGCAAGGCCAAGGACGGCGGCGCGACCCGTTATTGCCTGGGCGCCGCCTGGCGCAACCCAAAACAGCGGGACCTCGACACTGTCGTTGCAATGGTTGAGGGCGTCAAAGCGCTTGGCCTCGAAACCTGCGTCACCCTCGGCATGCTGTCGGCGCCCCAGGCGGCGTCGCTCGCCGAGGCCGGGCTCGACTACTATAACCACAACATCGATACCTCCGAGCGGTTCTACAGCGAGATCATCACCACGCGGAGCTTTGCCGACCGCCTGGAGACGCTGGAGCACGTGCGCGAGGCCGGCATCAAGGTCTGCTCAGGCGGCATCCTCGGCATGGGCGAAACCGTCGACGATCGCATCGACATGCTGTTGACGCTGGCCAACCTGCCGGTGCCGCCGGAGAGCGTTCCCATCAACATGCTCATCCCGATGCCGGGATCCAAGCTGGCCAATGCCGCGCCTGTCGATCCCTTCGAGTTCATCCGGATCATTGCTCTCGCACGCATCCTGATGCCGCAATCGCACGTGCGCCTGACCGCCGGGCGCACCGCCATGAATGACGAGATGCAGGCCCTGTGCTTTCTCGCCGGCGCCAATTCGATCTTCGTCGGCGATACCTTGCTGACCGCGGACAACCCCGGAGACGACCGCGACTCCAGCTTGCTGCGCCGTCTCGGCCTGACGCCGGTGGTGCTGGAGAGCGCCGAATGATCCAGGAGCGGCTGGCGCGCTACGAGAGGATGCTGGGTCAGCTCGAACAGAAAGGACGCCGCCGGGCCCTGGCGCAACAGAGCGGCATCGATTTCACATCGAACGACTATCTGGGGCTGGCCGAATCGGCGCGTCTCAACGCCGCCGTCGCCACCGCGCTCGCGCGTGGCGTCGCCGTCGGCGCCGGCGGATCGCGCCTGCTGCGCGGCAATCATCCCGAGCACGAAGCTCTGGAAACGGAAGCAGCCGCGTTCTTCCGATCCGAACGCGCATTGTTTTTCGGCAGCGGCTATGCAGCCAATGTGGCCATCCTCTCAACCCTGCCGCAGCGCGGCGACATTGTCGTGCATGACGCGCTGGTTCATGCAAGCACACATGCGGGCATCGCGGCCGGCCGTGCCGAGGCCATCGCGGTCCCGCACAACGACGTCGGCGCGTTCGACGAGGCCATCCGCAACTGGCGCAAGGCTGGCGGAACGGGACATCCCTGGATCGCGGTTGAAAGCCTTTATTCGATGGACGGCGACAAAGCGCCGTTGACCGCACTGGCTGAACTGGCCGACCGCCATCATGGGTTCCTGATCGTCGACGAGGCCCATGCAACCGGGGTCTACGGCATCGATGGTCGTGGCCTTTCCGCCGATCTGGAGGAGCGCGACAATGTCATCATGCTGCACACATGCGGCAAGGCGCTCGGCGCCGCCGGCGCACTCGTCACCGGCAGCCGGCTGCTGCTGGATGTCCTGGTCAATCGGGCCCGCCCGTTCATCTACGCAACAGCGCCCTCACCGCTGCTGGCGGCAAGCGTCCGCGAAGCGCTGAAGATACTGGCGGACGAGCCGGAACGCCGGGAGAAACTGCTGCACCTGATTGCGTTCGCCAACGAGCAGCTCGCCAGTCGCCTCGGGATTCAGGGCAGCGGATCACAGATCCTTCCGGTCATCATCGGCGACAACGGCCGCACCGTGCGCATCGCCGAACGAATGCAAACGGAAGGCTTTGATATCCGCGCGATCCGGCCTCCCACGGTCCCGGAAGGAACCGCGCGCCTGCGGATCGCCATCACCCTCAATGTCGATCTCCCAACGATCATGCGCATGTTCGATCGGCTGTCGCAGGTCATGGCCGAGGAAACGCCATGAGTTTACGCCTTGTCGTGACCGGCACGGACACCGGGATCGGAAAAACCGTGTTCTCCGCGGCCCTGACCGACGCGCTCGGCGCCTGCTACTGGAAACCGGTCCAGTCCGGCCTCGATGAGGCGACCGACAGCGAGACCGTCAGCCGGCTAGGCCAAATTCCACCTCAGCGCATTTTTCCGGAAAAATGGCGGCTCAACACACCGGCTTCGCCACACTTCGCGGCGGATATCGACAAGATCGCGCTCCATCCCGACGAGCTTGCTCCACCTCGAACCACCCTGCCCCTCGTCATCGAAGGCGCGGGCGGTCTGCTCGTTCCCCTGACCCGCCAAAAGGTATTCGCCGATGTGTTCGCGCGCTGGCGGCTGCCGGTCATTCTCTGCGCGCGCACCGGGCTCGGAACGATCAACCACACGCTGCTGTCGCTGGAGGCGATGCGGCAACGCCGGATTCCGATCCTCGGCATCGCCTTCATCGGTGATGCCCATCCGGATACCGAACAGATCATCGTCGAGATGGGATGCACACGCAGTCTCGGCAGATTGCCGCGGCTCGATCCCCTGACGCCGGATGCCCTGCGCCGCAGCTTCCGTGCGCATTTCGACCTGTCTCACATCCGGACGATCAACGCGTGACAACGTCTTCCCCATCATCCCCGGTCTGGCACCCCTTTACCCAGCACGCGCTGGAACCAGCGATGAAGCGAATCGTCAAAACCGGCGGCGCTTATCTCATCGATGAAGATGGCCGCTCGGTTCTCGATGCGATCTCCTCCTGGTGGGTGATCACCCATGGCCACCGGCATCCGGTCATCATGGAGGCGATCCGAACAGCCACCGAGGCGTTCGATCAGATCATCTTCGCCGAGTATACCCATGAGCCGGCCGAGCAACTGGCAAGGGGATTGATCCAACTCGCACCCCAGGGCCTCGCTCACGTCTTCTATTCCGACAGCGGCTCGACCGCGGTCGAAGTTGCATTGAAGATGGCGCTGGGGTTCTTCCACAATATAGGCGCACGACGCTCGCGCATCGTCGTGATGGAACACGGCTATCACGGCGACACCATCGGCACGATGTCGGCCGGCGAACGCGGTGTTTTCAACGCCGCCTATGAACCATTGCTGTTCGGCGTCGACACGATTCCGTTTCCGTCGCCGGGGCGGGAACAGGACACGCTCGATGCCTGCGAGCAATTCTGCCGCACCGGACAGGTCGCAGCCCTCCTGATCGAGCCGCTGGTGCTGGGCGCCGGCGGCATGAAAATGTATCCGCCGCATCTGCTCACCCAATTGAAACGCATAACCGAGACGCATGGCTGCTTGCTGATTGCCGATGAGGTCATGACCGGCTGGGGGCGAACCGGCACTCTCTTCGCCTGCGAACAGGCAGGGATCACGCCGGACATCCTGTGCACATCCAAGGGCATCACCGGCGGCGCACTGCCGCTGGCCGCGACACTTTGCTCGAGCCAGATCTTCGATGCGCATCTGTCGGCCGATCGCCGCCGCACATTTTTTCATTCCAGCTCGTACACGGCCAATCCGATCGCCTGTGCCGCAGCGCTGGCCAATCTCGGCGTCTGGCGGAGCGAGCCGGTGACAGCGCGCATCCAATCGCTGGAGACCATGCATCGTGAACGGCTGGCGCCGTTCCGTCATGATCCGCGTTTCGCGGACGTTCGCCAAATCGGCACCATCGCGGCACTCGACCTCAACGGTTCAACATCGGGATATCTGTCGGATGTCGGGCCGACCCTGCGAGCGTTCTTTCGCCAGAGGGACTTGCTCATTCGCCCGCTCGGCAATGTGATCTACCTGATGCCGCCTTACTGCGTGACGTCAGATGATCTCGACCGCGCCTATGCGGCGATCGATGAAGCCGCGGATATGGTCGCAGCGGCCAAGACATGAGATCCGGTGCAATCAGCCGCGCGGTGGGCCTCGGCTGCCATCTCAACGCCCGAACAATCGCGCTTTGAGAATCGACCAGAAAAGCCCGAAAGCACTGATGCCCTGGGACGCCGCCACGGGTGGCGCCTTGTTATCGATGGAGGCTTCAAGATTAGTCGCAAATGTCGCCGCGAGACGACGGACGATATCCTGAATCAGGCCCGAGCGATTGAATTGAGCCAGCGGGCCGGTCAGTCGCCAGGTGAGATTCACCGCCACGACCGCATCGTTTGAATCGCCGTCGATCACCTGCCAGCGCGCTTCGCCCTCGGCCGACGAGCCGATGCCGGAGTCGCGGCCCCGACCGGCCATTTTGCCCTCACGCCTCGCCGCATCCATCGCCACCCGTGCTTCACCGCTGAACGCCGGCTTGATCGGCCCGAGCGCGATGCGGACCCGCCCCTTCACCGTGTCGCCGTCGATCTCGGTGATCTCCGCGCCGGGCAGGCACGACGCCACGCGCCGCAGATCCGAAAGTGCCTCCCAGACCTTGTCCGGCGTCGCCTTGATGGTGATGCGCTCTTCGATGGTTGTCCCGGCCCCCGCCCCCGCGGGCGACGTCGGCTCCGCCGGGCGAGCAGCAGGAATGGGGACAGACGCCTCGGCCGCACCGATGTTTTCGAGCGCCCGCTCCATGTGCACGGCGGCAGCGCCGGCCACTGCAGGTGGCTTGCCGTGGGACACGGTGCGAATCGCCTCGACAATCCCGACATAGCCGGTGCACCGGCAGATGTTGCCGGACAGTTCCTCGCGGATTCTTTGCTCCGACACCTCACCCAGCCGGCTGACGATATCCCGCGCACTCGCCAGCATGCCCGGCGTACAGAAGCCGCATTGCAAAGCGTGCGAGGCGCTGAAGGCATCGCGCAATTCGCCCATCAGCGGATCATCGTCGAAATCCTCGATGCTTCGAACATCGGCGCCGTCACAATCCACGGTGAAAGCCAGGCACGCGCGCTGCGGCTTGCCGTCAATCAGCACCGTGCAGGCACCGCAAACACCCTGTTCGCAACCAAGATGCGTACCGGTGAGATGCCGGTCATTGCGCAGGAAATCAGCCAGATGCAAACGTGGCTCGACATCGGCCGTAACCGCTGCGCCGTTGATGGACAATGTGACGGTCGCCATGTTCAGTGGTCCGATTTGGCGGCAAGCGCATCGAGCGCGCGGCGCACCGCAGTGGCATGCAACTGCCGGGCGACAATGTCGTGACCGGACAGTACCGATGCAATTTCAACAGCGACGTGGTCACCCGCCGCGGATGCGCCCTTGTCGGCCAGGATTTTCGCCGTTTCCGGCAGCAGCACTGGCGGACCATCCGTCGCGCCGGCCAGGACGCGGCTCAATCCGGTTTTGGGATCGAAAATGGCAACACCGATCGCGTTGGCAAACTCACCGCTCTTGCGGCAGATTTTGTAATAGCCCCATCTCGCTTTGTCGGAGAGGCGCGGGACTTCGACGGCAACCAGTACATCATGCGCATCAAGCCTGGTCTGGAATGCGCCTTCCAGAAAGCTATCGGCCGGCAGACGGCGCTTCCTGCCGTCGGCACTCTGCGATACCAGTGTCGCCCCAAGTGCCGCTGACGTTGAAATCCAGTCAGCCGCGGGGTCGGCGTGGGAAAGGCTTCCACCGATCGTGCCGCGGTTGCGCACGGCGCGGTAAGCGATGCCCCGCGCAACATATGGCAGCAACCCCTGTGTCGGATCCTCAAATGCTCCGTCCTCGATCTCGGCATGGGTCCAACCTGTGCCGATCGACATCACGCTGGCATCGCCTGCGAGCTCGCGCAAGCCTTCGGCACGCTTGATATCGATCAAAATGTGCGGGCGCGCGAGCCGCAGATTGAGCATCGGAGTCAGTGATTGACCACCTGCAAGAATTTTCGCATCGCCATTGCCAGCAACCAGAAACTCCGCCGCTTCCGGCAATGTGCGAGCGCGTTTGTAATCGAATACCGCGGGCTTCATGCGTCGACCTTTTCGCCGGCCTGCGGAACCGCCGTGGCCCTGGTTACGGTTCGAGCAGCAGCGATCGCCGCCAGGATGCGGGTGGGCGAAATCGGCGCATCGCGCAATGTCGCGTTCAGCGGTGCCAGCGCGTCGTTGATGGCGTTGATGATCGCCGCTGGCGGGGCGATCGCGCCGCCCTCGCCGACCCCTTTGATGCCGAACTTGGAATAGGGCGACAGCGTCTCACGATGGGCGATACGGAACTTCGGCAACTCCACCGGCCCCGGCAGGATGTAATCGAGCAACGTCGAGGCCAGCGGCTGGCCGTTGTCGTCATAGGGGCTCTCTTCGAACAAAGCCGTGCCGACTCCCTGCGCGGCACCGCCGTAGGTCTGGCCCTCGACGATCATCGGATTGACCATCTTTCCGCAGTCTTCGACGATGGCGTAATCGAGAATTTCAACAAGGCCGGTTTCGTGATCGACGGCGACACGAACCGCATGGCTGGCGTAGGAAAACACGCCGCCATCCACCTGCGGTTTATAGCCCTCGGTCGCTTCCAGCCCGCCGCGATCGACGTTGTCGGGCAATTGATCCGGACGGATATACCAGGCGCGACCGATGTCTTCGTAGGACACACTGGCCTGCCCCGCATGAATTCGCCCGTTCTCGAACGCCACGGCATTCGGCTCGACCTGCAGCAGATGCGCGGCGATCGCCTTGATGCGTTCAGCCACGACTTCGGCCGCACGCCCCACCGCGCCGCCGGTCATCACAATGCCGCGTGACGCATAGGCCCCGGTGGAAAACGGCGTCGTTGCGGTATCGCCGAGCGTCACGCGAATGTCCTTGTAGGGCACGCCCGTCACCTCACCCGCGATCTGCGCCAGCGTCGTCTCCAGCCCCTGGCCGATGGTGTGAATGCCGGAGCGCACTTCCAGTGCACCATCGGGGGTCAGCTTGACAAAGGCCTGATCGAATCCCGGCACCAGGGGAAGCCCCCATGCGGCGAAGACCTTGGTGCCATGGGCAGATTGCTCGGTGTAGCTGGCAAAGCCAACGCCCAAATATCGGCCGCGGGCGTCGCGACGCGCGCCGGCGCGAAACGCATCCAGCCCGATCATCTCCTTCGCCTCCAGCAGCGCGCCGGGATAATCACCGGAATCGTAGTGCTTGTTGGTGATATTGGTGTAGGGCATGGCGCTGGCGGCCACCAGGTTCTCGGCGCGCACCTCCCACGCCTCGCGTCCCACCGCCTTGGCGATGGCGTCGATGGTCTGCTCCATGGCGAAACACACGCCGGGCCGGGCCACGCCGCGGTATGGCGCGAACGGCGGCTTGTTGGTGGCGACCGAGAACACCTTTGCCCGATAAGCCGTCAGATGGTACGGCCCCGGCAGGTTACCGCCGGCCTGCGCCGCCTCCAGACAGGCGGTGAACGGCCAGACCGAATAGGCGCCGGTGTCGACGGACACCTCGGCATCGAGCCCAAGCAACTTGCCGCGCGTATCAGCGTAGGCTTTGATCTTGTAGTGATGCTGACGCGCATTGGCGCCGGCAACCAGGTGTTCGCGGCGATCCTCGATCCAGCGAAACGGCGTCCTGTAGGTCTGAGCCAGCCACGCCACCGCGATTTCTTCCGGCTGCAGCAGGCACTTGTATCCAAAGCCGCCGCCGACATCGGGCGCGATCACGCGAACGACGGCCTGCGGCAATCCCAGACACTCCGCAAGACCGGCACGAATAAGATGCGGCACTTGCGTGGATGTGTGGACGACCAACTGCCCGGCGCGATGGTCCCAGAAGGCGAGAACCCCCTTGCCTTCCAGCGGATGCATGGTCTGACGCGCGCAGGAGACCTCGAGATCGACGGTGACCGGCGCCGTGGCGGCAATCGCGCCAATTCCGCTGTCGAAGGACGTCTCCAGAAACAGATTGTCACCCCAGCTTTCGTGCAACTGCACGGCATCGGCCCTGCGCCCACCAGCGCAGGACACGATGGCCGGCAGTTCGTCGTAGTCGACCTCGACCAGTTCCGTCAGATCCTCGGCCGCCGCGCGATTCTTGCTGACGCACATGGCCACGGGCTCGCCAACGAAACGGACTTTCTCCCGCGCCAGAACCGGATACTCCGAGACCTTGTAGCCGGGAATGGAGGAGCGCGTGACAATGGGCGAAACACCCTTGAGGTCGTCGAGGAAGAAAATCGCATGCTCATGGCCTGCCGGTCGCGTCCGCGACACGATGCGGGCATGCGCGACGGGGCTGCGCAGGAACGCCACCTCCTGCAGTCCAGCCATGAACAGATCGCCGACGAACTGGCCGCGACCGCGCAAATGCCGTGCGTCTTCCTTGCGAAGAACGCGCGCACCGATCCCTTCTGCGGGAGATGTGGTTTCGCTCACCTGTTCCTCCATGGACGCTGGCGCGGGGCGCTGCGCTATCCGAGGCTGCGTTGTCGGCCGAATCAGACCGGCAGACACAGCGCGTTCGGCACCAGCAGATTGTCGTAGACGCAATGCCGTTTGGCCAGCTTCAATCCATCCGAGCTGCTGCGAAAGATGTCGTGGTAGACGCCGACCTGATGCAGCGTCGCGTCCGGGCGGTCGAACAGAACCTGCAGTAACAGATAGTTGGCGCTGGCCCGAATCGAACCGTCCGCATCCACGCCGGTCACCTGGGTGTTGCTGACGATATGCCGCAGGTAGCGCGGCGCGAACATCGCGGTTTTCTCCAGCGCGAAGGCGCGGTCGCGGATCATCGCCTGGTTTTCGCAGTAGATCAGCCCGACCGGCATGCCGCGGTCGTGATTCTCGCGAGACAGCACGACATAGCTCGCGTCCTCGCAGAACATCTCGGCCCAGTCCGCCAGCCGTTGATCGTCGAGCGCCGCCGCGTAGAGCGCGTTGAATTGCTCGATCTCCGCGCGCAGCAGCATGCGCTCGATACGAGCGTCGCGGGTATCGGCAATTGCGGATGTGAAGTCGAAGGCAAGAGACATGGTTCTGGTTTCCTCAAGTCGGTGGCCGGCGAGCGATTGGGCGACCGGTCTCACAACTCCATCACCTCGCGCCAGTGGCGGTACATGCCGCGGATCGCCGCCTCCGAAATCAGCGTGTCGGAGGTGCCGTTGTTGCCGGGATCGAGTTCAACCAGGTGAGCACCGTCCGGCACCGAGATCATGCCGTCCTGCACGAACTTGATCGCCTCATTGTCCTCGAGGCCGAGGAAGCCGGCGGGCCCCATCAGGTTACCTTGCCGCAGCCGGTGGCGCGTCATCGCTTCGTCGTCGCCCTCGAAGCCGAACATGGTCCATTTCATGATGAACTCGTTCGGGCCGGTCGGCACGATCTGGCGAATGCCGAGGGTGTTCATCTCGCGCTGGATGATCAGGTTCGGCCACAGCGTCATCATGGTGACCGACCACGGGCTGTCGAACTCATCGACGAAATCCATGAAGCGCGGATCGGACAGTGACATGCCTTCCTTGTAGGCGCGCATTTCCTTCTTGGTGTCGGCGGCGATCTTGCTGGCGTCGGATTTCGCCGACGCCATCACCCCGTGCCGGCCGCTGGCATCCGCCAGCATCAGCGACTTGTTGCCCGCGACCAGCAGGCCGAAGGTGACCAGGAACGTATGCAGCAGGGTGGCGTGGTAGGGGTCCTTGAGATTCTCGTGATACAGCTTCCAGTTGCCGGGCAGGCTGTGGCGATAATGGCCGAGCACGCGCGGCGTGCGGCCGTCGAAGGTCGCCTCGAACTCCGCCAGGATCTCGGGGCCGAGATAGTCCGCGAGCGGCTCCATGTCCTCGCAATAGGAGGCGAACACCACGCCGCGATGGCTGGTGACCTTCAGCCGCTTCAGGCCATGTTCGGAGGTCTTGAAATCCTTGGGCATGCCGCCCGCGCCGTTGACACCGCGCCGGAACGGCACCCCCGCCAGGTTGCCCTTCAGATCGTAGGACCACTGATGATAGGGACAGACGAATTCCTTGGTGTTGCCGTGCAGGTCGCGGCAGAATTCGGCGGCGCGATGCACACAGCGGTTTTCGAACACGTGGATGCTGCCGTCGTCGGCGCGCGAGACCACCACCGGCGTCGGTCCGACATTGGAGCGGATGAAATCGCCGGGATTGCGCACCTCGTCTTCCAGCGCGACGAAATTCCAGGTGCGGCCGTGAAAGATCTTTTCGACTTCGCGCTGATAGATGAAGTCGTCGGTGTAGACCCAGTCAGGAACCCGGGTCAGGCCCTCCGCGGGCCAGATGTACGCCTTGGCTTTGTCTTCGGGTGAGACGTGCGCCGGGGCCTTGGCATGCGCGTTCATGGCATCTCCCTTGTTGTCTTGCGAGTGATCGAGAACGACCGCAGCCACAGCGGCTGGATCAAATGGCGCGGCGCTCTCCAGTTCCGCGCGCGCCGCGCGAATGGCCTGCGGCGACGAGAAGGCGACGACCGATGTCAGCTGTCCCGATGCGGCATCGAACGTCCGATAGACCGCTCCGGCGACACCATCCTCGCCGGTGCAAGCGACGGAGTCATTCGGCGCGGCCACCCCCAGGATTTGCACATTGAGGCCGAACTGGTCCGTCCAGAACCAGGGCTGCTTCGCCACCCCCGCATCGATCGGCGCACCGGCGATGCAGCGCCCCGCTGCGGCGCCCTGCTGTTCGGCGTTGTGCCAGCTTTCAAGACGCCCGCGCCGGCCATTGATTTCGGCATGGTGGAGCGCGCAATCGCCCGCCGCCCAGATGCCGGGCACGGTGGTGCGGCTTTCAGCATCAACAGCGATGCCGCCCTGCACATCGCAACCGGCAGCGGCGGCCAGCGCGGTGTCCGGCTCCAGCCCGATGCCGACGAGTGCGATGTCGGCGATCACCGGTTCCCCGGAGGTCTTGATGACAAGCCGCCCATCGATCCGCTCGATCGCCTCGACCGACGTCGCGGTGCGAACGCTCACGCCATGCTTTTCCGCCAGCCGGCGAAACGCGCGACCGAGCGGCGCCGGCATCACGCGCGCCATCAGCTCGGCTTCGCGTTCCAGCACGGTGGCGGACACGCCCAGTTTGGCCGCCACCGACGCCAATTCCATGCCGATGAAGCCGCCACCGATGATGGCGACAGTTTTTGCTTTGCGAAGAACATCGCCGATCGCGGCGGCGTCCTCGCGCGTACGCAGATACAGAATACCAGGCAGCTCCGCGCCCCGGACGGCCAGACGGCGAGGCTGGCCGCCCGTCGTAATCAGCAAGGCGCTGTAGGGCAGCGTCAGCCCGTTGGCGAGCGTGGCCACGCGCGCCTGCGCGTCGATGGCTGTGACGCGCGTGTTCAGATGTACGGACACCCGAAACGTTTCCAGATCCGCAGGGCGCAAACGCGCGCATGCGTCCGCGTCGGCGAGTCCGAGCAGGACATCCTTGGACAAGGGCGGGCGCTCGTAGGGAAGATGCGGCTCAGCGCCGACGAGATCGATCGCGCCTTCATAACCGGCGGCGCGCAAGGCACGGATGGCCGCGGCGGCCGCCTGCCCCGCGCCCACAATGAGACACCGTTCGCCGGCGCCGGCATCGACTGCCGTATCCGGGAGCGCCGCGTCGGCCACGGACAAGGTCGGTTGCTCGGCAATGGCCGACGCATCCAGGTCGACGAAGACGGTGCCGTCCACGATCTTCACCGGATAGGTTTTGATATCCTCGGTCAACGGCGCGCACAGCGCCTTGCCGGAGCGAATATCGAACAGCCCCTGATGCAGCGGGCATTCGATCTTGCCGTCCTCGACAAACCCATCCGCGAGAAAGGCCAGCGCATGGGTGCAGATGCCGTGGGTCGCGTAGACCTGATCGCCAAGCTGATAGAGAGCGACGGGAATCCCTTCGATTTCAACGCCGGTCACACCATCGGGGCGCAACGCCTCCAGCAGAATGGCGGAACGCCATGTCATCGGGCTCTCCTTCGTGGTCTCGCTATTTACTCAGTATAACACGTTATTTTTGATTGCAAGGCGGAAACATCATCCGATCTACCGCTTATAATTGGCAACTCGTGTGATCTTGAGGGCTTCAGCGGAGAAATAAATAAGATGTATACATCTTAATTTATGAAAGCCAGCCGATCGATACGCTGGGCTTGCGACGGCCGCCTTTCAGCATCCGAAGCGGCCGCGCCCGAGCTGACGCGTTCAGTGCCCGTTCGCCTGCCGGTTCTTGTAGTGCCAGGGCAACGCAAAGCGCTCGATGACGTCGAGTGCGCCGATCAGGGTGACACCCAGCACCGAGAGGATGAGGATCGCCGCGAACACGCGCGGGGTGTCGAACGAGCCCTGCGCGGTCAGGATGGCGAAGCCCAGCCCCTTCTGCGAGGAGACGAATTCGCCGACGATGGCGCCCACCAGCGACAGCGACAGCGCCACCTTGAAGCCAGCGAACATGTGCGGCAGGGCGCAATACATCTTGATGCGCAGCAGCACCTTCAGCCGCGAACCGCGCAGCACCTTCGCCAGATCGAGCTGATCCGGCGGCACCGAATGCAGGCCGAGCGCGGTGTCGATGACGATCGCGAAAATCGCGATCAGGGCGGCGATGGCGATCTTCGGTTCGGCGCCGGTGCCGAACCAGATGATGAACAGCGGTGCGATCGCCACCTTGGGCACGCTGTTCAGCGCAATGAACAGCGGAAACAGCAGGCGGTCGAGCAGCGGCCACTCGACGATGGCGACGGCGAAGGCGACGCCGATCACCACCGCGAGCGCGAATCCCATCAGCGCAACGCCGACGGTGAAGACGGTCTGCTCCGCGAACCACGCCGGCTCACCGGCGATCTCGCGGATGATCGCCGACGGTGACGGCAGCAGGATCGGTCGGATGGCGCCGAGATCCGTGGCCAGCTCCCAGATCAGCAGGAAGGCGACGGCGCCAAGCAGCGGAATGCCGAAGCGCGCCAGGCGATTGGTCTGTTGCATGTGGTCTCCTCGCCGCAACGCCGGCGGCTTGCTGCGGATGCGGGACGCCGTGCGGCCCCACCCTCATGTCTCAGTCGTGGATCAGGCCCATTTTCTCGAACAGGCCGCGAATGTGATGGGTGTAGCGGATGAAATCCGGCGTATCGCGCACCGCGAGTTTGCGATCGCCGGGCAGCTCGACGCGGATGTCCTCGGCGACCTTGCCGGGACGGCCGCTGAACACCACGATCCGCGTCGACAGGAACACCGCTTCGGAAATCGAATGGGTGACGAAGCCGACCGTCATGCGCTGCCGCTGCCAGAGCCGATGCAGATCGACGTTGAGCTGGTCGCGGGTCAGGGCGTCGAGCGCGCCGAACGGTTCGTCCATCAGCAGCAGCCGCGGCTCCAGCAGCAGCGAACGGCAGATCGCCGCGCGCTGGCGCATGCCGCCGGACAGCGCGCTGGGATAGACGTCGGTGAAATCCTTCAGCCCCACCATCGCCAGCAATTCGCGGGCGCGCGGCTCGTAGGCGGCGCGGCCGTAGTCGCCGAAGTCCGCCGGCAGCAAGGTGTTGTCGAGCACGGAGAACCAGTCGAGCAGCGCATCGCGCTGGAACGCGATGCCGAGCTTTTCCGGCGGTCCGTCGATCGGCGCGCCGTCGAGCAGCAACGCGCCCCCGGTCGGACGCTCCAGTCCCGCGAGACAGCGCAGGAACGTGCTCTTGCCGCAGCCGCTGGGGCCAAGCAGGCTGACGAATTCGCCTTCCGCGATGTCCAGCGTGACATCCTCGAGCGCAAGCAGGCCCTTGGCGCCGTTGTAGCGCTTCTGCACGCCGCGCGCGGATATCATCACCGGCGCCGGCTCGAACGCCGGCGATGTCGTGGCCGCGCGCGACGGCCATGCGGAGACACGCTCAGTTGCCGCCATTTGCGATCTCTTTCACCAGTTTTTCGTCAATGAAGTCGTTGGTGTAATAGGCGCTGGGCGATTCCACGCGCTCCATCAGCTTGCCCTGCTGCAGGGTATCAACGCCCTTGGCCCAATCGGCCTCGGCCTGGATGCCCATGGTCTTGCCCGCGGTGGCCGGTGTCGACACCAGCCCGCGCAGGATTTCGACCTGCTCGAGCAGCACCTCCGCGTCGAGCTTGGCCTGCGGCCGCGCCTCCATGATCGCCTGAATGCCTTCGGCTTCGTGCCCATTCAGAATGTATTGCCAGGCGCCGGCGGTGACGCTGGCGAATTTGCGGATCTGATCGGGCTTCGCCGCGATCGTCGCCTCGGTCGCGAACAGGCCGAAGCTCGGAAACTCCAGGCCGTAATCGGAGAAGCGGATGGTCCTGGTCGGGCGCTGGCGATCGAAGATCGGCTGCATGAAGGGCGCCGACGAGAATGCGCCGTCAACGCGGCTGGACATATACAGCGTGCCCTTGTTGGCGGCGTCGACATTGGTCAGCTCCAGATCGCCGCGGGTCAGGCCGCCGGCGGAGATGAAGCGATCCAGAAACGGCGTCTCCAATGATCCGGCGGTGAAGGTGAGCTTCTTGCCCTTCAGATCCTTCGGGGAATTGACGCCGGTGTCCTTGCCGATCATCAGCCCGATGTCGTTCTGGCGAATGAAGCCGGCCACCGAACGTACCTTCAAGCCCTTGGAGCGCGCGATCGCCATGGTGGCGAGCGAGGCGTGGCCGAGGTCATAGGCGCCGTTGCCGACAATCTGCACCGTGGAGACCGAGCCGTTGCCGTCTTCCAGCTGAACGTCGAGGCCCTGCTTGGCGTACCAGCCCTTCTTGATGGCGAGGTGGAATGGCAACTGATCGCCCCAGGGCGTCCAGTCCAGGCGCACACGCAGCGTTTCGGCTGCGTTGGCGGGGGTAAAAATCATCGCAGCGACCGCCGTCACGGCGCTGAGCACGAATGTGGCACTTGCTCGCATGGGGACCCTCCGTCGGAAATAATCCGGGGTAGACTACCTTCTTGTTTTCGAAGGCTTCAACAATAAAAGGATATATACTGATTAATTATCGCGCAAAAATGCAAAAATCAATGGGCAGATGACCGCACTTTATGCGCTCATCCGCCTAACTTGCTCAAAGCCCTTGGTGAGGAGCGGGGCGACTGCAACGCCAGCGCAGGCCGAACGCCCGCGACTCAAGCGGGCGGAACGAGCCCCGGAACGACTGCGACAGCAAGCCGCTGCTCAGCCCTTGGCATCCGGCGCGTGCGACTTCTTTCTCCGCCGGAGCTCGACATCATCGAACCCGGATTCGGAGGGAACCGACTGGCTGTTGCCGTCGATCAGCTGGGTCAACACCGCCAGGAACGCCGGACGAAACGGCGGCGCCAGCGGCGCCAGGATACGGTCCTGCGCACGCATCATGCTGGCGCGGCCCTGCTCGAGGATCGTCTCGCCTTCAGGCGTCAGAAAGGCGATTTTAGAGCGCTTATCACGGGAGCTGCGCTCGCGGCGAACCAAACCCCTCTCCGACAGGCGCTCAAGCACATCGGCGACGTTGGTGCGATCGATCCCGACCTCCCGACCGAGACTGACCTGGTCGCTGCCCGGGAAATAATGCAAGGCCGTCAGCAGGCCGTACTGCACCGGGGTGAGGCCGAACTCGCGACACTCCTCCACAAAAATGGCGGAGTGAATCTGGTGCAGACGGCGGATCAGATAACCGACACGCGACCACAGCGGCAACTCACCGTGCCGGTCCTTTTCGCCCGTCGCGGCCTGCGCCAGCTCCTCGATTTCGCTCATTGCGTATCTATAAAACGAACTGACCAAGCCCTCAACCTCTCGTCAAACAAATCAGTACCGCCCGGATTGACGGGAAACCGAAAGAAAATTATAAACTCAGTATACATCCTAATTTTGATGGCGACACCCTTATCAAAAGCGAGGTCGGTATGCGGAATTTCACGGCTCTGATCCTTCCCCTGCTCGCCATTCAAATGGCCAGCCCTGCCCTTGCGGGCCCCGACGCCGTCACGGTCGGCGTCATCAACGACCTGAGCGGTGTTTATGCCGACCTCGGCGGCCAGGGTTCCGTCGTCGCCGCGCAGATCGCGGTGGAGGAATTCGGACCGAAGGTTTTGGGCAAGCCGATCAAGATCCTGTCCGGCGACCACCAGAACAAGCCCGACATCGGCTCCCAGCTCGCGCGCAGGTGGTTTGACGTCGACAACGTCGACATGGTGATCGATTTTCCAAACTCCGGCGTCGCACTGGCGGTGCAGGAGGTCGCCCGCGAAAAGAAGAAGGTCGCGATCTTTTCGACAGCCGGATCGACCGATCTGACCGGCAAGGCCTGCTCCCCGACCGGCTTCCAGTGGACCTATGACAACTACTCGAACTCCGCGGGCCTCGCCCAGGCGATGGTCAAGCAGGGCTTCGACAGCTGGTATTTCCTGACGGTGGATTATGCGTTCGGCATCTCGCTGGAAAACGAAGCCACGAAGGCATTGACCGCGGCCGGCGGCAAGATGGTCGGCGCTGCCCGTCACCCGCTCAACACCGCCGATTTCTCGTCCTTCCTTCTCACCGCACAGGCCTCCAAGGCCAAAGTCGTAGCGCTGGCAAGCGCGGGCGGCGACGTCATCAACGCCGTGAAACAGGCCGGCGAATTCGGGATTGGCCAGGGTGGCCAGACCCTCGTTGCCCCCGTGACTTTCATTACCGACATTCACGCGCTCGGCCTGCCGGTGGCACAAGGACTTACCTTTGTGACCGGCTATTACTGGGACCTCAACGACGCCACACGGGCTTTCGCGAAGAAGTTCTACGATCGCCGCAAGGCAATGCCGACCATGGCGCAAGCCGGAGTTTATTCCGGCGTGCTGCACTATCTCAAGGCCATTGCCGCCGCCGGTACCGACAATGCGGACGCAGTCGCCGCGAAAATGCGCGAACTGCCGGTGCGCGATGCCTTTACCCAGACCGGTACGGTTCGCGCCGACGGACGCATGGTGCACGACATGTATCTGGTCCAGGTGAAGAAGCCGTCGGAATCAAAAGCACCGTGGGATTACTACAAGGTGCTCGCCACCGTGCCGGCCGATGTCGCCTTCCGACCGCTCGCCGACAGCGCCTGTCCCCTCGTCAAGAAATAACGCAAGCCGGCACCGCCGCACACATCACATCGTTTGGAAGCCAGGTGCTTCACAGCCGGCAGACGAAGTCGCTGTTCTCCAGGCCGACCGGCATCTGATCACAACGCATAGGGAGCACGAACATTGGCCAACCGTATCCGAAAAATAGCGCTTGAAGAGCACTTCATGGCGCCGGGCTTCCAGGACTATTCAAAAGCCTTCACGCGATTGATGGGCGACACCGCGCAGGCGGAACTGGCCGCGAAGCTCGACGATTTTCACGAGCTGCGCATAGCGGACATGGATCGCTCCGGCATCGATATCTCCGTGCTCTCGCCCACCGGCCCAAGCGTGCAAGGCGAGAGCGATGCCGCGCTCGCGGCAAGCCGGGCCATCCAGGCCAACGACTATCTCGCGAGCCAGATCGCGCGCAATCCCAAGCGGCTTGCCGGATTCGCTTCGCTGGCCATGCACGATCCCAAGGTCGCGGCGCGTGAACTCGAGCGCACGGTAAAAACGCTCGGCTTCAAGGGCTCACTGGTGAACGGCCATACCAACGGCACGTATTATGACCTGCCTGCCTACGATGCCTTCTGGGAAACCATGCAGGATCTCGACGTCCCGCTCTATCTCCACCCGATCGACCATCTTCAGGTGCCGCTCGCCTATGCGGATCGTCCGGAACTGGCCGGCGCGGTCTGGGGCTGGGGCGTTGAGACGGCATCGCACGCTCTGCGCCTGCTGTTCAGCGGCGTGTTCGACCGCTTTCCCAGACTCAAGATCATCCTCGGCCACATGGGCGAGGGACTGCCGATGCTGCTGTGGCGGTTCGACAGCCGCTTTGCGGTCTACTCGCAGGGCGTGACGTTGCAGTTGCGACCCTCCGAATACTTCGGCCGCAACATTGTCATCACGACATCGGGGGTCTGCTCGCACGCCGCGCTCGCCTGCTCGATCGCCGAGATGGGCGAACAGGCGATCATGTTTTCGGTCGACTACCCCTACGAATCCAGCGCAACCGCCTCGAACTTCATCGAGACGGCGCCGCTCTCGGATGCGGTGCGGCAGCTTGTCTGTTCCGGCAACGCCGCACGCCTGCTGAAGATCGACCACCGATAATCGCGAGAGAGACAATGCAAAAGCCATATCGCATCGGGCAGATCGTCCCGAGCTCCAACACCACGATGGAAACGGAAATTCCGGCGATGCTGACGGCGCGTCAGCTGATCCGGCCGGAGCGCTTCACCTTCCATTCCAGCCGCATGCGCATGAAGACGGTGAAAAAGGACGAACTGGCGGCGATGGATGCCGAGTCGGATCGCTGCGCCCTGGAGCTCAGCGACGCCCGCGTCGATGTGCTCGGCTACGCCTGCCTCGTCGCCATCATGTCGATGGGACACGGATATCATCGCGCATCCGAAGCCCGCCTGCGGGATCGCACCAAGGACAACGCGGCCGAGGCGCCTGTCGTCACCAGCGCCGGCGCGCTGGTGGATGCGCTCAAGGTGATTGACGCGAGGCGGATCTGTCTCGTGGCACCTTACATGAAGCCGCTGACGGAGATGGTCGTCGACTACATCCGAAACGAAGGCTACGAGGTGACGGAGTGGCGTGCGCTGGAGATTGCCGACAATCTCGAAGTCGGCCGCCATGATCCCGCACGGCTCCCGGCTATCGTCGCCGACATGAACACGCGCGATGTGGACGCCGTCGTTGTTTCCGCCTGCGTGCAGATGCCGTCGCTGGCGGCCGTGCCAAAGGTCGAGGCCATGACGGGCAAGCCGGTCATCACCGCGGCGATCGCGACCACCTACGCCATGCTGAAGGCGCTGAAGCTCGATCCGGTGGTGCCGGGCGCGGGCGCGCTGTTGTCCGGCGCTTACTAAGCCTGGTCCATGAGTATGGAGACCGCGATGAGCAACTTCATGTATGGCGCCCATGTCCAGGCCAACGGCGTGCGCCAGCACTATTTGCGTTATGGCGGCGCCCGCGCGGACCGCGATCCGGTCATTCTGCTTCCGGGCATCACCAGCCCGGCGATCACATGGGGGTTTGTCGGCGAGCGGCTCGGCCGCGCATTCGATGTCTATGTTCTCGACGTCCGGGGACGCGGCCTGTCGGAGGCATCGGTCGATCTCGACTACAGCCTGGACGCGCAGGCGAAAGACGTGATCGCGCTTGCTGAAGCTCTCAGCCTGTCGCGTTATGCCATCGTCGGCCACTCCATGGGTGCGCGCATCGCCATTCGCGCGGCGAGAAGCCATCCTGCCGGCCTGACGCGGACCGTTCTGATCGATCCGCCAGTGTCGGGACCGGGCCGACGACCCTACCCCGCCAATCTCGCCTGGTATGTCGACTCGATGGCCGCCGCGCGCAAGGGCGCCGGCATCGACGTCATGCGCAGCTTCTGTCCGACATGGACGGACGAGCAACTGCGCCTGCGCGCGGAGTGGCTGCACACCTGCGACGAGCGCGCCGTGCTGGCGAGTTTTGCAGGGTTTCACGACGACGACATTCACGACGACCTGCCGCATGTGAGAGTACCCGCGCGCCTGATCCTGGCCGAGCGCGGCGACGTCGTCACCGAAACCGACGTCGCCGAGATCACCGCGCTGTGCCCCGGCATCGAGGTCGCCCGCGTACCGGACGCCGGCCACATGATCCCCTGGGACAACGAGTCCGGTTTCTATCGCGCATTCGAGGCGTTTCTCGGCGCGCGGGTCGATTGAAGCATTTTTTCACAAGGAGACGACAATGGCTGTCAGCGATTACGATCTCATTCAGGCCTGGAAACAGGTTCTCACCTTGTCGAAACTGGAGCGCGGTCAATTCGTCACCGTGCTGACCAGCGCATCGACGCATCCGCAGACCTTGTCCTGCGCCATTCTGGCGGCGACCGACATGGGCGCCGTGGTCAATCGCCTCGATCTGCCCCCCGTCAATGGCGACAAGGCGATCAGCCGCGACGCGCTCGCCTACCTCGGCACCACACCGCTGACCGGCAACCGCGCCGCGATCGCAGCGCTCAAGGCCAGCGATCTCGTACTTGACTTGATGACACTGCTGTTCTCGCCGGAACAGCACGAAATTCTATCGGCAGGCACCAAGATCCTGCTCGCGGTCGAACCACCGGAAGTGCTGGCGCGCATGGTTCCCACCATGGACGACAAGAGGCGCGTGATGGCGGCCGCCGAAAAGCTCGGCAAGGCGAAGGAGATGCATGTCACATCCGATGCCGGCACCGATGTGCGCTTCTCGCTCGGACAGTTTCCGGCGATCAGCGAATACGGCTTCGTCGACGAGCCCGGCCGCTGGGACCACTGGCCGAGCGGTTTCGCACTGACATGGGCCAATGAGGGCGAAGCGGAAGGCACCATCGTGCTCGAGCGTGGCGACATCCTGCTGCCGATGAAGTCCTATGTGCGGGACCGGGTGCACTTCAAGATCGAGAAAGGATTCTGCACCGGCATCGAGGGCGGATTCGATGCGGACATCCTCTCGGAATACATGGCCACCTACAACGATCCGGACGCCTACGCCATGTCCCATATCGGCTGGGGCCTGCAGCCGCGCGCCCATTGGTCGACCATGGCGATGTATGATCGCGAGGCCACCATCGGCATGGACCCGCGTGCGTTCGAAGGCAATTTCCTGTTCTCGTTCGGGCCCAACAACGAGGCCGGCGGCAGCCGGACCACTGCCTGCCACATCGACATTCCGATGCGAAATTGCAGCGTCTCGCTCGATGGCGTCGAAATGGTCCGGCGCGGCAAGGTGCTCGACGGCTACGAACCCAAACACGGCCTCGCATTGGCCGCACGCCGTGCATAAGGAGGCCGAGACCTATCAGCGGCAGGGGTTCGGCGCCGCGCTTGATCTGCGGCCGCCCTATGGCCTACTGATCGTCGACTTCGTCAATGGATTTGCCGATCCTGCGATTTTCGGCGGCGGCAACATCGCCGCCGCCATCGAGAGCACAAGGGAGTTGCTGGCGCATGCGCGCCAGCGGCAATGGGCGATCGCGCACACGCGCATCGTGTTCGCCGACGATGGCTCGGATCACAATATCTTTTCGCTCAAGGTTCCGGGCATGCTGACACTCACGGAACATGCGCCGGCCAGCGCCATCGTCCCTCAGCTTGCGCCCGCAGCGGGTGAACTGGTGGTGCGCAAGCAGGTGCCATCGGCCTTTTTCGGCACGGGTCTGGCGGCGTGGCTGACCCAACGCGGTGTGCAGACCCTGGTCGTTGCGGGCGCTGTCACCAGCGGGTGTGTGCGCGCCAGCGTCGTCGATGCCATGTCGCTGGGATTTCGTCCGCTCGTCGTCTCCGACTGCGTCGGAGATCGCGCCATCGGCCCGCACGACGCCAATCTGTTCGACATGGAGCAGAAGTACGCAACCGTTGCGACGCTGCACACGGCGCTCAAGGCAACGAGCCAAAGCAGCCAATAGCTGTTCCAGCGGGTTTTGCAGAAGGCCTTAGCCGACCTGGGAGATGAGATGATCCCGCTGCTGCGGTCTGAACTGCGTTGGAAGCGTAGAACGGCGGGTTGAGATGGATCCAGGGTTCGTTCAGCGCTCGTCGTTGCAAAGCGGACCTCAAGCCCGTGCTTGAAGATGATCTGGTCCGTTCGGGTTTCGCAGAACCTTAAACCCGATGCCGCAGAATCAATTTATTCAATGATATAAGACGTTTAGGTGGTAGCGAGAGAGGGACTCGAACCCCCGACCCCAGGATTATGATTCCCGTGCTCTAACCAGCTGAGCTACCTCGCCATTACCTCGGAACCGGATCAACCGGTTGCGACCGGCGGCATATAGAAGTCAGCTGAATCCGATGTCAAGCAAGCTGCGGGTGGGGGCCGGAAATAGCTGCTCCAGCCCTATTTCGGCCGCACCGAGGGATCGCCGCCGGGGCCTCCGGGAGGTGGAATCACGGGCGTATTGCCGCCCTCCGGGGTCGGCGCCCGCATCTCCGGGTCCACACCGGCCGGCGGGCACAGCACACCGCCGGATTTCGCCAGCTTGTCGCTCAGCGGCTCCTGGCTTTGGCCGGTGGTCTGGCCGCGTGGCGCGATGGTTCCGTCCCGTGGCAAAGGCTGGGTCGGAGCGCAGTTGTGGTCGTCACGGGCCACCGGAGGCGCGCTCGGCGCCTGAGGCGTTACCGGTGATGGCGGAGCCTGTGCGGATGCCATCATTGATGTCATCGCCGGAACCACGGCGAGTGCGCTGATCATCAGAACTGTCGGTGTCCATCTCATGCGGACAAAACGAAACACCCCGCGGGATGTTCCGACGGCCGGGAGCCTGTTTCGAACCGGATGCGAATCAACTTTTCCGATAGCGGATCAGCGAGAAATGCCCCATCGGCGGCATTGGACGCCGTTCCTGCAGCGTCACGCCGCCATGGCGGGCCGCCCAGCTGACCAGGCGTTCCCACGGAAACTCCGGACGCCAGCCGAGCCGGCGTGCCAGCGGCGCGAAGCCCAGTTCAAAGATGCGGCGCGGGCCGCTTTCGGCGCCGATGTGATTGACCAGGATCAATTCCCCACCGGGCTTGAGCACGCGAATGAAATCGTCGAGCGTTCCCTCCGGATCGGGCACGGCCGTGATCACATATTGCGCCACCACCGCATCGAAGGTGCCATCGGCAAACGCCAGGTTCTTGGCGTCCATCACCGACAGGGTCTCGACATTGGTCAGGTTCAGCGCGCGCACCCGCTCCTGCGCCTTGCGCAACATCGGCTCGGAGATGTCGACGCCGCACAGCTTCGTGGTGCGCGAATAATCCGACAGCGACAATCCGGTGCCGACGCCAACGTCCAGCACCCGGCCGCCAATCGCATCCGCAACCGCAATGGTGGATTTGCGGCCGTGATCGAACACCGGCCCGAATACCAGGTCATAGACCGGAGCCCAGCGCGCATACGCCTTCGCCACGCCGGCGCGATCGATATCGTTTCCCATCCCCCGCCCTGTTGGTGATTTTCGAGCCCGATCCGGAAACGTGGAAACCGATTTTCCGAACAGATCATGCTCAAACAAGAAAACTCTAATGCATGCCGACGGCCAGCGGCTCCGGTTTCGGTGCGGCATCCTGCGGCAGTACACGCCCAGCCGCCGCGCTGACGATGAAGCCACCGCCGAGCACGCGCGCCTGGCCTGTGGGCGCATCGTAGAACACGCAGGCCTGGCCCGGCGAGACGCCTTCCTCGCCGTCGACCAGTTCGATCTCGTAGCCGCCATCGACACGGCGCAGCCAGGCCGGCTGCGGCGCCCGGGTCGAACGCACCTTCACGAACATCTCCAGGCCCTGCGCGGGAAGGCGATCCAGCGAACCGTCGCCGATCCAGTTCACCTCGCGCAGCACGATGCGGCGCATGCGCAGCGCCTCGCGCGGGCCGACGACCACGCGCCGGGACGACGCGTCGAGCCGCACCACATAAAGCGGAGCATCGGACGCGATGCCTAATCCACGGCGCTGTCCGACCGTGAAATGGGCGATGCCCTGGTGCCTGCCGATCACATGACCGTCGAGATCGACAATGTCACCGGGCAGCATCGCGTTCGGCTTCAGCCGCTCGATCACATCGGTGTAGCGGCCGGTTGGAACGAAACAGATGTCCTGGCTGTCGTGCTTGTCGGCCACCGACAGGCCGAAGCGGCGTGCCAGCTCGCGGGTCTGCGCCTTGGTCAGGTCACCGAGCGGAAAACGCACGTCCTGCAGCTGGTCCTGCGTCGTGGCGAACAGGAAGTAGCTCTGGTCGCGCTCGGCATCGGCCGCGCACACCAGCGCGCGCGAGCCGTCGGCGAGACGGCGCGATGCGACATAGTGACCGGTCGCCAGCGCCTGCGCGCCGAGTTCCCTCGCGGTCGCCAGCAGATCGCGAAACTTGATCGAGCGGTTGCACTCGATGCACGGCACCGGCGTTTCACCCAGCGCGTAGCTTTCGGCGAAACGATCGATCACGGCTTCACGGAAGCGGCTTTCATAGTCCAGCACATAGTGCGGAATGCCGATCCGCTCGGCCACGGCGCGAGCATCGTAGATGTCCTGGCCGGCGCAGCAGGCGCCCTTGCGGTGCGTGGCCGCGCCGTGATCGTACAGCTGCAGCGTGATGCCGACCACGTCGTAGCCCTCGGCCTTCAGCAACGCAGCCGTCGTCGACGAATCGACGCCGCCCGACATGGCAACAACTACCCGCGTCTCTTCGGGACGACCTTCCAGATCCAGACTGTTGAGCATACTTCCGGCCAACCTCGATCGGGCGGCGCCCGGGCGCCGCCGACATCATTTACACCCTTTATAGTAGGTGGGTCTTCGCGGAGGCAATCGGAACGACCGCCCCGAAAAATAGAAGACGGCAAAACTTGCCGCCGGGCAGCAAATAAGGCCTTCCCGGAGGGCCGAAGCCGTCGACCTCAATGCTTCAAGATATTGAAATTATTATACTTTTTATATCGAAAGCCTTGGCCCGGTCCTTGCTGAAAGAGTTGCAGTCCATTTCTGCGAGGCTGCTCCGTGTTCCGTGTGACGTCCGAGAATTCCGCGACCGCCGCATCCCAGAGCGCGCGGCCCAGATCCACGGCGCCCAGCCAACCCCCTGCCACCAGCAGCTTTTCTGCCCTGGTCGACAGCAATTCCGACGCGGCCGCGGACTATCGGCCACCGGCCAACGATCCGCCGCCGCCGCGGCAGTCATCTGCGTCGTCGCAGTCCCAGAGGACGTCGGCCGACGACAACAAGCCGGCCCGGCCGGACGACAATTCCACCTCCCAGGCCAATCCGAATGCACCGGCGTCAACCGCCGCGGCGCCTGAAGCCGGCGCGACGGTCGCCGGCAAGGACGGCAAGGCCGTTGCGACAAAACCCGGCGGCAAGGACGACGGTGGAAAGTCATCGGACCAGGCGGATAGCGGCGATACCGCATCATCGACCGCGCAGCCGACCGTTCCGGTGGCGGTGGTGATTACCGGTGCGGTTATTCCCTCAGCCGTCCCCGCCCCGACTGCAACGACCGGCGACACGGCGGCCGCTGGAACGGCTGGGGCATCTGGCGGCGCCGCCGCAACCGCTGCGGTGCTGGCCGCCGCTGCCGCCACCGCCGAGGGCGCAACCGCCACACCGGCGGCGACCGACGCTTTCGCACAAGCCGCCGCAGCCGCACAGGCTGCCACGACAACCGAGGCCAATCCGACCGGCGGACCGGTCAAGACAGCAGCCAAAACCATTCTCACCCCCAGCCTTGCAAACCCGGCGACGGCCGCCACGGACACCGCCGCGACGGCGACACCCGGCGGAACGCCCCAAGGGGCCGAAGTCACACCTGCCGGCGCAACGGGTCAGAAGCCCACCGCCGAGGCCGTGGCGAAGAAAGACCAGGCCGCGATCGATGCCGCCAAAACAGATGCCGCCAGCAAGGACGGTGACACGGTCCCGTCCCCCACGACGGGCGGCGGACATCACCTCCCCGCGCTGAGCCTGGATACGTCATCGCTGACATCCGATTCGGCCCGGGGCGCGGCCGCAGCCCTGCAAAGCCAGCCGCAGACCCAGGCAACGGCAACAACCGTGGCCTCCCAGTTGAACCCGACGATGACAGGTGCGACGCCCGTGCCGCTGGCCAACGTCGCCATGGAAATCACGGCCCAGGCCCAGATCGGCCGCAGCCGCTTCGAAATCCGCCTCGATCCGCCCGAGCTCGGCCGCATCGACGTGCGTCTCGATGTCGACCACAAGGGACAGGTGACGTCGCATCTCACCGTCGACAAGGTCGAGACGCTCGACCTGCTGCGCCGTGACGCCCCGCAGTTGCAGCGCGCGCTCGAGGATGCAGGCCTGAAGACCGGCGACAGCGGCCTGCAGTTCAGCCTTCGCGATCAGTCGTCGTCATCGGGTGGCCGCGACGACAGCAATACCGGCCGCAATGCCCAGCGCCTGATCATCAGCGAGGACACCACCGTGCCGGCGGAAGTCGCCGGCCGCAGCTATGGCCGCATGATCGGCGCAAGCCGCGGCGTCGACATCAGGGTTTGAGGAAACACATATGGTCGATGCAACCACACCAACCCCGGTCACCTCGGCGCCATCCACCAATCCACCGACAAGCGGATCCGGCTCCAGCTCGGGCGGCAGCACAAAAACGACCGGTCTCGCGGACAATTTCCAGACCTTTCTGACGCTGCTGACCACTCAGTTGAAAAATCAAAACCCGCTCGATCCGCTGGACACCAACCAGTTCACCCAGCAGTTGGTGCAGTTCGCCCAGGTCGAGCAGCAGCTCAAGAGCAACGACCAGCTCACATCGCTGGTCAACATCGAGAAGGCCGCGCAGTCGACCCAGGCGCTGGTGTTTGTCGGTGCGACCGTCGCCGTCGACGGCAGCACGGCGCAACTCGCGAAGGACTCGACGGGAAAGAACTCCGCAACCTGGAATCTGAACGCGCCGAAGAATGCGAGCGCCGTCATCAACATCACGAACTCAACGGGTCAAACCGTCTATAGCGGAAGCTTTACCCTCAATTCCGGCAATGCCAGCTTTGTGTGGGATGGCAAAGGCAATGACGGCACGCAATGGCCGGCCGGAAGCTACAAAATGAGCGTGACGGCAAAAGACAGCAACGGCCAGAGCGTGGCCGTGTCGACCGAGATTCAGGGTACCGTGGATTCCGTCGACCTGACCGCAACACCCGCATTGCTCTCCATCGGCGGACAGACCTACACCGTRGACAAGATCAAGCGCGTGGTGCGGCCGACAGCCAGTAGCTGACGACGACGCCCCCCGATCGGGCAAACTCCAACACTCAAACATCCGCCGAACTTGCCCACCCGGCCTCGTCAAGAGGCCGGGTGAACTCTATTGCGCTGCATTTTCAAGGAGATTCTGATTGGACCGATATGCTTAGGCAAATTTTAAGCCACGGAGCGTAGGGTTCCAGAGTGAGTTCAGTGGTTAGAGTATGTGAGTAAGCCATGACAGAACCCCATCGCCCGAGGGTGAAATACGTCATCGGGCCCGACGGCAGTCCGTTAACAATTGCGGATTTGCCTGCTCCCGGGACAAAACGGTGGGTCATCCGCCGTAAAGCCGAAGTTGTTGCCGCGGTCCGCGGTGGCCTGCTCTCCCTTGAGGAGGCTTGCAGCCGCTACACACTGACGGTCGACGAGTTTCTATCCTGGCAATTCTCCATTGACCAGCACGGCTTGGCCGGTTTGCGCACCACGCGCATTCAACAGTATCGCCAATAAGCCCGTCTTTTCATAACCAGTCTGGTGAAACCGGCCCCCTAGGGCCGGTTTTGCTGTTTGGTGTATGCCGAACCGCTGAAATCGATCGAATGGTGTGCTTTTCGAACACCACATGGTTCCCATTTCTTTAAAATGCCCGCCCGGTTAACCAGCGTTAACCATATGGAAACCATCACATAGGCAAATTCTGCCCAGTCGGCGGTTAGAGCCGAATCTCTGGGGCTGAGCTTTGCAAGCGCTGTTGGGATTTTTGAGATCGCTGGGAGCAGCGCGACTGGCGGCGATGGCGGCCGTCACGCTGGCCCTGATCGGCTTTTTTGCCTTCGTCATCATGCGCGTCACGACGCCGCAGATGACCACGCTGTTCACCGACCTCAGCTACGAGGACTCCTCGGGCATCATCAAGGAGCTGGAACGCCAGGCCATCCCCTATGAGATGCGCAATGACGGCGCCATCCTGATGGTGCCGAAGGACAAGGTGACCCGGCTGCGGATGAAGCTCGCCGAATCCGGCCTGCCCAAGGGCGGCGGGGTCGGCTACGAGATCTTCGACAAGTCCGATGCCCTCGGCACCACCAGCTTCGTCCAGAACATCAACCATCTCCGCGCCCTGGAAGGCGAACTCGCCCGCACCATCCGCGCCATCGACCGGGTGCAGTTCGCCCGCGTCCACCTGGTGCTGCCCGAACGCCCGCTGTTTTCACGTGAAACGCCCGAGCCATCCGCCTCGATCGTGGTCCGGGTCCGCGGCATGCTGGAGCCGCAGCAGGTCCGCGCCATCCGCCATGTGGTTGCTTCCGCCGTCAACGGCCTGAAGCCGCAGCGGGTCTCGATCGTCGACGAAACCGGCCGATTGCTGGCCGATGGCGCCGCCGGTGACAGCGCCGAAGGCACGAGCGGTGACGAGCGCCGGATCGCCTATGAGAAGCGCATGCGCGACCAGATCGAGGCGATCGTCTCCTCGGTGGTCGGCGCCGGGCGCACCCGGGTGCAGCTGTCGGCCGATTTCGACTTCAACAAGGTGACCCAGACCTCCGACAAGTTCGATCCGGAAGGCCGGGTGTTGCGCTCCAGCCAGTCGCGCGAGGAATCCAGCCTCTCCGCCGACGCCAAGGACGGCCAGGTCACCGTCAACAACGAACTGCCCGGCAACCAGCGCAACGACGTCGGCACCACGGCCCGCGACCAGAGCAAGAAGAGCGAGGAAATCAACAATTACGAGATTTCCCGCATCACCAAGACCGAGGTCACCGAGGCCGGCCGCGTCAACCGCATCTCGGCCGCGGTGCTGGTCGACGGCACCTACAGCAAGAACGAAAAGGGCGAGACGGTCTACCAGGCCCGCAGCAAGGAGGAGCTGGACCGGATCACGGCGCTGGTGCGCACCGCCATCGGTTTCGACCAGAAGCGCGGCGACCAGGTCGAGGTGGTCAACCTTCGCTTCGCCGAGGCGCCCGCCGCGGTTCCGCTGAACGAGCCCACCGGCATCCTCGGCATGCTGCAGTTCACCAAGGACGATGTCATGAATGTCATCGAACTCATCGTCATGATGCTGCTCGGCATCGTGGTCCTGTTTGTGGTGATCCGCCCGCTGGTCAAGCGCATCCTGTCGCCGGAAGTGAACCTGCTGACCGGCGCGCCGCAGCCCGCTCTGCCCGCGGTCGTCGAAGCTGCCCCTGCTCCGACGGTCGCCAGCACCAACGCCATGTCGAACCTGATCGACGTCGCCCAGGTGCAGGGACAAGTCCACGCCCAGTCGGTGCATCGCGTCGGCGAGCTCGCGGATCGCAATCCGCACGAAACCGTCGCGATCATCCGTCAGTGGCTCCAGGAACCGGCAGCGTGATCTGACATGGCCTCGACCCAGCTCACCACCAGCAACGCCAACGACATCCAGAGCACGGTCGCGGCCCTGGCTGCGCGCCAGGCCAAGCGGCCGCAGGGCGAAAAGGTCAGTGGGCCGAAACGCGCCGCCATGCTGATGCTTGCGCTTGGCGAACAATATGGCGGCAAGATCTGGGCCCTGCTCGACGACGACGAGTTGCGCGAACTGTCGCTCCATATGTCGAGCCTCGGCAACGTCGAGGCCGACATTGTCGAGGACATGCTGCTGGAATTCGTCTCGCGGATGTCGGCATCGGGCGCCCTGATGGGCAATTTCGACGCCACCGAACGGCTGCTGCAGCAATACCTGCCGGCCGACCGGGTGCACGGCATCATGGATGAGATCCGTGGACCGGCCGGCCGCAACATGTGGGAGAAGCTCTCCAACGTTCAGGAAGAAGTTCTCGCCAACTACCTCAAGAACGAATACCCGCAGACCATTGCCGTGGTGCTCTCGAAGCTGAAGCCCGAGCATGCGGCGCGCGTGCTGTCGATCCTGCCCGAAGACATGGCGCTCGACGTCGTCAACCGTATGCTGAAGATGGAAGCCGTGCAGAAGGAGGTCATCGAACGGGTCGAACAGACACTGCGCGTCGAGTTCATGTCCAACCTGTCGCAGACCCGCCGCCGCGATGCGCACGAGGTGATGGCCGAAATCTTCAACAATTTCGACCGCCAGACCGAAACCCGCTTCATCACGTCGCTCGAAGAGGACAACCGGGAGTCGGCCGAGCGCATCAAGGCGCTGATGTTCACCTTCGACGACCTGGTCAAGCTGGACGCCGGCTCGGCACAGACCCTGATGCGCCATGTCGACAAGGAAAAGCTCGCCGTCGCCCTGAAAGGCGCCAACGAGGCCGTCCGCCAGTTCTTCTTCGGCAACATGTCGACCCGCGCCGCCAAGATGCTCAGCGACGACATGGCGTCGAGCGGCCCGGTGCGGCTGCGCGACGTTGACGAGGCCCAGGCGCTGCTGGTCAACCTGGCGAAGGACCTCGCGGCCAAGGGCGAGATCATGCTGTCGAAAAATCGTGCCGACGACGAATTGGTGTACTGATGGCCGCTCCCGCAAAATTCCTGTTCGATACCGACTTCTCCGCACCCAAGACCAGGGAGCGCGCGATCACCAGCGCCGAGGTTGCGCAGCAGATCGCCGAGGCCGAGGCCCGCGGCTACCGCGCCGGCCACGAAGCCGGCCAGCACGAAGCCACTGTGGAATACGGCCGCCGGCTGTCGCTGGCGCTCGAGGAGATCGGCCGGTCGATGGACGCGATCGCCAAGCAGTTCGCCGGCGCGGAAGCGCGCATGGAAGTCGAGGCGGTTGACGTCGCCGTTGCGGTCGCCCGCAAGCTCTGTAGCCAACTGATGGCGGCGGAGCCGATGACAGAGGCAATGGCCCTGGTCAGCGACTGCTTCCGTCACCTCACATCGACGCCGCACATCGTGGTCCGGATCAACGACCAGCTCTACGAATCTGCTCACCAGAATATCGAGCGACTTGCGCGCCAGAGCGGCTTTGAAGGCCGCCTTGTGATTCTCGCCGAGCCGGATATCGCCAGCGGCGATTGCCGGATCGAATGGGCCGACGGCGGCGTCCGGCTCGACCGCGCCGCTACCGAAGCCAAGATCGACGAACTCGTCGGGCGCTACATGGCGTCCCGCAACCAGACAGCGGCGCAAGGACACACGATGGGGGCACAATCATGAGCGGCAACGACACACAGGTCCCGCTGCAGGATCTCAACGCCGCCGACGCGCCCGACCTGAGCGACGTCGGCTACCGCGAGGACGAAGACCAGACCTCGCGCGTCGCCGCCGACCTCGAAGCGGTGTTCGACGTGCCCGTGCAGGTTTCCGCGGTGCTCGGCCGATCCAAGATGGATGTCGGCGATCTGCTCAAGCTCGGGCCCGGCACCGTGCTCGAGCTCGACCGCCGGGTCGGCGAAGCCATCGATATCTACGTCAACAACCGCCTGGTGGCGCGCGGCGAAGTCGTCCTGGTCGAGGACAAGCTCGGCGTCACCATGACCGAAATCATCAAGGCCGAACGCGGCTGACGGATTTGTTCGGGTTTTTGAAACATGCCGGCACACCGCCGGCCAAAATATAACGAGACAGGATACAGGAGCAGAACATGCGGCTTCTCATCGTTGGCACACTGAAGGGCCAGCTCACGACCGCCACCAAGATTGCCATGGAGAACGGCGCCACCGTCACCCATGCGGAGGACTCCGAGCAGGCGATGCGCGTGCTGCGCGGCGGCAAGGGCGCCGACCTGCTGCTGGTGGATGTCGCTCTCGACATCCGCGACCTGGTGATGCGACTGGAGGTCGAACACATCCATGTGCCGATCGTCGCCTGCGGCATCACCAACGATGCCCGCGCCGCGGTGGCGGCAATTCATGCCGGCGCCAAGGAATACATCCCGCTGCCGCCCGATCCGGAACTGATCGCCGCGGTGCTGGCCGCAGTGGCCAACGATTCTCGCGATCTGGTCTACCGCGACGACGCCATGGCAAGGGTCATCAAGCTGGCGCAGCAGATCGCCGGCTCCGACGCCTCGGTGATGATCACCGGCGAATCCGGCACCGGCAAGGAGGTGCTGGCCCGCTACGTCCACACCCGTTCCAACCGCGCCAAGCGTCCGTTCATCTCGATCAATTGCGCGGCGATCCCCGAACATCTGCTGGAGTCCGAATTGTTCGGCCACGAGAAGGGCGCCTTCACCGGCGCGATCGCCCGGCGCATCGGCAAGTTCGAGGAGGCCGATGGCGGCACCCTCCTGCTCGATGAGATTTCCGAGATGGATGTGCGGCTGCAGTCGAAACTGCTGCGCGCCATCCAGGAGCGCGTGATCGACCGCGTCGGCGGCACCCGCCCGGTGCCGGTCGATATCCGCATCATCGCGACCTCGAACCGCAACCTGGCCGAAGCGGTGCGCGCGGGCACCTTCCGTGAAGACCTGCTGTTCCGGCTGAATGTGGTGAACCTCAAGATCCCCGCGCTGCGCGAACGCCCCGCGGACATCCTTGAGCTCGCCCAGCACTTCGCCAAGAAATATGCCGACGCCAATGGCGTGCCGATGCGGCCGCTGTCGGCGGAAGCACGCCGCGTGCTCTCAGCCAATCGCTGGCAGGGCAACGTTCGCGAGCTGGAAAACACCATCCATCGCGCCGTGCTGATGGCGAGCGGTGACGAGATCGGCGCCGACGCGATCCTGACCCCCGATGGCGACCGCCTCGATCTCGCCAAGACCCCGCCGGCCGTCGCCCACGCCACCCTCGCCGCCGAACAGGTGACACGCGCGCTGGTCGGCCGCACGGTGGCCGATGTCGAACGCGATTTGATCCTGGAAACGCTGAAGCACTGCCTCGGCAACCGGACGCATGCCGCCAACATCCTCGGCATCTCGATCCGCACCCTGCGCAACAAGCTCAACGAATACGCCGACGGCGGCCTACCGATCACGCCCGCCGGTTCCGGCGACTACCGGGGCATGGCGGCGTCGGCCTGAACGCATCGCATATCTGACAACAAAGCCGGTGCGGCTCCGCTACACCGGCTTTTTTGTCGAAAATAATCGCAGATCATGCGATGATTGCTGCGGTGTTTCGAGAGCACCCGGCAACCACGTCAGATCACCGCGAGGTTCAGATGCGGCCAGTATCCTGCGCGACCCGGCACATCTTTCTTGTTTTCATCGTGTACGGGGCCGTCGGCGCGACCATAGCCGCGGCAACAGATGCGGACGCGCCTACGAAAGTCCGCACCCTCTCGATAAAGCCGCAGTCTCCAGAGGAGCATCACGACGCGACGCTCAGCCCGGARCTCCCAGCTACGCACTCCACCGACACGACGATCGGGTCGAACCCCGGTAGCCACGTGGTGGTTCATACGGCGCCCAGCACCGCCGACGATCCCCTCCGCGTTCGCACGATACGCATCGGACCTCAGTCCGCGCCGCAATCACGTATCGACGTGAGCAAGGATCAAGCAGAGCCGCCGTCGTCGCTCAAGGCTCATCAGGAATAATCATTGCTGTTGGGCGTGCGGAAGATCCGGATCGGCTGCCCCGGCTCGGGGACCGGCCTCAGGTAGATCTCATRAAGACGMAAMGCCACAAARCCGATCACGGCAATGGCCACGATCATTGCAAGCCACGACAGTGCGCGCTGCTTCGGCGTCTCCTGCGCCTTGCTGTCCCCGGATCCGCTCAAGGCGTGTTGTAGACCTTGTGGTTGTGGGCCAGGCGYCGCTGCCACAGCCACAGCAGCGGGACATARATCAGCGTCACGATCGACACGAATATGGTGCCGAAGCTGGGCACGCCGCCGAAAAACAGCGAGCTCAGCCGCGCCAGCGTCCCGAACACCAGGATGAAGGTCAGCACGGAAAACTGCGTCTCATGCTTTTCGATGTGGGGGATCGAAATCCAGTATTGCGTGCCGACGGCGAGCAAGACGCCGGACAGGAAGCGAACCGCGCCATCCATGGAGGGATTGTCGTCGAGGCTGAGAAACCGCACGCCCCAAGCGACGCCCGCTAGGCCCATCGCGATCGGAACCACGCCGGCGATGAAGATGGCGATCTGAAGAAGTCTGCGTTCCACGGTGCCCCCGTTTGGACGTCCAGGGCGTTCAACCGGCGCCTGCCGGGCTGTATGCCCTCTATATGGTCATGACGGACGGAATGACGAGTTTCCAGAGCAAATCCGGAAAAAAATATCGCATAACACCTCTGCCGAGTCAGGTATGTACACGGCTCGTTCGATCTTTGTACCACTCCTTCGGATCATGACCACATTCACCCCGCACCAGAACGCCGCGCTGAACGCCGTGGCCGACTGGATCAAGGCCAAGCCTGGCGAAGGCGGCACACCGCAGGTGTTCCGCCTGTTCGGTTTTGCCGGCACCGGCAAAACCACGCTGGCCCGGCACATCGCCGACGGTGTCGACGGCGACGTGAAATACGCTGCCTTCACCGGCAAGGCCGCTCTGGTGATGCGCAGCCGGGGCTGCGACGGCGCGTCCACCATCCACTCGCTGATCTACCGCGCCCGCGAATCCGGCGAGGAGCAGCCGAATTTCGAATTATGGGACGATGCCCCCGCATCCAAGGCCAAGCTGATCGTGATCGACGAGTGCTCGATGGTCGATGCCGAGCTCGGCCGCGACCTTCTGTCATTCGGCGCGCCCCTACTGGTGCTGGGCGATCCGGCGCAGCTGCCGCCGATCCAGGGCGGCGGATTCTTCACCGAGGCCGAACCGGACGCGATGCTGACCGAGGTGCACCGCCAGGCCCAGGACGATCCGATCGTGCGCATGTCGATGATCGTGCGCGAAGGCGGGAGGCTCGAGGTCGGCGACTATGGCGCGAGCCGGATCATCCGGCGCGCCGAGATCACGCCCGAGATCGTGCTCTCGGCCGATCAGGTCCTGGTCTGTCTCTTATACACATCTAGATGTGTATAAGAGACAGATGTGATGCTGACCGAGGTCCACCGGCAAGCGGCCGACAATCCGATCGTGCGCATGTCGATGGCCGTGCGCGAAGGCCGCTCGCTCGAGCTCGGCCAATTCGGTGACAGCGAGGTGATCAGCCGTGCCAGCCTCGATCCCGACCGTGTGATGCGGGCCGATCAGATCCTGGTCGGCCGCAACAACACCCGCCGCGCCTACAACATGCGGGTGCGCCAGAAGCAGGGCATCGAGGATCCATTGCCGGTCGCCGGCGACAAGCTCGTGTGCCTGCGTAATAATCGCAAGAAGGTGCTGTTCAACGGTGGGCTGTGGCGCGTCAAGGCGCGCGCGCAGTCCAAATCCCAGATCGTCACCATGCGGCTGATGCCGGATGAGGAGTTCTCCAGCAAAGTGACGAAAGTCTCGGTCCGCGCCGACTGTTTCAGCGGGGGCATCGAGGCGATTCCGTGGGAGCAGCGCAAGCCCTATGACGAGTTCGACTACGGTTACGTGCTCACCGTACACAAGTCGCAGGGCTCGCAATGGGACGATGTCGTGCTGTTCGATGAAAGCTTCGCCTTTCAGGACTCGCGCGCACGCTGGCTCTACACCGGCATTACCCGCGCCGCGAAGAAATTGAGCATCGTGATCTGACTGCGGCAATCCGTCCGCGCCACAATGGCCCGGCAAACTGCCGTGGTGGGGAACAAATCAGGAGACTGCGCGTTTCACGGCGGCTTGCCCAAAAAGGAGTATGGAATGCAATTGTCTCGAATCCCTGCCCGCATTATCGGCGCCGCGCTGATCGCCTCCACCGCATTGTCGCTGTCCGCGCCGGCGATCTCGGCCCCCCTGCAGGCAACCCCCGGTCTTGCGAAAGCGGCGCCTGCCGCGACGGAGAACGTTCAATATCGGCGCTGGCACGGCGGCGGCTATCGCGGTGGCTATCATCACCATCACGGCGGCGGCGGAGCCGGCGCGCTGATTGGCGGCCTCGCGGCCGGCGCGATCATCGGCGGCGCCATTGCAGCCGGCCAGGCCAACGCCGCGGCCCAGCAGAATGCGGCCTACTGCGCACGACGCTATCGGTCGTACGATCCGGCATCGGGGACCTACCTGAACAACGACGGCAACCGTTACCCCTGCCCGTAAACATCTAAAAAAGACCACCTCAGGGCTGCGGAATTTCGGTCCCGCGGCCTTTTTGCTGCGTCGAACATCTGCGTGCCTTCCGGCATCCATCTCGCAAGCGCAACAGGATTTTGCGTCTTTTGGCGTATTGGCACGGCGGAACCCGTGGTCGTAAAAATGAAGTCGGGGACTATCCATCCGCATCTCTGCGGATACGGCTTCATGACAGACATGATGTTGCTGCGACAGCTGTGATGCGGCGCATGCCGCAACCGTTGTCGACGGGGAAGATGCGCGTGAGATGACGGACACGACCAGCGAAGCGGAGACGATAGGAGGCCACATCTCCGATCCCGCGGAGAAGCTGACCAACCCGCTTCGGTGGCGGAACATGGCGCGCTGGATTGCGCGCTGCAATGCATACGATATCGCAACGGTCGTTCTGCTCGGCGGACTCGCCATTATTGCAGTCTGCACATTTCGCGACTACGCGATATCCAACGACGAAGGTGTTCAGCATCATTATGGCGAACTGATCATCGCTTACTATCGCAGCGGTTTCGCCGACCAGAGCGTTTTCCACTTCGAGAACCTCTATCTCTATGGCGGCCTGTTCGACATCATCGCCGTCGCACTGAGTCATCTGCTGCCGATGGATCCCTATGATCTGCGGCACATCATGTGCGCGCTGATCGGCCTTGGAGGGATCGGCGCGGCCGCCGCGACTGCACGGCTGATTGCGGGGCCGCGTGCCGGCCTGATGACCCTGGTCGCGCTCGCCGTATGCGGCGCCTGGTATGGGGCGATGTTCAATCACACCAAGGATATTCCGCTGGCGGCGGCAATGACCGGCGCCACATTCTTCCTGCTGCGCATCGCGCGCAACCTGCCGCGTCCGCGCGCCGTTGACCTGCTGGCGTTCGGGGCGCTTGCCGGCGGCGCGCTCGGCATGCGCGTGCTCGGGCTGCTGCTGGTGATCTATGCCGGCATCGCGATTGCGCTGTTCCTGCCACGACCGATCCGCGGTCACGGCCGCGCGCGATGGCGCTTTGCAGCCGAATCCTCGCTCCGACTGGTCCCGGCGCTGCTCCTCGCCTATCTCGTCATGATTTTTGCCTGGCCCTGGGCGGCGCTGGAGCCACTCAACCCGATCCGCGGCCTGCTGACCTTCTCGGAATTCCAGTATCACATTCGCACCGTGCTGGCCGGGCAGGTCTATGAGATGGCGAGCGTGCCTCGGCTTTATGTTCCGATCTACATCCTGATCCGGGTGCCGCTGTTGACGCTGTTCGGCGCCGGTCTTGCGCTCATCTTCGCGTTGTTGCCTCGTCTCGCTGCATCATCGACTCCGACGCGGCGCCGGGAGATCGCGCTGGTCGCGCTGACGGTGATTGTACCGCTCGCCTGCCAGGTGATCTGCCACGGCCCGGCGTTTACCGGCTTGCGCCATTTCCTGTTCGTGATTCCATCGCTCGCGATCCTGGCGGGCATCGGCCTCGATCTCGCGGTGGCGACAATCGCGGCTCGTCATCGCTCGGCCGCCGCCGGCGCGCTTGCCGTCGCCACGGCCTGGTGCCTGTGGAACGCAGTCACTCTGGTTCGCCTGCACCCCTACGAGTACCTGTTCTACAACCCGGTGATCGGCGGCCTGGAAGGCGCATCGCGCCGCTATGCCACCGACTACTGGGTCAACATCATGCCCGCAGCGGTCGATCAGCTCGAAGAATACCTCACGCGCACGGAAGCCGCCGGCGGTGTGCGGACGCCACGCCGCTACACGGTCGCCGTCTGCGGTGAACGCATCTCGTTCGAGCGGCGCGCCAAGCCGCGTCTCCTGAAATGGATCCGCATGCAGCAGTGGGAACAGGCGGACTTCTTCATTGCCCCGACTCACATGAACTGCGACCGCATTCTCGACGGCAAGGTGATCGTCACCATCCAGCGCCTCGGCGTCCCCATCGGCTACGTCAAGGACCGTCGCGCCCTGTCTCACCCCGCGATGGCTGGAATTCCATAGGCTTCCGCTGACCTGACCCAGGCTGAAACCTCACGAACTCGTGTGGCCTGCGGCTGTAACGGTCCGCTCTGCCGGCCGTATCTCGAGCATGCCGCCAGGTCCGCAATTGCGCCCCCCGGCGCCAATCCGGCATAATCCGGAACAATTGCCGGCCCTGGATCACTTTCGGCGCGTAGTCCGGTCGCACAATGCGATTGCGGAATAGGCGCCCCCAACCCGAGGACCCCCCAATGCCCCGCCTCCCCTTGCGCCGCATGCTCCTGACCGCCGCCACCGGCGCCGTTTTGCTGTCGTCGGCATGGATCGGCCCCTCCCGTGCGGCGGAGGACGCCGTGATGATTCCGCCGCCAACCGCAGACATGCCCGCGACCGACGGCACGCAAACCGCCGTTCTTGCCGGCGGCTGCTTCTGGGGTGTCCAGGGTGTGTTCCAGCACACCAAGGGGGTGCTTAACGCGGTGTCGGGCTACGCCGGCGGCGCCAAGGACACCGCCAACTATCCGGCGAGCGGCACCGGAACCACCGGGCATGCGGAGTCGGTTCAGGTGACGTACGACCCGAAGGTGATCTCCTACGGCAAGCTGCTGCAGATCTATTTCTCCGTCGTGCACGATCCGACGCAGCTCAATCGCCAGGGGCCCGACACCGGGACCCAGTATCGCTCGACCATCTTCGTGCAGAACGACGCACAGAAGAAAATCGCAGAGGCCTACATCGCTCAGCTGAATGCGACAAAGGTTTACAAGAAACCGATCGCAACCACGATCGAATCCGGCAAGCCATTTTATGCCGGCGAGGAGTACCATCAGGACTACCTGACATTGCACCCCTATCAACCCTATATCGTCTACAACGACGCCCCGAAAATAGAAGCCCTCAAGAAAATCTTCGCCGACAATTATCGCGACAAGCCGGTGCTGGTTCGCGATGCCAAAGCAACGAATTGATGGCGACGAATTGACGTGAGAACCTGATACACCATCACCATCCCTCAAATGAGGGATGGTGATGCGATCGCTTCACACGATTTCACTTTAAAGTGCTGACGTCCGAGCTCTCGCCTCGGACGTTTGATGACGAAGAATTGAGACGCAAAAAAGCGGAGATGCTTATGACCGACACCCGCACCAAAGTTCAGAAGACCGAAGCCGAGTGGCGCAAGGAATTGACGCCCATGCAGTACGCAGTGCTGCGAGAAAAGGCTACGGAACGGCCGTTTTCCGGCGAATATGAGCATACGAAAACGCAAGGCACCTATGTCTGCGCCGGCTGCGGCCAGACGCTGTTCGAATCCGACGCGAAATTCGATTCCGGCTGCGGCTGGCCGAGCTTCACAGCACCGGCGACGGAATCACATGTCGATGAAGAGCGCGATGTCAGCCACGGCATGATTCGCACCGAGGTTCTGTGCTCGAACTGTCAAGGCCATCTCGGTCACGTATTCCCCGATGGTCCGGGACCAACAGGTCTGCGTTATTGTATTAACTCCGCGGCCTTGAAACTGAATCCAAAGTAACCAGATAGCTGTTCCTCACCGGGTTTGAACGCGTTACGTGCCTCGCGCGACCAACACCGGTCGCGCGAGGATTTGTTTACCAAAGCGGCGTAAACGCCCCGCGTGAGTGTTAACGTTTAAGGATCTTCGAAATGTCTCAAGCTTCCCGCAGCCGCGTTCTCGGCTTCGGTCTCGTTGGTCTCGTGCTCGAGACCATCATCTCGCATCCGGCTCTCGCCACCGACAAGGTCTCGCTGTTCAAAGTCGTGACCGCAAAAGACGAGATCGTGATCGGATTGACCGAGGATGAACTGGCGCGCTTCGAAGGCAAGAACGCCGGTGGAATTGCAAAGGCGCTGAAGGCCGAAGGAACGTTGTCGGTGTGGCGTTATGCAATGCGCAAGGCCGGCACCGGCGATCTCGAACAGGCCCCCTCGGGCAAGATCGGATTGATGGCGAACGACGCGCTGCGCGTCGAGCCGTATACCTCGCCGGTCAAAGTGGTGCCGATCGACGAAACGAAATAGCCGACCGCATCGCCGCCGACTTTCAAGCCGTTTTCATCGCGCCCCTCGAAAAAGCCCGCAACATCGGTTGCGGGTTTTTCGCATTGCAGCATGCAATTTCAAGCATGCCATTGAATTTACTGCATTTAATTTAGCAATGATCCAGACCAGATTCATTTCTTGAAAGCTCAGGGGTCGTATTTCTCACATTCGTGCCCATATTAGTGTCTAAGATAGATCCACGATCCGGTGTCGCAGTCACGCACAGGCACCGGTTTTTCGATGATCAAGCTGGATCAACAGAGCGCGATTGCCGTGCAGTCCACGTGCAATGCCTGTAGGCGCTCTTTCGTCAGAAACCGCCCACCACGTCGAGATAGTTGATGATGCGTTTCAATTACACCAAGTCCGCCGAACTGTTTCCTGCCGCAATCCGCAAGAAGCGTCGTGCTGGTTTTGCCTATCGCCGGTTCGACACCGCGGCCGATGCCGTGCGTTTCGCGATCGAGGAGTTGCCGGCCGATTCCCTTAATGGCGCCTACCTGCAGGTCGGCGAAGCGCGGTTCGACAAGAACGGCATTCGCGATCTCTACGACAGCACCGAGTTTCCGCTCGAACGCAAGCTGCCAGAGCTCGAAGTCGCGGAACAGGACGTCGCCTGAGCTTTTCGCCAAAGAAGCTGGATATCTGCTTCATCTCAGGTGAAACAGATGTCCAGCTTTGTTTTTTGATTTGCTTTAGCGTTGCTTGTCCAGCCAGCGCCGCATCAGGCGCATATTGCGGATGTTCGCCTTGAACATCACGTCGAAGGCGTCGCCGGCCAGTGGCACCATTCCAACCACGCCATCGAGCGCGACGTTGCCGAGCATCCGCGCGGTGACATGCCATGGCGCGCCCAGCGCGCGGGCCTCGCGAACGATCCACAGCGAGATGGCGGTGGTGATCAAGTCGCCGACAACCGGGATCAATCCGATCAGGCCATCGATGCCGTAACGGATGTTGGTGCCGGGCATGATGAAGGCGACATCAAGCAGTTTCGCCAGCGCGTCAAGCCGAGCGATGCGCTGTTCGCGCGTCAGCGGACCGATTTTGAAGCCAAAGGCCTGGAACTGGGCCTGAAACGGGTCGCTGTAACGGCGGCGACTCCGCGAGAGCTCCTCGGAGCTGACCTCCCGGCCGTCCTGATCGATAACCAAACCATGGGTGCGTGACGGTGCCATGCGCCCCATATGGGGAGCCCTTGCAAACGATCAAGCGCAGCGCAGAGCCGGTTCCAGTACCGTCTCAGCGTCACCTTGTCCCTGCCCGATCCAGCGTCCTCGGATCAAATTTCAGGGCGCGGGCGCGCTGCGCAAGAGCGCAGCCCTCGCAATAGCGCGCATCCTTGAAGTCAATCCAGTTGTGCGCATAGATCCTCTCACTCGGGATCGCATAACGCGCCTGGAGCAGGCGGACCAGAATGTCCCACGCTGCCAGCTGCGCCGGCGTCGCGGGCGCGGTCACGTCGGGAAAATTTCCTGCGAACTCGATGCCAATCGAATTGCCTTTCAGCACCTGATGAAACGTCGGCCCGTTGTCGATGTATTTGTTGTCGTTGCGGTTGGCGCCGTCGCCATGGGTCGGGATCACATCCTCCCGCGTCGCCCAGTAGACCGTGCCATCGGTCTCCACCCAGATGGTGACACCGCGGCGTGTCGGATTTTTTGATTGCTCCTGCGCCCCGTACCGCGCCGAGCCGGCGGGCCCTTCGGTCTGATGCACGATGATGTTGCGCCAGGCGTTTGCCTTCGCCGGATCGCCCCAGGGCGAGAGCCAGACGATCTTGAGGCCGGGGATCTTCGGCGTCCCGGTGGCGCGCGCGAGCCCCGCGAGATCCGGCGCATCCGCGGCCCGCAGATTGGGCGTTGCCCCGAGCAGGAATACACTCAACGCAATTGCGAGACGTGATCCCGCCTGCAGCAATAAGCCACGTACGCCTATCATGCCCGCCATGCACCTGACCCTCCCCTCGCCGTCGCTCGACTTCGATCCGATCTCCGTTACGATCACCGGATTGAACCATATTGGGGAAGAGAGAGTCACGTGACCAAGACACCGATCTGGCAGTGGTCGGCCGTGGAAACGGCCGCAGCCATCAAGAAGGGCAAAGTAACGTCGGAGGAGGTCATCCGCGCCCATATCGACCACATGCACAAGGCCAATCCGGCCCTCAATGCCGTGGTGGTCGACCTGAGCAAGGATGCGCTGAAGGCGGCGAAGGCCGCCGACAAGGCCCTTGCAAAAAGCAAAGAGAAGGGCACCGGGATCGGGTCGCTACACGGTGTGCCCGTCACCATCAAGATCAATATCGATGTCCAGGGCCAAGCCAATTCCAATGGCGTGGTGGCCTTCAAGGACAATATCGCGCCCGGCGATTCCCCGGTCACCGCGAACCTGAAGAAGGCAGGCGCGATCATTCTCGGCCTGACCAACACGCCAGAATTCTCCATGCGCGGTTTCACCGACAACCCGCTGCACGGGCTGACGCGCAATCCTTGGAATCCCGCCATCACCTGCGGCGGTTCTTCGGGTGGCGCGGGCGCTTCCATTGCCGCCGGCATCGGCACCATTGCCCACGGCAATGACATCGGCGGTTCGCTGCGCTGGCCCGCGCAATGCAACGGTATCGCCACCATCAAGCCGACCCAGGGTCGCATCCCGGCCTTCAATCCGAGCGCCACCGCGGAGCGACCGCTGATGGCGCAATTCATGTCGTCGCAAGGGCCGTTGGCCCGCGAGGTCCGCGATGTGCGTCTCGGACTGGAGGTGATGGCGCAGCGTGATCCCCGCGACCCCTGGTGGGTGCCGGCACCGCTGAAAGGGCCCAAGCCCAAGACACCGATCAAGGTCGCCGTTGCCAAGATTCCCGAGGATATGGACACCGACCGTGGCGTGATCGCGCAGTTGCGCAAGGCCGCCGATCATCTCGCCGATGCGGGTTACAAGGTCAGCGAAGTCGAACTGCCTGCGCTCAACGACGTCTGGCAGCTTTGGTGCAATCTGATCATGACCGAGTTGCAGGTCCTGCAGGAGGCCCAGATGCGGGCCACCACCAGCGCCGATTTCCAGAAGACCCTTGACGGCTTCCTGGCAGCTTCGACCCGGCTCGATCAGGTCGGCTACATGAAGGCGATCAGTGACCGGTCCCGCCACATCCGAAACTGGATGACTTTCCTCGAAGACTACCCGCTGATCCTGACACCGACCACCGTCAAGGCGACGCCGGAGACCAATGCCGATCTCGGCGGCGATCAACGGGTCAAGGAGCTGTTCTGGAACGACCTGCGCTTCATCTCGTCGATCAATGTGCTGGGCCTCCCCGCCGCGGTGGTGCCGGTCGGATTGCACAACGGCCTGCCCGTCGGCGTCCAGATCATCGGCTCCCGCTATCGCGAGGACCTCTGTCTCGATGCCGCAGCGGCAATCGAGAAGAAGGCCGGCATTCTGGTCAAGGAGCTGTGGCAGAGAACTTGAGGCGCCCTAGCGCCCCGCTTCAACGCTGTTGAGGCTCCCCGGGGGCCCGGGACAGGGTCACTTGTCCCGGGGCCCTGCCTTTTGGATGACTTCGCGTGCACCCCCAGAGCCGGATTGCGAACCATCAGTTCCTTCCGCATCCGGCATTCGCTATGATTCAGCACCAATCCGGCCCTTCCGAGAGAGTTGATGACGCTGAATCCATCGCAGCTGCGCGCCAATCTTCGCCTTGCCAGCGGCCTCATCCTGCTCGCCTTCGTGGTCTGTCATCTCGCGGCCCATGCCACGCTGCTGATTTCCATCGCCTTCGGCGAAGCCGTGCTGGCCGTGCTGATGGCGCCTTGGAAGACGATCGCCGGAACGGCGATCCTCGGCGCCGCCGTGGTCGTGCACTACGTCAATGCGCTGTGGTCGATTTACAGCCGCCGGTCGCTGCGGATGGCGCGCTGGGAACTCTGGCAGCTGGTGCTTGGTCTGAGCTTGCCGCTACTGCTGGCGCTTCATGTGGTGGCCACGCGCATTGCCGAACTCGGGGCCGAGGTGACGCCCGACTACCCCGCAGTCCTTGTCAGCCTCTGGCAGGCCGTGCCCTGGCTCGCCGCGCTTCAGTCCACGGCGGTGATTGTCGTGTGGGCCCATGCCTGCATCGGCATGAATTTCTGGCTGCGCACCAAGCCGTGGTTTCCGGCTGCACTGCCTTACCTGCGGCCGGCGGCATTGCTGCTACCGGCACTGGCGCTGGCCGGCTTCGTCGCCGCCGGCAACGAAGTGCGGCGCGACGCGAAGAAAGATCCCGAGTACGCGCAGACCGTGCTGGAGGACGCAAACTACACCAATGAAAGCCGGGCCTTCGTCAATCGCATGACAGCGGGGGTGATCGGCGGCCACATCCTGCTGACGCTGCTGCCATTCGCCGCCCGCATCGTTCGCACCCGGCTGTATCGCCGGCAGCGGCCGCCTACCCTGACCTTCTCCAACGGGCATCGCATGATCATGGAGCCCGGTGCCAGCGTGCTGGAGACATTGCGCGACAACGGCATCCCTCACGCCGCGGTGTGCGGCGGCCGGGCGCGATGCACCACCTGTCGGGTGCGGGTGACGCAGGGGCTGGCGGAGTTGCCGGAGCCGGAGCCGCTGGAAGCCAAGGCCCTCACCCGCATCCAGGCCGCGCCCGGTACACGGCTCGCCTGCCAGATCTGCCCGACCTCGGATATCGCTGTCATGCCGCTGCTGTCGGCGGAGGCGACCGCGATCGACGGCACCGCGCGCGGCGGCCTGGAAGGCAGCGAGCGCTTCGTCACCGTGATCTTCATCGACCTGCGCGGCTCCACGAGCATCGGCGAAGCGCGCATGCCCTACGATGTGCTGTATCTGCTCAATCATTTCTTCCACGAGATGACCAACGCACTGGACGCGACCAACGGCCATTATTCGCAGTTCACCGGCGACGGCCTGATGGCGCTTTACGGGCTCGAGGGTGATCCTGGACGGGGCGCAATGGACGCGATCCGTGGCGCGCGCGAAATGCTGATCCGCCTCGACCGCCTCAACCGCCAAATGGCCACCGACCTGCCGCAGCCGCTGCGCATCGGCATCGGCATTCATTTCAACGAAGCCATTGTCGGCGCGATGGGCCCGCCGAAGTCGCAGATCCTCACCGCGATCGGCGACACCGTGAACACCTGCGCCCGGCTGGAAAGCCTGACCAAGGACTACAATTGCTCGCTGATCATCTCGAAGCAGGTGGCCGAAGCCGCCGGCCTCGACATGAGCGGCGAAACCCTGCATGACGCGCCGGTCAAAGGCCGCATCGCCACGGTGCAGTTCTACGCGCTGAATGCAGTGCCCGAGCTCGCGTGATCGATCGCCGCCACGTCCTGTCTTAGCGCTCAGCAAATGCCAGCTTCGCCCCGAGCGCGACAAAACCGCCGGCGAACGCACGGCGCAGCCAGCTCATGACGTTCGGCCGGCTGATGATGCGATTACGCACACGGGCGGCCGACAGGCCATACACCACGAACACGGCGAACGTCATCGCCATGAAGGCGAGGCCGAGTTCGAGCATCCGCAGCAACGGGTGCAATTCGTCCACCAGGATGAATTGCGGCAAGAAGGCGAGAAAGAAGATCGACAGCTTCGGATTGAGGATGTTGATCAGGAAGCCGGTCAGGATCGTCTCGCGCAGCGAGCGTACGTTCACGGTCTCATCGACGTGCAGCGCCCCGTGCTCGCGCAAGGCTTGCCAGGCCATATAGAGCAGATAGGCCACGCCGAGCCATTTCAGGGTTGCAAACGCCACCGCGCTGGTGTGCAGCACGGCAGCGAGACCGAGCATCGCCGCCGCGATGTGCGGGACGATACCAAGCGTGCAGCCGAACGCTGCGGCGACGCTGACGCGCGATCCGCGGGTGAGCGCCGCGGCCAGCGTATAGAGAACGCCAGTACCCGGGGAAGCGATGACAATCAGCGAGGTCAGAAAAAAGGACAGCGTCATGACGATCAGCGTCCCTGCACCAGCCGGTCGGCAAAATAACCAATGGTCTTGCGATAGATCACCGCCCGATTCCATTCCCGCATGGCATCGAAGTTCGCCGATCCCTCTTCGTAGGATCCGCCCGCGCGCCAGCCGTTGGTCTTCAGCAGGTTGGCGGTGGACGCCAGCACGTCCGGCACGCTGTGCCTGAGATCAACATGGCCGTTGCCGTCGTAGTCCACGCCATACTTGATGTAGGACGACGGCAAGAACTGGGTCTGGCCGATTTCGCCAGCATAGGCGCCGATCATGTCGCGCAGCCCGAGGTCGCCGCGCTGCACGATCTTTAGCGCCGCGAGCAGCTCACCTTGAAACAGCTCAGTGCGGCGGCAGTCATGCGCCATGGTCGCCAGCACCCGGAACACCGGAAGCTTGCCCATGTCCCCCGCACCGAAATCGGTCTCCAGCCCCCAGATCGCGACCAGGATCTGCGGCGGCACGCCGAATTGCCGCTCGATCCGCGATAGCAGCGCAGCGTGACGCTGAAGCATGGCGCGACCGGTGTTGATCCGCCCTGATCCGACGCGGGTGGCAACATACTGCTCGAACGTCTTGTTGAACGTACCGCGCTGGCGCCGGTCGAAATTGAGGACAGCCTGATCCTGGGTTACGCCGCCAAGCGCAGCGTCGATCACGTTCTGTGAAATCCCCTGGGCTGAGGCCTCACGGGAGATGTTGGCGACGAAGGTGCGAAAATCACCGCCGCACTGCGCCGCATACGCTGGCATCGCGACCAGAAGCGCACCAAAAATCACAGCGAGCCGCAGCCTGTTCATGTTGCTTCCTTCTGAGGGAGATCGTCGCGCAATCGAGGATCAAAATGATGTCTTGAATTGTCGCCCGCACGCAGGACCGCGTCAACTCCTCGTACGCCGGCAGCGTCGACGCGTCGCGACCCAATAAAAATCGCCGGCACAAGGCCGGCGATTTTGTTCATATTCGAGAGTCCGACGCTCAGTTATCCAGGAAGCTGCGCAGCTTGCGGCTGCGCGACGGATGCTTGAGTTTGCGCAGCGCCTTGGCTTCGATCTGGCGGATACGTTCGCGAGTGACCGAGAACTGCTGGCCGACCTCTTCCAGGGTGTGGTCGGTGTTCATGCCGATGCCGAAGCGCATGCGAAGCACACGCTCTTCGCGTGGCGTGAGCGAGGCCAGCACCCGCGTGGTGGTTTCGCGCAGGTTGGACTGGATCGCCGCGTCGATTGGCAGGATCGCGTTCTTGTCCTCAATGAAGTCGCCGAGGTGTGAATCCTCCTCGTCGCCCACCGGAGTTTCCAGCGACAGCGGCTCCTTGGCAATCTTGAGGACCTTGCGCACCTTCTCCAGCGGCATTCCGAGCTTTTCGGCCAGCTCTTCCGGGGTCGGCTCGCGGCCAATCTCGTTGAGCATCTGGCGCGAAGTGCGCACGATCTTGTTGATCGTTTCGATCATGTGCACCGGGATACGAATGGTGCGGGCCTGGTCGGCGATCGAGCGGGTGATCGCCTGCCGAATCCACCATGTGGCGTAGGTCGAGAACTTGTAGCCGCGGCGATACTCGAACTTGTCGACCGCCTTCATCAGGCCGATGTTGCCTTCCTGGATCAGGTCCAGGAACTGCAGGCCGCGGTTGGTGTACTTCTTGGCGATCGAAATCACGAGGCGCAGGTTGGCCTCGACCATTTCCTTCTTCGCCTGGCGGGCTTCACGCTCGCCTTTCTGCACGCCGAGCACGATCTTGCGGAATTCGCCAATCTCGAGCCCGGTCAGCGCGGCGAGTTGCTGGATCTCGTGGCGCAGCTCCTTGATGCGGTCCTTCTCGTGGGCAACGAAATTCTTCCAGCCCTTGGCAGAAAGTTTCGAGACACGATTGAGCCAGCGCGGATCAAGCTCCGAGCCCTGGTAGTTGCGCAGGAAGTCCTCGCGGCCAACGCCGTGGCTGTCGCCGAGACGGAACAGCCGGCTCTCATAGGAGACGAGCTTCTTGTTGATGTCATAGAGCTGCTCGACCAGCGAATCGATACGCGCCTGGTTCAGCCGCAGCGACTTCACCTCGACGATGATATCGTCCTTCAGCTTCTTGTACTTGCGCTCCTGCGCAGGCGAGAGCGTCTCGTTCTGCAACTGGTTCTGGATGTCCTGCTCCTGCAGGCGGCGCAGCTTCTTGTACTCGCTGGCGATCTTGTCGAAGGTTTCCACCACCTTCGGCTTGAGTTCGGCCTCGATCGCCGCAAGCGACATCTGGTTCTCGAACTCATCGTCGTCCATGTCGGATTCGGCGGCAGCCTCACCCGGATCCTTCTCTTCGCCCTCGGCAGCGCCGGGCGCACCGCGCGGCGGCGCTGGGCGGAACGGGGTGGCGGACGGCGGAGCCGCCGGAGGCGCCACCAGCGACGGCGCGCTCACGCTGTCGCCGCCATTCGCGTCGGCCGCAGCGGCAGGCTGGCCCTCACCACCCGACTGATCGGTGATCTGCGGGTTCATGCCGTTCTTGGCATCGGGGCCGGCATAGGTGGCTTCGAGATCGATGATGTCGCGAAGGAAGATCTTTCCTTCATTGAGCTCGTCGCGCCAGATGATGATGGCCTGGAAGGTCAGCGGGCTTTCGCAGAGACCGGCGATCATGGCTTCGCGGCCGGCTTCGATGCGCTTGGCGATGGCGATTTCGCCCTCGCGCGACAACAGCTCGACGGTGCCCATCTCGCGCAGATACATCCGCACTGGATCGTCGGTGCGCTCGCCCGGCTCGGATTTCTTGGTCTCGGTGACGGCCTTCTGCGTGACCTCGACAAGCTCGTTGTCGGGTTCGTCCTCGGCCTCTTCCTTGGTCTCTTCCTCGTCGGTGTCGCTGTCTTCCGACTCGATGACGTTGATGCCCATGTCGGAGAGCAGCGCCAGCGTGTCCTCGATCGCCTCCGAGGTCACTTCCTCGGAGGGGAGAACCGCATTGAGCTGTTCATAGGTCACATAGCCGCGCTTCTTGGCCTGCTTGATCATCTTCTTGACGGCGGCGTCGGAAAGATCGAGCAACGGCCCCGGCGCTTCAGAAGCATCCTTTTCCGGCGCGTCGGTGACCTTCTCGTCTTTTTCCTTTTCCTTGACTTGCGCCGTCTTCGCCTTGCTGGCCATTCACTGCTCCTGAAACGCGCTACCCGCACGGGGGCGTCACCGCCCTCGCTGCCCGGAGCGCAATCGCGCCCCATGTTGTGTTTGAGCATGATCTTTCGGAAAACCGGGGATACCGCCCTTCCGGATCACGCTCCTGTATCAACCCGCCTTTGACGCGGAAAGGGCGGCGCTATCGCAACGCCACCCCGAATCGATTTCGCCACTCTCGCCTGACGCCGTTAAGCGGCCCTTAACCCTGTTTTTGCGTCCAAAATGTCAGTTTTGCGAGTCTTTAATTGCGGTTCCCCGAGGCCGGGCTGGCGAAACTTCAGGCTCACACCGACTTGAGGAACCGGCCGGAGGACTCGCCGAACCCYTCGATCAGCGCCTCCGTGCCATCCACCTCTGCAAGCCGGGCTTTGACGTCGCGCAGCCAGGCATAATTCGCCTCATTGGCCACTTCGCCCAAAGCCAGCTCTGCATCCTTCAACTCCCTAAGTAGGGAGTGCCATTGCCGATGCAAGACAATCAGTTGATGCCAGGTGGCGAGCACATCCTCAACCGCGGCGCCGGGTTGCGCTCCCCACACCGCCGCGGTCGTGATGGACCCTTCAACCCTTTGAAGAATATCGGACAATCCTGATTTCTCAAGATCGCCCCGCAATTTCTCGCTGTGTTCGGACGGGTCGGCGCTGTGGTGATGATCATGGGCGAAGGCGGCAATAATGCCCGCGCGCAGCCGGATCGCCTCCGGATGGGCCAGTTCCAGCGCCGCCACCTCTTCGAGATGGTCGTGCAGCAGCCAGGGGTGGTTAATGAGGGATTGCAGGATCAGCGCCTCGCGACGCGACAGCGCCGTCCGCTGCCCCCGCATCAGAGGGCTTGCCGCCAGCTGCGGACTGGCCGCCTGATAGGGCCCGCGGCCGAGGCTTTGAGCAACAGTGGAAAACTGTTGACGACCCCCGCGCGGATCGCCCCGCCCGCCACCCTTGAAGCCATTTTGGCCCCCGCGCGCCCCGAATCGGCGCCCCGATTCGCCGCCGAAACCCGCTCCGCGCCCATAGCCCCGGCCGTTATCCGGGGCAAAGGTCTGCCGCAGCCGCTCGATCAGGTCCTGGCGATAATAGCGGCGCAGCACCTCGTCGCGGATTCCGTTGGTCAATTCGCCGATACGGGCTTCGAGGGCGGCACGCCGCTCCGGGGTGTTGAAGTTGCCGCCCTCAACCTCGCGCGACCAGATCACATCCACCAGCGAGCGTGCCGCAGCTATCACGTCCTCGATCGCGCCGCGTCCACCGCTGCGAGCCAGGTCATCGGGGTCCTGTCCCTGCGGCAGCAGCGCGATGCGCAGACTCTTGCCGGCCTTGAGATGCGGCAGCGCCAGATCGGCCGCCCGATAGGCTGCGCGCTGGCCAGCCTTGTCGCCGTCAAAACACAGGATCGGTTCGTCCGCCATCTTCCAGAGATGGGCGAGCTGGTTCTCGGTCAGCGCGGTGCCGAGCGGAGCAACAGTGCCGGCGAACCCCGCGGTCACCATCGCAATGACGTCGACATAGCCCTCGACCACGATCAGCGGCGCACCATTGTGCGTTGCCTGACGCGCCGGGGCGAAATTGTAGAGATTGTCGCCCTTGTGAAACAGCGGGGTTTCCGGCGAGTTCAGGTACTTCGCTGAAACATCCTTTTCCAGCGCACGACCGCCGAAGGCGATGACGCGGTTGCGCAGATCGGTGATGGGAAACATCACGCGGTCACGGAAACGATCGTACGGCACCGGGATGTCTTCGCCGCCGATCAAGAGACCCGCTTCGACCATGTCCTCGACCGAGACGCCGGCCTTGCCGAGATGTTCCTTCAGCGCGAAACGCTCGCTGCTCGCGTAACCAAGACGGAACTGCAATTGGGTGTTGGGCGCAATCGCGCGATCGGCGAGATAGCCGCGCGCCTTGGCGCCCACGCGCGACGCCAGCGTTTCCACGAAATACGTGGTCGCCATCTCCATCACGTCGTGGAGCGTGCGGCGGCGCTGCTCGTGTCGCGCGGCATCCGGTGTCACCGCGGGCAGCGCGAGCCCGGCCATCGACGCAAGGCGCTCAACCGCTTCGGTAAAGCCGACGCCGTCGGTCTCCATCACGAAACTGATGATGTCGCCATGCTTGCCGGACGAGAAGTCGTGATAGAAGCCCTTCTGGTCGTTCACCGTGAAGGACGGCGACTTCTCCTGCTGAAACGGCGACAGCCCCTTCCACTCACGCCCGGCCTTCTTCAATTTGACGCGCCGGCCCACGACTTCCGACACCGGAAGCCGTGCACGCAGTTCATCGAGGAATTGGGGCGTGAAGCGCATGGCTCCCAACGGTCAGAAGGATCGATCACCAATATAGGCGGCGAGGAACGGCGACCATAGGTGGACGGCCTGTCCCCATGTCGTCCACAGGTCATCCACAGCGCGCCGCGCCAGCGATCATGCAGATAAACCGCACATATTTCGGGCATTTACCTTGCATTCAAAGGCTTCGAGATTATTTGACAGGGAATCGCTGGCACAGCCGGCCCTGCCCCGACAACAGCTCCAGATTTGCTCATGCACGACCTCTCCGCTCGCCACGGCACCCTGCCGGCATGGCTGATCTTTTGCCTCGCTGCCGGGACCGGCGCGGCGGTCGCCAACCTCTATTACGCCCAGCCCCTGATCGGACCGATTGGCCAGTCGCTCGGCATCGATATTGCCCGTTCCGGCCTCATCGTCACCACCATCCAGGCCGGCTATGTCGCGGGTCTCCTGCTGCTGAGCCCGCTCGGCGATATCGTCGAGAACAAGAAGCTCATCCTCGTCGCGCTGTGCGCTGTCATCGCAAGCCTCATCGCGGCCATGCTGGCGCCGTCGGTCTGGATCTTCCTGGCAGCTGCACTGGTCCTCGGCTTCAGCACCAGCGTGACTCAGATCATCCTCCTGGTCGCTTCCCATCTCGCCCCCGAGACGCGCCGCGGCGAAGTCATCGGCAAGGTGATGAGCGGGCTGCTGCTCGGCATCCTGCTGTCCCGCCCGATCGCCACCCTGGTTGCCGGCGCCGCCGGCTGGCACGCGGTGTTCGGGCTGTCGGCGCTGGTGGTCAGCGCGATCACCATCCTGCTGGCAATGGCATTGCCGCGCCGCCGGCCCAAAGCGAAAACCAGCTATCGCGAGTTGATCGGATCGCTGTGGCCGGTGCTGCGCGACAATCCAGTGTTGCAACGGCGTTCGATCTACCAGGCTTGCATGTTCGGCTCGATCAGCCTGTTCTTCACCGCGGTCCCGATGCTGCTGCAGGCGCCGCCGTTTTCACTGGGCACGTTCGGCCTCTCCGCCTTCCTGCTCAGCGGCGCCATCGGTGTGCTGGTCGCGCCGGTGGTGGGACGGCTGGCAGACCGCGGCCACGGCCTCTTCGTCACCGGCCTCGGCATCGCGCTGGCCGCCGCGGCCTTCGTACTGACGTTCCTGGGCAGCACCGGCTCGCTGGTACCGCTGGTCGGCGCCAGCATCCTGATCGATGCCGGCGTCCAGTGCACGCTGGTGAGCGGACAGCGCGAAATCTACAAGCTGCCGGCCGAGATCCGCGGTCGCGTCAATGCGGCGTTTGTCACCAGCATCTTCCTCGGCGGCGGCGTCGGCTCAGCGCTGAGCACGGTGGTGTTTTCGATCGGCGGCTTCGTGCCGCTTGGTGCCATCGGTCTGGTGTTCGCAGGAATCCTGCTCGTGGCCTACCTGACCGAGTTCCGCACCTGACGTTACGGGCGCAGGAAGCGGCCGCTGCGAATTCGCGTCAATCCCGCGATCGGGCGGTTGTAGACATAAACGAATGCCTCCAGGGTCTTGCCGTCGTCCATGGTGACGGTCTGCAGCCTGCGGATATATTGCACAGGCTTTTGCGACAGCGGGCCACTGCCTTCATAGACATCCAGCCGCCGCAGCAGGCGGGACGGGTGGCGCAGCGCATAAACGTCACCGAACACCACGTCGCCGGCGGTGATCGACGGCACCACACCGGGATAGTGCGCCACCCTGTAAAGCCGCCCGGCATAACGGCCTTCGCCGACGAAATCCGCGTTCGCGGCCAGCATGGCGGCCATCGGATGGCGAGCGCGCCGCATCAGCGTGCCATAGACGAACAAATGCACTGTCATGGGAGATGATAACGAGGTCCTGCGATCCGGCGGGATTCAGGGTGCCACCGCCTCGTCGGTGGTGACAACAAATTTCTTCAGCTTCACCGGGCCGAAATTCGTGGTCAGAGCCACGTCGGCAGCATCGCGGCCGGTGCCCATCAGGATGCGACCGATTCTCGGCATGTTGTGGCGTGCGTCGAAGGTGTGCCAGCGGCCGGACAGATAGGCTTCAAACCACCCGGAGAAATCCATCGGGGCGGGATCCGGCGGCACACCAATGTCGCCGAGATAACCGGTCACGTAGCGCGCCGGGATGTTCATGCAGCGGCAGAGCGCCACTGCAAGATGGGCGAAATCCCGGCATACGCCCTTCCTGCCCTGGTACACATTCAGCGCGGTGCGCGTCGGATCCGCGTGCGCATACCCGAACGTGACATGGCCGTGCACGAAATCGCAGATCGCCTGCACCCGTGCCCAGCCCGGCGGCGTGTCCTTGAACAGTGACCAGGCGATATCGGCGAGTTTCTCGGTCTCGCAGTAGCGGCTGGGCATCAGATACAGCAGGCACGCATCGGGAAGCTCCTCGATCGCGAATTGCCGGGCCTCCGGTAGGACCGGATCGGGACGGCCGCTGTCGCGAACCAAGGCTTCGCCGCGAAGCCTGATTTCTCCGGCCGGCGCAATCAACCGCCCGCAGACATTGCCGAAACTGTCCCGATAGTATCGCACCGGCACCTCCGGCTCGGTCACCAGCGTCTCCGCACCGACGATGTCCCCCGTTCGGGAGGGATGAATGCTGAGCATGATCACCATCGGGGTGACGGCCGGCGTCTCGTAGACGATGTCGAACCCGGTCCGAATCAGCATTCGGGCGCCCCCTTCCGCAACGCGGCTTTCTCGGCCCGCCGGCCAAGCCATTTTCGTGACATTTGTCTGCACCAGATTGGCAGCACGCTCGGGGGTGGAATTTCGGATTCGGCAAGTCACGAGATATCTTTGATTTGAGTATGGGTTTGTTGGATGATCGAACAGGTCGAATTGAGGGCGGCCTGCTGCTTCATTGAGCATTTCGTCGAGAGAACAGCGTCAGGCAACAAGGATACGCATGAGCCCGGACATCCCATCATCACCAAGCCTTGCATCACTACGCCTTGCAAGCGATGAAGTTCCGCCCGTGCTCGAGGAAAACGATAAGGGGACGTCGCCGTTCCTGTTCACCTGCGATCACTACGGCCGGCTGATTCCCCGCGCGCTTGGGCAGCTCGGCTTGCCGATCGACGAACTGACGCGGCACATTGCCTGGGACATCGGCATTGCCGGCGTGGCGACCACGCTGGCGCGGACGATGAACGCGCATCTGATCGCCCAGCGTTACTCGCGGCTGGTGATCGACTGCAACCGGCCGCCGCAAGCCCCCTCATCGATTCCCATGATCAGCGAAGCAACCATGGTTCCGGGCAATGAGGGTCTGACGCACGAAGCCGCCGATGCCCGGCGCGCGCTGTTCTTCGATCCGTATCACCGGCGCATCGACGAGGTGATCGACCAGCGGTTGCACGAGGGGCGGCCAACGATCCTGGTCTCGCTGCACTCGTTCACGCCGGTCTATGCCGGCATCGCCCGGCCCTGGCATGTTGGGACGCTGTATCACCGCGACACCCGGCTGCCGCCGCTGCTGCTGCAACTGCTGCGCGCCGAAGGCGATCTCGTGGTTGGCGACAACGAGCCCTATGCGGTGAGCGATGCGACCGACTACACAATTCCCGTCCACGGCGAGAAACGCGGCCTGATGAATACGGGCATCGAAATTCGCCAGGACCTGATCACGGATCCATCAGGCCAGCAGCAATGGGCCGAGCGGCTCGCCCGTCTTCTCACCGAGGTCGAGGCGGTGTTCGGGGCCGAGCAGTTGCCGTTAGTGTAACCTCACCGGGAACCCGCGGCGGTCCGTACCGACACGGACGTCTCTGTCATCCCGACTCAGCGAACTCGTTCAAACGAAATCCGAGACGCCGATCATCATCGCGCCCGGCTCAAGGCCAGCCAGATGCCGCCGCCGATCATGAAACCACCGGACGCCCGCGACAGTAGCCGCGCGCGGCGTGCCGACAGGATGGTGCGCGCCCGACCCGCCAGCATGGCATAGGCGGCATCGGACATCGCCACCGTCACCATGAAGGTGAGGCCGAGCACCATGATCTGCGGAAACTGCGGCTGGTTCATATCGAGGAACTGCGGGATGAACGCGCCGAAGAACACCAGCACCTTCGGATTGCTGAGCAGCACCAGCAACCCCTGCAGAAAGAAACCGCCACGCGGCGGAGGCGGCGGCGCGTCGGTCGCTTCCAGCAGGCTTGGCGAGCGGATCAGCTTGACGCCGAGCCACACCAGATAGGCAGCGCCCGCGAACCGCACCCAGTCGAACCAGTAGCCCATGGTCGCCATCAGCGAGTTCAATCCAACCGCAACCACGCCGATCACGATCGCCAGCCCGACCTGCGCACCGAGGATGTTGGTCAACGCGGCGCGCGTACCGTGGCGCAGGCCGTTGGCGATCACCAGCGTCACCACCGGCCCGGGCAACAGCGCCAGCGCGATGCAGGCGGCGACGTAGGCGAGATAAAGCTGCAGCGACATGATGGATCTCCGACCCGATGCGTTTCTCCTGAAGACCGAAACACTATCGCGACACGCCCGATTTCGCCAGCGCATGCCGTCATGCGCGCCGGGGGGCACTTCAGCCCAGCGTGCGCAGTTCGCGACGCAGCACCTTGCCCGTTGCCGTCATCGGCAGGCTGTCGGCGAACTGCACATGGCGCGGATATTCGTGCGCGGCGAGCTGCACCTTGACGAAATCCTGAATTTCTCGTGCCAGGTCGTCGCTCGGCGCGAAGCCCGGCCGCAGCACGATCCATGCCTTGATCGCTTCGGTACGGATCGGATCGGGTATGCCGACCACCGCCGCAATCGCCACCGCCGGGTGCTTCAGCAGCGTGTGCTCGATCTCCGACGGCCCGATCCGGTAGCCCGCGCTGGTGATGACGTCGTCCTCGCGGCTGACATACCAGAAGTAGCCATCCGCATCCTGGATTCCGAGATCGCCGGTCAACAGGAATTCACCGGCATACTTCTTCGCAGTGGCTTCGAGATTGCGCCAGTATTGAAGCATCATGCATGGGTTCGGCTTGCGCACGCCGATGATGCCGCGTTGACCTCGCGGCAGCTCCTCGCCCCGTTCGTTGACGATGCGCACATCAAAACCCGGAATGGAGCGCCCCATCGATCCCGGACGGATCGGAAACAAGTCCGCATGGTTCCCGATCACGAGATTGCACTCGGTCTGGCCGTAGATCTCGTGCGCGTCGATGCCGAACGTCGCGCGCACCCAGTCCAGCAGTTCGGCGCCGAGCGACTCGCCGCCAGTGAGGATGCTGCGCAGCTTGACGCCGGGGTGCTGGACGTCGGCCTGCCGCATCAGCTTCAGCGCGGTCGGCGGCAGGAACACGTTGCGCACGCCATGGTCGGCCATCAATTGCATGGCGGCCTGCGGCTCGAATTTCCTGGCGCGGTAGCCGACGATCGGCACCCCGTGATACCAGGCCGGAAACAGCGCATCGAACAATCCACCGATCCAGGCCCAGTCGGCCGGCGTCCAGTACACGTCGCCGGGCCGGGGGAAAAAGCCATGCACCATCTCGACACACGGCAGATGGCCGAGCAGCACGCGATGAGCATGCAGCGCCCCCTTCGGATTTCCCGTGGTGCCGGACGTGAAGATGATGATCGCCGGATCGTCGGCCGCCGTCGGCACGTTGGCAAAATCGTTGGGGGCGTTGTCGACCGCTTGCCAGAATGACTGTGCGCCAGCAGGCGCGGCATCGCCCGCGACATAGATGTGCTTCAAGTCCGGCAGCCGGTCGCGGATCTTCGCCAGCTTTTCGAACCCGGCAAGGTCGGTGACGACGGCTTTGGCACCACTGTTGGCGAGGCGGAACTCGAGCGCATCCTCGCCGAACAGCATGAACAGCGGCACCGACACCAGGCCGGAGCGAAAGGCGGCGAGGTGGACGGTCGGCAACTCGATCGACTGCGAGAGGAACACCGCAACGCGGTCTCCGCGCACCAGGCCATCGTCGCGCAGCACGTTGGCGAACTGGCTCGACCAGGCGCGCATGTCGTCGAACGAGAGGCGTGTGGTATCGCCCTGCTCATCGACATAAATCAGGGCGAGGCGGCCGCTGCCGTCGGCGTGCCGGTCGCAGCAGACATCGGCGATGTTGAATTGCGCCGGAACATCCCAGCGAAAATCAGAATAGAGGCTGTGATAATCGTCGGTCTCGGTGAGCATGACGATGACCTCCCTCAGAGCTGCGAAGTACTACCCCGCGAGGGCGGCCTTCACCAGCCCGCTGGCCTTGCCGAAGTCCATTTGGCCCGCATACTTCGCCTTCAGCGCGGCGATCACTTTGCCCATGTCCTTCATGCCCGCCGCGCCGGTCTCCTGGATCACGGCGGCGATCGCGGCCTTGACGTCGTCGTCCGACATCTGTTTCGGCAGATAGGCGGAGATGACAGCGATTTCCTCGCGCTCCTGCGCGGCGAGCTCGGCGCGGCCGCCCTTCTCGTACAGAGTGACCGATTCCTGGCGCTGCTTGATCATCTTCTGCAGCACGCCGAGCAGATCATCGTCGCTGAGCGGCGGCTTACCCTGCCCGCGCGCGTCGATATCGGCGTTCTTGATGGTGGAGTTGACCATGCGAAGCGTGGAGAGCTTGCGCTCGTCCTTGGCCTTCATGGCCTCTTTCACCGCAGTGTTGATGTCGTCGCGCAGCATGATCCTCTCCCAGGCACGCCGCCGCATCGCCGCACGGCGGGTTCCGACGATCTAGTGCGTTTTGCCCCCTTGCACAACCGCCCTCATCACACCGGAGTCATGGAGGGCAGTCATGGCGCGTCCGAGCGCGCCTCCGGCCGGAACCTGATATGGCGCCGGCTGGCACTAAAGTCCTCGATCCGCTCATTTTCGGGCAGCAATACCGGTTCGGACGACGGATCGCGCGGCGGCGCGATCAGGGCGACGATGGTCGCGCTGACGCCTTTCTCGCCCCATAGCTGCGAGGTGAGCACAAACTCGGACCGCACGAATCTGGTCGGCCGCGCCTCGAGCTTGCGCATCCAGTCGGCGCAGTCCCGATCATCCGCAAAACAGAGGGCGGCCCATCCCTTGTTCAGCGTGACCTGGCGCGGCATGCCCCAGGCGCTCTGGTAGCGGAACGGACGCGCATAGATCGGGTGGTCGGGGCTGTAGAACGCTGCCGCAAATGCCAGGTTGTCGTCGCCGCTCACCGCGGGAAACGGCGTGTCGGAAATCTCGTGCCAGCGACGTGTCAGTTCGAGGGCGGCCGGCCGATAAAAATTGCGACCTTCCTTGAACCCGTGGGTGTTGCGGTAAATGGCGTGAAACGGCGCCGCCGCGACGGCGACCAGCGAAAACGCCAGAACGATCGCCGCAAGGTTGACCGTGTCGAACCGATCGACCGCGAACGTGGTGGCGGCCACCGCAATGACCACCACGAAGAACAAGCCCTGCAGATTCCACAGCGCCGGCAGATCGGCATTGAGCGCAACGGCAACCGTCGCGGGCAGCAGGATACTGACCATGAAAATCAGCAGCAGGAGCATCAATCCCGGTTCGATCCTGCGCAGATCTCGCGCAAATACTCTGAGATTGCCCCGGACCATCAGCAGCCAGGTGATCGCCGGGATGATGAAATAGGCCAGGATGCCGATCAGGAACTTGCCTGCATCCTGAATCCCCGTCAGCATGTTATCGTGACCGGCGTGCCCGCTCATCGCATAGGTGATCGGCGCCAGGTCATGGGTCGCCAGCCAGTACAGATGCGGGCCGAGCGCCGCGAATCCGGCCAGCGTCGAGACCCAGGGCGCCGGCGAGGCGAAATAGGCCCGCCGCTGCGGATGCACGATCGCCGCGATCACAAACCCGATGATCAGGACAATCGAATAATACTTGCCGAGCATCGCCAGCGTGGCACACAGGCCAGCCGCCACCGCCCAGCCGAATGCACGGGTTTCAAACGACCGCAGGAAGCAGTAGGTCGCCAACGGCCACACCGCCAGCAGCACGCTGTTCGCATTGAAGCGCTGGGCATGGAATTGATAGGCCGGCAACATCATCAGGAGCAGCAGCACGATCACGCGCTTGTCGCCGCGGACAAACCGCCGTGTCGTCAGGTCGACCGCCCACAACGCAACGGCGGCATTGACCATGGCCAACAATTGAAACGACCAGTCGGTGATCGGAAACACCAGGGACCAGAAGGAAGTTACCCAGCCCATCAGCGGCGGATGCTTCGCATTGCCCCATTCAAAGAACCGGCCGACCGACCAGGCTTCCAGCACATCCGGATGCAGACCGGCGTCGAGATATGCGACGACGAAGAATGCGGTCCAAACCGCAACGAACGCGGCCAGCAAGACGGGAATCGCCCAGCCCGTCTCAATGCCGTCGAGCCAAGCCTCGAAAGGCCGTCGCCACGCGACGGGCGAGCGGCGTTGCGCCGGCACCCATTGCGGCGCCGAAGTCCCCAAGTCTGATGTCACGGAAAGCCGTCCCAAGGATTAACGTCTTGTAAGATTGTGTAGAATTGTGTCTGGCCAAGGGCAAGCTATTCCTTCGTCGTGACGAGCGGTGCCGGGACATGCTTCGAGACAAGGATGTACCCGTGCCGCCGCAACACTTTTCATCTCGAAAATACCTAAAAAGGCAGGGTTTCGAGGTCGAGGCTGTCTCGAGACAGCTCGTTGCAATGAAGAAGGCGCGATCAGGTGATCGTCCGCTTCGACACCCTAGATAAATTATAAGGATTAAGCCGCGAGCCAGCCCATGAGGGCGTCGACCACTGCTCGTGGTCGCTCGGGCTGTGACATGTGCCCACATTCGGGAATGATCGTGAGCGTTGCGCCAGTGATGCCGGCGGCGATTTCCTCGGACAGCTCTTTGGGCAGCAGGAGATCCTGATCGGCGGTCAGGACCAGGGTCGGGCATCGGATCGCGCTCAGGCCTGGCCGCGAGTCCGGCCGGGAGATGATGGCGGTCTGGTTGTTGATGAAACCCTCGATGCCGACGTCATCGCCCATGTCGTGCACCAGCTTGCGGAGCGCCTCATCGGTCACCCGCGACGGATGCACGAACTGCGGAAACACCATGTCGAGCACCTCGTGCAGCTTGCCGTCGCGAGCCATCTGCATCTGCATCCGGCGGCGCGCCGACGCTTCCAGAGTGTCCGGTCGCGCCGAAGTGTTCAGCAGCGCCAGTTTTGCGACCCGCTCAGGCGCCTGCCGCATGATCTCGAATGCGATGTAGCCTCCCATCGAATGTCCCGCCAGCGCGAAGCGCGCCGGCGCTTCGCTCAGGATGCGGCGGGCGATGGCCTCCATGCTGTCGTCGCGCAGGTGGTTGGCCACCATGACCGGCCGCGATCGCCACAGCGGCGGGATGACGGGAGCGTAGACCCGAAACGACGAGGCAAGCCCCGGAACGAGAACCAGCGGCAGCCGCTGCTCGGTCATCAGATTTTCCGTCATCGCGGTCTCCCGTTTATCGCAGCGTTCCGTGGCACGATGGCATGCTATGCGACGCCGCGCGTGCGGCCTTCCCAATAGGGCGCCCGCAGCGCCTTGCGATCGATCTTGCCCAGGCCCGTCACCGGAACGCTCTCGACCACGTCAATCGACTTCGGCGACCAGGGCGCACCGCGCTTCTCCTTGACGTGGGCCTGAAGTTCGCTGACGTCGATCTTGCAGCCGGGCTTCAGCACCACGAAGCCCTTCACCGCCTCGCCCCATTTGTCGTCGGGAATGCCGATCACCGCGGCCGACGCGACGAAGGGATGCGACATCAACGCGTCCTCGACCTCCCGGGGATAAATGTTGAAGCCGCCGGAGATGATCATGTCCTTGGTGCGGTCGACGATATAATAATAGCCCTCTTCGTCCCTGACCGCGACGTCGCCCGTGTGCAGCCAGCCGCCGCGCAGCGTCTCCGCCGTCGCGTCGTCCCGCTTCCAGTAGCCGTCCATCACCAGCGAGCCGCGGACGCAGATTTCGCCGGGCTCGCCGAGCGCGACCTCCCGCATGTCGGCGTCGAACAGCTTTACGTCCAGCATCGGATTGGCGCGGCCGCAGGAGCCGAGCCGCCGCGGATGGTCCGGATCATGATCGATCTTGCGCATGGTGGTGATGACCTGCGGCGCTTCGGTCTGACCGTAGAGCTGCACGAACACCGACCCGAAGATCTTCATGCCCTCGCGCAACCGGTCGGGCGACATCGGGGCTGCGCCATAGATAATCATGTCCAGCGACGACAGGTCGACGCGCCTACGCAGCTCGGCATTGTCGATCAGCGCATAGATCAGCGTCGGCACCAGGAAGGTCGCGGTGATCTTTTCGTCCTGCACCACGCGGCCGTAGACGTCGGGATCGAAACCCTGCACCAGGCGCGAATAGCCGCCGCGCAGCATCACCGGAAACAGCGTTACGCCTGCGGCATGGCTGATCGGGGTCGCAGCGAGAAAACGAATGTCGTGCGGCCAGTCCCAGTCCGCAAACAACGTCAGCGTCATCGCCACCAGCGAGCGATGCGGCAGCATCACGCCCTTGGAACGGCCGGTGGTGCCGCCGGTGTAGGCCAGGAAGGCGATCGCATCGTTATCGCCCTCGTCGACCAGCGGCGCGGGTGAAGCTGCCGCCACCTCGGCCAGGATGTCCCTGACACCCTCCATCGCGCCGAAGGCGACCATGTGCTTCAGCGCCGGCGCGCGCTGCTTGATGGCGCGGCCGCGCTCGCCGAACTTTCCGGCCTCGACGATGAGGAGATCGATTTCGGCGTCCTCGATGATGAAGGCCTGGTCGTCCTCCGCGGCCATGGGATGCAGCGAGGTATAACGTGCGCCCATCACCATGGCGGCGCAGATCGCGGCCCAGCTCTCCACCCGGTTGCTGGCGAGCACGGAGACGGCGCTGCCCTTGGTCAGGCCCATGGCGCGATAAACCGAGATGAAGCGGGCGACGACGTCCCCGAGTTCACGGTAACTCCAGCTGGTGGTGCCGTCGGCGATGGCCGGCCGGTCGCCGAACCGGACGATCGCGGAAATGATGAGACCCCCAACCGTCCCGCCGGAATGCAGCCGATCCATGACGCCATTTCTCCCTCTGCGGCTCGTGATGCCTTTGGCCGCGTGGGCGCACATTAATGTCCCCTATCCCTCTGTCAAACTTCGGAAAAATCGCTCGAAAACCGGCCGGAAATTCATGCAGGACGGGGTGTGAATCCGTGCTTTCCGCCTTTGACGTCGCGCGCCGCAAGCGTTATGTGATGCGCTCATGACCCAATCAGAAAACGCTGCCGCCTGGCCGGACCTCAAACCGACCGCGCTCCTTGTGCTCGCCGATGGCACGGTGCTGGAAGGCTTCGGACTCGGCGCGGAAGGCTCCGCCGTCGGTGAAGTCTGCTTCAACACCGCGATGACCGGCTATGAGGAGATCCTCACCGATCCGTCCTATGCCGGGCAGATCATCACCTTCACCTTTCCGCATATCGGCAATGTCGGCACCAACGATGAGGACATCGAGGCGCTGAACATGGCGGCAACGCCGGGCGCCCGCGGCGTCATCCTGCGCGCCTCAATTACCGATCCGTCGAATTACCGGGCCGCCAAGCATCTCGACCAGTGGCTGAAGGCCCGCGGCATCATCGGTCTCAGCGGCATCGACACCCGCGCGCTCACCGCGCTGATCCGTGGCAAGGGTATGCCCAATGCGGTGATCGCACACGCGCCGGACGGCCGCTTCGATCTGCGGGCCTTGAAAGAGGAAGCCCGCGAATGGCCGGGGCTGGTCGGCATGGACCTGGTGCCGATGGTGACCAGCGGCCAGCGCTTCACCTGGGACGAGACCCCCTGGGAGTGGGACAAGGGCTACGGGCGGCAGGACAAGCCTGAATTCAACGTGGTCGCCATCGATTACGGCATCAAGCGCAATATTCTGCGGTTGCTCGCGGGCGAAGGCTGCAAGGTCACGGTGGTGCCGGCCACCACGTCGGCCGAGGATATCCTGGCGATGAAGCCGGACGGCGTATTCCTGTCGAACGGTCCCGGCGATCCGGCTGCGACCGGCCAATACGCGGTCCCGGTGATCAAGCAAGTGATCGATTCCGGTGTGCCAACCTTCGGCATTTGCCTCGGCCACCAGATGCTGGCGCTCGCCATCGGCGGCCAGACCATGAAGATGAAGCAGGGCCATCACGGCGCCAACCATCCGGTCAAGGACATCACCACCGGCAAGGTCGAAATCACCTCGATGAACCACGGCTTCGCGGTGGACAAGACCACGCTCCCGGATAACGTGACGCAAACCCATGTCTCGCTGTTCGACGATTCCAATTGCGGCCTCGCCCTCAACGACAGGCCGGTATTCTCGGTGCAGTACCACCCGGAAGCTTCGCCCGGGCCTCGCGACTCGCACTACCTGTTCAAGCGCTTCACCGACCTGATGCGCGGCAGGAAGAAAGCCTGACACCACACGAATGACCGCAAAACGCCCGCAACATGCGGGCGTTTTCGTATGTCTCGAGAGCAGCAGCCCCCAAAGTGATGGCTTTGGCCGCACTCAGGCCTCGTTGCCGCCTTCCTCGCGGCTGGCCTCGAACAGGAACCAGGTGCGCCGCTCGGTGGCGTCGATGAAATTCTCCAGAATGCTGGTGGTAGCGGAATCGTCGTATTTGTCCGCAACTTCGTGCGCCTTGCGCAGGCTGACCGTGAAGTTCTTGTTGTCGTGCATCAATTCGCGCAGCATCTCGCGCGGCGGCACGTAAGCCTCATCATTGTCTTCCACGGTCTTCAATTTTGCGACGTGGCCGATCGAGCGCACCGTGGTGCCGCCGATTTTGCGCACGCGCTCCGCCAGATCATCGATCCCGGCAAAAATCACGTCGGCCTGCTCGTCGAGCAGTAGGTGATAATCGCGGAAGTGCCGGCCGCTGACGTGCCAATGGAAGTTCTTGGTTTTCAGGTAGAGCGCAAAGGAGTCCGCAACCAAAGGATTGAGCGCAGCGGAAATCTTGTCGACCGCCTCTTGGGACAGATCGGTCGGGGTATCGAGTTCTGCGGCGACTTTTTTTGCTGTTTTGCTCACGGCTTACCTTCCTGTTAGGACTGGCTGGATATCGAAGATTGTCGAGCCACGGTGACTTGAAAAGCGATTTTCAAGGACATCTCTCGCGTCAAATCATCGGCGACGGATGGACACCTCTTGTCGAACCCGTTAACGCACAACTCACGCTGGGGGTTCCGCACGGTGGAACCACGATAACGGTGCCGGGGCGACACCAATGGACGACTGGATCGATTATTACGATTCCACGCATACGATTTATGTCAGCAAGCTGCATCGCGACCTGCATTTCGGCATCATTGCGGACGACATCATCAGCTACATCTCGTCACCTGACGCGGTGTTGCTCGATTATGCCTGTGGCGAAGCCACATCGGCCGGCCGGGTCGCGGAGCGATGCGCCCGGCTGATCCTGGCCGAGCCGGCGCCGGGTGTGCGCGGGCGGTTGATTGCGCGATATGCCCGCGACCTCAACATCAAAGTCCGCTCGCTGGAGGATCTGCGTTATCTCGACGACAATTCGGTGGATCTGGCTGTCATGATCTCGGTGGCCCAGTACATGACGCCAGCTGAGCTCGACGCGGGGTTCGCATCGATCCGCCGCCTGCTGAAGCCCAGCGGCCGCCTGGTGCTCGGCGACATCCTGCAACCCGACGTCGGCGCCGCCACCGATGTGATGGCACTGCTGCGGATGGCGCGGGCCCACGGCTTCCTCAAGGATGCACTGGTTGGCTTGCTCCGCACTTATCTGTCGGATTACTGGCAGTTGCGTACCAAGGTGGGCCTGCAGCGCTATAGCGAGCAGGACATCGTCGCCAAGCTGGCGGCCGCCGGATTTTCCGCCACACGCGCCCACGTCAATGTCGGGCACAACACCGCGCGCATGACCTTCGTGGCCCGGCACGCGTTCTGACGCCGTGAAAATCCGGGGCGTTTTACGGCCCACCTTCGCCCGGACCGCAGTATTAACTATGTCTTAAGGATGAGGGTGATTTCTCCCTCGCGCTGGCGCTATTCTGTTCTTGGCCCGGTGGCGGAAGCGTCGACGCGGGGGCTGTGCAAAGCCTCTTATCCTGGATTCGAACCCAGGCCGGGCCTCCAATCTCCCCTCTGTTCCAGTGCTGTACGACGACGCGGACCGGCCCCGCCGGTTTTCCGGGCAAATCCGCGGTTGATGGGGGCTTTAATCCCCTTCCCCGCCTCGGGAATCTGGTCTAAAGACACCCCCGCGCGAGGCACTGTCTCGGCGCCCGGCCAGAGGACGCGCGAGAGGCGCGCCCTTTTTTTGTGCCCAGTTTCCGCGCTAAAGCGCGATTGTGTCGCGCCTTAGCTTATTGATTGCGCATGATTTTTCGGAAAATCGATCCCCTTTTCCGGATCATGCTGGTGTGAGACGCGATGCCCAAACGAACCGACATATCGACCATCCTGATCATCGGCGCAGGCCCCATCGTCATCGGCCAAGCCTGTGAATTCGACTATTCCGGGACCCAGGCGGTCAAGACGCTGAAGGAAGAGGGCTACCGCATCGTCCTGGTCAATTCGAACCCGGCGACGATCATGACCGATCCCGAGCTGGCGGACGCGACCTATGTCGAGCCGATCACGCCCGAGATCGTCGCCAAGATCATCGAAAAGGAACGCAACATCCTTCCCGGCGGTTTCGCACTGCTGCCCACCATGGGCGGGCAGACCGCACTGAATTGCGCGCTGTCGCTGCGCAAGCAGGGCACGCTGGAGAAATTCAACGTCGAGATGATCGGCGCCACCGCCGACGCCATCGACAAGGCCGAGGACCGCGGCAGGTTCCGCGAGGCCATGACCAAGATCGGGCTGGAAACGCCGCGCTCCATGCAGACCAAGACCCTGCCGGACGCGCTGCGCGCGCTGGACCAGATCGGCCTGCCTGCGATCATCCGTCCGTCGTTCACGATGGGCGGCACTGGCGGTGGCATCGCCTACACCAAGGCCGAGTTCATCGAAATCGTCGAGCGCGGCATCGATGCCTCACCCACCAGCGAGGTTCTGATCGAAGAATCCGTGCTCGGCTGGAAAGAGTTCGAAATGGAGGTGGTCCGCGACAAGAAGGACAACTGCATCATCGTCTGCTCCATCGAGAATCTCGACCCGATGGGCGTGCACACCGGCGACTCGATCACGGTCGCGCCGGCGCTGACCTTGACCGATAAGGAATACCAGATCATGCGCGACGCATCGCTTGCGGTGCTGCGCGAAATCGGGGTCGAAACCGGCGGATCGAACGTGCAGTTCGGCGTCAATCCGGCCGACGGCCGCATGGTCGTGATCGAAATGAATCCGCGAGTGTCGCGCTCGTCCGCGCTGGCCTCGAAAGCCACCGGCTTCCCGATCGCCAAGGTCGCCGCCAAGCTCGCCGTCGGCTACACCCTGGACGAAATCGCCAACGACATCACCGGCGGCGCGACGCCGGCCTCGTTCGAGCCGACCATCGACTATGTCGTCACCAAGATTCCCCGTTTTGCCTTCGAGAAGTTCCCCGGCGCCTCGACCACGCTGACCACGTCGATGAAGTCGGTCGGCGAAGTGATGGCGATCGGCCGCACGTTCCAGGAAAGCCTGCAGAAGGCGCTACGCGGCCTGGAGACCGGCCTCACCGGCCTCGACGAAATCGAGATCGACGGCCTCGGCAAGGGCGACGACAAGAACGCGATCCGTGCGGCACTCGGTACGCCGACGCCGAACCGCCTGCTGCAGGTGGCGCAGGCGATGCGGCTGGGCTGGTCGAACGACGAGATCTTCGCCTCATGCAAGATCGACCCGTGGTTCCTCGCCGAGATCCGCGGCATCGTGGAAATAGAAACCAAGGTTCGAGCCCACGGCCTGCCGGGCAACGCCTTCGCGATGCGCTCGCTCAAGAGCATGGGTTTCTCGGATTCACGCCTCGCGGTGCTGTCGGGTAAAACCGAAGCCGAAGTGAAGTCGCTGCGGCGGACACTCGGTGTGCGCCCGGTGTTCAAGCGTATCGACACTTGCGCCGCCGAATTCGCGTCACCGACCGCTTATATGTACTCCACCTATGAGACGCCCTTCGCGGGCGCGGTGGCCGACGAAAGCGCGCCCTCGTCCAAGAAGAAGGTCATCATCCTGGGGGGTGGACCGAACCGGATCGGCCAGGGCATCGAGTTCGACTATTGCTGCTGTCACGCCTGCTTCGCGCTGCATGACGCGGGCTTCGAAAGCATCATGATCAACTGCAATCCGGAGACGGTGTCGACCGACTACGACACCGCCGATCGGCTGTATTTCGAACCGCTCACGGCGGAAGACGTGCTCGAGATCATCGACGTCGAGCGCTCGAAGGGCACGCTCAACGGCGTCATCGTGCAGTTCGGCGGCCAGACCCCGCTGAAACTCGCGCGCGCGCTGGAAGAGGCCAAGGTGCCGATCCTCGGCACCTCACCCGACGCGATCGACCTTGCCGAAGACCGCGACCGCTTCAAGCGCGTGCTCGACAAGCTGCATCTGCGACAGCCGAAGAACGGCATCGCCTATTCGGTCGAACAGGCCCGGCTGGTGGCAAGCGACCTGGATTTTCCGCTGGTGGTGCGTCCATCCTACGTGCTCGGCGGCCGCGCGATGCAGATCATCCGCGAAGAAGGCCAGCTCGGCGACTATCTGCTCGGCACCTTACCGGAGCTGGTGCCCGCCGACGTCAAGGCACGCTACCCCAACGACAAAACCGGGCAGATCAACACCGTGCTCGGCAAGAATCCGCTACTGTTCGATCGTTATCTGTCGGATGCCATCGAGGTCGACGTCGATTGCCTGTGCGACGGCAAGGATACCTTCGTCGTCGGCATCATGGAGCACATCGAGGAAGCCGGCATCCACTCCGGCGATTCCGCCTGCGCGCTACCGCCGCATTCGCTGGATGCCGCAACGATCGCAGAGCTCGAACGGCAGACCCGCGAACTGGCGCTGGGACTCGACGTGGTCGGGCTGATGAACGTGCAGTACGCGATCAAGGACGGCGAGATTTACGTGCTCGAAGTCAATCCGCGCGCTTCGCGCACAGTCCCGTTCGTCGCCAAGGTGGTCGGCATGCCGGTCGCCAAGATCGCCGCCCGCATCATGGCCGGTGAGAAGCTGGTCGATTTCAAGCTCAAGCCCGCCAAGCTCAGCCATGTCGGCGTGAAGGAATCGGTATTTCCGTTCGCCCGTTTCCCCGGCGTCGACACCGTGCTCGGCCCGGAAATGCGCTCGACCGGCGAGGTCATGGGTCTCGACCAATCCTTCGCGGTGGCGTTCGCCAAGAGCCAATTGGGCGGCGGCACGCGGGTGCCGCGCTCCGGCACGGTATTCGTCTCGGTGCGGGAGAGCGACAAGACCCGCATCCTCGACGCGGTCCGGCTGCTGGCCGCGGCCGGCTTCAAAGTGATGGCCACATCGGGCACGCAGCGGTTTCTGGCGGACAATGGCGTGCCGGCCGAAAAAGTGAATAAAGTGCTGGAAGGACGGCCACATATCGTCGACGCCATCACCAATGGCGACGTTCAGCTGGTCTTCAATACCACCGAAGGCCCGCAGGCGCTGGCCGACAGCCGGTCGCTGAGGCGAGCTGCCCTCTTGCATAAAGTACCATACTACACCACTCTTTCCGGTGCCGTGGCGGCCGCGCAGGGGATCCGAGCCTATCTGGGCGGGGATCTCGAGGTTCGCACGCTACAGAGCTACTCTTCGGATCTCTGATCGCACCTTCTGCTTGCGGTCGGGCCTCCGCAGACGGAGTGGCAAAACCGTGATTTTTCACGGGAACCGGTGAGTTGCGACTGTGTTCCCTTTCGGCGCCCGATCTCTTTCCGAAGGGTCGGGGCAAACAAGATGTTTCGTGCGTTCCGCCACCTTGGCCTCCGTGCGAAACCGAAGGACGACGACGAATGGTTGATAAAATTCCGATGACCCAGGGCGGCTACGATGCCCTTGGAGTGGAGCTGAAACAGCGTCAGCAGGTCGAGCGCCCGCGCATCATCGAGGCGATCGCCGAGGCGCGCTCCCATGGCGACCTGTCGGAGAACGCGGAATATCACGCTGCGAAGGAATCCCAGTCGCACAACGAGGGCCGCATCGCGGAGCTCGAAGACAAGCTGGCGCGCGCAGACATCATCGATGTATCGAAGCTGTCCGGCGACACCATCAAGTTCGGCGCGACCGTGACATTGATCGACGAGGATACCGAGAAAAAGGCGGTGTGGCAGATCGTCGGAGAGCCTGAAGCCGACGCCAAGAAGGGCCGCATCTCCATCACGTCCCCGCTTGGGCGGGCGCTGATCGGCAAGAAGAAAGGCTCCTCGGTCGAGGTCGTGGCTCCAGGCGGCGCGAAGGCCTACGAAATCGCAAAGGTCGAGTGGCGGTAGCCTGCGGGAAACCGCCCACGTCAACACCAGCCGCAGCCATCGCGCTGCGGCTTTTTTTTATGAGCAAACAACTTCGTGATCTCAGCGCAGGACCGAATGCGATTTGGGCGGCCTTCATTGCATCGCATGGCTGAGGCATGGGATAAACGACCGAGCGGCGCCTACGTATATTGACAGGCGTCGCTGAAGCCGCAGCCATCGCCGATGGACCGAGGGCTGCTTTTTCTGGCGCTACCGGCTTTCATATCGTCGGACATCGGGGGATCTCAAATGGCACTGAACACCATCACTGCAACCTGGTCACCACGCATTCTCAGCGTGCTGCGCATCATCGCTGGCTTGCTGTTCCTGCAGCACGGAATTGCAAAGCTCTTCGGCTTTCCGCCGATTCCATACTTCGCGAATCTTCAGTTGTTCTCCCTGCTCGGCTTCGCCGGCGTGCTCGAACTGGTAGGCGGCGCGCTGATGATTGTGGGACTGTTCACGCGGCCTGTGGCCTTTATCCTCTCGGGTGAAATGGCGGTCGCTTACTTCATGAGCCACGCGCCGAAGGGTTTCATGCCTCTGGTCAACCAGGGTGAGCTCGCGATCCTGTTCTGCTTCGTTTTCCTGTATTTTGCGTTTGCCGGACCGGGCCCCTGGAGTGCCGATGCCGCGATGCGCAACGAGGCATAACCGGCACAAAATCGCGCAGGCGGTAACCTCAGGGAAACCGCACGCGTCAAATACACGCCGCAGCCAACGCGCTGCGGCTTTTTGATTCATTCCAGAATCGCGACCTCGCCTGCGAACATAAATCTTCGTGATCGGGACACCCATCGGCGTAATCGTCACGGCGTTATATTGCGTCGCACGGGCTGGCCATGGAATAAGTTGCCGAGCGGCATCCGCCATGATCGACGGTGCCGCTCTCGCTGCGGCTTTCGCAATCAGGAGATCGAAGGCCGTATTTTCCGGCGCTACCGGTTTTCACGCAACCGGACATTGGGGGACTATGAATGGACAATATTGCAGCAACGTGGGGACCGCGCGTTCTCAGCCTTCTACGCATCGTCACCGGACTTCTGTTTCTTCAATACGGAATCGCAAAGCTGTTCAAATGGCCTCCGATTCCGATGTTTGAAAAGGTCGAACTGTTTTCGCTGTACGGCGCCGCCGGCAGTCTCGAACTGGTCGGCGGCATCCTGTTGACTCTCGGTCTATTCACCCGGCCGGTTGCATTCATCGTCAGCGGCGAAATGGCGTTCGCCTACTTCATGGGACATGCGCCGCGCGGTCTGATGCCGATACTCAACAACGGCGGCCTCGCGATCATGTTCTGCTTCGTGTTCCTGTATCTCGCCTGTGTTGGCGGAGGAGCTTGGAGCGCCGACGCCGCAATGCGCAAGAAGGCGTAAACGTCACTTCAGGAAAAACACAACAGTCAAAACCGCGCCGACGGTCACGACCGCGGCGCGGATTATTTTTTCCGGCACGCGCCGGGCAAGCCCGACGCCGAGATAACCGCCGACGATCGACGATCCCATAGTCACCAGCCCCTGCGGCCAATGCACCAACCCGCCACCGATCAGGATTGCCGCCGAAATCGCCTGAACGAGCATGGCCACGACGTTCTTGATCGCGTTGGCCTTGTGGTAGTCGCCGCTTTCCAGAATCGCCAGCGCCGCCAGCATCATGATGCCCATGCCGGCGCCAAAAAAGCCGCCATAGATCGTGACGATCGTCGCCACGCCGTAGGCGATCGCAATTGCGAGCAGGCTCTTGCCGCCGGCCCAGGGAGCAATGACCGCGCGTATCTGCGTGCTGAACGCAAATAACAGCGTCGCCACCAGCAACAGCCACGGCACCAGCGGGCGGAAACCATCGTCGCCGATCCAGATCAGGCCGAGAGCGCCGAGCGCGCCACCGGCGATGCCGATCAGCGAGAACGCAATCATGTCCCGAAAATACCGGCGTACCTCCGAGCGATAGCCGATCGCGATCGCAACGTTGGACGGCGCCAGCGCCGCCGCGCTGGTCGCGTTGGCAGCCAGCGCCGGCAATCCTGTCGCGACCAGGGCGGCAAAACTGAAGAATGAGCCGCCGCCGGCGACTGCGTTGATCGCACCGGCGGCAAGACCAGCCATGGCCAGCAGCGCGATCTGAAAAAGGCTCACAGCAATCTCTCCGCCGATGCGCAAGACAGCAAAAACAGAGCGACAGCCTCGTCGCCCTCCGTCGCTTCAGTTGCGGGGGAGTTTCATCTCAAGCGGCACTGCGGCCGCATTTTTTGAATTGTGCAGCACCAGCGAAGTCCTGACATTGCGCACGTGTGGCGCCGCCGTCAGATGCGAGACGAAATGCTGGAACGTCGCCATGTCCGGCGCCACGCATTTTAGAATGAAGTCGACTTCGCCGGACAACATCCAGCACTCACGCACCAGCGCTTCCTTGCGAACGAATTCCTCGAAGGCGCGCAGATCCGCCTCCGCTTGGCTCGACAGATGCACGGAGGCGAACACCGTGACATCGAATCCGAGCAGGCGAGGATCCAGCAACCCGCGATACCCCTGAATGTATCCGGCATCCTCCAGCGCTTTGACCCGGCGCAAACAGGGCGGCGGCGAGATTCCGACGCGTTTGGCCAATTCCACGTTGGTGATTCGGCCATCGGCCTGAATTTCATGAAGAATTTTAAGATCGATCTCGTCGAGACCCTTGGACACGGACATGGCTTTCTTGATTTGACACAGCGGTGGCAGTTGCTGGCTTTTCATACCGCAGTGCCACCGGATTTGCGAAATTTTATTGCTCAAGGCGGGATCCAACACCCGGTGGCGCCAGATAAGTTACGGAAATGTCAGAAAATCGGTGGATATGGGTTGCATAACTTGCATGGCTGCCCAGATAACCTAAGATGAATTTTGCTGTTTTTGATGCACCGCAGCCATCTTTCTGAGCAGTTTCTGCCTCCCCGCAGTCCATCGATGGGGGAGTGAGGATCGATCCATGTCTTCTGCAAACCAGTCCACGCCAAGCCGAGCCGCAGCCAATCACGTCAAGGTCGTCATCATCGGGTCCGGCCCCGCCGGGTATACTGCGGCGATTTACGCCGCGCGCGCGATGCTTGAGCCGGTACTGATTCAGGGCATCCAGCCCGGCGGACAGCTCACCATCACCACCGATGTCGAGAACTATCCCGGCTTCGCCGACGTCATCCAGGGACCCTGGTTGATGGAGCAGATGGAAAAGCAGGCGACGCACGTCGGCACCAGGATCATCACCGATCACGTCAACAAGTTGGAACTTGGGCAGCGGCCGTTCCGCGTCACCTGCGACTCCGGCGAAGTGTACCTCGCCGAGACGATCATCCTTGCCACCGGCGCACAGGCGCGCTGGCTCGGTCTTCCCTCTGAAGAAACCTTCAAGGGCTTCGGCGTTTCCGCCTGCGCCACCTGCGACGGGTTCTTCTATCGCGGCAAGCAGGTGTTCGTGGTCGGCGGCGGCAACACCGCCGTCGAGGAAGCTCTGTTCCTGACCAATTTCGCCTCCCAGGTCACGCTGGTGCATCGCCGCGGCTCGCTGCGTGCAGAACGCATCCTGCAGGACAGGTTGTTCAAGCACCCCAAAATCAAGGTGATCTGGGACACCGCCGTCGAGGAGATCCACGGCGACCAGAACCCTTCAAAGGTCACCCACATCCGGCTGAAGAACGTCAAGAGCGGCGAAATCACCGATCTGCCCGCCGACGGCGTCTTTGTCGCGATCGGGCATGCGCCTGCGACCGAACTGGTTGCCGGCCAGCTGAAACTCAAACCGTCGGGCTATGTCGAGATCGCACCACACTCGACAGCCACTTCGGTACCCGGCGTGTTCGCGGCCGGCGATGTCGCGGACGAGACGTATCGTCAGGCAGTCACGGCCGCAGGCCTTGGCTGCATGGCGGCACTCGAAGCCGAACGGTTTATCCATGCAGCAGCCACTGAACGCGCAGCAGCCGAATAGTCGAAGAACTTCGATGAGTCAGAATCGCCACGGATCGACCGCTATGGATTGGGATAAGTTAAAGGTTTTTCACGCAGCAGCGGAGGCGGGCAGCTTTACGCACGCCGGCGAACAGCTCGGGCTGTCGCAGTCCGCGGTATCGCGGCAGGTCAGCGCGCTCGAACAGGAGCTTGCGGTTTCGCTGTTCCACCGCCATGCCCGCGGCCTCATCCTGACCGAACAGGGCGACCTGCTGTTTCGCACTGCACACGACGTTTTCATGCAGCTGCAAGCCGCCCGCGCCAAGCTGACCGACAGCCGCGAGCGACCGAGCGGCGACCTGAAGGTGACCACGACACCGGGCGTCGGCATCAACTGGCTGATCCCTCGGCTGGGCGAATTCACCTCGCTGTATCCGGAAATTCGCGTGCAGCTGATGGTCACCGACGAGGAGCTCGACCTGTCGATGCGCGAGGCCGATGTCGCCATCCGCACCCGCAAGCCGACCCAGCCCGATCTCATTCAGCGCAAGCTGTTCTCGATCGGCTTCCATGCCTATTGTTCGCCCGAGTACATCAAGCGCTTCGGYACMCCYCGCACACTCGAGGACCTCGACAACCACCGCATCATCATGCTGAGCGATCTGCAGGTGCCCCCGCATCTGCAGAACCGCAACTGGCTGATCGAGGCCGGACGCAACGGCACCGGCCCGCGGGARGCKTAYTTCAAGGTCAACAAYATCCTCGGAYTGCTGCGCGGATGCCAGCAGGGYCTSGGCATCGCCGCCCTGCCGGATTATCTGGTCGACGACAACAATCGTCTGGTTCAGCTGTTCGGCGAAGCGGATTCGATCCAGCTCGACACCTACTTCGTTTATCCGGAAGAGCTGAAAACCGTTGCGCGCGTACAGGTTTTCCGCGATTTCGTGGTGAGCAAGGCGCAGCGTTGGCCCTCATAATCACGTGATCAATACCGCCAACTCCGCATGACTGACATGCTACCTCGGCGGTTGCTGCATGACCAAAACGGGGATCAAATACAACTACTGAATGCTTGCGGTTGCGCATCGTCCCCCTCCTCCAGTGGCCGCTGGAATTCAGTTATCCCTCTTGGAAGGTGATTGTGTCGGCCTCACATGGCCAAAGACTTCGCAGCCGGGCTCGCAAGAGTCCGGCTTTTTCTTTTGTAGTATCCTGCTGTTTCAAGCGCCGGTAAACGCGGCATTCGTTCTCATTTTGAATCCAACGCTTCGTGCCGGGTTTACGGCCTCTTAGGCAGCACAACGCGGATTGATGTCGATCTGGAGGGGACTCATGCGAATACTGATCATTGGTGGACACGGCACCATCGGACGTGCAGTGGCGGCAGAACTCGACAAAACCCATGAGGTGATCCGGGTGGGCCGCAGTTCAGGCGGCTTGCGAGTCGACCTGACGAATTTCGCCAGCGTGCAGGAGATGTTCGCCGAGGCAGGTGCCCTTGATGCAGTGGTCACCACGACGGGTAAGGTCCATTTCGGCCCTCTGGCGCAAATGACGCCCGAACAATTCACCGTCGGCTTACAGGATAAGCTGATGGGGCAAATCAATGTCGTGCTGGCCGGACAAGCTCATCTGCGCGACGGCGGCTCGTTCACGCTGACCAGCGGCATCATCGCCGACGAACCGATCCGCGACGGCAGCAACGCCACGGCGGTCAACGCCGCGATCGAGGGTTTCGTGCGGGCCGCCGCCACCGAACTGCCCCGCGGTCTGCGCATCAATGCGATCAGCCCGACCGTGCTCAGCGAATCGATGGATAGCTATGGCTCCTATTTTCCCGGCTTCGAGCCCGTATCCGGAGCGCGCGTCGCACTCGGCTATCGGCGCAGCATCGAAGGCATCCAGACCGGCCGCGTCTATCGGATCTGGCAATAGGACTTCAGATTGCTGACTGGACGCGTTTTCTCCATGCGGACTTCCCCGTGCCAAGTCCGGGGACAAGCTTTGCGCGACATGTCGGCGACTAGAGCGTTTTCCAGCGAAGTGGATACCAGTTCGCGTCAAGAAAACGCGTCAAAACAAGAAACTAGAGCTCCGTTCCGATTCTATCGGAACGGAAATAGCTCTAGAGCCGAAGCCGTGCCAACCGTAACGCATTGCCGATCACGCTGACCGACGAGAGAGCCATGGCGGCTGCGCCAATCATTGGCGACAGCAGCAACCCGAACAGCGGATAGAGCACGCCTGCGGCGACGGGAACGCCGGCCGCGTTGTAGAGAAACGCGAATGCCAGGTTCTGACGAATATTCCGCATCGTCGCCTGCGACAGCGCGCGTGCCTGCACCAAACCATTGAGGTCACCGCGGAGCAGTGTAATCCCGGCGCTTTCGATCGCCACGTCCGTTCCTCCCCCCATGGCGATGCCGACATCGGCGCTCGCCAGCGCCGGCGCATCGTTGATTCCGTCTCCAACCATGGCGACGCGGCGCCCCCGGGACTTCAGTCCTTCCACCACCGCGCCCTTGCGCTCCGGCAGGACGCCCGCCTCGACCTCGTCGATGCCGAGACCGCGCGCAACGGCCCGAGCGGTGGTCTCATGGTCTCCGGTCAGCATGATGATGCGCAGCCCTTCGCTGCGCAATGCATCCAGTGCCGCGCGAGCGCTGGCCTTGACCGGATCGGCAATGGCGATCACGCCGATGGCCGCGCCACTGACGGCAACATGAATGACGGTGGCACCGGTTTCGCGCTGGGCGCGCGCGGCCTCCTCGGACGCGTCGATGTCGACACCGCGTTCGCGCATTAGCATCGCGTTGCCGAGCATCACCGTCCGGCCATCGATCTCCCCCGAGGCCCCTTTGCCCGCCAGCGATGCGAAATTCCGCACCTCGCCCAGTTGCAGGCCACGCAGTTGCGCTGCAGCGAGAATCGCGTGCGCCAGCGGATGCTCGCTGGCACGCTCCACACTTGCCGCAAGCCGCAAAACCTCGGCCTCGTCCGATCCCTCATGGGCGACGATCGCCACGACCTTCGGCTTGCCTTCGGTCAACGTGCCGGTCTTGTCGATGACAAGGGTGTCGACACGCTCCATGCGCTCCAGCGCATCAGCATCGCGGATCAGGATTCCGGCTCGCGCCCCGCGCCCCACGCCGACCATGATCGACATGGGCGTGGCGAGACCGAGTGCGCAGGGACAGGCAATGATCAGCACCGTGACGGCGGCGACCAGCCCGAACGTCAGGCGCGGCTCCGGGCCTAACAGGGCCCAAGCGGCAAAAGCAAGCAGCGCAACAGCGATCACTGCAGGCACGAACCAGCCCGCCACCCGATCCGCAAGTCGCTGGATCGGCGCACGCGAGCGTTGCGCCCGCGTCACCATGTCGACGATTCGAGCCAGCATGGTGTCCCGGCCGACCTTTTCCGCGCGTATCACGAGGCCGCCGCTCTGGTTGAGCGTGCCGCCGATCACCTGTGCGCCGTCCGCCTTGCTGACCGGCATCGATTCGCCGGTGACCATCGACTCGTCGAGACTCGAACGGCCTTCGACAATGATACCATCCACCGGGATCTTCTCCCCTGGACGGACTCGCAGCAGATCGCCAGCCACAACGGCGTCGAGCGCAACGTCTTCATCGCCGCGATCGGTTACACGCCGCGCCGTCTTCGGCGTCAGCCCGAGCAGCGTCTTGATGGCGCCCGAGGTGCGCTCGCGCGCGCGCAGTTCCAGCACCTGGCCGAGCAGGACAAGTACGGTAATGACCGCCGCCGCCTCGAAATATACCGCGACCGCGCCGTGATGATCACGAAACGCCTGGGGAAACCATTGCGGAGCGAGTGTGGCAACAAGGCTATAGACCCAGGCCACGCCCGTCCCCATCGCAATCAGCGTGAACATGTTGAGATTGCGCGTCACGAGCGATCGAAAGCCGCGAACGAAAAACGGTGCACCGGCCCAAGCCACCACCGGCGTCGCAAGCGCCAACAGCACCCAGTTGGCATAAGGTGCAGGCACGATCTCGATGCCGGCGACGTGCGCCGCCATATCGATGACGACCACCGGCAGAGTCAGCGCAAGCCCAATCCAGAACCGCCGCATCATATCGATCATTTCGGGATCCGGCTTGTCGTCCAACGACACCAGTTCGGGTTCGAGCGCCATGCCGCAGATCGGGCAGGCACCGGGACCGACCTGACGCACGTCGGGATGCATCGGACACGTATAGATCGCGTCCTTTGCCGCCGGCTCCGCCGGCAAGGGCTTGTTTCGCACCGGTGGTTTGCGCGCCAGAATCGTTTCCGGCTCAGCCTCGAACTTGGTGCGGCAACCGGCGGAGCAGAAAAAATACTCCTGCTCGCGATAGGCAAAACGGTGCTTGGCCGTCGCTGGGTCGACGCTCATACCGCAAACCGGATCGATCGCGAGAGCGGACGCCTGAACTGGAGCGTCACCATGATGCCCGTGATGGTGATGATCGGCGTGGCCGGAATGATCGTGCTGGTGAGTGCCGGATGCCCCCTCGCTGTTGCCACCATGGGCGCAGCAGCTCTTCCCATTTGTCCCGGTCATCGACATCCATCACTCCCATCGCACTTGAATTTTATACCCTATGGGGGTATATAGGATGCATGCGCAACGAGATCAAGTCATCCTGCCTGAAACGGTTGAAACGCATCGAGGGCCAGATCCGCGGCCTTGCCGGCATGGTCGAGGACGATCGCTATTGCATCGATATCGTCACCCAGATCGCGGCCGCACGTGCGGCATTGCGCCGGGTCGAGGAAGAGGTCCTGCGTGATCATGTCGCGCATTGCGTGGAGCATGCGATTGCGTCCGGCGACAAGGTGGACCAGCGGCGCAAGATCGCAGAGCTGATGGACGTGGTCAGCCGCGCCGACCGGTGATCGGCCGCGGCACGGTTAACGAACCGTCACCCGCGCGTCGAATTGGACCGCCCCGAAAACGCATCGAAGCAAACGGTTTACCTTGCCGGAAGATGCGAGGTTCGTGGCCGGCGTCTATTTACCGCCCTTTACGTGCTTTCGCTTATACCGCAGGCCAACTCAAAAGGCGCCAGCGGTAAGCCCATGTTCAAGGTCTATAATTGCATTGTCACGGCTCACGATTTCAATCTGGTGCTGCTCGCAGCCATCATCTGCACCCTCGCTTCGCTGGCCGCGATCAATATTCTCCACCACGCGCGCGGCGCGAAGGGTCAGATGCGCGGGATCTGGCTCTGCGTCGCGGCAATTTCAACCGGCTTCGGCATCTGGGCGACGCATTTCATCGCAATGCTTGCATTTTCGCCGGGCATTCCGAGCGGTTACAACATCGTTCTCACCATCAGCTCTCTGCTGGCCGCAATCCTGCTGACCGGCGCGGGCCTCGCGATAGCGATGATACCGAGCGGGCGGATCGCACCCTGGCTTGGCGGCGCCATGATCGGCGGCGGCATCGCCGCGATGCACTACACCGGCATGGCCGCTTTCGAAATCCCGGGCATCCTGTTGTGGGACACCACGCTCGTTGCCATTTCGGTCATCCTCGGGACGCTGATCGGTGCGGCTGCGCTCGGTGTCGGGCTCCGCGACACCCAGCGACGATCGAAAAATCTCGGTGCCATCTTGCTGACGCTTGCCATCGTCAGCCATCACTTCACGGGCATGGCAGCGGTATCGATCATTCCGGACCCGACGATCGCGATTTCGCCACTGGCCGTGTCGACCTCATGGCTCGCACTCGGAGTGGCGATCGCAAGCTTCTCCATCATCATTCTGTCGCTGGCGGGCCTCTGGCTGGATATCCATGACCAGGGGCGCTCTGAACGCGAAACGCAACGTATGCAGAGCCTCGCGGATGCAGCGGTGGAAGGATTGATTCTCAGTCAGGGCGATCAGATCGTGACTGTCAATAACAGCTTCGCGCACCTGGCGGGTTACGATCAGGACCGGCTTGCGCGCAGCAGTCTCTCGATCTGCTTTCCAGACATCAACCTGCTGGCCAAGTTGACCGCGTCATCGGAACAGCCGGTCGAAACCGAACTGCGGCACCGCAACGGCGCGAAGATACCGGTCGAAGTGCTGTTGCGTGCGATGGAATATGGCGGCCAGTCGCATCACGTCATGGCGGTGCGCGATCTGCGCGCGCGCAAGGAAGCCGAGCGGCATATCCGTTACCTCGCGCACCACGACGCCTTGACGGCCCTCCCCAACCGCAGCCAGTTCAACGCCCGGCTCGACCAGGAGATTTCGCTGGCGCGCGTCCGCGGCGAAAAGCTCGCGGTGTTGTGTCTCGATCTCGATCGCTTCAAGGAGATCAACGATCTGTTCGGCCATGCTGCGGGTGACAAAGTCTTGCAGACCGTGGCTTCCCGTGTGACGCGCGTGCTCGGCGACCGCCACATGATGGCTCGCCTCGGCGGCGACGAGTTCGCCGTGCTGGTGCCGGAACTTGCGCATCCATCGGCCGCCGGACGGCTGGCGGAGCAACTCCTGGAGTCACTGCGCGATACATCAGAAGACAGCGACGTCGAAGAGATTTCAAGCAGCATTGGCATCGCCATGTATCCGGACGATGCGGTGGAGCGCGAGGATCTTCTGAACCATGCCGACACGGCGCTTTATCGCGCGAAGACCGAGGGGCGCTCCACCTTCCGGTTCTTCGAGGCCAAGATGGGCATGGAAGTCCGCGATCGCCGAGAACTCGAGCACGACCTGCGCCATGCAACGACCCGTGGTGAACTTGAACTCGTCTATCAGCCGCAGCAGGATATCCAGACCGGGGTGGCCACCGGATTCGAAGCTTTGTTGCGCTGGAAACATCCCACACGCGGCGCGATTTCACCTGCCACGTTCATCCCTATCGCCGAGGAGACCGGCGCCATTCTGGACATCGGCGCCTGGGTGTTGCGCGAGGCTTGCCGCGAGGCCGCCTCATGGCAACACCCCTTGATGATCGCCATCAACGTGTCGGCCGTGCAGATCCACAACGCGAGTTTCGTGCAGCTGGTCCACCAGACCCTGCTCGATACCGGCCTGCCCCCTCACCGGCTTGAACTCGAAATCACGGAGACCGCCCTCGTGCGGGACCTCAATCGCGCACTGACGACGCTGCGCCAGATCAAGGCGCTCGGCATTCGCATCGCCATGGATGATTTCGGAACCGGCTACTCTTCGTTGTCCAATCTGCGCGCTTTCCCGTTCGACAAGATCAAGATTGATCGTTCCTTTATCGCCTCTGTCCATTCCAACGAGCAGGCGGCAACCATCGTGCGCGCGGTGCTCGGTCTCGGCCGCGGCCTAGGCCTGCCGGTTCTCGCCGAAGGCGTCGAAACTGGCGACGAGCTGAAATTCCTGCAGGGCGAATCCTGTGACGAGGTGCAGGGCTATCTGGTCGGACGCCCTTCGACGATTAACGAATTCCGCAACCTGACCCATGATGAAACGGATCGTGACGAGCCCGCCGCAGCGAAGAGCTTCAAAGTCGCGTAACACATGCATCGTTTGCGACGAGACCTCGTTGCCGTAAGCCAGATCGCGTCCGGCCTTCGGTCACGAGATCGTACAAATTTTAGGTTTGATCGCAAACGGCGATTCACCGTGTTGCGGGAGGGAGGGCAGCTCTCGGTTCCCGTTTACCTTACGTTACGCGTTTGTCGCCCTACATGGCGACCAAGGCGAAATTCCCCTCCGCGCGGTAAGCTTCATGTTCAAGGTCGATAGCGACATCATCACCGCCCATGATCTCAATCTGGTGGTACTCGCAGTCGTCATTTGCGCCCTCGCGTCGTTCGCAGCCATCAATCTGCTTCGGCACGCCGGCAGTTCGACCGGCCGTATGCGAAAGATCTGGCTCTGCATTGCCGCGATCTCCACCGGCTCCGGTATCTGGGCAACGCATTTCATCGCGATGCTGGCCTTCAGCCCCGGCATCCCGAGCGGCTACAACATCATCCTCACTTTCGGTTCCCTGATCGCCGCCATTCTGCTGACCGGTGCGGGGCTGACCATATCGTCGTTGCCGGATCGGCGAACCGCCCCATGGTTGGGTGGTGCCCTTGTCGGTGCAGGCATTGCGGCGATGTATCAACTGGGAATGGCTGCATTCGAGGTCCAGGGCACGATTCTGTGGAATCGCTACCTGATCGCACAATCAGTTCTTCTCGCGACGGTACTCGGCGCCGCCGCCCTCGCGGCCGGATTGCACGACAAATCACTCAAGTGGAAGTGCTACGGCGCCGGACTGCTCACACTGGCGATCATCAGCCATCATTTCACCGCCCTGAGCGCCGCATCGATCGTTCCCGATGCGACCGTGGCCATTTCTCCACTGGCCATTCCGACCACCTGGCTTGCAATCGGCGTGGCGATAACGAGCTTCCTCGTCATCCTGCTGGCGCTCGCCGGAGCCCGGCTCGACACCCATGATCGCCGCCGCTCCCAGCTTGAGGCCGACCGGATGCAGAGTCTGGCCGACGCAGCCGTCGAAGGCCTCGTGCTCAGTCGCGGGAACGAAATCATTACCATCAACAAAAGCTTTGCCCAGCTCAGCGGCCATCAACAAGGCCAACTCGCGCACGCCGATCTCACCTGCTGTTTTCCCGACGGCGATCTGTGCACCAAGCTGCTGTCGTCTTCGGATCAATTGATGGAGACCGAACTGCGCCATCGCGACGGATCGCTATTGCCGGTCGAGGTGCTTCTGCGTTCGATGGACTATGCAGGGCATCCCCATCACGTCATTGCGGTGCGCGATTTGCGCGCGCGCAAGGAGGCCGAGCAGCACATCCGCTACCTCGCGCATCATGACGTGCTGACATCACTCCCCAACCGCAGCCATTTCAACACGCGGCTGGACCAGGAGATATCGCTTGCGCAAAACCGCGGCGAGAAGCTGGCGGTACTGTGCCTCGATCTCGATCGCTTCAAGGAAGTGAACGATCTGTTCGGGCACGCGGCTGGCGACAAGGTCCTGCAAGCCGTCGCCTCACGCGTGACGGCGGTGCTGGACGAACGGCACATGATGGCGCGGCTGGGCGGCGACGAGTTCGCCATCCTCATGCCGGGGCTCACCCATCCGTCGACGGCCGGACGTCTGGCCGAGAAGATCCTCGAAGCCTTAAGTCAAGATCAGGACGGATCCGACGTCGAGGATATCCCCTGCAGCATCGGCATTGCCGTCTGCCCTGACGATTCCATCGACCGTCAGGAATTGTTGACCCATGCCGACACCGCACTCTACCGCGCCAAAACGGAAGGCCGCGCCACATTCCGCTTCTTTGAAGCGAAGATGGGGATCGAAGTCCGCGATCGCCGCGAGCTCGAACATGACTTGCGCCATGCCACCGCGCGCGGTGAACTGAGATTGGTCTATCAGCCACAGCAGGATCTCAACAGCGGGCTGGTGGGCGGATTCGAAGCGCTGCTGCGATGGAAGCATCCGGTGCGCGGCGACATCTCGCCTGCGACCTTCATCCCGATCGCCGAAGAGACCGGGGCGATCCTCGAAATCGGCTCCTGGGTCCTGCGGGAGGCCTGTCGCGAGGCCGCATCATGGCGTCAACCTCTGACGATCGCCGTGAACGTCTCCGCCGTGCAGATTCACAGCACGAACCTGGTGCAGACGGTACACCAGATCCTGCTCGAAACCGGCCTTCCGCCGGGCCGGCTGGAGCTGGAAATCACCGAAACCGCCCTAGTAAAGGACCTCAATCGGGCGCTGACGACGTTGCGCCAGATCAAGGCATTCGGCATCCGCATCGCCATGGACGATTTCGGCACCGGTTATTCGTCGCTATCCAATCTGCGCGCCTTTCCGTTCGACAAGATCAAGATTGATCGCTCTTTCATCGCCTCGGTCCATTCCAACGAACAGGCGGCAACCATCGTGCGCGCCGTGCTCGGCCTCGGCCGCGGCCTCGGGCTTCCTGTTCTTGCCGAAGGCGTCGAAACCGGCGACGAACTCAGATTTCTGCAGGGCGAGGCCTGCGACGAAGTGCAGGGTTATCTGTTCGGTCGCCCGTCGGCGATCACGGAGTTCCGCAACCTGACACACGACGAGAGCAGCGGACACGAGCGTCCCCTGCCGATGGGCATCAGGGTCGCGTAAAGCGACGTGCATGCAGGCTCGCCTGAAGACAATGCATCAAAGCGAAACCCCAGAGAGAATTTCGTTCCGCGTCTAGCAGACCGAAATTGTCCCTGGGGCAGCCCACACCCAACGAACGAAAAGCTCGTCACCAGTAAAAAACGCGCGGTCCGCGCGCGTTTTTCCTCCCATTTTCTTTTGCTGCTCGTCAGGCCGCCTGCTTATGCATGGCCCCGGCGCTCGACGCCGTGCCGCGAATGGCCTTCACGGAACGTTCGATCGCAGACCAGAGCCGGCTGATCTCGCTCGCGGCACGCCCATCCGCATTGTATTCACGAGCGCCTTCGCCGTGAGCGAGAGCCAACAGCAAATCGGCCCGGTTGGTGACTTGGCCTCCCCACACCGGTGCGCGGAACTTCGACAGCGCTTCGCGCGCCATCGTCACGATCGGGCTTTCCTGATCGTTGCGAAGTGCGGGCGCGCCGTTGATCACCACCGCATAAGGCTTGCGGGCAGAACGGCAAGTGGAAATGGTCTCCTGCACGGCATCGACATCGAACACGCCGGGACGCGCCGGAATGACGACCATCGTCGCGTTGCTGATGGCATCATCGACCACGGCGGACATGTTGGGCGGCGTATCGATAAAGACCCATTCGAAGCCGTTGCGCTTGGCAGCAGCAACAAGTTCGCTGACAGAGCGTGATGCAACTCTGATCGGCGGTTCGTTGGTGCCACGCAGCTTTTGCCAGAGTGACAGCGATCCCTGCGGATCGGCGTCGATGAGCAGACAGGGTTTCGACGTTTTATGGACGTGAGCCGCGAGATGTGCGGCGAGAGTACTCTTTCCCGAGCCCCCCTTACGCGAAGCAAAAACAATAACGTTCATAGCTTAGCCTCCAGATTGACCCCAGAAGCGAAAAATGAATCAAAAAATTGATTCGTTAAAGAAAAATATCAGTTGCAAATCTTGTCGACGCGAATTTGTGCAAACTCTCGACATTTGAGTCACATCGTGCGGCGCAATGCGAGATTGTGGCAAAAAATTGGTTCGAGAAGGCAATTCAGCAAATCGCATTCGTATCGACAGGCAATCGCGGCAAACAGACGGCTCGTTTCAGCTATTTCGCGCTCTGGCGCGCCTGCCACTGCATCCATTTACGCTCGATGAGACCAAGCATCAGCGCCATAGGTTTCTGCAGCGGAGGCACGTCCTGCGCGATCAGGATCAAACCAAGGGGCAGCATCCACAACCCCAGTACCGGCAGGAAGCTCAACAGACCACCGACGACAAGCAGGATCGCCACGGGGATGCGTACGTAAAAAGACGCAGGCTCTCTCACCCAGTGAACAAAGCGCGCCGGGCGCGGCGGCAACTTCTGTTCGAACCAGGCGAAATGGCGATCGAGGTCGGCTTTGTAGTCCACGGTCAAGGCATGATCTCCCGGAGGGGAGATGTTGCGTCTCATTGACTCTCACAACGCGACGCGATGTCGCGCAACATCACCATGAAAAGAACAGGAACCCGCTCGCCATCGACGATCATATCTGCGTGGCGCCACGAACCTCGCAGGCTCCCTCGGCGGCCTCCGTATCGACAAACCCGAAGCTCACCTTCTTGAAGGTCTGCTCGGTCTTCGGCTTCAGAGGCCCGGCGATAGTCTGCTGAATCTCGGTGACCTTGCCAGTCGCCTTGGCTGTGAACACACACCTGATCTTAAGGTCCTTCACGGCGAAGGCGTTATCGTTGCTGATCGTGATGTCGGTGATCCCGATCTTGTTGTGACCGCCCTTCTTCCAGATCTGCTTGACCACCTTGATGGCATCCGCAGGATCCGCGGCGATGGACGGGCCGATGCCGACAAGAAGCACGGCAACGGCTGCATGGATGGCCTTGATCATCTTCAACCTCGCATCGATGGGATGCTGCACAGCACGCCGCAGTCCCGTTATCCTGTCAATTGCAATCATGCCGCAGAAATTCGCGGAAACACGCGGGCGCAGCTCCGCTGCACGCATGTCATCGAACCGTGAAGGCGACGACAGCCGCCTCGATTATCCGATGCAGAGGGCAGCATCCGAGACCACAGATGAGATGTGAGGTGGGTGGTACAGTTGGGTGGGCTCGAACCACCGACCTCCTGTTCCACAGACAGGCGCTCTAACCAACTGAGCTACAACTGCATTCCTGACCGCGCCGAGGGCGTGTCCAGATCGGTCCGGGCCGGGAAAAGGCCCGCGAACGGGGCGGAAACTATGAGCATCGCCGCGCTTTGGCAAGGCCGTAAGGCCGGTTTGACGAACCTTCTTGGGGCCGATTTGCAGGAAAAAGCCCGGACCAGGGGCCCGGGCTTGATTGTGGTGGACTAGGCCTGAATCCGGCCCGGTCGTCAGACGACGGGCTTGAAAACCTTGGCCGCATTGGCCTTGATCGGTTCGACGGTTTCGGTCGCGACCTTCTTGCCGAGCTCCATCAGGTCCTTGGACTGGGCGGTCAGGACTTCGAACTGCTTGCGGGTGTGGATGTTGATCAGCTCAAAAGCCTCGGGGACCGACTTGGAGCCCATCAGGGCCTGGACGAAATCGAAGGCCTGGTCGGTGTTGGTCTTGGTGTTCTCGATCAGCTTGGCGGTGTAGTCGCTCGCGCCCTTGGTGGCCGACTGATAGGCCGCCTCGATGGCACCATTGTTGGATTCAGCGGCTTCCTTGAACTTCTGGTAGCCGTCACGGGCCTGGGCGATGCCCTTTTCGGCAAACGCACGCACGCCCTCGGGGAACTCGGTAAAAGAGGTGGGGGAAAATGAGAACGGATCGGCCTTGAAAACCATGGTGCGCATCCTTCGTCGGCGGGTTTTGGGTGGAACCCATCCGGTGGCGGCGCCAACAGCACGGGTCGGTCGCGGGCGGAGCTTTGGCGCCCCCTTTGAAGAACCGCGATTGATGTGGAGTACATCAAAATTTTGTGCATTGCAACATTACATTGCAATGCACAAACGCATACCCCGCCCGGCGGAAAGTCGGAGCCGGATTATTTGGTCTTGGTGGCATCCATCGCGGCCCGGGTCACGGCCTGGCCGATTTCACTGGCCTGCTCGGCCAGTGTTCGCATCTGGCCCTGCACATACTCGCTATGCAGCTTCATGACCTCGGTGAGGTCCCTGGCCTTCAGGAGCCGTTCGGCATAATCCAGCGACGCGGCGACGTTCTTCTCGGCAAAGGTGATGGCCTTGACGCTGACGTCCTTGGCACCGGCGCGAACCGCTTCATTCCGCCCCTCCAGCGAACTCGCCGCCTGCTGTGCAGAGCTCAGAAACGTCTCGAAGGCCTTGCGCGCCTGATCGAAGCTGGCTTCCGCCATCGACCGCAGCTCCTTGGGAATCTCAAACCGGTTGTTCTGATCCATCGCATCACTCCCTGTTGCCGCCGGTTATTGAGTGTCAGTTGATAGGCCGGCGTGACATCAACCGTATGACGCGGTGCACTGCCGAACCCGTCATAACGACCATCGTGGGCATTTGAATTGGTTTTGCAACACCTCAACCCGGTGGGCGCCGACAAGGTCCGGCATCGCGCAAAATTAAGGATATCGGGGGTTAGGGCGGGTTTCATTGCCCGGGAGCCGTGGACCTCGCGGCGCGCGCGCTTTACTAAGATTTTATTAAGGCTGTTTACCTTATGGCCGCCCGCATCCGGGGGGCATGATAGCGCACGCAAGACGATACGTCGGAACAGGACCGCAGGGTCGGAAGGCGACACGTCAGGGACTGCCAAGCGATTTGGCGATTTGGGACCGTTCGATCGAACCATGCCGATCAATGAAGCCGAATTTCAGATCCGGGGCGTTCGTGATCCGCACCTTGCGGTTCACGCAAGCAGCGCCCTGCCGGTCTGGCTGTGGGCCAACGACGGCACGCGCATCCTCTGGGCCAATCCGGCCGGTGCCGCTGTGTTCGGAGCGCGCAACAGCACCGCCCTCGCCGCGCGAACATTCGGTCCCGCCGATCAGCACCGCCGTCAGGTCGCCCGCCTCGCCGGAGGCCTGGCGCTCAACGGCACCGCCCGCCTCGAACGCCTGCGCGGCTTTGGAACGTCTCTCGGCCTGCTCCTGACCTGTGCCTGCACGCGGCTGGTTTTCACCGGCGGCGGCATCGGCGTCCTCGTCTCGGCGCTGACGTCGGTCGGCCGTGTCATCCCTTACAACGAGCGCGTGCAGCGGCTGATCGACGACATCGATGCCCCCGTCGCGGCCTTCACATCGGAAGGTCGGCTGCTCGCCGCCAACAGTGCGGCCGCGCCCTTGCTCACAACCGTGCAGACCGAAGCCGTCGCCGACCTCTCGGCATTGAGCCTCGATCAGGCACGCCAGGCCGCACTTCGCGATGGCCGGGCGGACGCGACCATCTCGATCGGACACACTCTGCTGCAGCGTGTCGGGCAAGGCGCCGACATCGCATTGCTCGCATTCGTCACGCCACCGACGCAGACACCTGCGGGCTCCGCTCCGGATCCGATTGAAGAGCCTGAAGCGGCGGCTGCGGATCCCGTGCCGTGGGACGTGCAGACCCTGGACGACGTCGAGCTGTCGCCGGACGCCATTGCAGACGCGCCGGCGGAAGCTCCCCCGCACAAGATCCCGCTTGCAGCCCACACTGCGGAAGCGCCGGATGCCGCGCCGATCATGGAGGCGGTTATCGCCACCCCGGCCGATAGCGCGGCGCCCACACCTACAGCCGTCCCCGAACATACAACAGATGCGCCCGCGCACGAAGCACCTCCGCATCAAGAGAGCACGCCGCATTCCGATGAGCGGGCTGTGCATCACGATGACAATCCCGCCGTCGCTGTCGCAGCCTCTCCCGATGTTGCCCCGACAGCGCACATGCTCACCGAGCCGCCCGGGGCGGGCGCCCCCTCAGCGGCTCCTGTTGATATCGAGCATACTCTTGCGGCGCCCGCATCCGAAGTACGGCCTGCGCAGCAGGAGATCGTACCGCCATCTCCCGCGCATCACGAGAACAGCCTCGCTCTTGATTCTGCGAGCGCTCCGGATATCGCGCCGGCACTGCACACGCTCGCCGAGCGACTGACCGAATTCACGGCCGCGACGATAACGGCCTCAACAGACCACACCGCCGACGTGCAACCTTCCGAACGGGCTGCCCCCACGGAGCCTGTATCCGCCGTCGCCCCCGATCCGCCTGTCGATGCGCCGGCCGACCGAACGCCCGCGCCGGAGGCCACCGATCCGATCGCTTCATCCGATCACCCGCGCGACGCGACCACAACAACGCCCTTGTCGCTGCTCGACGACACCTCGGCGGCGACGCGGCGGCACCCGCTGCGGTTCATGTGGCAGATGGATGAGGACGGCCGTTTTGCACTGGGATCCGACGAGTTTTCCCGCCTGATCGGTCCACGGACCGCGACCGGGTTCGGGCGCCTGTGGAGCGAAATCGCAGTGGTTTTCAACCTGGATCCGGACGGCCGGGTCGCAGCGGCGATCGCGACGCGTGACACCTGGAGTGGAATCACGGTGAACTGGCCGGCAGATGGTGCCGGCGGGCGGCTGCCCGTCGAATTGTCCGGACTGCCGATCTACGACCGGACCAGGAATTTTTTAGGCTATCGCGGCTTCGGCGTATGTCGCGATCTGGAAGCTCTGGCCCACCTGGCGGCGCAGCGTCGACACGATGCTCTCCACCCCGCGCCGCCGCTGCGAGAGACGCAAGCCATGACTCAGGATACCCACAAAGGCACGACCGCTCCAGACGCGATGGACAACGCCGATCCCGAAACTCCACAGGATCCTGTCCACACCGCCACCGACGCCTTGCCCTCTCCACTGCCAACGCAAACGGATCATCCCGTGGACTCTCCCAAGAATGTCGTGCCGTTTCGGCCCGTCACCGACCTGAAAACACCGACCCTGACACCGGTCGAAAACAACGCATTCAACGAGCTCGCGCGGCAACTCGCGTCACGGCTCGAGACCGAGCGCCTCGAACTGGATGCACGCGACAAGGCAACCGTGATCTCGCCGGAATTATTCGCCAGCGCGACGGACGATGCCGACCCTGCCGCACCTGATCATGCATCCACATCCGCAGCCGCGACTGCGCCAGACAGCGAACGCTTGGCGTCGCCGCGCATCCATACGCCGCCGCAAGCCAACTCTCGCCGCGATATCTTGCTCTATGATCGCATGCCGCTCGGCATTCTCGTCTATCGCCTGGATCGGCTGCTCTATGCCAACAAAGCCTTTCTCGATCGCGTCGGATACAGCGATCTTCAGGCGCTCGCCGCCGCGGGCGGACTGGATGCGTTGTACGTCGAGCCGGGGGCCGACGGCGGCGGCAGCACCTCCGATGAGGGCACCCCGGTGCAGATCGCGGCCACCGGGCGCGGCGACGCGCCGACCGAGGCGCGGCTGCACGGCGTGTCCTGGGATGGTGACGCAGCTCATGCCCTGATCTTTAGCGCGCCCCGCGCCGCGCCGGCTGGCCCTGCTGGGGCGTCATCCGCCCCACCTACGGCCGCGATCCCTGCCGCACCCATCGAGATCGATACCCGCGCCGAAGAGTTGGGAACCATCCTTGACGCGACCGACGACGGCATCCTGATTTTCGACGCCGAGGGCCGCGTTCTCACTTGCAATCGCGGCGCCGAAATCATGTTCGGATACGACGACCGCGATATCGTTCAGCACAATCTCATCGGCCTGTTTGCGCCGGACAGTCACAACGCGCTGAACGATGATCTCGCAGGCCTCAAGGCCGGGCGCGCGCCGCAGCGCCGTGAAGTGAAGGGGCGTGCACGCAGCGGCGACACGCTCGCGCTGGCGCTGACGATCGGCCGAACGACGGCGACCGGCGAGCGCTTCTTCGCCGTCTGCCGCAATCTTGCGTCGCTCCGAACCGAGGACGCCCAGAAAGCCGAACCGCCGAAGCCGGACCTCGATGCGGCATCGGCCAAACGCCAGGCTGATCGCGCAGCCAACGCTCGAGCCGATATCCTGGCCCGGATCAGCCACGAAGTCCGCACGCCGCTGAATTCGATCATCGGGTTCGCCGACGTGATGATCGAGGAACGCTTCGGAGCGCTCGGCAACGAGCGCTACGTCGCTTACATGAAAGATATTCGCGCGGCGGGAGAGCGCGTGCTCGCGATCATCAGCGACCTGCTCGACCTCTCCCGCGCCGAGACCGGCAAGCTCGACCTGACGTTTACGCGACACGACCTCAACGACATGGTCGAGAAATGCGTCACCATCATGCAACCGCAGGCCAATCGGGAGCGGATCATCATTCGCACCTCGCTGGCCCACGCGCTGCCCCCGGTGATGGCCGATGCGGGCGCGCTGCGCCAGATCGTGCTGAACCTCGTGGGCAACTCCATCCATGTCGCCCGCGCCGGCGGTCAGGTCATCGTCTCCACCGCGCTCACCGATCTTGGTGACGTCGTGCTGCGGATCCGCGACACCGGCCGCGGACTCAATCACAGCGAGATGGAAGCCGCGCTCGAGCAATTCCGCAATCCGGCCGCCGACCAACTCGCCCAGGACAATGTCGGCATCAACCTGTCGCTGACCAGGGCGCTGGTCGAAGCCAACCAGGCTCAATTCCATATCAAGTCCGCGCCGCAATCCGGCACGCTGGTCGAGATCGCGTTCACGCCAAAAGCTGCGCAGGCGGTTTAGACCGGTGCAGCGAATGCACTGTTGGCCAGACGTGCGTCGTCCGGTCAGCACGTGGCGATGCAACGGCCTCGTCGGAAAACTTTGTCAGAGCCATGTCGGACACATCGCGCCACAATTGCACCATCAACCATTGAGACAAATCCCGCACTCTGAAAGACGCAGTTAACCGGACTCTTCATACGCTGCAGGGGAGCCGATATTTCGCCTTTCGCACATGACACGCAGATGACTGTGACGACGCCTCCCACCGAAAGCCGTAACCACGCGCGAGCCCTCGCTCTGCTCGTCCTGACGCTATCGACCGCCGGCGCGCTGGTCGTATCCCCGCGATCGTCCATCGCCGGAGAGGATCCCTGGGCGTTTGTCACGCGTGGCCAACCCGATGCCCAAACCGACCCGCAAGGGGACCCACAAGACGATCCCGCAGATGCCCTGCAGGTGACGGCCGCACCCGAAAGCGGAGATGCGCTGGTGCCGGACCCTACGACCGTCGATTGGAGCCTCCTGAACGGCAACACCGGCGAGCTGCACGCCAAACCGGGCCAACCGGCACTGGGCGGCGGCGCGCACAAAACCGATGCCGACGGCACGGCCTGGTCGCGCGACACCAAGCCTGAAGGTTTCTCCGCCGTCAGCGTCAAGCAGACGGTCGCACCGTTCTGGGACACGCGGGTGGGCGCCGACCTCAATGTCGCGGGCCAGCCCTACTTGCTCGCACCGCTACCGGAAAAACTCGCCACCGATCCCCGGCTCTCGCAGTCCTCCGGTGCAGCCTGGGCCGCAATGACGGCGCCGGGTCTTGGCTCGCTGTGGGACAAGACCGCAATCGAGGCCCGCCTCGATCCATCGCAGGATCAGAGCAAGGTTGGGACGTCGATCAGCAAATCCCTGCCGTTCGAGAACGACGCCTATTCGCTGACGCTGCAAAGCGGCTACAACGTCATCGAGCAATCGCTGGTGCCGATCGTCGGGGTCAATGGCCGCACCACGCGAAACTACGAACTGGACCGCTCCGCCAAGTTCAACGTTGTTGATACCGGCACCAGCTTCGTCGCCGGCCAGTCGCTGTCGGCCGCCGACGACAAGTGGCTCAACCGCGTGGGCGCTGAGCAGAAGCTGTTCGGCGGTGTCAGCGTCACGGGCGCGGTCAGCGAAACCCTCACCGGTGGTCTTAACAAGAGCTTAACCGCCGGCTTCAAGAGCACCTGGTAGCTTCCACCCCGGTGCCGGCGGGGAGCCGGACTGACCTATCTGATTGATTTCGAAGGATTGCCGGGCCGTTGCCGCACATTGGCCGCGCTATGGTCAAAATCGGCTGGACTGATGGCGCCCTTACTTCGTCGTGCGGGGGACAGTCCGCGCTCGCTCCAAGCGAAACAAGGAAAAGCCGATGAATGCTATTCGACCAGAGAAGACCGACGCACCTGTACAGGATGCGAACCTCGCTGCCGTTACGGAAGTGGAGGCCGGAATTCGTGATTTCGTGCGCAATGATGTCGCCTATCTGCGGCGCCCGGCGGTAGAAACAGCAATGACCAGCACCGACACACCCGCTCTGGATGCGACGGCAGAAGCAACCGTCAGCAACGTCAATTCATTGATCCAGCGCGTTGCCGGAACATCGTTGACCGAGATCGAAAACCTGGTGTCCGAGCTCGAGGCTTTGCGTGATCTTCTGCATAGCGAAGGCCAGCGAGTGCAGCGTGAGATCGCCGGCTATGCTCAGCTGAGCCAGCAGGCGATGAAGTCGACCCGCATGATCGCGGACAATGTAGCCCAGTGGAAGCGCGCTGCGGAAAACGTTCGCCAGACCACCTGATAAGCCACGTCAGGAACGATCGAGGCTCCCGCTTTCGTAGCCTCGTCCAAGAGCGCCTTTCGTAAGCCGCCCTGTCCTCGTGTGGCCCTGTCCTCGTGTGACTGTATCCCGCCGCCTTCCACCCGGAAGCGCGGCGGTTTCTTTGGTCACTTGGTGTGCCTTTGGACACGGCAAACCGCACCAAGCCTTGAACCTCAGCCGGCTTCGTCACGACCAACCGTCGACGCTGCAGCATTGCGGGCGGCTGATACGCGACGTTTTTCATATGTGCCGGGCTTCAATTGCAAATCTCAGCGCCCCCCTTTTCAAACGGAAGGCCTGCAATTGGGAAGCCTGTGCGGGGGGCATTTTTCGTGAAAATTATTCGGCCGAACAATTCCGACCCGATTCCAGCGCCGAATAAGACCTCGCACAGCATGGGCAAGATCATCGTGCGCTTTGTCGCTCTGCTGGCCGTGGCCGTGCTGTTGCTGGCTTTTGCCTGGAGCCGATAGCGCCCGCTTCAACCGACAAAAGCCCAGTCACGAGCGCGGTGCCTCGTCATCCGGGCCGTCTGATGTTCGGGGGGTAAAAACCACGCCGACACTTGTTGTGTCGGGCGACGTCGGTCCAGCAGTCTGGTTAACGTCGAAAGGATCAGTGAGATGCGGCGATCGGTGCGCCGTCGATCGTATAGTGGCCGTCGGCCTGACTCTTGACCACCTGCACGGTCGCAAACATCACCGCCAGCGTCACAGTGGCGAAGATAAAGCCAACAAATTTCAGTCCGGCGCGATCAGCCATGGGTCCGTTCTCATTTCCTGGCGTTATGTCGGGAGACCGCCGCAAAAGGTTCAGAAGGCCCGGTCGGTCTCGCCGGACCACATTCTGACTAAAATCTTAACGAGTGGTTTAACCAACCCGGCGGGGGATAAAGGCTATTGCCAAGAAGGTAAACACCAGTTCGCCGTGCTGGTTGGATGCGCTGTTGCGGGCCTGCAGGATGCCCCACTCCGGCTTCGACGCAGACGTCCGCAGTGCCACGATTTCCGACGAATAGCTCAAGGTGTCACCGGCCAGGACCGGCTTCAGCCATTTCAACTCACGAAACCCCGGCGACGGGCCGGGTGCAGGCTCAATCACGCCCTTGGCGGCAGCCTCCTCGACCACGCGCCGATTTCGCGCCACGATCAGCTTCATGCCGACCGATCCGACATGCCAGCCGGACGCGCAGAGTCCGCCGAACAGCGACTTGCGGCCGGCTTCTTCGTCGAGATGGAACGGCTGCGGATCGAACTGCCGCGCAAACGCCTTGATCAGTTCGGCGGTGAAAGTAAACGAGCCAAGCTCGCTGCGCTCGCCGACTTTCAAATCATCGAAGTAGGGCATGATCGCTGCTTCTCAATTTGCCGCCGATGCGTCGCGCCGCTGAAACATCGCGGGCCATTTTGCTTCCAGCAGCGTCTGCCCCGAAGCGTTGCGGATGGTCGCCCCGAACGTAACGATGCCGAGTTGCGGACGATTATTGGAAGCGCGGGCTTCCAGCACGGTGATATCGAGAGTGATATCATCGCCCGGCCGCAGCGGCGCAAGCCAGTTCAGTTCGTCCATCCCAGGACCGCCCAGCGACGCAGCTCGATACAGGAAACCATCATACAACATTCGCATCATGATGGAGCAGAGATGCCAGCCCGACGCCGCAAGACCGTGCAGCATCGAATGCTTCGCCGCCTCCTCATCAAGGTGCATCGGCTGCGGATCATATTCCGCGGCGAAGGCGATGATTTCCTCCCGTGTCACATGACGGGGGCCGAAAGTGCCGAAATGGCCGGGCTGAAAGTCTTCGAAAGTCAGTGTCATGGCAGGGGATGGCTCACACGATGGCCCGATTGTGGCCGTTATTGACGGCAATCTCAAGGGATTGGGGGTGCGGAGCGACGTTGCAATCTTGCCGATCGCAGCGTTCAGGGTTAAGCCCTGCGCCGATGCGCCGCATCCGGGTGGCGTTCTTTCCGATCCGACTGGATCGGCAGGACGTGTTTCGTTTTTGAAGACCGGGTATTTTCGACGCGCGAACCGGTGTCCGCGCCGTCTGGAAAATGCCTGATTTGACGTGATTCGCAGGGAGATCGCCGATGTTCGAATTCCGGGACTTGTTTCAGTGGGACCGCTTCATCACACCGACGATCATCAAGACGTTCTATTGGCTGGTGATCATCCTGATCGGACTGGCAGGACTGTCGGGCATCTTTTCCGGCCTGGCGCTGATGGCGATCACCCCGTTCGGCGGGTTCATCAGCATCCTGTTGAGTCTGGCCGGGATGATTGTCGGCATTATCTTCGCGCGCATCGGCGCCGAATTCATCCTGATCGTGTTTCGGATCAACGAGCATCTCGGCGCGATCCGCGACCAGGGTGGCCCGCACTGATCTGGCGGCTGAGCAAAGCATGGTCCGAATGAGCCGTCGGATCCGCGCAAGCGCGGCCCGACGACACAATCCCCGACATCGAGGTTACCAGCCGCTCAGGTGTTGAAGCGGAAGTGCATCACGTCGCCGTCGGCAACCACGTATTCCTTGCCTTCCAGTCGCAGCTTGCCGGCATCGCGCGCACCGGCTTCGCCGCCGAGCGCCACGTAATCATCGTAGGCGATGGTTTCGGCGCGGATGAAACCCTTCTCGAAGTCGGTATGGATGACGCCGGCCGCTCCCGGCGCCTTGGTGCCACGGGTGATGGTCCAGGCGCGGGCCTCTTTCGGGCCGACCGTGAAGTAAGTGATGAGTTCAAGCAGCTGGTAGCCGGCGCGGATCAGGCGATCGAGGCCGGCTTCCTCCAGCTCAAGCGTCGACAGGAAGTCGACACGCTCTTCGCGTGACAGCGTCGCGATCTCGGATTCGATCTTCGCCGAGATCACAACCGCCACAGCGCCTTCCTTCTTGGCGAATTCCGCGACCTGGGCGGAGAAATTGTTGCCGGTTGCGGCCGAACTCTCCTCGACATTGCAGACATAAAGCACCGGCTTGGAGGTTAATAGTCCCAGCATCCGGAACGATCGCTCTTCCTCGGCCTTGCGCTCAAGCAGCCGGGCCGGCTTGCCGTCGCGCAGCAGCACCAGCGCCCGCTGCACCAGTTCGAGCTGCTCCTTGGCGTCCTTGTCGTTGCCCTTGGCCTTCTTCGAGAGGTTGTCGACGCGCTTCTCGAGGCTGTCGAGATCGGCCAGCATCAGCTCGGTTTCGATGGTTTCGATGTCGGCCAGCGGCGCGATCTTGCCCTCGACATGGGTGATGTCGGAATCTTCGAAACAGCGCACCACATGCGCCACTGCATCGACTTCACGGATAGTGGCGAGGAACTGGTTGCCGAGGCCTTCGCCCTTGGAGGCGCCGCGCACCAGGCCGGCAATGTCGACGAAGGTGAGCTGCGTCGGGATGATCTGCGCGGATTTGGCGATGGCAGCCAGTTTGTCGAGCCGCGGATCCGGCACCGCAACAGCGCCGACGTTCGGCTCGATGGTGCAGAACGGATAATTGGCGGCCTGCGCCGCGGCAGTTTCGGTCAGCGCATTGAACAGCGTCGATTTGCCGACATTGGGCAGACCGACGATCCCGCATTTGAATCCCATTTGATGTCCTAGACTGGCTTGCCCTGAAACCTGTTACGGCGCGGTCTTTGGATCGCTGCCATTATCCCCGTTCGATGCAAACCCTTTGGCCTGCATCGCCAGATGCACCTTGTTCTGAAACGACGAGTCGCGATCCTTCGCAAGAAGATCCGCATTGTCCGCAATCGCGTCGTACAGCGCCTCCACCCAGGGCTGGTCCGACTTGGCAAAGTCGCTCAGCACATGGCCGTGCACCAATTCCTTGATGCCCGGATGGCCGATCCCCAGACGCACCCGCCGATACTCGTTGCCGACATGGGCCGAGATCGACCGAAGGCCGTTGTGCCCGGCGATGCCGCCGCCGACCTTCACGCGAACCTTGGCGGGCGGCAATTCGAGCTCGTCGTGAAAGACCGTGATCGCATCGACGCCAAGCTTGAAGAAGTTCGCCGCTTCGCCCACCGCACGGCCCGACTCGTTCATGTACGTGGTCGGCTTGAGCAGGACGACGCGCTCGCCATCGAGCGTACCCTCGGCGGTCTCGCCCTGAAAACGACGGCGCCACGGTGCAAAACCGTGACGCCGCGCAATCGTGTCGATCGCCATGAACCCGATATTGTGCCGGTTGCGCTGGTGCTTGGATCCGGGATTGCCCAGTCCGACGAACAAACGCATGGCACTCGTGTCCGTGGCTTACTTCTTGGCCGCGGGAGCCTTCGCAGCGGCCGCCGGAGCCTTTGCAGCACCAGCCGCAGGCGCTTTCGCACCGGCCGCAGGCGCAGCGGCGCCAGCCGCGGGAGCAGCACCGGCTGCAGGCGCAGCCGCACCCTCTGCCCCAGCAGCAGGCTTGGCTTCTTCGCCATAGCCCGACGGCGGCACGACGGTGACCAGCGTCTGGTCGTCACGCGAGAGCGCCTTCACGCCCTTGGGCAGCTGCACTTCGCTCAGATGGATCGAATTGTTGATTTCGAGCTTGCTGACATCGACTTCGATGAACTGCGGAATGTGCTCGACATCGGCTTCCACCTCAACGGTGTGGTTGACGATGTTGACCGTGCCGCCGCGCTTCACGCCCGGCGAGGTTTCAGCACCGGTGACATGCAGCGGAATGCTGACGCGGATGGTCGCGCCTTCGCCGAGGCGGAGGAAATCGACATGGATCGGGAAATCCTTCACCGGGTCGAGCGCGAAGTCGCGCGGGATCACGCGGTGCTTCTTGCCCTCGAGATCGATGTTGTAGATCGTGGTGAGGAAGTGACCTGCGAAAATGCTCTGACGCAGAGCCTTGTCGTCGAGCGAAATGGTCACGGGGGCCTGATTGTCACCATAGATCACGGCTGGCACGCGGCCAGCTCGGCGTTCTGCGCGGGCGGCCCCCTTGCCGGCCTTCGGACGCGCGGTCGCCTTCAATTCCTTGACGGTCGCCATTGTTGTCAATCCTTGGTTACGAGCGTGTTTCAGGCAGCAGGAAAGTCGTCCCGCACGACAAAAACACGTTCATTTTCAAAAAGTTAAAGGCCGCACCGCGGCCCGTTTGTGTGCCTGCCACAAGCCTCCAGGGGTGCGGGGGTGGCAGACCGGGGTGGTCATAGCCGCAAAGGGCCGAAAAAACAAGGAATGGAGGGGGATTTTCTCTTGCCCAAGGCTTCGGCCACCCCACCCAAGGCACCAGCCATCGCCTTCCCGCGACCGTCCCAATTGGTTGCACGCGGAACTAATTGGGACGGCAGATCGCGAACTATATCGCCGCTGGGAGTGCGAAGCAGGCGAAGGTCATCAAGACCGCCAGATCGTACGCGCAGCGACTGGCCGGAACCATGGCGCACGGATCGGATGTCGGACATCCCATCCGCCTTTTCAACGCGTCTCGCACAGCCCCGACGGCCTGTCTATTCCCCGATCTCGCGGCCATCTTCCCGGCGCACCGCGATGACGCTCGGCAAACAATACCCGCTGCGATCGGGCCAGGAGCTGACGGTGTTGGGGACGCCGCCGTCTTCACCGGGATGCTGGATCGCGCAGAACAAGGTCCGGTTGTCGTCGGAGAATTCAGGTCCGCACAGTTCGCAGCCCCTGGGTCCGCTGAGGAATTGCCGGAGATGGCCACGGTCACGCCCTTCGGTCGGCACGGCGTGAATGGCGTCGTTGGGCCTGCCGATATCCACTGAAGAGGGCTGACCGTCCGTTGCAATCCAGAGATTGCCCTTTTTGTCGAAGGCGATGTTGTCGGGGGCCGCGATTTTACCCAGCTTGTCCACATCGGCATACCCCGCAAAGAATGTCGCCGTGGAAAGCAGGCCCGGTGTGAGCTGGCTTTTCTTGGTGAGAAGATTGAGCTCCGGATTTCCGCACAGCAGGAAAATGTTCCAGGTAAACTTGGTTGCTGCATGGTCGTCACCATCTTCGGTCAGCTCGATGATGTGCCCATTGAGGTTGGGTACGCGCGGATTGGCCTTTGCGCTGCCCGCATCCGCCACGACCGTCGATCGCGCGGAGTTGTTGGTCATGGTGAGATAGACTTTGCCGTTCACCGGATTGGGCTGCAGATCCTCAGGCCGATCCATCGCTGTCGCACCGACGGCGTCTGCGGCAAGCCTGGTCTTGATCAGGATTTCGCCCTGACTTGAGAACTTTGCCGCCAGCACCGGATTCTGGATTGTCAGCGGCAACCAGACGCCCGTGCCGTCATCGTGGAACTTCGCGACATAGAGCGTGCCCTCGTCGAGCAGATCCAGATTTTCGTGCCGCTTGCCATGCCGGACCCTGTCTTGCGACACGAATTTGTAGACGTAGTCGAACTGCTGATCGTCGCCAGAGTACACGACCACGCGCCCGGATCGTGACACGGCCGTGGTGGCGGCTTCGTGTTTGCACCGGCCGAGCGCCGTGCGCTTGCGCGGCACGAAATCCGGATCGTAGGGATCGATCTCGACCACCCAGCCGAACCGGAACGGCTCGTTCGGTTCTTTCGACAGATCGAAACGGTTGTAGAATTTCTCCCACAAACGACCGCTCACGCCGTTTGTCACGCCATAGCGCGCGTGAACCGCCTTGATGGCCGGATCGCTGACCAGCGAATTGTTGGCGAAGTACTGGTTGAAGTTCTCTTCGCAGGTCAGCCAGGTCCCCCACGGCGTCTTTCCGCCGGAACAGTTGTTGAGCATGCCGAGAACGTTTTTGCCGGCTGGATCGGCTGAGGTTTTCATCAGCGAATGACCGGCCGCTGGCCCGGTGATCAGCATCGGTGTGTCACCGGTAATGCGCCGGTTGTAACGGGAATGGCGCCGGTATTGCCATTTGCCGCGACGGCGTTCGATTTCGACGACTGAGCCGCCGTGAGCCGCGATTTCGATATCAGCCTGTTCCTTCACGGCACCCGCAACATAGCCCGCAAACATGTCCTTGCCGGTGGTGTATTCATGATTGACGCAGAGCAACGCGCGGTCGTCATCATTCCCCAGTGGAAAATAGCCGACAAAATCGCAATTGAAGCCGAACTGCCGGCGCTGCGCGGCGGCGCTCTGTACCGCGGGGTTGAAGCTCGGCGCATCCATGAACAGTGGATCGCCCCAGCGCACGACGACATCATACTCATAGTGCTTGGGGACAACGACATCGTCGGTCGTCGAGGGGGCGATCGGCTGGAAGCCGAGTGACTCGCGCCGGTGCTTGGACTCGTGATCGCGTTCGTGCGCATGAGTCTCGGATGATGTGAGGAGCGACAATGATCCCGTGACCAAGACCGGAATCGCAGCGGCTGTGCCCTGCAAGAACGCGCGACGTCCCAAGTTGCGCGTCAAAACGTCGCGAAAAGGCTCGTTGTGCGGACGTTCGCCAAGCACGCCCAGCGTCAAACCAGGACGCTTGATGCCGATCGCCTCTGAATCAACTCCCGGTGCGTCGCCGTCAAGTTCCTGAATGTTGCTCGGGACTTTGCTCGTCATCTCTTGCATTGAAACACTCCTGTTCGCCCCCGTGACGGGAGTTGGCTGGAACGATTCCAACCTGCATGGACGACATGTCAGCCAATTGAACACTCCGTGATTTACCCTGCGACGAAACGCAGCATGCGTTACCGCATGCTGCGCGCGCGCAACTTGAAATGCGGACAATACAGCGTGAGTCGATAGCGGGAACGGGCCAAAAGAAATGCTGCGCTCTGCTGCAATTCATCTCGGTGAAAGACGAGCATATCGACGCGCAAGCGCCGAACCAGAATGCCTGCGCGCGCCGCTACGGTGTTCTCTTGCGCGGATGGAGCGTCTCGCCGCGGCCAAGCATGGCGACAAACGTTGCGATGCGTTGCGCGCGAGTCTCCGGCTTCTTCGCCGTCTGAATGCGATAGAGCACCGCATAGCGATTGTGGCTGTCGAGTCCGCCGAAGAATGTTCTTGCTTTTTTATTCGCAGCCAACGCCGCCGCAAGATCGCTGGGCACGACCGCCTTGCTCTGTGCCGCGTAAGCCCCGTCCCAGCGCCGGTCCGCCTTCGCCCGCTCGATCTGCGCGAGTCCGGCAGCGGTCATACGCCGCTCTTCGATCAGCACCAGCGCACGATCACGGTTGTTCTGCGACCACCTGCTGGTCGGCTTGCGCGGCGTAAAGCGGATCAGCCACCAGTCATCGTCAAACGCATCGATCTGGCCGTCGATCCAGCCATGACACAGCGCGCCATCGATCGCCTCCGATCGCGAAACGCTGACGACCGCCGTCGACTTTTTTGCGAGTTTCAGCCAGACCCCGGCAGATGTCTTGGGCTGGGCCGCCAGCCAGGTTTCCCACGCTCTCTGCGATGGGAATGCGCGAATCGGAAGCTCGCGATCGGCAGGTTTGACCGCCGTCGGCCTCGAGGTCGCCCTGACGGATTTCTTGACAGGCGTCTTGCCGGTTTTGGGCATCAGGTCTCGGCGACCGGACCCGCCTTCTTTTCCAGCTTCTCGATGCGGGCCTTCAACGCTTCGTTCTCTTCGCGGGCGAGACGGGCCATGTCCTTCACAGCCTCGAATTCCTCGCGCTTGATCAGGTCGAGGTCGCGCAGGACACGTTCCGCCTGATGACGCACGGCCCCTTCGACCTCGCGCTTGACCCCTTGGGCCGCTCCGGCGGCGTCGTTCATCAGCCGGGCGATTTCGTCAAAGAACCGGTTGGTGGTCTGGGTCATCGCGGGGTCTCCGTGGTCTGTGTCCGGAACAGCAAGCGGCTGCACCTGGCAGCAAAATGGCGACGATGGCGGCCCACTTCAAGCCGGAATTTCCGGTGTGAGGGTCATAATCCGGTTCCGGTCATACTTTCCCGCCCGCTCTCTGCTATGGTGAAGCGGATTCCCGGCCAGTCACATCAGCAGAAGTTTCCCCATGATCGAGCGGCAGATCGACATCCCGGCCAAGGACGGCCGGATCACGACCTTCATCGTGCACCCCGAGCGAAACGGCCCTCATCCGGTCATCCTGTTCTACATGGACGCCCCGGGCATCCGCGAAGAGCTGCGCGACATGGCCCGCCGCCTGGCCACCGTGGGCTACTATGTGGTGCTGCCGAACCTGTATTATCGCGCCAATGTGATGGAGCTCGGACCGTTGCCGCGCGATCCGGAGGCGCCCGAGCGCAAGCGCATGTTCGAACTGATGGCATCCATCAACATCGCGATGGTGATGGATGATACCGATGCGTTGCTCGCCTTCACTGATGCCGACAAGGCCGCACTGAAGACCCCGATTGGCACCGTCGGTTATTGCATGAGCGGCCGCTACGCGCTCAGCGCGGCGGTGCGCTACCCCGACCGGGTGACGGCGGCGGCTTCGATCTATGGCACGCACCTGATGACCGATCAGCCGGACAGCCCGCATCTGACCGTGCGGCACGCCAAGGCCGAACTCTATATCGCCTGCGCCGAAATCGATCATTATGTTCCGCTCGAGATGGTCGCCCCGCTGCGGGAGGCGCTGCACAAGAGCGGAGTGAATGCCGAGGTCGAGCTTTATCCCGCGGCCGAGCACGGTTTTGCCTTCCCGTTGCGCCCAGTCTTCAACAAGGAAGCCGCGGAACGGCACTGGGAGCGACTGTTTGCACTTTACCGCCGACGGCTGACGCCATAAGCCCTCACCTATGTTCGCTATCGCATTCCCCGTCTTCGACCCCATCGCGGTCAGTTTTGGGCCGTTCGCCATTCGCTGGTACGCGCTCGCCTACATCGGCGGCATCGTGCTCGGCTGGATCTATGCCCGCGCCATCATCCGCAACGGCCGGTTGTGGGGGGGCACTTCACCGGTCAGCCTGCTCGACATGGACGACTTCATCCTCTGGGTGACGTTCGGCATCATCCTGGGCGGCCGCACCGGCTACGTGCTGTTCTACAACCTCGATTATTTCATGCAGCATCCGGCGGAGATCATCGAGTTGTGGAAGGGCGGGATGTCGTTCCACGGTGGCTTCCTCGGCTGCGTCGCGGCGGTGCTGCTGTTTGGCTGGCGGCGCAACGTCTCGGTGCTGTCGCTCGGCGACATCACCTGCGCGGTCGGGCCGATCGGACTGTTCCTCGGCCGCATCGCCAATTTCATCAATGGCGAGTTGTGGGGGCGCCCGGCCGATGTGCCGTGGGCCATGATCTTTCCGACCGGCGGCCCGATTCCGCGCCACCCCAGCCAGCTCTATGAAGCCACGCTGGAAGGCGTCGTGCTCTTCATCATACTGGCGCTATTGATCCGCGGCGGAGCCTTGAAGCGGCCGGGCCTGATCCTCGGCAGTTTTGCAACCCTCTATGGCATCGCCCGCATCACCGGCGAGTTCTTCCGCGAACCCGACCCGCAGCTCGGCTTTTTGTGGGGCGGCCTGACCATGGGTATGCTGCTGTCGGTACCGATGATTCTTGCAGGAATTGGCTTCCTTGTGGTGGCATGGCGCCGCAAGCCGTTGACCGTGGTCTGAAGTTAATGATTTGGATGCGTTTTCCGATGCAACTGGATCGGAAGACGTTTCGGGGCCGACCGTGATCCCAACCTCGCCGCTCGAGGCCAATATCCGCAAGCTGATCAGGTCCTCCGGCCCGATGCCGGTGTGGCGCTACATGGACCTGTGCCTGACCCACCCGGAGCACGGCTATTACATCGCGCGCGATCCGCTGGGACGCGAAGGCGACTTCGTCACCTCGCCGGAAGTCAGCCAGATGTTCGGGGAGTTGCTCGGGCTATGGGCGGCCTCGGTCTGGAAGGCGATCGGTGCGCCGGAGACGATCCGCCTGATCGAACTCGGGCCCGGCCGCGGCACGCTGATGATGGACGCGCTGCGCGCCATCCGGATCGTGCCGCCGTTCTTTCTCGCCTGTCATGTGCACATGGTGGAAATCAACGCGGCGCTGCGCGAAAAGCAGGTCGCGGCCCTCGCTGGCATCAAAAACGTTCATTGGCACAACAGTCTCGACGAGGTGCCGGAAGGCCCATCGATCATCCTCGCGAACGAATATTTCGACGTGCTGCCGGTTCACCAGATGGTGCGCCGGGAGACGGGCTGGCATGAGCGTGTTGTTGTGATCGACGCGGCTGACCGGCTGGCGTTCGGCGTGGCCGCCGAGCCGATGCCGCGGTTCGAATTGCTGCTGCCGCCGCTGGTCCGCGCAGCGCCGGTCGGCGCTGTCTTCGAATGGCGGCCCAACACCGAGATCATGAAGATCACCGGCCGGGTTCGCGATTTCGGCGGCGCGGCGTTGATCATCGACTACGGCCACCTGCGCAGCGATGCCGGCGATACCTTTCAGGCGATTGCCCGGCACAGTTTCACCGATCCGCTGAAGAACGCGGGGTTGTCCGACGTCACCGCCCATGTCGACTTCCAGGCCCTCACGCAGGCGGTGCAGGATATCGGCGGACGCGTTCACGGGCCGGTCGAGCAAGGCGCCTTTCTGCGGCGCCTGGGAATCGAAACCCGCGCCCTCACGCTGATGTCGAAGGCGGCGCCGCAGGTCTCGGAAGACATCGCGAGTGGGCTGAAGCGGCTGACCGATTCGGGTCGCGGCGGCATGGGATCGCTGTTCAAGGTGCTCGGCGTCTCGCATCCTTCGATGGCTGAACTCGCCGGCCTGACCGACCACCCCGTGGCCACGGAACCGGGCATCGCCGAAGCAAATAAAATCCCCCCTCAGGAAGAAGAGTCGGAATGAACCTCACCTCGCCGCTGCTGTCAGCCGTGCCCGGCCTGCGCCACGCCTTCTTCACCCGCGAGGGCGGCGTCTCGACCGGCATTTACGCCAGCCTCAATGGCGGCCTCGGCTCGAACGACGATCAGGCCCATGTGGCCGAAAACCGCCGTCGTATGGCCGAGACCCTGGGCGTCGCGCCGTCGCACTTCCTCACCGCCTATCAGGTACACTCGCCCGACGTCGTCGTTGTCAGCGAACCCTGGACCCATGAAACGCGCCCGAAGGTCGACGCCATTGTCACCGCGACCCCGGGGCTTGCGCTTGGTGTTTCGGCCGCCGATTGCGGGCCGATCCTGTTCGCCGACGCGCAGGCACGGGTGATCGGCGCGGCCCACGCGGGCTGGCGTGGCGCTTTCATGGGTGTGCTTGAATCCACGCTGGCGGCGATGGAGAAGCTGGGCGCGGACCGCAGCCGCGTGGTCGCGGCGATCGGCCCCCTGATCCGCCAGCGCAGCTATGAGGTGGGCGAGGAGTTCGTCCACCGCTTCGGCCGCGATGATCCGACGAATGCCCAGTTCTTCGAACCGGCGGAACGCACCGAACATGCCATGTTCGACCTCGCCGGCTACATCCGGATGCGGCTCGAGCGCGCCGGGGTGCTGCTGATCGACGATCCCGACATCTGCACCTACGAGGACGAGCGGTTCTTCAGCTACCGCCGCACCACGCACCGCGGCGAACCGGATTACGGCCGCCACATTCATGCGCTGGTGCTTGAATAGAGCGTTTTCCAGCGAAGTGGATACCGGTTCGCGTCAAGAAAGCGCGTCAAAACAAAATGCTAGAGCTCCGTTCCGATTCTATCGGAACGGAAATAGCTCTAGGCATCGTCGCGCTTTCCGCGCTCACGATTGTTTTGTCGACTTGTCATTCCAGAAACCGGCCTGGAGTTCGGCGGCCTCATCGGCAAGCAGCGGGCCGATGACGTCGACCTTGCGCTGGCCGGCGGCGAACACCACGCGGCAGGGTAGATCCAGGGTCGGATTTTCCTCATGGGCTCCGGTCTGAGCCTTGAGATCCCTTTCGGTCTGACCGAACACGACGCGGCCGATTCCCGCCCAGTAGATCGCCCCCGAACACATCGCGCAGGGCTCGGCCGAGGTATAGAGCGTGCAGTCGGCGAGAAATTTCGGCGGATGGGCCTTCGACGCGCGCGTGGCAAGCAACCGTTCGGCATGGGCCGTCATGTCGTGCCCCTCGGCGGTGAAGCCGTTGCCTTGCTCCATCAGGATGTTCCCATTCCGATCGACCAGGATGGACCCGAACGGGTGATCGCCGCCATCGCGCGCCTTCCTGGCAACGGCAAATGCTTTTCGCAGCAGCGTCTCATGGTCAAGTTTGGGTTTCTGCGGGGAATGGCTCATTGCTTCTCTCAGCGTTCGGATTTCGGCAGGGACCAGGGCGCGAAAGTCTTCTGAACAAGGCCGACCAGCCGGAACAGAATGAGGCTGATCGAAACCAGAACGACAAGACCGGCGAAGGCCGTCGGAATTTTGAAGTAGGACGTCGAAAACGCAATGAAGAAGCCAAGCCCTTTTTCGGCGGCGACGAACTCTGCGACCACGGCACCGACAACGGCCAGCGTCGTCGAGATTTTCAGCGCCGAAAACAGATGCGGCAACGCGAAAGGCAGTCGCACATGCAGGATCTCGCGCGCGCGGCCAGCGCGCAGCGAGCGCGACAATTCGATCAACTCCTCGGGCGTGGCGAGCAGGCCGGTGACGGTCGACACCACGATCGGGAAAAACGTGATCAGGAAGGTGATGACGACACGCGGCAGATCCGATGCCCCGAGTGTCACCACAATGATCGGCGCCACCGCGACGACCGGCGTCGACTGGACCACCACGAGAATGGGATAGAGCGTGCGCGACAGAAAACGCGAGGTGGCAAGCCCGACCGCAAGCGGGATGGCGACGGCGATCGCCAGCGCATACCCCATCAGCGCGACCCGCAATGTCGCCCAGACGTGACCGGCCCAGACCGGCAGCGGCGTCGCCAGCAGCGCCGTGACGATCGCACTCGGCGCCGGCAGCAGAAAGGACGGCACCTTGAACAACCGGACCGCGCCTTCCCAGACCAGGATCAGCCCGACGAACGCCAGCGGCGGCGCGTAACGATCGAGCAGCCGCGCCCACGCCAATTGCGTCAAGGCGTTGCCCGCCCGTGCTGCGCTGGCGGCAGCCGGTTCATGCCGCAACGGGGCGGCTGAACAGGCGTCCGCGGATGTGGTTGGCGAGCTCATGAAAAACCGGCTCCGACAAAGTTGACATCGACCGCGGCCGCGGCAGGGCAACGTCGAGGATTTCGCGCACCCGGCCGGGCCTGCCCGTCATCACGACGATGCGGTCGGCCAGCAGCAACGCTTCGGGGATGGAATGGGTGATGAACAGCACGGTTTTCGGCCGTTCCGTCCAGATCCGCAGCAGCTCGAAGCTCATCTCGTCCCGCGTCAGCGCGTCGAGCGCGGAGAACGGCTCGTCCATCAACAGGATATCCGGATCGAGCAGCAAGGCGCGCGCGATCGCGACTCGCTGCTGCATTCCGCCCGACAATTCGTCGGGCCGGCGTGCGGCGAAATCCGTCAAACCCACGAGGTCGAGCAACCCGCGGGCGCGTTCACGCTCGACGCCGGTCACCCGACCATATTTGTGACGCATGGGAAATGTGACGTTGCCGAGCACATCGAACCAGGGCAACAGCGTTGGCTTCTGGAAGATAATGCCGATTTCGTCCCGCGGCTCCGTCACCGGCATTCCGAAGATCTCAACGCTGCCGGACGTCGGGTGAATCAGCCCCGCAATCAGCCGGAGCAGAGTCGACTTGCCGCAGCCGGACGGCCCGAGCACGGCGACAAACTCATGCCGGCCAATATCGAAGGACAAACCGTCGAGCGCAACGACGGGCTTGCCATCGGTACCGGCAAAACGCTGGCCGACATCGGCAAAACGAATCACGGGTTGCGCGGCGATCATCGGTGGGCCTCGGCGCAATTGCGCGAGCCACAGATCAATGGGCTTCGATGACGTATCACTTCAGGTAATCACGGCTGACAACGGTCTCGGGATTGAGCTTGTCCAGCGGCACGCCCTGCGCTTCCGCCACCCATTTCCAGCTTGTCGCAAGCAACGCCGGCTCGAACGCCCCCACCCCGTCCCTCTTCGAGATATCGTTGATCATCAGCGGAATCGAGGCCTTCCACTGCTCCGCAGCGGTATCGACATCGACCTCCGGCACCGCAGCCTTGAGCGCCCGGGCCGCCGCCGTCGGATCGGCAATCGCCATCTCGGTCGCCTTCGTATAAGCCCTGAGGAATTTGCGTACGGTCTCGGGGCGGGCAGCGAGCATCTTTTCCGACGCAAAGACTGACAGGCCATAACCATCAAAGCCGTACGCCGACCAAGGCAACGCCTTGAACGACTTGCCGGCCTCGGTCAGCGGTCCGGCGAAGGCCGGCGCCACCGTCAGCCAGTTGATGGTGGCCGCGACCTTGCCGGACGCCAGCATCGGCGCGAGCGCGCCTGGATCGACCTTCAGCAACTTGATGGCGTCTGGATTAACGCCGTTCGCCTTCAGCACCAGCGGCCAGGACACGTTGGATGAGGAGAAAGTCGCCGTCGCCACCGTCTTGCCCTCGAGATCCCCGAGTTTGTCGATCCCGGCGTCCTTGGTCGTGAAGATCGCATCCGGCTGCAGGGTGTAGATCGACATCACGGCCTTGACCGGCACCGTGTCGCTCGCCCGTGCCTGCAGCAGTGCCGCAAGCCCGCCTGTTCCCATGTCGGCGGCCCCGGTTGCGAGCTTGGTGACGACATCACTCGAACCGCGGCCCGACTGGATGGTGACCTTGATTCCTTCTGCTTCGAACAATCCCTTGTCGACGCCGAGATAGACCGCGGCCTTGTCACCGGCCGGCAGCCAATCGAGCATGAAGGTGACCTGCTCGGCGGCGGCCGCCGCCCGGGCGAGGCTCAGCGAAAGAACGATGGCTGCACACGTCCTTGTGAGGTGTTTCATGACGACGGGCTCCTGATGTCGGGTTTCGCGGGCATATGAGAAATCATCCGAGGCTGCCGGGACGGCGTTGGCGGGCTGTGGCCTGCGCCGCGTCTCCCTGACCTGATCCAGCAAGCCGCGTGCCATCCCCGCCGGCTCCAGTGAGGAAAGGAATCAAAGCCGCGGCGAGCAGATCCGGGGCCGCGAGATGCGGCGCATGTCCGGTCGGCAGGGTCACCACCTCGGCGCCTGGAACCAACGTCTGCATCCGACGCTGGCACGCGAGAATGATGGAGCGATCGGCCTCGGCCTCCACATAGAGGCGCGGCACAGTGCCGAAGCGCTCCGGCGTCAGCCCAACCCGGATATTGCGTCCACGTTCTGGCTGCGGCGTCAGCCGTGCTGCTACCGCCTCGCCAGCAGCACAATCATGGAAAAAGAAGGCAAGGGCCGCGGCTGTCGGCACGCGGCTGGTTAATCCATCGTCGGACCACAGGAGATGCGGCCCGATCCCGATCGCATCGGGATGATCGGTGCGCGCCTCCGCAACGAGATCGGCGAACGCCATCCCGCTCGGCAGCATCATGCCGGCGATGTAAGCGACGCGGCGGACCGCCTCCGGGAAACGCTCTGCGACCGCCGAGGCGATCAGGCCGCCTCCGGAATGGGCGACAAGGCTGACCGGCCGCCCCAGCCCCCTCACGATCGCGCCGACATGCGCGGTGTAAAGGTCGAGCGAAACGTCGGCCGGCCCGATATCGTCGTTGCCGTTGCCCGGCAGGTCCACGGCAACGGCCGTCATCCCGGCCTGTGCGAGCAAGGGTCTCACATCGCCCCACACCCAGGCGCCCTGCCACGCACCGTGGATCAACACGACGGGATCAGGCGATCCGCTCATGCCGCATAGGTCCGGCGATACATCTCCTGGAGGTGACCTTCCACGGTCGTCGGCGCATAAGCCGGCGTCTCACCGGGAGCGAGGCAACTCGGCAGGCATACCACCTCGTGATCCGGATTGCCCGAATAGAAGAACGGCACCGAATAGCGTTCGCGGCCGGACGCATTGACGACCCGGTGCAGCGTCGAGCGATAGCGGTTGTTGGTCCAGCGCGCGATCATGTCGCCGAGGTTGACGACAAACGTCCCGGGAAGCGGATCGGCGTGAATCCATTGGTCACTCGCGGCATCGCGCACCTGCAGACCACCGACGGCGTCCTGCAGCAGCAGCGTCAGGCCGCCGAAATCGGTGTGTGCGCCAGCGCCTTTCTCGCCCGGTGCGGCGTTTGCCGGCTGCGGCGGATAATGCAGCAGCCGCACTGTCGCAATCGGATCGCGGCTGAAGGCTGCGAAGTGATCCTCCGCCAGATCGAGCGACAATGCGATGCCGCGGATCAGCCGCTCACCGAGATCGAGCATCGCGGCGAAGTAGGCCTGCATCACCGGCCTGAAGGCCGGCAGATCGGCCGGCCAGAGGTTGGGGCCGCGATTGAAGCGGCGCGCGACGACGCGCGGGTCGTCGAGCGCGAACTCGGGACCGATGTAGAAGCTTTCCTTGAGGTCGGGCGGCGCGCCGGCCTCGAGTGTCTGGGCGCGCAGCGGCTCATAGCCCCGGTTGCAAAACGAGTGCGCCTTGTCCACGACGGCCTTCGCACCGGCCGGCCGATCAAAAAAGCGCATGGTCTCGGCAAACACCGCCTCGATCAGACCGGCGGGGATGCCGTGGTCCGACACGTAGAAGAACCCCTTGTCCAGGCAGGCGGCCCGCAGCGCCGCGCCGACGGCCATGCGGCGGCCAGCATCGGACGACGACAGATCGCCGACGGAGATCACGGGAAGGCTGGTGGCGGAAACCCGGCTTGCCTCAAGTGTCGTGGCCATCGCGTCCCCTTCGACTTTGTTCCGTGGGGCAGCCTAGTTAAGGCCCCGCGATCGACAAAGCAGAGAATATCGCTCTGGCCGATGCCGAATCAGCATCACCTCGCCGGGTCCGTTTCCGCGGTTTCGCGTTCCCGAAGCTCTTCCGCCAGAATCTGCAGCATCAGATCGAGTGTCGCCGGTGGCGCCCGGCCGGCCCGGACATAGACGCCGAGATCGCTCCAGATCGGTCCGCCGGCATCGAGCGGCACATGGACCAGCCGCCCCTCGGCAATCAGCCGTTCGAGGCCGACCCTGGTCTGGAAAGCGATGCCGATGCCACGCTCGGCAAGTTCACGCATCAGTTCGATCGACGACGAACGGATCACCGGCTGGATGTTGCGCGGTAGACGCGCGAGGGCGGGCGCCAGCAGTTGCCCGATCGACAAATCGCCGCTCGGCATGATCACGGGGTAGTCAAAGCACGCCGAGAGGCCGATCTTGTCGCGCCCGGCCAGCGGATGGCCGGGCGCCATGATGGCGCCGAGCCGAAAGCGGGCCAGCGCGACCTGGCGCAACTCCGATTGGCGCGGCAGTGCGAACGCTATGCCGATGTCCGCATCGCCCTCGGCGACAGCTCTCGGAATGGCGAATGACCCCATCGATTCAGCCGTCACAGTGACCCGTGGCGTTCGCTCGCGCAGCCGTCCGATCACTGCCGGAAGCAGCGCCCCGCAAACACCTTCGACCGCGGCGACCGACACATGGCCGATGCGAGCGCCCTTGAGGCCTTCGATGTCCGATCGCGCCCGCTCGAGATCCTGCAACACCACAAGGACGTGGCGGGCCATCGCCTCGCCAGCCGAGGTCAGTTTGATGCCGCCGGGAAAACGCTCGAACAGCGGCGCGCCGACCTCGGCTTCAAGCTTCAGGATCTGGCGGTTGACCGCCGAGGACGCCACGTTGAGGCGCCGAGCGGCTTCACGGATCGACCCGGCGCGGCGGACGGCGTCGAAATACAACAGAGCTGCGGCATGGATGCGCAAGAACCAATCCTCTAAAGAACAATGACGGATACGCGATGTCTCGCGCCAGAGTGTCATGCGGCGCCAGCTCAATCGAGTCTTGGCTGATCGCCTGGATAGGCCTCTTGACTCTCCACCTGCTGGAGACTGCACAAGACGCCCATGACACACCGGACCTACAGCATCGGCGAGGCTTCGCGCCTGAGCGGCATCTCCGTTCGACGGCTGCGCTTTTATTCCGACGAAGGACTGCTGCCGCCGGCAGCGCGGACCGAGAGCGGCTATCGGGTGTATTCCGAGCAGGACCTGGTACGCCTCGAGCTGATCCGCTCCCTGCGCGAGGCAGGGCTCGGCCTCGATGCCATCCGCGAAGTATTGCGGCGCGAGCTGTCGCTGGCCGATGCGCTGAAGCTGCGGCTTGGCGCGCTGGAGGCCGAAATCGCCGCGCAGCGCCGCGTCGCGGCGGCGCTGCGCGCCGCCTTGCGATCCCCCGAGCTCACAGAAGCCGACCTGAGGAGATTTCTGACCATGACCACGCTGTCTCGCGCGGAGCGCCGCAACGTTATCGAACGTTTTTACGACCAGGTGTCGCACGGCGTCCGCATCGATCAACAATGGATGCGGCAGATGATCGAGGCGAGCACGCCCGAGCTGCCCGACGATCCGACCCCGGAGCAGTGCGACGCCTGGATCGAGTTGTCGGACATTCTCGGCGATCCTTCTTTCGTCGCCAACATGCGGGCCAATGCTTCCGAAGTCTGGAACGAGGACTTCGACCACGCGAACTACGCCAGATCCTCGGCCGACATGATCGCCCAGGCCCGGGCGGCGATCGAGCAGGGGCTGGCGCCGACCTCCGAGACCGGCGGCCGATTGGCCCGGGAATGGCTGGAAACGGTTGCACGGGCCGTGAAGCGGGAGCCGGATCAAGCCTTCAAGACCTGGCTGCGGCAGAAATACGCGGCTCATGACCCCCGTGCCGCCCGGTATTGGGAGCTCGTCGCCATCCTGAGGGGGCAGCCGACCAACGGCAGCCCGAACCGGGAATGGACCTGGATCATCGACGCCATGCGGTACCATCTGGCCGACTGAGCGGGGCAAAACAGCTCGGATTTGGCTCAAAAGCGAGCCTCCCTGGGGACGGTTTACAAACCCTGTGACCGAGCTGCCCTAGACGTTAATGGATTTTAACGATATCGCTCTGCCTTCCGGCGGAGGTACCCCATGACGGACCAACCGCCGCCGGGCGCGTGGATGTTTTGGGGTATCACCGCATGGACTGGCGAGGCGTAGCGACGGGGCTGAAGGCGGTAGGCCGCGCCCGTTTGCTGGTGCTGGTGGCCATTGCCGGAGCCGTATCGGGCTGCGCAGGTGGTAATCAGGGGGGCCCGATGGCGGCCATGGCGTCAGCCACGCCCCCAGGCGCCCAGACGGTGGCCTTCGAATCGATCGACGGACCTCCGCCGCAGGTGTTCGACCGCTTCGTGCGGGTGCTCGACAGCGAGGCCCAGACCCGAAACGTCGCCATCGTGTCTCGTGACGGAAGCGCCGGCTATCACGTCCGCAGCTATCTTTCCGCCCAGGTCCACGGCGGGCGGACCACCATCGCCTGGGTCTGGGACGTCTATGACCGGGACCAGCAGCGCGCGCTGCGGCTGAGCGGCGAGGAGGCCGGCGGCAAGGCCGGACGCGATGCCTGGGCCGTCGCCGACGACCAGTTGCTGCGCCGAATCGCCCAGACCGGACTGATCCGCCTGTCCGGCTTCGTCAATGGAACCGCACCGCCCGATTTGCCTCCGGAGCCCCCGGCGTCGGGCCCAACCGGGCCCGCAATCGCATCGGCCGAGGGCGTTTTCGGCGATTCCGCCACCGCAGGTAGCAGCGCATTGAGCTTCAGCGCCCATTAGCCTGCTTTTACGCAGGAAAACGGCCTGCGACGTATTGCCAGTGCGGCGTCCTCCTTGCTATTTCCTCGCTCGCCGGACGCTGGGCCAGGGCCGGTTTGAGTCACCATCAGCGAGCTTTGGTTATGTTGAAGACCGTCGCCACAATGACACGAGGAGAAGCGTCGATGTCGGCGAAAAACGGGTCAATCAAGCTCATCGCCGGGAATTCGAACCCCGCTTTGGCCAACGCCATCGCCGCATGCCTCGGCCTGCCGCTGACCAAAGCGGTCGTCCGGCGCTTCGCCGACATGGAAATCTTCGTCGAGATCCAGGAGAACGTGCGCGGATCGGATGTGTTCATCGTCCAGTCCACGTCGTACCCGGCCAACGACCATTTGATGGAATTGCTGATCATCACCGATGCGCTGCGCCGCGCCTCCGCGCGCCGCATCACCGCCGTGCTTCCGTATTTCGGCTACGCCCGCCAGGACCGCAAGGCGGGCGGACGCACGCCGATTTCGGCCAAGCTCGTCGCCAACCTGATCACACACGCCGGCGCCGATCGTGTCATGACACTCGACCTGCATGCCGGGCAGATCCAGGGCTTTTTCGACATCCCGACCGACAATCTCTACGCGTCGCCGGTGATGGTGCGCGACATCAAGGACCGGTTTGATCTCGCCAATCTGATGGTGGTGTCGCCGGATGTCGGCGGTGTGGTGCGCGCCCGCGGCCTTGCCAAACGCATCAACGCCCCGCTCGCGATCATCGACAAACGGCGCGAGCGCGCCGGTGAATCCGAAGTGATGAACGTGATCGGCGACGTCGAAGGCTATACCTGCATCCTGATCGACGACATCGTGGATTCCGGCGGCACCCTGGTGAATGCGGCCGATGCGCTGCTCGCCAATGGCGCCAAGGAAGTCTACGCCTACATCACCCACGGCGTGCTGTCCGGCGGCGCCGTCGCGCGCATTGCCTCGTCGAAGCTGAAAGAACTGGTGATCACCGACTCGATCCAGCCGACTGAAGCCGTGCGGGTCGCGCACAACATCCGAACGCTATCGATCGCCAGTCTGATCGGCGAGGCCGTCGGTCGCACCGCCGCTGAAGAGTCGGTCTCCAGCCTGTTCGACTGAGTTCGGCTCGACCGGCTTTAGCGGCCGCCGACGCGTTTTGGAGACGGCGCGAACGCCGCCTCCACGGGATATGCCTCACACATTCTCGTGATTTCAATCGAGCCCGGCGACCACTTGGCTGCCGAGGTGATCGAGACTGAGCAGCGTGTTGACGCAAGCCTGCGCCACCTCGACGCCCTTGGTCGCGAAATGCTGGCGGAAGAAATCAACATGCGCCGTATGTTCGTGGAACTGCTGCGGCGTCAGCACCGCCGAGAAGATCGGAATTTCCGTCTGGAGCTGCACCTGCATCAGCGCGTTGATGACGGTGCTGGCGACGAATTCATGCCGATAGATCCCGCCATCGACCACCAGCGCCGCCGCGACGATTGCGGTGTAGCGTCCGGTCTTGGCGAGAAGCTGTGCGTGAAGCGGAATTTCGTAGGCGCCAGGCACCTCGAACAGGCCGACCTGGTTTTCCGGAATTCCATGCCGTGCAGCCTCCTGGAGGAATGCCAGGCGGCAGGACTCGACAATCTCGCGATGCCAGGACGACTGGATGAAAGCCACGCGATGTGGCCGTGCAAACCGCAGCGGTGCTGGTGTTGGGGGGCTGGTGGGAGTGGAGTTCGACGTCGCTTCAGTGGACGTCAGTTCATTTGTCATCTGATTCATGGCTCTTCCTTGTTAGGACCAGAATCAGGGCACACGGGCTATCAGCCGCACAGGTGAATGAACACCGGAGCACGGCTGTCGTTTCCCGTTCTCTTTCATCCGGACTTTAACCGTCGGCTTCGGAATCACACCGAATCTGCTGACCCCATCGCTTGCCATCAAAGGCTGCCCGATGGGCGCTCGCGGGCTTGGGCTCGAAAGCCTTTACCGCCGGTGGGGACTTTCACCCCGCCCTGAGAACATTACCGCCCGGAAATGGACGGCCCTGCAAGTATGAAGAACGGCAGCAGACGGCGCAAGGCGTATCGAGGCGCCGACGCGGCATATCCGGCATGCCCTTTGTCCGGCCTGTTCCGGGGCCGGCCCCAGCCACTGCGGCAGGAGTGCGGACTCGCAACGCGGGAAAACCACCCCCTCGACTCGCATCTCGCGAATCCGATTCCGTTTTGTTCTCATGACGCGTGACGATGAGTTGTGGACGACCCGGCCTTTGCCTGTGGACGGGATTCACCCCCGGTTGCACCCCTGCCGCAAATCACTGATCAATCCGTCAGCGCAGGTTGCCCCGCCGAGCAGCACCCCGGTCATGAATTGAATCGTGGTGTGCAAAATGGAGGCAGCATGTTGCGACATTCAATCGCGCGACATCCGGCGTCTCGTATTCGGCGTGCGCATCATCGGCAAAGGCAGGGCGCAACAGCATGTCCCATCTGGACATCACACTCGATTCACCCAGCAGTCCGATCGCTGTGGTCGAGGAGATCGCCGCGTTCAACGACTGGACCTTCGAGCGCTCCGGCGTCGACGAGGTGACGATCCTCTCCAAGGGAGCGTGGACCGACTACGAACTCTCTTTCACCTGGATGAGCGAGATCGAAGCGCTGCATCTGGCTTGCGCCTTCGACATGAAGATTCCCGAAGCCCGCCGCGCCGAGGTGCAGCGGTTGATCGCTTCGATCAACGAGCAATTGTGGATCGGCCATTTCGATCTGTGGACCAGTACCGGACTGATCATGTATCGGCAGGCGCTGGTGCTGCCGAATGGCATCATCGCCTCCGAAGCACAGTGTGAAACCATGTTCGTCGGCGCGATGCAGGCCTGCGAGCGTTACTTCCCTGCCTTCCAGTTCGTGGTCTGGGCCGGCAAGTCCGCAGCGGATGCCATGAGTGCCGCGCTGTTCGACACCGCCGGGGAAGCATAACCGGCCAGGGAGCGCGATGTGGGCAATCCAAGCATCGTCATTCCCGAGCAGCCGAGCGACGCCGATCGCAAAGCCGTCGTCGACGCCCTGGTCGCTTTCAACGACAAGATCGCCGGTCCGTCGGGATATCAGCCGCTGGCTGTCCTGATCCAGGACCCCGACAGCGGCCAGACCATCGGCGGGCTCTGGGGCAAGACGATCTACGATTGGCTGTTCGTCGAATTGCTGGTGGTGCCGGACCGGTTTCGCGGCCAGGACATCGGATCGCAAATTCTCACCCGCGCCGAAGATATTGCACGCAGCCGCGGCTGCGTCGGTGTCTGGCTCGACACCTACGCATTCCAGGCGCCCGGCTTCTACAGCAAGCTCGGCTACGAGACTTTCGGCGTCCTTGACGATCATCCGCGCGGATCGCACCGGTTCTTTCTGAAAAAGCGCCTGTAATCCCTCGGACCGCGAGCCACGCCTTTCGGATGGACAGAACGGGCCCGCCCGATGTTATGGTCTCCACAACACCATAACAGGATTTCTTCGATGACCACGACCCCCGGCGCCCTCACAAAACTCTCCGGCACTCTTGCGCTTGCAGGCGCGGGCAAGATGGGTGGCGCGATGCTGACGGGATGGCTGGCGCAGGGCCTCGATCCCAAGCGCATCGTCGTGATCGATCCCCATCTCTCCGATGACATCCGCACCCACGCCGCCAACGGCGTGCGGCTCAATCCTGTCACGCAGGATGCGGTCCCTGCCGCGGTGGTCGTGCTGGCTGTGAAACCGCAGATGTTCCGCGATGCGGGCCCCACACTGCGCGCGCTGGTCGGGCCGGACACCCTGGTGGTCTCCATCATGGCGGGCACCACCATTGCCGCAATCACCGAGGTCTGTGGCGGCGCCGTGGTTCGCGCCATGCCCAATACACCGGCGGCGATCGGCCGCGGCATGACCGTAGCAGTGCCGGCCAAGGCCGTGACGGCGGATCAGCGCGCGGTCGCCGACGCGCTGCTGCGTGCGACGGGCGCTGTGGAGTGGGTCGACGATGAAGCGCTGATGGATGCGGTCACCGCCGTCTCAGGCTCGGGACCGGCCTACGTCTTCCTGCTGGCTGAAGAACTGGCACGCGCCGGCGTCGCGGCGGGTCTGCCGCCTGCGCTCGCCGCCAAGCTTGCCCGCGAAACCGTGTCCGGCTCGGGTGAATTGCTCAATCGCTCGGACATTGAAGCAGCCGTGCTGCGGCAGAACGTGACCTCGCCCGGCGGCACCACCGCGGCCGCGCTCGGTGTGCTGATGGCGCCGGACGGCTTTGAAGCCCTGCTCACCCGCGCCGTGGCCGCTGCAACCAGGCGATCGAAAGAACTGGCAGGCTAAACCGGAATCCGCACTGTCGCGCGCAGGCCGCCGAGCGGGCTGTCGCCAAGCATGATGTCGCCGCCATGGGTGCGAGCAATGTCGCGGGCGATCGCAAGCCCGAGTCCGGTGCCGCCCTCGTCCTGGTTGCGGGCATCGTCGAGCCGCAGGAACGGCTTGAACACTTCCTCGCGCATGCGCGGTGGAATGCCGGGCCCGTCATCGTCCACCGTCACGCTGAGATAGCGATGATCGCGATGGCCAGTGATGGAGATCGCGTTCGCATAGCGCGCCGCATTCGACACCAGGTTGGCGAGGCAACGCTTGAACGCCGCCGGCTTCACCGTCACGGTCGGATGGCCGTGGAACACCACGGTGGCCGCATGGCCATGCCGCTCCGCATCGCTGCGCAATTCCTCCAGCGCCGCCTCCATGTCGGTCGGCTGCGCCTGCTCGCCGCTATCGCCCCGCGCGAAGGCGAGATACGCCTCCAGCATCGCGTTCATCTCGTCGACGTCCTTGCGCATCGCCTCCACTTCCGGGCTATCGCCGATCAGCGCCAGTTCGAGCTTGAAGCGGGTGAGGATGGTGCGCAGATCGTGCGAGACGCCGGCGAGCATCGCCGTGCGCTGTTCGATACTGCGCTCGATGCGGGTCTTCATTTCGAAGAAGGCCTGCGCCGCGCGGCGGACTTCGCGGGCGCCTCGCGGGCGGAAATCCGGCTGCTCGCGGCCCTTGCCGAAGCTTTCAGCGGCATCCGCCAGCCGCAGGATCGGCTTGATCTGGTTGCGCAGGAACAGCACGGCGACGATCAGCAGGATCGACGACGTCCCCAGCATCCAGAAGATGAAGATCTCCGAATTCGACGCATAGGCGGCGCTGCGCCGTGCGAAGATCCGCATGATGGTGTCATCGAGCTTGATGCGGATTTCGACCAGCGATGACTTGCCGACGGTGTCGATCCAGAACGGCTTGCCGATCTGCTGGCTGAGCTGGACCGACAGCGTCTGGTCGAGCAGCGAGAAAAATGGCTTCGGTCCCGGCGGCGGCATGTCGCCGATCGGCAGGAAATCCACCACGAGCCCCAGTCGCTCCTGCGCGATCCGCCGCAACTGGGTGCGGTCCTTGTCCTGCGGATAGACCTTGTAGATGTCGATCAGCGCCGCGATATCCTGCACCACCGCCGCCGACAGATGCCGCGTCACCGTATTCCAGTGCCGCTCCATGAACACGAATGCCACCACGGACTGCAGGATCACCATTGGCGCGATGATGATCAGCAGCGCGCGGGCATAGAGGCCCTTGGGCATGAAATTCTTGAACGTGGCGCCCATCCAACTGCTGGCGTCCGACACCCGCTGCGAGGCGGTGCGGATCAGCGTGAGGCCGGTGTCGATGGTGCTCATGGCGTGCCTGTCGGCGCTGCTGTCACGGCGACGCAACCAGGCGATAGCCAATGCCGCGAACCGCCTGCAGGAACAGCGGATTGGCCGGATCGCGCTCGATCTTGCGGCGCAAGCGGTTGATCTGCACGTCGATGGTGCGGTCGTTGGCGGCCGAGCCCTGGGCGGCGAGCTGCTCGCGCGGAACGTGTTCGCCGGCCCGTTCGGCCAGCGTCGTCAGGATCTCGCGCTCGCGCTCGGTCAGGCGGATCGACTCCTCTCCCTGGCGCAATTCGCCGCGGTCGAGATGATAGACATAGGGCCCAAACGCCACTTCCTCGACCACCGGCTCCGGCGCCGGCGTCGCACGCTTGAGGATGTTGGCGATGCGCAGCACCAGCTCGCGCGGCTCGAACGGCTTTGCGACATAATCGTCGGCGCCGATCTGCAGGCCTTCGATCCGGGCCTCCGCTTCGGCCCGCGCTGTCAGCATGATGATCGGCACCCGCGAGGAGGCGCGCAGCGAGCGAGCAAGATCGAAGCCCGTCTCCCCGGGCATCATCACATCGAGGATCAGGAGATCGAAATGCAGGCCCGTCAGCTTGGAGCGCGCGTCGGCAGCGCTCATCGCCGTCGTCACCCGATAGCCTTCATTGGCCAGGAAGCGCGACAGCAGATCGCGAATGCGGCGATCATCGTCGACCAGCAGGATGTGTGATGCATCGTCGGTTGGCCGCAGCTTGGCGCGCGCGAGGGGAGCGGCTGGATTTGTCGCCGTCTGAGTTGTCATGGTTGCTGTCACCTCGGCCCTGTCTTGGCACCTGCACCGGTTTTCGGCCCCGCGCCGAGAATGATTTCGAGCACCTTGTCCGGATCATGGCGATCGATCATGGCGCGCAGGAATTGCCGCACCGTCTCGGTCTCATCGGCGCCAAGGCCTTGCAGCGCACGGTTGATACGATCGGTCTGCAGCCCGGCGAGCTTCGCTACCAGTGCCTCACCCTTGGGCGTGGCATATAGCAGGCGCTGCCGCCGGTCGCTGTCGCCCGACTTCTGCACGATGTAGTCCTCATCCAGCAATTGCTTCAGCACCCGCCCCAGCGATTGCTTGGTGATGCGCAGGACATCGAGCAGGTCCGCGACCTTCAGCCCCGGATAGCGGGTGACGAAATGAACCACGCGATGATGGGCACGGCCGAAGCCGAACGCCCGCAGCACGTCGTCGGCATCGCCAACAAAGTCCCGATAGGCGAAGAACAACAATTCGATGATGTCCCAGCGCAGCTCTGCGCCGCCGCCTGGTTGCGGCCCTCCGGCGCCGCTACGCGGCGCGGGCATATCTGATTTGAAATTTACGTCAGGCATATTGACATATTTTGGTTTCATTGTTACAAAAACACCCATCGCCACGAAATATTAAATTACTTCACTGGCGACTGGCGCGAAGACGGACAGGCGGATCGACGGAAAATCCCTGATTTTTCGGTCGCACCCCTATCGGTCGACGCTTTCCGAAACAGAACTTGGCGAAACATACTGGACTTCGGGGGTTCTCGCAAAAGCCGGGAATGCCGAGTCCTGGGCCAAGACACGGCCATGCGTCAAAGACGCAGGACCACCGGGAGAAGAGCAATGGGTGTGTCATACGACAAAATCGATGGTGTCATCTGGTATGACGGCAAGCTGGTGCCGTGGGGCGACGCCAATGTCCACGTCCTGACCCATGGGCTGCACTATGCGAGCAGCGTGTTCGAGGGTGAGCGGGCCTATGGCGGCAGGATCTTCAAGAGCACCGCCCACAGCGAGCGCCTGAAGCGCTCGGCCAATATTCTCGATTTCGAGATTCCGTGGTCGGTCGCCGAGATCGACGCTGCCAAGCACCTGGTGCTGGAGAAGAACGGCCTCCCCGACGCCTATCTGCGCCCGATCGCCTGGCGCGGATCGGAGATGATGGGCGTGTCGGCGCAGAGCAACACCATCCATCTGGCGATCGCCTGCTGGTCGTGGCCGAGCTATTTCGACCCGGCTGAGCGGTTGAAGGGCGTTCGCCTCGCGCTGGCGGAGTATCGCCGTCCGGATCCCAAGACGATCCCCGCGCTGGCGAAGGCGGCAGGTCTCTACATGATCTGCACAATCTCCAAGCACAAGGCGGAGCGYGCCGGCTATGCCGACGCGATGATGCTGGACTGGGAAGGCCGCGTTGCGGAGTGCACCGGCGCCAACATCTTCTTCGTCAAGGACGGCAAGATCCACACCCCGATCGCCGACTGCTTCCTCCCCGGCATCACCCGCGCGACGGTGATCGACCTTGCGAGGCGCCGCGGCATCGAGGTGATCGAACGGCGCATCATGCCGGACGAACTGACCGGTTTCACCGAATGCTTCATCACCGGCACAGCGGCCGAAGTTACGCCGGTGTCGGAAATCGCCGAATGGAGGTTCACGCCTGCGGCGATCACCAAACAGCTGATGGACGATTACACCGCTGAGGTGCAGCCGAAGCCCAACAAGGCGGCGGCATAAGCCCGGCTGCTTCAATCAAGAACGCCGGGCTCGATCGCCCGGCGTTTGCGTTACTGGCACGCAAGAGGATCGTCACGCGTCAGACTCGCTTGCTCCATGCTCGCCCGGCCGATGTTCGCCGCGATCAGCAGGCAGAGCACGACGCAAACCGCCGAAACGCTCAAATTCAAACGATCGCGGTAGCGGCGTCCATTGAGCACCGCGCCCGCGCCATAGATGAGCAGAGCCGGAATCGCAAACAGGTAGACACTGATCGGCCCATCGCAATCGACCGCGTCGATGCCCTGCGCCTTATATTCGTTTGGCGGCATCGCCATCGCGAACAGTGCCAGCGGTAGCGCCAACACAAGCACCACGAAACCGAGCCGCCGTGCCAATTGAGGCCGGGGCCGCGGCGGCTCGGACTCGTGCGGATCGGTGACTGCGTCCATCGGGGTGTCCAGAACCAGCTTTTGTTGTCTCGTCTCGCGTCCTGCGATGATAGACGCGACGTCTCGATCACGCGAATGGCACGACGCTCATGGGTGGCCGGCCTTGAGGGCCTTCGCCACCTGTTCGATCTCATTGGTCAAGATTCCGCCCGCATAGCCCGCCGGAAGACGGGCGATATCATCGGGCGTGTCGATACCGGTGGAAAACTCGCCGCCGTGATAGGGGCCGATCACATAGACGTCGGCGCCGACCGACGCCATGCGGGCGAGAAACCGGTTCGGCCAACCCCACAACCAGGGCGCGATGTTGATCGGCACCAGTACCGCCGTGGCGCGGCAGGCCTGCGGTACCAGGCCGCTCCAGCCGAGGCCTATATAAGGCAACAGGCAGGCCTTGAGCGAGGTGCGAGAAATGATCCGGATGTCGGGCAATAACCGCTTCACCTCGGCGACGGGCTCATCGCCGCCATATACGATCAACTGCGCGCGCCGTTCGGCAGGCAGTCCGGCCAGCGCCGCAGCGAGTTTCGTTCCTTCGGCGCGATCGCGACTCTTGACGTTGATGTTGATGCCGCGATCGGGAAACGCCGCCAGCACCTCGTCCAGTGTCGGCATCAGGCCGACGCCCTTGCCGCGAAATGGAAATGTCTTGCCGCCGTCGGCGGTGTAGCCGTAACCGATGTCGAGCTTTTTCAGCTCGGTCATCGCATGCTCACGTGTCACGCCGGTACCATCGGTACGACAATCGAGCGTCCAGTCGTGAAACACCGCGAAGTGGCCGTCGATGGTGGGATGCACATCGATCTCCGCGATGTCAGCGCCGGCTGCAAAGGCGGCCCGCAACGACGCAATGGTGTTCTCCAGATAGGCATGGGTCGGCGGCAGCATGCGCGCGGCGGTGCAGGTATCGTTGCGCAGGTCGGTGGTGTCGAACTGCTGGGCAACGCCGCGGTGCGCAAGCAATTTCGGCGGCCCTGCTGGCTGCGGAGCGAGCAGACTGGTGTTGTTGAGATAGATCGCCGCGGCAATGATCGGAACGGCCCACAACAATCTTCGCACCGCGCGGCGCATGGATCGGATTTCCTCCCTTGGCCGATTCTCGAATCGACGTCCCTACGGAATTGCCGATCGAATATGGCCGGGGTGTGAGCGAGCGCTCAGCCTGCCGGAACGAGCCCAAGCCGCCCGCGCCGCGTCCAGCGCCGGATCATCACACAGGCGACCACCACGAGCCCCGCGGCGAGCCCGATCCAGATACCAACCCCGCCAAAGCCGGCCTTGAACGCCAGGATTACCCCCAGCGACAAACCGACGACCCAGTACCCGAATCCGGCGTAGAGCATCGGCACCCGCGTGTCCTGCAGGCCGCGCAGCATGCCAGCGCTCACCACCTGCGCACCATCGGCGACCTGAAAGATCGCAGCCCAGAACAGGAAGGACACCGCGGTCTCGACCACCGCGGCATTGACGGGATTGTCGGCGTCGATGAAGGCCCCGATCAGCAGCCGCGGCGCGACGATGATGAGCACGCTCATCATCGCCATGAAGGCGATGGCGAGGCTGAAAGCTGTCCACCCGGCACGGGTCACGCCGTCGCGATCCCCCGCGCCGCGGGCGAGACCGACCCGCACGGTAGCGGCCTGCCCCAATCCCAGCGGCACCATGAAAGTGGTCGCCGCGATCTGGATCGCGATGGAATGCGCCGCGATGGCCGTGGTTCCGAACTGGCCCATCAAGAAGACTGCGGCGCTGAACACCATCACTTCGAAGGCGATGGTGATGCCGATCGGAAGCCCCAGCTTCCAAAGCGCGACCAGCCGCGGCCAGTCCGGCCGCCACCAGCGCCCGAACAGATGATAGCGGCGAAACCTGCGACCGTAGGCAACCACCACGGCAAGGCCGGCGAACATGAACGTGTTCGACAACGTGGTCGCAAGCCCCGAACCGCGCAATCCCAGCGCAGGAAAGCCGAGATGGCCGAACACCAGCACCCAGTTGGCTGAAATGTTGAACAGGATCGCGATTCCGGTGATCAACAGCGCCCAGACTGGACGCTCCAGCGCCGACACGAATGAACGCAACGCGACAAAACCAAGCGCCGGCAAAAATCCCCATTGCAATTCACGGACAAAGGATTGCGCATCAGCCGCAAGCTGGGGCTCCTGATCCAGCAGCAGCAAAATGTGTTCAGCGTGCCAGAGCAGCAGCCAGCACGGCAACGACACGATCACGGCCGTCCACAACCCCTGCCGGAAGGTGCGCCGCACATCCCGCACCACGCGACGTTTGCGTCCGATCGCGGCCGCCATCATCGGCGAGGTCGCGACCACGAGGCCGATCGCGAACATCAGAAGCCCCATATAGAGGTTCGTTCCCAGCGTTGCGGCGGCAAGCGACGATGCGCCGAGCCGTCCCAGCACGATCACATCGGTCGTCGTCAGTGCGGTCTGGGCGACGTTGGTGAGCACCAGCGGCCAGCCAAGCGCCAGCATCGCCCGGAATTCACCGAGCCAGGCTTCGCGCGTGAACGCGCTTTGGCGGGCAACCAACAACATGGGGTCTCGATCGTCTGCATTCAGCTCTGGAGCGACGGTTGTGCGACAGGCGTTGACGTCGGTGTCGAACGCGGGCGCATCACGGGCTTTGATGGATGGCGCTGAATAAACGCCGCGGGGCGGTTTGACCAGAGCCCCGGCTGCAAGACAGTCATGAGGCAATGACGGTCTCTGCGACGACACGTCGCGGTTTAGCGAACGGTTTGTAGCGCGGAGGCCGGCAGCCAGAACACCTCGCCCTCGGAATCTTCGGTGTCCAGCCAAAGCAGAGGCAGATGCGGAAATGCCTCCTCGACATTGTCACGGCCGCGTCCGACCTCGCAGATCAGCCCGCCGTCCTCGGTCAGATAGCGCCCCGCGCCGGCCAGGATCCGACGCACGATGTCGAGACCGTCGGCGCCGCCGTCGAAGGCGATCTTGGGTTCGTGCCGGCATTCGCGCGGCAGGCTTGCCATGCCTTCCGCGTCCACGTAGGGCGGATTGGTGATGATCAGATCGTACCGAGCGTCGGTCGGCAGCGCCGCGAACAGGTCGCCGCGATAAAGCGAGATGCTCTGCTCCAGACCGTGATCGGCCACGTTGCGGGCGGCAACCGCCAGCGCGTCCTTGGAGATATCGACGGCATCCACATCCGCCTGGGGGAAATGCCGCGCGGCGAGGATCGCAAGACAGCCCGAGCCGGTGCAAAGATCGAGCACGCGCGACACTGCGCCGGGATCCTCGATCAGCGAGCCGTCGTCACCGCTGAAATGAGACTCCAGCAGTTCGCCGATGAACGAGCGCGGCACGATCACCCGCTCGTCGACATAGAACGGCAATCCGCGCATGTAGATCTTGTTGAGCAGATAGGCCGATGGCTTGCGAGTGCGAACCCGTGCTTCGATCAGCGCAAGGATTTTGCTTCCTTCAGCCTTGGTCACACGTGCGGTGGCAAAAGTCTCGAACTGGTCAAGCTGAAGATGCAACGTCTCGCAGACGATAAAAATCGCTTCCGCCACCGGATCGGGCGTGCCGTGGGCGAATACCAGTTGCGCCTCGTTGAAACGGCTCACCGCAAAGCGGACATAGTCCAGCAACGTTGCAAGATCACCCGCGGCAACCTTCGCGGTCGAGACCGCAGGCCGCTTCGCGGCGGCGGCACGCCGTGTCGGAGTTTTCGCACGCTTGGCCATCAGGATTTGTCCCAGCGAGTGACAGCGTCATCGTCCCGGCTATGGACGTCCACCCACGACGATGTCCCCTGCGCACGCTCTTCCGACTTCCAGAACGGCGCATTCGCCTTCAGATAATCCATCAGGAACTCGGCGCCCTGGAACGCAGCCTGGCGGTGGGCGGAGGCCGTCACCACCAGCACGATATTGTCACCGGGCACCACACGGCCATAGCGATGGATCACGGTGACGCCGATCAACGGCCAGCGCGCGATCGCCTCATCGACGTGCCGCCGGATCTCCGCTTCGGCCATGCCGGGATAGTGCTCGAGTGTCAGGGCGGTGATGGCCTCGGGACCCTCGCCGCCACGGCAGATGCCGCTGAAGGACACCACGGCCCCGATGTCGGTGCGGCCGCCGGTAATCACTGCGACCTCGCGGGCGACGTCGAAATCCTCCGACTGCAGGCGGATGGTGACGGGAATGGTCATGGGGCTCTGCACTAGCCGCCGGTCATCGGCGGAAAGAACGCGATCTCGCGGGCGCCCGCGATGGCCGCTTCCGACTTCACATGCGTATGGTCGATGGCGGCCCGGATGACCGGTTTTTCGAAGGCGTGAGCATACTGTTCGCCGCGCCCGCGCAGCCATTGCATCAGGTCGCCAACGGTGCGGACCGAAGCCGGCGGATCGATGACCTCTTCCGCCTTGCCGACACGCTCGCGCACCCAGGCGAAGTAGAGGACCTTCATGAATCCTCCGCGATCAGGTGGCGGATACCGGCGCGGAAATAATCATAGCCGGTGTAGAGCGTGAAAATCGCCGAAATCCACAACAGTGCCAGGCCGACCGGAGTGGTCACCGGCAGCACCTGGTCGCCGGCGTCGCCCGCGAGCAGAAAACCGATCGCGATCAGCTGAACCGTGGTCTTCCACTTGGCGAGCCGCGTCACCGGCACGCTGACCCGCAGGCCGGCCAGATATTCGCGCAGGCCCGAGACCAGGATCTCGCGGCACAGGATCACGATCGCCGCCCACAGCGTCCACCCATGGATAATGCCGTCAGCGGCGAGGATCAGCAGGCAGGACGCGACCAGGAGCTTGTCGGCAATCGGGTCGAGCATCCGGCCGAACGCCGACTGCTGATCCCAGATTCTGGCATAATAACCGTCGAGGAAGTCGGTCACGCCGGCGGCAATGAACACGGCCAGCGCAACCCAGCGCAGCCACAGCGGGCCATCCATGATCGACTGCGCATAGATGCAGCCCACCACCACCGGGACCGCCGCGATCCGCGAATAGGTGAGCACATTGGGGAGCGAAAGCGAGTGCCTCGCAGGTCCTCTGGCCGTCACGCTGTCCATATGCACTACCAATACCGCCCAAACCGACACTCACCAAGCATCAACGTCAACCGCCTGGAGCGCATCTCCCGGGCCTCCCCCCTGCAAATCAAAGCCACAGGACAGATAGCGTCATTCTGTCCCTGCGAAAAGCCGGCCGGAGGGCCGCCGCACCGAATTAATCCTGCCCGAACCGCTCACGAAGTTTGCTGTATTTGCAGACGGTTACTTCGATTGCGGGTGGAAGAAGTCGAAAATCTTGCGAGCCCCCTCGGCGCTGATCCCCGGAACCTTGCCGAGGTCGGCGACCGAGGCCCGCTCGATTTCCTTCAGCGTCCCAAAATGATGGAGCAATGCACGTTTGCGTGACGGCCCGATGCCCGGGATCTCCTGCAACCCGGCCGCCCCGATCGCCTTGGCCCGTTTCTGCCGGTGGGCACCGATCGCAAAGCGATGGACCTCGTCGCGCAGCCGCTGGATGAAATACAGCACCGGATCGCGGGGTTCGAGCTTCATCGCCGGCCGGTCCGGCAGGAATAACGTTTCCCGCCCGGCATCGCGGTCAGGACCTTTGGCGACCGAGATCAGCGACACATTTGTGACGCCGAGGGACTTGAACGTCTCACGCACCGCGTTGAGCTGGCCCATGCCGCCGTCGATGATGACGAGATCCGGCCATTGCGGAACGGCATCGTCATTTTCCTTGGCCGGAGCGGTATCACCCTCCGCCCCGTCGGCGAGCAGCCGCTTGAAGCGCCGCTCCAGCACCTCGCGCATCATCCCGTAGTCGTCGCCCGGCACCAGATTGTCGGAGCGGATATTGAACTTGCGGTACTGGTTCTTGATGAAGCCGTCCGGCCCCGCGACGATCATGGCGCCGACCGCATTGGTGCCCTGGATATGGCTGTTGTCGTACACCTCGATCCGCCGCGGCGCACGCGGCAGGCCGAGTGTCGTCGCCATGCCATCGAGCAACCGCGACTGCGTTGCGGTGTCGGCAAGCTTGCGGCCAAGCGCCTCGCGCGCGTTGTTGAGGGCATGCGCGACCAGATCCTTCTTCTCGCCGCGCTGGGGGACGTTGACCTCAACCTTGAAGCCCGCCCTGGTGGTCAGCGCCTCGGCCAATAGCCCGCGCTCCTCGATCTCGTGCGACAGCAGGATCAGTTTCGGCGGCGGCTTGTCGTCGTAGAACTGCGCCAGGAACGCGCCCAGCACCTCACCCGCGGCAAACGATTTGTCGGCGCGCGGGAAGTAGGCGCGGTTGCCCCAATTCTGGCCGGTGCGGAAGAAGAATACCTCGACGCAGGAATAGCCGCCCTCCTGATGGATGGCGAACACATCCGCCTCATCCACTGTCCGCGGATTGACTCCCTGCTGCGACTGGATGGCGGAGAGCGCCGCCAGACGATCGCGGTAGATCGCGGCGCGCTCGAAAGCGAGATCCGCGGACGCTTTTTCCATTTCATCGGCGAGCAGTTGTTTGACCGCGCGGCTGCGGCCCGAAAGAAAATCCGTCGCCTCGCGCACCAGTTCGGTGTAGCCGGGAAAATCGATCTCGTTGGTGCAGGGACCGGCACAGCGCTTGATCTGATACAGCAGGCAGGGGCGGCTGCGGCTCTCGAAGAATGAATCCGTGCAGGAGCGCACCAGGAAAGCGCGCTGCAGCGCCGTGATGGTGCGGTTGACCGCGCCAACCGAAGCGAACGGACCGAAATATCGCCCCGGCCGCGACTGCGCGCCACGATGCTTGATGATCTGCGGCGCCCAATGGTCGCCGGTGATCAGGATGTAGGGAAACGACTTGTCGTCGCGCAGTTGCACGTTAAAGCGCGGGCGCAGCTGCTTGATCAGGTTGGCTTCGAGCAGCAGCGCCTCGGTCTCGGTCGCGGTCGAGACGATCTCTACGGTGACCGTTGCCGCGATCATCCGCGCGATACGGGTCTGATGCCCGGTCGGCCGCGCATAGGACGACAAACGCTTCTGCACGTTCTTGGCCTTGCCGACATAGAGCACGTCTTGCGCGGCGTTGAGCATCCGATAGACGCCGGGCGACGTCGGCGCATGACGCACCGCGTGCGCGATCGCGGCCCGGCCGATCGCAAGCGGTCCTTCCGCCGCCGCCTCGTCGGACTCGTCGATCACCTCCGGCAACCGCCCTTCATCGTCGTCCTCGACCGCAGTGCTGTCGAGTTCGAGCTCCTGCGGCGGTACGTCGTTGGTGGGTGTCGGTGTCGCTGCAGGTGTCGCCTTGGCGGCTGCAGGCGCGGGCTGTGTGATTCGGTCGTTAGTCATGGATTTCTAAAGTACATGGATCTCTAAGCTAGTGCTCCGGAACCTGCTCGGCCAGCGCCGGCATGCGGTAGCCGCTTGGCTGCAGCGCCAGTCACAATCGCGCTGCGATTTTGGCGCGGCCGTCCACAAGTAAGACTCTTTTAACAACGATACGGCGGCAAACGCCGGACTTAACGCCTGTTTAACTTAAAGATCTCGATAAATCCTGCGTATCAAGTTTGTATTTCCGTAACCGTACGGTTCCCTTCCACCCTCCCGGGGATCAGCGGTAAGCGGCTTGAAGTGTCGGAGAGTTGAGATGCGTAAGGCGACCCTCGGTGCAGCGATTTTCGCGGCCATCTGCATAACCGCATCGGCGCAAGCCGCCGATCTGCCTTATCGCCCCTACACGGTGAACCAGCCGCTCAACGCCTACAGCTGGGCCGGCCCCTATCTCGGCGCCAACCTCGGATACGGCTGGGGCAGTGTCGACAACAACCTGGCCAGCCCGTCCGGCTTCCTGGGCGGCGTGCAGGCCGGCTACAACTGGCAGTCGGGACAGTTCGTGTTCGGCATCGAGGGCGATATCCAGGCCAGTGGCGCCGACGACCGGTTTGCCGCCTGGAAGTTCTCCAACCCCTGGTTCGGCACCGTGCGCGGCCGCGTCGGCTATGCCATGAACAATGTGCTGCTCTACGGTACCGGCGGTCTCGCATTCGGCGAACTGAAGGCCGAAGCATTCGGCATGACGGAAAGCCACACGTCGGCGGGCTGGACGGTCGGCGCCGGCGCCGAAGTCGGCTTTGCGCCGAACTGGACGGCCAAGGTCGAATATCTGTACGTCGATCTGTCGAGCAACAATTTCGTACTGACCGGCGCGTCCAACAGCCTGAACTTCAGCACGGTCCGCGTCGGCGTGAACTACCACTTCTGATCGTCACCCGCGCTTCAGCAATCAAACATCCCGGCCGCAACAGCGTGCCGGGATTTTTCTTGACGATTTTCATGCCGATTTTCGTCAGGATGTTTCCTGGCGGCTGGCAACAGCAATACCGTCGCGTGCGAGGGCATCAGGCAGTCGCAACCGCAAGCAAAAACGTCAGTCAGACGCGTTCAGTTCAAGACCGCCCGAGCAACCGCTCAGGATGAAATGACAAGATCGACCGCCTTGGGGCCCTTGCCCTTCTTGTCCGGTTCGACCTCGAACGTGATGCGTTGTCCTTCCTTCAAGTCCTTCAATCCGGCGCGTTCGACGGCCGTGATATGCACGAACACATCGCGACCGCCATCGTCCGGCTTGATAAAGCCGTAGCCACGCTCACCATTAAAAAACTTGACGGTTCCCGTCATAGCCATCGGGAAAACTCCTCTCCCCGCAATGCTTCGCCAACGCGAGAAAACGCTTTGGCGCGACCGGACATCACTGCCGGAAAGCATCGGCGTCTGGAGCATCATCCCCTCAGCCAGAGGCGGACCTAATATGGCCGACCCAGCCCTGACGACCCCAGAAACCTTCTCACTCCGCCGCCTCCATTCGCGGACGCGGAACGTAAAGCCCGCCCTCACGTGACGAGCATAATACGCTTCCATGCAAATTGACCATGGCTCAATTGCAATTTTGGAAGAGTCTCGGGAAAGTATCCCGGCTTGGTTGTCAAACTTTGCCTGATTCAACCCTGAAGCGGGCTGCACCGCCCAGACCGAGCGGCTTTTCGAGCTCCGGCAATAGGGTTTTCAACTCACCCACCAAAGTCCAGGGCGGATTGATCACGAGCAGTCCGGCTGACACCAGCCGCCCGTCCGCGCTCTGCGGGGCTACGCTGAATTCGATTCGCACCACCTTGTCCGGCGCAAGCTTCGCACTCACGGTCTGGACCACGGCTTGCGCCAGGGCATCGGTCGCGCGGCGCTGCTTGACCGGATACCAGAGCATATAGCCGCCGCTCGGCCATTTGGCGAAGGCGGCAGCGAAGCCAGTGGCAAGCCGGTCGAATTCGTCCTCTGCCTCGAACGGCGGATCGATCAGCACCAGCCCGCGGCGCTCATTCGGCGGCACGAAGGCCGGCAGGGCCGTCCAGCCATCGAGGTCGACCACCCGCCCCTGCTCGTCATGGCGCAGCGCGCCGATCAGGCTCTTGCGCGCTCCGACCTCGACCTCGCAGGCCACCAGCCTGTCCTGCGGACGCAGCAACGCCCGGGCGATCAGCGGTGAGCCGGGATAGGTTGTAAGCTGGCCCGGCGCGTTGAATGCCCGCACGATATCGAGATACGGCCCGACCAGCGCCTGCACCGGATCGGAAAACCTTGCCTGCATCACCCGCGCAATTCCGGTCAGCCACTCACCACCCCGGGTGGCTTCCGGACCGGTCAGATCATAAAGCCCGGCACCGGCGTGGGTGTCGATCACCCGAAACGCGGCCGGCTTGTCCTGCAGATAGGTCAGGATGCGGACCAGCACGATGTGCTTGATGACATCGGCGAAGTTCCCGGCATGAAAGGCGTGGCGATAGTTCATGCCGGCATGGGTAGAGCATTTCCGGCCAAAGTGGAATTCGGTTCGACGGACGTGAACTCAGCCAGGACGGATGACGATTAAAAAAACGCCCTCGTGTTGGACACGAGGGCGTCGTCAAGTTGGCGGCCAACATGGCTTTGGCGCGAAGAAAGCTTTGGTTCTGGAAATAACGTCAGCTGCCACGCATCGGCGGCATTTCAACCTTGTCGCGGCGGCAGGCGCGGCGGTCGATTTCTTCACAGGCGCGGAACTGCAGGTCCTTGCTCAGGCAGACACGCACTTCGCTCAGCCGCTTGCTGTCGCAGGTGACCGCAATCGCCGCATTGCTGAGGCCAGGATTGGCCTTCACGAAAGCGTCCTCGAGGTCCGCCGGCGCGACCATCTTGCTCTCCGACAGTTCGAGATACTCGGCCGGAATCTTCACCGCTGCGCGCGCCTTGCGAACCATCTCAAAATAGGCCCGCGCACCGAGCCCGGAACAGGTGCCGTGCTTATCCCACTCGTTGAAGATCAGTCCTGGCGCCGGCATCAGATCGAGCATCGACGACACGATGTTGCGGTCGAGCCGCGGCGCGGGCCGCTCGCAGTAATTGGGAAAGCCGCGGTCGTATTGAGGCCACAGCCCGTGCACCACAAAGGAATAGGGCCGGCCGCCGCACTGGATCTGCTGATTCCGCCCGGTATTGCCCCGTTCGCTCGCCGCTTCGCAAAATGACGGGGACCAGGACAGCGACAGCACGTAAAAATCAAATTCGCCGGGAGCATTCTGCCGGCGATCCTGCGCGCGCACCGGATCCGATGTGACGACGCCGGCCAGCACGGCGATCAGCGCCAGGAAGACAAAAGCTTTCAAAAAACAGCGGGCCGAGAAACGCAGAGCCGAAAATTGGATCATGGCAACGCCCCTTACAGACACAAACACCACGCCATGAGCCTAGACAGCCAACGAGAACATTTCAAGAACAAATTTAAGCGCCGCGCACTTCCCAGCGCGCGGCGTTTAAAATCACGAATATTTAGAAAGAGTTAGGGGCGCGCCGCTTTGCAGGCCGGATTGAAGGCCCAGTTGCGGTCAAGTCCGGTCACGCACCATTCCACGTCGGGGCCATAGCCGGCAAAACCACCGTCTTCGACGATCGAATAGTTCACCCGGCGCGCCCTGCCGTCGCTCAGCATCGCCTCGGCAGTGCAGAAGCGGCGCGGAATGGCATTCGGCGCCCAGGGCCGGAATGCAATTTCGCGCACCTTGGCGTAGCCCGTGATCTGCAGGCTGGAGTTCCAGAACTGGCTTTCCTTTTCGGAGAACCGGGAGGAGATGGTGTCGAGGGCATACTCGCAGGCCGGCACATTGCCGTCGTAGCGCGGGCCGGACAGCCAGAAATTCATCTCGAGCGGATTGGCGGCCTGAGCCGCTGTGTCGAACGCCAGCAACCCGAGACACGCGCCGAAGACCGCTCCGACGCCGGATTTACTGAAAGTTTTGAGAAGCTCGCGCATGGACCGCCTGCCGATTTGATGATTGCGGCGGACGGTGCCGCGAAGCCGTGATGAGGTCAAGTGCACCACGGCCACACCGACCAACAACTCCCTTGCAATGCGGCATCCCGGCTTCTCAGGGCCCCGGCGGAGCGGTAGGCTGGAGCCCGGAATCGAATTGGAGATCAACATGCGAACGATGATGACCGGCGCGCTCGCCGCGGCCGCAGCCCTGGGAGCCCTGGCCTGCGGGATTGTGACAGCGAACGCCGATTATGTGCCGCCGTTCAAGGGCAACGACACCGGCGGCATCATCTCGTATGCGATGGTCGGCCAGACCGACATCAAGGCACTGGCAGTCGACCACTGCGCCCAGTACGGCAAGGTCGTGAAGCTGACCGGGATGCAGCCGGTTTATGGCGGCTATCTCTCATTTGCGTGTATCTGGGTGCCGCCGGGACGGCTAGAACGACCGCTGCGCGTTCGTTACTGACACATTCCCGGTCGAATCATCGGCTAGTTGCGGGCGCGTCGACGGTTGTCGGCCGCCCGTTTTTTTTGCCGGTCATTTTCGAGGAGTGCTTTCTCATGCCGAGTTTTGTCTCATCTCGCACACTTGGCGCCATCGCGCTTTGCGTCGCCCTCCCCGCTGCCGCCCATGCGGTGGACCTGCCGACGCGCAAACCCGGATTGTGGGAGATGAAGTTGGCGGCCGTCACCGGCGGTACCACGCCGGCAATGACAATGCAGCAATGCACCGATGAGGCGACCGACAAACAATTGACGGCGCGCTTCAATGCGACGCCGTCAGCGTCTTGCACCAAGCACGATCTGCAGAAGACCGCGAACGGCTATGTGATGGACAGCGAGTGCGGCGGCAGCGGCGTGACAATGACCTCTCACGCCGAGATCGTCGGTGACTTCAACTCGGCCTACACAATGAAGGTCTTGTCCAAGCATACCGGCCCCGGCGTGTCGCGCGACACCAACCTGACGGTGGAAGCAAAATGGCTCGGCGCCTGCGCCGCCGATCAGAAACCCGGCGATATCATCATGCCCGGTGGCGTGAAGATGAACGTCAAAGATATGGAAGCGATGAAAGACAGCGTGAAAAACATGATGAAAAAGCAGTAGGGCGCAAACGCGTCGTCCTGGCGCGCCCTACGATCCAGGGATGATCCTCCGGGCGAGCCCAGGGGATCATCATGAGATCACCAAGGGATCAGATGTTACGTGGTCCCAAACTGCTTTTCGAACCTGGCGACATTGACAACACCGCGCCGGTGCGTGCCGTCCCCGATCTTGCGATCCCCGTCGAAGACTTCGACGGCGAACAGCACACTGCGCGCCTCGACCTCGATCACCCGCGCGGTAGCCCGCACGAGGTGACCGACCGGGGTTGCAGCGAGGTGACGGACATTGACCTCCATCCCGACACTGACGAAGCCCTCCGGCAGATGCGCCGCGATCGCCGAAGCCGATGCGGTTTCCATCAACAGGATCATCATCGGCGTCGCATAGACCTTCGGCATACCCGGCACGAAATGCGCCACGGTGAGATCGTCGCGCACCGTTACGCTCTCCTGGCCGTTCATGCCGACCGCGATCGCATCCAGTGCGCCCACATTGTCCTCGCTGGTCTGGAGACGGAGTTGCGTGCCTACTTCTTGGCCTGGCGCTCAAGGAAAGTCTGGCCGCCCTTCATTTTGTCGGTGAGCTTGGCTTCCACGATCTGCACCGTGACGACATCCGCGGGAACGCCGAGGTTCTTGACCAGTGCCTGGGTGATGTCGAGCATCATGCCCTTCTTCTGTTCGTCGGTGCGGCCGGCGGCCATGAACACTTGGACTTCAGGCATGATCAGCTCCTTTTTGATTGATCGCCGCTCAGTTGTAGGACGTTCGCTCTTTCGCGATCAACCCCACATGACATCATGGCGCGCCAGCACCTGTCTCTTATACACATCTAGATGTGTATAAGAGACAGCTTCTTCTGTTCGTCGGTGCGGCCGGCGGCCATGAACACTTGGACTTCAGGCATGATCAGCTCCTTTTTGATTGATCGCCGCTCAGTTGTAGGACGTTCGCTCTTTCGCGATCAACCCCACATGACATCATGGCGCGCCAGCACTTCGCGCACGGCTTCGACGAGATTGTCCTCGCTGGCGGCAAACTGGGCGGGACGCGTTTCGCGCCACTCCTGATTGGAGGCGATCGCCGCCGCCGCCTTGGCGCCCTCGATCAGGTCCTTGATCTGCACCTCACCGCGCGCCTTCTCGTCCGAGCCCTGGATGATCACGCACGGCGAATTGCGCCGGTCGGCGTATTTGAGCTGATTGCCCATGTTCTTGGGATTGCCGAGATAGAGCTCGGCGCGAATCCTTGCCTCGCGCAGCACCGCAACCATCTTCTGGTAGTCGGCGACACGATCGCGATCGAACACCGTGACCACCACCGGGCCGAACTCCGGCTTGGTGTCGAGCTTGCCGATCAGGGTCAGCGCCGCCTGCAGCCGCGACACGCCGATCGAGAAGCCGGTTGCCGGCACAGGCTCGCCGCGGAAACGTGAGACCAGGCCATCGTAGCGGCCGCCTCCGCCAACTGAGCCGAAGCGCACCGGCCGGCCCTTTTCGTCGTTGGTGTCGAGCAGCAGCTCCACCTCATAGACCGGACCGGTATAGTATTCGAGGCCGCGGACCACTGACGGATCGATCCTGATGCGGTCCTCGCCATAACCGCCCGCGGTGACCAGTTGCCGGATCTGATCGAGCTCGGCCTGACCTTCCGTGGCGAGTTTGGAATCGCCCGCCGGCTTGCCTTCGGTAAACGCGATGACTTTCTCGATCGCGTCCGGTCCAAGTTCGGCGCCCTTGGTAAAATCTCCGCTCTCGTCCTTGCGGCCGGCGCCCAGCAGCAGGCGCACGCCCTCGGTGCCGAACTTGTCGAGCTTGTCGATTGCGCGCAGCACCGTGAGCCGGCGCCCCGCATTGGCGTCGCCGCCGAGGCCAATCGCCTCCAGCACGCCGTCAAGCACCTTGCGATTATTGACCTTCACCACATAGGCGCCGCGCGGGATGCCGAGCGCTTCCATGGTATCGGCGGCCATCATGCAGATTTCCGCGTCCGCTGCCGGCGAGGCGCTGCCCACCGTGTCGGCGTCGAACTGCATGAACTGGCGGAAGCGGCCGGGGCCCGGCTTCTCGTTGCGGTAGACATAACCCGCGCGATAGCTGCGATAGGGTTTCGGCAGCGTCTCGAAATTCTCCGCCACATAGCGCGCCAGCGGCGCCGTAAGGTCGTAGCGCAGGCTGATCCACTGCTCATCATCGTCCTGGAACGAGAACACGCCCTCGTTGGGACGATCCTGATCCGGCAGGAACTTGCCGAGCGCGTCGGTGTATTCCATCGCCGGCGTCTCCACCGGCTCGAAGCCATAGAGCTCGTAGACCTGCTGGATGGTGGCGATCATGCGCCGCGTTGCTGCGATCTCGGCGGGGCCGCGGTCGGCCAGGCCACGCGGCAGGCGCGCTTTGAGTTTTTGGGGCTTTTTGGGTTTTTCAGTCATGTCGCTCGGATCGGGCCTGCGGGCCGCTCCGGCCTGCAAAATACCGCACCGGGTTATCAGCCACGCGCCGCAGGGGCAAGCATGTCGACCGGCTCCCGCAGGAGGCGCGCCGCCGACACGGGCAGCGCGTTCCCAGGCGTGAGACCTCAATAAACCAGCACCGCATTGTCGCACCGGATCCCGGTGGCCCAGACATCGGCCTGGCCGAGGCTGACGCCGAGCGTCTGCAGCACCGAGGCCAGCAGTTGGTCAAGTGGCGCCGTCACCGCGGCAAGAATGTTGCCGATCAATTGGAGCAGCGGCCCAAGATCCAGGCCCAGCCCGAGTATCGACACTTTCAAATCCAGATTGCCGAGCAAGCTCCCCAGCAGTGACGAGACGAACGAGGTGCTGTTCACGGTTTTCCTGGTCTGGGCCTGGATGTCAGAATAGCTGAAATTGACACTGGTCGGCGTGGTATTGCCGATCCGCGCATGCGCAAGACCCGTCACCTTCACCAAACCAAGGACATTGACCAGCGTGGCTGCCGGTGGATTGGGTGCCGTGGTAAAATTGGTCAGGTCGGCCGTCGACACGCCGCCGATCCACGCGTCGACGAGGCCTGGCGTGACCCCGAGCGTGACCGACGAGGAGCTCATGTCAGGATAACCGCATTGCATCGCATCGAGCGTCGCGGTGCCCGATGCGACCTCGACATAGAGCGGCAGGTTGATGGCTGACGCGGCCCCGCTGCCGAGCAACTGGACCTGCAGCAACACCCGGGTCTGAGCAGTATGGACGCTGGCCCCCTTCGCACCTACGGTCATCCAGCTCGTGCCCACCGGCCGCTCGCCGACCGCAGCCTGCAGCTGTACGTTCGCGATTCCCGGCAGGTTGAGACTGAGCCCGGTCGCAATCTGGTGCGTGCCGTTACCCAGCACGGCGATCGCCGACAGCAGATCGAGCACCGACACCGACACGCCGAACAGCGGTTTCTGTCCGGCCTGCAGCACGGCGTACGGTCCGGGATCGATCAGTCCCTGCGGAATGATCTTGCCGAGCAAGCCCGTCACCGCCTGGCTGACCTTGGACAGGGCGATGGTCGCGGCATCGTTGCCGCTTGTAGAACGTTGCGCATTCAGCAGCGCAGCGACCAGATCGGGAAGCTTGACCTCGCCGGCCAGCAATTGATCATAGGTCCCGGCGGTGAGGTTCACCTGCGTGGCCAGCGCCGACAGGAAGCTGAAGGCATCGACCTTTGCGCCCAGCAAGGCGTTGTAGTCCATCACCGAGAGCGACAGGGTCGTGCCGAGCAGCGTACCCAGCACCTGATTGAGCACGCCGCCGTTCAGCGAAACCAGGCGCGAGCCGATGGCGAAGGATGCCATTGCAGTCGTTGCCGCGGTCGCGCTGGCGCGCACATCGTAGCTGCTGCTGCCGACCAGCAGCCTGCCGAAATACAGCGGCGTCCTGGTCTGCACTGTCACGCGAACCGCGTTGGTCGTCGGGCCTGGTCCAGCGGCGACGGTAAAGCGCTGTTTTGGCGCGAGGGTCGCATCCGCAACATACGTCCCGTATTCCACGGCCACGAGAGAGTCCGCGGGATAGTTGTTCTGCAACAATGCCGCCTTGGCCGCATTGGCAGCCTTGGTCGGATCACTCGCCGCGACAATCGCGGCGAGATCGGCGACGCTTTGCGTTTTGCGTTTGTCGAGAAAGATCGAACCGATGTCGACGCCGAAGGCGGTAAAGCCGCATACCGTCAGCATGCTGGCCGCCCCCATCAGGGCGATGTTGCCGCGACGGTCGTGGAGAAAACGTTGAATCAGTTGCCACATGACAGCCTTCCTCGATCACGCCGCGCCGAACCGCGGCTCAACGCACAATCGTTTTTGGACGGCGCGTGGAGGATGCCTGCTGCAAACGGATGGGAAGCCAAGGAAGGGGAAACTCAACCCCGCGGCATCAACCGGGTGCGCGCGTCGGGGCGAATAGCAACATACAATTTTTAAGTGTAAATGAATCCAATACTAAACTTTAGGTGGCAAATTCATGCTGCCGGTCTCGGCGAAATTCCTTACACAAAATGCCGCAGGTGATCGTCTCACCCGGACGCGGCGACTACAAAATGAGCTGCCATCGCATCTCGAAGCCGCGGGGCGCGCACGCGCCTCTGACGATCCTGAAGCCTGCCAACGCGAGCGTTCACGATGGTCGGAGTTTGATCGTCGACAGACCATATGCGATGGCGCGGACTAGCGATCGCCCCACGACACGCATTGTCCGGAGCGGACACGAGACGGCGGCGCACGATCGGGACCACTCAGTTGATCAGTACGGCGCCGTCGCAGCGGATGCCCGTGACCCAGGTTGTGGCCTGGCCAAGGCTGACACCCAGGGTCTGCAGCACCGATGCGATCAGTTGATCCACCGGTGCTGTCACGCCAGCAATGATATTGGAAACCAGTTGGGCGAGGCCGCCGAGCCCGAGACCCAGTCCAAGCACATTGACGTTCAAGGTCAGGTTGCCAAGCAGGCTCGATGTCAGCGACGACAGATACGAGGTGGTGCTCACTGTCTTGCCGTTCATCGCCTGGATGTCGGCGTAGCTGAACGTGACGCTGGTCGGCGAGCTGTTGGCCATTGTCGCGTGTGCAAGTCCTGTCACCGTCACGAGCCCCAGAACATTGACGAGGGTCGCCGGCGGCGGATTGACCTTGGTGGAAAAATTGGTCATGGCGGCAGGCGTCACCCCGCCGATCCACGCGTCGATGATGCCTGGGGACACCCCGAGCGTGACCGATGAGGTGCTGATGTCGGGAATTCCACATTGCACCGCATTGAGCGTTGCGCTCCCCGGTGCGACTTCCACATAAACCGGCAAGTTGACGACCGATGCCGTGCCGCTGCCGATCAACTGGATCTGTAGGAAGATCCGGGTCTGGGCGGTATAGACGCTGGCGCCGACCGCGCCGACAGTCATCCAGCTCGTGCCGACAGGTGGCTGGCCGATCATGGCCAGCAGGTTGACGCTTGCGATACCGGGCAGACTGAGGTTGAGCCCCGTGGAGATCTGGTTGGTGCCGTTTGCAATCACGGCCATTGCCTGCAGCAGACTGAGCACCGAGACCGGTACGGCAACCTGGGGGGTCTGGCCGACCACCATCGACGCATACGGTCCTGCATTGATCAGCGACTGCGCGGTCAATTGGGCCGTCAGGCCGGTGAGCGCCTGGCTGAGGGTCGTCAAGGCGATGGTCCCGGAATTGTTGCCGTTGGCATTGCGCTGCGTCGTCAACAGAGCGGCCACCATGTCAGGCAGCTTGATTTGGCCCGCCAGCAATTGGCTGTAGGTCACGGCGGTGACGCCGATCTGTGTCGCCAGCGCCGACATGAACTTGAACGCATCGACCTGCGCTGATGCCAGCGCCTGATAGTCCATCACCGAGAGCGACAGCGTCGTCCCGAGCATGCTGCCCAGGACCTGGTTGAGGAGTCCGCCGTTCAAAGTCAACAGCGACGTCCCGATGGCAAACGATGCCATCCGGGTCGTCGTCGCGGTCGCCTGCGCCGTGACATTGTAGCTGCTGTTGCCGGTCAGCAGCTTGCCGAAATAAAGCGGCGTGCTGGTCTGCACGGTGACGCGAACGGCATTGGTGGTTGGCCCCAATGCGGCGGTGGTGAAGCGCTGCTGCGGTGTCAGCGCAGCATTAGCAACATACGTACCGTACTCCACAGCCACGAGAGAGCCGGCCGGATAGTTGTTCTGCACCACCGCCGCCTGAGCCGCAGCCGTTGCGTGGGCGATATCGCCCGCGGCAACGATTGCGGCGATATCCGCGACGTTTTGCGCCTTCCGCTTGTCCAGAAAAATCGATCCGGTGTCGACGCCGAATGCCGCGAAGCCGCAGACCACCAGCATCGTGGCCGCTCCCATCAACGCGATGTTGCCGCGCCGGTCGTGCCAAAAGCGCCGGATGATGTCCTGCATCATGGCCTCCTCAGTAACCGCCGCGCGGGATCGCGGCGGAGCTCACGATCTTCGATGACGGCGCTGGAACGAAGGGCAGCGAGTAGATGAAGAGACTGGAGGCGTCGTAGTTGACCGTGACCACGAAGACATTGACGTTGCCGCTCGCTGCAGCGGCATTCACCGTCAGACGACTGGGGGTGATCAGGGGATAGGAGCTCGCGTTCGCCGTCACGTAACCGACCGCAAGGCTGGAGCGCTCGGTATCGCTTAATCCTGCGACCGACGTGCGCGCCGCCTCGGCAGCAAGCTGCTGCACACCGTGCACCACCGCGAGGTAGGTCCCGAACACGATGATGCCGAACAGGAATGCCAGAAACAGCGGTGCGATGAGGGCGAATTCAACAGCGGAGGTCCCGCGATTGCAGGCCCGGAATCGTCGAAACCGTCGCTCAATAAGTGCATGCGCCATGCGCGGAATAGCATCACACAACCTTTAAGTGCTAATGAATAAGATAATAAACCTATGGTAGTATTTTGGTGCCGCCATGGTGTGGAAAAACACCTAGAAGACCGGCGCCCCTCCCTGGCCGTTGCCCCCACCAGCTGGACGTGCAGCGGGCAAAATCGCGCCCAGGCCACACTTCCTCCCCGTGTTCAACCTGATAGGGTTGCCGCCGTCTCCTCCGAGCCGGGCGCACGCCGCCTCAAAAAACCGTTTCAAAAACAGCAGGTCATCATGTCTCCGAAAAGCAGCGCAGCCGCGATTGCCCCCGCCACCGCCCCGAACGATCTCGCCGCATACTGGATGCCGTTTACAGCGAATCGCGCCTTCAAACGTACGCCGCGCATGGTCGTCGGCGCCAAGGACATGCACTATTTTACCTCCGATGGCCGCAAGCTGCTCGATGCCGTGGCGGGCATGTGGTGCAGCAACGCCGGCCACAACCGCGACGCCATCACGGCCGCAATCAGCAAGCAGGCCGCAACGATGGACTATGCGCCGCCGTTCCAGTTCGGCCACCCGCAGGCCTTCGAGCTCGCCAGCCGGATCGCCGCGCTGGCGCCGAAGGGCCTCGAGCATGTGTTCTTCTGCAACTCCGGATCGGAAGCCGCCGACACCGCACTGAAAATCGCGCTCGCCTATCACAACGTCCGTGGCGAAGGCGCACGCTCACGACTGATCGGCCGCGAACGCGGCTATCACGGCGTCGGCTTCGGCGGCACCTCGGTCGGCGGCATGGTCAACAACCGCAAGATGTTCGGCAGCCTGCTGACCGGCGTGGACCATCTGCCGACCACCTACAATCGCGAGCAGCAGGCGTTTTCCAAGGGCGAGCCGGAATGGGGCGCGCACCTCGCCGACGATCTCGAGCGTCTGGTCGGCCTGCACGGAGCCAACACCATTGCCGCCGTGATCGTCGAGCCGATGGCCGGATCGACCGGGGTGATCCCTGCGCCGAAGGGATATCTGCAGCGGCTGCGCGCGATCTGCGACAAGCACGGCATCTTGCTGATTTTCGACGAAGTCATCACAGGCTTCGGCCGCCTCGGCTTCAGCTTCGCGGCGGAACGCTACGGCGTGCTGCCGGACATGATCACCTTCGCCAAGGGTGTCACCAACGGCGCGGTGCCGATGGGCGGCGTGATCGTGCGCAAGCACATCTACGACGCCTTCATGAACGGCCCCGACAACGTCATCGAGCTGTTCCACGGCTACACCTATTCCGGCCACCCGCTGGCAGCGGCGGCCTCGCTGGCGGCGCTCGACATCTATCGCGAAGAGGGCCTGTTCGAGCGCGCCCGGGCGATGGAGGATAGCTGGGCCGATGCGGTGATGAGCCTGAAGGGCGAGCCGAACGTGGTCGACATCCGCACCGTGGGGCTCACCGCCGCGATCGAACTCTCCCCCAAGGGCAATGCGCCCGGCCTGCGCGGGACCGAAGCGCTCGACAGTTCGTTCCACGACCACGACCTGATGATGCGCGTCGCGGGTGACGCAGTGGTGGTGACCCCGCCGCTGATCATCAGCGAAAGCCAGATCGGCGAGATCGTCGACAAGCTCGGCAAGGTGATCCGCGCCGTCGCCTAACGCCGCGCACCGCCCGCCCTGTCCAAAGCCTCCCGCCGGTCGACACGGCGGGGGGCTTTTTTGCCGGGCAAGCGAAGATTTCGACGTCGAATCAGCAATAGTGCTAGTGTGACGGCTGAAGGTTCCCGGTCAGGGAACAGGTTGCTTTCGGGGGCAGGGTATCAGCAGCGCATGATCCGCGTATCGACGATTTTCATCGCCATTTGCATGGTGCTGATCGCGGCATCGCTCGGTCTGGTGCTCTATGCGATGGCCGGCTTCGGCATCTCGGAATCCGCCATCGTCGCGCTGACCGCGCTGACCTTCCTGATCCTCTACAACGCGGTCTCGATGCGGCTGCGCGATCGCAGCGATGTCGGCGCACAAATCGCCGATCTATCGCGCGGAACCGCGGAGCTCGCGCGCCAGGTTGCCGAATTCGGACGCCGCCTTGCGACCGTCGAACAGCGCACCACCGCCCTTGATGCCAAGTCCCAGGAGCGGGTGCAGACCGCGCTCGGCGAAATCAGCGAGCTCGGTGCACTAGTCAAGCAACTGGCGGTCTCGATCGCCGCCCATGACGACCTGCTGGCCGCCACGCCACGCTCCGTCACGGCCCCAAGCACCGCCCAGCAGGCGCCACGGCCGACAGCCACCGACATCGAATGGGTGGACGCGCCGGTGCTGCCGCAGCCGGCTGCGCGCGCGCCTCAAAGCGGACCGCACACCGCCCCCGACAAATCGCAATCACCGCCGCCCAACGGCCAGCAGATCATGGCCGCGGTGAAGCGGGCGATCGACACCAACCGCATCGATATCTTTCTGCAGCCGCTGGTGACACTGCCGCAACGCAAGGTGCGCTTCTATGAGGCGGTCTCACGCATTCGCGACAACGATGATCAGCTGATTGCCGCCAAGGACTTCATCGCCGCCGCCGAAACCGCCGGCCTGATGGGCCAGATCGACCGCATGGTGCTGCTGCGCTGCATCCAGGTGCTGCGCCGGCTGATGGTGCGCAACAAGGACGTCGGCGTGTTCTGCAACATCTCGGCGGCCACGCTCGGCAGCCCCGAGGCGTTTGCCCAGTGCCTCGATTTCCTCGAAGCCAACCGCGCGCTGGCCCCCTCCTTCGTGCTTGAATTCAAACAGGCGGCGTTCCGCAATCTCGGGCCGGTGGAGAGCGAGAACCTCGCCGCCCTGGCGCAGCGCGGCTATCGCTTCTCGGTCGACCATGTCAGCGACCTGCGGATCGAACCGCGCGAACTGGCGGATCGCGGGGTCAGGTTCATCAAGGTGCCCGCTCATCTACTGCTCGACCAGAAACAGATGTCGGCATCCGACATCCACCCGGCCGATCTGTCCGACCTGCTGGGACGTTTTGGCATCGACCTTGTCGCGGAGCGGATCGAGGGCGAACGCGCCGTGGTCGACCTGTTGGATTACGACATCCGTTTTGGCCAGGGGTTCCTGTTCGCCCCGCCGCGGCCATTGCGCCCCGAAGGCATCGCGGCGACAAACGGCGCAACCGACACGGCTAAACCGGATCCGACGAAGTCCGATCCGGCCGGCGCTGACGACGCAAAGATCGAAACAGCCCGCATGACCGGCAAGGCTGCACTTGTCTCCCGATCCGGCCGTATCGCCGGACCGAACTGAGTATCATCCGATATGACATCTATCCGATTTGTCGACCATCTGAACGAACTCGCGCGCGACGTCGATATCGTGCTCAGTGATATCTGGGGCGTGATCCATGATGGCCTCGTCGCGTTTCCCGACGCCTGTGCTGCCTTGCAGACGTTTCGCGACCAGGGCGGCACCGTGGTCATGATCACCAATGCGCCGCGCCCCGCGGACTCCGTACAGCGGCAGCTACGCAAGCTCGGCGTCGCCGACACTACCTACGACGCCATTGTCTCCTCGGGGGATCTGACCCGGCATTTCGTCACCGGGCATCACGGCCAGTCCGTGTACAAGATCGGCCCGGAGCGCGACAATTCGATCTTCAGGGATATCGACGTCGTCTTCGCGCCGCTGGAGAAGGCGGATTACATCGTCTGCACCGGCCCGTTCGACGACGAAACCGAAACTCCCGACGATTACCGCGACATGCTGCAACAGGCGCTTGCGCGCAAGCTGCCGCTGATCTGCGCCAATCCGGACATCGTGGTCGAACGCGGCGACCGGTTGATCTATTGCGCTGGCGCAATCGCCGAACTCTATCGTTCGCTCGGCGGCGAGGTCATCTTCTACGGCAAGCCGCACCGGCCGATCTACGACCGCGCACTTGGCATTGCCCATGAGCTGCGCCGCAACACCACCGGCCGCGTGCTGGCGATCGGCGATTCCGTCCGCACCGACCTGACCGGCGCCAATGCCATGGGGATCAATTGCGTATTCCTGACCCGCGGCATCCATGCCGATGAGTTCAGGGGCCTCGATCGCCTCAATGACAAGGCGGTGCGCAAATTCTTCGGCGACACCAAGCCGCCGCTTGCGCTGATGCACGAGCTGCGCTGGTAACGTTCCACACCGGGAGCAGAAACCGAAACGGCCGGGACGAAGGCCCGGCCGCAAAATCAGTCAGAGACGAACCGGCGCGTTTTACGCGTTGGCGTGATCCGGGAAAACCGCCTCGATCTTGGTCTTCAAGGTGGCGGCGTTGAACGGCTTGACGATGTAGTTGTTCACGCCGGCCTTCTTGGCGGCGATGACGTTCTCGGTCTTCGATTCCGCCGTGATCATGATGAACGGGGTCATCGCCAGATTGGGATCGGCGCGGACTTCCTTGAGCAGGTCGTAGCCGGTCATCGGCTCCATGTTCCAGTCCGAGATCACCAGTCCATACTTCTTCCCGCGCATCTTGCCGAGCGCCGCCGAGCCGTCGCTGGCGTCGTCGATGTTCTCGAACCCGAGCTGTTTCAGCAGATTGCGGATGATGCGGATCATGGTGCTGTAGTCATCCACCACCAGAACCGGCATCGACAAATCCATGGCCATCGCAGTGTGCTCCCTGTCGCCGTCCTGGCGCATCCCCCCTTGATGCCGCGGCGAGATGGCCCGCCGGCTTGGCACCGCGACGTGACAGCCCTGCAAAAACGCATTGACCGCCCCACTCGCGCCTCAACACCTAACATCAGCCCTTAAACAGCACGTTAATCGGGCTGGCACGGGATGGGATTGCGCCGCACCCGGCGGCTTGACTTCCGGTGCGCGGAGGCTTCACCGTCGCCCCATCATGATGTCCAATTCGTCTCCGCACAGTGCGATGCCGACCGATTTTTCCGTTATTCGCGACAACACCCCGCGCGAGGCTATTCCCAGGGGCGCCGTGGTGGCCCTGGGCAACTTCGATGGCGTCCATCTGGGACACCGGGCGGTGATCTCGGCCGCGCTCGACATGGCCCGCGCCCGTGGCCGGCCGGCGCTGGCCGTGACCTTCGAGCCTCATCCGCGCAGTTTTTTCAGCCCCAACACACCGCAGTTCAAGCTCACCGAGTTGCCGGACAAGCTGCGGTTGCTGGCGACAACCGGCCTAGCGGGGGCGGTGGTGATGACCTTCGACGCCGCGCGCGCCCGCACCACGGCCATGGATTTCATTAACCACGATCTGATCGGGCGGCTCGGTATTTCCGGCATTTCGGTCGGCTTCGATTTTCATTTCGGCAAGGGGCGCACTGGTTCGCCGGCCCTGCTCGCAGCCGAAGCCCCGAAGCTCGGCATCGAGGTGCATATCCAGTCGCATATCGATGTCGAGGGACGGGCGGTATCGTCGACCGCCATCCGCAATGCGCTGGGACAGGGCCAGCTCGACGAGGCCAGCGCGCTGCTCGGCTATCCCTGGTTCATCTCGGGGGAGGTGATCCATGGCGAGAAGCGCGGGCGCGACCTCGGCTACCCCACCGCCAATATCCGGCTCGATCCGGCCTGCGGGCTGCGGCACGGCATCTACGCGGTCCGGATCGGACGCGGCACTGAGCGCTTCGACGGTGTGGCGAGCTTCGGCCGCCGCCCGACCTTCGACAACGGCGCCCCCCTGCTCGAGGTGTTCCTGTTTGATTTCAAGGGCGATCTCTACGGCACCCGGCTCGACATCGCCTTCATCGCCTTCCTGCGGGACGAGGTGAAGTTCGAGGGCATCGAACCGCTGATCCGGCAGATGGACGATGACAGCGCCCGGGCCCGCGCCGCGCTGGCGGCCGCGCCAGAAGCCTTCCCGCCTCTCGGAAATGTTCTTGATTAGCATACCCCGGAAAAGTGGATGCCGGTTTTCCGAAAGGGCATGCTCAATCAAAAGGATAAAGCGTGGTTGGATTTCAATCCAATCGCGCTTTGGTGCCGTTTCGGGCCTTTCCGATGCCCCGTCCGTTTGCTAATGAGCAGCCTATGACCGCGCGGCGCATCATCAGCAGCATTAGCGGCCCGGCTTCCGCCTGAGCGTCACGCTCGCGCGCAAGACCGGGATGGCCTCGTTACCCCCTGAAATTCCGCGCTGAATCGCTTTTTCGCGCCGTACCGCCGAGCCTTATTCATCATGACCGACAAGCCGACCAAGACCGATGCTCCCGCCGAGGGACATGACTATTCCAAGACGCTGTACCTGCCGCAGACGGAATTTCCGATGCGCGCCGGCCTACCGCAACGCGAGCCGGACATCCTCAAGCGCTGGACCGAAATCGACCTCTACAGCCAGTTGCGCAAGACTGCGAAGGGCCGTGCCAAGTTCGTGCTGCATGACGGGCCGCCCTATGCCAACGGCCACATCCATATCGGGCATGCGCTCAACAAGATCCTGAAGGACCTGGTGACCCGGAGCCAGCAGATGCTGGGCTTCGATTCCAACTACGTGCCGGGCTGGGATTGCCACGGCCTGCCGATCGAATGGAAGATCGAGGAAGAGAACTATCGCTCCAAGGGCAAGACCAAGCCGGATCTCAAGGACCCTGCCGCGATGATCGCGTTCCGGCGCGAGTGCCGTGCCTACGCCACGAACTGGCTCAATGTGCAGCGGGAAGAATTCAAGCGCCTCGGCGTGGTCGGCGATTGGGCGCATCCCTACACCACCATGAGCTTCCCGGCGGAAGCCCAGATCGCGCGCGAGATCATGAAGTTCGCCGCCAACGGCACCCTCTATCGCGGCTCCAAGCCGGTGATGTGGTCGGTGGTGGAAAAGACCGCGCTCGCCGAGGCTGAAGTCGAATACGAGGACCACACCTCGGACACGGTGTGGGTCAAGTTTCCAGTCGCGCAGGTCGAGCTGGCCTCCGGCAAGGATGCGACCTCGGCGGTCGTGCAGGCGGTAGCGGACGCCGCGGTGGTGATCTGGACCACCACGCCGTGGACGCTGCCAGGCAACCGGGCCATCAGCTTCTCGTCGAAGATCCCCTACGGACTCTATCGCGTCACCGACGCGCCCGCCGACAACTGGGCGAAGACGGGCGACCTGCTCATCCTTGCCGACACCCTGGCGGACGCTGTGTTCAAGCAGGCGCGTGTCACCAGCTTCGAGAAGGTGGGCGCGGTGCCGGCGAACGTGCTGGCTGCCATGGAATGCACACACCCGCTGGCCGGCCTTGATGGTGGTTATCAGTTCCGCGTGCCGCTGCTCGATGGCGATCATGTCTCCGACGACACCGGCACCGGCTTCGTGCACACCGCCCCCGGCCACGGTCGCGAGGACTTCGATATCTGGACCAGCAGTGCCCGCGCCCTCGAAGCGCGCGGCATCAGTTCGACGATCCCCTACACCGTGGACGAGAACGGCGCGCTGACCGAACAGGCGCCGCACTTCACCGGCAAGCGCGTGATCAATGACAAGGGCGAAAAGGGCGACGCCAACGAGGCGGTGATCAAGGCGCTGAGCGAACGCGGCATGCTGCTGGCGCGCTCACGGCTGAAGCACCAGTACCCGCACTCCTGGCGCTCCAAGAAGCCGGTGATCTTCCGCAATACGCCGCAATGGTTCATCGCCATGGACAAGCCGATCGCCGACAACGGCACGGCCAAGCCGGGCGACACCTTGCGCGCCCGCGCGTTGCACGCGATCTCTGTCACGCGCTGGGTGCCGCCGCAGGGACAGAACCGCATCAACGGCATGATCAGTGGCCGCCCGGACTGGGTGGTGTCGCGGCAGCGCGCCTGGGGCGTGCCGATCGCGGTGTTCGTGCGCGAGCTGGGCGACGGCTCGGTCGAAATCCTCAAGGACGAGGCCGTCAATTTGCGCATTGCGGAGGCCTTCATGCAGGAAGGTGCCGATGCCTGGTATGCCGAAGGTGCACGCGCGCGCTTCCTTGGACCGCGTGCCGGCGAGGACTGGCACAAGGTCGACGACATTCTCGACGTCTGGTTCGATTCTGGATCCACCCATGCCTTCGTGCTGGAGGACGCGCAGAACTTCCCAAGCCTCGCCGGCATCAGGCGCAAGATCGATGGCGGCCAGGACACCGTGATGTATCTGGAAGGCTCGGACCAGCATCGTGGCTGGTTCCACTCCTCGCTGCTGGAAAGCAGCGGCACCCGCGGCCGCGCGCCTTATGACGTTGTGCTGACCCACGGCTTCACCCTCGACGAGCAGGGTCGCAAGATGTCGAAGTCGCTCGGCAACACCGTCGAACCGCAAAAGGTGATGGCGCAATCGGGCGCCGACATCCTGCGGCTGTGGGTCGCGAGTTCCGACACCGCCGATGACCAGCGCATCGGCCCGGAAATCCTGAAGAACACCATCGAGACCTATCGCAAGCTGCGCAATTCGATCCGCTGGATGCTCGGCACGTTGCACCATTTCACACCAGTTGATGTCGTCGATGCCGACGCCATGCCTGAGCTCGAACGGCTGATGCTGCACCGCCTGGCCGAGCTCGACGCAGTCATGCGGCAGGCCTATGCCGACTTCGACTACAAGACCGTGGTTGCCAGCCTTTCGGCATTCATGAACACCGAACTGTCGGCATTCTATTTCGACGTGCGCAAGGACACGTTGTACTGCGATCCGCCATCATCGGGGGCCCGCAAGGCGGCACTGACTACCATCGACATGCTGTGCGACGCGATCCTGAAATGGCTGGCGCCGATCCTGTCGTTCACCTGCGAAGAAGCCTGGTGGATGTACGCCCCCGACGCCGAACCGTCGGTGCATCTGACCACGTTCCGCGACGATCTCGCCGGCTTCCGTGACGATGCGCTAGCGGCGAAGTGGGACACCATCCGCGAGGTCCGTCGCGTCATCACCGGCGCGCTGGAGCTGGAGCGCGCCGCCAAGCGGATCGGCTCGTCGCTGGAAGCTTCGCCACTGGTTTATGTGTCGGACAAAGCCGTGTTCGACATTCTGGCCGATGTCGATCTCGCCGAGATCAGCATCACCTCGAACGCGATGCTGACCAACGACCAACCGCCAGCAGAGGCGTTCCAGCTCGGCGACGTGCCCGGGGTTGCGGTTGTGATCGAGCGTGCCGTCGGCACCAAGTGCGCCCGCTCCTGGAAGATCCTGCCGACGGTCGGCAGCGATCCGGAATACCCCGACGTCTCGCCGCGCGACGCGCAGGCGCTGCGCGAACTGAAGGCGCTCGGCCATGCGCTCTGACCTCAGCGTGGTGGGCCGGCTGCCATGACGCCGTCGCTCCGCGCCGGCATCGTGGCGGCGCTCGCGGCCCTAGCGCTCGACCAGGCCGCCAAATCCTGGCTGCTGTACGGCTTCGACCTCGCGCGCCGCGGCGCGGTGGTGGTCACGCCATTTTTCGATCTTGTGCTGGCCTGGAATACCGGCGTCAGTTACGGCTGGTTCCAGAACGAGGGCCCATTGGGACAGGCCGTCCTGATCGGGGTGAAGATTGTCGCGGTGGTCGTCCTGGCAATCTGGATGGCCCGCTCCCAGGCGCGGATTGCGACCATCGGTCTCGGCCTGATCATCGGAGGGGCGATCGGTAATGCCATCGACCGCTTTGCCTACGGGGCCGTTGTGGATTTTGCCCTGTTACACGTCGAAATTAGGGGGAAAACCTACAATTGGTACGTCTTTAACCTCGCCGACGTGGCCATTGTTGCCGGCGTGGCAGGCCTCCTGTATGATTCCTTTTTCGGAAAACCCGCCGTAAAAGCGCCCTGATGCCGGCCGATACGGCATGTCTGGTCGCCCGCGTGGCCTGCGCAACTCCTTGAAGCAGGACCAGTTTTTGTGGCGTCTTGGAACCTGCGGCCTGTTGGCAGGCAGCCTCTTGGAACGATGTGATCGGGATTACAGCACGATGCGCAAGACCGAAGACGTTGGTCGGTATTTGGATTGGCGTTCGCCCATTTCGTCGACTGGAAAGCTGACGCGCGGCCTGCGCGTGGCCGCCTGTGTACTCGGGATCGGCCTCTGTCTCGCGACCAGCGCAGCACGCGCCGGCGATGACGATGATGAGGACGATACGCCGCTTGAGGACCGGATCATGAAGAACATCATGAGCGGGCTCGGCGGCACCAACATGGATAACAGGGGCATCGACTATCGCGAGCGCTCGCCGCTGGTGGTGCCGCGCTCGACCGATTTGCCGCCGCCCGAGAACGCAAAGACCGAAGCAAACCCGCCGAACTGGCCGAAAGACCCGACCGTCGCAGCCCGCAAGGCCGCTGCCGAAGCCAACAAGCAAGCGAAGCCGGATATGTTCCAGCTCAACAGGACGCTAACCCCGTCGGAGCTGGCGCCGAAGCGAACCAAGTCGGCGCGGTCGGCGGAGCCCCAGCAGCCCGGCAGCACCCCCGATGCCTACGGCGGCACCGGAAGCGGACCGATGCTGTCTCCCAATCAGCTCGGCTTCAGCAGCAGCATGATCCCGAGCTTCTTCAAGGGCAACTCGTCTGAGGCCGCCACCTTCAAGGGCGAGCCGACCCGCGACAACCTGACCCAGCCGCCGGTTGGCTATCAGACCCCCTCGCCGAACTATGCCTATGGCACTGGGCCGGGGAAACCGGTCGACCAGCAGACGCCTAATCCGCTCGATCCTAATTCCGGGGTCAAGAACAACAATTGAGTTCGGCGTGCACGGACAACGTGCACACGAATTATTGAGGCATTACCCGCGCGTTGCGGCTCGACAAATCCGCAGTCCTCCTCATGATCGGATGTGAGCGAGATCGGATCGGCCTGTCGCAGGATCGATCGCCGTGCGATCATACGCTCCGGATGATCGGTCGTCAGACCATTTGCGAGATTATATTGCGCATATCCCGATCGCATCGTCGGCGTCTTGTCCCGCGCACGCCGCGCTAGGCTGCGATCCACCAGCGAGAGCATGAACCTGTCCCATCGTTTTGCCGACCTCGTCCGCCCTGCAACGATGCTGATGGCGGCGACGCTGTCGCTCGGCCTCGCCGCATCCTCCGCCAACGCTCAAACCGCACCAGATGCTGGTCCACGGCAGGCCGCGCAGGACACTGCCGGCCAACGACCAGCGACATTCACCTTGTCCAACGGATTGCAGGTCGTTGTCATTCCGGACCACCGCACCCCCGTCGTGACGCAGATGATCTGGTATAAGGTTGGCTCCGCCGACGAGACGGCGGGCAAGTCGGGGCTTGCCCACTTCCTCGAACACCTGATGTTCAAGGGTACATCCAATCACCCTGCAGGTGAATTCTCGCAGACCGTGATCCGCATCGGCGGCAACGAGAACGCCTTCACCTCCACCGACTACACCGGTTATTTCCAGCGCGTGCCGCGCGACCAGCTTGCGAAGATGATGGACTTCGAAGCGGACCGCATGACGGGCCTGACGCTGAAGAACGAAGAGGTGCTGTCGGAACGCGACGTGGTGCTGGAAGAATACAACATGCGCGTCGCCAACAGCCCGGATGCCCGGCTGAGTGAACAGATCATGGCCGCGCTCTACCTCAATCATCCGTATGGCCGGCCGGTGATCGGCTGGCATCAGGAGATCGAGAAGCTTAATCGCGAGGACGCGTTGGCGTTTTACAAGCGTTTCTATGCGCCGAACAACGCGACCCTGGTGATCGCGGGAGACGTCACGGTTGAGGACATCCGTCCGATGGTCGAAAAGACTTTCGGTCCGATCGCGCCACAGCCCGAGATCCCGGCAAAGCGCATTCGACCGCAGGAGCCCGAGCCTGCGGGACCGCGCACCGTGACGTTGGCCGATCCGCGTGTCGAGCAGCCCTCCGTGCGCCGCTATTATCTGGTGCCGTCTGCGACTGCTGCAGGTGACGACAGCGTTGCGCTTGACGTGCTCGCCCAGGTGCTGGGCAGCGGCAGCAACTCCCTGCTCTATCGTGCACTGGTGGTAGACAAGCCGCTCGCAGTCTCGGCCGCGGCCTGGTACCAGGGCACGGCAATTGACGCCACTCAGTTCGCTATCGCCGCTTCGCCGAAACCCGGCGTCGAGTTCGCACAGATCGAACAGACCATCGACGCCGTCCTCGCCGAAGTCGCGCAGAACGGCGTCTCCAGTGACATGCTCGAGCGCGCCAAGACGGGGCTGATCGCAGAAGCCGTCTATGCCCAGGACAGCCAGAGCACGCTGGCGCGCTGGTACGGCGCGGCCCTCACGGTGGGTCTGTCGCTCGACGACGTCATGAACTGGCCGCGGCGGATTCGCGCCGTCACCGCCAACCAGGTGCGCGATGCTGCGCGAACCTGGCTCGACAAGAAACGGTCCGTCACTGGCTATCTGATCAAGGAAGCGCCGCGGCGCGAGGAGAAGCGCTCGTGAGGCTCAGCCGTCATCAATTCATCCGTGCAACGCTAGCACTCGCGTCCGCGCTTGTCGTGCTGCCGCTCGGCCTGTCCGCGGCGAACGCGGCCACCAAGATCCAGCGCGTGGTATCGCCCGGTGGCATTGAAGCCTGGCTGGTGCAGGATGCCACCGTCCCGCTGGTGGCGATGGAATACGCCTTCGGCGGTGGCGCCGCACAGGACCCGGCGGACAAGCCGGGCGTCAGCAACATGATGGCCGAATTACTTGACGAGGGCGCCGGCGACCTGGATTCCAGCGCGTTCCACGACCGGCTCGAACGCCGCGCTATCCAGATGACGTTCCAGACCTCGCGCGATTATCTTCGCGGCGCGCTGCGGATGCTCAAGGACGATCGCGACGAGGCGTTCGACCTGTTGCGCTTGGCCCTGACGGAGCCCCGTTTCGATACCGAACCGGTGGAGCGGATTCGCGCGCAGATGGCGTCTGCCTTGCGCCGCGAGAGCACGACACCGTCATCGCTCGGAAACCGCGCGTTCTGGCGACTGGCGTTTCCTGATCACCCTTACGGCAAACCGACCAACGGCACCCTCGAAAGCCTGCCGACGATTCAAGCCGGCGATCTCAACGACTACAGGCGTCGCGTGCTGGCGAAAGACACCCTGAAGATCGCTGTGGTCGGCGACATCGATGCAGCGGCCCTGGGCAAGCTGCTCGATCTCGCCTTCGGCAAGCTGCCGGCTAAGGCTCAATTGACCCCCGTTCCGGACGTCGCGGTTGCCGCCCCGCCGCAGCGCGTGTTCGTGCCGCTCGACGTGCCGCAGACGGCCATCATGTTCGGCGGCCCAGGACTGAAACGCGACGATCCCGATTTCATGACCGCCTATGTGCTGAACCATATTCTGGGCGGTGGCGCGCTGTCCTCACGGCTCTACCGGGAAGTGCGCGAAAAGCGGGGGCTGGCTTATTCGGTCTATGAATCCCTGATCTGGATGAATCGCTCGGCATTGTTCGCGGGAGCGACCGCGACCCGCGCCGACCGTGCCAGCGAAACCGCCGACACCGTGACCAGCGAAATCCGCCGGATGGCGGAAGAAGGTCCGACCCAGACGGAACTCGACGAGGCGAAATCCTATCTCAAGGGCTCACAGATGCTTGCACTCGACACCTCGTCGAAGATCGCGGGCGCGCTGGTGCAGTACCAGATCGACAATCTCGGCATCGACTATATCGAGAAGCGCAATGCACTGGTCGATGCGGTCACGCTGGCGGACGCCAAGCGCGTCGCCAAGCGGCTGTGGGGCCAGGGATTGCTGACCGTGGTGGTCGGACGCGCCAAGGAAGCATCCGTTCAACCGGTGCAGACGCCGACGCCGCCTCCGACAGGCAAAAATTGAGCCGATAAGGCTCGCAAACACGGTATGTTGCCGGGATCACGATTCCCGTGCTGGGGATCGTTCACTCCGGTTTGGCCATGCTGCGGATTACTCACGCGATCTCAATTGACGAAAACGACATCGAGATCAGCTTCGTCCGCGCCTCCGGCCCGGGCGGGCAGAATGTCAACAAGCTCTCCACTGCCGCACAGTTGCGTTTTGACGCGAGGCGCGCCGCGCTGCCGCCCGATGTCGGGGCGAGGCTGGAGCGGCTGGCCGGGCAGCGCATGACCAAGGATGGCGTCATCGTCATCCATGCCCAGCGTTATCGCACCCAGGAGCGCAACCGCGAGGACGCGATCGAGCGGTTGGTCGATCTGCTGCGCGATGCCGCCGTGCGCCCTACGCCCCGCCGCGCCACCAAGCCGACCTTCGGCTCCAAGCAGCGCCGGCTTGAGGGCAAGAAGAAGCGCGGCAACGTCAAGGCCATGCGCGGCGGGCGGTTCGACGATTAAGGCGTTGCGTCCAGCGGAGCAGATACCGGCTCGCGTCAAAACCAAGAGCTAGAGTGCCGCGCTCGCGGCAATACAGCGTCGGGCATGATCGGCAAACGCCTGCACCGCCGGCTTCGGGTTCGCCGCCTGATAAAGATTGATCCGGAACGCCGGCAGCCTCGGCAGATGTCGGCTCGTGCCGAGGATTTCGAGGCTGTCCGGCACCGAATGACTAAGCAGCGGCGCGATGGCGAGATCCGCCTCCAACGTCGCCCGCACCGGCTCCATGTTGCTGACCTCGCACACTGCCAGCCACTCCCGGCGCGCCTTGCGCAGTGCCGCGATCGCGATGGGACGAAACACGCAGGCGTCCGCCCCGATCGACAGCGGCAACGGATCCTTTCGATGCGCTTCGCCGCCGCGGGCACCAACCCACACCAGCCGGTCGTTGCGCAGGGTCTCACCGCCCTTGCCGCAGCCGAGCTCGGTGGTCAGCGCCAGATCGATGTTCCCCGCCCTGAGCTCGGAGAGCAGCACCACCGAATCCTGGCAGACCAGCGTCACTCGGATGGCCGGAAACGCCTTGCTGAAACGGCGCAGGATCGGCGGCGTGTAACTGCCGATGATGTCGTACGGCGCACCGAACCGCACTTCGCCCTGAAATACCGGCTGCCGCAGCGAGGCCCAGAGCTGATCGTTGGCGGCGACGTATTGCGTCGCCGCTGCCATCACGCCACGCCCGTCCGGCGAGAGGATCAAGCGACGGCCGGAGCGCACGAACAAGGCGTGGCCCGACAACTGCTCCAAGCGTTTGATCTGCTGGCTGATGGCGCCTTGCGAGAGATTCATCAGGTCCGCAGCCTTGGTCACGCCGCCGGTCTCCACCACGGCGAGAAAGGCGCGAATGATGGTGACGTCGATATCCCGGTGCATGGCATCGGCCCATTTCTATTAGAAAATCTAATATAACTGTTTAAATACATTAGATATCATAAATCTCTGGTGTGGCCTAGGGTTCGCAGGTCAACATCGGAATCACACCATGACTGCACTCACAGGCGTCTTCGCGCCGCTGGTCACGCCGTTCAGGGATGACCGGGTCGATATTGCGAGCTATCGCCGCCTGATCGACCATTTCCTCACAGCCGGCGTCTCCGGCTTCGTGCCGCTGGGCACCACCGGCGAGGCGCCCGCCCTCGACGACGACGAGATCGATGCGATCGTGGAGGCAACGGTCAGCACAGTGGCAGGCCGGGTGCCTGTCTTCGTGGGCATCGGCGGTAACGCCACCCACAAGGTGATCAGGGCGATCAAGCGGCTCGCGCGCTACGATTTCCCGGGCATCCTGTCGGTCTGCCCGTACTACAACCGCCCGACGCAGGATGGGCTGCGACAGCACTTCACGGCCATCGCGGAAGCCACCGATCGCCAGATCCTGATCTACAACATTCCCTACCGCACATCGGTCAATCTCGCCAACGACACCCTGCTGCGCCTGGCGGAACTGCCCAACATCGTCGGCGTGAAGGACTCCTCCGGCAACATGGCCCAGTCGCTGGAGTTGCTCGCCAACCGCCCGAAGGACTTTTCCGTGCTCACCGGCGAAGACGAACTGTTCTTGTCCAACCTCAGCCATGGAGGAGACGGAGGCATCCTCGCCTCCTGTCATCTTGCCACCGCTGCCTTTGTGGACGTGTTCCGCCTGCACACCGCCAACGACCATCGCGGTGCGCGGGCGCGATGGACGCCGCTCATGCGCATGATTCCGGCACTCTTCCGGGAGACCAATCCGATCCCACTCAAGTACTGCCTGTGGCGCCAGGGCCTCATCGCATCCCCCGAATGCCGCCTGCCGCTGACCGCAGTGTCGCTGGGATTGGCGGGGGAACTCGACCGGTTGCTGGAACAGCTGCCCTCGCCGCTCCAGCACGTGGCCGCAGCCTGAACTGAGGCACGGGGATAAGCGTCGAATAGCCCTCCCGCCGAGGGTCCGGAATCCCTAGATTACCGGACCCTTTGCGAATCGACCTTAATCCGCCCATGCCCGTCCGCCAGCTACCAGAAACCATCGTCAACCGCATCGCCGCCGGCGAAGTCGTTGAACGGCCGGCCAGTGCGGTCAAGGAGCTGGTGGAGAACGCCATCGACGCCGGCGCCAGCCGGATCGACATTTTCACCGAAGGCGGCGGCCGGCGGCGGATCACCATCACCGACGACGGTTATGGCATGACGCGGGACGACCTGGCGCTTGCGGTCGATCGCCACGCCACCTCCAAGCTCGACGACGAGGACCTGCTGCGCATCCGCACCCTGGGGTTCCGCGGCGAGGCGCTGCCCTCCATCGGCGCAGTGGCACGGCTCGCCATCACCACCCGCCACGCCAGCGAGCCGCACGCCTGGGAGCTCCACGTCGAGGGTGGCGCGAAGTCGGGCATTGCGCCCGCGGCACTGACGCAGGGCACCCGCGTCGATGTCAGCGATCTCTTCTTCGCAACCCCTGCCCGGCTGAAATTCCTCAAAACCGACCGCACCGAGGCGGAAGCGATCCGCGAGATCGTGCGCCGCCTCGGCATGGCCCGCCCCGATGTCGCCTTCACCCTCGCCGGCGAGGAGCGTGCGCCGGTGACCTGGGCGGCGGCGCTGCCGGGCGCACCGGGCCGCTTGACCCGTCTCGGCGATATCCTGGGCGCGGATTTTCGCGCCAGCGCCATCGAGGTTCGTTCCGAGCGTGAAGGCACCACCGTCGAGGGCTATGCGGCGGCCCCCTCGCTGACCCGGGCCAATGCACTGGGCCAGTATCTGTTCGTCAATGGGCGTCCGGTGCGCGACAAGTTGATTCTCGGTGCCGTGCGTGCCGCCTATGCCGACTATCTACCACGTGACCGTCACCCGGTGGGGGCGCTGTTCGTCACCCTCGACCCGCAAGAGGTCGATGCCAACGTCCATCCCGCCAAGACCGAAGTGCGCTTCCGCAACGCCGGCCTGGTTCGCGCCCTGATCATTCATGCGCTCAAGGAGGGTTTGGCGCGCGAAGGCCGGCGCACCGCCGCCAACGGCGGCGACGCCGCGGTGATGGCCTTCCGGCCCGGCGTGAACCGTCCCCTGAACTGGGACTGGCAGCGTTCGCCGTTTTCTCCCGCAACACCCACCACGTCATTCGAGGGCGCGACGGACACCGCCTTTGCCGAGCCCACGCAAGCGCATTTCCAGCCAGATTTCCCGCCGCGTTTTGACGTGGGCGCGCCGGCCGCCGATGTGCGGGCCGCCGCACCGCCAGCCGCCGACCTGCTCGATCGGCCGCTCGGTGCGGCCCGCACACAGATCCACGAAACCTATATCGTCTCGCAAACCCGCGACGGCCTCGTGGTGATCGACCAGCACGCCGCGCACGAGCGCATCGTTTATGAAAAGCTGAAGGCGTCGCTGGCGCGCAACGGCGTACAGCGGCAGATCCTGCTGATCCCGGAGATCGTCGAACTGGACGAAGCCACCGTGGAGAAGCTGCTGGCCCGCGCCGACGAACTGGAGACGTTCGGCCTGGCCATCGAATCCTTCGGACCCGGCGCGGTCGCCGTGCGCGAAACGCCGTCGCTGCTCGGCAAGACGGACGCCGCCTCGCTGCTGCGTGATCTCGCCGACCATATGGCGGAGTGGGACGAGGCGTTGCCGCTGGAGCGCCGGCTGATGCATGTCGCCGCGACCATGGCCTGCCATGGTTCGGTGCGAGCAGGGCGCGTGCTGTCGGTGGCCGAGATGAACGCGCTGCTCCGCGAGATGGAAGTCACGCCGCACTCCGGCCAGTGCAACCATGGCCGTCCGACCTATGTGGAACTGAAGCTCGGCGACATCGAAAAACTGTTTGGGCGGCGCTGAGCGCCTGCGGCATTTCCCGACCATCGGATCGCGACCCGCAATTCCCACACGCCTTCATTGCACGCGAGGCAATGGCAAGAATTTGGACTGTCATCGGCGCACGCAGCGGCCGATCGTTACCCGATTGCCGCAGGGCATTCCAATGATGGATTGGACGCAGCGCTGCGCTCGGATGATTTCATTTGCGCGGATCATGCTCTAACATCCCCGGACGATTGGCCCGTATTTTCGACGGACAAACCGTCGTTCATTTTTGCGGAAACCGCACAACCGCGAGCGGCAACCAAGCCGCCGGATCAAGGAGAGGATTTTCATGAGGATCAGGTCGCTGGCAGGGCTTGCTGGCCTTGCCGCCATCGCATGCATCGCGGCCTCCGCCGCCGAGGCGCGGATCACCAAACTCACCATCACGCGGGTCGAATCTCCCACCTTCGAGGGCCGCAGCTTCGGCAGTGTCGGCACCTATGACAAGCTGGTGGGACGCGCGACGGGCGAAGTCGACCCCAAAGATCCCCGCAATGCGATCATCACCGACATTGCGCTCGCGCCGCGCAATGCGCGCGGCATGGTCGAATACGAAACCGACGTTTTGATGCTGCGGCCGACCGATCGCCGCAAAAGCAACCATAGACTCTGGTACGAACTCACCAACCGCGGCCGTGTTCTGTCGTTCGCGCAATTCAACGATGCGGATGAGACCAACACCCCGACATCAGCAGCTGATGCGGGCAACGGCTTTCTGATGCGGCAAGGCTACAACATCCTGATCAGCGGCTGGGACATCAGTGCACCCGCTGGCGGTGGCAGCTTCACCATGAAGGCGCCGGTTGTCGCAAACTCCGACGGCGCGCCGCTGACCGGCCCTTCGATGGAAGAATTCGTCGTCGAAGATGGCAAGACTCTCACGGGGGCGCTCACCTATCCTGCCGCATCGCTCGACAAGGCGAAAGCCACCCTCACTGTACGCGTCCGCTACGACGACACGCCGACGGTGATTCCGACCGACCAGTGGGACTATGCCAACGAAGCCGGCACGGCGATCAGACTCGCCGAAGAAGCCACGCCGTTCCGGCAGGGCACACTCTATGAGTTCACCTATGTGGCGAAGAATCCGGTGGTGGCCGGCCTCGGCTTCGCGGCGGTGCGCGATCTCGCGAGTTTCGCACGACGTGCCGAGAAGGACGATGCCGGCGTCGCCAATCCGTTCGCCGGCGACGTGCAGCAGGTCTATACGGCCTGCGTCTCGCAGCCCTGCCGCACCATGCACGATTTCCTGTGGCTCGGCTTCAATGCGGACGACAATGGCGGCAAGGCGGTGGACGGCATCGTCAACTGGGTTGGTGGCGCGACCGGCATCTTCATGAATCATCGATTCGCGCAGCCGTTCCGCACCCACCGCCAGCATATCGGCCGCCACTATCCGGAATTCCAGGTGCCGTTCACCAATCAGATCGTGACCGATCCGGTGACGGGAAAAACCGACGGACGGCTGCGCCGCTGCCTCGAAAACAACACCTGCCCCAGGATTTTCGAGGTCAATTCGGAGAACGAATACTGGTCGAAGAACATGGCCATGCTGCATGTCGACACCACGACCAAGGATATCGGCGAACCGGCGAACGTCCGTGCGTACCTTGTGGCCAGCACACCGCACGGCGGTGGCGTCCCCAACACCGGCAAAGGCTATTGCCAGCAGGCGCGCAATCCCCTGGTCGGCAACCCGGTGCTGCGCGCGCTACTGGTGGCGATGGATGAATGGGTCACGAGCGACACCGAGCCGCCCGCAAGCCAGTTGCCGCGGAGCGCCGACGGCACGCTGGTGACCTCCGAGCAGGGCAAGGTCGGTTATCCCGCGATTCCGGGCGTCACCTACAACGGCCGCATGCACACCGGCGACCTCTGGGACTTCGGTCCTGATTTCGACAAGGGAATTCTCTCGACGCTGCCACCGCGGCTGGTCGGCACGCCCTATCCCGCGCTGGTGCCAAAGACCGATGGCGACGGCAACGACGTCGCCGGCATCCGCCTGCCCGATGTCGCCGTGCCGATCGCGACCTACAATGGCTGGGGCCTCCGCGCGTCCGGCGACGGCTGCGATCATTTCGGCCAAATCATCCCGTTTGCCAAAACCAAGGCAGAACGGCTCGCGGCCAACGATCCACGACTGTCGATCGAGGAGCGCTACGCCAGCAACATGGACTACGCGAAGGCCGTCACCAACGCCGCAACGGCGCTGAAAACACAGCGACTGCTGCTCGACGAGGACGTGCAGCGTTATGTCGTGAAGGCCGGCGAAAGCGGGATCGGGAAATAGCTGCTCGATCTCGTAGCCCGCATGAGCGGAGCGACATGCGGGACAAGCGCAAATCCCGAATATCGCTTTCGCTCATCCGGGCTGCAGAGCGCGCATGATGACGAACTCGGTGTCGTCATACGCGCGGCGCTCCAATTCCTCAAACCCGCTGGGCACAACGAAGGCCGCGGCCTTCCCTTCCTCCACGATCACCAAGGCATCCGGTACAAGCCATTTCCCGTCGCGCAGCGCCACCACAGCCTTCTCCGCCAGCCCCATATTGTAGGGCGGATCGAGGAACGCCAACGCAAATGGCTCCATCGGATGGACCGGGCCCGGACTCGTGGCATCGCGGCGGTACACCTTGCTGACACCGCCGAGCCCCAGCGCCTCGATGTTCTGCCGCAACAACGCCCGCGCTTCCGCACCGTTGTCGACGAACAGCACAAAGCTTGCGCCACGCGAGATCGCTTCGATACCAAGCGCGCCGGTGCCGGCAAACAGATCGAGCACACGGGCGCCCTCGATCGGATCGCCATAGGCATGGGCCAGGATGTTGAACAGCGACTCGCGCAGCCGGTCCGCAGTGGGACGGATCTCGCGTGATGACGGCGACGCGATATTGCGTCCCCGCAATCGTCCGCCGACCACACGCATGAGTTAGTCTTCCCGCGGCTTGATATCGCGCTTGCCGTGATAGCCGCGCTTGGGACGGCTATAGGGCTTCTCGCCGCCATCGCGCTCGCCCGAACGTTCGACCAGCACGCGGCGACCCTTGCGGTCCGCCACCGATGCCGCCCTGACCGGCCGCTTCGGCTTTTCATACAACGGTTCGCGGCCCTCGATCTGGTCGGGCTTCGACGGAGATCCGAAGTCCGCACCGGAGAGCGTGACGATCTTTTCGCCGAGCTGCTCGCGCAGCACCCGGGTCTTGATCTCATCGACCTCGCCTTCGCCGAGTTCGGCCAGTTGGAACGGACCGTAGGAGACACGGATTAGGCGGTTCACTTCCAGACCGAGATGCGCCAGCACATTGCGCACTTCGCGGTTCTTGCCTTCGCGGATCGCGAACACGATCCAGACGTTGGCGCCCTGATCGTGCTCGAGTTGAGCGTCGATCGAGCCGTACTTCACACCCTCGACTTCGACACCCTTGCGCAACTCATCGAGTTGCCCCTGGGTGACGGTGCCGTGGGCACGGACGCGATAACGCCGCAGCCAGCCGGTGTCCGGCAGCTCCAGCGCGCGCGCCAGGCCGCCGTCATTGGTCAGCAGCAGCAGTCCTTCGGTGTTGAARTCCAGCCGSCCRATGCTGATCAGCCGCGGCAGGTGATCCGGCAGATTATCGAACACGGTGGGACGACCTTCCGGGTCGTCATGGGTGGTCATCAGCCCACGCGGCTTGTGGTAGAGAAATAGCCGCGTGCGCTCGCGCTCCGGCAACGGCTGGCCGTCCACGGTGATGACATCGCGTTCGGTGACGTCGAGCGCGGGCGAGGTCAGCACGCGGCCGTTGACGGCGACGCGGCCCTGCATGATCCACTCTTCGGCATCCCGGCGCGAACACAGACCCGCGCGCGCCAATCGTTTGGCAATGCGCTCGGCGCCTTTTTTCGGAGCGGGAGCGGCGGCAGGCTTGCTGCGACGGTCCGTCTCCGGCCTGCGCTCGCGATAGGCCCCGCGACCGCCGAATGCCGGGCGCTTGACGAAAATCTTGGAATCGTCGGGCGCGCCGCGCGGCCTCTCGTCACGCGTCTCGCTGCGCGGATGCTCCTGCCAGGCATTACGGTCGCCACGCGGACGTTCGAAGCGTGGCCGGTCGCCGGATGCACGATCCTCACGCGGCCGATCGAACTTTGGACGGTCAGATCCAGCGCGGTCAGATCGGGGACGATCGAATTTCGGGCGGTCGCCGGCGGGTCGATCGTCGCGGGGCCGGCTGAACTTGCGCGGACCACGATCATCGGAACCGGCACGCTCCGGACGATCGCCGGGCGGCCGCGAAAATCGCGGGCGCTCGTCGCCGTCGCGCGCCGGCGCACCGCGGCGCTGCCAGGGCTTGTCGCCGCCGCGATCGCTGCCGGTAAAATCCTCACGCGGCTTGCGCGGCCCGCGTGAAAATGGCCGATCGCCGTCCTGGCGGAATCCTTCGCCTCTGCCCCCCGGCTTTGCACCGAACGGCCGCTTCTCGCCGAAGGGGCTTTTGTCGCCAAATTTCTTCTCTGCAAACCGGCCGGCCGGGCGGGCGTCGCTGCGTTCGCCACGCGGCGCACGGTCGTCGCGGTTGCGCGGTGTGAACGGACGATCGCCGCCACGATCCTCCCGCGGCTTGAAGCGCGGCCGATCCTCGCCGCCGCGGTCCGGGCGTGGCGTGAATTCCTTGCGCGGCCCGCGGTCCGGGCGATCGTCACGGCTGCGCGCCGGGCGATCGTCGCGATTGAAGCGTGGCTTGGGACGATCGCCGTCATCGCGGAAGCGCGCGCCGCCCGCGCCCGCCTTGGCCGCAAACGGCCGATCGGAGCGCGGACGATCCGATGCCGGCCGCGGAGAATAAGGCCGCTTCACGCCAGGCTTGCGATCGCCGAACGGCTTGTCGCCGAAGGACTTCTTGTCGCCATACGATTTCTTTTCACCAAAAGGCTTTTTGGCACCGAACGATTTGCCGCCGCTGCGCGCCGGACGTTCATCTCGCGAGCGCTCGCCCCCGCCATCGCGGCCCCTGCCGAATCCCTTTCCGGCATGGCGGCCGGCGCCGCGGGTGCCGCGCGGCGTGGCGTTGTTTTTATCTTTGTCGCGGGGCATGACGTCTCTCGCTGTAAATGGTGCCGCTCGCCGGAGATTGACTCAACGCAGTTGAATCAGGCTCTCGCGATTGTYGTTCTGAGGATGATCTTTAGCGCGTATTCCGCAAAAGTGGATACCGGTTTTGCGCWGGGAATACGCGCAAGTCTTTGAAGTAAAGCATCTTCTTGGGGCGAACCAGGGTCCGCTTCGCTGGAGGATGCTGAAACCGGTGTCTACTTCTCCGAACCATGCTCTAACAGAGTTATTGCTGCGAGACGAGCTATGACTGCACAATCTTTCATGGATTTGGCCCTGAAACAGGCCGAAATCGCCGGAAATGCCGGCGAAGTGCCGATCGGCTGCGTCATCGTCCGCAATGGCGAGGTCATCGCACGGGCCGGAAACCGCACCTTGACCGACCGAGATCCGGCAGCCCATGCGGAAATCCTCGCGATCCGGCAAGCCGCCACCGCGCTTGGCAGCGAGCGGCTGGTGGACTGCGACCTCTACGTGACCCTGGAGCCATGCACCATGTGCGCCGGCGCGATCTCCTTTGCCCGGATCCGGCGGCTGTATTACGGCGCCGCCGACCCAAAGGGGGGCGCCGTGGACTCCGGCGTGCGGTTTTTCGCCTCACCGACCTGCCACCATGCGCCGGAGGTGTATTCGGCGGTCGGGGAAACCGAGGCCGCAGCCCTGTTGCGCGACTTCTTCAAGGCGCGACGATAACTCAAAGCTTCAGTTTCATGCCCTCGTGCGAGGCGACGAAGCCGAGCCGGCGATAGAAGCGATGCGCGTCGCGGCGGTCTTTGTTGGTGGTCAGTTGCAGCTGCCAGCAGCCCTTGGCGCGCGCCATCCTGACCGCCTCCGCCATCATCTGTTCGCCGATCTTGCGGCCACGATAGCGGCGGTCGACCCGCACGCTTTCGACCTGTGCGCGCCAGCCGCCTTTCATCAGCAGCCCCGGCAGGAAGGTCAGTTGAAAGCAGCCGATGATCTCGCCATCCTGCTCCCAGACATAGGTCGCATCGTTCGGATTGGAATCAATCGCATCAAAGGCCGCGAGATATGGCGTCATGTCGCTGTTGGGATCGTCGCGCTGGTCGCTGATCTGGTCTTCGGCAAGCAGTTGCAGCAGCCGGGGAACGTCGTCTCGTTTTGCTTTACGCAAAGCCATCGTCTACTCCGAAAAGAACTTCAGCAACGCCGCGGCCGTCGCATCCGGATTTTCCTCGGGCAGGAAGTGTCCGGCATCGATCGCCGCCCCGGAGACATTGGTCGCCCATTTGCGCCAGCCGTCGAGCGGTGAGCCGGCTGCCGCGGCGAAACCCACACCACCCCACAACGCCAATAGCGGCGCGGTGATCTTCTTGCCCGCGTCGAGATCGGCCTTGTCATGGTCGAGGTCGGCATAGGCGCCGGCGCGGTAATCCTCGCAGGCGGCGTGGATCCGCAGTGGATCGCGCAGCGCCGTGAGGTAATGCGCGACCGCGCGTGGATCGAATGGGTTCGGCGCATCCTTCTTCGCCCAGGATTGGAAGGTGCGGCCGAAATAATCATCCGGATTGGACTGGATGAGATTCTCCGGCACCGGATGCGGCTGCGCCAGCATCAGCCAGTGATAGGCGCGCAAACCAAAGGCGCGATCCATCTTCGCCCAGTAATCGTAGGTCGGTTGAATATCCAGGGTGGCGACTTTCGACAATCGCCCGGGATGATCCAGCGCCAAACGATAGGTGACTCGGCCGCCGCGGTCGTGCCCAGCCAGCATGAACTGCGCGTGTCCCAGCTTGTCCATCACCTCGATCATCGCCTGCGCCATGGCGCGCTTGGTGAAGGGCGTGTGGTCAGCATCGGTCTTCGGCACGTCGGACCAGCCGTAACCCGGCAGATCGGCAATGATCAGCTTGAATTTGTTTGCGAGCTGCGGCGCCACCTTGTGCCACATCACGTGGGTCTGCGGGTAACCGTGCAGCAGCAGCAGCGGCGGACCGCTGCCGCCGACGCGGGCGAAGATGCGGCCGCGGCTGGTGGTGATCCATTCGGAGGCATAGCCGGGAAAAAGATCGGCAAGATCGGACATGACGCGGCTCTCACATCATCAGGCGCCGTCAGGTTCCGCACGGCGCGCGCGGCACCGATGGTTCAAGCACCAGCCATCGCGGCTGACAACACGCACGATCGCATATGCGATCCTCGCCTCAGGAGTCCGCCTCTCGTGCCACCGCCTGCCAGCCGATGTCGCGACGGCAGAAGCCTTCCGGCCAGCGGACGAGATCGACGGCCTGATAGGCGCGTGCCTGTGCCTCGCGCACCGTCTTGCCGCGTGCCGTGACATTGAGCACGCGGCCACCATTGGACAGAATTTTGTCACCATCGGCCTTGGTGCCGGCATGGAAGATCTCGACGCCGTCAACATTCGACGCGACATCGAGGCCTTCGATCCGCGTGCCCTTGGCGTAATCGCCGGGATAACCGTTGGCGGCCATCACCACCGTCAGCGCCGCGTCGGGATACCAGCGCAGATCGAAATGCTTCAATTGACCGTCGCAGGCCGCCAGCAGCGCCGGCACCAGATCCGACATCAGGCGCAGCATCAGCACCTGGGTTTCCGGATCGCCGAAACGGACATTGTACTCGATCAGCTTCGGCCCGGTGTCCGTGATCATCAGGCCAGCGAACAGCACGCCCTTGAAGGGCATGCCCTTCGCCTTCATCGCCTTCAGCGTCGGCTGGATGATTTCGTCCATGGTGCGCTGGCACATCGCCTCGGTCATCACCGCGGCCGGCGAGTAGGCACCCATGCCGCCGGTGTTCGGCCCCTTGTCGCCGTCGAAGGCGCGCTTGTGGTCCTGTGCCGCCGCCAGCGGAAGCGCATTATCGCCATCGCACAATACAAAGAACGAGGCTTCCTCGCCGGTGAGAAACTCTTCGACCACGGCTTCCGCGCCGGCCGCGCCGAAGCCGCCGCCAAGCATCATGTCGATGGCGTCTTCCGCCTCCGCAATGGTCATCGCCACCACGACGCCCTTGCCGGCGGCGAGCCCATCCGCCTTGACCACGATCGGCGCACCCATCTGCCGGATATAGGCCTTGGCCTTGGCGGCATCGCTGAAGCGCTGGTAGGCGGCAGTTGGAATATTGTTGGCCTGGCAGAGGTCCTTGGTGAAGCCCTTCGAGCTCTCGAGCTGGGAGGCGGCCTTGCTCGGACCGAACGCCTTGAAACCGGCGGCGGCGAGGTCATCGACGATGCCGGCGGCGAGCGGCGCCTCCGGGCCGACCATCACGAAATCCACCTTGTTCGCCTTGCAGAAATCGATCACCGCCTGATGGTTGGCGATATCGAGCGCGACGCATTCGGCCTCCTGCGCTATGCCGGCATTGCCGGGCGCGCACCAGAGCCTGGTCAGCAGTGGCGAACCGGCGATTTTCCACGCCAGCGCGTGCTCGCGCCCGCCGGAACCGAGAAGAAGGATGTTCATGGTGGTCTCCTGACCTCGCTCGGTTAACGGGTCGGGACGGCTGAGACAAGAGGCGGATGGGGCTCTATCCGGCGCCCTCGATGATCTGCCGCAGCAGCGCCACGTGGCGGGCGAATGCCCCCCGGCCAGCCGGGGTCGCGGTCACCCGGGTCTGCGGCTTTTTCCCGACAAACGATTTATCGACAGCCACATAGGCCGCTTTGGCCAGGGTTTCGATGTGGGCGCCGAGGTTGCCGTCGGTGGCGCCGGTTAGTGACTTCAATCGGGTGAACTCCAGCCCCTCGCCGGCCGGCAGGGCGTTCAGCGCCGCCATGATTCGAAGCCGCAGCGGCTGATGGATGACGTCGTCGAGCTCTGCCATTCGTCAGCTCCGGCGCATCCAGAGGCCGCCCAGCACGAGGCCGCCGCCATTGACCACCGCCATCCACAACTCGAACCAGGGACCGACGAAGAAATAGCCGACAAGCGTCAGCGCGGTGATGCCAAGGCCGATCGCCACGAACGCGAACCCGACCCATAAGCCGACAATACTGTAGGCCAGCATGAAATAGATCGGCCAGAACGCGCCGAGCTGACGCGGCGTGAAGTGCACGAGCCCGCTCGTCCACAGGAAGCCGAAGGCGAAGAACAACACGAAGGCGACAAACATCCTGGCATCGACGGTGCGGACGCCGGCGCGCGCATAACCGATGGCGCTGATCGCGACCGAGCCGGCGATTCCCGCGACGTCCACCACGATCCAGGCATAACCCGCATGGCGCGGCCAGAGATAGGACGCGACATAACCGGCGAAGGTCAGCGCGCCCCACAGGATCAGCAGCAGGCTGGCAAGCCGATAAACCCGCGACTGGCGAACCCGGCGAACGACGTCGTCGATGTCGGACAGCGCCGCCGCCGCATCCTTCGGATCGATGGTCATCACGAGCTCGCATCGGGTTTGGCGATGTCATCGGCGATCACCGACACCGCCGCAGGATCGCTGACGATCCCCATGTGGTTGACGCCGTCGATGATTTTGACGCTGGCGCGCGGGCCGACGGCGTCCCGGTATTGGCCCGAAAACATCAGTTCGTCGGCGGCGCCCGCGAAAATCGCGACCGGCCGGGTGGCAGCGGCGAGATCCTGCCGGAAATCCCGCGAGACCGCGAAATTGCGCATCAGCCGGTAGGAATAGGTCGATGTCGCGGTCCTGGCGGAGTTTGGCGGCACCGCAAGCGCCAGCGTCGGCAGGGATTCCGCCCAGGGCAAACCGAGCCGGTGCAGCACCGACA
>BFBZ01000020.1_pt91 | contig 200077 bp, 182 predicted proteins | sample 1888401 | NCBI WGS metagenome assembly BFBZ01 (sample SAMD00112614, study PRJDB3348) | symbiont metagenome | host: Chara braunii
CACCGACAGCGTCACGGTCACAAGTCCGACGGGGGTCTTCATCATGTCGCGCCGCTGTCTCTCCCGCGCCTTGCCGCGGATCAGGTGCCAATCGGGAAATGCTTGATTACGCCGGGACCGGAATTGCCATGGTGATGTTGCTCGACAGCACCGTCACGGCGACCACCAGGCACAGCGTCAGCGCGCCAAGCGCGAGCGACGCGGCGATCGCGTTGGTCAGCCGGGATGATGCCACTGGGGCAGGGCGGCCATGGAAGCCTACCGTGCCGGACCACCGTCTCATGGTCTAAATCCCTCAGGTCGCGAGCGAATCACTCGCGACATCCGAGCAAATCTGCCGATCGTCACAGGCAACATTGCGGCGGCCGGCCTGCCCGAAAATGGCTAAAATGCGGCTGTGGCGGGCTTTTTGCCCGCTGTTTGGGCAGTTTCCCCGCTATTCCCGCTTTTCAGACGCCGGCCACCAGGCGAGCCGGAGGCTCGGCCTCGGTTCCGGGCCGCCAATCCATCGAGACGAATCCGGGGGTCTGCTCGACCCGCTTCAACCAGGCGCGGATCGACGGAAAGGTCGCCAGGTCGAAGTCGCAGCGGTCGGCGACGTGGGTGTAGCCATAGAGCGCGATGTCGGCGACGGTGAATTGCTCGGCGGCGAAGAACGAGTGTCCCTTGAGGTGATTTTCCATCACCTGGAGCGCCGCGTAGCCGCGCTCCATCCAGTCCTCCAGCGCGTGGGTCTGCAAGTCGCGCCCGCCCTTGACCAGCGACAGCCAGAAATAGGCGGCGCCGATGTTCGGCTCCAGCGCGTGCTGTTCGAAGAACATCCATTGCAGCGCCTCGGCGCGCTCGATCCGCGATTCCGGCGCCAGCGGCGTTCCGATCGCGACATACCAGAGGATGGCGTTGGACTCGGCGAGGTGGCGGCCTTCGGCGACCTCGAGCAGCGGCACCTGGCCGCTCGGATTCTTGGCCAGGAAGTCCGGGGTACGGCTCTCGCCGCGCAGGATGTCGATCTCGATCGCCTCGTATGGCGTGTTCAGCACGGCGAGCGCCAGCCGGACCTTGTAGCTGTTGCCGGAGCGCTGCATCGAATAGAGCTTGTACATTGCGTTGGGGTTCACTCGGTGCGTCGGGGTTCACTCGGTCAGGGAGACGGTACGCTCAAAAGTTGCGCGGCCTGTCACACCGCAACGCCGCTAAACAATGATGCCGACACCGGTGCGTCGCAAGCCCCGGAACATGGAAAAAGTCGAAACGTCTACCGCACTGCACGCGTGCAGAACGATTCCATCAACACGGCAGAACAACTCGGATCACGCTCGCGCGACGTCGTGCAAGGTGCCGGTCGGTGCCTCGCTCGTGCCTCGGCCGCCGTGCCAATTCACGAAACTTAACGCGCGATGCGACAGCCACTCGCCGCGCCGGACGGGCCTCTCCCTGCGCTGTCGGACAGCCGCCGCACTGCACATTGTCCTCGGAGCAATCCGCGCCAACGCACTTGCCTGGAGGCTGTTTCGGCAGGCCTGGCGCGCACGCGATCGAGCTTGCCGGATATGAGCTATTTGGCGCCGGAACTTGTGGAATATTGCGCATCCCGCGAGTCCTGCGCGAAAGATTTCCTGCATTGGCGCCAAGCTTCTTGCGATGCAGCGGCGACAGGCCTAGGGTGCCGCGATCCCATTCAAATCAAGTCGTGGCCCAGCCGCTCACGACGTTTGCCAGGAGATGATAATGGCCTTCCTGTCCGCTGCGCTCGACCGTGTGAAGCCGTCCGCAACGATCGCGGTCACGGACAAAGCACGCGCGCTGAAAGCCGCGGGCCGCAACGTCATCGGCCTCGGCGCCGGCGAGCCTGACTTCGACACGCCCGCCAACATCAAGCTGGCGGCGATCCACGCGATCGAAGCCGGCAAGACCAAGTACACCGATGTCGGCGGCATTCCGGAGCTCAAGGAAGCCATCATCAACAAGTTCTCGCGCGAGAACGGCCTGAGCTACAAGCCGAACCAGATCATCGTCGGCACCGGTGGCAAGCAGGTGCTCTACAATGCGCTGATGGCGACCATCAATCCGGGCGACGAGGTGATCATCCCCGCGCCGTACTGGGTCAGCTATCCCGAGATGGTTGCGCTCGCCGGCGGCGAGTCGGTGCCGGTGGTCTGCCCGGCCTCGACCGGCTTCAAGCTGCGCCCGCAAGATCTCGAGAAGGCGATCACGCCGAAGACCAAATGGGTGATCCTGTGCTCGCCGTCGAACCCGACCGGCTCGGCCTACACCAGGAGCGAGCTCAAGGCGATCACCGACGTGCTGGTCAAGCATCCGCATGTCTGGGTGATGACCGACGACATGTACGAGCACATCCTGTACGATGGCTTCGAATTCGCGACGATCGCACAGGTCTGCCCGTCGCTCTATGATCGCACGCTGACGGCCAATGGCGTGTCCAAGGCCTATGCGATGACCGGCTGGCGCATCGGCTATGCCGGCGGCCCGGCGCCGCTGATCAAGGCGATGGCGACGATCCAGTCGCAGTCGACCTCGAACCCGTCGTCGATCGCGCAGTGGGCCTCGGTCGAGGCGCTCAACGGTCCGCAGGACTTCATCGCCGCGAACAACAAGGTGTTCAAGGAGCGCCGCGACCTCGTGGTTGCGATGCTCAACCAGGCGAGCGGCATCGAGTGCCCGCGGCCGGAAGGCGCGTTCTACGTCTATCCGTCCTGCGCCGGCACGATCGGCAAGACCGCGCCATCGGGCAAGGTGATCGACAACGACGAGGCGTTCGTCACCGAGCTGCTCGAGAGCGAGGGCGTCGCCGTGGTGCAGGGCTCGGCATTCGGGCTTGGACCCGCGTTCCGCATCTCCTACGCCACCAAGACGTCGGACCTCGAGGATGCCTGCAAGCGCATCCAGCGCTTCTGCGGCAATCTGAGGTAATCCGGTTTCGAACCAGAAAACCTCGAATCTGGAGACGCTCCCGCACCAGATGCGGGAGCGTTTCTGTTTGTGTACGTGGATCGCCCAGCGGTAAAAACGCAGAGTCAAATCACAACCTGCTCATCTCACGGTCCGTGTGCGCGAACATCAATGCCACACGCGGGAAGTTTTTACGGCCTCTTTGCGAACTGCCTTGTTTTGGACACGACCCTTGCATTGTGTCCGCGGCACAAATTCAGTTCACCTTGCGGAGACAAACCAATGCGACTTTCGACACTCACCCTTGCAGCGTTCGCGTTGCTGGCGCCGTTCGCCACTGCCAACGCGGCGCCCCAGCAGGTTCAGGCCGGGGTTCTGCAATGCCAGGGCGGCGAGAATGTCGGCTTCGTCGTCGGCTCGGTCGCCCGCCTCGAATGCGTGTTCCAGAGCGGTGGCCGCCGGCCCGAGCCGTATCTTGCGACCGTGAAGCGGATCGGCGTCGACCTCGGCTTCACCGGGCAGACCCAGCTCGCCTGGGCCGTCAGCGCGCCGACCACGGTGGTCCCGCGCGGCGCGCTCGCCGGCAGCTACGGCGGCTTCGGCGTCAACGCCTCGGTCGGCCTGGGCGCTGGCGGTAACTTCCTGTTCGGCGGTCCGAACAATGCCTACGCGCTGCAGCCGATCAGCCTGCAAGGCCAGACCGGCCTCAACGTCGCGGCTGGCATCGCCGGCATCGACCTCGAGCCGGTCCGTGCTGGCGGTCCGCGCCGTCATCACCATCACCGCCGTCATCATCGCCACCACTAAGCCGGTCGGCGTTCGATCAAAGAGGCCCGCGAAAGCGGGCCTCTTTTTTATGTGTCGTGTCTTGTCGATCGGGTGACAGGTTCTGCGCGATCGCCGGGGCATAGCAACGCCGCCACATCCCGCAACAATCGGTGGCCGGGCACCGCAAATTCTGGCTGCACATTCGACGTTATGGCATAGGATATGGAAGGCGCCGCAGACACGGCGCCGTTCTGTTCTCTGCTCGCGTCATGCCTCTCAGCCGGAGACTCCCCACCATGCGTCGCTTCATTCTCCTCGCCGGTGCTGCCATCGCCACGCTGGCGACCGCTATCGTTGGCGCCAGCGCCCAACAGCCGATCCAGCGCGTGCAGGTCGGTGTCCTGGAATGCCGCGGTGGCGCGAGCGTCGGCTTCATCGTCGGTTCCGTGACCCATCTCGGCTGCGTGCTGCGCGCCAGTGGCCTGCCCGAGGACCGCTACATCGCGACCATCCAGAAGGTCGGCATCGATCTCGGCATCACCCAGGAATCGGCGTTGGCCTGGGGCGTCTATGCGCCGGTGGACCGGCTCGGGCCCGGTGCGCTGTCGGGCAATTATGCAGGCGCACAGGGCAGCGCGACGCTCGGCGTCGGCGTCGGCGGCAACGTGCTGGTCGGCGGTTCCGACAACACCATTGCCCTGCAACCGCTCAGCGTGCAGGGCCAGGTCGGCGTCAACATCGCCGCCGGCCTCGAGAGCCTGGAACTGCGTCCGGGACGCTAGCCCCCGCGCGTAGCGTTCTCCAATCGGCCGAAGAAGCCGCGGGCTTCTTCGGCAACGATCGCGGGCGCTTCGACGTGAACATAGTGCCCGGTGTCGACGAACCTGATCGACGGTTCGCTCCAGTAATCTCCCAACCTGTCCGACCATTGGGGTGCGATCAGCGGATCGCGGCGGCCCCAGAGAAAGCGCGACGGGACCTCGATGCGCGGCTTCGCCGGCAGCCGGCCTTCCAGCCAGAGCCGGCGGTTGGGCGCTGACGAGAGATACCAGTCGAAGCCGCCCTGGATGTTGCCCGGCTTCATGAAGTTGTCGACATAGGCTTCCAGCAGGTCGGCGAACACGGCGGGATTGTCGTCCGACCAGTGGTCGAGGAAATGGCGGAAGTAGAGCCGGCAAGACTCGCGCGAGCTGCCGACCAGCTGCGCGGCCCATGGCAGTTGCTGGAAGTACTGGTACCAGACCTCGATCAAGTGACCGGGTTGGCCGTAGCGGTGGCCGAGGCCGGGATAGGGCGTGCACAGATAGAGCGTCCCGGTCAGCCGTTGCGGTGCATGGTGTGACATCGCCTGCATGACGTACGCGCCGAGGTCGCCGCCGATCGCGCCGAAGCTGGCATGGCCGAGCGCATCCATCACCGCGAACATATCGCGCGCGTGGTGCTCCGCGGTGGCCGACGCGTCGGGTCCCGCCGTCGGCTTGCCGGTATCGCCGCAGCCGCGCAGATCGGGCGCGATCAGCTCGAAGCTGTCGCCGAGATGCAGCATCAGCGGACGCCACACCAGCCAGAACTCCGGCCAGCCATGGAGCAGGAGCAGCGGCGGTCCGTTGCCGAAGCGCGCGACATTGACGTGCAAGCCGCCGATATCGATCCTCTGTTGCGTGATGCCTGCTGCGGCTGCGTCCGCGAAGGCTGTTTCCAATGCTGTCATGGCGACCTCCTGTGGTTTGCCGTAGGCTGTCCGCGTTGGCGCGTCCGGTCCAATACTGGTTCGATACGATTGCAGAGCCATTGCGTATGATGGTGGCGGCGGTGGTCGTGCTATATCGCCGGCATGGAATTGCGACACATCCGATATTTCGTGGCGCTCGGCGAGGAATTGAATTTCACCCGCGCCGCAGAGCGGCTGCACATCGCGCAACCGCCGCTGAGCCAGCAGATCCGCCAGCTCGAGGACGAGCTCGGCGTGACGCTGTTGCAGCGGAACAGCCGTCCGGTCCGCCTCACCGAGGCCGGCGTGCTGTTTCTTGCGCGCGCCCGTGCGCTGCTCGCGAGCTTCGAGGACGCAGTCGCCGACACCAGGCGCGTCGGCCGCGGCCAGGCGGGGAAACTTGCGCTCGGGTTCGTCGGCTCCGCCATGTTTGCCGGCCTTCCGGATGTTGTCGGCGCCTATCGCGACGCCTGTCCCGATGTCGAGCTCGTGCTCGACGAGATGCTGGCGGCGGAGATCGCCGAGGCGCTGCGGCGGCGCCGGATCGATGTCGGGTTCGCGCGTCCGGCGCTGCTGCCCGAAGCGGGCCTGGCCCAGCGCGTGATCCTCGAGGAGCCGTATGTCGCGGCGTTGCCGCGGACGCATCCGCTCGCCGCCCGGCGTAGCGTTGCGCTCGCCGAATTGTCCGATGATGCGTTCGTGCTTTATCCGGCGCGGCCGGAGCCTTCGGTCACCGGTTTGATCGTGGCGGCCTGCGCGGCCGCGGGCTTCACACCGCGGCTGGCGCAGGAGGTTCTGCATCTGCAAACCGCGATCGGGTTGATCGCCGCCGGCGTCGGTGTGTCGCTCGTTCCTGAAGCTGCGGCACGCGCGCAAACCGGGCGCGGGGTGGCCTACATTCCGCTCGCCAATCCTACAGTCATGGCGCCGCTTACCATTGCGTGGCGCGAGGAGGATGTTTCGCCTGCCGTGCAGCGCCTGCTCGAAATCGCGGCACGCTGGCGCGACATTTCGGCGCTGTAAGGAACATCCGCACCGGATGCAATCGTCCGGACATTGATGGTTGCACGCTGCGTCGGTCGATCTCCGTGCCGCCGCACCGCAGCGAAGTTTCCCGCTTGCCAAATGCCAAACGCAGGCAGAGCATGAACGGTCGCCGACCCAATCATGGGCCGAGCTCCAACACGAGGAGGCGGCAATGGGACAAGACGTCAGAAGTCCCCGAGGTCCACGGTGCATCGCATTGGTGGGCCCTTTCCAAAGCGGTAAAACCACACTTCTGGAAGCGATCCTGGCGCGCACGGGCGCCATCAAGASTGCCGGCAGCGTCGATGCCGGAACCTCCGTCGGCGATGCCAGCCCCGAGGCACGGCAACACAAGATGGGYGTAGGCCTGACCGCCGCCACCACCASCTTTATGGGTGACAGCTACACCTTYATCGATTGYCCCGGCTCYGTCGAATTCGCGCACGACATGCGTGCCGCGTTRCCGGCGGTCGATGCCGCGGTCGTGGTCTGCGAAGCCGATGAGAAGAAGCTGCCGCAGCTGCARATCATCCTGCGCGAGCTCGAGGAGCTCGCAATYCCCCGTTTCCTGTTYCTGAACAAGATCGACCGCGCCAACAAGCGSGTCCGCGAAACGCTTGCGACGCTGCAACCRGCYTCGCGCGTGCCGTTGGTGCTGCGCCAGATCCCGATCTGGAACGGCGATCTGATCGAAGGCTTCGTCGATCTCGCGCTGGAGCGCGCCTTCGTCTATCGTGAGCACAAGCCGTCCGAGGTGATGGCGCTGGAGGGTGGCAATCTCGATCGCGAGAAGGAAGCGCGCTTCTCGATGCTGGAGAAGCTCGCCGATCACGACGACGCGCTGATGGAGCAATTGCTGGAGGATATCCAGCCGCCGCGCGACGCGGTGTTCGACGATCTCTCCCGCGAATTGCGCGAAGGCCTGATCTGTCCGGTGCTGCTTGGCGCCGCGAGCCGCGAAAACGGCGTGCTGCGCCTGATGAAGGCGTTGCGGCACGAGGCGCCCGGCATCACCGAGACCGCCGCGCGGCTCGGCATCAAGGAGCAGAAGGACGCGCTGGCCTACATATTCAAGACCGTGCATTTGCAGCACGGCGGCAAGCTGTCGCTGGCGCGCGTGCTTGCGGGCCGGCTCGACGACGGCGCGACATTGCAATCCTCGTCCGGCGAGAGCGGGCGCGTCTCCGGCATCCTCGCGGTCTCCGGCACGCACGACAGCAAGCGGCCGTCGGCGGAGGCTGGCGACTCGGTCGCGCTCGGCAAGCTCGATGCGATCAAGACCGGTGATACGGTCTCGAGCGGCAAGACCGCCCCGGCGTCGCTGGTCAAGGTCGATCCTGTGGCGGCGGTGCTGTCGATCTCGATATCCGCGACCGACCGCAAGGACGACGTCAAGCTCGGGCAAGCGCTGTTGCGGCTGAACGAGGAGGATCCGTCGCTGACGATGATCCAGAACCCGCGCACCCACGACACCGTGCTGTGGGGGCAGGGCGAGATGCACCTGCGCGTCGCGCAGGAGCGGCTCAAGGACCGCTACGGCGTTAGCGTCAAATCGCACCCGCCGGCGATCGGCTATCAGGAAACCATCCGCAAGGCCGTGACCCAGCGCGGCCGGCACAAGAAGCAGTCCGGCGGCCACGGCCAGTTCGGCGACGTCGTGCTCGACATCAAGCCGAAGCCGCGCGGCTCGGGCTTCGAATTCCACGAGAAGGTGGTCGGCGGCGCGGTGCCGCGCAACTACATCGGCGCGGTGGAGGAAGGCGTCGTCGACGCGCTGGCGCGGGGGCCGCTCGGCTTTCCGGTGATCGACCTCGACGTCACGCTGACCGACGGCTCCTATCACAGCGTCGACTCCTCCGATCTGGCGTTCCGCACCGCGGCGCGGATCGGGGTCAGCGAAGGCTTGCCGCAGTGCCAGCCGGTGCTGCTGGAGCCGATCCATCTGGTCGAGATCGTCTGTCCGACCGAGGCCACCGCCAAGATCAACGCGATCCTGTCGGCGCGGCGCGGCCAGATCCTCGGCTTCGACACCCGCGAGGGCTGGAGCGGCTGGGACTGCGTTCGCGCCACGATGCCGGAATCCGAGATCGGCGACCTCATCGTCGAGCTGCGCTCGGCCACCGCCGGCGCCGGCACCTTCACCCGTCAGTTCGACCGCATGGCCGAAGTCACGGGCCGTGCCGCCGACCAGATCATCGCCGCGCATCGCGACGCGGCGTGAGCTGGCCCTGCGATCACGCCCCGCGCGGGCGTGATCGTTGGCAGGACGCCGAGAGGCGGTTAGCTTGCGTCCCTGATGGGGGCGCAAGGACAGCATGCTTGAATCCCGCCGCAACCTGGCGCTGGCCTGCGCGCTCAGCGCCTTGGCCGGCTATGTCGACGGCATCGGCTATCTGCATCTCGGCGGGCTGTTCGTGTCGTTCATGAGCGGCAATTCGACCCGGCTGGGCGTGACGCTCGCCGAGGGGCATTGGCAGCATGCCCTGGAGGCGCTGGAGTTGATCGTGCTGTTCGTCGCTGGAGCGGCGGCCGGCAGCCTGATCGTGCTCCTGTCTCTTATACACATCTAGATGTGTATAAGAGACAGGCCCTGGAGGCGCTGGAGTTGATCGTGCTGTTCGTCGCTGGAGCGGCGGCCGGCAGCCTGATCGTGCTCAGCCGCATTGCGCATCGCCAGCCGCTGATCCTGCTGGTCGAGGCGCTGCTGCTGGCTGCGGCGGCCGGCGCCTATGCGTATGGCCTGCCGGCCACGGCGGTCGCGGCCATCGTGCTGGCGATGGGGCTCGAGAACGCCGTCTTCCAGCTCGAGGGCGGAGCCGGGCTCGGCCTCACCTATGTCACGGGGGCGCTGGTCAAGGCCGGCCAGCTGATCGCGGCCGCGCTGACCGGCGGGGCAGGCTGGGCCTGGCTGCCGAACCTGCTGCTGTGGGCGGCGCTGGTCGCCGGCGCGCTGCTCGGAGCTCTTGCCTACCGCTGGATCAATCTGGCCGCGGTCTGGTTCGCCGCGGCCACCGCCTTCGCCCTCAGTGCGCTGGTCGCGGCCACCGCGAAGCGGACGGATTGACAGGGCGCTTGCCTTGGCCGATGTCACGGCCATGACATCCTCGAGCCCGACATCCCAAGGCAAGACCCGTGCGGCGTGCCTGATCGGCTGGCCGGCGGCGCATTCCCGCTCGCCGCTGATCCATCATTACTGGCTGCGCACCCTCGGCATCGAGGGCGGCTATGTGATCGAGGCGGTGCCGCCGCAGGATTTCAAGGATTTCCTGTTCCGCCTGTCGCTGCGCGGTTTCGTCGGCGCCAACGTTACCCTTCCGCACAAGGAGCAGGCGCTGGCGCTGTCGACCCCGGATGAGCGTGCCCGCGCGGTCGGCGCCGCCAACACGCTGTGGTTCGCCGATGGCGAATTGCGCTCGACCAACACCGATGTCGAAGGCTTCATCAACAATCTCGACGCCTGCGCGCCCGGCTGGGACAAGGCGGAGGACGTGCTGGTGCTCGGCGCCGGCGGCGCGGCGCGCGCGGTGGTGTTCGGCCTGATCGAACGTGGGATCGCGCGCGTGCATCTGGTCAACCGCACCATCGACCGTGCCCGCGCGCTCGCAGAGCAGTTTGGCGCGCGCGTCCATCCGGCAACCTGGGACACGGTCGGCGATTTGCTGCCGCGTGCCGGTCTGCTCGTCAATACCACGTCGCTCGGCATGCACGGCCAGCCTCCGTTGGAGATCGATGTCGGGCTGTTGCCACAGGGCGCGGTTGTTTCCGATATTGTCTATGTCCCGCTGGTGACGCCGTTGCTGGCGGCCGCGCAGGCACGCTCCCTGAAGACCGCGGACGGGCTCGGCATGCTGCTGCACCAGGCGGTGCGCGGCTTTGAATTATGGTTCGGGCAGCGCCCTGAAGTCACCGCCGAACTGCGCGCGCTGGTCGAGGCCGATCTCACAAAGACTTGAGGCCGGGAATAGCCTCTCCGGGCCGGGGTCTCGTGCTACGTCACCCCGCGTTCTTCCCGGAGATCGATGATGCCTGCCAGTCGTTCCCATGTCATTCGTCCGTTCATCGCACTCGCGATGGTGACGGCGTCCACGCTCTCTGCGCTCGCGCAGCAGCCGCCGACGCCGACGCGGGTCCGTGGAACCGTCGAGAGCGTCGACGGCGATACGCTGGCGGTGAAGTCGCGCAGCGGCGAAGAGGTCAAGCTGCACATGGCGGGCAACATGGTGGTGCTTGGCCTGACCAAGATCGCGCTGTCCGACATCAAGGTCGGTTCCTTCATCGGCACGACCACGGTGCCCGGACCCGACGGCGTGCCGAAGGCGGTCGAGGTGCATGTGTTCCCCGAGAACATGCGCGGCACCGGCGAAGGGTCGCGGCCCTACGATCTGAAGCCGAACAGCAGCATGACCAACGCGACGGTCTCGCAATCCGTGGTCAGCAATGACGGCCAGACCTTGCTGGTCAAATACAAGGACGGCGAGAAGAAGGTGCAGGTCGGGCCGGATACGCCGGTCGTGACCTATGTTCCCGGTGACAAGACGGATCTGAAGGCCGGCGCCAAGGTCATCGCCTTCATGAAGAAATTGCCCGACGGCTCGTTCGAGACCGATCGCGTCAGCGTCGGCCGCGACGGGCTGACGCCGCCGATGTGACGTCAAGAACTCGCTCCCATCAAGGGGAGAAGGAAAGGAGCGTTGCATCACCTGTCCGTTATCGCAGTAACAGCCTGTCATCCCGCGCGTAGTTGTCCTGCATGTCCTCTCTCCCGCGGAGATGCGACACGCACGGAATACCGCCAATTCCCCGGTGTTCCCTGAATCGCCAGCCCAACCCATGAGGGACACCATGCCGAAATCGCCGCTCCTTGCCGCATTGCTTCTCGTTGCCTTTGCATCAGTCGCATCGGCGCAACAGCCGCCGACCACGCGCATTCGCGGCACCATCGAAGCCGTCGACGGCGCGATGCTGTCGATCAAGTCGCGCGACGGCACCGACATGAAGGTGCGGACGACCGACAACGTCGCGGTGTTCGGCGTCGCCAAGACCGACCTGTCGGAGATCAAGCCCGGTTCCTATATCGGCGTCACCGCGATGCCCGAGCCTGACGGAACGCAGAAGGCAATCGCAGTCCACATCTTCCCGGAGAACCAGCGTGGCGCCGCTGAGGGCTTTCGTCCATGGGATCTGCGCGCCAACTCGACCATGACCAACGCCACCGTCGCCGAGACGGTGAAGGGCACCGACGGCCAGAACATCACCGTGAAGTACAAGGACGGTGAGAAGAAGGTCGTGGTGCCGCCGGGCACGCCGATCGTCACCTTCGTCGCCGGCGACAAGTCGGAGCTGAAGCCGGGCGCCAAGATCATCATCTTCGGCGCGATGAAAAAGGACGACGGCACCCTGGAAGCCAACCGCGTCAATGTCGGGCGCGACGGCATCACCCCGCCGATGTGACGCGAAGCGTCATCCCGGGGCGATGCGTGGCATCGAACCCGGGATCTCGGGCCACACGCTACTCCGTCGTCCCGGCTTTCGCGGGGACGACGAAGAGTGTGTGGCTGGGAGCTAAACCGCCAGCACCTTGTCGTCGATCTCGGCGATCGTATTGACGCCGCACAGGCCCATCGTCGTGGTGAGCTCCTTGCCGAGGATGTCGAGCGCCTTGGCGACGCCTTGCTGCCCGCCGGCACCGAGGCCGTAGGCATAGGCGCGGCCGATCATGCAGGACTTCGCGCCGAGCGCCAGCGCGCGCATGATGTCCATGCCGGTACGGATGCCGCCGTCGAACATGATCTCGAGCTGCGAGCCGACCGCGTCGGCGATCTCGGGCAGCACCTCGATCGAGGAGGGGGCGCCGTCGAGCTGGCGGCCGCCATGGTTGGAGACCACGATCGCCTGCGCGCCGCTCTTGGCGGCAAGCTCGGCGTCCTCGACATCGAGAATGCCCTTCAGGATCAGCTTGCCCGGCCAGATGCTGCGGATCCAGTCGATGTCCTTCCAGTTCAGCGTGGTGTCGAACTGCGATGCCGTCCATTCCGACAGCTTGACGATGTCGTCCATGCCTTTGACGTGACCGGCGATGTTGCCGAAGGTGCGGCGCTTGCCTTGCAGCACGCCGGAGACCCAAGCCGGCTTGGTCGCGAAATCGATCAGCTTCGACAGCGACCATTCCGGCGGCACCGTCATGCCGTTCTTGATGTCCTGGTGGCGCTGGCCGATCACCTGCAAGTCGACGGTCAACACCAGCGCCGAGCATTTCGCCGCGATCGCGCGCTCGATCAGCGACTTGATGAAGCCGCGGTCCTTCATGACGTAGAGCTGGAACCAGAACGGCTTGTCGACGGCGGCTGCGATGTCCTCGATCGAGCAGATCGACATCGTGCTCTGGGTGAAGGGGATGCCGGCCGCCTGCGCCGCGCGGCAGGCATGGATCTCGCCGTCGCCATGCTGCATGCCGAGCAGGCCGACCGGCGCGAGGATCAGCGGCATCGCCGAGGGCTCGCCCAGGATCGTTGTCGCGAGGCTGCGCCTGGACACGTCGACCAGGATGCGCTGGCGGAACTTGATCTGTTGCAGGTCCTCAGAGTTGGCGCGCAGCGTGTCCTCGGTGTAGGAGCCGCGATCCGCATAGTCGAAGAACGCCTTCGGCACCCGGCGCTTGTGCAGCTGGCGCAGGTCTTCGATGCAGGTAATGTGCTTCATGGACGTTCCCGGCCCTTCTTCTTTGCCGCAAGTTCTGGGGCGAGTTCTTGCAGATGTTCGGTCCTGCCGTCATCTAGCATGGTTGGATGGCCTGCCAAATCGAAGACGGATGGGAGAGCACGATGACGCAATCAGGCTCGAAGCCGAAAGCGGATGAGAACGCCGAAAAGCGCCGGCTCGACGAGGCCCTGGAGGAGGGGCTGAAAGAGACGTTTCCCGGTTCCGACCCGGTCAACGTCACCCAGCCGGCCCCCACCAAGGGCGACCAGCACGTCAGGCGCAACGGCAAGGGGTARYGGCCGCGGKCCRTTTCCGGGATTGCGGTARAGGCGGTAATRTTATATTTTTCAGTGCCTTAAGGTCGAACCATGGGGTTCGGCGGCGGTAATGATTCATCATATTTTTTGAAGTCGTTTTAGCGTCTGACAGTCTATAAGGCCGRTGCACGCTAGACTGGTGGGCGTTCGGGACTSTCTCGCCGTGTGGTTCGAGAGGTCCGTGTTGGGGGTATCATGAGCCGCAAATATTTCGGGACCGATGGAATTCGGGGCCGCGCCAATGGGCTGATCACGCCGGAGCTCGCGCTCAAGGTGGGGCAGGCCGCAGGCCTTGTGTTTCAGCGTGGCGACCATCGCCATCGSGTCGTCATCGGCAAGGACACSCGGCTGTCCGGCTACATGATCGAATACGCCATGGTCGCGGGCTTCACCTCGGTCGGCATGGACGTGCTGCTGCTCGGCCCGATGCCGACGCCGGCGGTCGCGATGCTGACCAAGTCGATGCGCGCCGACCTCGGCGTSATGATTTCGGCRTCGCACAAYCTGTTCGAGGACAACGGCATCAAGYTGTTCGGYCCGCAGGGCTTCAAGCTGTCGGACGAYGTCGAGAAGCAGATCGAGCARYTGCTCGACGAATCGCTCGACCGCCGCCTGGCGCAGAGCGCGAGCCTCGGCCGTGCCCGCCGCATCGACGGYGTCCATGACCGYTACATCGAATTCGCCAAGCGTACCTTGCCGCGCGACCTCTCGCTCGACGGTCTGCGGGTCGTRATCGATTGCGCCAATGGCGCTGCCTACAAGGTGGTGCCCGAGGCGCTGTGGGAGCTCGGCGCCGATGTGGTGCCGATCGGKGTCGAACCSGACGGCTTCAACATCAACAAGGAATGCGGYTCGACCTCGCCCGAGGCGCTCGCCCGGAAGGTGCGCGAGATGCGCGCCGAYATCGGCATTGCGCTCGACGGCGATGCCGAYCGCGTCATCCTGGTCGAYGAACGCGGCCATATCGTCGACGGCGACCAGCTGCTCGCKGTSATCGCRCAGAGCTGGAAGGAAGACGGCCGYCTCGCCAAGCCCGGTATCGTCGCCACCGTGATGTCCAAYCTCGGCCTCGAGCGGTTCCTGCARGGCCAYGGCGTGCAGCTGATCCGTACGCCYGTCGGCGACCGCTACGTGCTCGAGCAGATGCTGAGYGGCGGCTATAATCTCGGYGGCGAGCAATCCGGCCACATCATCCTGTCCGACTATGCGACGACCGGCGAYGGCTTCGTYGCSGCGYTGCAGGTGCTCGCCGTGGTGCAGAAGCTGCGCCGGCCGGTCTCGGARGTTTGCCGGCGTTTTGATCCATTGCCCCAAATTCTGAAGAACGTGCGCTATCGCAGCGGCAAGCCGCTCGACTCCGCCGAGGTCAAGTCCGCGATCACCGACGGCGAGAAGCGCCTCAACGGCCATGGCCGCCTCTTGATCCGTCCCTCCGGCACCGAACCGGTGATCCGCGTCATGGGCGAGGGCGACGATCGCATCCTTGTGGAAGAGGTCGTCGACAACATCGTCAACGCACTCGGCCACGCCGCCGCGGCGTAAGGCCTGCTGATTCAAGGAATGAGCCTGCTGATCCCGTCATCCTGAGGAGCGCGCTCTTGCGCGCGTCTCGAAGGATGCACGGCCCCGCTGCAATCGCGTTGAGAGAGCCGGGCCGTCGCCCTTCGAGACGCCTGCTGCGCAGGCTCCTCCAGCGACAACGGCGAAGCCGTTGCGCGGGGGTGACGGTGCGAGAGCTGACTGGCAGCAGCCACACAGCGCATCGCTGCCATCGGCTAGCGCAACTGGTCCCGGCTACCTTCGCGTCGTACGACACGGAGGTATTTTGCGAATCCATCCGGGAATGCCGCGTTGAACAAGCCCGTCGTAAGCGAAGCGGCACTGGGCGAACCGGTGCTGGTGCCGGAACTGACGTCCGCGCAGGCCGCGAAAGCGGCCGTCGCGGGGCCGGCCTATGTCGTGCTCGCCGGCATCAGCTTCTCGCACTTCCTCAACGACACGATGCAGTCGCTGATCGCCTCGGTCTATCCGATCCTGAAGGATAATTACGCGCTCGACTTCGCGCAGATCGGCATGATCACGCTGGCCTTCCAGTTCACGGCGTCGCTGTTGCAGCCGCTGGTCGGGCATGTCACCGACAAGAAGGCGCAGCCGTTCTCGCTTTCGATCGGCATGGGCTTCACCTTCTTCGGTTTGTTGCTGCTCAGCGTCGCGCACTCCTATGGGATCATCCTGATCGCCGCCGCGCTGGTCGGGCTCGGCTCCGCGGTGTTCCACCCGGAATCCTCGCGCATCGCGCGGCTCGCTTCCGGCGGCCGTTACGGCTTCGCGCAATCGGTGTTCCAGCTCGGCGGCAGTTTCGGCACCTCGATGGGGCCGGTGCTGGCGGCTTTGATCGTGGTGCCGTTCGGCCAGCCCTCGATCGCCTGGTTCTCGTCGATCGCGTTCCTCGCCATCGTGATCCTCTGGCGCATCGGCGTCTGGTACAAGCCGCAGATCGAGGCGAAGAAGGCCGCCGTCATCGAGCGCCATCCCGACCATCCGGACCAGCGCCGCGTAATGATCGCACTCGTCGTGCTGGTCGCGCTGCTGTTCTCCAAGCAGCTCTACGTCTCGAGCCTGTCGAGCTATTACATCTTCTATCTGATGGACAGGTTCGAGGTCTCGACGCAGGCGGCGCAGCTCTATCTCTTCATCTTCCTCGCTGCGAACGCCGTGGGCACGTTCTTCGGCGGGCCGCTGGGTGACCGCTTCGGCCGCAAATACGTGATCTGGTTCTCGATCCTCGGCGCGCTGCCGTTCACGCTCGCGCTGCCCTATGCCGGCCTGTTCACGAGCGCCGTGCTGACGGTCGTGATCGGCCTGATCATCTCGTCGGCGACGTCGGCGATCATCGTGTTCGCGCAGGAACTGATGCCGCATCGCTTCGGCATGATCTCCGGCCTGTTTTTCGGCGTCGCGTTCGGGATCGGTGGTCTCGGCGCGGCGGTGCTCGGCAAGCTCGCCGACCACACCAGCATCGCCTACGTCTATCAGCTGTGCGCGTTCCTGCCGGCGATCGGTCTGCTCGCGGTGTTCCTGCCGAAGATGCCGAAGGCCGTTCGCTGAACGCGCGGCCGCGGAGCACCGACGGCGTACCAGCATTAAGCATTCGCTAACCCACGCGGCTTGCGTGCGCTGCAAACGGCGCGCGGATGTCAACGCTTCGTTAGCACCTGTGGCGGGATCGCCATGGTTCGCTGCCGCATGCGCGAATCTATGGACCCATAAGCAACAGCCGCAGCAGAAGGTGAGAGAAAATCAACCTTAAAAATTAGGGTTAAGTGCCGCTTAAACATTTGCTGCCATCGTCCGCCTGTGAGTTTCAGACGTGGGGCTTTTCGTGTCGCCTCACTTGGCCCAAAAGGACGAAGCCAATGCGTAGCGTAAAGACCCTGATTGCCGCGGGAGCGGCATCTCTGTTGTCCTCGGCGGCAGCGTTCGCTGCCGACATGCCCATCATGCCGCCGCCCCCGATGGCGTATGCTCCCCCGCCGGTCCAGGATTTCGGTGGCTGGTATCTGCGCGGCGATATCGGCATGACCAACACCAGCGGCAAGCTGCACGTCAACGCCTATGACACGCTGCCCGCCGGCACCGCGTTCAATCAGTACGGTACGGGCTTCGACAGCGGCATGCTGTTTGGCCTCGGCGTCGGCTATCAGTTCAATAGCTGGTTCCGCGCCGACATCACCGGTGAGTATCGCTCGAAGGTGAGCTTCAACGGCACCGACTTCTTCACGTTCCCCGGGCCGAGCTCGCTCGCTGACACTTATCATGGCGGCGTCCAGAGCTGGGTCGGCCTCGTGAACGTCTATGCCGATCTCGGCACCTGGGGTTGCTTGACCCCGTTCATCGGCGCTGGTGTCGGTGCCGCTGTGATCAAAACCTCGGCCTTCTCCGACAATGCGACGTTCCCGAGCGGATCCGGGCTGACCAGCTCGTACATCGCCGACGGCGCGACCAAGACCAACTTCGCCTGGGCACTGCATGCCGGTGTCGCCTACAAGGTCACCAACAACTTCACGGTTGAACTGGCCTATCGCTATCTCGACATGGGCACTGCCGGCCAGGGGCAGGGTCACTTCTTCGATGGCACGCCGGCCGGTCCCTCGAGCTTCCAGTATCGCGACATGACCTCGCAGGACGTCAAGCTTGGCGTGCGCTTCAACCTGCCCTGCTGCGACGTGCTGCCGCCTCCGCCGCCGCCGGTGCTGATCCGCAAGGGTTAATTTCGAGCCTTCACGGTTAACGATTGCAACGGCGCGGGACCATCCCGCGCCGTTTTGCTTTGCGTCCTGGGTTCGAACTTCCTGCAACTTGCATGCTTGAAAGCGGGCGACGACAACGATTGGTTAAGGTTAACAGGCGATGATCAACGCGCATTCGGTGAGTGGATGGAGCGTTGCGATGCGTAGGTTCTTGCTGGCGGCGATGATGTTCGGGGCGGCAACCGGCGCGCACGCGGCCGACATGCCCGATTTTCTTCGCGGCAGTCTTCCCGCTTCAAGCGCGCCCACCAGGAACTGGGACGGCTGGTATGCCGGTGGCCAGGTCGGTTACTCCTCGGCGACCACGGATTTCAGCCAGACGGTCGTCGGCCAGACGAACTACATCTTCCGCAACAGCGTGCTTCAGGAGCCGACGTCGCAATGGGCGCTGTTGAGCAAGGCCAGTACACAAGGCACCGGCTTCGGTGGCTTCGTCGGCCGTAACTACCAGTGGGACGATGTCGTGCTCGGCGTCGAAGCCAATTACAATTATATCGGCAATCTGGCGATGACGACCTCTGGCTCGATCGGGCCGCTGTCCATCATCAACCCGGCCGGTGACAATCCGCCTCCCGGCGTGACCGACATCTACCGGGTCCAGCTCGATGGCGCCGCCACCGCGCAGATCAGGGACGCGATCACGTTCAGGGGACGTGCTGGCTGGGCGACCGGAGACTTCCTGCCTTATATCTTCGGCGGCCTTGCCGTCGGCCGCATCGACGTCGCGCGCACCGTCACGAGCCAGGCATCGTTGCAGCAGGCTACGACCTCAACCAACCCCGTCACCGGCGCTACCACCACCACATACGGCCCGATCAATCCCCTGCCGCAAGTGTCGCAGACCCAGACCCAGGGCAGGTCCAATAACTACGCGGTCGGTTGGACCGCCGGCATCGGCATGGAATACATGCTCTGGGGCAATGTGTTCGTGCGCGGCGAATGGGAATACATCAGGTTCATGTCGGTCGAGAATACGGCGGTCACCGTGAACAGTGCGCGCGCCGGCATCGGCTACAAGTTCTGAGCAACGCCGCGTCGCTTGACTCCGTAATGTGCGGCTGATCGGATATCGTTCCGCAAGCGGAGCGACCTCACATGAAAATCTACGGCGACGCCAATTCAGGCAATTGCCTGAAGGTGAAGTGGGTGTGCGACAGGCTGGCGCTGCCATACACATGGGTCGAGATCGACACCATGAAGGGCGGCAGCCGGACGCCGGAATTCCTCACCCGCAACGGCTGGGGGCAGGTGCCGACGGCGGAGCTGGATGACGGCCGCACGCTCGCGCAATCCAACGCCATCATCCGCTACCTCGCGCGCGGCAGCGATCTGATCCCGAGCGAGGCTTATCGCGCGGCGCAGATGGATGCCTGGATGTTCTGGGAGCAGAACAGCCACGAGCCCTATGTCGCCGTCTGCCGCTTTCAGGCCGTGTATCTCGGCAAGGCCGTCTCGGAGATCGATCCGAATCTGTTGCAGCGCGGCCATATCGCGCTCGCTCATCTCGAGTGGCATCTGGCGGGCGCGCGATTCCTGGTCGGCGATGCGTTCTCGCTCGCCGACGTCTCGCTGCTCGCCTATACGCGGGTCGCGGAGGATGGTGGTCTCGAACTCAAGAATTATCCTATGGTCCGGCGCTGGATCGCCGATGCCGAGCAGGTGCTCGGACTGCCGCCGGCCCGCTGACCTCTGGTGCACACCGACATGACCCAAGCTTCATCGATCACGATTCGTCGCGCGCGCCGCGAGGATGTTGCCACCATCGTCAGCATGCTGGCGGATGATGCGCTCGGCCGTGCCCGCGAGCGGATCGAGGATCCGTTGCCGCAAGGCTATTATGAGGCATTCGAGCGGGTCGAACGCGATCCCAATCTGCAACTCGTCGTCGCCGTCGACGGGGAAGGAACTGTCGTCGGCTGCCTGCAACTCGCGGTGCTGGCTGGCATCAGCTCCCAGGGCGGCTGCCGCGGCCTGCTCGAGGATGTCCGCGTCGCAACGCATTGTCGCGGCCGCGGCATTGGCGAGCGGCTGGTGCAATGGGCGGTCGCGGAAGCGCGCGAGAGAGGTTGCATGATGGTCGAGCTGCTGACGCATCACACCCGCGTCGATGCGCAACGCTTCTATGAACGGCTTGGTTTTACACGCAGCCATGTCGGCATGACGATTCGCTTCTGAGGCGTGCGCAAGAGGTTGTGCCGCCTATCCGGCAATGCCTGCGGTAGTCGCTGCTCTGCTGTCCGGTTAAGAACCAGTAAACTACGCCGGTCTCCACGATTTTACCGGCCGGAACGAGTCCGATATGTCCAGCGTCTCCCACGGGGCGCGGGCAACTGGGGATTTGGATGTCGGATTATTCGATCGTGCGGGTCGGCAACGAGTACATCGTGCAGGCCGGCGATAAGAGCATTTTGAAAGTTTCGAGCAGGCGCAAGGCGGTCAAGCTGGTGACGCTTGCGACGGATCTGCTGGATCAGGGAACGACCGTGCAGACGCTTGAGCAATCCCCTTCAATCAGCCGTGATCGCGACGTGGTTCCGGACAAGTCCGAACTTCCTTGACGTTCGCCGACCTTTCCACTATCTGCGACGGCGGGATACCTCTCCCCACCGAGAGGCAGCTATCTGGAAGGGTAGATCATGACTGCAGCGAAGCCCGCTTCGCGGCCCAATGTGCCGCATTTCTCCTCCGGCCCGTGTGCCAAGCGCCCCGGCTGGAACCCCACCAATCTCAAGGATGCCGCCCTCGGCCGTTCGCACCGCGCGAAGGTCGGCAAGGCCAAGCTCAAACTCGCGATCGAACTGACGCGCGAAGTGCTTGAGGTGCCTGCCGATTACAAGATCGGTATCGTGCCGGCGTCGGACACCGGCGCGGTCGAGATGGCGCTGTGGTCGCTGCTCGGCGCGCGGCCCGTCACCACGCTCGCCTGGGAATCCTTCGGCGAGGGCTGGGTCAGCGATATCGTCAAGGAATTGAAGCTGAAGGACGTCACCAAGCTGAACGCGGCTTACGGTGAAATCCCCGATCTCTCCAAGGTCGATCCGGCGTCGGACGTCGTCTTCACCTGGAACGGCACCACGTCTGGCGTGCGCGTGCCGAACGCGGACTGGATCAGCGCGACCCGCGAAGGCCTGACGATCTGCGACGCCACCTCGGCCGCGTTCGCGCAGCCGCTTGATTTCGCCAAGCTCGATGTCGTCACCTTCTCCTGGCAGAAGGCGCTCGGCGGTGAGGCTGCGCACGGCATGCTGATCCTGTCGCCGCGCGCGGTGGAGCGGCTCGAGACCTACAAGCCGGCCTGGCCGCTGCCGAAGATCTTCCGCCTCACCAAGGGCGGCAAGCTCAACCAGGGCATCTTCGAAGGCGAAACCATCAACACGCCGTCGATGCTGTGCGTCGAGGATTATCTCGACGCGCTGGCCTGGGCGAAGTCGATCGGCGGGCTCAAGGCCCTGATCGCGCGCGCCGACGCCAACACCAAGGCGCTCGCCGACTGGAAGGCACGGACGCCCTGGATCGACTTCCTGGCCAAGGATCCTGCGATCCGCTCCAACACCTCGGTGTGCCTGAAGTTCACCGATCCCGCGATCACTTCGCTTCCCGCCGACGCCCAGGCCGACTTCTGCAAGAAGCTGGTCGCGCTGGTCGAGAAGGAGAACGCCGGCTTCGACTTCGCCTATTATCGCGATGCGCCGGCCGGCCTGCGGATCTGGTGCGGCGCCACCGTCGAAGCCAAGGACGTCGAACTGCTGACGCAGTGGATCGACTGGGCCTTTGCCGAGACCAAGGCAGCGTTGCCCAAGGCGGCTTGAAGAGGCGGCTTGAGCCTTCTCTTGTCACCTCTCCCCGTTGGGGAGAGGTCGGATTGCGCAGCAATCCGGGTGAGGGGCCTTCTCGGCTTGTTCCTCGCCTGCGGCTGCCCTTCACCCCAACCCACTCCCCGTAACAACGGGGCGAGGAAGAAGTGATCAGAGACTTCACCACATTGGTCCGCGCGACCCGCCCGCTGCCAGGCAGAGGAACAATCACATGACAAAACCCAAGGTTCTCATTTCCGACGCGCTGTCTCCCGCTGCCGTGCAGATCTTCAAGGACCGCGGCGTCGAGGTCGATTTCCAGCCCAACCTCGGCAAGGACAAGGACAAGCTCGCCGCGATCATCGGCGAGTATGACGGCCTCGCCATCCGCTCGGCGACCAAGGCAACCGCCAAGATCCTCGAGAAGGCAACCCGGCTCAAGGTGATCGGCCGCGCCGGCATCGGCGTCGACAATGTCGAGATTCCCGCCGCGACGGCGAAGGGCATCATCGTGATGAACACGCCGTTCGGCAATTCGATCACGACCGCCGAGCATGCGATCACCTTGATGCTGGCGCTGGCGCGCGAGATCCCGCAGGCCGACGCCTCGACCCAGGCCGGCAAGTGGGAGAAGAACCGCTTCATGGGCGTCGAGATCACCGCCAAGACGCTCGGCGTGATCGGCTGCGGCAATATCGGCTCGATCGTCGCCGACCGCGCGCTCGGCCTGCGCATGAAGGTGATCGCGTTCGATCCGTTCCTGTCGCCGGAGCGCGCCAAGGACATCGGCGTCGAGAAGGTCGAGCTCGACGACCTCTTGAAGCGCGCCGATTTCATCACGCTGCACACCCCGCTGACCGAGAAGACCCGCAACGTGATCGACGCCGCCGCGCTCGCCAAGACCAAGAAGGGCGTCCGCATCATCAATTGCGCCCGCGGCGGCCTGGTCGACGAGCAGGCGCTGGTCGACGCGCTGAATTCCAAGCATGTCGCCGGCGCCGCCTTCGACGTGTTCTCGGTCGAACCGGCCGAGCAGAACCCGCTCTTCGGCCTCGACAACGTCGTCTGCACCCCGCATCTCGGCGCCTCCACCACCGAGGCGCAGGAGAACGTCGCGCTGCAGGTCGCCGAGCAGATGTCGGATTATCTGCTGTCGGGCGCGATCTCGAACGCGGTCAACTTCCCCTCGATCACGGCGGAAGAGGCGCCGAAGCTGAAGCCGTTCATCGAACTCGCCGAGAAGCTCGGCTCGTTCGCCGGCCAGCTCACCGAGAGCGGCATCCTCAAGACCGCCATCACCTATGAGGGCCACGTCGCCGAGATGAAGATCAAGGCGATCACCTCGGCGGTGCTGTCCGGCCTGCTGCGTCCGATGCTGGGCGAGGTCAACGTGGTCTCGGCGCCGATCGTCGCCAAGGAGCGCGGCATGGTGGTCGACGAGGTCGTCCGCGCTGCGCAGAGCGACTATGAGAGCCTGATCACGGTCACGGTCGCCACCGAGCGCCAGGAGCGTTCGGTGTCCGGTACGGTCTACGCCGACGGCAAGCCGCGCCTCGTCGACATCAAGGGCATCCGCGTCGACGCCGAGTTCGGCAAATCGATGATCTACGTCACCAACGAAGACAAGCCGGGCTTCATCGGCGCGTTCGCGAGCCTGCTGGGTGATGCGAAAATCAATATTGCGACCTTCCATCTCGGTCGCGTCAAGCAGGGCGGCGATGCCATCGCGCTGGTCGAGGTCGACGGCGCGGTGCCGGCGGACCTGCTCGGCAAGGTGCAGTCTTTGCCGCAGGTGAAGCAGGCCAAGGCGCTGACGTTCTGATCCTGCGGGGATCTCCGGCCGTCAGCGATCGAACCCATAGAGCCGCGCCGGATTGTCGACCAGGATCGCGTCGCGGGTCTTTTCGCTGCCGGCCCACACCGCGAGCAGATCGAACAGCTCCGCGTCGTCGGGTTTGCGTGGTTCGGTGACGTGGGGCCAGTCGCTGCCCCAGACCAGGCGCTCGGGCGCCTCCTTGACGAAAGCCTGCGCGATCCGCGTCGCGTCGGCATAGGGCGGGCCCTGCTCGGTGTTGAGATAGGCGCCGGCGAGCTTGACCCAGGCGCGGTTCTTTCCCGCGAGATCGACGATGACGCGGAACGCCGGATGCTCCGGCCCCTGCTTGGGCGGTAACCGTCCCATGTGGTCGAACACGATCGGGCAGGGCAGGCGGTTCAGCAGCGCCGACGTCTCGACGATCTGATCGCCGGACATGTGAAGCTGGACGTGCCAGCCGAAGCCGGCGATGCGCTTGGCCAGCGGCTCGATCATGTCGATCGTGGTCACCGTGTCGCTCGGATTCCAGACACTGAAGCGTAGCCCCCGGATGCCGCCGGCATCGAGCCGCTTCAATTCCGTATCGGGTACGTCCGGATGACAGACACCGACGCCACGCCCGTTCTTGCCGAGCCGGCCGAGCGCATCCAGGATGCAGGCGTGGTCGGTGCGGTGAAACTTCGGTTGCACCGGAACGGCGCGCGTCGTTCCGATGCGGCGCTTGTGGAGCAGATAGTCGTCGAAGGTCGAACCCACGGGTTTGGTGGTTTCCGGTGTCGGAAAGCGGGGATCGATGATGTGGAAATGCGTGTCGCAGGCGTTCGCCGGGGCCCGCGTTTTCGGTGTCTCGATGCCGGACGAATTGGGGACCGTCCCGGCGACCGCTGAATGGGATCGGGCGAGCCCCGCTGCCGTTACGGCAGCCGCTCCGACGAATGTCCTTCGTGTCATCCGGTACGGCATTGAGGATTCTCCGTCACTTGCGGCTCTTGAGCAGAGGCGATCCTGTTCGGCGTCTCGCAGACCACCCCGGCCTCGACCAGCGCCGCGTAGCCGGCGCCATCGATACCGATTTCATCGAGCAATGCGCGATTGTGCTGGCCGAGCGCCGGCGCCGGAGTCCGGATCGAGCCCGGCGTCTGCGACAGCCGTGGCACCACGTGATGCATCGGGATTTGGCCCATCTCGGGATCGGGATAGTCGGCGATCAGGTCGCGAGCGATGACGTGGGGGTCGGTCATGATCTGCGGCGTGTCGTAGATCGGGCCGATCGTGACCTCGGCCTGCTCGAAGAAGGCGATGTTCTCGGCCTGCGTGCGCGCGCCGATGAATTCGCCGATGATGGCATCGAGCTCATCGGCGTGCCGCAGGCGGTCGGCGTTGGTGCGGAAGCGCGGGTCGTCAATCAGGTCGGGGCGGCCGATGGCGCGGAACAGCCGCTCCGCCATCTTCTGGATCGAGCCGGACAGGCTGACATAGTGTCCGTCGCCGCAGCGATAGGCATTGCGCGGTGCCGAATTGCTGGAGCGGCTGCCGGTGCGCTGTCTGACCTTGCCGGTGAGCCGGTAGTTCGCGGCCTGCGGGCTGAGGATTGCAAACAGCGGATCGAGCAGCGGCAGGTCGATCACCTGGCCGCGGCCGCCGTTGATCTCGACCTCGCGTAGCGCGATCATCGCGGCGGAGGCGCCGTAGATTCCGGCGACGCCGTCGGCGAGATACATCGGCGGCAACACCGGCTCGCGGTCGGCAAAGCCGTTGATGGCAGCGAAGCCGGATATGCCCTCGATCACGGTGCCGAAGCCCGGGCGCTGCGCGTATGGTCCGTCCTGTCCCCATCCGGAAATCCGGATGATGATCAGCGACGGATTGAGCGCCAGCAGCGCCTCCGGGGACAATCCCATCTTCTCCAATATGCCCGGCCGAAAGCTCTCGATGAAGATCTGTGCCGATGGCACCAGCTTCCGGATGATGTCGATCGCGCGAGGATCGCGCATCGACAGGCACAGGCTCTTCTTGTTGCGCGAATAGACCTTCCAGTGCGTCTCGATGCCCTCGGTCTTCCAGGCGCGCAGCGTGTCGCCTTCGGGCGGTTCGACCTTGATCACCTCCGCGCCGAAATCGCCGAGGATCTGCGTCAGCACGTTGCCGGCAAACAGGCGCGACAGGTCGAGGATACGGACGCCGTCCAGCGTTCCGCGCCGGCCGGGTTCGTAGTCGCGGGCGTGCAGTTGGTTCATGTCGTGACCTCGGTTGCGAATTTGTCGGCGAGCGCCACGACCGCACGGGCGCGTTCGACGAACGGTTTGTCGATCATGTGGCCATCGACGAGATAGGCGCCGACGCCGCGGGTATCGGCAATGGCGGCCGCGGACACCACTTTGCGTGCCCAGGCGATCTCGGCCGCATCGGGCATGAACGTTTCGTTGGCGATCGCGATCTGGCTCGGATGGATGCAGCTCTTGCCGGCGAAGCCGTGCGCCTTCGCCATCAGGCATTCGGCGCGGTAAGCGTCGGCGTCCTTGACGGCGGCAAAGGCGCCGTCGTAGGCGGCGACGCCGGCCTCGGCGGCCGCAAACCTCACTGCGAGGCGGACGTGAGCGAGCGCGTCGCGATCGGATCGTGCGATGCCGCAGGGTTCGAGCAGGTCGGCATAGCCGATCTGCAGCCCCACCACCCGCGGATGCGACCTGGCGAGTTCTGCCGCCTTGCGCAGACCTCTGGGGGTCTCGATGTTGAGCAGTACGCCGACCCGTCGCGACGAGGTCTGTAGCGTTTCAATCCTGGCGATCGCCTGGATCACGGCGCTTGCGTCCTCGGCCATCGGCAGGTTGACGATGTCGACCCGGGTTCCGGCCAACGCGTCGATGTCGGCGCCGAACTCGTCGGTACCGAACGCGTTCACCCGGACCACGATGGTCTTGTCGGACGCCGGCAGCTCGCGCAGGAACCTGGCGAGCAGCGCACGCGCTTGCGACTTCTGGCTTTGGGCGACGGCGTCCTCGAGATCGAATGACAGCGCATCGGCGGCGGAGCTCATCGCCTTGTCGAACAATTCGGGCCGCGAGGCCGGAACGAACAGTTTGCTTCGCATCAGCACGTCGCTCTCTCCGCCTAGATGACTTTGAAATGGGCCATCGCGACGATCGCGAGCGTCACGGTGATGGCGCCGCCGATCCGGGTCGCCACCTGCGCGAACGGCATCAGCTCCATCCGTTCGGCCGCAGTCAGGATCATGACGTCGCCGGTACCGCCAAGGCCGCTGTGGCAGGCGTTCACGATCGCGGTCTCGATCGGATACATCTTCAGCAGGCGGCCGACGTAGAACCCCGTCGCCGTCAGCGTCGCGACGGTCGCGATGATGGTGACCAGGTTGGCCGGATGGAACGCTTCCACCAGTTCGTGCCACGGCGTCAGCGCCACCGCGGTGGAAAACAGCAGCGGATAGGTCACCGCGATGACGAAGAAACGGAACACGACGCGCGCGCCTTCCTCCAGCGAAGCCGGTACCGCGCGGAGTAGCTTGACCAGCACGACCAGGAACAGCATGGCGACCGGAGCCGGCAGGCCGATCATGCTGTGGATCAGCGTACCAAACACGTAGATGGCGATGCCGGTGATACCGCCGGCTGCAACGGTCGCGACGTCGATGCGGGTGACACTCGAATGCGCGCGGTCGGAGACGGTATCCGCCGCATCGCCGGCGCCAGGCTGGAGCTGGCCGTTGCCGGTGAGATCCGGTCGCCGTTTTCCGAGCGAGTTCAGCGCGCCGCAGCAGATGATGGCGACCAGATTGCCGAAGAACACCAGCGGCAGGATCTGGCCGAGCATGGCGCCCTGGTTGAGACCCAGTGCCTCCGCATAGCCGACCGAGAGCGGGATCGCGCCTTCGCCGACGCCGCCAGCCATGACCGGCACGACCACGTAGAGGATCGAACGCCAGAACCCGATCCCGCACAACCAGCCGACCGTGCCGCCGACGCCGAGTGCGAGGACCGAGCCGCTGATCAGCGGAATGAAGATCTTGACGAATCCCTGGATCAGGACGCGGCGGTCCATGCTCAGAATCGAGCCGACCACAACGGCGGTGATGAAAAGATAGATGAAGTTGGTGGACTTGGTGAATGTCGTGACCTGCTGCACCAGCGGTGCCGGCAGGAGTTGATGCGCGACCAGGAACGAAGGCAGGAAGATCGTCACCAGTGACGACCCGCCGATCGCATTCAGGATCGGGATGCGTCTGCCGATCTCGGCGCAAGTGAAGCCGCCGACGACGAGAACGGCGATCATCACCGTGACCTCGCCGGAAACCTTACCCTTGAACGAAAAGGCCGCGATCAGGCCGAGCAGCACCAGATAGATCGGCAGCGGGATGATGCCGATCCGTACCTGCATCGCGCGCTGAAGGACGTTGGCGCCGGATTTCTCGGTCGGCGGCGCGTGCTCCGTCACCCCGTGCACGGGACCTGCCACCGCATTCGTCGTCATCGTTTCCTCCCGGTTCATCGCTCGGCGCGGTGGGTTGCCTGTCCGGCCGTTACAACGATCTTGCGGGACGCCGCTCGCTGCGTAAAATGCAATAATAGCAATTTTTCATGAGAAATTTGCATGAAAATCCCGATCGATGGCGTGCAGGCCTTTGTCCATGTGGCTGATCTCGGCAGCTTCAACCGGGCAGCGGAGCATCTCTTCATCACCCAGACCGCGCTGACGCGTCGCATCCAGCGGCTGGAGGCCTTTGTCGGCCTCAGGCTGATCGACCGCACCACGCGGTCAACGGCGCTGAGCCCGACGGGAAGGGATTTCCTGCCATTGGCGCGCCGCATCGTCGACGACCTCGTTCACGGTCTCGACCGGCTGCGCACGACGTCGCGGCTTGGGGTCGGTGACGTCACGCTGGCGACGCTGCAATCGATCGCATTCCGGCAATTGCCGCGAGCGCTTCGCAGCTATGCCAAGACGTATCCGCACAATCGCGTCCACCTCCTGGAGCGATCCGGCGCGCTCGTCACCAGCGCGGTGCGCGAGGGGCAGGCCGATTTCGGTATCCACATCCAGCAGGAGACCAATCCGGAGCTTGCCGAGGAGATGCTGATGCGGGATCCCTTCGTCCTGGTTTGCAGCCGATCGCATCCGGCGTCGAAGCTGAAGCGGGTGGGGTGGTCGAACCTGGCGGGCATCGACCTCATCACGCTCGGCGGCGCCAGCGGCAACCGCCGCATCGTCGAGGCGCAATTGGTCAAGGCCGGTCTGGAAACCCGAGGCCGCTTCGTGGTCGAGAGCACGCCGAGCGCGATCGCGCTGGCGCGGGAGAATGTCGGCGCGGCGATCCTCCCCGCCGCGATGAAGGCGACCGCCGTCGCGAGCGGCCTGGTCGAGGTGCCGCTGGTCGATCCTGTCCTGTACCGCGCGATCGCGCTGGTGCGTCGGCGCAACGAGACGCTGTCACCCGCCGCCAGCGCACTCTACGGGATCATCAAGGCGCGGCTTTCGAGCGCTACGCGATGAGGGGCCGGGCCGGGCGTGCCGATTAGTTCCGCTGGCCGGAAAATGAGGCGAAAACAATTTCTGTTGCCTTGGCGGGATATCTGTATGAATAGCATCCGAAGCGTCATAATGGGCGATCTCGAAGGGAGAAAACAATGCGTGAAGCCGTAATCGTTTCCTACGCGCGCACCGGCCTGGCAAAGTCCGGCCGTGGCGGATTCAACATCACCCCGCCGATGTCGCTGGCCGGACATGCCATCAAGCACGCGGTCGAGCGCGCCGGCGTCGACAAGGACTATGTCGAGGACTGTTATCTCGGCAATTGCGCGCATGGCGCGCCGAACATCGGCCGTCAGGCGGCGCTGCTCGCCGGCCTGCCGAAGTCGACCGCAGGCGTTTCGGTGAATCGCTTCTGTTCGTCGGGCTTGCAGACCATCGCAATGGCCGCCAATTCCATTCGTTCGGATGGCTCTGACTGCATCGTCGCCGGTGGCGTCGAGAGCATCTCGATTCCGGGCGGCGGCTCGCCGAAGGAATCGATCGATCCGGACCTGCTCAAGACCGCGCCCGCCATCTTCATGGCGATGATCGATACCGCCGACATCGTCGCCGAGCGCTACAAGGTCAGCCGCGAATACCAGGACGAGTATTCGCTGGAATCGCAGCGCCGCATGGCCGCCGCGCAGCAGGCCAACAAGTTCAAGGACGAAATCGTCCCGATGAAGACCAAGATGAAGGTGGTGGACAAGGCGACCAAGGCCGAGTCGATCGTCGACTACGTCGTCGACCGCGACGAGTGCAATCGCCCCGAGACCTGTCTCTTATACACATCTAGCGACCAAGGCCGAGTCGATCGTCGACTACGTCGTCGACCGCGACGAGTGCAATCGCCCCGAGACCACACTGGAAGGTTTGGCAAAACTTGAGCCGGTCAAGGGCCCGGGCAAGTACATCACCGCCGGCAATGCCAGCCAGCTCTCGGACGGCGCCGCCGCCGTGGTGCTGATGGAAGCCAAGGACGCCGAGAAGCGCGGCCTCAATCCGCTCGGTCGCTTCGTGGCCTGGGCCTCGGCCGGCTGCGAGCCCGACGAGATGGGCATCGGCCCGGTGTTCGCGGTGCCGAAGCTGTTGAAGCGTCACGGCCTGAAGATCGACGACATCGATCTCTGGGAGCTCAACGAGGCGTTCGCCAGCCAGTGCCTTTACTCGCGCGACCAGCTCGGCATCGATCCCGAGAAGTACAACGTCAATGGCGGCTCGATCGCGATCGGCCATCCGTTCGGCATGACCGGCGCCCGTCTCACCGGCCATCTGYTGCAGGAAGGCCGCCGCCGCAAGGCCAAGTGGGGCGTCGTGACCATGTGCATCGGCGGTGGCCAGGGCGGCGCCGGCCTGTTCGAGATCTATAGCTAACCGCGCATCGACGCGGATCGCATACGAACGAGCGGCCCGGCGGCAATGCCGGGCCGCTTTTCATTTGACGCCCGTCATGACGCCGGCAAATCGGGAGCGCGTTCGCCGAATTCGAGTGCGGCGACCAGTTCGAGCGTCTGCCTGAGATCGGCAGCCTGCCTGGCGCCGAACGCCATCTCGAAGAGGTCCTGCGCCTCGAGCCAGGCGGCCTGCGACTCCGTAAGCCTCGCTTCGCCGCGCTTGGTGAGCCGTACCAGCCGGCTGCGGCGGTCACTCTTGTCGACGGTAACGGTCACCAGGCCGTCGCGCTCGAGCGGTTTCAGGTTGTGATTGAGCGCGGTGCGATCGAGCACCAGCGCCGTGGCCAGTTCTCCCATCGTCGGCGAACCCGACCGTCTGACATAGACCAGGATGGCCCGCTGCGTGCCACGCAGCCCCGACGTCGCGAGGGCCTGGTCGTAGAGCTGCGACACCCGCCGTGTCGCCTTGCGCAATGCCGTGAGGTTGCACCGGGTGGCTTCCGTCTTCGCCATTGGCTGCCTCCAAACTGGACTTGACAGATACATGCATATGCACCTAATGGCAATAGGTGTATATGCACGTATCTGAAGGATGTGTGATGTCGGGTGCCGAAGCGGAGACGATCGGGCTGGCGGTCGGAAGTGCAGCGCGGCCACGGTCCCGCGCGGCGACCCCGCGGCAGGTTCTGGCGATCGTCTCGGTCGGAATCTGCCTGGCAAATCTCGACCTGTTCATCGTCAATGTCGGGCTGCCGAACATCGCTCAGGAATTCCGCGGTGCCTCGCTCGAGGATTTGTCCTGGATCCTCAATGGCTATGCGATCGTCTATGCAGCGCTGCTGGTGTTCTTCGGCAGGCTCGCCGAACGCCACAGCCGCAATCTCAGCTTCCTGCTTGGCGTTGCGCTGTTCACGGCGGCATCGGCGGCGTGCGCGCTGGCGTCCAGTGTCGAGCTCCTGGTCCTCTCCCGCGTGGCACAGGCCGCCGGGGCTGCATTGATGACGCCGACCTCGATCGGCCTGCTGCTGGCCTCGTTTCCGCCCGAGCAGCGCGCCGGCGCGGTGCGCACCTGGACCGCGATCGGCGGCCTTGCCGCGGCGCTCGGGCCGCTCGCCGGCGGCGTGCTGGTTACCTTCGACTGGCGCTGGATCTTCATCGTCAATGTCCCGATCGGCGTGCTCGCGCTGATCATCGGCTGGTTCAAGTTGCCCGAGGTGCCCGGCCACGACGTGCCGCGTCCGAGCTGGTGGGCGGCGCTGCTCGTGACCTGCGGCATCGGCGCGCTGACATTTGCCATCGTGAAGGCGAATGACTGGGGATGGGGTTCGCGCGGCGTCGTGCTCGGCCTCGTCCTCGCAGGGCTCTCGCTCGCGGCCTTCGCGTGGCACTGTCTGCGCTCGAAGAATCCGTTCGTCGATCCCGCACTGTTTGCCGTCAGGCCGTTTACCGGAGCGACGCTGGTCATGGCGCCTTACTCGGCGGCCTTCGGTGCGATGCTGTTGTCGGTGGCGCTGTGGGAGCAAACCGTGTGGGGATGGTCGGCACTAAAGACCGGCCTCGCGATCGCGCCAGGTCCGCTGCTTGTCCCGTTCACATCGCTGTTGTTCGCCGGTCGCCTGATCGCACGCTTCGGTGCGGCCGCCGTGGTGTCCGCCGGCATCTTGTCGTTCGCGGGCGGGCTTGTGATCTGGGCAATGCTGCTCGGCGCGGACCCCAACATGCCTGCCTTCGTGGCCGGTATGATGCTCACGGGTATCGGCGTCGGGCTTACATTTCCGACCCTGATGGGCGTCGGCGCCGGCTCGCTGCCGCCGTCGTCGTTCGCAACCGGCTCCGGCGTCATCAACATGATCCGGCAGGCGGCGCTGGCGATCGGCGTTGCGATCTTTGTCGCGATCCTGGCTACCCCGGCCACGATGACCGAGCGGATCGCGGCGTTTCATCGCGGCTGGTGGATCATGATCGCGATCACCATGGCCGGCTTCGTGCCGAATTACCTGTTCATCTGGCGCAGATCGAACCGCTAACGCCCGAAAGACATCGCCGCGCCATCCGGCCGCCGCGACGGCGCCATCCTCGCGCCGCGGGGAAACCTCAATCGAACCAGTCTCTTCCTTGGTGCGTCTCACCACGAGAAGCGGCGCGCCTGTGCGTTTGGCGCGCCGTTCAACTCGTGCGATGCGGCGTTTTCCCGGAGGGATGTGATGCGAAGGATTGCGAATTGTCTTGTGACCACCAGCCTGGTGCTGGCGGGCGCGCTGGTTGCCGGGCCGCTCCACGCGGCCGATCTCGATACGGCGTCGCAGGTCGACGCCGTCACCGTCTATCCGGACGGCGCGAGCGTCACCCGCGTCATCACGCTGGATCTGCCAGCCGGAGACAACACGCTCATCGCGAAGGATTTCCCGATGGGGCTCGATCCATCCTCGCTGCGGGTCGAGGGCGATGCCGGCGCCAAGCTGACGATCGGCGCCATCGACGCGCGGCCGCCGCGCCTGGTGCCGCCGGCCAACCTGCCCGACATCGACAAGCGGATCGAGGCGCTGAGGGATCAACGCGAGGATTTGCAGGGGATCATCAGTTCGGCCGAGGCGCGGCGCAAATTCGCCGAGCACTTCGCCGAGGCCGCGCCGGTCGGGATCGGCGAGAAGGGCGAGGCACGCCCGGTCAGCGAATGGCGGGCGGCGTTCTCGGCGGTGGCGGATGAAGTCGCAACCGCCGACAGCGCGATCCGCGACGCCACGCGCAAGCAGCGCGACATCGACCGCGAACTGGCGCGCCTGGAAGCCGACCGCGGTGCCAAGCCGCCGAGCCACCTCGAGGTTCGGATCGAGCTTGCCTCCGCCGCAGCTACCAAGGCCACCCTGCGGGTAACCTATGCGGTGCGCAATGCGCGCTGGATGCCGATTTACGACGCCCGTCTCGATACCGGCAGCAAGGACCGCAAGCCTGCGATCGAGCTGGTACGCCGTGCCGAGATCACCCAGTCGACCGGCGAGGACTGGTCGAACGTGGTGCTTGCGGTCTCCACTGTGCGGGTTGCGCGTGGCGGCAATGCGCCCGAGCTCAATTCACTGCTGGTGCAATACCCGCAGCCGCCGCGGCCGCTGCCGTCGGCCAGCACACGGTCGCGTGAGGCTGTGGCGGCTGCGCCGCAGGCCGATATGGTCCAGCAATTCCGCTTCGGCGGCGGGTCGACCTTTGGCGAACAAGAGGCGACGGCGGAAATCGGGGCGTTCCAGGCCACCTTCAAGATCCCCGGTCGCGTCAGCGTTTCAGCCAATGAGGGCACCAAGAGTCTGCGCATCGCAACGGCGACGATCACCCCCGATCTCGCGATTCGCGCCGTCCCCGTGATCGATCCGACCGCGTTCCTGGAAGCGAGCTTCGTGCAGGCCGACGACGCGCCGCTGTTGCCCGGCCAGGTCTCGATCTATCGCGACGGCATTTTTGTCGGCCGCAGCCGGATGGCCACGGCCGCCAAGGACGAGACGGTGCGGCTYGGCTTCGGCGCCGACGACAAGGTCAAGATCGAGCGCACGGTGGTGAAGCGCAACGAAGGCTCCGCCGGGCTGATCGTGACGACGTCGAAGACCGACGAGCGCGCGTTCAAGACCACCATGCGCAACGGCCACGACTTCCCGATCAAGGTCGCGATCCAGGATCAGCTCCCGGTCAGCGAGAACGACGATATCGTGGTCGAGATGCTGCCGTCSTCGACGCCKGCSASCACSACCAATCTGCGCGACAAGCGCGGCGTGCTGGAATGGGCRTTCGAGGCCAAGGCCGGCGAAGTTCGTGAYATCAATTTCGCYTGGCGGATGCGCTGGCCGAAAGACAAGGGCGTCGTGATGGTGCCGGCGGGCTAACGGGGCCGCAGCCTGGCTGTTTGACGGGCGCTCCGCACGCGAACCAGTAGCTTCAGCAGCTAGCGCCGGCTAGAAGCCGGCGTCCTCGTCCTSCTCCAGCCATTGCTGGTTGTCCCAGYGSGCGCGCCGGCCGAGGACGTATTCGCGAACATCGTCCATGAAGCGTACCTTGCTGGCGAGTGCTCCRATGAAAGCGGCGACCGCYGCGATCCAGGGCCAYAGATGCGCGAGCAGGGAGGCGGGTATCTGATTGGCAAACCCGGCYTGCAGCGCGCTCAYTGCGAAGTACGCCAMKMYGGCCCATGCGAGRGCCAAGATCGTTGCCACKGCCTCGTAGCTGGTCTGATGRAGCCGCACCAGCCAGCGCATCAGGCATAGATAGGCAAAGTAGGTGACCACGCCGAGGATGAAGGCAATACATCCCGGCGGAAGGCCCCAGCTTTCATCCCAGGCCTGGTACACGACGAAGCCCGCGGCTATGAGCGCTTCAATGTAGGTCAGGCAAGACTTTTCCATCATGATTTGCCCCAAAGCGATTCAAGTATCCGCCGAGGCTATCATCATCTGGCGCGATGCCAGAAGTGTATTTGTCGGACAACCGCTGGATTGGCGTTGGCTTGATGATCACGAGGGTCGCCGCATATTCACCGTCATGCCCCGCCTCGAGCGGGGCATCCAGTACGCCGCGGCCTTTCCGTTGAAACGCAAAAGCCTATGGAATACTGGGTCGCCCGGTCCAGCCGGGCGACGACATTGTCGTATGCGACGAAAGTGACTGCGTCACTTCGCCTTCAGGAAGTCACCCACTTCGAGCAGCACGAACTCGTTGTCGTCCGCCTTGTTCGGATCGCGGCTCGAGGAGAACGGCAGGTTGTTGTCGTTGCCGACGATGATGTGGGTCTCGTCGACCCGATCGACGTTCTCGATGGTGAAGAACGGGAAGGTGTAGACGCCGTCATTGAGCGGCTTGCGGGCCTTCTTGTTCGGATCGCGGATCTTCATCAGGTCGACATAGGCGATCTTGCGCACCGGCTTGCCGACATTGGCGTCCGACAGCTCGATCTTGTAGACGCGCTTGAACTTGGCGAGATCGGGGAAGCAGTTCTCGCCACGCTGGCCTTGCGGGCAGGCCTTGTCGGCGGTGCCTTCGCCATTGTCGCGCTCGATCACCAGGCCCTGGGTCGGATCGATCATGTTGAAGTCGCCGATCGCATTGCCGTTCTGCTCGAACACATAGTGCCAGTAGCGCCCAGTGAACTTCTCCGCGGCGACGTCGAATTCGAGGATGCGGGAGGCTTCCTTGCCGTCGACCTTCTCCCAGTCCTTCTTGTCGGCGTCCCACAGCGGCCCTTCGAGGAGACCGTACAGGAACTTGCCGTCCTTGGAGGAGGCGAAGCCTTCATAGCCCTTGGAGCGGCGCAGATTGACGTTAGTGTAGCTCGCGCCGGGCGCGCCGGGCGACTGCACCGCCCAGTGATCCGGCGAGCGCACCGGCTTGCCGTCGGCAACCGTCTCGAACACCGCGAGGATCTTGCCGGTCTTGTCCGCCTTGAGGATGTAGGGTCCGAACTCGTCGCCGATCCAGAACGTGTCGTTGATGATCTGGAAGCCCTCGGTGTCGAAGTCGGCGCCGGTGAGGTAGCGCTTGGCGGTGTCCTCATGCACGATGCGGAACGGCACCTTCTTGTCGGGATCGTGCAGGAACATGGTCTCCTGGCGCTCGATCTTGCCTGCCGCCCAATCCATCTTGTACCGGTTCAGGTACAGCATCGAGTCCGCCGAGTTGTAGCGCGAGCCCATGCCGTTGTCGGTGAGCACCCAGAACGAACCGTCGGGCATCGTCTTGATGCCGGAATTGCCCTGCAACGGCTGGCCCTTGAACGGCAGCGACACGCCGGTCGGCCGCTCGTAGGACTTGCCCATCACGGTGCCGATGGCGTCGACGCGCTTGCCGGTGGTGTATTTGCCCGAGGTCTTCAGATCGTTCGGAGCGTCGGCGGGGGCCTCGATGAAGCTCTCCGCCGGCATCACGGCGTGTCCCGCCAGCGTCGCCGGGAATTCGCCCTCGCTTTGCGCGAACGCCGATGTGGCGAGCAGCATGGTGGCGACGGAGCAGAGCAGGGACAGACGCATGGTTGATCTCCTCGAGATGAAACGATGCGGTGTTCTCCGAGGCGCCTGTTACAGCCGGCTGACAGTTTTGTGAATCGCCTGTGTTGCGACGGGATAAGGCTTGCGGCCTTACGTCGCTTTGCTGGCCGGCTGCATGGTCTGCGGCAGCAGGAACGGCACGCCGTTATTGGTGTATTCGATCGCGACGTCGATTTCGAAGATCCGCCTCAGCGTGTCGGCCTGCATCGCGGCGGCGCGGTCGCCATCGACCGCAAGCCGGCCGCCATGCAGCAGCAGGATGCGATCGGCGAACCGCATCGCGAGGTTGAGGTCGTGCAGGATCGCGATCACGGCGGTGCCACGTGCGGCACGCCGCCGCGCGGTCTCGACCAGATCGATCTGATGCCGCAGATCGAGGCTCGATGTCGGCTCGTCAAGCAGCAACAGTCCGGGCCCATGCAGTGCCTCGCCGCAGGCGAGCTGCACCAGCACGCGGGCAAAATGCGCGCGCTGCTGCTCGCCGCCGGACAATGTCGGCAATTGCCTGAAACGGAATTGCGCCAGCCCGACCTCGTCCAGCGCCGCCTCGACCAGGCCATGCGCCGTTGCGCGCGGGCTCTCACCCGCGCCCATGGCGACGATCTCCTCGACAGTGAACGGAAAGGTGACGTGGACGTGCTGCGACAGCATCGCACGGTGCCGCGCCAACTCGCGCGGCGCGTAGCCATGCAGGTCGCGCTGCTTCAGCCTGATCGTGCCGTGGGATGGTTTGAGATCGCCCGACAGCATCCGCAACAGCGTCGATTTGCCGGCGCCGTTGGGGCCGACGATCGCCACCATCTCGCCGGCGCCGATTTGCAGCGATACCGCGTCGACCAAGGTGGTGCCGCCGATGGTCATCGAGACCGATTGCGCCTCGAGCAGCGTCGTCATAGCGACACCAGCCCGCGCTGGCGCAGCAGCATGGCAAGGAAGAACGGCGCGCCGATCGCCGCGGTCAGGATGCCGATCGGCATCTCCGCCGGCGCCACGATGGTGCGCGCCACCGTGTCGGCACCGACCAGCAGGATGGCGCCGAGCAGCGCCGATGCCGGCAGCAGCAGGCGATGCGAGGGGCCGATCACCAGCCGCAGCAGATGCGGCACCACGATGCCGACGAAGCCGACCACGCCGCACACCGAGACCGCGACGCCGGTCATCGCCGACACCAGCACGATCGAGATCCGCTTCAGCCGTTCGACATCGACGCCGCTGTGGAACGCCTCGGCCTCGCCGAGCACCAGCACGTCGAGCCCACGGGCGATCGAGACGCAGACGATCAACGCAATCGCCAGCACGGGCGCCAGCGTCGTGAGCTTGCTCCAGGTCGCGCCGCTGAGCGAGCCGAGCAGCCAGAAGGTGATGTCGCGCAGCTGGCGGTCGTCGGCCACGAACACCAGCAGCCCGATGCCGGCATTGGCGATCGCGGCGATCGCAAGCCCGGCGAGCAGGAAGATCGCAATCGACGTGCGGCCGCCGCGGCTGGCGATGGCGTAGAGGACGATGGTCGTGATCAGCGAGCCGGCAAAGGCCGCGATCGGCAGCAGCTGATGTTGCAGGAAACGCAGGCTCTCGCCGAGATGGCTGTCGGTGAACACGATCGCGGTCGCCGCCGCGAACGCACCGCCGGAGGAGACGCCGACCAGCGCGGGGTCGGCGAGGGGATTGCGGAACAGGCCCTGCATGATCGCGCCGGAGACCGCGAGGAGTCCGCCGACCATCGCGGCGGCGGCAATCCGAGGGATGCGGATGGACCATACCACGAGCTGGTCGCGTGCCAGCAGCGGGTTGCCCGCGCTATCCACCCACAGGCCGAGCGCGGCCGGAAGCCGTGCCAGCGGAATGCCGGCGGCCCCGACCGTCAGGGCGACCAGCGCGGTAATCGTGAGCGCCGCCAGCAGGCCAAGCAAAGTGAGTGTCGCCGCCGGCCGCAGCGCCGTGCCGGCGCGCCGTTGTTTCGCAGGGCCGCTGCGCTCGGCCAGCACGCTCATTGCCGGCAGTTCGCGGTCAGCGCCGAAGGCTTGAAGTTTTCGGCTTGCGGGGCCAGCGTCGGATAGAGTTTGACCGAGAGGTCGCGGGCTGCGGCCGCGGTGCGCGGTCCGAAGCCGAGCAGATAAAGTCCTTCCATCGAGATGAAGGCCTTGTTGGCGGCGACCGGCGTCAGCGCGAAGCCCGGATGCGCGAACACCGCCTCTGAGGTCAGCGAGTCCTTGCCGCGATCGATCGACAGCACGACGTCCGGCTTCGCCGCCACGATCGCCTCGTCATTGACCGGCTTGTAGCCGTCATAGCCGTCGATCGCGTTGACGCCGCCGGCGAGCTGGATGATCTCGTCGGCAGCGGTCTTGTGGCCCGCGGCCATCGCCCGGCCGTTCAACAGCGACATCACGAACATCACGCGCACCGGCTTGGTCACCTTGGCGCGCAGCGTGCGCAGTTGCGCAAGGTCGCTCTCGACTGCCGTGGCCAGGCAGGCCGCACGCGGTTCGGCGCCCATGGCATGGCCGACCAGTTTGATCTTCTCGACCAGTCCTGCCTCCGAGAAGGTTTCCGGCACCAGCACCAGCGGCACCTTCGCCGCCTCCAGGACGTCCATGGTTTCCTTCGGCCCGGAGCCCTGCACCGCGAGCACCAGCGACGGATGCAGGCCGAGCACACCCTCGGGCGACAGCTGGCGCATATAGCCGACGTCGGGCTTCTCGCGCAGCGCTGACGGCGGATAGAGGCTGGTGGCATCGACGCCGGCGATGCGATCCTCGAAGCCGAGCGCATAGAGAATTTCGGTGATCGCGCCGCCGATCGAGACGATCCGCGACGGATCGTCGATCACGACGTCGCGGTCGCGCGCGTCGTGCACGGTGATGCCCTCGGCGGTCGCCGCCTGGATCGGCAGCAAGCAGGAGAAGGCGAGCACAGCAAGCGTGCGACAAATTGTCATCGGGGCCGTCACTTGGTCAGGATCAGCTTGTTCTGCGAGGTCAGCCGCAAGCGGTATTGGTCCTCGCCATGCGCGATGATGATCTCGCGTTCGGTCGCGAACAGCTCGCGGCTGTCGAGACGATTTCCCCGCATGACGAGTGTTTTGGCGGTGCCAGAAGCGGAATCGGCTTGCCCGCCGGCCACGCCGATGTTCTCTCCGGAGGTTGCCGCCATTGCCTGATGCTGCGCCTTTCGAAACCGTTGAATGTCGCCTGTCTGTATAAGACGGCCAAGGCGCTTTCCAACGGCCGCACTTTACAATCGATATAAACAGCGCTGCCGCATTCTTGACCGTTTTGTTGCTGGCTCGTAACCAATCGTTGACGCGGTGCGAGCGGGTGGCTTGCAGCGCAATGAAGTTGGTAGCCAGCAAGTCGCTCAACGAGCGCACGCCAGCCAGACCAGAAAAGCGATCATCGGGCTGGGGCTAGTATGGCTGACGGGGCTAGGGTTTCGCGCGCCTTGATTTTAGGCGCGTCGGTGTTTTCATTCGCGGCGGCATTGCCGGAAAGTGGTTTGGCGCAAACCGCCGATGCTTCGGCGCCGCGTCCTTCAACCGAGCGGCCCAAGCAGGCCAAGCGAAAGCCGAAGCCCGCCGCGCAACAACAGGCCGCGGCGCCGGCGATGAACGCGCGCGCGCAGATCGGCGCGGTGCCGGTGCAGTCGCTCGACACCATCACCGCCGTGGCGTCCAAGACCGACGAGCGCGCGATCGATGCGCTGGCTCCGGTCAGCTCCGTCACCCTGGAGAAAATCCAGGGGTTGCAGCCGAACCGGGTGTCGGACATTTTCTACAACGTTCCGGGCGTCTCGTTCCAGGAGCGCGGCGATGACCCTGCGACCGTCATCAACGTCCGTGGCTTGCAGGATTTCGGCCGCGTCGCCGTCGTGGTCGACGGCGCGCGGCAGAACTATCAGCGCACCGGCCACAACGCCAACGGCTCGTTCTTCCTCGATCCTGAGTTGATCGGCGGCGTCGACGTGGTGCGCGGTCCGACCGCGAACATCTACGGCTCCGGCGCGATCGGCGGCGTGGTGTCGTTCCGCACCAAGGACATCGACGATGTGGTGCGCCCCGGCGAGCGCTGGGGCGTCGACATGTCGGGCTCCTACGGCAGCAACAAGGACCGCGGCATGGCCTCGGTGTTCGGCGGCGTGCGCGCCGATCCGAATGTCGACGTGTTCGGCGGCGCCGTCTATCGCACCCAGAGCAACTACAAGGATGGCTCCGGCACCGAGATCGGCAACACCGGCAACGATATCGCGGCCGGCTTGATGAAGGTGACGATCCGCCCGGCCGAAGGCCACGAGTTCAAGATCGGCGGCATCTTCCAGGACTACCAGTACAATATCGGTCAGCAGAACCGCGGCCCGACCACGACGGCGGCGCCGCTGGCGGCGATCGCGGGCTCCTCGGTCTATGCCTCCGACGCCAGGAACTACACCGGCACGCTGAGCTGGAAGTACTCCAAGCCCGACGACATGCTGTTCGACTGGAATATCTCGGTCTACGGCAACCGCACCGACAACGACCAGGTCAAGACCTACAACAACCGCATCACCACGGGTGGCGGCGTGTGTACGCTCGGCAATCCCGGCAACAACATCTCCGGCTGCGTCGGCGACAAGCGTGGCTATTCGCTCGACACCGTCGGCATCGACGTCAACAACACCTCGCGCTTCAATTTTGGCGACTGGCGCAACGCCGTGACCTACGGCTTCGACGCTTTCCGCGACGATGTCGAGACCTTCGATTCCCGCGGCAATTCCAACATCACGACGCCGGGCGGCCAGCGCACGGTGTCCGGCGGCTTCGTGCAGTTGAAGCAGAACTATTCGACCTGGCTCGAGCTCGTCAGCGCCGTCCGCTACGACCACTACGAGCTGACCTCGATCAACACCACGACCAGCGGCGACCGGCTGTCGCCGAAGATCACGCTCGGCGTCACGCCGGTCGCGGGCTTCACGCCCTATGTCAGCTATGCCGAAGGCTATCGCGCGCCGTCGATCACCGAGACCCTGATCGCGGGCGGCCACGCCACTGGCGGCGGGCCGGCGCTGTTCAACTGCCCCGACGGCACCAGCGGGCTGTTCTGCTTCCTGCCCAACGCGGCGCTGCGGCCCGAGGTCGGCAAGAACAAGGAAGCCGGCATCAACCTGAAGTATGACGGCATCTTCACCGCGAGCGATTCGTTCCGCGGCAAGATCAACGTGTTCCAGAACGACGTCGACGGCTATATCGATCTCGTGGCGTCGGCGCCGACCACGACGCCGTTTGGACGCTTCAGCCAGTTCTATCAGTACCAGAACATCGCCCATGCCCGGATCGAAGGCTTCGAAGCCGAGACGATGTATGACGCGGGCGACTGGTTCCTGGGCGTCGCCGGTCATCTGATGCGCGGCCGGAACACCCACACCAATATCGGGCTCGCCACCATCACGCCGCGCAAGGTGACGACGACCGCCGGCGTGCGCCTGCTCGACCGCTCGCTGATCATTGCCGCGCAATGGTCCTCGTTCGGCGCCAACAACGATCTGCCGGCGGGCTATCTGCCGTCGACCGGCTACGAGCTGGTCAATCTCTACCTGACCTGGAACGCCACCAAGGACATCACCTTCACGGCGTCGGTCGACAACCTCTTGAACCAATACTACCGGCCCTACGCGATCCCNAATCTCTACCTGACCTGGAACGCCACCAAGGACATCACCTTCACGGCGTCGGTCGACAACCTCTTGAACCAATACTACCGGCCCTACGCGATCCCGGGCTCSTCGACCGACGGCACGACGCAGAACGACGTGCTGTTCTCGAGCCCCGGCCCGGGYACCGTYTACAAGGCCGGACTGAARATTCACCTTGGTGGAGCGTAACGCGACGAGCCGATCATTCCATCCAGGTTGCTCCGGCCGCGCTGGTGCCCCAGCGCGGCTTTGGCGCGTTCATGATATCAACGAGATCAACCGGCAGGATCCAGGGCATCATCCAAGGCATCCGTCGGCAAACAGGAGAAGGCTTTCATGTTCATCGCAATGAACCGGTTTCAGGTGATCAAGGGCAAGGAGCAGGCGTTCGAGACGGTCTGGAGGACGCGTGAGTCCTATCTCGGCGACCTGCCGGGCTTCGTCGAGTTTCACCTGGTGAAGGGTCCCGAGGCMGAGGACCACACGCTCTATGCGACCCACACCGTGTGGGCCAGCAAGGCGGCGTTCGAGGACTGGACCAAGTCGGATGCGTTCCGCCGCGCCCATGCCCGCGCCGGCAACGAGACCGGCGGCAGCCTCTATCTCGGCCATCCCCGGTTCGAAGGCTTCGAGGTGCTGATCACCGAGCGGGCGAAGAGCGCCGCGGCGTGACGGGGGCGGCCATGCCGAATGCGGATCTCGCCGGGTTGAAGGCCTACATGGCCGACAATCCCGGCGCCGTCATCGAGGATGTCGCGCGCGAGCGCAAGGTGATGCCGCGCGCGGTGATCGAGGCGCTGCCGGAAAGCATGGTGCGGATCGGCGCCGGCGATTTCGCTGCCGCGATGCAGGACATCGCGGAATGGGGCGAGGTCACGTTGATCGTGCACACCGATGACGCGATCTTCGAGTTCACCGGTGCCATCCCGAAGGGGGAGGTCGGCCGCGGCTATTTCAACCTGATGCAGCCGAAGGGCCTGCACGGCCACCTCAGGCACGAGCGCTGCGCGGCGATTGCCTTCGTCGAGCGGCCGTTCATGGGCAAGGTGTCGGCGTTCATCGCCTTCATCAATCTCGACGGCGGCATCATGTTCAAGGTGTTCGTCGGCCGCGACGAGACGCGCGCGCTGCGCGGCGATCAGCTGGTGCGTTTCCATGCGCTGGCGGACCGCCTCGCGCCGCAGGCGGGCTGAGGCGAACGCAGGACGGGAGGCGACCATGGCGTATCGGTGGCTTGGGCGGCGGATCTGGATGGCGGCGACTGCCGGGTTCGGCATGTCGCCGGGAACGGGCCTTGCTGCCACCGACGCTGCGCTGCTGCCGCGCAACCTCTCGCCCTGGGGCATGTTCGAGAGCGCCGACATCGTCGTGAAGGCGGTCATGATCGGGCTCGCCTTCGCCTCGCTGGCGACCTGGACGATCTGGCTCGCCAAGACCATCGAGATCCGCCGCAAGACCGTGCTGGCCAGGCAGCGCATCAGCCTGCTCGAGCGCGACACCCAGCTTGCCGAGGTGGAACTGGCGAGCCGCGACGGCAACGATGCCGTTGCGCAGATCATCCAGTCGGCCTCGCGCGAGGCCACGCTCTCCCGCGGCATGTTCGACGACGGCTTCAAGGAACGCATTGCGCTGCGGCTGGAGCGGGTCGAAGCGGCGATGTCGCGGCAGATCGCGCGCGGCACCGGCGTGCTCGCGACGATCGGCGCCACTGCGCCGTTCGTCGGCCTGTTCGGCACGGTGTGGGGCATCATGAACGCCTTCATCGGCATCTCCGAGGCGCACACCACCAATCTCGCCGTGGTCGCGCCTGGTATCGCCGAGGCGCTGCTCGCAACCGCGCTCGGGCTCGTTGCCGCGATCCCGGCCGTCGTGATCTACAATCATTTGACCCGCTCGATCGCGGGCTACCGCGCGCTGCTCGGCGACGCCTCCGTCATGGTGAAGCTGCTGGTGAGCCGCGAAGGCGATCGCAGCCTGTTCCGGCTGGCGCGCGCCGCGGAGTGAGAGATGGGCGTCAAGCTTGGCACGGGCGGTGCGTTCGGTAGCCGGCGTCGCGGCGACGACGACCTTGTCGAGGCGCATGAGATCAACGTCACGCCGTTCATCGACGTGATGCTGGTGCTGCTGATCATCTTCATGGTGGCGGCGCCGCTCGCCACCGTCGATCTCGGCGTCGATCTGCCGGCCTCGACCGCCGAGCCGCAGCCGCGGCCGGACAAGCCGGTGTTCGTCACCGTGAAGCCGGATCTGTCGGTCGCGGTCGGCGAGGACGTCATCGCGCGCGATACGCTGACGTCGGCGCTCGACGGCGCCACGCAAGGCAAGAAGGACGAACGTATCTTCCTGCGCGCCGACAAGGCGGTCAGTTACGGCGACCTGATGGAGGTGATGAACCTCTTGCGTAACGCCGGCTACCTCAAGGTGGCGCTGGTCGGCCTCGACGGACGAAGTTGATCAAGATGAATGCCTATGCGCTGCATGATTCCCGCGGTGACATCTGGCTGAGACGCTGGGGTCTGTCGGCGACCGCGATCCTGGCGGCGCACGCGGCGATGATCGCGCTCGGCATGAGCTGGGTCGCGTTGCCGCCGCCGGGCGTCGCAGTGCCGGCAGTGCTGGTCGACCTGACGCCGATCACGTCAGCGCCGGAGATTTCCAAGACCGAGCTGCCGCCGGGTCCTGCGATGCAGGAGGCCGATGCCGCGCCGCCCGAGCCTGCCGCCGCGCAGGCCGTGCACGAGGAGATCGCGCCGACGCCGTTGCAGGAAAAGGCCGAGGTCGCCGCGCCGCCGGAGCAGAAGCCGCAGGTCACGCCGCCGAAACCCGAGCCCACCAAGGTCGTGCCTGAGCACAAGACCGAGCCCGTCAAGCCGAAGGTGGTGCGCCGCGATGCCAAGAAGCCATCCGAAGCGACGCCGGCACCGCGCACCAGCGCGCCGAGCCGTGCCGAACGCCAGGCGCCGGCGGCGTCCGCGATCAGCGCGGGTGCCGCGGCATCGGCGATCGCGGCCTACAACGCGCGGGTCCGCGCGCATCTGTTGCGCTTCCACTCCTATCCGGCTGGCGGCAACGGCCAACGCGGCGTGGTCCGGCTGGTGTTCACGCTCGGCCGCGGCGGSCAGGTGCTGTCGAGCCATCTCGGTGGCTCCTCCGGCAATCCGACTTTCGACGCACGAGCGCTGGCGATGATCCGCCAGGCCCAGCCGTTCCCGGCGTTTCCCTCCGAGGTCACGCAGGGCTCGATGGGCTTTAGCGTGCCGGTCGCGTTCGTGCCAAGGTAGCGAGGGAAAAGTGTAAGGCCATCTAGCCTGTCACCGTCATCCTGAGGTGCGAGCGGAGCGAGCCTCGAAGGATGTACGGCCCCGCTGGTGGCCGTCGACCCTTCGAGACGCGCTTCGCGCTCCTCAGGGTGACGGGGCTGGAGTGAGGTGGTTTCGTTCCGAAGCCTACCTACTCCTTCACCGCGCCGGTCAACGACGACACGTAATAGTCGACGAACAGCGAGTAGAACAGCGCGACCGGTAGCGAGCCGAGCAGCGAGCCCGCCATCAGCGCGCCCCATTGGTAGACGTCGCCGGTGACGAGCTCGGTCAGGATCGCGACCGGCACCGTCTTGTTGGCGCCGCTCTGGATGAAGGCGAGCGCATAGATGAACTCGTTCCAGGACAGCGTGAAGGAGAAGATGCCGGCCGAGATCAGGCCAGGCACCGCCAGCGGCAGCGTGATCCGCCACAGGATCTGCAACCGGGTCGCGCCGTCGACCAGCGCGCATTCCTCGAGCTCGTAGGGGATCGACTTGAAATAGCCGATCAGGAGCCAGGTGCAGAACGGCACCAGGAAGGTCGGATAGACCAGGATCAATGCCAGCGGCGAATCGAACAGGCCGATCTGCACGATCACGGTGGCGAGCGGAATGAACAGGATCGACGGCGGCACCAGATAGGCGAGGTAGATGCCGAGCCCGACATAGGGGCTGCCGCGGAAGCGCAGCCGCTCGATCGCATAGGCGGCGAGCGTCGAGGCGAACAGCGACAGGAAGGTCGAGCCGATCGCGACCATCATGGTGGTCTTCAGCCAGCGCGGATACTCGGTGTCGAACAGCAGGTGCTTGACATGCGCGAGCGTCGGCGAGGTGATCCAGAACGGGTTGTGCTCCTTGTAATTCAGGAGCTCCGCGTTCGGCTTGAACGACGTGATCGCCATCCAGTAGAACGGAAACAGCAGGATCAGGATGAAGCAGGCGAGCGGCAGATAGATCATCACCATGCGCCGGGCGCCGGAGTCCCACGACATCGTGTCCGGCGCGGCGCGGGCGACGTTGGAAGCTGCGACGTCAGTCATTGGCTTCTCCCTGCTGCCATTTGCGGCGGGCGAGCGCGAAGTAGCTGAACAGCGTCGCCATCACGAGGAAGGGGATCATCGCCACCGCGATCGCCGCGCCCTCGCCGAGCTGGCCGCCCGGGATGCCGCGCTGGAAGGCGAGGGTCGCCATCAGATGGGTCGAGTTGATCGGGCCGCCGCGGGTGATGGCGTAGACCAGCTGGAAATCGGTGAAGGTGAAGATGATCGAGAACGTCATCACGATCGCGAGAATCGGCATCATCATCGGGAAGGTGATGTAGCGGAAGCGCTGCCAGGCGGTGGCGCCGTCGAGCATCGCTGACTCATAGAGCGAGGGCGAGATGGTTTGCAGCCCGGCCAGCAGCGAGATCGCGACGAACGGGATGCCGCGCCAGATATTGGCCGCGATCAGCGAGAACCGTGCCGGCCAGGGCGAGCCGAGGAAATCGACATTGCTGTCGCGCAAGTGCAGCACGTCGACCAGGAGATAGGAGATGATCGAGAATTGCGGATCATAGATCCACCAGAACGCCAGCGCGGACAGCACCGTCGGCACGATCCACGGCAACAGCACGATGGCGCGGACCAGGCTCTTGAACGGGAAATGGTTGTTGAGCAGCAGCGCCAGCCAGAAGCCGAGCGCGAACTTTCCGAAGGTCGCGACCGCGGTGTAGAACACCGAGTAGAACACCGCGTTCCACCACAGCGGATCCTTGAGCAGGTACTGGAAGTTCTCGAGCCCGATATAGACGCCGCGCTGGCCGATCGTGGTGTCGGTGAAGGCGAGCCAGATGCCGAGGCCGAGCGGATAGGTGAGGAATACCAGCAGCAGGCCGATCGCGGGCGCAAGGCACATCACGATCAGGAACGGCTTGTAGTCGAACAGGCGCGCGAGCCAGCCCGGTTGCCGGAGCGCCGCGCCGCGCGATGGGAGGGTCGTGACAGACATTGAATGCTCGTCTTCTCGTCATTGCGAGGAACGAAGCGACGAAGCAATCCAGCTCTCGTCTATGGCGCTATGGATTGCTTCGCTTCGCTCGCAACGACGGCTGATTTGAGTTTCGCAGTTCAATGATCGCCGTTACCGGTTCTGCCGCCGGAAGTACCGCTTGGCGCGCTGCTCGGCCTCCGCGGCGGCTGCCTCGGGCGTGGCCGCGTCGGTTGCGACCGAGGCGCACATCTGCACCAGCACGTAGTCGGCGTTGACGGCGCCGGTCGCGGTCGAGATCGGCCCCTTGTAGCCGTTGTAGTAGGGGCTCCTCATGGTGTCCTTGAAGATCGCGACCTTGGGATCGCCCGACCACACCGCAGCGTCGGCATAGGCGGCGAGTGGTTGCGACCAGTAGCCGGAATTGGCGTTGAGCCACGGCTCGTACTGCTCCTTCTCCAGCATGAATTGCAGGAACGCCTTCGCCGCATTGGGATAGGCGCTGTGCTTGAACACCATCGCATTCAGGGTCAGGCCCGACATCGGCGAGGTCGATGCCAGCCCCTTGGGCAGGAGCTGATGCTCGGTGTCGTCGGCGATCGCCTTGGTCGCGGGATCGTTCTTCAGCGAGAAGTACAGCGAAACGCCATTGGCGGTCAGGCCGATCTCCTGCGACGAGTAGGCGCGGTTGTTGGAGACGTCGTTCCACGACGGCGTGCCGGCGATGAAGGTCGGATAGAGCTCCTTCAGGTATTTCAGCGCGGCGATCGTCTCCTTGCTGTTGATCGCGACCTTGTTGTTCTCGTCGACCATGTAGCCGCCATGCGACCAGACCAGCCAGTTGCAGAACGAGTTGCCGTCGCCGACGGCGTTGCCGAGGGCAAAGCCCGCCGGCTTGCCGGCCGCCTTCAGCTTCTTGTAGAGTTCGAGGATGCCGGCATGGTCTTCCGGCACCTTGTCGAAGCCGGCCGCATTGACCAGCGACTTGCGGTACACCAGCGGGCCGCCGGAGGCGCCGAACGGCAGGCCGATCCAGCTCTTCGATTTCGAGCGCATGCCATAGCGTTTTGCGAGCGCGAGCCAGCCGCCGTAGCGCTTGTCGAGATAATCGGCGACGTCGGTCAGCTCGATCAGCTTGTCGATATAGATGTGCGGCGCATCGCCGAAGCCGATGATGATGTCGGGACCTGCGCCGGAGTTCGAGGTCACCGCGGTCTGCTGGTTGATGTCCTCCCAGCCGACGAAGTCGACCTTAATCTCGACGCCGGTCTTGTCGGTGAATTTCTTGGCATTGGCGCGGAACACGTCCTCGTCGGCCTGGACGAAGCGCACCGGCCGCAGCATGCGCAGGGTCGCGCCCTTCTCGATCGGCAGCGACGGCGCCGCGACGTCGGCCGCCTTGACCTTCGACGCGTCCTGCGCCGAAGCACCGGTGATTGCCAGCGCCGCCGCGGAAGCTCCCAGCGCCAGCGCGTCGCGACGCGTGACCTCATACGTCATGTCGTTTGCACTCCCTGCTTTGTCTGTTCTTATCGTTCCTTCCCGGCGTTGGTCGCCGGTGAAGGCCTTGTCGTCTCGGTGCACCCGCCGCGCGAAGGACCCATCTCGTCAGCGAGACGGGCCTTCGCGTGAAGCGCGCTGCCGTCTAGCTGTTCGGACCGCGATCCATGCTGACAGGCTGCCAGCGGCGCAACGCGGTGTTTTGCAGCACCGACGGGTTGACGCAGCTTACCGGCCACATGCCTTGCAGCACTAGTGACAATTCGTAGCCCACGCGACGCTTGCGCGCCTCGTCAAAACGTGCCGATGCCGAGGCGACGTGGGCGGTCAAGGTAACATTGTCCATCCCGAGCATCGGGTTGTTGTGCGACGGCGGTTCCTTCTCCAGCACGTCGAGCGCGGCGTGGGCGATCCAGCCCTCTTGCAGCGCCTTGATCAGCGATTCCTCGTCGACGGTGGCGCCGCGGCCGGTGTTGATGAAGACTGCCGATTTTTTCATCTGACGAAAATGCTTCTCGGTCAGCATGTGGTGCACTTCGGGCCGCGCCGGGGCATGCATCGAGACGAAATCGGATTGCGCCAGCACCTCCGACAGCGTCGAGGGGATCACGCCATGGTCGTACATCAGCGTTTCCTGGATGAAGGGATCGTAGGCCATCATCCTGAGGCCGAACGGCGCGGCGCGCTTGGCGACCGCGCGGGCGACCCGGCCGAACGAGATGAAGCCGAGCGTCTGGCCCATCAGCCGCGGAATCTTCAAGAGCGCCGGGCGGCCTTCGGCCCAGCGGCCGGTGCGCACCATCTTGTCCTGCTCGATCAGGCGGCGGAAGCCTGCGAGCAGCAACATCATGGCGTGGTCGGCGACCTCCTCGATGAAGGTATCGGGGATGTTGGTGACGGGGATGCCGCGAGCGGTCGCCGCCTTGACGTCGACCGAGTCGACGCCGACGCTGCCGAGCGTGATCACCTTGCAGTTCTCCAGCGCGTCGATGACGGCCTTGGTGATCGGCATGCCCTTGGCGTAGATCGCGTCCGCGGTGCGGGCCGCAGCGATGAATTCGGCCTCGTTGGCCGGCGCTTCGACGATCTCGGCGCCGATCGGATCGAGCGCCTCGCGCTCGTAGTCATAGCCGCCGCCGGCGACCGTGAAGCTCGCGCCCTTCGGCGTGACCACTCTGAATTTCGACATTGTCTGCTCCCGATGTGAGGCTTCTGTTCTTGCTTCTTGCTGGTTTGTTTCTTGCTGGTTTGTTTCTTGATCTTGTTGCTTGCGGGAGCGCGGCTCGCATCGCCGCTTTTCCCTGTATTTGTACGCGGGCTGAGCTGTCCTCCCCACAATTGCCGGTCGGTCCGGGGCCCGATTCTCCGGGCTTCTACGGGGAACCTCCGTAACCATCAGGTAAAGGGTCTCACATTACGGTGAGCGGAATCAATCCGCCAATCGCGTCGCGTTCCCCGCCTCTCCTGGAGATCCCCGTGAAGCTGTCAAATCTGAAGATCACCCCCAAGCTCGGCATTCTGGTGGGGGTGACCCTCCTTGGCCTGTGCGCGGCCGGCATCCTCGCCGGCCACCTGATGCAGCGTGAGATGACGAATTCGCGCATCGACCAGGCCAAGGCCATCGTCGAGATGGCGAAGAACATGGCGGCAAGCCTCAAGAAGGAGGTCGACGCCGGCAGGATGACCAAGGAGGCCGCGCTGGCCGAGTTCGGCAAGCGCGCCAACGCGATGACGTACGACAACGGGGCCGGCTATCTGTTCGGCACCGATTATAACGGCATCACGGTGCTGGCGCCCGATCCGAAGCAGGTCGGAACCAACCGGATGGATGTCGTGACCAATGGCCGCAAGCTGTCGTGGGAGTTGATGAACGGCGTGAAGGCCAATGGCGATATCCTGCTGTTCTATGATTATGTGAAGCCCGGCCAGGAGACGCCGATCCGCAAGCTCGGCTATGCCGTCGCGGTTCCCGGCTTCGACATGTATGTCGGCACCGGCGCCTATCTCGACGATATCGACGCCAAGATGCGGCCGATCGCATGGCTGCTCGGCCTTGCGACCCTCGGCATCGGCATCGTCTCCAGCTCGGTCGCCTGGCTGATCGGCCGCAGCATCTCCCGACCGCTCAATCTGCTCGGCGCGCGCATGCGCGACATTGCCGACGGCAAGCTCGACGGCGACATTCCGGGCGTCGGCCGCGGCGACGAGGTCGGCGGCATGGCGGCGACCGTGCAGATCTTCAAGGACAATGCGATCCGCATCCGCGGGCTCGAGCAGGCCGAGGCCGAGACCCAGGCCCGCGCCGCATCCGAGCGCCGCAACGCGATGCAAGGTCTTGCGAGCGATTTCGAGCGTAGCGTGAACGGCATCGTCCGCACGGTGGCCTCCGCCGCCGCCGGCATGCAGACCACCGCGCAGTCGATGACCGCGACCGCAAGCGATGCCAGCGCACGCGCCGCGACCGTTGGCGCAGCCTCCGACAGCGCCTCCAACAATGTCGGCACCGTCGCCGCGGCGGCCGAGGAGCTCTCCAGCTCGGTGGCCGAGATCTCCCGCCAGGTGGCGCGCTCCAGCGAGGTCGCAAGCCAGGCGGTGGCCGATGCCGAGCGCACCAATGCGACCGTGCAGGCGCTCTCGACCGGCGCCGAGAAGATCGGCGAGGTGGTCAAGCTGATCCACTCGATCGCCGCCCAGACCAACCTGCTGGCGCTCAACGCCACCATCGAGGCGGCACGCGCCGGCGAATCCGGCCGCGGCTTCGCGGTGGTCGCATCCGAGGTGAAGGCGCTGGCCAACCAGACCGCGAAGGCGACCGAGGAGATCTCGGCGCAGGTCGCCGCGATGCAGGCCTCTACCGGCGAGGCCGTGACCTCGATCGGCGGCATCACCGCGACCATCGCGCAGATGAGCGAGATCACCGCCTCGATCTCGACCGCGATCGACCAGCAGGGYGATGCGACGCGCGAAATCGCGCGCAACATTCAGCAGGTTGCGGCCGGCTCGAGCGAGATCTCCGCCCATATCGGCGGCGTCACCACCGCGGCCGCCGCCACCGGCACCGCGGCCGGCGACGTGCTGTCGAATGCGCGCGAGCTCGACACCCAGTCCGGCATGCTGCGCAACGCGGTGGACGAGTTCCTGGAGAAGGTGCGCGCGGCATAACGCCGGCGCGATCAGTCGAAACCGTCGTGATGCCCGGGCCCTGGCCCGGGCATTCGCGTTTCGATCCGTCTACTGCTTCTCGATCCCGGCGTCGGCGATCAGCCTTTCCCACAGCACGAGCTGCTCCTTGAGGAAGGCATCGAACTCCTCGGGCGTGCCGGAAAATGCTTCCATGCCGCGTTCGGCGAGCTGGCTCTTGATGTCRGGCCGYTCGACGATCTTGCGGATCTCCGCATTCAGCCTGRCGACGACATCCTTCGGCATGTTGGCGGGCCCGAGATAGCCYTGCCAGGAGGTGATGTCGAAACCCTTGACGGTGTCGTCCATCGTCGGCAGGTCCGGAAGCAGCGCGGACTTYCGCTTGGTGGTGACGGCGAGCGGTTTCAGCGYCTTGGCATTGACGTGCGGCAACCCGGTCGGGACGTCGATGAACATCATCGAGATGCGGCCGGCGATGACATCCGTCAGYGCCGGCGGCGAGCTCTTGTAGGGCACATGCAGCAGGTCGATGCCGGCGAGGCGGGCGAAGGTCGCTCCGGAGACGCTCGCCGATGACGAGCCGCTGGCATAGGAGTATTTGCCCGGCTCYTTCTTGGCGAGCGCGATCAGCTCGGCGACCGAGTTCGCCGGGATATCCGGATGGATCACCAGCATRAAGGGCAGGTCGCCGGTGCGCGCGATCGGCGTGAAATCCTTGATCGGATCGTARTTCATGATCTTGAGCAGATACGGATTGGCCGAGTGGGTGGTGTTGGTGGTGACGAACAGGGTGTAGCCGTCGGCGGCGGAGCGGGCGACATAGTTCGCSGCGATCGAGCCGTTGGCGCCCGCGCGGTTGTCGATCACCATGCCGACGCCGAGTGCCACCCCGAGCTCTTTGGAAATCAGGCGGGTCGTGGTGTCGGTGCCGCTGCCAGCGGCGAATGGCAGCACCAGCGTGACGTTGCGGGTGGGATAAGGTGCCTCGGCAGCCGCAATCCCGGAAAGCGGCATGAGCATTGCCGCAGCGGCGACTGCTCGCCAACATCGTTTCAATCGCGCAATCATATCGTCGTTCCCCCCGCGTCGGGCCTGGGCCGGCCCGCGGGCGGGAACCTAGCTCGCCCACCACGGCCGCGGAAGCCGTGGTGGGAGCAGCTTATCGCCGCACGCGCCTGGCGAGGGATGGTTACGATCCCGCCGCGAAGACCTGCGCGACATGGAATGCCTTGGTGGTGATCAGCCATCTGCCGTCGATCCGGTGAAACACGAGATGGTCGACGAAGCCGGTTTGACCGGCCCGGACGCGCACCTTGGCGATGGCCAGATCGGGCGCGGTCTGGTCGATGCTGATGATGGCTTCCTCGCGCGGCGATTTCATCGATGCCGGCGACGGACGGCTCTGGATGAAGTCGCGGAATTCCGCCGCCGACCGCACCGTGTGCTTGCCGTCCCGGATGCCGTGCACGATGCAGGCGTCGGCGAACACGTCGCGAAACCGGCTGTCGTCGACGTCATACATCAGATTGAAATAGCCATCGATCGCGGATGCGATGGCCTGGATGTCGTTCATTGCAGAATCTCCTTGGGCGATGATGTGGCGCTGACCTCACCGGATCGAACCGGTGATCTGCGCTGACAGTGGCCGATGTGGCAGCGGAGTGCTACGACTGGGCTGTCATCTCATCGATGACTGAGAGGCATCGACATGGACGAAGTTGACGGTCGGCTCGTCGGCGGGCTCGTGGTTCTCGCGGCCGTGGCGAACGCGCGTAGTTTCGGCAAGGCCGCCGAGCGGCTTGGCATGACGCAGTCCGGCGTCAGCAAGGCGATCGCCAAGCTCGAGGCGCGTCTCGACACCAGGCTGGTCCACCGCACGAGCCGCGCCGTCGATCTGACCGAGGAAGGACGTGCGCTCTGCGAGCGGGTCGCGCAGCATCTGGCCGGGATCGGCGAGGCCGCGGCCGAGACCTCGAAATCACGCGGTGCCATTCGCGGTCGGCTTCGGGTCAATGTCGACCCGCTGTTCTCCCGCATCGTCCTGTCGCCGAAACTGAGCGAGTTCTTGCTTCAGAATCCGGCGATGGAGTTGCGGATCGAGACCCGTGACCGCATCGCGGACCTCGTGAGCGACGGCTTCGATCTCGCGGTGCGCTTCGGCGAGCCGGCGCCGTCGGCCCTGATCGCGCGCCGGATTCTCGATGCGCGGGTCCTCACCGTCGCTTCTCCCGCTTACATCAGGCGCCATGGGCGGCCGGCTCATCCGGCTGATCTGGCAAGCGATGCCCATCAATGCATCCTGGCGATCGACCCGGCGACCGGACGGCCCTTCGATTGGGAGTTCTGGCGCGGCGGCGAGGTGTTGCCGGTGGCAGTCAATGGGCGGCTCACGGTGACCGATTCCGGCACCAAGCTGGGCGCCTGCCTGGCCGGCTTTGGCATCGCCCAGGTGATCGATCTCGGCCTCGACGATCACCTGAAGGGCGGCGCACTCGTCGAGCTGTTTCCGGATTGGTCCGACGAGCGCTACCCGCTCTACGTCTTCTATCCCTCGCGTAATCACGTGCCGGCGAAGGTGAGGAGTTTCATCGATTTCGTGACCGACAGCCTGAGCAGGCAGCCACGCACGGCATTGCCGGTTGTCAGTTCCGCCAAAAGAGGGAAGCGGGAGCCGTTGATCGCGGTGACGGCCGGGCGCCGCTAGCTCTTTGCAGGTCCTTTCGCCGACCCCTGCCGCGAGGCGATGACGACGCCGGCCAGCACCAGGGCGTAGCCGATCAGATGAAACGGCGCGAGGGTTTCACCGAGCAGCAGGATCGCCATCGCCGAGCCGAACACCGGCACCAGATGGAAGAACGGCGCCGCGCGGTTCGGGCCGATCAGCGCGACGCCGCGGTTGAAGAACAGATAGGCCAGCGTCGACGGGAAGATCAGCGTGTAGCCCAGCGTGGCGAAGGTCAGCAGGTCGAGCTTCAGCGTCACGCCATTGGCGAATTCCCAGATCGCCACCGGCAGCAACATCAACGCGCCGCAGCAGGTGGTGAACGAGATCAGCGAGAGCTGATGGATCTTCGGCCGCCGCGGGATCAGCGCCGAATAGAGCCCGAACGACACCAGCGAGGCGCCGAACATGATGTCACCCCGGTTGAAGGAGATGCTGGCGAGCGCCGAGAAATCGCCGCGCAGGATGATGGTCAGGACGCCGGCGAGCGAGATCGCGATGCCGGCAAGCTGCGCCGGAGTCAGCCGCACGCCGAACAGGATCAGCGACCACAGCGCCACGAACAGCGGCCCTGCCGACTGGATCAGCAGCGCGTTCAGCGCCTCGGTATATTGCATGGCCCAGTAGGAGATCGCGTTGTTGAAGGCGAAACCGACCGCCGACAGCAGCAGCATCAGCGGCAGGGCGCCGCGCAGCTTCGGCCAGTCCCGCTTCAGATGCGGCCACGCGAACGGCAACAGGATCAGGAATACGCCGAACCAGCGGATTGTGGTCAACGTGACCGGCGGCACATGGCTGCCGACATGCCGCGCCAGCACGATATTGGCGGCCCAGAACAGCGACGTCAGGCTGAGCAGCAAATAGGGCTGGTTGTTGAGCCAGTGCAGCGGCGAACGGCGCGGCGTTGTTGCAGGTGCGGGCAAGGCGGTCATTACCTGGTTGATGTTGTGCCCGAATCCACCGCCGCGACAAGACGAAAGTGCGGATTGGAGCCATGCGTGCCGGCAGCGCGATATATCGCCGAGGCCACCCGCCCGAGACGTCATCCTGCCACGAGCAAGAATTATCACCGTCACCCTGAGGAGCGCGGTACGCGCGTCTCGAAGGATCGACGGCCACCGGTCGGGCCGTGCATCCTTCGAGACGCGCTACGCGCTCCTCAGGATGACGGGGATAGTTTTGCGTAGGGCCGGACGCACTGGCACGATGCCTATTTCTGCGGCCCCGACAGCGAGATATCGCGTTCGGCGCGAAACACGTTGCTGTAGAGATTGGCGATCCATTGCCGCCCGCTGGAGGTGATGTTGAGGTGGCGGATCGCGGCTTGCACATGCGGCGCGACGCTGTCCCAGTAGAAGCGCGGATAGAGGTCGACGAGGTCGGCCGGCGAATCGTAGCCGAGCTGGCGGTTCAGTCCGGCCTCCTCGAATTCGATGTACAGCGCGTTGGCCTTGCGGATGTAGTGCGGATCGCCGAGCTGGCCGATCAGGTCGGCGGCGCGCAGCAAGGTGGCCTCTTCGCCGAGATCGCCGTCCGCCTCGGGGGCGCTGAGCGGAAAGCGCGTGCCCTCGATGGCGCGCGCGATACGATCCCTGTCGAGTTGGGCGACGCCCTTGAGCCGCTCCATCACGAAGATCTTGGAGCGGTCGACGTGATAGGACTCTTATACACATCTAGATGTGTATAAGAGACAGGGCCTGGGCCGGCCCGCGAGCGGGAACCTAGCTCGCCCACCACGGCCGCGGAAGCCGTGGTGGGAGCAGCTTATCGCCGCACGCGCCTGGCGAGGGATGGTTACGATCCTTCCGGGAAGACCTGCGCGACGTGAAAAGCCTTGGTGGTGATCAGCCATCTGTCGTCGATCCGGTGAAACACGAGATGATCGATGAAGCCGGTTTGGCCGGCCCTGACGCGCACCTTGGCAATCGCCAGATCGGGCGCGGTCTGGTCGATGCTGATGATGGCTTCCTCGCGCGGCGATTTCATCGACGCCGGCGACGGGCGGCTCTGGATGAAATCGCGGAATTCCGCGGCCGACCGCACCGTGTGCTTGCCGTCCCTGATGCCGTGCACGATGCAGGCGTCGGCAAAGACGTCGCGAAACCGGCTGTCGTCGACATCATACATCAGGTTGAAGTATCCATCGATCGCGAACGTGATGGCCTGGATGTCGCTCATTGCAAAATCTCCTTGGGCGATGATGTGGCGCTGACCTCACCGGATCGAACCAGTGATCCGCGCCGACAGTGGCCGAGATGAAGGCGGAGTGCTACGACTGGGCTGTCATCTCATGGATGACTGAGAGGCATAGACATGGACGAAGTTGACGGTCGGCTCGTCGGCGGGCTCGTGGTCCTCGCGGCGGTCGCGAACGCGCGTAGTTTCGGCAAGGCCGCCGCGCGGCTTGGCATGACGCAGTCCGGCGTCAGCAAGGCGATCGCCAAGCTCGAGGCGCGTCTCGACACCAGGCTGGTGCACCGCACGAGCCGCGCCGTCGAATTGACCGAGGAGGGACGCGCGCTCTGCGAGCGGGTCGGGCAGCATCTGGCCGGGATCGGTGAAGCCGCGGCCGAGACCTCGAAATCACGCAGTGCCATTCGCGGACGGCTCCGGGTCAATGTCGACCCGCTGTTCTCCCGGATCGTCCTGTCGCCGAAACTGAGCGAGTTCTTGCTGCAGAACCCGGAGATGGAGTTGCGTCTCGAGACCCGCGACCGCATCGCGGACCTCGTGAGCGACGGCTTCGATCTCGCGGTGCGTTTCGGCGAGCCGGCGCCATCGGCCCTGATCGCGCGCCGGATTCTCGATGCCCGGATCCTCACCGTCGCGTCGCCCGCCTACATCAGGCGCCATGGGCGGCCGGCTCATCCCGCTGATCTGGCAAGCGATGCCCATCAATGCATCCTGGCGATCGACCCGGCGACCGGACGGCCCTTCGATTGGGAGTTCTGGCGCGGCAGCGAGGTGTTGCCGGTGGCCGTCAACGGTCGGCTCACGGTGACCGATTCCGGCACCAAGCTGGGCGCCTGCCTGGCCGGCTTTGGCATTGCCCAGGTGATCGATCTCGGCCTCGACGATCACCTGAAGAGCGGCGCGCTCGTCGAGCTGTTTCCGGATTGGTCCGACGAGCGTTTTCCGCTTTACGTCTTCTATCCCTCGCGCAACCACGTGCCGGCGAAGGTGAGGAGTTTCATCGATTTCGTGACCGACAGCCTGAGCAGGCAGCCACGCACGCCGATGCCGGTTGTCAGTCCTGCCAAGAGAGTGAAGCGGGACCCGGCGATCGCGGCGACGGCTGGGCGCCGCTAACCTTTCGCAGGTCCCTTCGCCGACCCCTGCCGGGAGGCGATGATGACGCCGGCCAGCACCAGAGCGTAGCCGATCAGATGAAACGGTGCGAGCGTCTCGCCGAGCAGCAGGATCGCCATCGCCGAGCCGAACACCGGCACCAGATGGAAGAACGGCGCGGGGCGGTTCGGGCCGATCAGCGCGACGCCGCGGTTGAAGAACAGATAGGCGAGCGTCGACGGGAAGATCAGCGTGTAGCCCAGCGTGGCGAACGTCAGCAGGTCGAGCTTCAGCGTCACGCCATTGGCGAACTCCCAGATCGCCACCGGCAGCAGCATGATCGCGCCGCAGCAGGTGGTGAAGGAGATCAGCGAGAGCTGATGGATTTTCGGCCGCCGCGGGATCAGCGCTGAGTAGAGCCCGAACGACACCAGCGAGGCGCCGAACATGATGTCACCGCGGTTGAACGAGATGCTGGCGAGCGCCGAGAAATCGCCGCGCAGGATGATGGTCAACACGCCGGCGAGCGAGATCGCGATGCCGGCAAGCTGCGCCGGCGTCAGCCGGACGCCGAACAGGATCAGCGACCACAAGGCCACGAACAGCGGCCCAGCCGACTGGATAAGCAACGCGTTCAGCGCCTCGGTATATTGCATCGCCCAGTAGGAGATTGCGTTGTTGAACGCGAAGCCGACCGCGGACAACAGCAGCATCAGCGGCAGGGCGCTGCGCAACTTCGGCCAATCCCGCTTCAGATGCGGCCAGGCGAACGGCAACAGGATCAGGAACACGCCGAACCAGCGGATCGTGGTTAGTGTGACCGGCGGCACATGGCTGCCGACATGCCGTGCCAGCACGATATTGGCGGCCCAGAACAGCGACGTCAGGCTGAGCAGCAGATAGGGCTGGTTGTTGAGCCAGTGCAGCGGCGAGCGACGCGGCGTTGTTGCAGGTGCGGGCAAGGCGGTCATTATTCCGCGGATGTTGTGCCCGAATCCGGCGCGACGACAAGACGAAAGTGCGGATTGGAGCCATGCGCACGGTGTCATCTGCCCACAACGCCGAACTGAATCCCGTCATCCTGAGGAGCGCGGCACGCGCGTCTCGAAGGATCGACGGCCACGGGTCGGGCCGTGCATCCTTCGAGACGCGCGGAGCCTGTCGTCGGGCCGCGCTTCGCGCGGACCCGTTGGCGCTCCTCAGGATGACGGGGATAGTTTTGCGTGGCCCGGCACGCCCCGGCTATTTCTGCGGCCCCGACAGCGAGATGTCGCGCTCGGCGCGAAACACGTTGCTGTAGAGATTGGCGATCCATTGCCGCCCGCTGGAGGTGATGTTGAGGTGGCGGATCGCAGTCTGCACATGCGGCGCGACGCTGTCCCAGTAGAACCGCGGATAGAGGTCGACGAGGTCGGCCGGTGAATCGTAGCCGAGCTGGCGGTTCAGTCCGGCCTCCTCGAATTCGATGTACAGCGCGTTGGCCTTGCGGATGTAGTGGGGATCGCCGAGCTGGCCGATCAGGTCGGCGGCGCGCAGCAAGGTGGCCTCTTCGCCGAGATCGCCGTCCGCCTCGGGGGCGCTGAGCGGAAAGCGCGTGCCCTCGATGGCGCGCGCGATACGATCCCTGTCGAGTTGGGCGACGCCCTTGAGCCGCTCCATCACGAAGATCTTGGAGCGGTCGACRTGATAGGACATCAGCGCMGCATCCGACGCGCCGCGCGGCAGGATCACCTTGCGRCCWTCGGCATTGACCAGATARCCGYYCTGGTCGTCGGCGTCGAACAGCCCRCGCACATAGCCGATGTCGTGGGTSAGGCAGGCGATGATGACRTGCGCATAGTCYTCGGCGCTCATGTGCGARTGCAGCGCGCGGCCGCGCAGGATGGCGTGGCCRGCGAGCGTCACCAGCATGGTGTGCTCGACATTGTGATAGAGCGCGTCGCTGTTGCCGATGCATTCGAGCGCGATCCGYGCGATCGAKGGCACCATCTCCACCARCTSGGTCTGYGAAGAGCCGAACCGGCGCTGCATGTAYTCGCCGAGGAATTTGCCGAGCGCGTCGGCCGCAAGTTCGGGAAGGGTCATCACGGCCTTGACCTCCGAGAGCTGACGCGAGCTTACGGCCCGGCGATATTTCAGGCTAGTCCGGCGATGTGACATAATCGTTGCGGCCGGACCGAAGTGGCYGGACCGAAGYGACCGTATTATTCCGGARTGGGGCAGGAGCTGATGGGTGTCGATCTCTTGAACGTCAAAGGCCTGAACGAGCTGGATCGGCAGGCGCCGGTCGTGATGGTCAACCTGATGCGATTTCGGCAGCGCTCGGCCGACGGCGACGGTTCGGGCTGGGATGCCTATCTGCGCTACAGCGCGCTCACGGTCCCGATGATCAAGGCGCGCGGCGGCACGCTGTTGTGGACCGGCAACGCCGAGACGGTTGCGCTCGGCGAGCCGGACGGCCAGCGCTGGGACTATCTCGCGCTGGTCTACTACCCGAGCGTCGCGGCCTTCATCGACATGATGACGTCAGCCGATTACGAGAACCGCTGCGACCCGCATCGCCGCAATGGCTGCGAGGAGCACGTCATCATCGCGACGCGCGAGGCCTACAGCAAGTTCAAGCTGGGGTGAGGTCGACCGCGGTTCTCCCCGCGTCATTGCGAGCGGAGCGAAGCAATCCACTTTACCGCGTATGCGGAGCGATGGATTGCTTCGTCGCCATCGCTCCTCGCAATGACCGCTGATGGACCATGCTCAGGATGACGGGTTTGAGGGCGACAGCGGCACAAGCGCCGCGTGGCAGGCCGCCTGTACGACGCGGCAGACCTCGTCCCGCGACCGGCCCGCGCTCAGCGAGGCGAAGGTCGGATAATCCGTCAGTGTGAAGATCAGGTCGATGGCGTCCTTGCGGGCCTGCTGCGATGCTGTCTTGCACGCGATACGGCCGATCAATGCCGCGACCCCGCGGCGGCGGCGTTCGTTGCGCTCGCGCAGGGCCTCGGCGAATTCGGGATCGGTCGCCATCGCGTCATGCAGCCGGCCGACCGCGGGATCGCGGCTCCAGAAGCCGCAGAAGATCTCGACAATGCGGTCGAGTCCGGCGCGCGGATCGGCCATCGTCATGGCGTCGGGGAGCTGATGTAGTCCGCCGTGACGGGCGATCTCGTCGAACACGGCCTCGAGCAGCCCGCGCCGCGAGCCGAACTGGTTGTAGACGGTGAGCCGGGTCACGCCGGCGGCCTTCGCCACCGTGTCCAGCGAGAAGCGCGCGATGCTTTCGCCTTCGCGTAGCGCGCGCGAGGCCGCCTCGATCACGCGCTCGCGGGTCTCGGTCGCCGCGGCGCTGCGCGCCGGGCTCACATAGCTGCGCGGCGGCATCGGGTTGCCTTGCTTTSGTCATATTGRYTATACATRYTGTATATCTAATTTCYRATACCGGTTTGGAGCAACATCATGCAGAGCATCCTCATCATAGCCCTGTCTCTTCACGTCCTGTCATCGGTGTCATCATGCAGAGCATCCTCATCATAGCCCTGTCTCTTCACGTCCTGTCATCGGTGTTTTGGGCTGGCTCCAGCTTCACTTTGGCGCGCACCGGCGGCCTCGGCGGCGAGAAGCTGCTGGTTCCGCAAATCGGCGCCGCGACAGTCGCGATCGTGACCGGYGCGACGCTGTGGCAACTGGTTCATGAGGGCTCCTTCGGGCTGTCCGAGCAGATCCTTGCGGGTGGCGCGATCGCCGCGCTGGCGGCGATCGCYGTGCAGATCATCGTCGGCGGCGGTGCCATCAGGCAGATGCGCAACGGAGCGGGCGATCATTCAGTCGGACGTTCGCGACTGGCGGTCGCGCATCGAATCGCTGCCACGCTGCTTACCATCACCGCGCTGTGCATGGGTGCGGCGCGCTATGCCTGAGCGTTCATTGCTTCTCCCGCTCGCGGTATACGCGACCGCCCGGCGGGCGAGGGTGCTTGCACGATTTCGGAATATTGGAAATATAATCCTGAGTTGCCCGTCGGGTCAAGCTGYCTCGTCAGGCGCCGGGTAGCCGTCAACTCCTTTGCATGGGGTTGTTTTCGATATTTTGACCGTGCGCGTCTGCGGTGGCGAGTTACTCCACCATCACCGCACATATCCCGGCGACGCACAGTCGTCCCGTCGCCGATGTAATCCTCTCTAAAACTTCCGCACCAGGCCGGGCGTGATCTCCTTCAGGCTGCGGATGCCGAGCAGAGCGAGGTCGCGGTCGATCTCGGCATGCAGCAGTGAAATCGCGCGCGCCACGCCGGCCTCTCCGGCGACCACGGCGGCATAGAGGAACGGACGTCCGACCCAGACGAAATCGGCACCGAGCGCGAGCGCCTTGATCACGTCGGTGCCGCGGCGGATGCCGCCGTCCATCATCACCGTCATGTTGCCCTTCTGTGCCGCGATCTCCGGCAGCGTGCGCAAGGCAGAGACAGTGTAGTCGAGCTGGCGGCCGCCATGGTTGGAGACCATCACGCCGTCGCAACCATGCTCGCGCGCCAGTCGCGCGTCTTCAGGCGAGATCAGTCCCTTGACCACGAGCTTGCCGCTCCAGCGCTTGCGGATCAGCTCGACATGCTTCCAGGCGAGCTGGTCGCGGCTGCCGATATTGCGCATCAGGTTCTTGGACAGCACCGGCGGGCCCTGCTTGGCGTCCATGTTCTCGAAATGCGGCATGCCATGGTTGAACACGGTGCGCGCCCAGGTGTTCAGCAGCCAGTCCGGATGGGTGATGGTGTCCCAGAACACCCGCGGCGTGATCTCGAGCGGCACCCGGAAGCCGTTGCGGATGTTGTTCTCGCGGTTGGGCGGCACCGGCACGTCGGCRGTGACGACGAAGGTGTCGTAGCCGGCCGCCGCGACGCGATCGACCAGCGGCTCGATCCGCTCGTCGAGGCCGGCAAGATACGCCTGGTACCAGGCCTGCTGATTGGCGGCGCGGACGTCCTCCAGCGTAATCAGCGAGGAGGCCGAGAGGATCATCGGGACGTTGGCGGCGGCCGCGGCGCGGGCCAGCACGATATCGCCGCGATAGGCGCACAGCGCGGACGAGCCCATCGGCGGAATCCCGAACGGCGAGGCGTAGCTCTTGCCGAACAGCGTCGTGGTCTGGTCGCGGCCGGAGACGTCGTTCAGCACGCGCGGCACGAAGCCGTATTCGTCGAATGCCCGGCGATTGTCGGTGCGCGCCGCGTCGGTCTCGGCGCCGCCGGAGATGTAGCCGTAGAGGAATTTCGGCAACAGCCGCCGCGCCTGCGGCTCGAAATCGTCGAGCGTGAGATAACGCCGCAACTGCCGCGGCACGGCGGGCGCGGCTCGGGTCACGGTTGCGGGAGGCGGCGAGGGCGCGGCAGTCCGGTCGTGCATATCGAGCGTTTCCGTTGTTCTTGGTTCTTGGTTCGGAGAAGAGGTTAGCGTCTGCCGGCGGGCCCGACAAATTTCTGRTTGAATTGATTGACGGACTGGCTGACGTCGCTGAGCGTCCTGCGGGTCTCGGCGATCATGGTGCCGGACTTCTTGTCGAAGCTCTGGATCAGCTCGCGCAGCGAGATCACGGTCGGCAGCAGCTCGCCGCCATATTTGTCGCTGCCGAAGCTTTTCAGGAATTTGTCGGCCGAGGTCAGCTTGGCGTCGACCGTGCTGATGCCGTCGTCGGCGGCGTCGATGAAGCCGGCGATCAACTCGCCATTGCCCGACAGCGAGTTGGTGAAGGTCTCGAGCCCGAGCAGCGAGTCCTTGATGTCGGCCTCGTTCTCGGTGATGACGCGGTCGACATTGCGCAGCGCGACGCGCAGCTTCTCCTGGATGCCCATCGTGCCTTCGGCGTCGGCGGTCAGCTCGGGAATGCCGTCGGCGCCAAGCGGCGGCGGCGGGGCGTCGTCGGTGCCGCCGGTGAAGGAGATCGAGGCGATCCCGGTCAGGCCCTGGAATTCGAGACCGACCTGGGTGTCCTTCCTGATCGGAGCGTTGCCCTCGATCCGTGTCATCGCCACCACGCGGTGGCGGTCGAGCCTGATCGAGACCACCTCGCCGACCCTGACGCCGGCGAAATTGACGCTGGCGCCGCGGCGCAAGCCGGAGGCCGAGCCCTCGAACACGACGCGGAACGGCACCATCCGCTTGATGCCGGCGTAGCGCTGATAGCCCAGCCAGCCGCCAAGGGAGCCGGCGACGAGGGCCAGCGTCAGGGTGCCGATCAACAGATTGCTGGCGCGCGCCATGCGTCAAGGTCCGTCCGCGAAGCAGACCCTAGGAGATAGCGGATTTGCCGCCAATAGTCACCGCGATCCGCTCATGCCGCCGCCGGCTTCCGCGACGCCGCAAAGACGCCAGCCAGCACCAGCGCAAAGCCGATGAAATGGAAGGCTTGCGGATGCTCGCCGATGAACACGATCGACATGACGGTGCCGAACACTGGAACCATGTGGAAGAACGGCGCGGCGCGGTTGGCGCCGATCAGCTGCACGCCGCGATTGAAGCACAGATAGGCCAACGTCGAAGGGAACACGGCGACATAGAACAGCGACAGCAGATTGGTGGTCGTGAGCTGCATCACCGGCCGGGCGCCGAGTTCCCAGATCAGGAACGGGACCAGGAACAGCGCGCCGCAGCCGAAGGTGAAGGCAGCGACCGACAGGCCGTGGATGCGCGGCCGCTTCAGGCTCAGCACCGAATACAGCGCGAAGATCAGCAGTGCGACGATGAAGATCAGATCGCCCTTGTTGAACTCGATCTTCGACAGCGTCGTGAGATCACCGTGCAGCAGGATCACCAGCACGCCGGCGAGCGACAGCAGGACGCCGAGCAGCTGGCCGAGCGTCAGCCGAATGCCGAGCAGCACCAGCGACCACACCGCGACCATCAGCGGCACGGAGGATTGCAGCAGCAGCGTGTTGANACCATCAGCGGCACGGAGGATTGCAGCAGCAGCGTGTTGAGCGCCTGGGTGTGCTCGAGCGCCCAGTATTGCAGCGTGTTGAAGGCGCTGATGCCGGTGAACGACAGCAGCATCATCATGCCGAGATTCTTGCGGATCGCGGCCCAGTCCTGCGCGAGGTGTTTCCAGGCACTGTCTCTTATACACATCTAGATGTGTATAAGAGACAGGTATTGCAGCGTGTTGAAGGCGCTGATGCCGGTGAACGACAGCAGCATCATCATGCCGAGATTCTTGCGGATCGCGGCCCAGTCCTGCGCGAGGTGTTTCCAGGCAAATGGCAGGATGATCAGGAAAGCCACGAACCAGCGCAGGAACGACAGCGTCACCGGCGGGATGTGGCCGGCGGCGAGCCGGCCGACGATCGCATTGCCGGCCCAGCACATCGCGGTGATGCAGAGCAGCAAGTACGGTTGGTTGGCGATCCAGGAGCCGGACGCCGGCGTTGTGGAGGAATCGGAGGCAGACATTCGAAAGGCCCGGGGTTCGCAACGCCGTGGCCCGCCCGGCCGACGACGCCGGGCCGGTATAAATCTCCCCGGCTCCCGTGACAGACACGGATTCCGCTAGTCCATCAATGGGGACGGACGCATCGCGACCATGCGCGAAGCCCCCTTACGCGGCTTAGTCGGCCTGCGGCGTGCCCTGACGCTTGACGATCTGTTCGGCGAGCTCGATCAGGATCCGCTTGGTGTCGGAATCCTGCACCTCGCGGAACACGCGCAACATGCGCAGCTCGAGCAGGGACTGCAGCGATTCCGTCGCCTGACTGCCGCTTCCTGGCTGCGCGGCGCCGGCTGTCGGTGGATTGAGCGTGGCGGCGGCGATCCCGAGCAACTCGGCGACATTTGCAAGGCGACCGGCATCGATCTTCGCCACCCCGTTGCCGCCGGTCCTGGCCGGCATGGACTCCGAGCACAAGATCTCGGCGAGATCATCCTGCGATAGCCCGATCGCGCGCCAGCGCGCCTGCACCAGTTGATCGATCTGGTCGTCCTGCGATGTGCTCATGGTGCGCTCAGGCGATCTCCAGCAACGTCCGTGGACAGCATTTCGACGAATCCCGCCGACCAATGGACCGGCGGCTCGCCATCGAGGAACATCTGCGGCTCATCCGGATCGACAACCCTGCGACACACAGGGTGGTCCGCATTTTTACTCCGGCCGCCCGGTCGCGCGAGGTACGCTTCCCGATTGCGCACCACGGTCTGGACTACTCGCGTCCGCGTCATTCGGCCTTCGCCTTATTATCAAGACCGTGCACGAATGCAATCAGGAGGCGACGAGTCAGGCGGACCCAACCGGAAAAAACGACCTCGGACGGTATCGCGACGCTGCCGCGTGTCGTGGCGATGCTGCGAGTGCGGATGTAGCCCGGAGAGCGCCGCGATGAGCACACGGCGCCGCTCACAGGTCGATGATCCCGAGTGCGATGCTCTTCGCCACCCCGTGGGTCTTGTTGGACGCCTCGAGCTTCCGCAATGCCTGCTTGATGAAGCCTTCCACCGTCTCCGGCGAAATACCGAGAATCTGCGCGGTGTCCGCCACCGTCTTGCCGCGCGCCGCCCAGGCCATCACTTCCTTTTCCCGCCCTGTGAGCTTGATCGTCTCGGCGGCGTCGGCGGGCCTGAGGATGGTCGGTGCGTTGCGCTGGTCGCGGTTGACGATGTCCATCGCCCGCTGCACCCAGTAGATCATCAACAGATGCAGCTCGTGCCGGTGGCAGATGAACAGCTTGTCGAAGTCGCTCGGCTGGTCTTCCCAGAAGAACACCGTCGAACTCGAATGCACCGCGCCGAGCCGGTCGCGATAGTGGAAGGGCACGACGAAGCCCTGACGATAACCTTGATCGCGCGCGGCCTCCATCATCTTCAATTCCGGTGGACGCTTGCGGCCCTGCCGCTCCGGCAGCTTCAGCTCGCCCCAGTGAAACGGTGTGTTGGTGCGCCGTACCCGGGTCAACGCCGGATCGCTATGGACGAAGTCGTTCTGGATGTAAGCGCGCTCCCATGCCGGCGCGTAGGTGCCGGTATGGTAGGGTAGATCGAGCTCGGGCCGGCCGGCATCGATGAAGGCGAAGCTTGCGAAGCCGTAGTCCTGAATGATCCGATGAAGCGAGCGTCGAAGTTCGTCGATCGTGCTCGACGCCTCGATGCTCGTAATCGCTTCTTCCAAGACCATTGAGTAAAACCCCCGGTTTCCGGGGGTATCACAATTAAGCCTTTTTGTCCCAGATGCCGGCGACATCTGGAGGCGGAGGGAATGTCGCACCCACTAGGGGAATACCATGCGCTCGTCACGACCGAGGAGCGCCATCCGGCGCATGTTCAGGCGTTGCTCAGGCTGCGGAAGCGGCTGTTCGTCGAYCATTGCGGCTGGATWCTGACCACGACAGGGGACRTCGAGCGTGACCAGTTCGACGTCTGKTATACGGAGCACTGTCTTCTGTTTCTCGGTTCGGAGYTGATCGGCGGCTTCCGCGCCATCCGCACCGACTWTCCCTATCTCACCAAATCGGTYTTCCCGCAGCTYGCGCAGCGTCGYTTTCCCAGYCGMCGYGACGCYTGGGARATCAGTCGTTTCGGCGTGYTGCCCGGGGTCACGGCATYGGCYGCGCGCGTCAACTACGCCCTGATGTTTCGCTTCGCCGARTTGCGCGGYGCGGACGCGCTGGTGGCGATGGCCGACCTTACCTACGAGCGCTTCCTCGCGCGGATGCGCATCCAGACCCACCGMTACGGTCCRCCGCARGTGATYGGCAACGAYCGCTTCGGCCGCCCGCTGACGGCGCTCGCCGGCGAGATMCCGCTCGATCGCGCCGGCAATCCCGGCCTGAGCAAATTCATCGACCTTGGACGGCAATTGGAGATTCACGATGCCACACATGTTCTCGGACGTTCGAGCCTTCCGGAGCGACCCGCTCAAATTCCTGCTTGAGCGTGGCAAGGRYGCGCCGCTCGGGCTGGTGCCGCTGCATCTCGGGCCSGCGCCGGTCCTGCTGGTCAACGATCCCGACCTGATCCGCCCGATCCTGAAGGCGCCGGAGACCGAYGTCGGCAAGGGCCGGCTGATCAAGAAGCTTTCGCCGGTGCTCGGCCAAAGCTCGCTGATGCTCCATGGYGACGAGCAYAAGCGCCGGCGYGCGGTGCTGCACAAGCACATGGCCAAGGGCAACGTCGAAAAATACCTGCCGCAGATGTGCGCCGARATCCGCGCGGTCGGYGCCARGCTGGCGCGGCTCGGCTCGTTCGATCCGCATCGCTTCACGGCGACGCTGGCGCTGCGCACGATCTGCATCGCGSTGTTCGGCGCSCAGGTGATCTCGTCCGGCGACGAGGAGGCCCTGGTGCAGGCGGTCGGCACCATCGAGGATGATCTCGCCGACGAGATGTTCCGCGTGATGCCGCTYGGTCCGGTGTCCTGGTATCGCAGRCGGCAGAACCGGATTTGCGCCAAGCTCGCGATGTCGACCGTGGTGCAGCGGCTGCGCWSYAGCGCYGGCTCGACCAGCGCSTTGCGCGACCTCGAGGCGCTCGGCCTCAGCGATCGCGACCTGCACGACGAAATCCTCACGCTGCTGCTGGCCGGCCACCACACCACCGGGTCGACCGCGGCCTGGGTGCTGTATCACATGGCGGCCAAYCCGGCGCTGATGGACGAGATCGCCGACGAGGCCGCCGATTGCATCGGCGACGACGGCGAATTGCGCGTCGACGCGGTCAGGCGCGCCGACGTCAGCGCAACGCTGGTCAAGGAGGTCTGCCGGCTCTATCCCAGCGCCTGGTGGTTCTCGCGCGAGGTGATGCAGCCGGTGACGATCGGCGGGCGCGATCTCAAGGTCGGCACCTCGCTGCTGATCTGCCCCTGGCAGTTGCAGCGGGATTCCCGGCATTTCGAGGATCCGGACCGCTTCCTGATGACGCGGCGCTACAACACCGACGCCTACATCCCGTTCGGCGCCGGTCCGCGTGCCTGCGCCGGGATGGGGGTTGCGATGCTCGAATTGCAATTGCTCGCGCTCGAGATCGCCGCGGCCTATCGSTTCACCGCCGTCAGCCCGAATCCGGCACCGTGGCCGAAGGCCTCGGTGACGCTCGTACCGCCGCCGATGACGATCGACATCGAAGTCCGCGAGGTGCGCCCGAGCATCCTGCATCTTGGCGAGGAAGCCGAGCAGCTGCCGTATATTTCACCCGTCAGCGCGGCCTCCATCAGCACACTGCAATCGGTATCCCAATGACAACTCAGCTTACAACGGCCAGCATCGGGCAAAGGGCGATGGATCAAGTGCAGCTGCGCAGTTTGCGCGACGTCATCGCGGTGTTGATCGAGCAACGCAGCATCGTGACGGCGGCCGGCGCAGACTTTGCCGCGCATCTGCTTGATCTCGCGATCATGCAACTCAGGCTCAATGTCAACGATATCACGGCGGAAGAATTGACCGGCCTGTCGGACTTCGTTGGTGCGGAGTTCGCGAGGGACAAGTCCTCGCATTGATGGCGGCAGTCCGGATCGGTCTTCGGATCAGACTCCGGTCAGTCCTGCGTCGCCACCAGCGCCTTTATCATGGCGCCGGCGGCGAGCGCGGCGTCGTTCGGATCGAGCTCGATCTGCAGGCCGCGCTGGCCGCCATTGACGAAGACGGTGACGTGGGTGAGTGCCGCCTCGTCGATTGTGGTCGGCACCTTCTTTTTCTGGCCGAACGGGCTGATGCCGCCGACATGATAGCCGGTCAGCCGCTCGGCATCGGCCGGGCGCATCATCCTGGCCGACTTGCCACCATGGGCGGCGGCAAGCTTCTTCATGCTGACCTCGCAGTCGGACGGCACCACGGCGCAGACCGGCTTGCCGTCGACCTCCGCCATCAGCGTCTTGAACATCCGGTTCGGGTCGACGCCGAGCGCCTCCGCCGCCTGCAGCCCGATGCTCTCGGCGTTGGAATCGTAGACATAGGTGTGGAGCTTGAARGCGATGCCTAGCTTCCGCAGCGCCATCGTCGCTTGTGTCGAATTGGGCATGGATCGGACCGGTTGATGCGGCCGGATGATCGCCGCAACGAGGCCTGCGATCAATCGGCTGCGCGGCTGGCGCGCGGGCGCGCCAACATTAAATTCTCGCCAGCACGGCGCGACCGTAAGCGATATGGAATTTTCAGGGGATATCAAAGGGTTGTAGCTCATCTAAAAGGCGTAAAGCACCCCGTTCTTGCTTGCGCAGCCGACCCGCTTCCTTTATCCGGTAGGCGCCTTGCGTGCGCGCGGCCGGGCGCCGTGATTTGGGCTGGGCATATCATGCATGATCGTCGTGGGCGGACGCGTTTTCGCCGCGATCATGGTCTGAAACACCTGAAGGGAACATCTTCGAAATGGCCAATGTTGTCGTCGTCGGCGCCCAGTGGGGCGACGAGGGGAAGGGCAAGATCGTCGACTGGCTGTCGGAACAGGCCGACATCGTCGTGCGCTTCCAGGGCGGCCACAATGCCGGCCATACGCTCGTGATCAATGGCGAGACCTACAAGCTGGCGCTGCTGCCGTCCGGCGTGCTGCGCCCGAACAAGCTGGCGGTGATCGGCAATGGCGTGGTGTTCGATCCGCAAGCCTTCCTCGACGAGGTCGCCAAGCTGAAGGGGCAGGGCGTCGCGGTCGGGCCGGACAATCTGCGCATCGCCGAGAACGTCACGCTGATCCTGCCGCTGCACCGCGAGCTCGATTCGCTGCGCGAATCCTCCAACGCCATCACCTCGATCGGTACCACCCGCCGCGGCATCGGCCCGGCCTATGAGGACAAGGTCGGCCGCCGTGCCATCCGCCTGATGGACCTCGCCGACCTCGACACCCTGCCGCACAAGATCGACCGCCTGCTGGCGCACCACAATGCGCTGCGCCGCGGCAACAACCTGCCGGAGATCGACGGCAAGAGCATCTTGGCCGAGCTGTCGGCGATCGCGCCGAAACTGCTGCCCTATGCCGAAACCGTGTGGCGGCTGCTCGACCTGAAGCGCCGCGAGGGCAAGCGCATCCTGTTCGAAGGCGCCCAGGGCGCGCTGCTCGACGTCGACCACGGCACCTATCCCTATGTGACGTCGTCCAATACGGTGGCCGGACAGGCTGCGACCGGCACTGGCCTCGGCCCGGGCGCGGTCGGCTATGTGCTCGGCATCTGCAAGGCCTACACCACCCGGGTCGGCCAAGGTCCGTTCCCGACCGAGCTGCTCGACGAGATCGGCGAGGAAATCGGCCGCCGCGGCAAGGAATTCGGCGTCAACACCGGCCGCAAGCGCCGGGTCGGCTGGTTCGACGCCATGCTGGTGCGACAGACCGTCCGGACCTGCGGAATTGCCGGGCTGGCCCTGACCAAGCTCGATATTCTGGACGGGTTCGACAGCATCAAGGTCTGCATCGGCTACAAGCTCGACGGCAAGGAAATCGACCATCTGCCGGCGGGCGAGGGCGCACAGGCCCGGGTCGAGCCGATCTACGAGATCATCGAGGGCTGGAAGCAGCCGACCGCCAATGCGCGCTCATGGGCGGACCTTCCGGCCCAGGCCATCAAGTATGTCCGCCGGGTCGAGGAACTGGTGGGGTGTCCGATCGCCCTGCTGTCCACCAGCCCGGAGCGTGAAGATACTATTCTGGTACAGAATCCGTTCGAGGCTTAACGGGATATTACCTATATCCCACCAATTGTGTGGAAATGGCTGACTACTACCCGCTGATCGCCCGTGCCATCGCCGGACTGGATCCCAACGCTCCCGGCGAAGCCCGGCGCGCGCTCTATGCGCGGGCACGGACGGCGTTGATCCAGCAGCTCCGCGGCGTGCAGCCGCCGCTCTCCGAGTCCGAGATCACCCGCGAACGGCTGTCGCTGGAAGAGGCGGTTCGCAAGGTCGAGTCCGAAGCCGCGCAGCGCGCCCGCGAGGCCTCCCGCCCCGGCGGCGGCGCCCGCACCAGCGATCCGTTGCGTCGCGCCAATCCAAGACCGCCGGAAGCAGGTGCAAGGCCGCCGGAGGCAAATCCAAGGCCGCCGGAGGCAAATCCAAGGCCGCCGGAGGCAAATCAAAGGCCGTCGGAGGCCAGCTCCGCCGACAGTGCCGCGCGCCCGCGTCCCTCCGCTGAACCCCGCCCGCCGCGCAATCTGCGCCCCGATGCGCCGCCGGCTCCGCCGCGCCGGGCTGGCGAAGGCGCGCCGCCGGTGCCGCCGGCAGCGCCAGGCGTACGCGGTTTCCGCGACATCACCGCCGATGCCGACGATCTTGGGCGCGCCGCCGCGCAGGCCAGCCGCAACGCGCGCAAGACCTACGCCAACGTGCCGTCGCCCACGCCGGAATTCGACCGGCTCGAGCCGAGCCTGGAGAACCGTGGTGGCGATCCCGAACCGCCGTACTCCTACGACGAGTCGATCGAGGAGGCGGAGCGCTACACCCCGCAGCCGCCCCAGGCGCCTCCGCAGCAACGGTCGCGGGTCAGCAACGCCGACCGCGAGCCGAAGAAGCCGCCGCGCGTCGGCTCGATATTCCCATTCAAGACCGCGATCGCGGGCATCCTGCTGATCCTGGTGGGCGCCGGCCTGCTGATCTGGGGCAAGCCGGACTTTTCCTCGATCAGCAGCCTGTTCAAATCCTCCGCCCCGGTCGAGGCGCCGAAGGATGCCGCGGCGCCGGCAAGCAAGAAGATCACCGACCGCGTCGGCCAGCCCTCGTCGTCGGGCGAGCCGGTCGCGCCGATCGCGCAGCGCGTGGTGCTCTATGACGAGGACCCGTCGGATCCGAAGGGCAAGCAATATGTCGGTTCGGTGGTCTGGCGCACCGAGCAGATCAAGGGATCGGGCAACCAGAAGCCCGACATCGCCGTGCGCGCCGACATCGACATCCCGGATCGCAAGTTCAAGATGACGATGTCGTTCCGCCGCAACACCGATTCATCGCTGCCGGCGAGCCACACCGCGGAATTGACCTTCATCCTGCCGCAGGACTTCGCCAATGGCGGCGTCGGCAACGTGCCGGGCATTCTGATGAAGTCCAACGAGCAGGCGCGCGGCACGCCGCTCGCAGGCCTCGCGGTCAAGGTCACCGACGGCTTCTTCCTGGTCGGCCTCTCCAACGTCGACGCCGACCGCTCGCGCAATTTGCAGCTCCTGAAGGAGCGGTCCTGGTTCGACGTACCGCTGGTCTACACCAACCAGCGCCGCGCGATCATCGCGATCGAAAAGGGCGCCCCCGGCGAGCGCGCCTTCAACGACGCCTTCGCGGCGTGGGGTGAGTAGCCGTCGGCGCTTCCGCTCTGTTGCTCACGATGTCATCGCCCGGCTCCGTCCGGGCGATTTCGTATCGCAGCGCGTCCGCATGTTGCGGCGCATTCGACGCGCAAGCTTCGGAACATTGTCGGGCGTTTTCGATTTTTCCTAGCACCGTCGCGCGACTGCGTTACACTTGCCGGAGGTCGGGCAAGAGGGTGCCATGAAACGCTATCTGATCTTCGCGGCCATCGGGCCGTTCATCGGCGGCTTCCTGCTGCTGGTGATGACCACCTATCAGTCCGGCTACTGGACCGATGCCGATGGCGGCGAGGTGGCGAAGCTGCTCGTCGTGTTCGTGAAGTCGCTGCAATACAATTATCTGTTCGGCATCGTGCCGTCGCTGATGTTCGGCGCGATCGACGACATCCTGATGCACGTGAAGCGGATCACGCCGGTGGTGCGGATGCTGATCGTCGGTGCGGTGGCGTTCGTGGGCGCCGCGCTGATGTATGCCTCGCACGGCTCCGAAAGCGGCGCAGTGCAGTTCATCCTGTACGGGTTGGTCGGCCTCATCCCGGGCGTGATCACCTCCTGGCTGGCGCACAAATATGCCGAGGAGCTGTACGTGCCGGCGCGGCCGGTATCCCAGCACTAGGTCTGTTACGCTAGTCTTATCAATGCATTAGACGCAGGTCCGGGCACCGGGTCGGCGCTCCTTCATGCAGCTGTCATATGGATGTCATGTAAACGTAGTCCCAATGTCACACGGCCGCTTTTGTCCTCCCGCGGCTGTAAGGGGCTATCCAATGAGTGATGTGGCGTTACCTGGTTCGATCGAGCCTGCGCGGCGTAGCGGTCCCGATCTCGAGAAGGGCTTTCATCCCCTCACCGGCATCATCTATCTGGGCGTGATCGGCGCCGCGCTATTGTTCGTGGCCTACAGCATCTACGCGGACGTCGGCGCCACGGATGCGGGCAAGACGTCATATGCCGCGTTCCTGCTGCTGTTCGTGGCGCTGCTGATCTCGCTCGGCTTCGAATTCGTCAACGGCTTCCACGACACGGCGAACGCCGTCGCAACCGTGATCTACACGCGCTCGATGCCGGCCCATGTGGCCGTCGTCTGGTCGGGCCTGTTCAATCTGATCGGTGTCCTCCTCTCCAGCGGTGCGGTCGCGTTCGGCATCGTCTCCTTGCTGCCGGTCGAATTGATCCTTCAGGTCGGCAGCAGCGCCGGCTTCGCCATGGTGTTCGCGCTATTGATCGCCGCGATCATCTGGAACGTCGGGACCTGGTACTTCGGACTGCCCGCGTCGAGTTCGCATACCCTGATCGGATCGATCATGGGCGTCGGCATCGCGAACGCCCTGATGCACGGAAGGGAAGGCACGTCCGGCGTGGATTGGTCGCAGGCCGTCAACACCGGCAAGGCGCTGCTGCTGTCGCCGCTGTTCGGATTCCTGCTCGCCGCCATCCTGCTCTACGGGCTGAAGACCGCATTGCTGCGCGCAACCCCGGCGCTGTTCGGCGAGCCCCAAGGCGATCAGCCGCCGCCATGGTGGATACGCGGCATCCTGATCCTGACCTGCACGCTGGTCAGCTTCTTCCACGGATCGAACGACGGTCAGAAGGGCATGGGTCTCATCATGCTGATCCTGATCGGCTGCGCCCCGACCGCCTATGCGCTCAACCGCGCGATGCCGGCGAGCCAGATCGCGGCGTTCACCGCGAATTCGGCAGCGGCGAGCAAGGTCGTCGAGGACAGGGGCGCCGATCGCAAGGTGACCGGCGACCCGCGGCCGGCGCTGACGAACTACATTTCGCTTCGGCAACTCACCGACGATACCTATCCGTCACTCGCCGTTCTCATCGGCGAGATCAGCGACCAGGTCGTTCAATACGGTTCGCTGGCCAAATTCCCGGCGGAGACCGTCCGCAACACGCGTAACGACATGTACCTGGTGTCGGAGGCGCTTCGCCTGCTCATGAAGGGCGGCGACAGCGCGCTGAGCGATGCCGACGCTGCGACGCTCAATCGCTACAAGGGCTCGCTGGATGCCGCCACCAAATTCATTCCGTCCTGGGTGAAGATCGCGGTCGCCATCGCGCTCGGCCTCGGCACGATGGTCGGCTGGAAGCGGATCGTCGTGACGGTCGGTGAGAAGATCGGCAAGACCCATTTGACCTACGCGCAGGGTGCCTGCGCCGAAATCACGGCGGCTGCGACCATCGCGGCTGCGGATGGATACGGCTTGCCGGTGTCGACGACGCATGTGCTGTCGTCCGGCATCGCCGGCACCATGACCGCGAACGGGTCCGGCCTGCAATGGTCGACCATCCGCAACATCGCCATGGCCTGGGTTCTGACCTTGCCGGTGGCGATGCTGATCTCGGGCGTTCTCTACTTTGTTTTCGCGCATTTGTTTTAGCCGGAGCGCAGGACGCATTCTGCGCCTGGTTCGGGGAAAGGAATTTCGAGTGGCAGACGCAAGCTTCAGCCTTCTGACGGGCAACAGCATCGAAACCCGGCTGGTTCGCGCCGGCGGAATCATCTTTCGCGAGGGCGAGCAAGCCAACGAGCTCTTTGTCATCAAGAGCGGCTATGTGCGCATCCAGGTCGGCAACAAGACCATGGCGGACCTGGCACCCGACACGATCTTCGGCGAGATGGCGTTGATCGACAACGAACCGAGGAGTGCGACCGCCACGGCGCTCACGGATGTCGAGCTCGTCCCAGTCTCGGAAAAGCAGTTTCTCTTCCTCGTCAGCCAGACGCCGCATTTTGCCCTGAAGGTGATGAGGACGCTGGCACAGCGGCTCAGGACCATGAACAAGGGCGTCTATTGAGTGCTTTGCCCGACCCGTTGATGGCTGCAAACGAAAACGGCGGACGTGTCCGTCCGCCGCTCGCGTGATGGAAAAGGTCTTCGTGCTCAAATCCCTTTAGGTGCCGTTGGCGCGGCAGCGCCCGCCCGGGCCGATATGAAAGCCGCGCGGACAGGCATGCGCCCATGGCTGCGCGAAGTTGCGGCGGCAGCCGCCGTAGGGGCCGCGATGCCAGCCGCCGCCGCAACCGCCAGCAACCGTGACGACATCGGGATTCTGCGCGGTCGTGACCGGTGCGAGCGGCATGGCGCCGGCGCTGCCGAGCATGGCGAGAAGCAAGGCCGTCGCAATCAATCTGCTCATGAGTATCGTCCTCTGCTGATGCAAAAGTCATTCGTCAGTAACCAGAGCGTTTTCGAGCGAAGTGGATACCGGTTCGCGTGAAGAAACCGCGTCAAAACAAGAATCTAGAGCCCCATTGCGATTCAATCGGAACGGGATAGGCTCTAGCTGCCGGCGAAGGCAATCCTGGCCCGCACCTCGCCGATTGAACTCAGAGCCATCGGTACGCCCTGCGCGGCTCGCGCGTCTTGGACTGGGAAGCGCCGGAGAATTGCGGACTTGGACTGTCCGGCGCTGTGCACGGACCGGCGAGGGCACAGTTGCTTTCACGGGCGGTTCATCTGATGGTAGTCAGACTACAGGCCTGCCATTTGGTCCCGCCCTGCCGATGTCCGTCGTCAAGATGTCCGTCATCAAGAAAAGGCTGTCGACCGACATGCTGCCGCCCGGCCTCGGCGAGCGGCAGCGCTACCTGTTCTTCGCCGAATTGTTCGAGCATTTCTCGAACACCGGCGAGCTCGACCCGTCGCCGGCGGTGCCGTTTCGCGCGACGATGAACTCGATCCATATCGGCACCACCATGCTCGGCCGCTGCAACGGCAGCTTCACCACCGTGCGGCGCGAGCGGCGCCAGGTGCTGGCGACCAACGACGACCGCTATTGCCTGGCGCGCAACACCGGCGACCGCACTTCTGTCGTGACGCACCGCGGGCGCGAATTCCAGATGCGGCCGGGCGCCATGGTGCTGCTCAAGCTGGACGAGCCGTTCTTCACCGCCGACGGCGCCCACCACAAGCGCTTCACCAATGTCCATCTGCCGATGGCGACGTTGCGCGCCATGGTCGGCGGAGTCGATGACCTGGTCGGCCGCGAGCTCGCGCCGGGCGGCGCGCTGTCGCTGGCGATGGACTACAGCGACCTGCTGCTGCAATCCCCTGACGCGGTCGACGAGGCCGGCTTCGCCATCGCCGCGCATCTGCTGGATCTCGTGGCGCTCGGCCTCGGCGCCCGCGGCGATCTCGCGGCCGCTGCGCAGCGCCGCGGCCTGCGCGGGGTCAGGCTGAAGTCGCTGCTGATGATCCTGGAGGCGCGCTTCACCGAGCCGGACTTCTCCGCGCACAAGCTCGCCGCCGCAACCGGGCTGTCGGAGCGTTACGTCAACGAGCTGCTCTACGAGGCGGGCGCGAGCTTCACCATGCGGCTGACCGAATTGCGGCTGGCCAAGGCTGCCAAGTTGCTGGTCCATGATGCCGAGCGGCGGATCAGCGATATTGCCTTCGACTGCGGCTTCAACGATCTGTCCTATTTCAACCGCTGCTTCCGCCGCCGCTTCGGCTTGACGCCGTCGGCCGCGCGCGGCACCTGATGCGGCCTTGAACGTGACACGGTGGTAATGTGACGCAACTTGAACCGCCTGCCTGCGTTACCATGTGATGGCCATGCCCGAGGACGACATCTTTACGCCCAATGCCACGCGATCGCGGCCGCCCTTCGGCGGAGCGCAGGCGCGTGGCAAGGTCATCGATCAGGACGGGCGCGAATTGCCGGATGGCCCGCAGCATCCGGGCTTCGAGAGCTTCCACTTCGACTTCCGCAACTCCAGCGCCAATCCGTTCGGCAATCTGACCCGCGAGCAGCGGCTGCAGCGGTTGGAGATGATCGCACGGCTGCTCGACGTCGCCTTCGTCGTGCCGGGCACCAATGTCCGCTATGGCATCGACGGGCTGATCGGCCTGATCCCGGTGATCGGCGATCTGATCACGACGGCGATCTCGCTGTGGCTGGTGCGCGAGGCCCGTTTGCTGGGCGCGCCCTGGCACATCACGGCGCGGATGCTCGCCAATGTCGCCGTCGACGGCGTGATCGGCATGGTGCCGGTGGCGGGCGATGCCTTCGACGTCATGTTCCGCGCCAACATCCGCAATGTGCGGATGCTGCGGCGCTGGCTCGACAAGCAGCCCGGATTCTGACCCACAAAACAAAAGCCCCCGGACAATCGCCGAGGGCTTTTCGTTGAGGGAAGAGCAGAGAGCTTATGCGGCGTCGGCATCCGTCTGGCTGGCGGCGGGGCGCGGACGGCGCGGCAGCGGGAAGGCTTCGCTCTCATAGAGCGACCGGATGCCGTTCTGGTCGAAACGGGCTTCCTCGACCTGCAGATAGGCGCCGTTCAGCGAATCCGCCGGCAACTGCTCCATCGCGAATTGCACGGCTTCGGCGGCGGTGCCAAAACGGCGGTACGCGAAGCCCGCCCGCTTCTTCTTGCGGATCGCGGCAGGAAACAGTTCGGCAGACGTATTGTAGTTGAACGGACGCAGGGGACGCATGGTCGACGACCTCTTGTGTTCTTGGCAGTTAGCGTGGCGAAAGGGATTTGGGGGACGGCGGCCTCTACTTGGCGGCGCGCCGTACATGTCATTTCGGTCCCTAATATAGGCCTCTTTGACAAAAATGCGACCCCAGAAGCGCCCCCGGCAGGGCACATGCTGAATCCGCGCATGGCACGAAAGCGGATCAAATAATCTTATTTATTTCAATGGTTTATGGCTCTCAGATCTTGTCGAGCCAGGCCAGGATCGCGACCACGATCAAAATCACCCCGAAAAGGCCCATTCCGGAGTGGCCGAGGCCATAGCCATAGCCGCGGATCCGGCCGCTATAGCCGCCCAGCAGGATAACCAGCAGGATGATGATGAGGATCAATCCGAGCGACATGGCGCCCTCCTCGGAACAGGCGGCAGCCGCGCGGCGAGACGCCGAAGGCCCCGCGAGTTCCGAGCAAAGCACATTCCGGCCCGCGAGTCGTTAAGGCCGGCGGTCGATCACGAGGATGTTGTTTGCCCCGGGAGGTCAAAACAAAGCCCCGCGCAACCGGTCGGCGGTCGCGCGGGGCGTGGGTGGTGATGGCCTACTTCTTCTCGTTCAGCTTCAGCGCCGCCGAATTGATGCAGTAGCGCAGGCCGCCGCGATCGCGCGGGCCGTCGTCGAACACATGGCCGAGATGGCTGTCGCCCTGGGCGGAGCGCACTTCGGTGCGGATCATGCCGTGGCTGATGTCGTGCTCCTCGTCGACATGGCTCTCGACCGCGGGCTTGGAGAAGCTCGGCCAGCCGCAGCCGGAGTCGAACTTCTGGTCGGACTCGAACAGCGTCTGTCCGCAGCCGGCGCAGACATAGGTACCCTTGCGGGGATCGTGCTCATATTCGCCGGTGAACGGACGCTCGGTCGCCTTCTCACGCAGCACGGCGTACTGCATCGGCGTCAACTCCTGGCGCCACTCGGCCTCGCTCTTGTGGACCTTGCCGTCGGTCTTGGTGTCGGACATTCAACCTCCTTTGCGAGATGCTCAGTTGGTGACCTTGGTGCTGCTCACCAGCGTCGGCTTCTCGATGTAATTCTCCGCGAAGATCTTCTTCAGGTTCTCGACCTTCGGGATGTCGTTATACGCGATATAGGGCTGGTTCGGGTGCAGCGTCAGATAATCCTGGTGGTAGCCCTCGGCCGGATAGAATGCCTCGAGCGCGCCGACCTTGGTCACGATCGGCCTCTTGTAGACCTTGGCGGCGTTGAGCTGGGCGATATAGGCATCCGCCACCTTCTTCTGCTCGTCGCTGGTGGTGAAGATCGCCGAGCGATATTGCGTGCCGGAGTCGGGGCCCTGGCGGTTCAACTGGGTCGGGTCATGCACGACGGAGAAGAAGATCTGTAGGATCTTGCCGTAGGATATCTTCTGCGGGTCGTATTTGATCTCGACCGATTCCGCATGGCCGGTGGAGCCGGTCGACACCTTCTCATAGTCGGCATTCGCCTTGCTGCCGCCGGAGTAGCCGGACACCGCGCTGACGACACCGGCGGTGTGCTGGAACACGCCCTGCACGCCCCAGAAGCAGCCACCGGCCAACACCGCGGTCTTGATGCCAGTCTCCGGCGCGCTTGCGGCCGGCGGCGGGATGATCACGGCGTCCTCGGCGGCAAGCGAGGGCGCGACTGCAAAAGCGGCGACGGCCAGCGCGCCAATCGCGGCAGCGCAAAGCGAGAGGCGGCTGAGGGAGCTCTTGGGCATGGGTTCCTCGTGGGATCGGGGGCCAGTTTAGAGCGGGCGCCGGCATTGGCAAATCGGACCGGGCTGCTCCGACGCTTCAAAATACGGGCGAGGGGCCGTTTTGTTACGGCGCNGGGGGCCAGTTTAGAGCGGGCGCCGGCATTGGCAAATCGGACCGGGCTGCTCCGACGCTTCAAAATACGGGCGAGGGGCCGTTTTGTTACGGCGCGGGCCACACGGTTTCGTGAGGGAAATCAACGAAGTTCAGGGATGACGGTAATTGCCCGCGGCCTCTCCGCGCCTGTCGTCCTGGCGAAAGCCAGGACCCATAACCACCAAATGTAACTGTCAGCGGGATCGTGGCCCCAGCTTCCCGCAGCAACAAGCAGCCGGGGTAGTGGGTCCTGGCTTTCGTCAGGACGACGCAGAATGTTGGTGCCGCACACTCATCTGTTGTCAGGATGACGTCGGCGCCTGCGGGACGTTCACACCACCACGCTCAGCCGCTTCGCCGCCCGCGTGATCCCCGTGTACAGCCACCTTGCGCGCGAGTCCTGGAACGCAAAACTCTCGTCGAACAGCACCACGTCGTCCCATTGCGAGCCCTGCGACTTGTGCACGGTCAGTATGTAGCCGTAGTCGAACTCGTCATAGGGCTTGCGCTGCTCCCATGGAATGCCCTCGATGCCGCCGTCGAAGCATTCGCCGCGCACCGAGACCTTGGTGACTTTGTGGCCGAAATCCTCGTCTGGCATCACGCGCATGGTGATGATCTTGGATTTCGACTGCGCCCGCGCCTTGACCCGCCACAGCCCGCCATTGAACAGCGCCTTCTTGCGGTTGTTGCGCAGGCAGACCAGCTTGTCGCCGGCTACGGGGAGGGGGTCCTCGATCTTCAGCCGCTCGCGCATCCGCATGTTGTAGGCGCGGCGGGTGTTGTTGCGGCCGACCAGCACCTGGTCGGCGCTCATCACGCGATCCGGATCGAGCTCCTTGCGCGACACCACCTCGCTCTCGCCGTGGCGGCCGATCTCGAGCTCGCGGCCCTCGCGGATATCCATCGACATCCGCACGATCGGATCGTCCTGCGCCTGGCGATGCACCTCGGTCAGCATCGCGTCCGGCTCGGCGTCGGTGAAGAAACCGCCGCCCTGGATCGGCGGCAATTGCGCGGGGTCGCCGAGCACCAGCAGCGGGCAATCGAACGACATCAGATCGCGGCCAAGCTCGGCATCGACCATCGAGCATTCGTCGATCACGATCAGCTTGGCCTTGGATGCGGGGGCGTCGTCCCAGAGCTCGAAGCTCGGCTGCTCGACGCCGGACTCGCGGGCGCGGTAGATCAGTGAGTGGATCGTGGACGCGCTGTCGCAACCCTTGTTGCGCATGACAAGCGCCGCCTTGCCGGTGAAGGCGGCAAATTTCACCTCGCCGTCGACGCCCTCGGCGATATGCTGGGCGAGCGTGGTCTTGCCGGTTCCGGCATAGCCGAACAGTCGGAACACCGGCGGTGTCCCGTTCTGGCCTGGCTTGGCTTTCAACCAGTCGGCGACGGCTTTCAGCGCAGAATCCTGATGCGGCGTAAAGGTGGTCATGAGCTTTCGGAAGGGTGAGCGCGCGATCAATAACGCCGCGACTCAGCTTGTTACAAGCTAACCATTCGTGCGTTCCGATCAAGCCGGCTTCCGCTACGCGGAATTGGCGTTTCGCCCCTGAGGCTGGACTTGGTTCGAGCCAGCACTAGACTGCCTGAAAACAACAAGTGGCCGGGCCACCCTAGGTGGGACCCGACCTTGGGAGTGACGCCATGAAATTCGGCATCTTTTACGAGCTGCAACTGCCGCGCCCCTGGAACGACGGCGACGAGCTCCGCCTCTACCAGAATGCGCTGACCCAATTGGAGACCGCCGACCGACTCAACTACGACTATGCCTGGGTCGTCGAGCATCACTTCCTCGAGGAATATTCGCACTCGCCGGCGCCGGAATCCTTCCTCGCTGCCGCAAGCCAGCGCACCAGGAAGATCCGGCTCGGCCACGGCATCTTCCAGCTCACCACCAATCATCCGGCGCGCGTCGCCGAGCGGATCGCGGTGCTCGATCTCCTGAGCAACGGCCGCTGCGAATTCGGCATGGGCGAGAGCGCCTCGATCACCGAGCTGACGCCGTTCGGGCGCGACATGGAGACCAAGCGCGAGGTGTTCGAGGAAGCAGTCGAGGCGATCTTCCCGATGTTCACCAAGGTCGGCACCGAGCACCACGGCAAATATTTCGACATCCCGTTGCGCAACGTCGTGCCGAAGCCGGTGCAGAAGCCGCATCCGCCGCTCTGGATGGCCTGCTCGCAACTGCCGACCATCGAACGCGCCGGACAGAACGGCTTCGGCGCGCTCGGCTTCCAGTTCGTCAGCGCCGAGGCGGCGCATGCCTGGGTGCACGCCTATTACAACGCGATCACCAAGCGGCTGAAGAAGCTCGCCGACTACGAGATCAATCCCAACATGGCGCTGGTTTCGTTCTTCATGTGCGCGGAGACGGACGAGGAGGCGCGCAAGCGCGCCGACGGCGCGACCTTCTTCCAGTTCGCGCTGCGCTATTACGGCCAGGCGCAGAACCGGCAGCGGCCGGCGCCCGGCACCGTCAACATGTGGGACGAGTACAACAAGTGGAAGCGCGAGAATCCGGAGGCGCAGGAGGCCGCGTTGCGCGGCGGCCTGATCGGCTCGCCGGAGACGATCCGCAGGAAGCTGCGGCGCTTCCGCGCCTCGCATATCGATCAGGTGATCCTGCTCAATCAAGCCGGCAAGAACACGCATGAGCATATCTGCGAGTCGCTCGAATTGTTCGGGAAGGAAGTGATGCCGGAGTTCCAGCACGATCCCGAGCACGATGCCTGGAAGAAGGGCGTGCTCGACGGCTCGATCCAGCTCGAGGAGATCGACACCCAGGCGTTCTCGGACCGCTACGGCAAACTCGCGGTCAACGTCGGGTCGAAAGCCGCTGCCGCGGGTTGATCAATCGATGTGCAGCGACCTCGCGTTTCCGTGAGGAAAATAATTCGCTACGCCCTGTCGGCGCTTTAAAAGAAACGGCACGCGCGATGCCTGCACCGAAGTGCAGGCATCGCTATTTTTGGGCGGTGCTCGACAGCTTCATTCGCGCGCCCCATCATCCTGACATCGCATGATCGCGCGCCCGCTAGCGCGCTTGGTCGTCAGGAGATTTTTGGAATGAAGCGTCGTGAGTTCCTCCAGCTGTCGCTCGCCACAGCCGCATCGGTCGCGCTGTTGCCGGGCGCGCAGGCGCAGGCGGACACGAAGGAAATTCGTATCGGCTACCAGAAGAACGGCGTGCTGGTCATCGCGCGGCAGCGCGAAGCCTTGGAAAATCATTTCAAGCCGCAGGGCATCAGCGTGAAATGGGTCGAGTTCTCCTCGGGCCCGCCGATGATGGAGGCGATGAATGTCGGCAGTGTCGATTACGGCGCGGTCGGCGATTCCCCGCCGATCTTCGCGCAGGCCGCAGGGGCGGCCATCGTCTATGCCGCGGCCCAGCCCATCATCAATGGCTCGGGCATCCTGGTGCCGCAGAATTCGGCGATCAGGACCATTGCCGACCTCAAGGGCAAACGTGTCGGCTTCACCAAGGGATCCAGCGCGCATAACGTCGTGATCCAGACCCTGGAGAAGGCCGGGCTGACCTATGACGACATCACGCCGGTCTATCTGACGCCGCCGGATGCTGGCCCGGCCTTCGCCAATGGCGGCATCGATGCATGGGCGATCTGGGATCCGTATTTCGCGATCGCCGAAACCAAGCAGAATGGCCGCATTCTGATCAACACCAGCGAGGTTACCAAGACCAACGCGTTCTACATCGCGAACCGCGACTTTGCGACCAAGCGTGGCGCTCTCCTGCAGCAGGTCGTCGATGTCACGACGTCAACGGCGGCGTGGGCGCAGGCGCACCCGGACGAGGTCGCGAAATCGCTGGCCGCCGTTACAGGCGTGCCGCTCGATATCCAGACCATCGCGGCGCGGCGCGCCGGCTTCTCGGTGGGCCCCGTGACCGACGACGTCATCGCGACCCAGCAAGGCGTCGCCGACCGCTTCTTCAAGCTCGGCTTGATCCCGAAGCAGATCGCGATCCGCGACATCGTCTGGCGCAACACCCAGACCTGATCGGCGCGCATTTGGTCATTTCAATGCAGAAGGATTTCTCATGACGGGTTTGTTCCGGCGCTGGGTCGCCCGCGCAGTGCTGTCGGTCAGCATCGTTGCCGCCACCGTCAGCGCGTCCTACGGCGAAGAGAAGGTGGTCCGCATCGGCTACCAGAAATACGGCAAGCTGGTGCTGCTGAAGAGCAAGGGTTCGCTCGAGGAGAAGTTGAAGGCGGTCGGCACCAAGGTGGTGTGGACCGAGTTTCCGTCCGGGCCACCGCTGCTCGAAGCACTCAACGTCGGCGCGATCGATTTCGGCAACACCGGCGAGGCGCCGCCGATCTTCGCGCAGGCCGCCGGCGCGCCGATCCAGTATGTCGCCTATGAGCCGCCGGCGCCGAAGGGCGAGGCGATCCTGGTGCCGAAGGACAGCCCGATCAAATCGGTCGCCGACCTCAAGGGCAAGAAGGTCGCGCTCAACAAGGGCTCCAACGTCCACTATCTCCTGGTGAAGGCGCTGGAGAAAGCCGGCGTCAAATATTCCGAGATCGAGCCGGTATTCCTGGCGCCGGCCGACGCGCGCGCGGCGTTCGAGCGCGGTTCGGTCGATGCCTGGGTGATTTGGGATCCGTTCCAGGCTGCGACCGAGGCCGCGACCGGCGCGCGCACTGTCGCCGACGGCACCGGCATCGTCGCCAACTACCAGTTCTACTTCGCCTCGAAGAGATTCCTACAAGCCGATCCGAAGATCGTCCAGCTCGTGCTGGCGCAGCTCAGCGAGGTCGATGACTGGGCCAAGAACGATATCCACGCCGTCGCCGAACAGCTGGCGCCGAGCATTGGCCTGTCGGTGCCGGTGGTCGAGGTCGCGCTGAAGCGGCAGGCCTACGGCATCAAGCCGGTCACCGATGCCGTCATCGCCGATCAGCAACAGGTCGCCGACACGTTCTTCGCGCTCGGCCTGATCCCCAAACAAATCAAGATTTCCGACGTCGCATGGAGGCCAGGCACGTGAGCACCCCAACCAACGCCAACATCCTCTGGTTCCTGCCAACCCATGGCGACAGCCGTTATCTCGGCACGTCGATCGGCGGCCGCGAGGTGAATTTCAACTATTTGCGTCAGATCGCGCAGGCCGCCGACCAACTCGGCTATTACGGCGTGCTGCTGCCGACCGGGCGGAGCTGCGAAGACTCCTGGGTCGTGGCGTCGGCCGTCGCGCCCTGGACCGAGCGGCTGCGCTATCTCGTGGCGGTCAGGCCCGGCCTGCAATCGCCGAGCGTCGCTGCGCGCATGACCGCGACCCTGGACCGGCTGTCGAACGGCCGCCTCCTGATCAACGTCGTCACCGGCGGCGATCCGATCGAGAACAAGGGCGACGGCATCTTCCTAAATCATGACGAGCGCTACGCGGTGACCCGCGAGTTCCTCAACGTCTACAGCGATCTGCTCGCGGGCAAGACGGTCAATGTCGATGGCCAGCACATCCGGATCGAGGACGGCCGCTTGCTGTTCAATCCGGTGCAGTCGCCGCGGCCGCCGCTGTATTTCGGCGGTTCGTCGGATGCCGGCATCGACGTCGCGGTCGATACCGTCGACAAATACCTGACCTGGGGCGAGCCGCCGGCGCAAGTCGCCGACAAGGTCGCGCGGGTGAAAGCGGTCGCAGAGAGGCGGGGCCGTAAGCTGTCGTTCGGCATCCGCCTGCATGTGATCGTGCGCGAGACCAATGCCGAGGCGTGGCGCGCCGCCGACGAACTGATCCAGCACCTCACCGACGACACCATCGCCACCGCGCAGAAGATCTTCTCCCGGATGGATTCGGTCGGTCAGCAGCGCATGGCGCAGCTGCATGGCGGCCGGCGCGACAAGCTCGAGATCAGCCCGAACCTGTGGGCCGGCGTCGGCTTGGTGCGCGGCGGGGCCGGCACCGCGCTGGTCGGCGATCCCGAGACGGTCGCTGCGCGGATCAAGGAGTATCAGGACATCGGCGTCGATACCTTCATCATGTCGGGGTACCCGCATCTCGAGGAAGCCTATCGTTTCGCCGAGCTGGTATTCCCGCTGCTGTCGCTCGGACACGGTAACAACGTGACGCCGATCCGGGTCAACACCGGGCCGTTTGGCGAGACCATCGGCAATGAATATCGGCCGCAGAAACAGGCATCGCAATCATGAGCTTGATCGATTCACGCCCGCGCGTCGGCGCGCCCAAATTGCCGAAGGTCGATGGACTGATCCCCTGGATCGTGCCGCTCGCGATCGTGCTGATCTGGCAGCTTGCCTGCGTCACCGGTTTTGTTCCCTCGCGCGTACTTCCGGCGCCGACTGACGTCGCGCTGGCGGGATGGAAACTTCTGCTGTCCGGTGAGCTGGTCCGCAACATCTGGGTCAGCTTCTGGCGCGCCTCGATCGGCTTCCTGATCGGCGGCGGCATCGGCTTCGCCTTCGGTCTCGCCAACGGCCTGTCGCAGCTCTCGGCCAAGCTCACCGACACCACGTTGCAGATGGTGCGCAACATCCCGCATCTGGCGCTGATTCCGCTCGTCATCCTCTGGTTCGGCATCGACGAGTCGGCCAAGCTCTTTCTGGTGGCGCTGGGCGTGTTCTTCCCGATCTATCTCAACACGCTGCACGGCATCCGCACCGTCGATCCGCAACTGATCGAGATGGGCCGGATCTACGGCATGACCGATGGCGAGCTGTTCCGCCGGGTGATCTTCCCGGGCGCACTGCCTTCGATCTTCGTCGGCCTGCGCTTTGCGCTCGGCATCATGTGGCTGACCCTGATCGTCGCCGAAACCATCGCGGCCTCGTCGGGCCTCGGCTACATGGCGATGCAGGCGCGCGAGTTCATGCTGATCGACGTCGTCGTGCTCTCGATCCTGATCTACGCCCTGCTCGGCAAGCTTGCCGACAGCGCCTCCCGGGCGCTGGAGCGGCTGACCCTGTCGTGGCACCCCGCCTTCCAGAACAAGTGAGAATGAGAATGCAAGAAGCGCTTCGTTTCCAGGCGGTGGACGCCGAGCCGGTCGATCGTGCCGACATCGTCGTGCAGGCGCGGCAGCTGCGCCGAGGACCGGACGCCGCGACCCGTGGGTTATCGCTGACCATCCGCGGCCTGCGCAAGGCGTTCGGCGACAATGAGGTGTTGCGCGGCATCGACCTGCACATCCCGGCCGGCCAGTTCGTGGCGATCGTCGGCCGCAGCGGCTGCGGCAAGAGCACGCTGCTGCGCCTGGTCGCGGGCCTCGATGCGCCGACCGCGGGGACTATCGCTTTCGGCGAACAGCCGCGGGCGCAGGATGTCCGCGTCATGTTCCAGGAGCCGCGGCTGTTGCCCTGGGCGCGAGTGCTCTCCAATGTCGAGGTCGGTCTGGGACGCGAGCGTTCCTCGACGGATGCGCAGGCGCGCGCCGAACGGGCGCTGGTCGAGGTCGGCCTCGGCGACAAGCGCAGCCAGTGGCCGTCGGTGCTCTCGGGCGGCCAGAAGCAGCGCGTTGCGCTGGCGCGGGCGCTGGTCAGCCAGCCGCGCGTGCTGGCGTTCGACGAGCCGCTCGGCGCGCTCGATGCATTGACCCGGATCTCGATGCAGCAATTGCTGGAGCGGGTCTGGCGCGACCAGGGCTTTACCGCGATCCTGGTGACGCACGACGTCGCCGAGGCCGTCGCGCTCGCCGACCGCGTGCTGGTCATCGAGGATGGCCGCATCGCGCAGGACGTCACGATCGACCTGCCGCGGCCGCGCCGGCGCGGGTCGGCCGAGCTCGCCGCGCTGGAAGGCGAGATCCTGAAGCATCTGCTGGAAGGCAGCGAAGACACATCCGATCTGTGAGGCCGTCATGAACTCCGTCGTCCGCAACGTTTCGATCGCATCAGCGGTTACGGCTGCCGATTTCCGCGGCGCGATGCGCCATCTCACCGGTGGTGTCAGCATCATCACGGCCGGCCGGGGCAAGGACATCTCGGGGATGACGGTGACCTCGGTGTCATCGCTGTCAGTCGAGCCGCCGTCGCTGATCGTCGGCATCAACCGCGCCGCCTCCTCATGGCCGCTGATCGCCCGCCATGGCGCGTTCGGCGTCAACATCCTGACCGCGGATCAGCTCGACATCGCCGAGCGATTCACCGGCAAGGGCGGGGTGAAGGGTGCCGACCGCTTCACCGGCGCCGAATGGACGACGCGCGCCACCGGTGTACCGCTGCTGGTCGGGGCGCTGGCCGCTGTCGACTGCGAGGTCGAGGAGGTCATCGAACGGCATTCGCATGCGATCGTCATCGGCCGCGTGCTCGACGTGATCGCCTCGGAGCGCACCGCCGCGCTGGCCTATTGGCACGGCGAATATGTCGCGATTGACCGCGAGGAGGATGCCGCGCGGCTCGCCGAGGTCAGCCTGCCGTCGCGTCACGTCCACGCAAGCGGCCCGCGCTAACTGACGGGCTTGGAGTCGTCGAGCTAGCGTTTTGCCGGGCTGCGGACTAAAAGCCGCCGGTGTCTGGGAGACGTGACGGTTCGATGAAGCGCGTGGGGACCTGGCTGTTCTATCTCGTCGGCGCGATCGCGGTCGCGTATCTGGCGCTCTATGCGTATGCGACGTTCAGCGGCCGCGACGTCACGCCGGGTGATCCGATCCGGATCTTCCGCAAGCCCGACGCGCCCAGCTATTCGTGACGCGCGGCAAGCGGCGGGGCCAGTTCCTCCCGCCTCTCGTGGTTCAGCCGGCCGTCGCCAGCCGCTGATAGTCGCCGCCGCCATTGCCGGCCGGGGTGATCGGGATGCCGCCGTCGGCATATTCATTCAGCTTGTTGCGCAGCGTGCGGATCGAGATGCCCAGGATATTCGCGGCATGGGTGCGGTTGCCGAGGCAGTGCTTCAGCGTTTCCAGGATCAGGTCGCGTTCGACGTCGGCGACGGTGCGGCCGACCAGCGCGCGGGTGACCTGCTCGGCGGCGAGCGTGGCGTGCGCGACCGCGGGCGCGGTCTTGGCGAGGTCGAGGCGGTCGCCATCCGGGGTCAGGATCGCCTCGGGACCGATCTCGTCGCCCTGGGCCATCAGCACCGAGCGATGGATGGTGTTCTCGAGCTCGCGCACGTTGCCCTGCCAGCGGTTCGCGGTCAGGATCTGACGGGCTTCGGTCGAGATCGGGCGCACCGGCAGGCCGTTGGCCTCGGCATATTTCTTGGCGAAGTGCTGCGCCAGTTCGAGGATGTCGGCCGGACGATCGCGCAGCGGCGGAATCTTCAGATTGACGACGTTGAGGCGGAACAGCAGGTCCTCGCGGAAGCTGCCCTCGCGCACCGCCTCCGACAGGTTGCGGTTCGAGGTCGCGATGATGCGGATGTCGACCGGGACCGGCTTGGTGCCGCCGACGCGGTCGATCACGCGTTCCTGGATTGCGCGCAGCAATTTGGATTGAAGGCGCACGTCCATCTCGGAGATTTCGTCGAGCAGCAGCGTCCCGCCGGTGGCTTCCTCGAACTTGCCGATGCGGCGCGCCACCGCGCCGGTGAAGGCGCCCTTCTCATGGCCGAACAGTTCGGATTCCAGCAGGTGCTCGGGGATCGCCGCGCAGTTGATCGAGATGAACGGCCGCTTGGCGCGGGCCGAACGGGAGTGGACATAGCGCGCCAGCACCTCTTTGCCGGTACCGGACTCGCCGGTGATCATGACCGAGGCCTCCGAGCCCGCGATCTGCTGCGCGAGCTTGATCACCCGGCCCATCGCCTCGTCGCGCCAGATCAGGTCGCGCGCGTCGTTGGCGACCGCGCCGAGCACGGCCGCGATCAGTTCTGGATCGGGCGGCAGCGGGATGTATTCCTTGGCGCCGGCGTGGATCGCGGCGACCGCGGCGCGGGCATCGTTGGAGATGCCGCAGGCGACGATCGGCACGTGGATGTGCTCGGCCTCGAGCCGCATCACCAGATCGCGGATGTCGAGGCCGACATCGACCAGCAGCAGGTCGGCACCCTTGCCGCCGCGCAGCACACCCATCGCCTGTTCGGCCGCCTCGGCGTGGGTCACCGTGGCGCCGTTGTCCATCGCGATCTTGGTCGCGGTCGTGAGCTGGCCCTTCAGGGTGCCAACGATGAGAAGCCGCATGATGATCTCCTGTTCGTCTGGTCGCGCAGGTTCCGCGCGCTACCGCTAGATTGTTAAGAGCGCTCTGCCTTGATGATTTCGGTCATGGTCACGCCGAGCTTGTCTTCCACCAGCACCACTTCGCCACGCGCCACCAGGCGGTTGTTGACGTAGATGTCGATCGCCTCGCCGACGCGGCGGTCGAGCTCGAGCACGGTGCCCGGCCCGAGCTTCAAGAGGTCACCGACGTCCATCTTGGAGCGGCCGAGCACCGCCGAGACCTGCACCGGCACGTCGAACACGGCCTCGAGATCGGCCGCGATGCGCGCGGCATGTTCGTCCTCGTTGTAGCCGATGTCGTCGATCCCCGGCGCGTCGGCGGAGTTGAGATCGGGAAGCGGGACGTTGGTGTCGCTCATGGTTCAGCCCTCAATCGCCTTCAGCCGGCCTGGTCGCGAGACGCCAGATAGCGCCCGACGAGTTCGTTGATCTTGCCTTCGATCGCCGCGCGTTCCAGCACCACGCCGCCGTCAGCCCATTCGATCCGGCAGTCGCCGGTCGCAATGGTCGGTTCGGCCAGGATCACCAGCCGGCCCTGGAAGCCGGAATGCGCCGCCATCCGCTCGATATTGTCGTGCGCCGCCTCGTAGAGCGCGTCATTGATGCGGACCACCAGGTGCGGCGTCGCCACCAGATGCGAGAAGCAGTCGGAGACCAGCGCGGTAATCTCGCCGAGCGGCTCGCGCGCGATCAGTTCGGAGCACAGCTTGCGGGCGACCGCGACCGCGACGTCGACCGCCTCGGTCTCCATCCGGGTCTCGATGCCGGCAAAGCGCGCGGCGATGCCCTTGATCGCGGTGCCGATCTCCTCCAGCGCCTGCGCGGCGCGGCGGTCGCTCTCGACCTTGGCCTCGCGCAACGCGGCCTCATAGCCGGCGCGGTAGGCCCGTGCCTCGGCATCGGCCACTTTCTGGGCGACCTCGGCCGGCGTCGGCGCGCGTTCGCGCGAGCGGTCCGGCGCCGAGAAATCCGTGTCGAACAGGAATTTTGCGGGGGCGGCCATCAGTACACCAGCTCGTCGTCGGCGCGGTTCTTGGTCAGCGTGATCTCGCCGCGCGCGGCGAGGTCCTTGGCGAGGTTGACCAGCAGCGCCTGCGCCTCGTCGACGTCGCGCAGCCGCACCGGGCCCATCGCGGCCATGTCGTCCATCAGCATCTTGCCGGCGCGCGAGGACATGTTGCCGAGGAAGAAGCTGCGCACCTCCTCGTTGGCGCTCTTCAGCGCCACGCCGAGCTTGTCCTTGTCGATGTTGCGCATCAACGTCTGCGCCGACGCGGAATCCAGCTTGATCAGGTCGTCGAAGGTGAACATCAGCGCCTTGATGCGCTCGGCGGATTCGCGGTTCTCTTCCTCCAGCGAGGTGATGAAGCGGGTCTCGGTCTGGCGGTCGAAATTGTTGAAGATCTCGGCCATCACCTCATGGGCGTCGCGGCGGCGGGTCTGCGACAGGTTCGACATGAACTCGGTACGCAGCGTCTGCTCGACCCGCTCGATGACTTCCTTCTGCACCGCCTCCATGCGCAGCATGCGGCCGACCACGTCGAGGGCGATGTCCTCGGGCAGGATCGCCAGCACGCGGGCGGCATGCTCCGGCTTCAGCTTCGACAGCACCACGGCGATGGTCTGCGGGTACTCGTTCTTGAGGTAGTTGGCGAGCACCTCTTCCTGCACGTTGGAGAGCTTCTCCCACATGTTGCGGCCGGCKGGGCCGCGGATCTCGTCCATGATGCCGGTGACCCGCTCGGCCGGCARGTAYTGYTGCAGCAGYCGYTCGGTGGCGTCGAAATTRCCCATCAGCGCGCCGGAGGCCGACATCCGCGAGACGAATTCCAGCATCAGRTCCTCGACCACGTCGGCCTCGACGGTGCCGAGCGTCGACATGTGGACCGACAGCTCGCGGACCTCCTCGTCGTCGAGCATCGACCAGATCTTGCCGCCATACTGTTCGCCGAGCGCGAGCATCAGGATCGCGGCGCGCTTCGGGCCGGGCAGCGGCTTGGCCTTGGGGCGCGCGTGCTGCCGGGTCGCCAGCGTCGAGAGGACGGTGGCGATGTCGTTGGCGTTGGTGGTCTGCGGTACTGCTGCCATGTCAGCTCTCTGCAGGCTCGCTCAGCCATTGACGGACAATGGAGACGGTTTCGTTCGGATTGCGCTCGGCGAGCTCGCCGACCCGATGCACGGCCTGGGCATGGACCTGGCCCTGGATCTGGGCGACGTCGATCAGTTGCGCCGCGCCGTTGCTGCTCGGGATCAAGGCCTGCCCGGTCGCGCCGGTGCTTTCTGCGCTCGCTTCCGCCATCGCGGGCGCGCCGGCACCGGCCAGCGCCGGGACCACGTCGGCGGCGACGATGCGCTTGACCAGCGGGCGGACCACCATGAACAGCACGACCAGGCCCAGCATCATCATGACACCGAGCTCGATGACGTACATCACGTCATCCTTGGTGAATTGCAGCATGCCGAGCAGGCCGGTCGGTTCGGCGATCGGCTGCGTCGCGGGCGGCTCGGCGAAGCGCAGGTTGACGACCTCGACCTGGTCGCCGCGCTTCTGGTCGAAGCCGATTGCGGAGCGGACCAGGGCTGCGATGCGGTCGAGCTGATCCTTGGTGCGGTCCTGGTAGACCAGCTCGCCCTTGTCGTTCTTGGCGTAGCTGCCGTCGACCAGCACCGCGACCGAGATGCGGTTGACGCGGCCGGCTTCGGTCACCTCGGTCTTGGTGGTGCGGGAAATCTCGTAATTGTTGGTTTCCTCGCTCTTCTTGCTCTGGTCGCGGGCGCGGGCGGCGTTGTCCTGGTTCTGGTTGCCCGGCAGCTCGTTGTTGACGGTGACCTGGCCGGAATTGTCGGCGGTGAGGCTGCTTTCTTCGCGGGTCTGGGTCGAGCGCAGCACGCGGCCTTCGGGGTCGAACTTGTCCGAGGTCTGGGTGATCTTGTTGTAATCGAAGTCGGCCGAGAGCTGGACCCGGGCGCGGCCGGCGCCGACCACCGAGGAGACGATGTCCTCGACCTGCTTGCGCATCCGCTTCTCGAACGCGGCGCGACGCTCGTCGCCAACCGCGGCATCGGCATCCGATTGGGCGCCGTCGGCCAACAACTGGCCGGCTTCGTCGACGATCGAGACCCGGGTCGGCTTCAGTCCGTTGACGGCGGAGGCGACCACGTGGCGGATCGCGCGGATCTGCTGCGGCTCCAGCGAACCGCGCACCCTGAGCACGATCGAGGCCGAAGGCTCCGGCGTCTCGCGCGAGAACAGCGGCTTTTCCGGCAGCACGAGGTGGACCCGCGCGGCCTGGACGCGGTCGATGGCGCGGATGGTGCGGGCGAGCTCGCCCTCCAGCGCGCGCAGATGATTGATGTTCTGGACGAAGCTTGTGGTGCCCAGCGCATCCGATTTGTCGAAGATCTCGTAGCCGACGCCGCCGCCCTTGGGCATGCCGCCCTCGGCGAGCTTCATCCTGAGCCGCGTCACCTTGTCCTTCGGCACCATGATCGCCGCGCCGTCATTGCGCAGCTCGAACGGAATCGCCTGGCGCTCCAGCTCCTTGATGATGGCGGAGGAATCCTCGGTCGACAGATCGGTGAACAGGGTGGTCATCTGCGGCGTGGTGACGCGCATGATGACGAAGGCGAAGAAACCGATCAGCGCTGCGGTGACCGCAACCATGGCCACGAGACGGGCCGCACCAAGACCTCTCAGGAAAGCAACCAGACTTTGCACCAACGGCCCCCAGGGATTCGGCCCACGCGGGTCCGACTGGGCAAATATTGCCTAGGGTATGGTTTCGATATGGTTAACGAAGGTTAAGAACCGCGGCAAAAACGCGGACATGAAAAAAACCGGCTTCGCAAGGCGAAGCCGGTTTTCATCAAATGCACCATTAAGGCGAAACTTACTGCCGGTACTGCTGGATCCGTGTGGTGCGCAGCCCGGCCAGACCATGCTGGTCAATCGAGAACTGCCAGGAAAGGAATTCATCGACGGTCAAAGTGTAGCGGCTGCAGGCCTCCTCAAGGGAGAGCAGGCCGCCGCGGACCGCAGCGACGACTTCGGCCTTGCGGCGGATGACCCACCGCTTGGTACCGGGGGCCGGCAGGTCCGCAATCGTTAACGGGCTGCCGTCAGGCCCGATGACGTATTTTACCCTCGGGCGATGGGGTTCTGTCATGGCGTACTCACAAACTCTCAACCACTGAACTCGCAGGAGGTAAACTACGCCCACCGGTTTAAAATTTGCCTAAGCCCAAGCGTTCAATACGAATCTCGTTGGAACGGCCGGGAACAGAGGGGCGGCAAAGGCCGGATTCAACAAATCGAAGGCCCGGGCGGAATGCCGGTTTCATCCCCGGCCGTCCGGCCGCCAGACCGCCGGGTCCGGCCGGCAGCAACAGGAAATCGTCGTTCCCCTCAGTATCTCCCCGCTACTTGAACGGCGTCATACGAGGTGAACCTTGGTCGGCCTTCCCACCCTGTTCAACTATCCTTGATGTCCGCGCTTGGAGCGACACCGCTCGTAACCATGCGCCATTGCGTGCGTAGGAGAGGTTGTCCGCTCATCGCAGGTGAGCACTTCACTCCTTCCATCCGAGCCCTTGTCATGATGATGAACAGACGTACTTTCTCGACCGCCCTGCTGGCTGGCGCGGCGGCTTCGCTGGTGTCCTCGCGCGGCACGGCCGCAACCACGCCACCGGTGCAGGCACGCAACGTCGTGCTGGTGCATGGCCTGTTTGCCGACGGCTCCTGCTGGTCGGACGTCATTCCGCGCCTGCAAGCGGCCGGGCTCAATGTAACGTCGGTGCAAAATCCGCTGACCACGCTCGACGAAGCGGTTGCCTCGGCGCAGCGTGTGCTCGATCGGCAGGATGGCCCGACGGTGCTGGTCGGCCATTCCTTTTCCGGCATGATCGTCACCGAGGCCGGCATGCATCCGAAGGTGTCGGCGCTGGTCTATGTCGCCGCGCGCGCTCCCGATGCGAACGAGGACTACACCGCGCTGGCCAAGACCTATCCGACGCCGCCGGCGAGCGCCGGCATCGTGTTCGACGGCGACGAGGGGCGGCTGTCGGAAGCAGCCTTCCTGCGCGATTTCGCCGGCGACCTGCCCGAAGCCAAGGCGAAGGTGCTCTACGCCGTGCAGCAGCCGTTCCACAGGCAATTGCTGGCAGGCAAGACCAGCCACGCCGCCTGGCGCAGCAAGCCGAGCTATTACGCCGTCTCGACCGAGGACCGCACCATCAATCCGGATCTCGAGCGCTTCATGGCGAAGCGGATGGGCGCCACCACGATCGAGCTGAAGGCCAGCCATCTCGCGCTGATCTCGCAGCCCGACGCGATCGCACGGCTGATCCTTGATGCAGCGGGGCAGTCGAAGTGAGGGCCGCCGACAGCACTCGCTGGTCGCGTTGATCGCCCGACCGAGCGCATGATCCGGAAAGTGTTAGGCGGCTCTCGAAAGCATGACGCGTGCGCTCAACCACATTCGATATGCAGCCGCGCGGCTACTCTTCTGCGGCCGGCAGCCGTTCGCGGAGCGCTGCAATCTCCAGCATGACGGTGATGGCGATGGTCCTGAGCCGCGCGTTCTCGGCCATCGTCTCGGCGAGCTGAGGAGGCATGGCCATCGCGTGCCGGGGAGCGTTGGGAGCGCGGTCGGGCGATGGGGGACGTGTCGGGTTCACGAGCTAACTCTTCCCGGTGGTCGAAGGCGGGCGGCTTGGGTGGCTGCGGAGGTTTCAGGGCAGAATCGGCGATCGGGCGCGGAAAATCACGATAGCGCTGGCTTGCTTACAGACAGCTGACGTGCGGCAATTTATTTCTGATCATGTCTATTGATGTTGTTGGCGAGAGATTGCGAACCGGCTCGCGCCAGATTACCGCCGTTCCCGTCACCCCAAATGCCGATTGTTGCGCGCTGCCGGAGCGGCGAGTCCCTGCAACTCGCCGCAGCGTAAGTGGCCCGGCCTTCGCCGGGACGACGCCGGTGATTGACGTGATGCAACGCGCCCGCAGGCCGAGGTTAGCTCGAGCTCGTGGTGCCGCGGACCACGCGCTTGACCTTGTCGGTGGTGTAGGTCTGGCCACCGATCGAGAGCAGCGGCGGCGAGGCGGTCAGGTCGACGGAATCCACCATGCCCTGCACCTCGGTGGAAATCGCGATCGGGTTGCCCTTGGAGTCCTTGCCTGTGGCGGTCAACGTGTAGGTGCCGGCCGGCCATTGCGTGCCGTCATTGCCCTTGCCGTCCCAGACGAAGCTGGCATTGCCCTGACTGAGGTTGAAATTGCCGGAATAGGCGGTCTGGCCGGTCGCGGTCGTGATCGTGATGGTGGCGCTGGTGGCCTGCGGGGACACCAGATTCCAGGTCGCGGATTTGTTGAACTGCGTCTTGCTGCCGTCGACCGCGACCGTGTTGCCGACATAGACCAGTGCCTGGGTCGACTGCGCGCTCTTCTCGATCGCGATCAACTGCTTGAGCTGATCGTTGGATTTCAGCTGCTGCTCGACACCGGCGAACTGCACGAGCTGCTGGGTGAACTGGTTGGTGTCGAGTGGGTCGAGCGGGTTCTGGTTCTGCAACTGCGTGGTCAGCAGCGTCAGGAAGGTCTGGAAATTGTCGGCGATGCCCTTCGAGGTGGTCAGGCCGCTGCCGCTGCTGCTTCCGGAGCTCGTTCCGCTGTTGGTGCCCGGTGCAGAGACGACCGGCGTCGGCATGCTTGCGTCGACTGCCATGATGAACTCCTTACACTCTTATATCGACGCCGCCGAGGGCGCTGGTGGTGCGTCCATAGGAGCGGCCGGCTGCCGCTGCGGGAGCGCTGTCCTCTTCGGCGACGATCAGATGGTGCGCGTTCGGATTGGACTGGCCATTGCTGTTCTGACCCGACTGCGACTGGTCGCGCAGGCTGAACTGCAATCCGCCATTGCTGGTCGAGAGGCCGGCATTGTCGAGTGCGCGCTGCAACTGGTTGGCGTCCTGGCGCAGCATCGACAGCGTTTCCGGGCGTTCGACGGTGAGATGCGAGGTCACCTGGCCGTTGCGGTCGACATCGATGCGGATATCGATGCGGCCGAGCTCGGCGGGGTCGAGCCGGATCTCGAAGCGGCTCTTGCCGCTCTTGGCGGAGGCCGCGATCTGCATCGCGAGCCCGCTGAGCGGCACCGCGGCAGCTTGCGCGGCGTTGGTCACGGTCAATTGCGCGGTCGCGGAGGGCGTAGTCTGGGTGGCGGGCAGTTGCGGCTGCAATGCATTCGCCGCCTGTGCGCTGGGATCAGGCGTCGCGAGCTGGGCCTGCGCGGCAGCGTGACCGCCGATGGTCGGCGTCGGCGCGGTGCTGCCGTCGCCGTTCGTATCGGCCTTGATGGCATCGGCCGCACCGTCCGCGGTGGCCTTCGCCTTGCCGGTGACCGCGGCAGCCTGCGCGACCGCGGGCACGATAGTGGTCGGGGCGGCCGACGCGGCGCCGCCGCTGCTAGAGGCGGCGCTGTCCGGGTCGGCAGGCGCGGTCGCGGTGGCGTCCTTTGCGGTCATCTGCACCTTGGCTTGAATGGTCTTCGTGGCGGGCGTTGCGGCGGCGACCGTCGTGCCGAGTGCAGCATCGCCGGACGACGCCGCTGCGCCTGCGACCGTTGCGGCATCGGTGCCGGTGACGAGCTGCTCCTCGGTCTTGACGCCGGCCGCCTTGGCGACCTTATCGGCATTCGCCGTCGTGACCGCCGCAGTTGCGGTGCCGGTCGCCGCGGGCGTACCCGTGCCGGCAGTAGCACCAGTGCCGGCGATCGCCGCGCTTGCCGCGATGGCGGCGGCGGCGATCGCAAGCGGTGCGGCCGGCTGGTCGGATGGCGCGCTGGCCGCCGCCGTCGGATCGGCTGCCGGCGCTGCCGCGGCAGCGATCACCGCACTGGCCGTTGCGGCATTGGACGGATCCGGCTGTGGCGTGGCTTGCGCGGTCGCCGATGTGCCGGTCGTGGATTGCGTGTCGGTGCTCGATTTCGAGTCGTCCGATTTCGATTTCGACTTGGTCTTGCGCGACGAGGCATCGTCGCTGTCGACCTTCTTGTCGTCTCGCGAGCTCGTGGAATCCCGCGCGGTCCGGTCGGGGGCCGTGCTGCCGTCGCGGGAGGCATCGTCAGACCGGCGCGCGGGCGCCGGTTGCGTGTCGTAGCGGCTGCTGTCGCTGCTGGACGCGGTGCCGCTGTCGACCAGCGCGGCAAAACCGTCATTGCTGGTCCGCGAGCTGGAATCGGACCGCGCAGGGCGCGGTGTCGCGCCCTGAAAAGACAGGCCTGCCAATGCTTCCGACGTGACGCTGACCACTGCCAACCCTCGCAAATGAGACTTCCGGCGTTCTGTCAGCAAGGAGTGGGCCAACCACGGCAGGCACAAAATATTCAGATACTTCAATGTATTAGCTTTTGCGCTTACGGACCGGAACCGGTTCCCGACCGGCCTTCTTTTTGCCCGGCGGCAAGATTTGCCGTCTGCGCGTGGCACGCCGCGGCTTGCGCCGGATTGCCTCGCCGGAATACGGCCTATATTAAAGGTGGCCTCCAACGCGTCCTGAACCGACCGAGCCGATCTTGGACGCGTTCTAAGGCTCTCTGGACAAAGGCTTTTTCCAATTTCGTCGCGGAGCGCATAAGCTCGCCGCGACAGTGACCAATGACCGCTTGAAGATGCKCAACAGYCTGGACCTYGAAGGCCGCCCTGAAGACACCCGGATCGTCGTTGCGATGTCCGGTGGCGTCGACTCGTCGGTGACGGCTGCGCTGTTGAAGTCGCAGGGCTATGACGTGGTCGGGATCACGCTGCAGCTCTACGACCACGGCGCCGCGACCCAYCGCAAGGGCGCCTGCTGCGCCGGCCGCGAYATYCACGACGCMCGCAAYGTCGCCGAGCGGATCGGCATCCCGCATTACGTGCTCGACTATGAAAGCCGCTTCAAGCAATCGGTGATCGACAATTTCGCCGACAGCTACGCGCTYGGCGAGACGCCGGTGCCGTGCATCGAGTGCAACCGTTCGGTCAAGTTCCGCGATCTGCTCGCGACCGCGCGCGAGCTCGGCGCGCAGGCGCTCGCCACCGGCCACTATGTCGCCTCGCGCCGGCTCGCGGATGGATCGCGCGCGCTGGTCTGCGCGGCGGATGCCGACCGCGACCAGAGCTACTTCCTGTTCGCCACCACGCGCGAGCAGCTCGACTTCCTGCGCTTTCCGCTCGGCGACATGACCAAGCCGGAGACCCGCGAACTGGCGCGGCGTTTCGAGCTCGAGGTCGCCGACAAGCAGGACAGCCAGGACATCTGCTTCGTGCCGACCGGCCGCTACACCGACATCATCGGACGGCTGAAGCCGAATGCGATCGCGCCGGGCGACATCGTCGATCTCGCCGGCAACGTCGTCGGCCAGCACCAGGGCATCGTTCATTTCACCGTCGGCCAGCGCAAGGGCCTCGGCATCGCCTCCGGCCATCCGCTCTATGTGGTCAAGCTCGACGCGGCGACGCGCCGGGTCGTGGTCGGGCCGCGCGAGGCGTTGCGGATGGACCGCATCGCGCTGCGCGACGTCAACTGGATCGGCGACGGTGCGCTGGATCGCGTGATCGGCGACGGCATCGAGATCTATGTCCGCGTGCGTTCGACCCGCGCGCCGCAACCGGCATGGCTGCGCGCCGCCGGTGGCGGTTATGAGGTCGAGCTCGTTGCCGGCGAGGAGGGCGTGTCGCCCGGCCAGGCCTGCGTGTTCTATGACGCGGCCTCCGGGCAGGCGCGGGTGCTTGGCGGCGGCTTCATCAAGAGTGCGACCGCAAGCCGTGCGACGCGTGGCGTCACAGGCGATACAGTGGCGCCGCTCGCGGAAGCGATCCGCGGCTAGCGCATGATCCGGAAAAGTGGCAACCGGTTTTCCGAAACGGTCATGCGCAAACAAAGCTGAATTCGGGGCAGGGAATGGCTGGGGACATCGACCGCGACGGGGTCGAAAAGGCGTATGGCCGCTGGGCACCGATCTACGATCTGGTGTTCGGCAAGGTGTTCGATCACGGCCGTCAATCGACCATCGCGGAAGCCGACCGGATCGGCGGACGCGTGCTCGATGTCGGCGTCGGCACCGGGTTGTCGTTGTCGGAATATGCGCGCACGACGCGGCTGTGCGGCGTCGATATTTCCGAGCCGATGCTGCGGCGGGCGCTCAAGCGCGTGCGTGCGCTGGGCCTCTCCAATGTCGAGACGCTGGCGGTGATGGACGCCAAGAACCTCGCATTTCCGGACGCATTCTTCGACGCGGTGGTCGCGCAATACGTCATCACCGCGGTGCCGGATCCCGAGGCGACGCTCGACGATTTCATTCGGGTGCTGAAACCTGGCGGCGAACTGATCCTGGTCAATCACATCGGCGCCGAGAGCGGGGCGCGCCGGGTCTTCGAACTGGCCTTCGCGCCGTTGGCGCGAAGGCTCGGCTGGCGACCGGAATTTCCGTGGGCGCGACTGACCGACTGGGCCGTCCGGCATGGCGGCGTCAGTCTCGCGGAACGCAGGCCGATGCCGCCGATGGGGCATTTCTCGCTGATCCGGTTCCGCAAATCGTGAGCCTGCGGCGATTTTGACGGGGAACATCGGCGCGTCGTTCCGGTTTTCTCGTCATGACGATCAACCGAACACTCGCTTTGTCCTGGGTGCTGATGCTGGCGCCGGCCGTGGCCGCGGCGCAGGCGCCGCCCGCGCCAGCCACGCCGCCGGCGCCGTCACGTACCGTCCAGAATCAGAATTGCGCGCCGCAGCAGCCGTCGCATCCGGGCGCGGCGGCTTCCGAGGGAACCACCACTGGACAGGGCGCCCAGCCGCTGGGCGACAAGCTTGCCAAATCCGACGGGGTGCTGTGCCCGCCGGCCGGCGTCGATCCCGAAATGCGTGCGCCGACCCCGCAGGGCGGCAACACGCCAGTGATTCCACCGCCCGGCAGCCCCGGCGGCGACCCGTCGGTCAGGCCAAAATAACCTCTCGCCGCAATAGTTTGCGGCCCCGTCCAGCTTTGCTTGACAGGCGCGCATGCCACTCTTTATATGCCGCGCGTTCGCAAGGAGCGGCTCCACGCCGCGATCCGCGAGCCCATGGCGGGGTAGCTCAGCTGGTTAGAGCACGGGAATCATAATCCTGGGGTCGGGGGTTCGAGTCCCTCCCCCGCTACCATGAGCCGCTCACTCAGCGATTTTCTCCGCCAAACCACGATGTCTTGCGCCGGCATTCGCCGTGGCGCCGATCTCGTCGAACCAATGAGCGGGCCGTTCACCGCGGTGGATCCGTCCCGTGCTCTGGAGCGCGACCTCTCCCCCGCTCGTCGCTTGACCACGTTCATGCTTCGATCTGCGCAAGCTTCAAGAACGTCCGTTGCGGACGCGCGCGGTTTGGGTAGCTCGTCAGATGCGGCTCGCTACGACAAGCGTTGAAGCGCAGTCGTTGCCGCAAATCCTGTTCGTGGCCTCTCGTCATGCCTTTGTCATCTGGCAGGGCTACCTGCCGTTGTGGTGGAGCCTTCCTCGGATCCCACAGAAATGGCAGTTGGGTTTTACTTGCCGGGATCGGTCCCAAGATGCGGTGCCTTGTTGGCGGTGATTGGTTTGGTTGTTGTGATTGCCGCCGTCATTCCGCAGGGCGTGTTGGCCACTGAGCCGCTCATCGAATTCGACATCCCGGCCGAGCCGCTTGACACGGCACTGACCGCTTATGGCGCGGCAACGCGCATGCAGTTGCTGTTCGATGCCGATATGACCGAAGGGCGGCGAACGAACGGGGTGAAGGGGGCCTTCACCGCCGAGGCCGCGCTTGCGCAGCTGCTTGCCGGAACCGGGATTGCTGCGCGGATGATCGGTAATGATGGCCTCACGCTTGTTCCCGAACTCACCGACGGAAACCGGCGCAGCACAAGCGACATGTCTCCGACGGTGCGGCGTTTCGACGCCTATTCGGCGCGGGTGCAAGACGCGCTGCGCAACGCGCTGTGCCGTCAAAGGGAGACGTTGCCCGGCTCGTATCGTGTGCTGGCGCGGGTCTGGATCGGGCAGTCAGGCACGGCCGAGCGCGCGGAACTCCTGACATCGTCCGGCGACGCCAAACGGGACGCGATGCTCGCGACAAGCTTTCGCGAACTCGTGGTTGGGGCAGCGCCGCCGAGCGATCTACCGCAGCCGGTCACCTTGCTCATCACGTCGGAAGCAATCGCGGACGGCTATTGCAAGGACGCCGCGCGAGGCCGCGAGGCGAGGCGATGACCGAGACCTTGCTGTCGGCGTTGCGTCGTCTTCTGATCGACGACTATCACGGCCTCAAGGAGCGGTTGGGCCGCCGGTTCGGCTCGTTCGATTTCGCCAGCGAGGTGCTTCACGAAGCATGGTTGCGGCTGCAACGCAGCGACGCCGGCGCGTCGGCAACCGTGGTGCAAAATCCAAGGGCCTATCTCTACAAGGTGGTCCTCAATGTGGCGACCGATCGCCAGCGCGCGGAACGGTCGCGGCTCGTTGTGGCCGATGTCGAGGCGATCCACTTGCGGGCTCAAGATGATCTCGATCCCGCGCGCATTGCCGAGGCGCGGCTCGAACTGGAAGCGCTGTCCGAGGCCATCAACGCCATGCCGCCGCGCCGGCGGGCGGKTTTCGTCGCGGCGCGGCTGGAAGGCCTGCCCTACAAGATGATCGCCGAGCGGCTCGGCGTGACGGTACGGGTGGTCGACCGCGAACTGGCGATCGCGCTGGATCACCTCAGTAAAGTTTGGAGAAAAGACGAAAGCGGGGGCGGAACGGGTGACCTGGGATCGTCTAGGACATGAGGCAATCGGCAGAGCGGATCGAACCAGGCAGGCCATGAGCATTCCACACCGAGATTCGGCGGGCAAAGCAGCGCTGCGGACGGAAGCGCTCGACTGGCTGCGCCGGCTCAACAGCGGTGAGGCCACCGGGGCTGACGTTCAGGCCTTTGATCGATGGCGTGAAAGCAGTCCCGCCCATGCCGCAGAGTTTGCCGAGGCGACATTGTTCTGGAATGTGCTCGGCGATGCCGCGCGCAAGGCGGAGGACGCCCGAGCGGCGCAGGCGGCCGTGTCGCAGCCGCAACGAATGCTCGCAAGGCGCGGCTTTCTCATCGGCGGGGCGGCGCTGGCGGCGTCGGCCGCGGGCGTGGTGGCGCTTCGGCCGCCGCTCGAACTGTGGCCATCCATCGCCGAACTCGCTGCAGATTATCGCACGAGCACGGGTGAACGACGAAAGATCGAGATCGGGAACCTGGCCGCGGTGGAGCTCAACACTCGGACCAGCCTAGATCTGCGTGCCCCGGTCGACGGTGGTGCTCAGATCGAGTTGATTGCGGGAGAGGCCGCAGTCTCCAGCCGCGGGACCGTCGACCGCGAACTGGTGGTGATCGCGGGCAATGGCCGTGTTGCCGCGCGCGAGGCTTCCTTCAACATCCGCAAGGACGGTGCCTCCGTCAGCGTGAGCTGTAGTGCCGGCGAGCTTGTGGTCAATTGCCAGCAGCGTGCGGTCACCATTCGGAATGGACAGCAGATTGTCTATGACGCTGGGGGTCCTCACGAAATTAGCGGAATCGACCCGGAGACCGTTGCTGCCTGGCAACGCGGATTGCTGATATTCCGCCGCGCGCCGCTGACCCAGGTGATCGATGAGGTGAATCGTTACCGCTCGGGGCGTGTCGTCCTGCTCGATGCGGCGCTCGGCCGACGTCTGGTGGTTGCAAGTTTCCGCCTCGACCGCATTGAGGATGCGGTTGATTTCATGTCGAAGGCGATGGGTATCCGGATTCGATCCTTGCCTGGTGGCGTCGTGCTGGTGGGGTGAGGGCTCGCAAGGCGGGGCGATCCCGTTCCCTGCAAAAAAAATCTGGAGCGTCGGTGGATTCCACGATCCGCATCCGTCTTCGCAGCGGATCGAAAATCGATATCGCTGAGAGGATCGGAATGCCCCATCGTCAAGCCACCCGAAGCAAGGTGCATCGCGCCACCCGCGCCTCTTCCATGGGGTCGACGATCCTCGGGGTACACCATGTGCTCTCGCGGCGGCTGCTTCTGACTGGAACAAGCGCGTTGGCGTTGATGTTGACCGCACCCCAGGCGGCGACGGCGCGGCCGTTTGGCAGCTATGCCACGATGACGGCGGCGCCTGCGGTCGCAAGTGATGCGGCAAGTCGCGCCGCTCAGCAGGCCACCGACGTCGCCAGGCAGAGCCAGGATGCGCTCATGCGTGCGGCAAGGGCGATCGAGGCCCTGCAAGCCGCCCAGGCCAGTGCACGCAACGCGGCGGCCGCCACGCAGCGTTCGAACGCCTTGCCCCAGGTGGTGGTGCCGAACGGTCTGACGCCCGGCGGCCTTCAGGTGGCGCCGGGCGCGACCGCGGGCTCGAGCCTGTGGCAGGGCGCCAATCTGCCGACACAGTCGGTCAGCGGCGGCCAGGCCACCGTCACCGTCGAGCAGACCGCCGCGCGGGCGATCCTCAACTGGCAGACCTTCAACGTCGGCAGCCAGACCACCCTCAACTTCAATCAGCAGGCGAGCAACTGGACCGCGCTCAATCGCGTGGGCGGCAATCTCGCTCCGAGCCAGATTCTCGGCCGTATCAATGCTCCCGGCCAGGTGCTGGTGATCAACCAGAACGGCATCATCTTCGGCGGCGCCAGTCAGATCAACGTCGGTTCGCTGATCGCTTCCACCGCCGCCATCACCGACCAGCAGTTCATCACCAATGGCATCTACTCGTCACAGAGCAACGCGAGCTACCTGCCAAGCTTCAGTGGGGCAGGCGGAAAGATCGTCGTCGAGAAGGGTGCATTGATCACGACCAATCCGCCGGTATCGAACACATCGGGCGGCGGCTTCGTGTTGCTGATGGGTAGCGAGGTCACCAATGCCGGCGCCATCACCACGCCCCAGGGGCAGGTCATGCTCTCCGCTGGCGACGACTTCATCCTGCGACCGGGGTACGGCACCAACGTCAACCAGTATTCGACGACTCGAGGCAACGAGATCGCTCCCTTGCTGCGCGCAGGCAGCGTCAGCGGCGCGGTCGGTAACACCGGTCTCATCTTGGCGCAGCGGGGCGACATCACGCTTGCCGGTCACGCCATCACCCAGGATGGGATCCTGCTCTCGACGACGTCGGTCAATCAGCGCGGAACCATCCATCTGTTGAACTCTGCCTCGGACGGCACCGGCAGCGTCACACTGACCGGCAACAGCATCAATTTGGTCCTGCCTGAGACTGATGCTGCGGCCGCGCTCGTGGCCGGCATCAATCCGAACGCCACCGCGTTGAATGCCCAGCGCGATAGTCTGATCGCGGCGTCGGGCGCCAACGGCCTCGCCACTGGCCTGTTCGACAATCTCTCGACGCTTGCCGATCGCAAGGACCAGTCTCGCGTCGAGATCGTCAGCGGCGGCATCGTGAATTTCCGGAATGGTTCGCTGACGATGGCCCAGGGCGGCCAGGTGGCGGTATCCGCCGGCAAGCGTGTCTTCGCCGAGACGGGATCGGTCATCGACGTGTCCGGTATGACCGGCACCGTGCTGGCGATGTCGACCAACGACATCTCCGTGAATATCCAGGGCAATGAGCTGCGCGACTCCCCGCAGAACCGCGACAGTGGGACACTGCTCAACAAGAATGTCTGGGTCGACGCACGCAATCTCGTTCTGGTGCCGGCGGGCACCGGAGGCTATGCCTCCGATCGCTACTACACCCCGGGTGGTCTGCTGGAAGTTTCCGGCTATCTCAGCAATACAGGGCATACAATCGGAGAATGGACCGCCGTCGGCGGTTCGATCACGCTATCCGCGCCGGAAGTCGTCGCCCAACGGGGCTCGATCTTCAACATCTCCGGCGGCGCTGTGCGCTATCAGGACGGCTGGATACGTCAGACCAATCTGCTCGGTAGCGACGGGCGAATCTACGACGCCAATAATGCACCGTCCGGTCTCACCTATGTCAGCCTGGCGAATGGCTTCGTCGTCAACCATCAACGCTGGAACGTCGTCGAGATCTATCTCAGTCCGTTCGGCAGGGGCAGCGTCCGCTGGGAGAGCGGCTACACGATCGGACGCGATGCCGGCCGGCTCAACCTCTCGACTCCGACCGCCGTCTTCGAAGGCGCGATCCTTGCCGATGTCATCGATGGAGAACGGCAGGCCACGGCGCGTTCAGCGGGCGTCACCGACGGCTACAAGTTGACGCAGACGACCGTGCCGCTGGCCGGTACGCTCGCGCTCGGGAAGTACACGGGCTTCGGTCTCACCGGCGCCTACAACACCAATGTCCGGTTCGGCAATGTGGCGCCAATCGGCGATGGAGTCGGTGCAACCGATGCGCTGCCGTCGAATCGTGCCGGAACCGCCTATTTCGATGCGCCGACGCTCAACAGTTTCGGGCTCGGCGGTCTCAATTTCGCAACCAGCAACCAGATCACCGGCGCTGCGCCACTGACGCTCGCGCCTGGAGGCCAGATCACCTTCGCGGCCCCGTCGATCGCCCTCAACGCTGACGTCACGGCCCATAGCGGCAGCATCACGCTCGGCAACATCATGCATGCGGTGCTGGCGAGCGGCCAGTTGGAGCAATGGTGGGCGCTGACGACGGGAAGCACGCCGGCCTCCGTGGCCATTGGTTCTGGTGTCACCGTCGACCTGTCGGGGTTGTGGACAAATGCGCAGATCGATCCGAGCAACACGTCCGGTCTTGGCTATCTCAACGGGGGGGCGCTGACCGTATCGACCACCGGCGGCATCACGCTTGCGAGCGGCAGCCTCGTCGATGTCTCATCCGGCGGCGCCATCGTCCTGAACAACAAGACGCGCGGCGGAACCGGCGGCAGCGTCAGCCTGATCACCAACGATTATTCCCACCTCGGGGCCACCAATTATTTCAGCACCGACCGCTCGGCGCCGCTGATTTTCGACGGCACCGTGCGCGCCTATGGCTTCAATGGCGGCGGCAACCTGACGCTCAATGCCGGTCAGACCATCGTCATCGGCGACGATGCGGCGCTCGCAGGCGGTACGCTCGCAGCGAATACGCCAGCCCGCATCAGTTTGAGGCTCAATCAGGACCTCGTCATCCCGACCGGCAGCAAGGTTCCTATCGACTACACCAACGCGCTGACGTCCGCGCCGCTCGATCAGCCGACATCGGTCGCGATCTCGCCGAATTTCGTGCCGAACTCGATCACGACCGCGGGCGCCTGGGTCGTTCCCGCGGGGGTCTATGCGTTCAGCAGCACATTTGCATATTTCGGCACGGGACAAACGGTGCCGGCGGGTACGGTGCTTTTCTCGATCAGCCCGGTGCCGGCCGGCACGGTGCTGCCGTCGTCGGTGTTTCCCCAGAGCTTCACTGTCGTGCCGCAGGTTCTGGCCTCGTATCACGCCGGTGACCTGACGACTGCGCCTCTAACGCTGCCAGCGGGCACGCTGATTCCCGCCGGCACGGTGTTGCCGACTCCGGCGGCTATCAAGCCGGTGCTGACGCTGGACAGCGGCCTGCTGGCATCGGGTTTCACCAGCTATAATATCACCAGCGGCGCTGGCCTTCTCGTCACCGATGGCGCCAACCTGAAACCGGTGGTGCCGGTCTATCAGTTCGCTGCGACGTCGTTTGCTGCGCGGAGCGGAGGCGGATTGGCTGCCACTGCCGAGCTATGGCTGCCGCCCGCTTACCTGGATGATCCGGTCGCTGCCAAAGTCACACCGCGCATAGGTGCGGCCCTGACGCTTGCGAGCCTCGGCGATTTTACGCTGCAGCGAGAGGCTGCGATCGCTGCCGATCCTGGCAAGTCGGTCAGCATCCTCGCCAACGGCCAGACCACGATCGACGGTCGAATCACGGTTCCGGGCGGTACGATCAGCGTCAACAGCGTCGTGGACGCGGCGGGGCAGGCGCAGGTTGCCGGCCGCCACGGTAGTTTCTCGCTGACCCGCTCGGTCTGGATCGGCGAAGATGCCGTTCTCGACGTGTCAGGCACGGCCGTTATCGCGCAGGACCGATCGGGCCGCAGCTACGGCACGGTGAGCGACGGCGGTACCATTCAGCTCGGTGGCACGGGGGTGGCTGATCAGGCCAGCGATGCCTTCGTCGTCATCCGCCCGGGCGCCCGGCTCGATGCCTCGGGCACGTCGGCGATCATCGATCTCTCCGCCGGGGCGTCGCCAAGCACGCCATCGCGTCCAAGGCTCGTCGCGAGCAACGGCGGCAGCATCGGGCTCTATTCCGACAACGGCATCTATCTTGACGGCGAAATGCGCGCCTCGGCGGGCGGCCCCGGAGCATCCGGCGGCACGCTCGCAATCAGTCTCGTCGGCCGCATCTACACCCCGCTGATTGCCGGGCCGCTGGCCCCTGACGGTATCGGTCTGATCCCCGATGCGATCCAGAAGCTGCACAACGTCACCATCGTCCAGAACAACCCATCGAGCGGATTGGCCGCGGATTTGACGCCGGGCAAAGCGGACCCGGCGCTGCAATTCGGCACCGCCGTGCTCGGCGTCGACCAGATTCATGCCGGAGGATTCGACTCGCTGTCGTTGCGCACGTCCGACCTGTTCGTCTTCAAGGGCGACGTCAATCTGGCGATGCGGCGCAGCCTCACGCTTTCTGGTGGCATCATCACCGCCTCGAGCGACACGCCCAACGCCGCTATTTCGCTTGCCGCACCCTATGTTCGGCTGGACGGCCGGATCGACAACAACCAGGCGTCACTTCAGCAGTATCAGCCTGGCCTCGGTGTCAGTGGACCGAGCCTCCGCAATGACAACAGCCTCCATATCGCGGCCGACCTGATCGATATCAGCGGCACTCTCCGCTTCGGTGCATTCGGCGCTCAGGGCAGCGGTGCGCTGCTCTATATCAGCGATACCAACAATATTCCGGCGCCGTTTACCGACCAGGGCACCCATACGTCGGGACCGCATCTCGTCAATGCACCGGGGTTCGACCAGATCACACTCCAGAGCTCCGGGGACATCCGGCTTGCCACCAGCGCGGTGGTGGCTCCCGGCGACCTGACCATTCAGGCAGCCCAGCTCTATCCGCTCAGCGGCGCCAACGCTGCAATCTACGTCGGCATGTATCTGCGGACCAACAATACCGGCGGGGTCTGGAGCCCCGCGCTCAAGCCTGATGCCGTGCTGACCATCCGCGGCAATGGCGGGGCTCTCCCCGCGGTGCCGGCTTCGGCATTCGGCCAACTGTCCTTTATCGGCGCCAAGATCGACCAGGGCGGCATCGTGCGCGCGCCGCTCGGTGCCGTGTTGTTCAATCCGCCGCTCATCTCGAACATAAATTACGACGATACCGTCACCAAGCCGACGACCGTGATCTTCCGATCCGGTAGCGTCACCTCCTCCAGCGCCAACGGGCTCACGATGCCGTTCGGCGGCACGCCGGATGGCATCACCTACCAGGGGGCCGGCACGCTGCTCGATCTCAGTTCGCTCGAGGTCCTGTCAGGGGGGCAATACCGCGTTGCGACCGGCATCTCCATAAGGACCAACTCGATGGTCGGCGAGCCCGGCGCCGTGCTCGACATGTCCGGTGGCGGGATGCTCGCCGGCGCCGGCTTCATCTCCGGCCGCGGCGGTTCGGTCAATGTCCTGGCGACGCCGCTGGCCAGCGCCAATCCGGCGAATGCCGGCTTTAGCTCGGCGGGCAACAAAGTCTACGCCATCCTGCCCGGCTACGCGTCGGCCTATGCGCCTTCGATCGCCTCCAATGGCGCGGGCGATCCCGTCGTCGGCCAGCAGGTCACGATCGGCGCCGGCGTGCCGGGATTGCCAGCAGGAACCTACACGCTGCTGCCGTCGAGCTACGCCTTGCTGCCCGGCGCGTTCCGCGTCGAACTCGGCGGCATCAACACGACGCTGACGGGAGCGGTCGGACTCGGCAACGGATCCTACGCGGCGACCGGAACGCTGGGAATCGCCAACACCGGTATCGTGAACGCGTTGGGGGCACAGCTCCTGCTCACGCCCGGTCGAACCGTCCGCAGCTACTCGCAATACAACGAGATGAGCTACAGCGACTTTGCGCGCAGCCAGGCGGCGACGTTCGGCGCAGTGCGTCCGCGTCTCCCGTCGGATGGCGGCGTGCTCTCGCTCAGTTTCGGCACTCCGCCGGACAGCGGCCAGTCACTGGCCTTCGCCGGCACGGCCCTGTTCAACGGCAGCGGTGACGGCATCACCGGCGGATTGATCGTCAACTCGTCGGCGCCAAGCAATATCATCGACATCACCGCACCTGACGCTGCTCCGATCGCCGGGCATACGTCGCTTTCGAGCGCGGACCTCAATGCGTTCAATGCCGGCTTGCTCGTCGTCGGCGGGCATTCCCTTTACTGGTTCGACCAAATCTACGGGCCCCGGATCCAGCTCAGCGGCAGCGGTACCGTCAACGTCCTCGACGGCGCGACGCTGCAAGCGGGCCAGGTCTTCCTCGTCGGCAACAACATCAATGTCGCCGGGACCACCACGATCGACACCCGCGGCAAGACCGGCGCGGTGATCGATTCGACGCTTGGCTACGTGTACAGCAATGCACAGAACGAGCAGTATCCGGGCGGGCCCGCCGTGCTCGCGGTCGGCAATGGCCGGCTGAACTTCCTGCCGATCGGCGGAACCGGCGCGATCTCGCTGGCGAGCGGCGCATCGCTGTTGACGGACGGCAGCATCGTACTCGGCGCGCCGGGACAGCTTAACATCGGCGACGCCAACTTCGGCGCACGCTATCTCGCAGTGACGCAGAACCAGATCAATATCGGCGATACGGCATCGCTCGTGGCCGCCCGGGCAGCTGGCGTGCTGCCGGCCGGCTGGACACTGACTCAGGTCGAACTCGACAGACTGCTGCGTCCGTCCACGACAGCGGGCGTGCCTGCACTCGAACAGTTGATCCTGACCAGCGGCAGCCTCAACTTCTTCGGCACCGCGTCGCTCGACGCCACTGGCGGACCGAACGGGAAGTCGTTGCAATTCGTGATCAATACCCCGGCGATCTACGGTCGCGGGGGAGCCAACGATCGCGCGACGATCATCGCCGATCGGCTGATTTGGAACGGAATCCGGACCGGCAGCCCGCCGGCCTATGGCAGCATGCCACCGCCCGCCGTGTTGCCGGGGGGCGCCGGCACGGGCTCGGGGCAGTTCAACATCAAGGCCAACGAGATTCTGTTCGGCTACGATGCCGCGAGCCGGCCGACCGATGGTGCTACACTCAATCGGATCGCGCTCGGCTTCTCCACGGTCAATCTCGGCGCGGCGACACGTATCACTTCCAACGGCAACGGCACGCTCTCGGTCGGCCAGATCAGCGATGCCTCCGGGACCCTCGTCGGTGGTAACCTCAATCTGACGACGCCGCTGGTGACGGCAACCAACGGCGCGGTGCTGGACATCAAGGCCGGCGGCACGATCAATGCTGCGGCGCCTGCGGGCATGGTACCTGCCAATACCGCGGCCGTGACCGATCTCGGCGGCACCGTTTCTCTCTCCGGTGCGAGCGTGGTTCTCGACACAGCGGTGGCATTGCCGAGCGGCAAGCTGACGTTGAATGGGACCAACGATGTGGCGCTCGGCAGCAACGCCCATATCGATCTTGCCGGCCGCAGCATTGCTTTCTTCGACGTCACGAAGAATAGCTGGGGCGGCACCCTGGTGATGAGCAGCGGGCAGGCGAACATCGTCCAGTCTGCGGGCTCGGTGATCGATGTGTCCGCCGTCAACAACGTCGGCGGCAGCGTCAGCGCGACGGCCGGCAATGGCGCGGTGCTGTTCGGTGGTCAGGTGCTGGGTGGCAGCAGCGGCGGTTATACCAGCGGCGCGTTCCTGGCGACGGGCCAGAGCATCGGCAATTTCGCCGCGCTCAATACGATGCTGAATGCGGGCGGGGTGTTCGGATCGCGTGCCTTCGACATCAAGCAAGGCAGCCTCGTCGTCGGCGACGAGGTCAAAGCCGGCAGCGTCACGATCTCGCTCGATGGCGGATCGCTTGTCGTCAACGGGAAGATCGACGCCAGCGGCACATCGCCTGGCACGATCCGCCTCTCGGCGCGCGACACTCTCGACCTCACCGGATCGGGCGTGCTCGATGCGCATGGCACCGTGCTCAAGACCGACAGTTACGGTCAGCCGATCGCGGCCAGCAACCGCGGAACCGTCGAACTGACCACCAGCCGGGGCACGTTGCTGCTCGATGATGGTGCACGCATCGACGTCAGCGTCACCTCGCCACAAGGCGCGTTGCTCGCCTCCTATGGACAAGTCAACCTCAATGCGCCGCGCACCGGCGGTGCGGGTGGGTCGGGTGACGGTGCCAACGACGTTGCCATCAATGCGCCCCGTGGCGTGACCGTCACCGGCGCGGCGAGCATCGCGGTCAACGCGTTCCGGACCTACACGCTGCCCGGCGGCAGCACCATCGATCAAGCCTATCTCGTTGCGCGCGACGCCGAGAGCACCGCGTTCATCAACGCGGCCCTGGCGAACAGCAGCCTGCTGCAGCGTCTTGCCGGACTATCGAGCTATTCCGGCGCGTTCCATCTGCGCCCCGGTGTCGAAATCCGATCTGACGGCGATCTTTCGACTGCCGGTGATCTCGATCTCTCCGGGTTCCGCTACGCCGGCCTCAATCCGTTCACTCAGAAGACCGGGGTCCTGGGCTCGGGCGAGCCGGGTGTGCTGGTCGTCCGCGCCGGCGGCAACCTCAAGATCAACGGCAGCGTCAACGATGGGTTTGCGCGGCCGCCGGCTTCACCCGATAGCTTGAAAGTCCTGTTCTCCGGGACGCTGGATTCCGACTACACCGTCCAAACTGTCGGGGCGACATTGTCCGCCGGATCGTCGATTCCAAGCGGCAGCACGATCAACATCCCGCTGACCCTCCCGGAAGATACTTATCTCAACCAGGATCCCACTGCCGCGCATCCTTTCCCTGTTGACGTCGTGCTCTCCGATCCATTCCAGCCAGCCTTTTCGGGGCGGCGCGTGTTCGGAACGATCTACAATCCCGACGGGAGCGTCCTCTATAGATCCGGTGACCGGATTTCCACCGCCATCACCTGGCAGATTGGAACCAGGATCGCGGCTGGCACCTACTTCTCAAGCTCTCTGCTCGTTATCGGGGCGTACATCCAGTCGGTGACCCTGCCGCCCAATGCCGACCTTACCCTCTTCAACGGCTATACTTTCGCCCAGAATGTCTCGCTGCCGATCGGCACGATTCTGCCTGCCGGCATGAGTGTCGGGTCGTTGACCGCGGCGGGTGACCGTCAGGTATGGGCCATCGCGCCGATGCTCGCGCCGGGCACGCAATCCTGGTCGATGCGCCTGGTCGGCGGCGCCGATCTCGCAGGCGTGGACAGCCGCGCCTTGCAGTCAGTCTCGACGCTGTCGGGCAGCGGCAACGTCGTGCTGAACGATCCCTTCAACGTCAACCTGGCCGGCACGGGAAACCCGAGCCCGGGTGTCAGCGTGGTGCGCACCGGCACCGGCAGTCTCGAGATTCTCGCCGGCGGCAACTATCAGCAGACCTCGCCATTCGGCGTCTACACGGCAGGCACGGCGATTACCGTCGACGCTGCGTACAATCTCGGCCGCGCAACGTTGCCCGATGGCTCGGTGATGGGACAGGCCAATGCGGCTTACGAGCCGACGCTCAATCCGCAACGCATGTACTACACCGACGGCGGCGGCGACGTGCTGCTGGCAGCGCAAGGCGACGTTGGTGGCAATCTGCCGCCGGGCGCGACCGCAGTGGGCAATTGGCTGTGGCGTCAAGGCGGCGCCACGCTCGGGCAGGCGACCGCGTGGGGCGTCAATTTCGGTAGCTATGTGGCGACGTCCAACTATCCGGGGCCGCAGCCGGCGCTGTCCGCCTTCGCCGGAGTCGGTGCGTTGGGAGGCGGCAATGTCACGGTCACTGCGGGGCACGACATCGGGGATGCCGGGCAGGGCATCATCGTCGCAATCGGCGGCAGCGGCCGCGTGTTGGGCGATGGCAGCCTCGCGCAAACCGGCGGCGGTTCGCTGAAGGTGGCGGCCGGCAGCAATGTCGGTACCGGCGGCAACCAGTTCGTCAACCTGCGCGGCGACACCAGCGTCGATGCGGGGGCCTTTGGTACCCTGACCGGAACAAACTTCGGCGTTAGTCTCGCTGATCCGCGCCCCGCCAACCCGCTGATACCCTATGGGATGGTTGCAGTCGCTGGTGGCTCGTTTGCGCCAGGCGACGGAACCATTGCCGTTCGCGCGCGCGGCGACCTCGCGATGGGGACTATCGATGACCTGGGTCGTGGCCTGCTGTCTCAGAACGCGAGCGCTGGCGGCAATGGCCTGCAGACCGCGTCGTGGTTCACGCTCTGGACGGGAACGACTGCGGTCAACCTGTTTGCCGCGGGCGGCAATCTCGCGCCGCTGTCCTCCGACCAGGGCGTCTCCAGAATCGGACTGTCGACCACGTCGGTGCTGCCGCCGATCCTGCGCGCGGTTGCCGGCAATGGCAGCATCTACCTGACGCCGGTGGATGCCGCCAGCAGCACCCAGATGCCGTCTCCCCAGGGCGAACTCGATCTGCTCGCTGCCGGCAAGATCATCGCATCGTCGAACGGACTGTTGGGCCCATCAGCGACCTCGTTGTCGAGCCTGGCGACGCCGTTCAATCCCGGCTGGCTGTCGTCGCAGGCTGATAGTTCCGGCGGCACGCAGATCACTGCGTCAAACTTCTGGGGCAAATTTTCCCAGCCTCTCGACGGCATGTCGGGCGCCGGCCTGCCGCTGTATGCCTTCGGCCCGAACACCGTGACCGACGCCACCGCTTTCGGCGGCGCGGACATCGTCTCGCATGTCTACGCGGTCGGCGGCGACGTTCTCAATCTCAGATATGGGGCGACCTATGTCGGTCTCGCCTTTATCGGCAATCAGAATGTCAGCACGACGTTCTATCGGGCGATGAAGCCGGTGCAGATCCTCGCCGGTGGCGACATCGTGAATCTGAACGGCATGATCCTTCACGATAGCCCCTCGGACATGTCGTTGATCGCTGCCTCCGGCAACATCATCTATGCCGGCATCAACGACTTCCTCGACGACAGCACTGGCAGACGCTCCGTGCCCGGTCTCCGCGTTTCAGGTCCCGGCTCGCTGTCGCTGGTTGCGGGGAAGAACCTCTATCAGGGAGCGACCGCAAGCGTTGAAGGTCTTGCCTCCCTGATCTCGGGCAGCACGACCCCGGTGGCTGCGGTGTCGCTGCTGGCCGGCGTCGGCCCCGGCGAGCCGGGTGTTGGCCAGATCAACTATGCGGGGTTTGCCGCCCGCTATCTCGATCCCGCGAACGCGGCCGATCCCTCGAAGCCGCTGGCCGGCCAGCCGGGCAAGGCTATTCAGACCGCGGACACAGTCGCCACGCTCAAGGATCTGGCGGTCTGGTTGAAGAGCGCCGCCGGCTACACCGGCGACGAAAGCGGCGCGCTGGCGTTCTTCAGCGGCCTGCCGGCGTCGCAGCGGGCGCAGTACCCGACCAGCACGCCGCTTTATGCCTGGCTCAAGAGCACCGGTTATGCCGGTACGCAAGGCGACGCGATCGCCTATTTCCTCGGCAGCAGCGCGTTGCAGAGCCGCTTTACCTACAATGCGATGCTCTACGGCTGGCTACAGGTCAACTACGGCTACACCGGCGATCAGGACGGCGCACTCGGCTTCTTCCGTAGCGCGCTCTCGCTGCAACAACAGGCGACGTTCGATCGCATGGTCTACTTCGCGGAATTGACGGCGAGCGGCCGGGAGTACAACGACGCCAGTGGTCTGCGTCCGGGAAGCTATCTGCGCGGGCGCGACGCGATCGCGGTGCTGTTTCCGAGCCAGGGCGCCGGCGGGCAACCGCAAAGCTACCAAGGTGACATCACCTTGTTCAGCGCGCTCGATGCCAATGGCAGATCCCTCAGCGGCTTCGTCCGCACCGGACCCAGCAATGGCAGCGATGGCGGCAGCATCCAGTTGATGGCGCCGGGCGGAAAGGTGCTGGTCGGCACCGAAGGCGTGACACCCACGTCGGATGCGGGCCTCGTCTCGCTGGGGCAGGGTGGCGACATCGGCATCTATGCGCAGGGTAGTATCCTGCTCGGGCAAAGCCGCGTCATGACCGTCTATGGCGGCAACATCAGCGCCTGGTCGGCGGAGGGCGACATCAACGCCGGCCGCGGCTCCAAGACCACCGCGATCTACACGCCGCCAAACCGGACCTATGATCCTTACGGCGGTGTGCAATTGACCCCTGTGCCGCCGGTGTTCGGCGCGGGTGTCGCCACCATCCAGCAAGTTCCGAGCGTAAGACCGGGCAATATCGACCTCGTCGCGCCGCTTGGCAGCATCGATCTCGGCGAGGCCGGCGTCCGCGTCTCCGGCAACGTCAACCTGGCTGCGTTGCAAATCATCAATGCGACCAACATCCAGGTACAGGGCGTGTCGTCGGGCCTGCCGGTCGTCACCGGTCCGCCGGTCGGTGCGCTGACCTCCGCAAACAACACGACTGCGGCGTCTCAGCAGGCGCAGCCCGCGGCACCTGCTGCCAACAGTCAGCCCTCGATCATCATCGTCGAGGTGCTTGGCTATGGCGGCGGAGCCGACGGCGAGACGTCCCCGGAGGACAAGCGGCGGCCGCCACCGGCCGAGCAACGGAGCTACAATCCCAACGATCCCCTCAAAGTGGTCGGCTACGGCCCGCTCACCGACATCGACACGCGAGGCCTCACGGACGAAGAGAAGCGCAAGCTTGTTCCGCAGTGACGCCGGGGTGTCTTCCGTTCCGATTGAATCGGAACGGGGCTCTGGATTGTTGGACTGACGCGTTTCCTTCCCGCGAACCGCTGTCCATTTCGCGGGAAGGCGCTCTAAGAGGCAGGCAGGGGCTTCGAACGTGGGTGATGTCAATCAGGCCAGGCTGCGCGACCAGTTGGTGGAGAACTATGGCGGGCTCATTACAAGGCTGACGCGCCGCCTGGGATCCTCCGACTTCGCCCATGAAGCGCTGCACGAGACATTCCTGCGGCTGGATCGGGTCACGGAAGCGGAGCCGGTGCGCAGCCCGAACGACTATCTGTTTCGCATCGCTATCAATGTCGCCAAGGATCGCCACCGGGCGCAGAATTATCGCGTCGGCGTGTCCGACGTGGAAGCAATATTGGATATCTGCGATGATCAGCCCGACGCCACGAGGGTGGTCGAGGCGCGCTCGGAGATCGCAGCCTTGAAGCGCGCGTTGGCCGAGCTTCCGGAGCGGCCGCGTCGCGTGCTCGAGGGCATTTCGATCGAGGGCCGCACAGCGCATGACGTGGCGGATCACCTGCGGGTCAGCCTTCGGACGGTCGAGAATGATCTCCGGCTGGCCTTGCGGCATTGTGCGGCCGCTCTTGGCCGCACCGTGGTCCGCCGCTCCGGTGGGCCGAGGTTGCGTCCGTGACGGGTGGCGCAGCCTCTACCGAACCTGCGCGGCTACTTCAACATCGCCGCGACATTGTCCTTGGTCACGACGTCCAGACCGGTGTGGATGATCTCCGGCACCTTCTGGCCTTTCTTGATCGCCAGCAGGGTGTCCATCGCCTTTCCGCCCATCTCGAATGGGCGCTGGCCGATCAGTGAGTTGGCATAACCCTCGTTGAGCAACTCGAGTTGCATCCTGAGGGTGTCGGCCGCGACGAGTGTGAACTTGCCGGCGTCGAGATCCTTCTTGCTCTTGCTGACGAATGCCTTGAAGCCTTCCGGCGCGAACATCGGCCAGCCGCCGACCGGGATGATCGCTGCGAGGTCTGGGGTCGCCGTGCGCAGATCGGTCATCTGCTGTACGGCAAGCGCGGGGTCGTCGTTGCAGAAGGTCGGCGAGCCCCCGACCTCGGTCCACTTCGAGCCCTTGAGCGCCTCACGAACACCGTCGACGCGCTCGGCCAGGTTCTCCGCGCCGGGCCCGCCCGAGATCAGCGCGTACTTGCCGCCACCAGGCCGGAGCTTGAGCAATTGCTTGCCGAGCGCGACGCCGAACTCCCTGTTGTCGGTGCCGATATAGGCAATCCGCTTCGAGCCCGGCGCGTCCGAATCGAACGTGATGACGGGAATGCCGGCCGCGGTTGCCGCCTCGATCGACTTGGTCATAGCCGCGACATCGGCGACCGAGATGGCCAGGCCGTCGACCTTCTGGGTGATGAAATCCTGGATGATCTGCGCTTGCGTCGCCGGCTCGTGCTCGACCGGACCTTTGTAGATGCATTCGACGTTGCCGAGTTCCTTGGCGCGCTTCTGGCAACCGTCGCGCGCGAAATCGAAGAACGGATTGTTCATCGCCTTGGGCACGATCACGAACTTGTAGTTCTGCGCAAATGCTGGCGTGGCCATCACGGTGAGGACAGCGGCGGCAAGGAGTGCTCTTCTCATTGTACGTCCCTCCATAGCTTTTGCGTCTATCGCTTGCGGTCGGTGGCTACGGGAGGCGGATAGACGTTCATTTCGTTATCCTCCCGGGAAAATCTTCATGCCATGCGCGAACGGAGACGATCGACCAGCACCGCTGCGATGATGATCACGCCGACCAGGGTCTGCTGCCAATAGGAGTTGACCTGCGCGAGCACCAGCCCGTTGCGGATCACCTCGAGCAGCATGCAGCCGACGATCGCCCCGAGCGGGCCGCCGAGTCCGCCGGCGAGATTGGCACCGCCGATCACGGCGGCGGCGATGACGTTGAGCTCGTAGGACGACGCCATGTTCGCTGGTGCAGATCCCAGCCAGCCGCAGATGATGATACCCTGCAGACCCGCTGCGAGTGCGCAGATCACATAGACCTCGATCTTGACCCGCACGACCGGAATGCCGGTCAACGCGGCCGCCTTCTCGTTGCCGCCCAGCGCAAAAACGTGACGGCCGAAGCTGGTGTGGTGCAGCACGACCGCCATCGCCACCGCGAGGATCACGAGGTAGATGAACGGCGCGGGCAGGCCGAATACGACGCCCGACGTCAGCTCGTAGAAATAATCGGTGTCGGGACCGCTCGGAAAGCTGCCGCGGCCGTTGGAGACGACGTAGCCGAGGCCGCGCACGATCGAGAGCATGCCGAGCGTGGTGACGAACGACGACAGCCCGAGCACAGCGATGCAGAAGCCGTTGACGAGGCCGACCACGAGCGCAACGCCGAGTCCCGCGAGGACCGAGACCAGCAGGATCAAGCCGGGCAGGTTGGCGATCACGGTCTTGCCGTCGCCAGCCAGATGCACGAACCACCCGGCGCCCGGCAGGCCCAGTGTCGATATCTGCGTCATGACCATCGAGGTGATCATCGCGGAAAAGCACATCACCGAGCCCACCGAGAGGTCGATGCCGCCCGTGATGATGACGAAGGTCACGCCGAGCGTGGCGATCGCGATGAAGGAGAAGTTCTTCGCCACATTCTGGATGTTTCCTTCAGTGAGGAAATATGGGCTGGCGAAGTTCATCACCACGAACAGCGCCACCAGCGCGAGCAGGACGTAGCCGGTCTGCGACGCCAGGAAGCCGCTCTGCCACCATTTGGTCTTGCCGACGTTGCTGAAGGTAACGGGAGATTCCACCGGCGTGGCCATCACGCAGCCTCCTTCGCTCCCGTGATCAGGGAGGTGACTTCCTCGGGGCTGCTGTCGCCGATCGCTTTGTCGGCCCGCTTCTCGCCGCGGCGCATGACGACGACGCGATCGCAGACTGCGAAGACGTCGGGCATGCGGTGCGAGATCAGCATGACCGCAACGGCTTGCTCCTTGAGGCGATGGATCAGGCTCAGGACCTGTTCGACCTGGCGGACCGAGATCGCCGCGGTCGGCTCGTCCATCATCACCAATCTGGCGTTGGAGAGCCGCGTCCGCGCGATCGCGACCGCCTGACGCTGGCCGCCCGACATCTGCCTGACGAGATCGTCCGGGCGCGTCTCCGAACGCAGTTCCGCGAACAGTTCGCGCGCACGTGCCGCCATCGCCTTGTGGTCGAGCAAGGCGAACGGACCGAGCCTGCGCTTGAGCTCACGGCCGAGGAAGACGTTGGCCGCGGCCGTGAGATTGTCGGCCAGCGCGAGGTCTTGATAGACCACCTCGATGCCGACCGCGCGGGCGTCGATCGGCCGGGCGAAATGAACCGCCGTGCCGTCGAAGCGGATCTCGCCCTGACTTGGCGGGAAATTGCCGGCGATGATCTTGACCAGCGTCGACTTGCCGGCGCCGTTGTCGCCCATCAGGCCAACCACCTCTCCGGGAGCGATGCGGAGGTCGACGCCATGCAAAGCACGAATGGCGCCGAATTCCTTGCCGATTCCCTTCAACTCCAGGACCGGCAGTCCGGCGTCGGGAGGGATCACCATGGTTGGCCTCGCTCAGGCATGCTGGCAGACCGCCGCCGGATCAGAAGTGCACCAGCGTGCGCAAGCCGAGAATCCAGGCATTGTCGGTCTTCACGCCGGCCGCATTGTATCCGCGCCCGCCGGGATTGATCACGTACTGGGCGTCGAACTTGAGGTTCATCCAGCCGGTCGCCTGCCATCCATACCAGGCTTCGATCGGAACTTCGTTGCCGCCGGCATTGGGTGTGAGGGCGGCGGAATTCACGTGGGTCGTGCCCACCGCGAAGCCGACTTCGTCGTCCGGGCGCCATGAGAACGTTCCGGTGTGCCTGAAGCCCAGTGCGATCTGGTAGTCCTGATAGGAGGTCCGATGATCGGCGACGGTGGTATTGAGGAAGGTGTACCAGCCCTGTGCCTTCGGGCCGTCGACGGTCAGCCGTTGCAGGATCGATTCATAGACGCCGTAGCGGCCGCGTGAATCTCCCAGATTCTGATCCGAGACGCCACCGATGCCCGGCGCGATCGCGATGATCCCCGGCAGGCCGCCGTCGATCGTCGAGGCGCTGTCATACCAGCCGCCGAAGCGCCACGTCCCGTTCAACGGACCGCTCGGCGCCCAGACCAACTCGACCGGCACCAGCACACCCGATGCACGGCTCGAACCGGGGACGCCGGGCAGGAAATAGGTCGCGGAGTCCGACGTCGTCAAATAGTTCGGGTTGGCATCGTAGACACCGACCGACAACTGGAATTCCTTGGCGAAGTTGTAGTGGACCACACCGGCCCATTGGCTCACCGGCCAGTTGTAGATGTAGCCACCCTGGATGTTGCCGGGCTGGCCGCCGCAGAAGGTCAGGTTGATGAATTCGCAGAGGCCGAAGAAGAAGTCCGAGCCGACCGGCAAGCGGCCGCCCTTCAGTTCGAGGCGGTCGTCGAACAGCTTCTGCGAGTAATAGAGCTCGGTCAGGCGCAGGATGCTGCCGCGGCCGAACACTTCATTGGTCAGTTGCAGGGCCGGAATGCCTGCCTCGTCGTTGAGGTTGCGGCCGAAGCGGTCGACCAGCGTCAGGCCGACCGTGCCGCCCTGGATGCCGGCAAGCTTCGCCATGTCGAACTTGGCCTGGAAGAACAACTGCCCGGCCTGCGTCGCGGTGTTCCTGTTGCCGCCCGACAGGTTGCCGACGGCTTCGTCACCCAGCGTCAGGGCAAGCGAGATGCCGCGGTCCTTGAGCTGCGTCCTGCCGAGATCGCCGAACAGATACGGCCGCGTCCAGAAATCGTCGGTCTCGGTATAAGGCACAGGCGGAGCCTTGGTGAACAGATCGGCCGCATGCGCGCCGCCGCCGCCGAACAGAGATAACAAGGCGATCCCCACGCCGCACGCCCGCGCGGTGGCTACTGACCTAAGTGACATTTTCTGCACTCCCAGCGTCCCCGGCTTTGTCGATTTTTGTGTCACGTCCCCGCCCAAAGCCCTTCAGCGTGGAACGCGCCCCGTTTGTAATTCCGATCGTTCAACTTGAGATGGAAAGTGCGGGCGCGCCAACGCCCGTCGAGACGGTGGTGAGGGGCCGTCCGCGGCTCGGCCAGACCCGCCATGCAGGGCCAACATCGACGCGAGCGCCATGCACGTGATCAATCTTGCCCAATGAACTCCTCACCACATTCCTCCCCTCAAGTCGCCGTTCTCGATCGTGGTTCCTTCGGCTTGTCATGCCTGATCGCCTGTCGTCGTCGGCAACGCAGCCGCGCCGTGCGGCGTTGCGCTTTGCAGAATTGTGCTGTCCTTCGGCTTGGGCGCGGTACGGGCGAGGCCGGCCAGCGCAGCCTTGCGCCGCCGGCGGGCCTGCAATTGCTGATCCGCCAGCACGCCGATCAAAATCACGGTCCCCATCACCGCGAAGTTCAGCGAGTTGGGAATGCCCAGGATGTTGACGAGATTCTGCAGCACCTGCAGCAGCGCCGTCCCGAGCACGATCCCGAGGATGGAGCCCTCGCCGCCGCGTAGGCTGCAGCCACCGAGCACCGCCGCCGCGATCGCGTAGAGCTCGTAGAAATTTCCGAACGAGCTCGGCGAGACCGAGTTGGTGTAGAAGACGAACAGCACAGTCGAAACGCCGGCGAGGCCGCCACTGATGATATAGGCGGTTGCGATCACCATGTTCGTGTTGATGCCGGAGAAGCGCGCCGCTTCCTCGTTCTTGCCCACGGCATAGAGCCAGCGTCCGTAGACCGAACGATGCAGCAGCACGCCGAGGACCAGCGCGAGGATGATCAGGAAGATGAAGGTGTTCGGGATGCCAGCGATGTTGCCGGAGGCGATGTTGCTCAGCGTGCTGGCCTCGTCGCCGTAGCCGAAGCCGCGCGTCGAATCGCTGGTGTAGTAGCGCGCGGCGCCGCGATAGATCAGCAGCCCGCACAGCGTCACGATGAAGGGCTGCATCTTCAGCCGCGTGATTAGGAAGCCCTGGATGCCGCCGAGCGCAAGCCCGCCCATCAGCACCAGCAGCAGCGCGAAGGGCCAGGGCACCTGATACGTCGTCAGCAGATCGATGAAGACGACGCCAAGCAGCGCGAACATCGAGCCGAGCGACAGATCGATGCCTCCGGTGATGATCACGAGCCCTTCACCCAGCGCGAACACGCCGAACAGCCCGATCAGATTGGCCATGTTCAGCAGATTCACCAACGACAGGAAGGCCGGATTGATCGCGCCCGTGATCGCGGAGATCACCACCAGCAGCAACAACAGGCCGAGTTCTTTCTTCATCATGACGCGGCGGTCTCCATCGTCTCCAGCGCCTGGCCGACCGCCAGCCTCAGCACGTTGTATTCGCTGAACTGCTCGCGCTCGAGCACGCCGCTGACGCTGCCCTCGTGCATCACCGCGACCCGGTCGGAGACGCCGATGACTTCCTCCATGTCCGAGGAGATCATCACGATCGCTACGCCCTGGTCGGCGAGGCCGCGCATTAGCGCGTAGATCTCGCTCTTGGCGCCGACGTCGATGCCGCGGGTCGGCTCGTCGAAGAACATCACGCGCGGCTGCATCGAAAGCCACTTGCCCAGCACCACCTTCTGCTGGTTGCCGCCGGAGAGCGTCACGGCTTCGATGTCGACGCTCGGTGCCTTGATGGACAGGCGCCTGGCTTGATCCTTGGCGATCTTGCGCTCGGCCGCGCCGTTGACCAGCCACATCCGCGCGTGGTCCAGCAGGCTCGCCAGCGTCACATTCTCCCGGATCGGCAGCTCCAGCACGAGCCCGGATTTCTTGCGATCCTCCGGCACCAGATAGATGCCTTGCCGGATCGCATCCCGCGGCGACGCGACGCCGACCGGCGCGTTGTCGATCCTGATTTCGCCGCCGAGTAGCGGGTCGACGCCGAAGATCGCGCGGGCGAGCGAGGTGCGGCCGGCGCCCACCAGCCCGGCGAGGCCGAGGATCTCGCCGCGCCGCACCGACAGGTCGATCCGCCGGCCGGGAAAGGCCGTCGTGACCACGCCGGCGATGTCGCAGCCGCCCGGCTGCGGCGCGCTCGCCGGCGGCGTGTACAGCGCCTTCAGGTCGCGGCCGATCATCAGGCGGATCATCGCGGCGTGGCTGAGCTCGTCGCGCGCCAGCTCGCCGACGGTGCGTCCGTCCCGCAGCACCACGACGCGATCGGCGCAGCTCATGATCTCGCCGAGCCGGTGGGAGATGTAGATCACCGAGATGCCGTGTGCCTTCAAGTCGGCAATCACCTCGAGCAGCCGCTCCGTCTCCGAGATCGTCAGGCTGGAGGTCGGCTCGTCCATGATGATCACGCGGGCGTCGATCGACAGTGCCTTGGCGATCTCCACCATCTGCCGCTCCGCGAGCGACAGATTGTCAACCAGTGTGCCCGGCTTGAAATCGGCGCCCAGTCGTTCCAGCAACGGCGTGACGCGGGCGCGCATCTCGGCATTGTCCACCAGTTTCAGCGGGCCACCGGCAAGCTTCTCGCGCCCGATGAAGACGTTGGCCGCGACGTCGAGATTGTCGAACAGGTTGAGCTCCTGGTGCACGAAGGCGATACCGGCCTGGGTCGCCTCGCTCACCGTCATCCGGGCGTGTTCGCTTCCGCCGATGCGGATCACGCCCGCGCTTGGTGCGATCACGCCGGCCAGTACCCGCATCAACGTCGATTTGCCGGCGCCGTTCTCGCCGATCAGGCCCAGCACCTCGCCGCGATGCAGGCGCAGGTTGACGTCGTCGAGCGCCCGTACGCCGGGGTAGGTCTTGCTGATTCCGCTGAGCTCCAGCAGCGTCTCGGCCATTCGGAATGTCCTCCTGCACGCCGCCCGGCGGCCTGCTGGCGGCCGGGCGGCGAAGCCGGCTGAAGTTACTTCTTCAGCAATTCCTTCAGTTGGGCGGCGAACTCAGCGACATTGGCCTTGTTGATCACCTTGGTCGGTACGATCAGCTTGGCGTCCTTCGGGATCCAGGACTTGTCGCCGTTCAGTGTCTTGATGATGTTGACGGCGGAGAGATAGCCGAACTCGTATGGCTGCTGCACGACGGTGGATTCGATCGTGCCATCCGAGATGCCGCGCAGCGTTCGCTGGTCCTCGTCGAAGCCGACGATCTTGACCTTGCCGGCCTTGCCGGCGGCCTTCACTGCGTCATAGATCAGCGGCGTCTCGTAGCTCCACAAGCCGGACAACAATGCAATGTCGGGATATTTGACGAGCACGTTCTCCATGTTCGCCTTGGCCTTGGCAAAGTCGACCTGATCGGTGAACACGTCGACCAGCACGACCTTGGTGCCTGCGATCGATTCCTTGATGCCCTGCACCCGCTCGCGGGCATTGTCGGCATCCATCGTACCGACGAACAGCGCGATCTTGCCGCCGTTCGGCAGCGCCTTCTTGATCTCCTCGCCTGCCTGGCGGCCGGCCGCGACGTTGTCGGTGCCGATATAGGCGACACGGTTGCTCTGCGGTGCGTCGCCGTCGGTCGTGATCAACACGGTCTTGGCCGCCACCTTGTTGAGCTGTTCGGTGGCATGCGGCGCATCGTCGACGGAGATCGAGATGCCGGCGACGCCGCGCACCAGCAGGTCGTCCAGCTCCCGCCGCTGACCCGCCGCGGTGCCTTCGTTGGTGACGATCAGTTCGATATTGTAGTCCGGATGCTCTCTCTGGGCCTTCTCGAGCCCGCGGCCGGCGATGGTCCAGAAGTCGGCCGCAACGTTGGTCACCAGCGCGATGGTCTTTTTCGGCTCCGCCTGTACCGCGCCCGTGGCGATCGCGAGCGCTGCCGCGCTGGCCAGCAGCGGCAGAATCAACTTCTTTATTGGGCCCTTCATGAGCACCTCCCTTTGGTCGCCCCATTGGGTGGGGCGATATGCGCGGCGCTTGCTACGCCTTATTTTATTCAGTTCGTGAAGAAACTAGGAAAGGGCTTGTGTTCAGTCAAGGATGCTTTTGCTGGTCTCTTCACGCACTAATAGTACACAAGGTACGATGATAGTAAATCTGGCGAGCAAAAATAGCTCTTGGTTGTGCCTTTTCGATTACACTGAGTGTCGAACACGTTGATTAACTTCATAAGACAAATTAAAGAGGCGATATGATCGAGCAGACCGAGCCGTCGAGACGTGCTTCCGGCATTGGCCGCGGATCGAACCGCGGCCGCCTCGTCGAGATGTTGCGGCGTCAAGGGCCATTGCCGCGCGTCGAACTCGCGCGCAGCACGGGGCTGAGCTTCGCGGCCGTTTCGGCCATCACGTCGAAATTGATCGCGGACGAGGTGCTCCGTGAGGCCGAGACCGAGACGGTGTCATGGTCCGACGATAGTGACGACGAGGATGCCGACGGGCTCACTGGCCGTCGTCGTGGCCGGCCGGCAGTCCTGTTGACCTTGAACCCGGAGTTTGGCCGCATCGTCGCGGTCTCGCTGCGCATGAACATGATCGAGACGCTGATCGCGGATTTCAGCGGCTCCGCCCTGGCGCAATCGCGACTTGAACTCCCGACACGTGCGCTCGATGCGACCGCGTTGCGTCATCTCGTGGTGGCGCAGATCGATGCCATGCTCGAGGCGACCGACACCCCGCGGCATCGGCTGTTGGGAATCGGGATCGCGCTGCAAGGCATCGTCAACGCCGATACCGGCCGGCATCTGTGGAGTCCGGCGCTGTCGGCAACCGACGTCGATCTCGCGCAGCCGATCCGCGAGGCATTTGGGGTCGAGCCCGTGATGGCGAACGACGCGGTCGCCGTGGCGCTGGCGCTGACGGCCGCGGAGCCGGCACTGGCGCAAGGCCTCTCGGCAACGATTGTGGTCGGCCACGGTGTCGGAATGGGTGTCGTCATCGACGGTGAAGCGCGCTGGGGCGCCGACGCGGGCAGCGAGATCGGCCACGTCAAGCTGGCGTCGGACGGTCCGCAATGCCGCTGCGGTCAGCGCGGTTGCATCGAAGCCTATCTTGCCGACTACGCGCTCTATCGCGATGCCCGCACCTTTCTCGACCTGCCGCCGGCGGCGTCGCAGCAGCCTTCCGAGGCGCAGATGGCGCTGCTGCGCGAGCGCGCGCAGAGCGGCGATCCCCGGCTCGAACAGGTATTCCAGGCCGCAGGCCGCTCGCTGGCTGAGGCGGTCGCCGCAACGATCTCGGTGCTGCGTCCGCATCACGTCGTGCTGGCGGGCCCCGGCCTGCAGGCCTTCGAGATGATGCGCCACGCCTATGAGGAGCGGCTCGAGCAAGCGGTGCTGCCGTGGCTGCTCAAGTCGACCGCGATCTATGTCCGTCCAAGCGAATCGGCGGCGATCGTCGATGGCATGGTGCGGCGGACGCTGCGGGTCGTGGACCGAAACCACATGGAAGCCACCGACTGAACACCGAAAGCAGCGGTGTTTGCTTGCGCCGCGGCAACGCAACCGACGCCGCTCCGGCGCAAAAACGAGAGAATGCCAAATGCAGGGCGCGATCTATCCAAGCCTCAAGGACCGGACCGTGCTGGTGACCGGCGGCGGTTCGGGCATCGGCGAGGCCATCGTCCGCCAGTTCCTTGGCCAGGGCGCGCGGGTCGGCTTCATCGACATTGATCTGACGTCCTCCGAGCAACTGCTGTCCGATCTTGGAGCACATGCCAGCGTGCATTTCGAGCACGCCGACCTCCGCGATATCGGCGCGCTCAGGCAGGCGATCGCTGCAATCCGAGAGACGCTTGGGCCGATCACGGTCCTGGTCAACAACGCCGCGCGCGACGACCGCCATGCGATCGAGGACGTCACCCCGGAATTCTGGGACGAGCGGATCGCCGTCAACCTGAAGCATCAGTTCTTCGCCGCCCAGGCCGTCGTACCGGACATGAAGCAGGCAGGCGGCGGTTCGATTGTCAACATCGGCTCGGTGAGCTGGGTGATCGGTCAAGGCAATATGCCTTGCTACACGACGGCCAAATCGGCGGTTCAGGGCCTGACCCGCGCGCTCGCCCGCGATCTCGGGCCGCACAACGTACGGGTCAATTCCATCCTGCCCGGCTGGATCATGACGCAGCGGCAGCAGGATCTATGGTTGACGCCGGAAGGCGTGGCCGAGCTGATGCAGCGCCAATGCCTCAAGCGTAAGCTGGTGCCCGACGACATCGCCAACGTCGTGTTGTTCTTCGCCGCCGCCGACAGCGGCGCCTGCACCAACCAGAACTACATCGTCGATGGCGGCTGGGTTTGATCCAGCGCTCCGGAAGACCCGCGGGCGAGTTTCCGGAGATCGGACCTGAACATAAGCGGGAGCGCGACGATGATTCAACACGATCTCGTCGCGCTTCGGCGTTTGCGGTGGAAGTCCGGTCAGGCGGTCACTTCAGGTAGTCCGGCAGGGTAAACCCGTCATAGAACCGATCCGACAGGATTGCGGTCTTGAACGTCTCCGACTTGTAGCCGGCGACGATGTCCTGCGCCCAGGCCGCATTCGCATTGGCCTTCTTCACAGCGACCACGTTGACATAGGGCGTTGTCATCCTCTCCAGTGCAAACGCATTGGTCAGCTTCAGGCCGCTGTAGATCGCGAAATTGCCCTGGATGGCTGCGAAGTCGACATCGTCGAGCGCTCTTGGCGCTTGCGCGGCCTCCAGCGGCACGATCTTGATGCCTCCGGGGTTCTTGATCACATCGAGTTCGCTGACATCGACCGGCTTGGAGTCGCGAATTTCGACCAGCCCGAGATCGCGCAGGATCCAGAGCGCGCGTTGCAGATTGACGGGATCATTGGGCACGGCCACGGTCGATCCGGGCTTGATCGGAGAGCCCACCGCGTGCTTTTTCGAATAGAGCCCCATCGGCGGCGTCGGTACATGGACGATGCCGACGAGATCGGTCTGTTGCCGCTCATTGTACGAGTCCAGGAAGATCGTGTGCTGCATGACATTGGCGTCGATCTCACCCTTGAACACGGCGTTGTTGGCTTCGAGCCCGGTCGAGAACTCGACATAGCGGATTCGATAACCCTTCTTCTCCAGCTCCGGCGCGACGCCGACCTTGAATTCATCGATATAGGGGCCCGGCACGAAGCCGACCTTCAAATCGGATTTGGCTGCGGTCTCGGCGTGCAGGGCGGCGGCGCAGAGGGCGCTGAGAAACAGAACGAGTGAGCGGAGCAGGAGAGGCGTCGTCTTCATAGGAATCGTCAAATCCTTGGCAGTTGGGGTGAACGTTGGTGGCGGCCGTTAAAAGGCCGGTCGTCTCGGACTTTGTCAGGCGATCACGCGATCGCCCTGACTGATCCGGAGAACACGCTTTGCGGCCGGCTCAGGCCGTAGTGATCGCGCAGCGTGGTGCCTGCGTATTCGTCGCGGAACAGGCCGCGCTTGCGCAGGATCGGTACGACGTGCTCGGCGAACAGGTCGAAGCCACCGGGCAGCCAGGGCGGCATCACGTTGAAGCCATCGGCGGCGCCATTCTCGAACCAAGTCTGGATATTGTCGGCGATTTTCTCCGGCGGACCCGCGATCACCCAATGGCCGCGCGCTCCGGCGAGCCGCTGCACGAGCTGACGGATGGTCGGCTTCTCGCGATCGACGATGTCGACGACGAGCTTGAAGCGGCTTGCCACCCCGCGGGCACCGTCGGTGTCGATCAGATGGCGCGGGAACGGGCCGTCGAGGTCGAAGCCGGAAAGATCGAGCCCGATCATCTGGCGGAGCTGGGTCAGCGAGTATTCCGGCTGGATCAGCTCGTTGAACTCGTCTTGCAGGCGGTCGGCCTCGACCTGTGTGCTGGCGATGAACGGGCTGATGCCCGGCAGGATCTTGACCTGATCCGGACTGCGATCGAAGGCGCGTGCCTGCCGCTTGATGTCGGCATAGAATTCCTGGGCGCTCGCCAGCGTCTGGTGCGCGGTGAAGATCGCCTCGGCGAAGCGCGCGGCAAAGGCGCGCCCATCCTCGGAGGAGCCGGCCTGGACATAGACCGGCCGCCCCTGCGGCGTCCGTGAGATGTTGAGCGGGCCGCGTACCCGGAAATGCTTGCCGACGTGGTCGATCGGATGGATCTTGCCGGTGTCGGCGAACACGCCGGAGACGGGGTCATTGACCACCGCGTCGTCTTCCCAGCTGTCCCACAGCCGCGTGATCACATCGAGATATTCGCGCGCCCGCTCGTAGCGCTCGTGATGGGGAGGGTGCTCAGGCAAGCCAAAATTCTGCGCCGCCAGCGCGTTGCTCGTGGTGACGATGTTCCAGCCGGCCCGGCCGCCGCTGAGATGATCGAGCGAGGCGAACAAGCGGGCGAGGTTGTAGGGTTCGGTGTAGGTGGTCGATGCGGTCGCGATCAGGCCGATCCGCTTCGTCGCCGCCGCGATGGCGGCCAGCCAGGTGATCGGCTCGAAACGAAAGCGCTGTGCATAGCGGACGTTGTCGGCGAGCGCGGGTCCGTCGGCGAAGAAGATCGCGTCGAATTTCTGCGCCTCGGCCCGTTGGGCAAGCTCCTGGTAATAGCTGATATCGAGGATCCGATCCGCGGCGGAGTCCTTGTAGCGCCATGCCGCCTCGTGATGGCCGCCGGGATAGATGAAGAGGTTGAGGGAAAGCTGTCGTTTGCTCATGTCGTGGCTCACACGGTTCTGCTTGTTCTTGATGATGGGACGGCCTTGGCCGTTCAGGCCCCGCTGGAGCTGTTTCGTGCAGTGGCCTGCGTCACGACGCTGTCCGGCGGCACGTCCTTGGTCAGCCAGACATTGCCGCCGATGGTCGATCCGCGGCCGATCGTGATCCGGCCGAGGATGGTTGCGCCGGCGTAGATCACGACATCGTCCTCGACGATCGGGTGCCGGGCGTCGCCCTTGATCACGAGGCCCTCGTCGTCGGTCGGGAAATGCCGCGCGCCCAGCGTGACCGCCTGATAGACCCGGACGTTGTTGCCGATGATGGCGGTCTCGCCGATCACGACGCCGGTGCCGTGATCGATGAAGAAGCCGGAGCCGATCCGGGCGCCGGGATGAATGTCGATGCCGGTCCTGGTGTGGGCGATCTCCGACATCAGGCGGGCCACCAGCCGGGCGCCGATCTGGTAGAGCAGATGGGCAAGGCGATGGTGGATGACGGCGGTCATCCCGGGATAGCCGATCAGGATCTCGGGGAAATTCCGCGCCGCCGGATCGCCGACAAATGCCGCCCGCAGATCGTTGATCAGGAGTCCGCGGACCTGTGGCAGCTGGGCCGCGAAGCCGCGTGTCAGCTCGATCGCCTCTTCATGCGCAAAGCCCGGCTCCAGCTCGTCGCCGACGAACAACGCGCCGCGATGGATTTGAGCGCTGAGCGAATCCAACGCCGTGCTCAGCGTATGGCCGACGAAATAATCGATGTTCTCGCCGTCGAGATCGGATCGGCCGTAATGACGCGGAAACAGCGCTTCGGTGAGGCCGTCGAGGATCGCCTCCAGCGCCTCGCGCGAGGGGGCGCGGCGTGCCTCGCCGTCGCGCCGGATGCTATGGGTCTCCTCCCGGGAGGTACGCAATTCAGCGACGATGCGATCGAGCTGCCAGCGGCCTGGTGGCCTGCCCGCTGCACCGGCTGATGACGGAGGCGATGTGGGCGGGGTTTCGCGTTTCATGCTCTGCCTTTCCCGGGCCTAGCGCACATGCGCGAGAGGAATGCTGACTTCGGCCAGCAGGTCGAGATCGGCTTCGCGATCGATCTGGACATATTGTCCATTCCAGTAGGTGAGACCGGACAGCCGATGCGACAGCTCCATGCTGGAGAGCCGGCCGACGATGATGCCGTGGGAATGCCGCTCGATGATCTCTTCGACCTGGCATTCGACCATCGCAAGCGACCGCTGCAACAGCGGCACGCCGGACGGTCCATGAGTCCAGGCGATGCCTTCGAATCGCTCCTTGCCCTTCACCTGGCCATTGCTGAAGCGCTCGGCGACGGCCTGCTGGTCCGAGCCGAGGATGTTGACGCCAAACAGCCGATGACGCGCGATCAGCCCGAACGACGATGCCTGCCGGTTGATGCTGACCAGCAGCCGGGGCGGGCTGGCGCTGAGCGAGGTCAGCGAGGTGACCGTCATGCCGGTGATGTCCTCGCCCTGTCCCGCGGTGATGATGCAAACGCCGCCCGGRAGGCGGCGCATGACAAGGCGGAAYTGACGCTCGATCTCGTGGTCGGCGTCGACGAGATGGATATCCGGCTTGCTCATCGGGAGTCTCCCTTGTGTTGCCTCGCCGGATCGGACTTCGCTAGAAGAAGCCCTTGGCGGGGAGCGGCGTGCCGCTGATTTCGTATTGTCCGATCGAGCGCGTTTTGAAGGTGTTCGGGTTGTGCGACGCCAGTGTCCGCGCATTGCGCCAGTGGCGGTCGAAATTGGTCGCCTTCTTGGTCGCCGATGCGCCGCCGACGTCGAACAGCAGGCTCCCGCTCCGGATCGCAAACTCGTCCGCGACGATCTTGGCCTTGGCCGCCAACAGTGCTGCGCTATGGGCGGCATCCACCGCGTTCGCGTCGCCGGCATCGAAAGCGTCGGTCGCGACATCGAGCGCTTCCGCAGCGGCAAGTACGACAGTCTCGGCGGCGAATGCGCCGCTGGCGATCTGGCCGACCGTCTGTTGCAGCAATGGATCGTCCACTGGAACCTCGCTCGGCGCGTAGTAGAAAGTCCGTTTGCGCGAGCGCACCAGAACGGTGGCGTCCCGCAGCACGGCGCGCGCGATGCCGGCGTTGATCGCGGTCAGGAACAGCTGCGCGAATGTGTTGGAGTAGGGGATGCCATAGCCGGTGTCCGGCGCGTCGAACACGATTTCCTGGCGCCTGACCCGCACGTTGCGGAAATGCGTGGTGCCGGTCGCCGTCAGCCGCTGGCCGAGGCCATCCCAATCGTCGACCAGCTCGATTCCGTCGCGATTGACCGGGATCAGCACGGCCGCGTTGGTCGCGGCCGCGTCGGCGGTCCGGACGAGGACGAAGTCCGAATACAGCGTGCCGGTGCTGTAGTATTTGGTGCCGTTGAGCAGGTAGTCGTCGCCATCGGCCGTGAGCGTCGTGTTCGGCGTCACGTTGCCGACCTTCGGCGTGTCGAGCTCGGTCGCCGCTAGCCCGATGATGGCACCGTCGGCGACCGCCTTCTGCCACTGTCGGTGTTGATCATCCTTCGGCCGCCGCACCAGTCGTTCGACGACGCTGAAATGGTTGCGCAGGATATGGGCGACGTTGGCATCGGCCTCGCCGAGGCGAATGACGATCTCGAACAAGGCTCGGATCGAGATGCCGGCGCCGCCTGCCTCCACCGGTAGCCGCAACGCGCCGAGACGGGCTTTGCGAATGAGATCGATCTCCGCGAACGGCAGCACGCGCTCGCGTTCGCGGTCGCCGGCTCCCTCGGCGATGCGGCCGAGCAGCGCGTCGAGATCGGGCGCATAGCTGTGGAGGCGGTCGGAGGGCTCCAGCGAGGTGGCGGATACAGGTTTGTTCATGGTGTCACCCGAATGACGTTGAGGGATAGCGACGGTTTCCGATCAGAGCTGGGCCAGGTGGTCGGTGACCTTGACCGGTTCCGGCAGCACCTTGCGCGCGGCCAGCCAGTCGGCGGCCCGTTGCAACTCGGCGAGGAAGTTCTCGTCATTGGCCGCAAAGTATCGATACTGCCGGTTCAGCGCGATGAACTGGTCGCGGACCTGGTCGCTGTACTTGCCGGCCTTCTGCGCGATGTATTCGGCGTCCTTGCTGTTCTCCGAAATCCACTTGCCTTCGGCGCGGAACGCATCGTTGACCGCGCGCACCAGCGCTGGATTGTCGGTCGCGAATTTGCGGGTGGTCAGGTAGGAAGTGTAGTCGATCTGGAATTCGAGATCGCGACCCTCCAGGAAGATGTCGTGCGCCTTGTATTCGAGCCGGGCGATGTCCACGCCCGGGCTCCACATCGACCATGCATCGACCTTGCCGGAAGCCAGTGCCGGCGCGGCGTCCGGTGGATTGAGGTAGACGAACTTGACCTTGGCGCGGTCGACCTTGTGCTTCTCGAGCGCCGCAACCAGCAGGAACTCGCCGAGACCGGAGCGGTTCACCGCCACCGACTTTCCGACGAGGTCCTCGATCTTGTTGATGCCGGAGTCATCCCGCGCGATGATCGCGGTGGTGCGCGGCTCGTAGACCACGAACTGGGTGAACACCAATGGCGAGCCGGCGATGATCGCGGCCAGCGCCGGCGTCGTGCTGCCGCCGAAGCTGAAATCGGCGCTGCCGCCGGTGACGGCCTGCAGCGTCGGCGCATGATTCGGGAACGGCCCCAGCCATTCGACCTTGATGCCGTCCCTGGCCAACTGCTTCTCGAACGCGCCGCGTTCCTTGGCGATCAGATTGAGCCCGCTCAGGCCCCAGGTCAGGCGGACCGTGTCGGTGACACGGCCGCTCGCCGCATGCGCTGGTACGGTGAGGTCGAAGCCCGCCAGCGCGCCGATGCCCAGGGCGGCGCCGCCGAGGAAGCTGCGACGCGTCGGGCTGGTGAATACAGGGCGGAACATCGGATGATCCTCAGGCAGGGATGGAATGGGAAACGCCAACGCCGAGCTCTGCGAGCAGATCGGCGCGTGCGATCGGAGGAGCGCCATTGCGCTTCATGCGATGCTCGAACGCGATGTGGCCTTCGCGCATCACCAGAATGCGATCGGCAAGCGCAATGGCTTCGTCGACGTCATGGGTGACCAGCAGAACGCCGGGCCGATGGGCGGCGACCAGCTCGCGCACCAGTTCGTGCATGCGAATGCGGGTCAGCGCATCGAGCGCAGCGAACGGCTCGTCGAGCAGCAGCAATTCGGGTTCCTGCACCAGCGCCCGCGCCAGTGCCACGCGCTGCGCCTGTCCGCCGGAGAGATTGCGCGGCCAGTCGTCGAGCCGGGCGCCAAGCCCGACTTCGGTGAGCGCGGTGGCGGCGCGCTGGCGGGCGTCGCGCGCATTGAGACCGAGCGCGACGTTGCGCCACAGATTGTCCCACGGCAGCAGCCGGTGCTCCTGGAACACGACCGCTGGCCGGCGTGGCGCCGTGATGCGTCCGCCGTCGATCGGATCGAGGCCGGCCAGTGCCCGCAGCAGCGTGGTCTTGCCGCAACCGCTCTCACCGAGCAGGACGACGAACTCGCCGCGCTCAATCCGCAAGTTCAGATTTTCGATCACGACCCGGCCGCCATAGGCGCGATGCAGGCCGGTGACGACGACGGCCGGGGTAGCCAGGCTCGGAGAGGGAACGACGTGCAGGGTCATCGTGCGCCGCCAAAGTTCGGATGCCATGCCAGCAATCGTCGCTCGAGTGCGCGCGCAATGCCGTCGGCCGCGACGCCGATCAGGGCGTAGATCACGATCGTCAGCACGATCACGTCGGTGCGCAGGAATTCGCGGGCGTCCATGGCGAGGAAGCCGATGCCGGACTGCGCGCCGACGGTCTCCGCCACCACCAGCGCGAGCCATGCGGTCGCCAGCGCATAGCGCACACCTGTCAGGATCGAGGGCAACGCCCCCGGCAGGATGACGCGCCGGATCAGCTCCAGCGTTCCAAGGCCCTGGACGCGGCCGAGCTCAAGCAGCTTCGGGTCGACCTGCCGGATGCCCAGCGTGGTGTTGATGTAGATTGGAAAGGCAACGCCGAGCGCGACCAGGAAGATCTTCTGGGCTTCGCCGACGCCGAGCCAGACGATCACCAGCGGCAACGCCGCGAGAAACGGGATCGCGCGGATCATTTGAATGCTGCGGTCGATCGCGGCCTCGGCGATCCGCGAGAAGCCGACCAGAATGCCGAGCGTGAAGCCGATGCTGCCGCCGATCGCAAAGCCGGCCCCGGCACGCAAGAGGCTGACGCCGAGATCATTGAGCAGGCTCCCCGACGTTGCCAGCTTGAACGCGGTCTGGACGACCTTGCTCGGCGCCGGCAGCACGTACGGCGCGATCCAGCCGGCCTGCGCCAGCAATTCCCAGATGACCAGAAGTAGAGCCGGAGCGAGCCACGACAGCAACAGCATGCCACGCGGGCCGATCTCGACGCGGGTGGGTCGGGATCGCGATACGGTGCGTTCGCTGCGTTGCGCAGGATCGAACGCGATCGATGAGGCGGCCTGTTCGAGATTGCTCAAGTTAATTCCGTCCTCGTCCGTCACTCGCGCAAACATCATTGAGCGCGCGACACGGCTCATCAATCGTCTCGATCGACGGCCTGTCGCCGCACGAATGGAGCACGTCGTGATGTCGCGCAAACTGTCCCACGATTTTCCTCGAACAGAAATAGAGCGGTTTTCCAATTGTGGTTGCTTCCGGAGTTTTCTGATTTATCGGCGTGCGTGACGCGGCAAGGAAAATCTTTTGATGTGCCGTCGCTTGATCTGACTTCGTGCTTCTTCGAAAACACCGGTGCAACACCGGAGACATCGGAGACACGGCATGTCGGCACGTCAGCTTCGCTTTGGAATCTGGGCCCTGGTCCATGGCTCGCGCGCGGCCTATCAGGATCCGGACGAACCATACGATGCGTCGTGGGAGCGCAATCGCGATCTGGTGCTCGCCGCCGAGGCACTGGGCTACGATTCCACGCTGATCGCGCAGCACACGATCAACCCGCATCAGGAGGATCTCGACCAGCTCGAGGCCTGGAGCGCTGCGGCGGCCATTGCGGCATTGACCAGTCGGATCGAGATCATTGCCGCCATCAAGCCCTATCTTTATCACCCGGTGGTGCTCGCCAAGCTCGCGCTCGGGATCGAGAACATCAGCCGCGGCCGCTTCGCGATCAACCTGGTCAATGCCTGGAACCGGCCCGAGCTCGACAAGGCCGGTATCGGCTTTCCCGAGCACGACGCGCGTTATGCCTATGGTCGGGAGTGGATCACGATCGTCTCGCGGCTGATGCAGGGCGAACGGCTGACCTACGAGCGCGAGCATTTCGACGTCCGTGACTATCTGTTGCGGCCGACGAGCCTCTATCGGCCGCGGCCGCTGATCTATGTCGGCGGTGAGTCCGAGCCGGCGCGTGCGCTGGTCGCCGACCACGGTGACGTCTGGTTCATCAACGGGCAGCCGCTCGAGGATGTCGCCAATCTCATTGCCGACGTCGCGGTGCGGCCGCGGGCATCGGCGCCGCTACGGTTTGGGCTGTCCGCCTTCGTCGTTGCGCGCAAGACGCAAGCCGAAGCTCAGGCTGCCTATGAGCGGTTGCTGGCTCTGTCGCGCAAGGATGCGCCGATCAAGGCAATCCAGCGCCAGAACACCGATCCGAAGGTCGTGATGATGCAGACCATGCAGAAGTCGGAACGCGTCGGCAGCAATGGCGGCACCGCTGCGGGACTGGTCGGCAGCTATGACGAGGTGGCCGCCCGCATCGGGGCGTTCCATGCCGCCGGCATCGAGCTGTTCATGCTGCAATTCCAGCCGTTCGAGGCCGAGATGGAGCGCTTCGCCAAGGAGATCATTCCGCGCGTTCGCACAGCGTCGTCGCTGGCGGCGAGCGAGGCTGCATCCCTTATTGCAGTCTCGCGATAGCCGCGTCAGGCGGTTGCCGCGCTTGCTGCCTGCCGCGCAAAGCGGCTGATCGGCCGCGGCAATCCGAAATGCTCGCGCAGGGTGGTGCCTGCATAGTCGGTCCGGAACAGGCCGCGTCGCTGGAGGATCGGTACTACGTTATCGACGAACACCTCGAGCCCGGACGGCAACACGTCCGGCATCAGATTGAAGCCGTCAGCGGCCCCTGCCGTGAACCAGGTCTCGATGTCATCGGCGATCTGCTCCGGCGTGCCGACGATGATCCGGTGTCCGACGCCGCCGCCGAGCGCGCGCAGCAACTGCCGGACCGTGAGGTTGCCGCGCCGCGCCAGGTTCACCGTGCCCTGGAACATGGTCTGATTGGCGTTGGCCGGCAACGGCAGTGGATCGGGCAGCGGCTTGTCGAGCTCGAGGATATCGGGATCGACCTGCAAGGTGCCGGCGAGACGGGCAAGGCTGTACTCGATCGGCACCAGCTCCCACAGCTCGTCCTGGCGCCGCTTCGCTTCGGCTGCGGTGCTGCCGATGACGGTGGCAAGGCCGGGCAGGATGACGATGGAATCGCCGGCGCGGCCGTACGCCGCGGCGCGAGCGCGCAGATCGCGCGCATAGGCGGCGCCTTCCTCGATCGTCTGCGCCAGCGTGAACACGGCTTCGGCCTGCGCGGCGGCAAGATCGCGGCCGTCGCTCGAGCCGCCGGCCTGGACGGTCACCGGCCGTCCCTGCGGCGAGCGTGGCACGTTGAGCGGACCGGCGACGGAATAATGCGCGCCACGATGCGCGATGGGATGGACCCTCGAAACGTCGACGAACCGGGCGGTCGCCTTGTCGCCGACAAAAGCATCGTCCTCCCAACTGTCCCACAGCGCATGGACGACATCGGCGAACTCCTTGGCGCGCTCATAGCGGGCCTTGTGCTCGAGCACGGTGCCGAGGCCGAAATTTCGGCTCGCTGACGCATCGGCGGTGGTCACCGCGTTCCAGCCGGCGCGGCCGCCGCTCGCCAGATCCAGCGTCGCGAAGCGGCGCGCGATGTTGTAGGGCTCGTTGTAGGTGGTCGAGGCGGTTGCGATCAGCCCGACATGGCTGGTCGCCGCGGCAATCGTCGCCAGCACGATGGTCGGCTCCATCGACATGAACGATCGATAGTCGATGCGGTCGGTGATCGCCGGCGTATCGGCAAGGAAGATCGCATCGAACTTGCCGCGCTCGGCGATCTCAGCGACCCGCACGTAGTGACCGACGTCGAAACACGCGCGCGGATCGCTTTCGGGCAGCCGCCATGCCGACGCATAGACGCCGGAATGCAGCAGGTTGACGTTGAGGTGAAGCTGACGATGGGACATGGCTGCCACGCATTGGGGTGAGGTCATGTCCGAAATATCGCCTGCCGGCTCGCAGGAAAACGGACCGTAAGCGTACGCGTGCAAAAAGAAATATCCGCCTCTGTTGCGAGGTTTGTAGGCAATTCCCGTATTGATCCCTCGGGCCGTACGAAACGTCCGGTCCGCCGGTGCATGAATATTCTTCCGTGCGCCGTGTCCGGGGAAGCTTCATCCACGTCTGCGCAAATATCTGAAATTGCCAGAGCCGCACGCGCGCGTAAGCATGTTGCTGCGGCGCACCGCAAGCGATCGGCGCCGCCTGGAGACTCTTGACGATGACAACCAACGATCGACGCGCCGAACGGCGAGCCGCAGCAGACGGCTCGGTCGAACTGGACGCCGACGTCCTGGTGATCGGCGGCGGCCCGGCGGGCACCTGGGCGGCGGTGAGCGCCGCGGAGCGCGGCGCCCGTGTCGTGCTCGCCGACAAGGGGTTTTGCGGCACCTCGGGTGCCACCGCGGCGGCCGGCACCGGCGTCTGGTATGTCGATCCGAATCCGGCGCTGCGCGAGGCCGCGATGGCCAACCGTGAGAAGATGGGCGGCCATTTGCAGGATCGGCGCTGGATGGCGCGCGTGCTCGACCAGACCTATGCGGACAGCAATCGGCTGGCTGTCTGGGGGTACCCGTACCCTGTCGACGGCAGCGGCAAGTCGCAGCGCAACTCGCTGCAGGGGCCGGAATACATGCGCCTGATGCGCAAGCGCACCAAGCAGGCCGGCGTCACCATTCTCGATCACAGTCCGGCGCTCGAACTGCTGGTCGATGACGAGGGCGGGGTCGCGGGCGCCAGCGGCTTGCGCCGGCAGAAGCACGATCGCTGGACGGTGCGTGCCGGCGCGGTGGTGATCGCGACCGGCGGCTGCGCGTTCCTGAGCAAGACGCTGGGCTCCAATGTGCTGACCGGCGACGGCTACCTGATGGCCGCGGAGGTCGGCGCCGAGTTCAGCAGCATGGAGTTTTCCAACCCCTACGCGATCTCGCCGGCGTTCGGCTCGGTGACCAAGACGCTGTTCTATGGCTGGGCGACGTTCAGCTACGAGGACGGCAGTGTCGTTCCCGGCGCCGCGTCCAAAGGCGGGCGATCAGCGATTGCGCGCGCGCTGTTGCAGGGGCCGGTCTACGCGCGGCTCGACAAGGCCGACGATGATGTCCAGCGTCACATGCGGGCATCGCAGCCGAATTTCTTCCTGCCGTTCGATCGCACCGGGATCGATCCGTTCACCGAGCGCTTTCCGGTCACGTTGCGGCTCGAGGGGACTGTGCGCGGTACCGGCGGTCTTCGCGTCGTCGATGACAGCTGTGCCACCAGCGTGCCGGGGCTCTATGCCGTCGGCGACGCGGCCACGCGCGAATTGATCTGCGGCGGGTTCACCGGCGGCGGCAGCCACAATGCGGCGTGGGCGATGTCGTCGGGGACCTGGGCTGGATGGGGTGCCGCGGGCTATGCTCGGCAGCTCGGTCCGGTGCGCCGTCGACGCCTGGCCTCTGCCGGAACCGTCGCATTCCGCAGCCGCGCTGGCCGCGCGTATGAGCCGGCCACGTTGGCGAGAGCGGTGCAGGACGAGGTCTATCCGTATGAGCTGAACTATTTCCGGCACGGAGCCCGCCTCGAAGGCGCGCTGGCGCGGCTTGATGCGGCGTGGGCCGACGCGACGGCGGCCGATGCGGCGAGCAAGGATGATCTGCTGCGCGCCCGCGAGAGCGCGGCCATGCTGGCAACGTCGCGCTGGATGTACCGCAGCGCCCTGGCACGCAATGAAAGCCGCGGCATGCATCGCCGCGACGACTATCCCGATCAGGACGACCTGCAGCGCCATTATGTGACGAGCGGAGGCCTCGACGAGGTCTGGACGGCGGTCCGGCCGCATGCAGGTGCAACTTACGCAGAGGCGGCGGAATGATCGAAGTCATCGATGCCGAGCGCTGCACGTCCTGCGACATCTGCGTGAATGTCTGCCCGACCAACGTCTTCGACAAGACCGAGGGCATGCCGGTGATCGCGCGCCAGGGCGATTGCCAGACCTGCTTCCTCTGCGAGCTCTATTGTCCCGAGGATGCGCTCTACGTCTCGCCCTATGCGGACGAGCCCCGTCCGACCGATGTGGTCGTGCTGCGGCAGACCGCGACGCTGGGCAGCTACCGCCGCGCGGTCGGCTGGACCGATGAGACGCGCGATCTCCGCGGCATCGACCGCAGCTATCTGCTGTTTGGTCATTGAGCCCCGGCGTTGCCCGGCGACCAAGGCCTTCTCCCGATTGGATCGACTGCATGAATGTACATCAATCCCTGACGACGGCGCAGCCAGTTGCGCCGCTGCCGTCGATCTCGCTCGCCTCGGACGCAAGCGATGCGATGATCCGCTTCGAAGCCGTCTCGAAGGTCTATCCGGCCTACCGCGACAAGCCGAGCGTCCATGCCTTGCAGGCGGTCGACCTCGCGATCCCGCGCGGCTCGATCACCGGCGTGATCGGCCGCTCCGGCGCTGGCAAATCGAGCCTCGTCCGCCTCATTAACGGGCTCGAGAAGCCATCGACCGGTCGTGTCATCGTGGATGGCCGCGAAATCTCCGCGCTGGCCGGCCGCGAGCTGCGCCTGGCGCAGCGGTCGATCGGCATGATCTTCCAGCATTTCAACCTGCTGTCGTCGCGGACCGCGGCGGACAATATCGCGCTCCCGCTCGAGATCGCCGGCTGGTCCAGGGCCGATATTGCTACGCGCGTCGCGGAGCTGCTCGAGCTCGTCGGCATCGCCGACAAATACGACCGCTATCCGTCGGAATTGTCGGGCGGCCAGAAGCAGCGCATCGGCATTGCGCGCGCGCTGGCGACCCGGCCGAACGTGCTGCTGTCCGACGAGGCGACATCGGCGCTCGATCCACAGACGACCCGTGCAATTCTCGACCTTCTCGCCAACATCAACCGCGAGCTCGGCGTCACGATCGTGCTGATCACCCACGAGATGTCGGTGGTCCGCCAACTCGCCAAGGAAGTCGCGGTGATCGACGGCGGTCATGTCGTCGAGCGCGGGCACGTCGCCGACATCTTCACGCATCCGCGGCATCCGGTCACCCAGGCGTTCCTGTCCGAAGCGATCGGGGATAGTGTTCCGGTCTCGCTGCAAAGCCGGCTCTCGTCCCAGCCGGTTCCTGGCGGTCAGGCGGTGCTTCGCGTGCAGGTGCGGGGCACCGAAGCCGGCGATAAAGCGGTGGGCCGCCTGTCGCGTGAGCTGTCGCATGACGTGGCGCTGCTGTCGGCCCGTATCGACGAGATCGGCGGGCAGCATGTCGGCTCACTGATCCTGGGCATTCCCGGCGGCGAAGCCGCGGCCAGGCAGGCGCAGGCCTATCTTTCCCAGCATGAAATTCCGGTGGAGCATCTCGGCTATGTCGCGTGAACTCATCAACCTGATCGTTCAGGCCACGGGCGAGAGCCTCTTCATGGTGTCCGTCGCCGCACTGGTTGCGACCGCACTCGGGCTTCCGCTCGGGATATTCCTGGCGACCAGCCGGAAGGGCGAGTTGTTCGCCGCGCCACCGGCCAATGGCGTGCTTGGCGTGATCGTCAACGCGGCGCGCTCGACGCCGTTCATCATCCTGGTCGTCGCGATCATTCCGTTCACCCGCTTGATCGCCGGCACTTCGATCGGCTCGGGTGCCGCGATCGTGCCGCTCACGATCGCCGCGACACCGTTCATCGCCCGCCTGGTCGAGGCGGCGATCCGCGAGGTCGACGCCGGCCTGATCGAAACCGCATCCTCGTTCGGCGCAAGCCCGTTGCAGATCGTATTCAAGGTCCTGATCCCGGAGGCGTTGCCGGGACTGGTGCTCGCCCTGACGCTCGCGGTCGTCAGCCTGCTCGGCTACTCCGCGATGGTCGGAGCCGTTGGCGGCGGTGGCCTCGGCGATCTCGGCATTCGTTATGGCTATCAGCGCTTCATGCCCGAGATGATGCTGGCGGTCGTCGTCGTTCTGATCGCGCTGGTCCAGACCGTGCAGACCGCCGGCGACTATCTGGCGCGCCGCGTCAATCGCCGGCTGCGCAATCGCTGATCCMMAAACCATTCCYGATYCATGGAGACCAAGATGTTGTTTCGATCCTTTATCGCGCTCACGAGCATTGTCGCGGTCTGGTCGACCGCGGCCACGGCTGAAACGATCAAGATCGGCGTGACGCCCGGGCCGCACGCGCAGATCCTCGARGCGGTGAARCCGATCGCGGCCAAGARCGGGCTYGATCTTCAGCTCATYGAGTTCTCCGACTACGTCGTSCCCAACGCCGCGCTCGACGCCGGCGACATCCAGGCCAACTCGTTTCAGAACCARCCTTATCTGGACAACCAGAAGGCCGATCGCGGCTACAAGATCGAGCAGGTCGGACTGACGGTGAATTTCCCGATCGGGGTCTATTCGCGCAAGCACAAGGGCTGGGCCGAYMTYCCRGATGGCGCCAAGGTCTCGATTCCCAACGATCCCACCAATGGCGGCCGCGCGCTGCTCCTGCTGCGCGACAAGGGCGCGATCAAGCTGAAGGACGGCGTCGGGTTCAAGCCGACCGTCGTCGACATCACCGACAATCCGAAGAAGCTGAAGTTCATCGAGGTCGACGCGGCCCAGGCGCCGCGCGCGCTCGACGATGTCGATGCCGCGGTCATCAACACCAACTACGCGACCCAGGCCGGGCTCGATCCGGTCAAGGACCCGATCCTGCGCGAGGATCCGAAGGGACCGTATGTCAACCTGATCGCGGTGCGCGCCGCCGACAAGGACAAGCCGTGGGTCAAGATCCTGGTCGATAGCTACCACACGCCCGAGATCAAGGAATTCGTCCTGACCAAGTTCAAGGGCGCGGTATTGCCGAGCTGGTAATCGCCGATTCAACTGCCGAGGAAAGACAGATGCGTATTGTGATGACCGTGATCGCCGCGGCGGCGCTATTGACCGGCGCCGCCAGGGCCGAGACCATCCGTGTCGGCGTCACGGCCGGGCCGCATGCCGAAGTCCTGGACGTGGTGAAGAGAGTGGCGGCCGGCCGCGGGCTCGACATCAAGGTGGTCGAGTTCACTGATTATGTGATCCCGAACCAGGCGCTGGCGCTGAAAGATCTCGAGGCCAATTCGTTCCAGCACGAGCCGTATCTGAGGAACCAGATATCGAAGACCGGCTGGAAGATCGTCAAGGTCGCCAATACGATCGCCTCGCCGCAGGGCGTCTACTCGTTGAAGTACAAGAAGCTGGCGGACCTGCCCGACGGCGCAAAGGTCGCGATCGCCAACGATCCGTCGAACGGCGCGCGCGGGCTGATGATCCTGGCGCTGCACGGCGTGATCAAGCTGAAGGACCCCAACAACGTCGCCTCGACCATCGCCGATATCAGCGACAATCCGAAGAAGCTGCGCTTCGTCGAGCTCGATGCCGCGCAGTTGCCGCGCGCGCTACAGGACGTCGACCTGGTTTCGATCAACAACAATTATGCGGTTCAGGCCGGGCTCAATCCGTCCACTGACGCCATTGCCCGTGAGGCGGCCGACGGTCCTTGGGTCAACATCCTCGCCGTCCGTGAGGAGGACAGGGACAAGCCCTGGGTCAAGCAGCTGGTCGACGCTTACCATTCCGACGAGGTGAAGGCGTTCCTCGAGAAGCGCTTCAAGAGTACCTATATCGCGACATGGTAACGACGGGCATCGGGTGCCCGTCGGCGATGAGGCATCCGAACGGCTCTATTCGGCCGCGTCGGCGCGTGCGGTCGTCGACGCGCGGCGGAAGCCGGCGCCGGGATGCGTGGCGTCGAGACGGGGGCCGCGCCCGGGAAACAGCTTTTCGCGGAGCGTGCCTTCGCGGTAGGCGGTCTTGTAGACCCCGCGGGATTGCAGTTCGGGCACGACCAGATCGACGAACGACGTCAGTGATTCCGGAGCCACGAGGCGGAACAGGTTGAAGCCGTCCACGTCGGTTTCGTCGACCCAGGCGATCAACTCGTCGGCCACATCCTGAGGCGAGCCGACCACGAACGGCGAGCGTGCGCCGACCCGGCTCAGGGTTGCGAGATCGCCGACCTTGACCGGCCGGTCGCTACGCAAGGTGAAATTCTCGACCATCGACTGGATCGCATTGCTCTCGACATATTGCACCGCCTGATCGGAGCGATAGTGCGAGAAATCGATGCCAGTCCAGCCGGACAGCAACGCGAGCTGGCCGGCCTGATCGACATGCGCGGCATATTCCTCGAGCAGATCGTTGGCTTCGGCGCGCGTCGGCGCGACGATCACGGTCGCGCCGGCGAACAGGCGGATGTCATAGGGATCGCGTCCGAATTCCCGGGCCGCCTCCCTGATCTCGTGGACGGAGCGGGCCAGAATGGGCTTGGTCTGGCCGTTAAGGAAGATCGCCTCCGCGTGCCTTGCGGCGAACGCGCGGCCGCGCTTCGATGTGCCGGCCTGATAGAGCAGGGGCGTGCGCTGTGGCGACGGTTCGGCAAGGTGAATGCCGTCGACGGTGTAATGGCGGCCGTGATGCCGCACCGGATGGATCCTGGCCGGGTCGGTGAAGATTCGGGAGGTCCGGTCGCGGCGGACCGCGCCGTCCTCCCAACTGCCTTCCCACAAGTGATAGCTCGCCGTGAGAAACTCCTCGGCCGCCTCGTAGCGCTCGTCATGGACGCGATTGGCTTCAAGGCCCATGCCGCGGGCGCCGCTGTCGAGATAGCCGGTGACGATATTCCAGCCGATCCGCCCGCCGGTGAGGTGATCGAGTGTCGAGAAGCGGCGCGCCAGCTGGTAAGGGTGTTCGTAGGTGAGGTTGGACGTGATGCCGAAGCCGAGATGTTTTGTCACCAGCGCCATCGCAGAGACCAGCAAGGTCGGCTCGGCGTTGGGCAACTGAACGGCGTGACGCAGCGCGGTCTCGGGGCTGTTGCCGTAGACGTCGTAGATGCCGAACACGTCGGCGAGGAAGATGCCGTCGAGCAGGCCGCGCTCGGCCGTTCGGGCATAGTCCACCCAGTAATCGAGTGTGTTGTAGTCGAGTGAGGTGTCGCGCGGATGCGACCACAGGCCGGCCCAGTTATGGCTCGGCGCCATCATGTTGAACGCATTGAAGCGAAGTTCTCTCGGTCGGGTCATCGCGCTGTTCCGGCAGTTGAGGACGGAACGGTGATTTATCACGTCGTCCGCGGGGCTTTATTTTCTATTCGGCGAGGCCAGATCAAAAACGTGCTCCGTCGTTCTGCCAGCGCAGCAGAGTTTGGTTTGTTCACCATCGACGCATCGTAAGGACAGCGGATTGCGCGGAACATCGGGTGACGATCTGCGTACCTGATCCGTCGGACGCGCGTCACGCTGTCGATCCACCGATGCAGCGAAATAAATATCATGTGTTGAACGCATGGCCTGAAAGATTAACGACGCCACATCGCGGCGCGCCAGCACGCCCATCGCTATTTTCCCGGACGTCTCGACAGCGGCTGAAGCTGCTGTGCATCATTGATGACATCTGACGCTGGATGATTTCAGGAGATTTCGAATGCCGGTCGAAACCAAGAATCTCGAGACGCTGGCCCTGCACGGCGGATCGTACCGTTCGGATCCGGCAACGGGTGCGGTGGCTGTTCCAATATATCAGACGACGTCCTTTCAGTTCGAGAATACCGATCACGCGTCGCGGCTGTTCGCGCTCGAGGCGATCGGGCAGATCTACACGCGGATCAAGAACCCGACCGCGGACGCATTCGAGGAACGTCTGGCCGCGCTGGAAGGTGGCGTCGGCGCGCTGGCTGTGGCGTCCGGACAGTCGGCGACGGCGTATGCGATCTTCAACGTCGCGCAGGCCGGCGACAACATCGTTTCATCGACCGATCTCTATGGCGGCACCTGGACGCTGCTTTCGCAGACGCTGAAGCAGTTCGGCATCGAGGTGCGCTTCGTCGATCCGTCCGATCCGGAGAACTTCCGCCGCGCCACCGACGCGAAGACCCGGGCCTATTTCGCCGAGACCCTGCCGAACCCCAAGCTCAACGTGTTCCCGATCAGGGAAGTCGCCGATATCGGCCGCGCGCTCGGCGTGCCGCTGATCCTCGACAACACGGCGGTCCCGCTCATCGCGCGTCCGTTCGAGCACGGTGCGGCGATCGTGGTCTATTCGACGACGAAATATATCGGCGGCCATGGCACGTCGATCGGCGGCGCGATCATCGATGGCGGTAATTTCGACTGGGCGGCGCATGCCGAGCGTTTTCCGCTGCTGACGCAGCCGGACGATGCCTATCATGGCGCGATCTGGACCGAGGCGGCCAAGCCGCTCGGCCCGATCGCCTATATCCTGCGCGCCCGCGTCAAGCTGCTGCGCGATCTCGGTGCCGCGCTCGCGCCGCAAAACGCCTTCCAGTTCATCCAGGGGCTGGAGACGCTGCCGCTGCGGCTGCGCCAGCACAATGAGAACGCGATCAAGGTGGCGAACTATCTCGCGCGGCATCCCGCGGTCTCGCATGTGATCTTCCCGGGATTGCAAAGCGGCGAGAATCGGCGCCGTGCCGATCTCTATCTCAATGGCGGCTACGGCGCGCTGGTCGGCTTCGAGCTGAAGGGCGGCGTCGAGGCCGGCCGTCGTTTCATCGATGCGCTGAAGTTGTTCTATCACGTCGCCAATATCGGCGATGCGCGGTCGTTGGCGATCCATCCGGCGTCGACCACTCATCAGCAGCTTAACTCCCAAGAGCAACTCGCAGCGGGCGTGACGCCCGGTTACGTCAGGCTTTCGGTCGGCATCGAGCATCCCGACGACATCCTCGCCGACCTTACCCAGGCATTGGCGCAGGCCGAGGCTGGCAACAGTGGCCGCAAGGCGGCCTGATCGATCCCTGAAGACGGAGTTGAAACCGAGACCATGAAGACATTGTTGCGCCTGGCACAGGCGGCTGGCCTGCTGCTTGCAATGACGGCGGCTGCCGTCGCGGACGAACCACTCAAGATCGCGACCAGCGCGGGGCCGGTCGGCCAACTGGCGACCTTTGCTGCCAAGCTCGCCAAGGACAAGGGCCAGGACGTCAAGATCGTCGAGCTGTCGGACTGGGTCGCGTTGAACGAGGTGGTCAACAGCGGCGATGTCGACGCCAATCTGTTCCAGCACGCCACGTATCTCGCGATCCAGAACAAGCAGCGCGGCTTCAACCTGGTCCAGGTCGACAAGGTCGGCGTGATCGCGCCGGTCGGGCTGTTCTCGAGGAAGATCAAGTCGCTTGATGAGATCAAGTCCGGCGATAGCGTGGCGATCCCGAACGAACCGCTCAACGGTGCGCGTGGTCTGATCCTGCTCGAGCGTGCCGGGTTGATCAAGCTGGCGCCGGGTAAGGGCTTTTCGGTGAGCCGGTTCGATATCGTCGACAACCCGAAGAACCTGAAGATCGTCGAGCTCGATCCGGCGCAGACCTATCGCTCGCTCGACGACGTCACACTGGCGCTCGTCAACATCACCTATCTGATCCCGGCTGGTGGCGATCCGAAGTCGGCGCTGGTGATCGACCGCACGGTCGATGATGGTCTCGTGCTGCGCTTCACCGCGCGACCGGACAAGAAGGACGATCCGCGGCTGAAGGCCTTCATCCAGGTCTTCAACTCGCCCGAGGTCAAGCACTTCATCGAGGAGAAGCTGCCGGCATTCATCCCGGCGGGTTTCAGCAGCTAGACTTCGGCGCGTTCCTGGCGGGGCTCGGCGTGCGGCTCGCCCTCGCTGTCGGCGAGCCGCGCGGCCAGCGCAGCGCACTGGTTGCGAATGTCGGGAATGGCGATGATTTCCCAGAAGGCCGCGCGGGTCAGCGGCCCCACTGCGAACAGGCGGCGCGACACCGCGCCGTCGCGACGGATGATCGCGCAATCGCGATCGGTCTCGATACCGATGCAAAGCGGATCGACGCGCGCCAGGTCGCGATCGAACAGGCTGCGTACCGCCGGATTGGGCGTGGCACGCGGATCCTTGACGATGCCGGTGCAGTCGACGACGGCGCCTACCTGCATGCTGTGGATCCTGGCATCGCCGCGCCGGCGATAATGGACACGAGCTCCATCGTTATCCGGCGCGATGCTGATCACCTTGGCGGCCAGCAAGGTAAGTTGCCGCGCAAGGATCGCCTGGGTCACGCGGGCTTCGACCTCCGGCGCCATCCGATGCCGGTGTACGTCCCACCAGGCGCGCGCGTGTTCGAGGAAGCGGCGCTTCGACGCTTGCGGAAGCTCCTGCCGCAGCCGTTGCGTGTAGGGCCTGAGTCCGTCGATCACGCTGCGCCAGTCGCCGCCCTCGGCCGTGGTCCGCTCAATTCGGCTGCGGAGCCAGCGCAGTAGGCTGCTGATACCGGCGCCGAACGGCACATCGGCCTCCTCGATGCGCTGGGCGTCGGTGCGCCGATGCGGTTTGGCGAGCAGGCCGCGCCGTGACATCGCGACGATTGGCCCGCGGTGTCCGTCGCGCAGCAGCGACAGGACGTAGTCGACCATGGTCAGTCCGGTACCGAGCAGCAGCACGGTCGCATCGGGATCGATCGGAGCAGCCGATGGCGGCGTCCATGGATCGGCAAAGGCCGCACGGCTGGCCCGCATGTCATGCCCGGTCGCGAGCACGACGGTGTCGCCGAACAGCGACTGGCCATCGTCCAGCACGGCCGATACGCCGGCCGGGCCCTCGTTGATCTCGACGCAGGTGCCGCGCACGATCGAGAGACGCTCTGCGTCGGACGGATCGGAGATTTGCTGTTCGAGCAGGCTCGCGATGTAGTCGCCGTAGATCCGCCGCGGCACGAAGCAATAGGGATCCGGGCACACCGGAGCGTCGGTTGAGCGCGACGTCAACCAGCGCCAAAAGTGGTCCGGCTGATCCGGCAAGGCGCTCATATTGGCGACGCGCACATTGAGCAGATGATCGGGATTGCCGGTGTGATAGGCGATGCCGCGTCCGATGTCCGGACGTTGCTCGATCAGCGTCACGCGAAGATCGCGAGTTGCGGCGGTGCGGCTCGGCTGATGGAGCAATTGGTAGGCCAGCATCACGCCGCTGGCGCCACCGCCGACAATGAGCACTTGCCGCCCACGCGCACCGGTCATGTTGTCGCTCCGCCGATCGGCCGGCCCGCACGAAATCGCGATGGCCGGCGCTTGCTGCCGTCGAACGCACGCGATATGCGGTATCAGCTACGGTGACGGAAGGCTGATGCCGGGCCCTGGAGTCAGACCACTTCCGAACGCAGAGTGGTCGATCTTGGATAGGTCGATGCGGAAATCGCCGCTAACCGTGAGGGCCGAACAGAAAGAGTTCGTGCAGGTTGTCGCGTCCCTCGGCTGTAGCGGATCGCGCGAGCTTCCGCCGCCATGCCTGCAATCGCCGGGTCATCAGGCCGAAAGCGTGGAGCCAGGAAGAAGATGTTCGCCGCATGGAACCTCCTTCACGTTGCAGGTTTCACGAAGGATAGCATGGCTTTCTGGCGCTCGTGAGCGAATGTCGCGCGCGATTGCAACTTTGCAATCAAAGCTGCGCAGCGATCGGTTCTGCGACAGACTCATTTTGTCGGCGAAGCAGACCGAGAAAAAGTCTTTCCCGCGCAGCCGGGCCTCGATCCATCCGATCGGAAGTCGCAGTGCTGCCTCGTCGTGTTCCGATGCTCCTGCGATCGCGACTAGCGGGCACCGGATTCGATCAGCGCATCACGAAGCGCCTGGACGCGCTTGTTGAGCGAGATCAGCTCATCCACTGTGAGGCCGGAACGCGCAAGCAAGGTATCGGTCAAGCAGCCGGTGCGCGCTTGCATCGCCTTGCCGCTGGCGGTCAGATGGACGCCGACCTGCCGTTCATCGTCCGTGCTGCGCCGACGCTCGACAAAGCCGGCGGCTTCAAGCCGCTTGACCAGCGGAGTGATGGTGCTGGGTTCGAGCGCAAGCCGGTCGGCGATTGCGGAAATCATCTGTCCGTCCGCCTCCCAGAGCACGCTGAGCACGAGGTACTGCGGATAGGTGATGCCGAGGTCGTCGAGCAGCGGCTTGTAGGCGCGGTTGATCGCGATGGTCGTTCCATAGAGCGAGAAACAGAGCTGGCTATCCAGCGGAATTGGTCCCGGGGCAGGCATGGCAGGGGGCCTTTCTTTCGTTGTTACCGTACCTTACCACAAAAATAGTTATCGCGATAAAAAATAGCTAGACAGGTAAATCGGCTTCAGTTACAAGATGATTATTGCAATAAAGATTATCGCGATATAAACATCAGGAGACTTCCATGTCGATCACCACCAAATTGCTCGCCGCCACAGCGTCGCTGGGCCTCGCCTCTGCAACCATCCCCGCGGCTCACGCCCAATCCGCTCCCATCAAATCGATCGTGCTCGTCCACGGCGGTTTCGTCGACGGTTCGGGATGGGAAGGCGTCTACAAGATTCTGAAGAAAGACGGCTACAAGGTCAGCATCGTCCAGAACCCGACCGCCACGCTGGCGGATGATGTCGCCGTCACCAAGCGCGCCATCGCTGCCGCGGATGGCAACGTCATCCTGGTCGGCCATTCCTATGGTGGCGTCGTGGTCACTGAGGCGGGCACCGACCTGAAGGTCGCGGGGCTGGTCTACATCACTGCATTCGCGCCCGACCAGGGTGAATCGGTCGGCAAGCTGATCGCCAATCCTCCGCCCGGCGCGCCGGTGCCGCCGATCTTGCCGCCGAAGGACGGCTTCCTGTCGCTCGATCGCGCCAAGTTCGCCGCGTCATTTGCCGCCGACGTGAAGCCCGATGTCGCCGCGTTCATGGCCGACTCGCAGGTGCCGTGGGGCGTTGCCGCGCTGAACGGCGAAGTGACAGTGCCGGCCTGGAAGAGCAAGCCGAGCTGGTACCTGGTCGCGACCAACGACAAGATGATCCCGGTCGACGCCCAGCGGATGATGGCCAAGCGCGCCGGCGCCAAGACCGTCGATCAGGCCGGCAGCCACGCCATCTACGTCTCGCAGCCGCAAGCTGTCGCGGCCGTCATCGAGCAGGCCGCCAAGGACGCCAGTGAGGGCAAGAAGTAACGCGCCTATTCCTTGATCCGAGCTCCCCGATTGCGCCACTGCTTTCGGGGAGCTTGCGTGTTTGCGCCGCTCGCGGAACACGCGGTGAGCAAGGCTTGATCGAAAGACGGGGCGCCATGCCAAATGCGCCATAGAATTGCCTGACCGGATGGTCGATAAATGGCCGCGGCCTGATTGATTTGGACGACAGGCCGGATGCCGGCCGGTGGAATGGAGAGATATGGCCCGATCGCGCGCCAAGGACTACGACGACAAGCGCCTCTCGATGCTGCATCGCGCAGCCGAGCTGTTTGCCGCATCGGGATATGTCGGCACGTCGATGAACACCATCGCCGATGCGTGCGGCGTCTCGAAGGCGCTGCTCTATCACTATTATCCCGACAAGGAAGCGATCCTGTTCGACATCCTGTCGTCGCACCTCGAGACGCTGGTGGATGCGGTGCGCAAGGCGAGTGCCGCGGCCGGCGATCCGGTCGAGCGCTTCAGGACGATCGTTGCGACCTTACTCGAGCTTTACAGGCATGCCGACGCGGAGCATCAGGTCCAGATCGCAAGTCTCAAGTTGCTGCCGAAGGAGAAGCAGCAGCCGCTGCTGGCGAGCGAACGCGTCCTGGTCGGGATCATGTCGGATGCGCTGGCGGCCGCAATCCCTGCGGCGAAGCAGAAGCGCGTCCTCAAGCCGCTGACGATGAGCGTCTTCGGCATGCTGAACTGGCATTACATGTGGTTTCGCGAGGGCGGGCCGATGACACGCGCCGACTATGCCGATTTCGTCGCGCAGCTGGTGCTGGCCGGTGCGGAAGAGGCGGCGGTCGCCCGGCCGCGCGGCAAGACGAAAGCGGCCGGCCGGAGCCCGGCAGGCCGCTTTGTCCTGAGCTGAAAGCCTACGCCCGCATCGCGTTCATCGTCAGCAGTTCGTAGGTCGCCGCGGTCTCGCCGGTGCCGGTCGTGATCTCGACGTCCCAGCGGACTTCGCCATACTGCTTGTTGCGCGGCGTCTTCTCCTTGGCGGTCAGCCGCACCTGGATCTGTTCGCCCGGTTGGACCGGCTTTACGAAACGCAGCGAGTCGAGGCCGTAATTCGCCAGCACCGGTCCATAGTCCGGATCGACGAACAGCCCGGCCGCGAACGACAGCAGCAGATAGCCATGGGCGACGCGGCCGGGGAAGAACGGATGCCCCTTGGTCGCCTCCTCGTCCATGTGGGCGTAGAAGGTGTCGCCGGTGAAATGCGCGAAGTGCTCGATGTCGTCGAGCGTGATCTGCCGCGCCTTCGAGACCAGTGTGCGGCCGATCTCGAGATCGTCATAGTGATAGCGGAACGGGTGCAGGTCGCCCTCGAGCACCGGGCTGCCCTTGAACCAGCGGCCGGTGACGCCGCTCAGCATCGCCGGCGAGCCTTGCAGCGCGGTGCGTTGCATGTAGTGCTGGAGACTGCGGACGCCGCCCAATTCCTCGCCGCCGCCGGCGCGGCCGGGGCCGCCATGCACCATCTGCGGCATCGGCGAACCGTGTCCGGTGTGCTCGACGGCGCAAGCGCGATCGATGATCGCGACGCGGCCGTGGAAACTACCGATGCCGAATGCAAGCTCGGTCGCGGTCGGGATATCGTGCGTGTAGACCGAGGCGACGAGGCTGCCGCCGCCGCGATTGGTCAGCGCGATGGCCTGGTCCAGATCGTCATAGCCCATCACGGTGCAGACCGGACCGAACGCCTCGATCTCGTGCACCGCGGTTGCCGCGACCGGGTTGGCGCAATGCAACAGCAGCGGCGGGACGAAGGCGCCGCGCTTGGCGTCGGCATCGACCAGCGCAAAATTGTCGGGATCGCCGGCGACCAGATCGGCCTCGGTGCGCAGCTTCGCGACATGGGCAAGCACGTCGCTGCGCTGGCCAAGCCCGACCAGCGGTCCCATCCGCACCTTGTCGTTTGCGGGATTGCCGATCATGACCTTTGCCAGGCGGTCGCGCAGCGCCGTGATCACGGCATCGACCTGCGCTGCCGGCGCCAACGCACGGCGGATCGCGGTGCATTTCTGACCGGCCTTGACCGTCATCTCCTTCGCCACTTCCTTGATGAAGAGGTCGAACTCCGGGCTCCCCGGCACGGCGTCCGGCGCGAGGATCGCTGCATTGAGCGAGTCCCGCTCGGCGATGAATCGCACGGCTTCCCGCGCAATGGCCGGATGCCGCTGCAATTTCTGCGACGTGTCGGCGGAGCCCGTGAACGACACCACGTCCTGGCAGGTCAGATGCTCGAACAGGTCGCCGGTCGAGCCGACGATGAATTGCAGCGCGCCATCAGGCAGCATCCTGGATTCGGTGATCATCCGCACCAGTTCATAGGCGACATAGGCGGTGACGGTCGCGGGCTTGGTGACGACCGGAACGCCGGCGAGCAGTGCCGGCGCCAGCTTCTCCAGCATGCCCCAGCACGGGAAGTTGAACGCATTGATGTGCACGGCGACGCCGCGCAACGGGGTGACGATATGCTGGCCGGCGAACGCGCCGCCCTTGGACAGGCCTTCGACGCCGCCGTCGAGCAGGAATTTGTTGTTCGGAAGCTCGCGGCGCCCCTTTCCGGCATAGGCGAACAACGTGCCGATGCCGCCGTCGACGTCGATCATCGCGTCGGTGCGGGTGGCTCCCGCATGGAGAGACAGTTTGTAAAGCCGGTCCTTGTGCTGTCCGAGATAGTCGGCCAGCGCCTTCAGCAGGCCCGCGCGCTGGTGGAAGGTCAGCTTGCGGAGATTGCTGCCGCCGACCGTGCGGCCGTAGGCGAGGATCTCGCGCATGTCGAGATCGCTCCTGGTCGTAACTGCCACCACGTCGCCGCTCACGGCGCTGTGAATCTCGACCGCGGGTTCGCCGGCACCGGCCCACTTGCCGCGGACGAAACTGTCGAGCTTCATGATGTCGTCCACTGTCCGCGTATTGCTGGTGTCAGGCTGTGTCATCGAAGTTGAACCCTTTGACTTGTGATCAATGATGCGTCTTGCTTGCCGACGGAACGTGCAACTCGCGGGTCAGGCCCTTCCGGTGAAGCGCGGCGCGCGCTTCTCAAGGAAGGCGGTGACGCCTTCGGCGTAATCAGCCGATCGGCCGGCGCGTCCTTGCAAGTCGCGCTCGAGGTCGAGCTGTGCGTCGAGCGTGTTGGTCTCGGAGGCGTCCAGCGCATGCTTGATCAACGCCAGTCCATCGGTCGGTTGCGTCGCGAGCGCGGCGGCGAGGGCGTGGGCCTCGGTCATCAGTTCGGAATCCTCGACCACTTTCCAGATCATGCCCCAGGCTTCCGCGCGTTCCGCGGAGACCGGCTCGGCGAGCATCGCCAAGGCGCGCGCCCGTGCGCGGCCGACCAGCCGCGGCAGAAACCAGGTGCCTCCGCTATCCGGCACGAGACCAAGCTTGGCGAAGGCCTGGATGAACTTGGCCGAGCGCGCGGCGATCACGATATCGCAGGCAAGGGCGACGTTCGCGCCGGCGCCCGCGGCCACGCCGTTGACCGCGCACAGCACCGGCAGCGGCAGGCTGCGGAGCTTGCGCACCAGCGGGTTGTAGTATTTTTCGATTGTTGCTGCGAGATCCGGCGTCTTGCCCGGGGTGAAGACGCCGTCAGAAAGATCCTGTCCGGCACAGAAGCCGCGTCCGGCTCCGGTCAGGATCAGTGCGCGGCAGGACTTGTCCTGTTCGGCCGCGATCAGCGCGGCCATCAATGCGGAATGCAGGTCGACGCTGAAGGAATTCAGGCGGTCGGGCCTGTTGAGTGTCAGGACACGATATCCGGCGCGGATATCGGTCAACACCAGATCGTTGGCCATGAGTGCCTCCCGTTGTGGCTTCTGTTGACCGAAGGTCGCGGCGCCCTGGTGCTGAATTACTATTGACCGTCCGGTCAGTCAATTATGAATATCCGCACGATCACCTGCGATGCACCTGGAGGCCCGCCGGGTCTCCGCCGTTACCGGCCTGCTGCACTAAAATGCATGCATAAGCACGGTTCCGTGCGCTCGATCGCCTGGTGGCCGATGAGACCAGCGAGAGATGCGTTTTGTCGTGCGTGCTACCGCATCATCGATGTGGTGACGCCACAAATCGGCCGCATATGACCGGCGACCTCCCGCCGCCATGAGGATCAGCCGATGACAATGCAGTCGCCGGATATCACCGAGTTCCGGTTCTCGACCGCCCAGTTCGGCGAGCGCGAGCGCCTGCCGATCTTCCGGGAGCAGATCGGGCGGATGATGGTGAAGCTCGATCCGGAGCCGATCACCGATGGCGCGTTTCACGCCGAGGCGAATGTGCGCGAACTGCCGGGGCTCGGCATCGGATCCTGGGCTTGCAGCAATCTGCGGATCGCACGGCCGCGCGCGATGTTGACCGACGGCAAGGACGACTTCGTCCTGACGATCATCACGAGCGGTCAGGTCAGCGCGTCGCAACGCGGCCGCGACATCGAACTTAGTCCGGGCCAGGCGGTACTGATGTCGGCCGCGGAGGCAGGCGACATGGCCACCACACTGTCGCCGAGCCGCTTCTTCGGCCTTCGGTTGCCACGCAAGGCGCTGGCCTCGCTCGGCTCCGCGCCCGAAGACATGATGATGCGGACCCTGTCGGCCAATAGCGAAGCGCTGCGCCTGCTCGCGTTCTATGTCAGGGAGCTCGATGAAGGCTATCAGCTTGCGACGCCCGAACTGGCTGGCGCTGTGGTTACGCATCTCACCGATCTCGGGGCGCTGATCATCGGCGCCAACCGGGATGGAACGGTCGTCGCCGAGGATCGCGGATTGGCGGCGGCGCGGCTTGCGGCGGTCAAGGCCGACATCCGCAAGAATCTCAGCTATGGCGACCTCACGCTGCCGGCAGTGGCGGCGCGATTGAAGCTGACGCCGCGTCATATCCAGCGGCTGTTCGAGAGCGCCGGCTCGACCTTCTCGGAGTTCGTGCTTGGCCAGCGCCTGGCGCGTGCGTATTGGCTGTTGAACGACCCGAGCCGGACCACCAGCACCATCGGCACCATCGCGTTCGAGGTGGGGTTCGGCGATCTCTCCTATTTCAACCGCACGTTCCGCCGCCACTACGGCGCGACGCCGTCGGAAATCCGCGCCGTGCCGCGGCGCGCCTGATGAGAATTTCGTCTCCCTTAAGCAGGATTTTCTGCTGATAGTCGTGTCGCGCGTCTGCAGGTGAGGGTGAGCCGATGATTGTGGAACCGCATATCACCGGCCTTCGGTTCTCCACCGCGGATTGGATCGAGCGCGACCGCTTGCCAATTTTCCGGGAGCAGGTCGGCCGGATGATGGTGAAGCTCGATCCGGAGCCGCTCGCAGCCGGCGCGTACCATGCGGCCGCGAATGTGCGCGAGTTGCCCGGGCTCGGCATCTGCTCCTGGGCCTGCAGCAATCTGCGGATCGCGCGGCCGCGCAGCTTGCTCGACGGCAGTGACGACTTGCTCCTGACGATCATCACGAGCGGCAAGGCGCGCGCGTCGCAACGTGGTCGCGAGGTCGCGCTCCATGCGGGGCAAGCCGTGCTGATGTCGTGCGCCGAGACCGGCGACATCGCCGTGCCAACAACTTCAGGCCGATTCCTGGCGCTCCGCCTGCCACGAACGGCGCTCGGCTCCAACATCGAGGACACGATGATGCGCAGATGGGCGGCCAATTCCGAGGCCCTGCGGTTGCTTGCGTTCTACGTCAGGGAACTGGACGACGACTATCGCCTCGAGGCGCCCGAACTGCGCGGCTCTGTCGTCAAGCATCTGGTCGACCTTGCGGAGTTGATCGTCGGCGCGAACCGGGACGGCACGATCGCCGCCGAGGATGGCGGATTGGCGGCGGCACGGCTCGCGGCGGTCAAGGCCGATATCCGCGACAATCTCTGCTATGGCGATCTCATGCTGCCTGCCGTGGCGGCACGCGTGAAGCTCACGCCGCGCCTCATCCAGCGCTTGTTCGAACGCGCGGGCTCGACTTTTTCGGAGTTCGTCCTCGGCGAGCGCCTGGCCCGCGCGCATCGGTTGCTGACCGACCCCGGCCGAACCGCCAGCAGCATCAGCACCATCGCGTTTGAATCGGGGTTCGGTGATCTCTCCTATTTCAACCGCACGTTCCGCCGGCATTTCGGCGCGACGCCGTCGGAAATCCGCGCCGGGCCGCGGCGCTCCTGATCGAGCTCCCTAATCCCTGTGGCGCCGTCGCGCTTGCCTACGGCTCGCCGCAACCGGGTACTCGCCGGATCTGTTCGATCAGCCGCTGGTGACGCTCTGTGGAGAGCGCTCGTTCATTCGCGCACATCAGCATGGCGACGCAGGCGGACGCTGGCGTGGAGGGCCATGCGATGCTGCCGTCGATCGCGCCGTCGCATTTGAGGTAAGCGTTCTTCGCATCCCAAAGGATCGCGCTTTCGGGCATGAGTGTCGACGCGGCGGTCGCGACAAGTGTCGCTCCAATCAACAGCAGCGATCCGAATATGTGCCGACGATATGATTCGCGCATGCCGCTCGTCCATCCTTATGGAGCGCTCGTCGACGATACGCGGCGTCCAAGGCCGGCGATCATTATCGCGGGGCCGGCCTGCACACAATGCTGCCCCGGGGCAGCCATGCGACCCGCAGTGACAGAGCTGCTTCATGTCATCGACCGATGTCGCATTTGTCCAAGTCGCTGTCGCACCGGTCCGTGCTGCATATCCACCAAGCACGTAAAAGGCAGCTTCCGCCTGAGTTTGCCTTTGGGGCGGCCCCACGATTGCGAGACAAGTCTCAAGCGGAGCCATGCCTGTGGAATGCGACGGAGAAATCGATGCCTGACGCCATCGTCCCACCGCTCATTGACGCTCGAACCTTCAAGCTGAACCCGCATGAATCCGTGACCGTCCGCGAACTGGGTCCCGATCATCTAACCGTCGACGTCGTCTACTCGCCGGGCGGGCAGCTGCCTCCCGCGCATTTCCATCCCGCGCAGGACGAGCATTTCAAGATCATTGCCGGGCGTCTTCACGTCGTGATCGATGGTCGGAAGACCGAACTCGGCCCGGGTGCAACATGGGACGTGCCGCGGGGCACGCCGCACCGCATGTGGAATGCCGGCAGCGAGCCGGTTCACGCAATCTGGGTCACCACACCGCCGATGCGAACGCTCGAATGGTTCATGGCGCTGGACGGACTGCAGCGTGCGGGGCGCGTCGGCCGCGATGGGATGCCCGGATTGTTGGCGTTCGGCGTGTATCTGACTGCCTATCGCGACGTGTTTCGTCTCGCCGGTCCGCAGTGGCTGCTTGGCCCCGTGCTCCGGAGCTTGGCGGTCATTGGCCGGTTGCGTGGATATCAGCCACTTGCGTCACGATCTTGAAGCCGCTTCGGGAAACATTATGGCTCCGCCTCGCTTGATCGCTCGCCATCTCGCTCATCCTCGCGGCGTGTTCGGCCGCTTTGTTGGCAGCCTGATGAATCGGCACAACAGCCGGATGAACCGCTTTGCGCTGGAGTTGCTCGATGTGAAATCCTCCGATCGCGTGGCCGAGATCGGGTTCGGTGGCGGGGTGACGCTCGCCCCTTTGCTCGGTTGCGCAGCTCATCTGACGGCGGTCGATCGCTCGCAGGATGTGGTGGCGTGGGCGAGAGCGCGATATCGGTCTGCGATCGATGCCGGGCGTGCCGACTTTCTCATTGGAGAGATCGAGGCCTTGCCGCTGGAGAGCGATCAGTTCGACAAGTTATGCAGCGTCAACACGGTGTACTTCTGGCGATCGTTGCCCGCAGGTGCCGGCGAGATCAGGCGGGTGCTCAAGGCGGGTGGCGTGCTCGCGCTCGGCTTCCTGCCGGGTGATGCGATGGAGCGCTTGGGATTCCCTGAGGATATCTTCACCTTTCGAGCCGCCGATGATGTCGGACATGCTTTGCGGCAGGCGGGATTCGGAACCGTCGAGATCCATCGTCCCGAGCCTGAGACGGCGTGGAACGTGATCGTTGCGCGATAGGAAGGGCTTTTCCTCTCGATGTTGTTCGCGGCGAAGGCCGCGGGCGCCCATGCATCGATACTGGATCGCGGAGAGACCACGACGCATCGAACCTGATCGGTTCTGCGCGCACTCATTCAGGAAGGATTGCGCTCATGTCGGCTTTGCTCGTTCGAACAATCCAAAGACAAATCCCCGCGACAAAACGAAGGAATAACGATGGCCAACCGCGCCGTTCTGGTCCTGCTTGCCATGCTGACGCCTTGGTGCGCGCGGGCGAATGACACCTCGGCGGCGCTGGAAACCGGCGGACTACGGTTCAAGCAGGATCCCGATATCGTGATGCGTTCCGAGGATCTGCTCATCTCCGAGAAGCAGATCCGGATCGTCTACCGGTTCTTCAACACGTCGGCCGCCGACAAGACGATCATGATCGCGTTTCCGATGCCCGACATCGTCGGCACGGCGGCCGACGAGAATATCGGAATCCCGACCGACGATCCCGAGAACATCTTTGATTTCCATGTCGCTGTCGATGGCAAGGCGGCGTCGCCGCATCTCGAGCAGACCGCGCTGGCCAATGGTGTGGACCAGACCGCGCTGCTGCGGAAGCTCAAGATCCCGTTGATGCCGATCAGGGGACCCGCGGGCCAGCTGCTCGACCAGGTACCGAAGTCGACTTGGCCGGAACTCGTCAAGCTCGGCATCGGAGCCATCGAGACTTACGGCAGCGGTGGTCCGATGCAGGATCACCTGGTGCCGACCTGGACGTTGCGTTCGGCCTACACCTGGACGCAGACCTTCCCCGCGGGTCGCGAGCTCACCTTCGAGCAGACCTATCGTCCGAGCGTCGGCGGCTCCGTGCAGACCATCATCGGAGCCGACAATTGGCGTAACAATCCGGAAGCGAAGGGCTTCCTGGCGTCATACTGCATCGACGATGATCTGATCCATTCGATCGAACGCGCGCGTGCCACGAGGCGCGCACCTTATCCCCCGTTCAGCGAACGGTCGATCGCCTATGTGCTCTCGACCGGCGCCAACTGGGCGGCGCCGATCGGCGACTTTCATCTCACCATCGACAAGGGCGATCCCAATAATCTCGTCAGCTTCTGCGCCGACGGCGTCAGGAAGACCGGACCGACCCGCTTCGAGGTTTGGCATGTGAACTTCACACCGTCACGGGATCTGAAGATCGTCATCTTCGTTCGGAGCCCGAACTAGCGCGGTTGCAGAGCATGCAGTGATTGCGAAGGTGTTGTGTGATGTCGCATCCGTCCCAATCCCCGTCGCATCCGTCCGAGCCTCGCCGCGCACAGGCGCCTAAAAGGCGCCCCGCCGATCATCCCGTGCTGGCCGACCACCGATAGCGACCGAGCGAGGCCTCCAATGACTGACGTCACTTCATCGTTCGTCGATGTCGCTGCGGCGCTTGCGCCGCTGGTGCAGGCATCTGCAGAAGAGAGCGAGCGGTTGCGGCGGCTGCCTGTCCCACTGGTCGAGGCGATGGCGCAGGCAGGCCTCTTCCGGCTCTGGATTCCGCGCACGATCGGTGGCGCGGAGGCCGACCCGATGACCCTCGTTCGGGTGGTCGAGGAGATCTCGCGTGCCGATGGCGCCGCGGGCTGGTGCATGGCTATCGGCGGCGTCTATGGCGTGTTCGGCGGCTATCTCGCAAAGGACGCTGCGCACGAGATCTACGGCAGCGATCCAACGGTTCGCACCGCAGGTGCCTTGCGGCCGATGGGCACTGCCCGGGTCGTCGATGGCGGTTATCACGTCACCGGCCGCTGGCCGCTCGGAAGCGGCTGCCAGCATTCTGGCTGGATGATCGGAAATTGCCGGATCTTCGACGGCGATCAGCCGCGCTTGCAGCTCGACGGAATGCCGGTGATGCGCATCATGCTGTTTCCGACCGCGCAATGCGAGATCTTCGACACCTGGCACAGTATCGGGCTGCGCGGCACGGGCAGCCATGACTATGCGGTCGCCGGTGCCTTCGTGCCGTCCGCGCGGTCGCTCTCGTTCCGCGAGCTGCCGGTGGAGCAGGGGCCGCTCTATGCATTCCCGACCATCGCGCTGTTCGGGGCGGCGCTCGCGGCCGTGCCGCTCGGCATCGCCCGCCACGCCATCGATATCCTGGTCGGGCTCGTCGGACGAAAGATCGCGTCGCGTTCGCGCAAGCTGCTCAGTGAGGATGCGTTGGTCCAGGCCGACCTCGGACGCGCCGAGGCCCTGCTGGGCTCGGGGCGGGCGTTTCTCCACGGCAAGCTTGCAGAGGCGTGGCAGGCCGTCAGCGCCGGCAAGGTGCTCAGCGTTGCCGAGCGCGCCACGCTGTGGCTGGCATCGACCCACGCGGCCAACGCGGCCAAGCAGGCGACCGAGTTGATGTTCGAAGCCGGCGGCTCGGCGTCGCTCGATGTGAGCTGCGGGCTCGAACGTTGCGTGCGCGACGTCCATGCCGCCGTCCAGCACCTGGCTTTGGCGCCAGCCAACTATCAGATGGCAGGTCAGGCATATCTCGGCGTGGACATGCGGTCGACGCCATTGCTGTTCTCGGATGATCGCGATGAAGCGCGTTCCCGATCCCCTGCGCTGTGAACGTTCGATCGCCAACCTACCGGCCGCCTTCGATTGGCGGCTTTCAGCCCGCCATCGCCGGGGCGAGCTTTGTCAGTTTCTGCGCTGACGACGCGCCGTCGCGGGATCTGAATATCTTCATCTTCGTTACCAATCGGGGCTGGCCGCCACGCCCTGCCATCAAGCCAGCGCCGTCGTCCGGCGTATCCAGTCGAGCGGATCGTCACGATGATAGGCCCACTCCGACGGTTCGATATTGTCGATGAACCGCTGGTAGATCACAGCCTGCCTGGCTGTTGCGATCGGTGCAAGGAGACCAGAGGCGCGCACAGGGTCGCATCCCGGCACTCTCGCCGACCATTCGTGGTACCAGTGGTGCCTGATCGTCTCTCGGTGCTCCGGCGCGACCCCGTCGAGAAACGCCGGCTGGTCGAGCAACGGATGGCCGATGCCGCTGTCTCCCCAGTCAAGCAGGGTGAATTGCTGTTCTGCGCCGCGAAAATTGCCGGGATGGCAGTCGCCATGGACAAGCGTGTTCGGCAATCCGCAAGCGTCGATTTCGGCGAACCGCGCCTCAAGACCTCCTACAAAACGCGACAGCGTCGTGCGCTCATCTGCGGACAATCCGTTGCTCGTTCGTTGTACGACGTCGGCGATCGCGGCGGACAAGCTCGGGCCGCTCCAATCGGGCAGCCCCATCGCGCGCAACTCGTCGACGCGGCCGATCCAACAGGCCTGGATGTCGACGAGCAACGTCACCATGCGAAGCAGCTGCGGCAACGCAGCTTCGAACAGGTCATCGCCCGGAATTTCGGCAAGCAGGATGCGTCCGCTATCATCCCGACCCAACAGCGTCGGAACGGAGCGGCCGGCCAGCGCGGCGATGACGCGGCCCTCGTGCCCCAGGAACGGCGGCACCACTTTCAGCCACGCCGATTGGTCGCCGATCGGGATACGCCAGACGCTCGACAGGTTCCAGCTGCGAACCTGGACCGGCTTTGCGGTCGGTGCCAAGCCATGGCTGGCAAGTACCCGCATTGCCCAATCGAGATCGGTGGCCGGACCGCCCGGCTCGGCGTAATGTCGGCGCAGCGAATGTGCTTCGACCGTTCCTGCCCAGCGGTCTGCCGGCACCGGTTTCGCAACCTCGGCCAGATAGGTGACTTCGCCGCCTTGCGGTCGGTCGCGCGCCGATTCGAGCAGACGCAGGATCGTCACCTCGATGTCATGGTGTTCGCGGGCGGCCTGCACGACCGACTCCACTTCCTGCCACCATGGGAGAGCGACAGGAATCGGCGGCAAGCAACCGACCACCGAGCCGTCAGGCGTCACCAACACCAGCCTCGCCAAGCGCGCCTGAACCGCCGGTCGTTCCTGGCTGCCCATCGTCGTACCTCTGGCATCATTAGCTCGCGCTGAACGGCTCCGCCACTGCGATGTCTCCAGCGCTCGCCATCGCGCTGTGTTGCTAATCACGTCCGGAAGCCGCCTTCAACCGGCTTCCGCGATTGGTGGAGGTCGAGCACTTCGTCCGTGTGCGGTCGGTCACGCAGCGTCCCTTCGATCATCGCGTGGACGATTCCAAACACCAATGCACGGCAACGTGTTTCAGATTGTTGTCCGATGTCGCATATGTCCAATCCCCCGTCGCCTCAGTCCGAGCCTGCTGGCCAGCGCGCGCATAAAAGGCAGCCCCCGGTGATCGTTACATCCGGCCGCATGAGTCGATTGTGATGCATTGAGGCGACTTGAGACCATCGAGGAGAATGTGATGACGTTTGCACTTCGAGGATATTGCCTTGCGGTTGGCGTGAGCCTGGCATTGTCCGGCGCCGCCATGGCGCAGGATATCAGCGTTGCCGTGGTCGGGCCGATGACCGGTTCGGAGGCGAGCTTCGGCCAGCAATTCAAGAACGGCGCCGATCTCGCGATTGCCGATATCAACGCGGCGGGCGGCGTGCTCGGCAAGAAGCTGAAGCTGGAGGTCGGCGACGACGCCTGCGATCCGAAGCAGGCGGTGTCGGTCGCCGAGAAGATGGCCGGGGCGAAGATTCCGTTCGTGGTCGGGCACTTCTGCTCGTCGACCTCGATTCCCGCCTCGGATGCCTATGCCGAGGGTAACGTGCTGCAGATCACGCCGGGCTCGACCAACCCGCTGTTCACCGAGCGCGGCTTGTGGAACACGTTCCGCGTCTGCGGCCGGGATGACCAGCAGGGCATGGTCGCGGCCGCCTATATCATCAAGAACTACAAGACCAAGAACGTCGCGATCATCCACGACAAGACGACCTACGGCAAAGGCCTTGCCGACGAAACCAAGAGCGCCATCAACGCGGCTGGGGTGAAGGAGAAGCTCTATGAAGCCTACACCAAGGGCGACAAGGACTTTGCCGCGCTGGTGTCCCGCTTCAAGAAGGAACAGATCGATTTCGTCTATGTCGGCGGCTACTATGCCGAAGCGGCGCTGATCCTGCGCCAGATGCGCGAGCAGGGCGTCAATGCCGTGCTGATGGGCGGCGACGCCCTGGTCGACAAGCAGTTCGCCGCGATCGCGGGGCCGCTTGCCGAGGGATCGCTGTTCACCTTCTCGCCCGACCCGCGCAAGAAGGTGACCGCGGCCGCGACCTTGAAGAAGTTCAAGGACAAGGGCATCGATCCCGACGGCTACACGCTCTACAGCTACGCCGCGTTCCAGATCTGGAGCCAGGCGGTTGCCCGCGCCCAGACCACGGATGCCAGGAAGGTCGCGGCCGCCATCAAGGCCGGTAGCTGGGACACCGTGCTCGGCAACATCAGCTACACGCCGAAGGGCGACATCACCCTAATCGACTATGTCGTGTACCGCCGCGACAAGGACGGCAACTACGCCGAGCTGCCGGCCGCCGGTCAATGATCGCATGCCGCGACATCAGCGCTTCCTCCCTGATCGATGTCGCGGCCGTGCCGACTCACAGCGCCAACGGACCAATCCTCTGCCAGCCCCGGAGGTGTTGGCGCTGTGACGCCCGGCAGAATGAATAGCGACCTGCTCCTGCACAACCGCCGTCGGGCCGATCCAGCAATCGATCACGGCAACCGAAGAGGCAACACGTGTCTGACATGAGTCTCGCCAATGATGGCGGTCGGAGTGACAAAGGTTCGGCCGAATGGCGCCGGACCGCCGTCAGGCGGACCGTCGCATTCCTATCCGCTATTGGTGCGTGATCACGGTCTCGGCACCGCGCTGAAGCTGCTGCTGGAAACCCTGCCTTACGCGCTGGCGCGGTGGAGCGTGCTGCTCGGCTTTGCCACGGCTTGCGCGCTCTGGGCTCTCGTTGCCGTTGGCGGCGCGGTGTGGCTCGGCACCCACGTTGCGACGGTGTTCGGCTATTGCTGGCTGCTCGGCGTCCTGCTCGTCGGCGGATGGATCTGGGGCACGATCCTGCGCTATACGCTGCACATGATCGCCTGTGGCCACGTCGCCGTGCTGACCGAGCTGATCACGCGCGGCAGCATCGGCAATGGCAGCGAAGGCCAGTTCGCCTATGGCCGTCGCATCGTCATGGACCGGTTCGGCGAGGTCGCGATCCTGTTCGGGCTCGGCGCGCTAATCCGGGCCGTGCTGCGCGCGTTTCACAATGCGCTCGATACGCTTGGCGATTGGCTGCCGGCCCCCGGCATGAAGGCGGTCGTCGGTCTGCTCAACACCATCCTGTCGGCGGCCACGCGCTATCTGGACAAGGTGGTGTTGTCCTACGATCTGGCGCGCGGCGGCGATGACCCCAAGCGGAACGTCCAGGATGGACTGGTCTATTACTGCCAGAACGCCAAGCCGATTTTGGCGACGTCGGTCTGGATGGTCATCGTCGAGCGGATCCTGAGCATCCTGCTTTGCCTGCTGCTGCTGGTCCCGGCCGGCCTCGTGACGGTCTGGCTTCCGGAAGCTATCAGGGAGTATGGCGCGATCGTCACCGTCTGCATCGCGGCCCTGTTGGCGGTGACGGTGCGGGCAGCCTTCATCCAGCCGCTGTTCCTGATCTGCATGATGATCCGCTTTCACGCCCTGATTGAAAACCAGCCGATCAATTCGACCTGGGTCGGCTATCTCGACGGCCTCACCGACAAGTTCCGGCAGATCGTTCGCTGAGCTCGGCAGCCGCCGGCTCATCCGGCGTGTCTGTGCCCGACCCGGGCGGCTACACGTTCTGGCCAAAGCGCGCAGCGCCCGGCACCGGCGCGAGCCATGTCACGGCATGATCGGCGTAGATCTCGATCTGAGGCCGCAGCCCGTCCAGTTCGTCGAGCGTGCCGGCTTTCACCACGACCTTTCCGGGCATCAATGCGGTCTTCGCCAGCAGCGGGGAGCCGCAGCGTCCGCAGAAATGGCGATGGACGGGATGGCCGCTGTCGCCCTCGTCGATGAACACCATGGTCTCGCCGGACTGCTGATAGTCGGCCTCGCGGACCACGAGGTTGAACGAAAACAGGCTGCCGCTTTGCTTCTGGCAGTGCGTGCAATGGCAGATTGCGGTACCCCGAGGCTCTCCTTTCACCGTATAGCGCACCGCTCCGCAGAGACAGCCGCCTTCTCGATCCTGCATCACGTCGTCTCCTTTGCGGTCGTGGTCACCGAAACCGAAAGTGTCAGAGATTGCCGGTTACCGCGTCGATGAAGGTCGCAGCTGACTCCTTCAACTGCTTGCGGCTGTATCCGGCGCGCTCCATCACGGCCAAGCCGCGCGTGAATGTCACGATGACGCGCGCCAGCCGGTTTGCATCGGCCGTGCTCCGCCGGCCGGGCGCCATGCCGATGGTCTTGCCGATCAGCTGCTCGAGCCGGCTCAGCACGGCTTGCACGCGCTGACGCACATCCCCGCTGGAGATCGCCGCGTCGAGCGCCGTGCGCGTGGTCAGGCAGCCGCGTTGCGGTGATCCGTTGGTCATGCTGACGATGATCATGTCGAAGAAATTGCGCAGCCCGGTCGCGGCGTCGCCGTGGGACAGCGCGTTGCCGGCCCCCTCCAGGAACTGCTCCGTATACCGGTCGAAGGCGCGCAGGAAGATCGCTTCCTTGTCGCCATAGGCGTTGTAGAGGCTGCCGCGCTGCACGCCGGTCGCTGCCGCGAGATCCTGCATGGTCGCGTCGTGCAGGCCCTTGCGCCAGAACACGTCGAGCGCGGTTGCGATTACCTCGTCCTCGTCGAATTGACGCACGCCCACCATCGCGTTCGCTCCTCCATGTCATTCTTGACATCATCGTCAAATTTGACATTCTTGTCAAGAATGAGGTCCCAGGAGGTTCTGCATGATCACCGCCGTCACGACGTTCAAGTTCCCGAAGCCGATCACCCGCGAGGAAGCGCGCAGCCTCTTCCTGAGCACCGCACCGATCTATCGGGAGGTGCCGGGGCTGTTTCGCAAGACCTATGTGCTGTCCGACGACGGCATGACGGCCGGCGGCATCTACTTCTGGAACTCGAGGCCGGAGGCCGAAGCGCTCTACACCGATGCTTGGCGCGCCCGTGCCCGGGAAAAGTATGGCGCCGATCCGACGGTCAGCTATTTCGAAAGTCCCGTGGTGGTCGACAACGTCGCCCGGCAGATCGTTGCCGACGAGTAGCAGGGCGTTCGCAAGGCAGCGATGGCGGAGACGCATCACAGCGCATTGAGCGCTTTGTGCGACGGAGCGAGCGGTAGCCATTCCGGTATCTGTCGCCTGGCGAGCCAGTATGGCCGCCAAATCGCGCGCCAGGTCGGGCGATCGAGCGGCGCGGTGCCCCATCCGCGATGCCGGATCTCCATCCGCAACAGGTCATGGGTGTGCAGCCATTGGCGCGCCGCCCACCAAACCTCGCGGGGCATCTCGGTATTTCGGATACCGGCAAGCTCGGCGATACCGGGCAACGGACCTTCAAAGCGCGCCGCAACCCTTAAGGTGGCAACGCGTCGCCCGCTTTGCCTGACGCTCCAGAGCCGCGAGCGATCGTGAGCGAGATTGTGGCCGTAGGTGCGGAGGCAGTTCTGCATGGCTTCCGCTTCTTCCGCGATATCCGCGGTCGAGTTCAGCGGGATGAAGTCGTACCCATCGACGCGGCCTGGCTGCAACCACATGTCCGCGATCGGCTGTGAGCCGAGGCTGACATGCAGCGCAATCATGGTGCGCCATGCGTCGGTCGCCGCCAGCGCCGAGCTGAACTGCATGCCCGGCGTCCACCTCCGGTCGATCAACGCGTGTCCCAACGTCGCCGGCTGGGTCGAGAACCACACCCACAGGCCGACGAGTCGCAATCGCGCGGGATCGACGCGCGGCGGTGCCCGGACCAGTTCGCGCGCCATCCAGATCGCCGCCGGTCTATGAGCGACCTCGGCAAGGGTGGCGACGGATCTCAGCCAAATCGGCGCGAGCCTGGATGATGGCGGCAAATGGTTCGCGATCTGCCGGCGAAACAGGTCATCATCAGGCAATGGCGTGATTGGCCGCGTGAACGTTTCCGGCGGCAGTTTCCGCAGCCACAGCGGAATGCTGGCCGCGGCTGCGGCGTCCACGAGGGAGCGTCCTTCGATGACGCATGCGAGCGCCGCCGCTGGGTCGAGCCCGGCTCGCGGGACCGCCAGCGCGAACAACAGCGCAGGAAAGCTCGTGGCAAGGTCCGCCACGCGCGTGTGCTGCATGGCCAGCGCGCGGACCTTTCCCTGAACGTCCGGATGATATCTTCGCAGCTGACGTTCGGGCAGCGCGGTGCGTGTGGCCTCCCGACGAGAGGCCAGCAGAAGCGATGAGGTCATGACAATGGTTCCGCAGACGCGGAGCTCGAGACAGACTTGATTTGTGTGTGGGTGTCAGAATCTCACCCGGGATCCGATCCCGGGACGCGCATCAAATATCGCGCGGCAAGCCCGGGAAGCGCGCAGACCTGAACATCGTCGCCTCCTTGATTGAAATTGCGGAGCGCTCCCATAGCCCATTTCTCACCGACAGGCAACGTGAAGTTGTTCGGCGTATCGGCGGGCGTGATGTGTGCGTCGAGAGCTCTTCACGATCCCGGCCGACGACGCTAGTCTGGAGAAAGGGTAACAAGAAACGCACGGCGGGAGGCCGCAATGACCCAACTGCGATCCTCAGGTTCCGCCGCGCTGCCGCGCCGCAGGCTCGGCCGTACCGGGCTCGATGTCTCCATCCTCGGCTTTGGTACCGCGCCGCTCGGCGATCTCTTTGCGCGGCTCGACGATGCGACCGCGATCGCGACGGCGGAGCGGGCCTTTGCGCTGGGCGTGAACCTGCTGGATTCCTCGCCGCTGTATGGGCATGGTCTCGCCGAGCATCGCTGCGGCGCCGCGCTGCGCCGGGTCGCGCGCGACGACATCGTCGTCTGCACCAAGGTCGGGCGCTGGATGGATCCCTTCAAGGGACGCGGCGATGGCTCCAATTTCGTCGGCGGCCAGCCGCATCGCGCGGTGGTCGATTATTCATATGACGGCACCATGCGCTCGGTGGAGCAGTCGCTGCTGCGGCTCGGCACTGACCGCATCGAGCTGCTGCTGATCCACGACGTCGACGTCTGGACCCATGGCGCTGACGCCATCGAGGCCCGGTTCCGCGAGGCGATGGCGGGTGCTTATGTCGCGCTCGACAAATTGCGCGGCGAGGGCGTGGTCAAGGGGATCGGGATCGGCGTCAACGAGGCCGAGATGTGCGTGCGCTTCGCCAAGGCGGGCACGTTCGACACCATGCTGCTCGCCGGCCGCTATTCGCTGCTGGAGCAGCCCGCGCTCGCCGAATTCCTGCCGCTGGCGCAGGCCCAGGGCATCGGCGTCATGCTCGGTGGCGTGTTCAACTCCGGCATCCTGGCGACCGGTGCGATCGCCGGCGCCAAGTACAATTACAAGGACGCGCCGCCGGACGTGATGCAGAAAGTCGCCGCCATCGAACGCGTCTGCCGTGGTCATGGCGTGGCGTTGCCGACCGCTGCGCTGCACTTCGCGCTGGGCCATCCGGCAGTCGCGAGCCTCGTGCTCGGGGCGCAGACGCCGCAGGAAGTCGAGCGCAACGTCGCCGCGTTGTCGTCACCTGTTCCCGCCGCGCTGTGGCGTGACCTGAAGAATGAAGGGCTGCTCGATCAGCATGCACCGGTGCCGGCATGATGCGGATCGATGCCCATCACCATGTCTGGACTTTGGCGCGAGCCGATTATGGCTGGCTGACACCCGAGCGCGGGCCGATCTACCGCGACTTCGGTCTGGCTGATCTCGCGCCGCATCTCGCCACGGCGGGGATTGAGGGCACCATCCTGGTGCAGGCGGCGCCAACCGAGGCCGAGACGGCTTTCATGCTCGACGTCGCCAAGGGCTCGGAGCTGGTGCGCGGCGTCGTCGGCTGGATCGACTTCGACGCATCCGACGCGGTGGCACGGATCGACGCGATCGCCGGACGCGAGCTGCTGGTCGGCCTGCGGCCGATGGTGCAGGACATCGCCGATGACGACTGGCTGTTGCGGCCGGAGTTGGTGGCACAGCTCGAAGCGATGGCACGGCACGATCTGGTGTTCGATGCGCTAGTGCTGCCGCGCCATCTGTCGCGGCTCGTCCAGGTGGTCGATCGCCATCCCGACCTGCAATTCGTGCTCGATCATTTCGGCAAGCCGCAGCTCGCGAGCGGCGACATCGCGACCTGGAAGAACGACATTGCGGACCTCGCCACGCGTGGCAACGTCGTCTGCAAGCTGTCGGGGCTGGCAACGGAGGCGGCGGCGAACTGGCAAGTCGCCGATCTCCGCGAGGCCGTGGATCATGCGCTCGCATCGTTCGGGCCGCAGCGCATGCTGTGGGGCAGCGACTGGCCTGTGATTAATCTCGCCGGCGGCTACGGGTACTGGTTCGCGGCTGCGGAGCGCCTGCTTGCCGATTTGTCAAGTGAGGCAAAGGCCGCGATTTTCGGCGGCAATGCGGCGCGCGTCTATTTGTCAAGCCGCGGACGGCCGACATCCCTGAAATAGATTGCAGGGGGCGCCTCATTTGATCCACAGCGCGCCTTGATGAATCAATCCGGGATGGTTCATAAGCGGCGTCCGCGCCATCGGTGAGCCGGCGGCGCAACGGGATCAGAGAGAGAAGCGTGGCCAAGATTCATCATCAGATTGCGCAGGAGCTGGGGGTTCGCGACGAGCAGGTCGAGGCGGCGGTGACGCTGCTCGACGGTGGCGCCACGGTGCCGTTCATCGCGCGATACCGCAAGGAGCTTACCGGCGCGCTCGATGATGCGCAGCTGCGCACGCTGGAAGAACGGCTGACCTATCTGCGCGAGCTCGAGGAGCGTCGCACCGCGGTGCTCAATTCGATCCGCGAGCAGGGCAAGCTCGATGCCGCGCTCGAAGCCCAGATCATGGCGGCCGACAGCAAGGGCCGTCTGGAAGACATCTATCTGCCGTACAAGCCGAAGCGCCGCACCAAGGCCGAGATCGCCAAGGAGGCCGGGCTCGAGCCGCTCGCCGACATGCTGCTGGCGAAGCCCGAGAACGAGCCGAAGGAGGTCGCCGCACCCTTCGTCAATGCCGACAAGGAAGTCGCGGATGTCGCCGCCGCGCTCGAAGGCGCGCGTGCGATCCTGGTCGAACGCTTCGCCGAGGATGCCGATCTGATCGGCGCGCTGCGCGAGGAGATGTGGTCGAACGGCATCATGGCCTCGACCGTCCGCACCGGCAAGAAGACCGAGGGCGAGAAGTTCAAGGACTATTTCGACTTCTCCGAGCCGCTGCCGAAGCTGCCGTCGCACCGCATCCTGGCGCTGTTCCGCGGCGAGAAGGAAGAGGTCCTCGACCTTACCATCAAGCCGGAGGCCGAGGCGCCGGCCGTCGGTGTGCCCGGCCTCTACGAGCTGCGGATCATGAACCGCTTTGCGATCTCCAATCAGGGGCGCAAGGGCGACAAGTGGCTGGCGGAGACGGTGCGCTGGGCCTGGCGAACCAAGATCCAGATCCATCTCAACATCGATCTGCGGATGCGGCTGTGGGCTGCGGCTGAGACCGAGGCGGTGCGCGTGTTCGCCTCGAATTTGCGTGACCTCTTGCTCGCCGCGCCGGCCGGCGCCCGCGCCACCATGGGGCTCGACCCCGGCTATCGCACCGGCGTCAAGGTCGCGGTGATCGATGCCACCGGCAAGGTGGTGGCGCATACGGCGATCTATCCGCATGAACCGCAGCGGCGCTGGGACGAGTCGCTTGCTATCCTCGGCAAGCTTGCGATCGAGCATGGCGTCGAGCTGATTGCGATCGGCAACGGCACTGCGTCGCGCGAGACCGACAAGCTCGCCACCGAACTGGTGAAGCGGCTGCCCGAGCGCAAGATGACCAAGATCGTGGTCTCCGAAGCCGGCGCGTCGGTTTATTCGGCCTCCGCCTTCGCCTCGAGCGAATTGCCTGATCTCGACGTCACCATTCGCGGCGCGGTATCGATCGCAAGGCGCTTGCAGGATCCGCTCGCCGAACTGGTCAAGATCGATCCGAAGGCGATCGGCGTCGGCCAGTACCAGCACGATCTCGGCGAGGCCAAGCTGGCGCGTTCGCTCGATACCGTGGTGGAGGACTGCGTGAACGCGGTCGGCGTCGACGCCAACACCGCATCGGTGCCGCTGCTCGCGCGAGTGTCGGGCATCGGCCAGGGGCTGGCGCAGAGCATCGTGCAGCACCGCGACGCCAACGGTCCGTTCAAGTCGCGCAAGGCGCTCAAGGACGTGCCGCGGCTCGGACCGAAGGCGTTCGAGCAGTGCGCCGGCTTCCTGCGCATCACCAATGGCGACGATCCGCTCGATACCTCCGGCGTGCACCCGGAAGCCTATCCGGTGGTGCGCCGCATCCTCGAAGCGACCAAGAGCGACATCAAGGCGCTGATCGGCAATGCCGAGATCGTGCGCGGCCTGAAGCCGCAATCCTTCGTGGACGACACTTTTGGCCTGCCGACGGTGACCGACATTCTGCGCGAGTTGGAGAAGCCCGGCCGCGACCCACGTCCCGCGTTCAAGGCGGCGGTGTTCAAGGACGGCGTCGAGGAGGTCAAGGATCTCAAGAAGGGCATGATCCTCGAGGGCACCGTGACCAACGTCGCAGCGTTCGGCGCCTTCGTCGACATTGGCGTGCATCAGGACGGTCTGGTGCACATCTCGGCGATGTCGCGCAATTTCATCAAGGACCCGCGCGAGGTGGTGAAGCCGGGCGATATCGTCAAGGTCAAGGTGCTCGACGTCGAGGTCGCGCGCAAGCGCATCGCGCTGACCTTGCGGCTCGACGACGAGATCGGACCGAAGAAGGACAATGCCGGGCCGTCACGCGATTTTTCGCGCGGCACGGCCAAGATGTCTTCGTCGGCGCCGCGTCGTCCGCAGGAGCAGTCCGGCGGCGGCGCGCTTGCCGAGGCGCTACGCCGCGCCGCCGAGAAAAGCGGGCGCGGCAAGCCGACCTGACGGAACGCCCCATCTCGTGGCGCATCGCCACTGTGCGATGCGCCAGCTTTGCATCAACGCCGGGGGCGTGGCAGTAGCGCTCATGCCTCCGGGGGCAGGAAGTCGTCCATGTTCAACAGCGGATGCGGGTATTTGAACGTGTTCATGGACATCGGCAGGACCATGCCTTCCGGTGCACCCGGTATGAAATAATTGCCCTGGTACTGGTTCGGCAGCGCCATCGCTGAACCAGGTTCGTAGGACGTGCCGATCGGCGCATAGCTCATGTCGGTGCCGAACACCGCGTGCAGCGCCAGATCGACAAAGTTCATATACTTGAGCGTTCCGCGCAGATGCGTATCCTGTGCGATCAGCGCCGTGATGCTGTCCTTGACGTAGAACAGCGACGCCATGTCCTTGACGACGCCGTTGAAATCATGCGCGCCGTCGTGATGCACAACGTAATTGTGCCCGGTTTCCTTCATGATGACGCGCCGGACGTAGGACGGCAGGTCGCCGTGGAACAGGCGGATGCGCCGGGCCGCCTCGGGATAAAGCCGGCGAACCCGCTCATGGGTGAATTGCAGGTAGGGCGCGTGCAGGTCGATCAGGTCGAGATCGAAATCGAACGAACCCATGCAACCCGCGATGAACGCCGACGCGCCGCCCATGTAGACGCCGACCTCGGCGACCCGGTCGTACTGCCCGTTGAAATCGCGCAGCGTCCGCACCAGATCGAAATAGTACTGGCTGGAGCACTGGTCTTCGTACGGCAGATCCGTTTGCTGTTGCTGCCGATCGATGATCCGATCGAATATCCGGTTTTGCCCGCGCTGGATGGCGCTGGTGTAGAGGGCGCGAAACCCGCTGAACAGCTCGATGCCGAGCTTCTCCGCCGGATTGGCGATGTCTTCGAGGCTGCGATCCGGCTCGATGAATTCGCCCAGGGGCATCTCGGTATTCTCGTATAATGCCCCCTGCCGCGGCGGAGGTTGCCGAGCGCGCGGCCAGCGGGCGTATTCCAAGCGTTCTCCTCTGTAACGCAGCAGGCGGCGATTTCAGGCAGGGTTTCTGCTCCGAGATTCAGCCCCGCCGGCGGCGTCCGGCCGAACGGTTCGCGCGGCTCGTCCGGCCGCGGTCTCCGATCAACCATCTGCGCCGCGCGCTGGCTCGCCGGCCGATCAAGCGTCGCTCCGGCAACCCCGCAAATGGGCGCCGTCTCGGCGCCCGGTGCGATCAAACGAAGGCGCTCAGCCCGGTGATGTCCCGACCGACGATCAGGGACTGGATTTCGGCGGTACCTTCGTACGTGACCAGGCTTTCCATGTCGCACATGTGGCGCATGACGTGGAAATCGAGCGTGATGCCGTTGCCGCCGAGCACGTCGCGCGCCATCCGGCACACATCGCGTCCCTTGACGCTGCAATAGTACTTGGCGAGCGCGGCCATCGTCTCCTCCAGCTTGCCGTCGTCGATCAGGCGGCCGAGCCGGATGCAGTAAAGCTGCATCGCGGTGACGTCGCCGAGCATGTTGACCAGGATCGATTGAATCATCTGTGACTTGGCGATCGGCTTGCCGAACTGGATCCGGCGTTGCGCGTAGGTCAGGGCGATGTCGTAGGCCGAAACCGCATTTCCGAGCGACGCCCAGGCCACCGTGTTGCGGGTGCCCATCAGCACCCTGGCGCAATCCTTGAACGAATTGCAGTTCTTCAGGCGCGCGTCCTCCGGGACCCGGCAGTCGGTGAGCGTGATGTCGGCGTTCTGCACCATCCGCAGCGACACCTTGCCCCCGATCTTGGTCGCCTTGTAGCCCGGATTGTCCTTCTCGACGACGAACGCCTTGACCTGCTTGTCGGCGACGTCGCGGGCGTAGACCACGATGTAGTCGCACCAGACCGCATTGCCCGGCCAGCGCTTGCGGCCGTTGATCACCCACTCGTCGCCGTCGCGCTTCGCGGTCGCTTCGAGGCCGACCGAATCCGATCCATGATCGGGCTCGGTCAGGGCGAACGCGCCGACCTTCTCGAACCGGGCCATCTGCGGCAGGTAGCGCTGTCGCTGCTCTTCGGAGCCAAGCAGGTTGATCGACTGCATCGCCAGCCCGAGATGAACGGCGAAGAAGGTCGCGATGCTCGAATCGATCCGGCTGAGCTCCATCATGACCAGGCCGGCGCCGACCGCGGTCATCGGCCGGCACCCGTGCTCGCGCATGTTGTGATCGCCGACGATGTTCAGCGCGGCGATCTTGGGCACCAGTTCGAACGGAAACTCGCCGCGCTCCCAATAGGAGTTGACGATCGGCAGCACCTCGCTCTCGCCGAACTCGCGCACCTTGGCCAGGATGTCGACCTCCTCCGCCGTCAATTGCTCCTTCATCAGGAAATAGTCGGTGCCGCGGGCGCGTCCGATGTTGTCGCTGAGCTTGTCGGTGATGGGATCGGCCATGGGGGTCCTCCTTGATATGATTGGCGGGCGGTTTGTTTTAGGTGCCTCGCCGCTTCGACGTCGCTGTGCTCGGTCTGGTCCTCGATCAGGTGCGCGGAATCGTCTCCCTCACAATGCCCTTCGCCTCGCCTTCCGAGCCATGTTCGAAGCAGAAGATCGGCGTCCGCGGCGCAACGTTGAGGTGCTGAAAGTGTGGTCTCTGGAGATGCTGACGCGCTCACGTAATGTCTGTGTGCAGGCAGGTGCGCGTTCGACCACATGCCAGCATGGCAACGGCGGTTCGACCATACTGCGTCAACAAGAATTCGGTCGCAACCGGATAGGGAGTTTCGAATGGGCTCCCGTTGCGGGCGGGCTCCCGAACGGAGCAGCACCGAGGTGCGAAGCGGACAGGTCGAGGTGCGAATCGGACAGGGGATTGCTCTGCGGACGTCATGGATCGTGCGAAATCACGTTCGGCCACAAGCACGCGATCATGTCGTGAGGTCGCTTTCGGATTCTAAATCCGGCGTCAGAATCTGGCGCATTTGTCAGTTGAAGTCGGTCTTGCGCGCGCGTCTTCTGACGCTCCTCTGCTGGCGGCGACATCAGGCGCGCCGCGGTCCCAATCAGGGAGAGGGTTTCATGAAGAACAGGGTGTTCAGATTCCTCACGACGGCGACACTCGCTGTCAGCGTAGCGCTTGCTCCGGTCGCGTTCGCCAGAGGCGGTGGCGGCGGCGGACATGGCGGTGGCGGTGGTCATGGCGGCGGCTTCGGCGGTGGCATGCATGGCGGTGGCATGGCGTTCGCCGCGATGGGTGGCGGCGGCCACTTTACAGGCGGTCACTTCGGCGGTGCCCGCTTCGCGGGTGCCGGCGCGTTTGGGCCGCGGTTTGCCGGCGCTGGATTCCATGGCGCGCGCTTCTTCCATCATGGCGGCTTCTTCCATCACCGCTTCCATCGCTTCGCGTTCTTCGGCGCGCCCTATCTCTATGCCGGTTATGACGATGGCTGCTGGCGCAGGGCCTGGACGTCCTATGGGCTGCAATGGGTCAATGTGTGCGGGGACTATTGGTGATCGCCCAACCACCCGCACCGTTGTCGCGGCCGTCGCCAGACGTTCCATCCAGCCCCGGAATGGGATAGTCTGGCGGCGACCGTCGCGGGGCACTCGAGAGTTGGAGAACTCGGAGAGTTCGGGACGCCACGGAGAGTTCAAGAGTATGACCGGAGCGCATCGCCGCATTCTCGTCGTCGAGGACGATCCTGAAACCGCCGATCAGCTCGTCGAGGAGCTCACCATCAGCGGCTATGACGTGGATCTGGCGGCAAGCGGCCGCGAGGCGCTGAGCCGGGGAGCGGCGCGCGACTATGCGGTGATCACGATCGATCGCATGCTGCCCGACATCGATGGCATCACCGTGATGCGCCAGATGCGCGACGACGGCATCGCGGTGCCGTTCCTCATCATCAGTGCGCTCGGTGAGGTCGACGACCGGGTGCGGGGCTTGCGCGCCGGCGGCGACGACTATCTGGTCAAGCCGTTCTCCTTTGTCGAGTTGCTGGCGCGGCTGGAGGCGCTGGGCCGCCGCAGCGAGACCGTTGCCAAGGAGACCATCCTGCGGGTCGGCGATCTCGCGGTCGACCTGATCGCGCGGACGGCCAGCCGCCGCGGCCGCAAGATTCCGCTGCTGCCGAGGGAGTTTCAGTTGCTCGAATATCTCGCGCGCAACGAGGGTCGCGTGGTGTCGCGCGCCATGCTGCTTCAGCATGTCTGGGACCTGCATTTCGATCCGTCGACCAACATCATCGACGTCTATGTCGGGCGCGTGCGCCGCAAGGTCGACGACCAGCAAGCCTATCCGCTGATCCATACGATCCGCGGCATCGGATACTGCCTCCGTGCTCCTGGCTAAGACCCTTGGCTCATCGACCTTCCGTTTGGCCCTGATCGCCATCGGTGTGTTCGGCCTGATCGTGTCCGCGATCTTCGCTTATGTCTACTGGTCGACACTGTCCTATGTGCGGGATCGGTCCGACCGCGCCATCGTGACCGAGCAGGCCGGCCTCGATGAAGCCTATGCGCGATCCGGCCGCGATGGTCTGACCGCGCTGATTGCGCAGCGCATCGCGGACAAGGGCTTTGCCGAGCATGTCTATCTGCTGGCCGGCCCCGGCTCCGCGGTACTTGCAGGAAATCTCCGGCAATGGCCGTTGGACGCTGCCGCGCAGGGCTGGGTCGAATTTCGCGCCTCGCTGCCGCAGGCCGCCCGGGGAAGCGTGTTGGTGCGCGCCAAGATGGAGGCCTTGTCGAATGGCGACCGGCTGCTGGTCGGTCGTGACATCAGCGATCTCGATCGCTTCATGGCGCAGATCAGGGCCGCAGGGTTCGCGGTCGTCGTGCTGATCATCGTGCTTGCAGCCGCCGCCAGTATCGGAGTGACGCGGCGTACGGTCGGCCGGATCGAGTCGATCAATGCGACCAGCCGCGCCATCATGCTGTCCGGTCTCGATCAGCGCATCCCGCTCCACGGCAGCCATGACGAATGGGACCGCGTCGCCGAGAATCTCAATCTGATGCTGGATCGCATCCAGACCTTGATGGGAGACGTCAAGCAGGTCGGCGAGAATATCGCCCATGACCTGCGCACGCCGCTGACGCGGATGCGCGGCCGGCTCGAGAAGGCCTATCACTCCTCGCGCGACGGCGGCGCCGACGCGGTGCTAATCGGCGACACCATCGCCGATCTTGATGCGGTGCTCGGAATGTTCGCGTCGATCACCCGGATCTCCGAAATCGAGACGCGGGCGCGCAAGGGTGCGTTTCGCAGCGTCAATCTTGCCGAGATAGCGGGCGAGGTGGTCGAACTCTATGATGCTGCCGCCGAACAGGTCACCACCGGCCTCGGTCTGGCCGGCGATCCGGCGGTGCTGGTCACCGGCGACCGCGATCTGTTGTTCGACGCCATCGCCAATCTCGTCGACAACGCCATCAAGCATGGCCGCCCGGGCGGCCTTGTGACCGTGACCTGCGACAATGAGGAGGGCGGCGCGGTGATCGCGGTCGCTGACAATGGCCCCGGCATTCCCGCCGACCAGCGCGATCACGTGTTCAAGCGCTTCTACCGGCTCGAGCAGAGCCGCTACACCCCGGGCAACGGTCTCGGGCTCAACCTGGTTGCAGCCGTCGCGAGCCTGCACGGCGCGAAGGTCGAATTGCGCGACAACGCGCCGGGATTGTTGTGCCGGCTCGTGTTTCCCGCGGCGGAAATGTAATTCACCCGTCATTCCGGGGCCCGCGAAGCGGGAGCCCGGAATCCATTTCGCCGCGCGTGATGCGGTTCAATGGATTCCCGGCTCAGCCCTTCGGGCTGTCCCGGAACGACGAGGGACAAGCGCGCCTCCTGCCATTTGTGCGATCGCGCAAGCCTCGGTGTCAAAACCTCACCGCCATGTCCACGAGCCTCCGATGCGCCGCCTCGCGCGCGGCGTGGGCCGGCTCCATGGGCCCGGCGGTCGGGCCGATCGGCATGAAGCGGACGTCGCTGATCCCGATGAAGCGCAGCGCCTCGCGCAGATACGGCGTCGCCATGTCGATGCGGCCGCGGTTCATGCCGGTGACGAAATCGCTGCCGCTGGCGATGATCACCAGCGTCGGGCGGTCCTTGAGCAGTGGCAGATAGCCTTGCGCGGGATCGAAGCGGAAGCTCAGCCCGGGCTGGATGATGAGGTCGAGCCACTGCTTGAGCTTGTAGGGAATCGAAAAATTCCACATCGGCGTCGAGATCAGCACGCGATCCGCCAGCGACAGCCGCAGCGCCAGATGTTCGGCGGCCGCGAACGCGTCGCGTTGGGCATTGCTGAACGCCCTGCCGCCGATCCGGGCGTATTTGGCCTCCAGCACGTCGCCCTCGAACTCCGGCAACCGTTCGCGCCACAGGTTCAACGCATCGATCTCCCAGTCCGGGCGGACCTTGTTGAACCGGTCCAGAAACGCGCGTGCACCCGCTGCCGATTCCGAATCGGGGCGGGGAGAGCAGGCGACGTGAAGCAGTTTCGGCACCGCTTCCGCCTTTCAGCCAAGCGCCTTGATGACGGTGTCGGCATTGGTCACGACGGAGACGTTCTGGAGTGCAAAATTGATCGCGGCGTTGTGCCAGTCGGCGTTCATGGTCGAGCAACAATCTTCCGGCACGATCATGAAATAGCCCTTGTCGGCGCCGGTGCGGGCGGTGTGCTCGACCGACATGTTGGTCCAGGCCCCGGTGTTGATGATCATGTCACGGCCGGTCGCCTTCAGGATGGTTTCCAGCCGCGTGCCTTCCCAGGCGCTCATCCGCATCTTCTCGACCACGAAATCGCCCGGGCGCGGCTCGAGGCCGGAGACCGGTGCCGCGCCCCAGCTACCGCGCACCATTGCCTTGCTGTCCACCAGCCCTTCGAACAGCGGCGCATTCAGCGTCACGCCCGGCGCACCTGGCTCGACCACGAACCAGACATGGATGATCGCCACTCCGCGGGCACGCGCGGCCTCCGCCACGCGACGGACATTCTCGATGACATGCTGCTGGCGTGCATGCGCAGGCGCGCCCGAGTCCGCGAATGCGCCACCGTCCATGATGACGTCGTTCTGCATGTCCTGGATGATCATGGCGCAGCGCTGCGGGTCGATCTGCATCTCGCCGGCCGCGAGGTTTGGCGCGGCGGAAGATGTTGCTGCACTCGTCCCGGTGCGCTTGCCGCTCATATAGGGCTCATGACGCGGCCCGACTTTTGTGGGGACCGCGTAGACCGAATGGGTCGCGGTCAGATAGAGCGTACGAAAATCGGGGCCGCCCCAGGCCAGATTGGCGACGAGCTCGGGCAGGCGGACCTTGCCGAGCAGGTCGCCGCCAGGCGTGTAGACCCAGACGCCGCCGGGGGCGGTGACCCAGACATTGCCGCGCTGGTCGCATTTCATGCCGTCGGGCAGACCAGGTTCGAGTTCGGAGCGGATGCCCGAGGCGAACACGCGGGGATTGCCGAGCGCGCCGTCGGCGCCGACGTCGAAGGCGCGGATCAGCGCCTGCACGGTGTCGTTGACATAGAGAATGCGCTCGTCGGGCGAGAAGCACAGCCCGTTCGGTTGATCGAACAGATAGCGATCGACCAGGAGCTTTGGCGCGCCGCCGCCCGGCGGCACGCGATAGACGCCCTGGAATCCGAGTTGGCGCGGCCGCTCGACGCCATAGACCGGCATGCGGCCGTACCAGGGATCGGAGAAATAGATCGCGCCGGAGGAATGGACGCAGACGTCGTTCGGACTGTTCAGCTCCTGGTTCTCGTAATGCGAGGCCAGCACCTCGCGCCGCCCGTCGGGCCGCTCGCGGATCAGCGAGGACGTGGCGTGTTCGCAGACGATCAAATTGAGGTCGGCGTCATAGGTCATCCCGTTGCATTTGTTCGACGGACGCTTGATCTCGACTACGCCGCGCCGCGCATCCCAGCGGCGGCGCACGTCGCCGGGCATGTCGGAGAACAGCAGGAATTGATCGACCGGGTGCCAGATCGGTCCCTCGGTGAAATCGAAGCCGGTCCCGACCTGGCCAACCGGCGCGTAAGGATCGATCAGGTCTTCGAATTCGCTGCGCAGCGTGACATGCGTCATCGTGACGGACCTTCGCGGTTATGCCGGGAACCAGCTGCGCTGCGGCAGGCTCTGCACGACAGGCCCGGGCACCTGGTCGTGCAACCGGCCGACCACCGTGCCGCCCTCGATCTTGGCCGGGCGATCATGCACCGGCAGCAAATAGCGCGAGTTTGAAAGCAACTTCTTGATCGACGCCTTCTCCGCCCGCTTGCTGGTGCCGTGGTTGCCGGTGGTGCGCGGCTCGGCGTCGTGGATTTCGTTGAACGGATTGATGATCTGGTCGTTGAAATCATAGATCACGTCGCCGCAGATCGTGGCGATGCCGTCGGCGGTGTGGACGTGGATGTTCATCGAGCCCTCGGTATGGGCGTTGGCGGCATCGCAATAGACGCCGGGCATCAACTCGACCGGACCGGTGATCTCGAGGTCGAGGAAGCGCAGCGCGCTCTTGGTGTGCAGGCGGTCGATGAGATGCTTGATGTCGGGCGCGGGATATTGCGGATGCATGAGGCCGGAGACCGAATACTCCAGCTCCTTGCGGTTGACGACGACAGTCGTGTTCATCGGGAACAGATCGTCCTTGCCGGCATGGTCGATATGCAGATGGGTGTGGCAGACGAAACGGACGTCGCCCATCCGCACGCCGTGGCGGGCGAGCTGGTTCTCGATCATGTTCTCGTGGAACTGGAGGCCGCGCATGCCGAGGCTCTCCATGATCTGGTTGTGGCGGTAGCCGGTATCGACCACCACCGGCCAGGGCCCGCCGAGGATCAGGAAGCCGAGCGTCAGCACGCGGCGGGTGCGGCCGCAATTGTGCCCGAGCACGAGGAAGCTCGATTCCAGCTCGATATCGCCATAGTCCAGGATCTTGATTTCCAACGGCATCGCTTTCCCTCCCAATTCCTGTTCATTGTCATGTTCGTGCTCGCGGCGCCGATGGCCCCAGCCGATAGACCCGCTCCGCCGTCGTGCTGAAGATCGCGTCGCGCTGCGCGGGGCTGAGCGGCCCGACGGCCGCCTTGAAGGCGTCGATCAGATTGCGATAGCTGGTCCACAGCTTCTCGATCGGAAAGTTCGAGCCGAACAGGCAGCGGTCCGCGCCGAAGATTGCGACGGTGTCGGTCACGATGCCGGCGATATGCGCTGGATCGTTGCGATGGATGAAGGTGCCGAGCCCGGACAGCTTCGATACCACGTTGGGACATTGCGCCAGCCGTGCCATGCCGGCGCGCCAGGCAGCGCGGCCTTGCGGCGACAGATCCTCCAGCATGCCGGCATGCTGGAGGACGAAGGTCACGTCCGGGCAGGCTTCGGCGAGACCGGCGGCGTCGGCCATTTGTGACGCGAACACCTGGAGATCAAAACTCCAGCCATAGTCCACGAGGTGTCCGACGTTGCGCCGGATCACGGGATCCGCACAGAGGTCGGGGCGCGCCGCGAACCGATAGAGCGGGTTCTCGTGCCAGTGCAGCTGCATGCGCACGCCGCGCACCAGCGGATAGCGCTTGAGGCGATCGAGCTGCGGGCGGACATCGTCGACGGAGAAGTCGGCATAGGCGACCAGCGCGTGCGGCCTGCCATGCGCGTCGGCGGTTTGCTGTACCCAGGCTGCCTCGTCCTCGAACTGGCCGTTCGGCCAGTTGGTCTGGACATAGACCGAGCGGGTGACGCCGGTGCCCTCGAGGTCGGCGAGATATTCCTCGATCGGGTAGTCGCGGCGGATCGGCTCATAGGGWCCGAAGATGCGCGGCTGCATCGGCCCGGACAGCCAGGCCAGATCGGCCTGCCGCCAGATGTGATGATGTCCGTCGACGATGCCGGTCACGCAGCTCTCCTTGTTGCAAGCGACAGCAGATGCGCGACCACGGCCGCGCTCGTTCCGCCGTCCACGAGATCATCGACAAAGCGCTGGATCGCGAGCAGCGCCTCGGTTTGCGGCTTGAAGCCGGGGGCGGTCGCGAGCGGCGTCAGCCAACTCACCCGCCAGGCCCGGCGTGACAATTTTGCCACCGCATCGCGCAGCGCCGTTGGATCGCCGCGCTCGAGCCCGTCGGAGACGATCACGACGGCGGCGCCACGGGCATATCCACCGAACCGCGGCACCGCGAGGAAGGCCTGCAACGCATCGCCGATCCGGGTGCCGCCGTCCCAATCGCTGACCAGGAAGGCCGCCGCGTTCAGCGCCTGCTCGCGGCGCTTGAGCCGCAGCGCCGGCGTCACGCGGGTCAGCCGCGTGCCGAAGGTGAACACCTCGACGGTGCCGGCCGACTGCACCAGCGCGTGCGCGATCCGCATGTTCTCCTCGGTGCGCGCCTTCATCGAGCCGGAGACATCGATCAGGAGCAGGATCTTGCGCGGGCGCTGGCGGCGGCGCATCCGTCCGAGCCGCAGCACCTCGCCGTCATTGCGGACGTTCTCTCGCAAGGTGCGGCGAAGATCGGCGAACGGACCGCTGCGCGCCCGGCGTCGCCTGTGGCCGCGTCGCCGCGGCAGCCGCCGAGCCGCCTCGCGCGACAGTTGCCGGAGCGGATCGCTGCTCGGCACTTGCGCGAAGCGGCGTTCGACCAGCGCCTCGGCCCGCGCCGCTGCGAGCCCGGATTCATTGGCCTCGTCGGCAAGCGGTGGTTCGTCGTCGCCGCGGCTCTCTTCCTGGAGGCGGACCGTCTCCTCGTCCTCGCCCTCGGCCTGTTCGATCGCCTCCGCGCCGCGGAAATGGATGTCAAACAGCCGGTCGTAGGTCGCGCGGCGCTCCGGCGGCGGCGCCAGGGTCGCAAGCCCGGCGCGGCGGATGTGTTCGAGGCTCTGTGGCCCGAGCAGTTCGATCGCCACGAGAAAGCTCGTCGTCTGCTCCGGCGCAACCAAGAAGCCGTTGGCGCGCAGCAGCGCGACAAAAGAGACGAAGATCTGCGCTGCGCGCGGCAGCTGAAGGTCGTCGCTCACGCCGCCGCCTCCGCGATGATCGCATCGAGCCGCGGCGAGATGAAATGCAGGTCCTCCTCGTCCTTTAGCGCGACGCCGATCGAGCGCTTGAACGCATCGGGCCAGCGCGCGCCGCCCTTGTTGAGCAGGGTTGCGGCCTCCGCCCAGTCGACTGCTTCGGCGATGCCCGGCGCCTTGCTCAGCGGCTCGCGGCGCAGCCGGCCAACCGCGGCAACCACGGCGCGGGCGGTGGCTTCGGCGACGCTGGAGGCCCGCATCATTACGATCCGCGCCTCGCGCTCGGCGTTCGGATAGTCGATCCAGTGGTACACACAACGCCGCCGCAGCGCCTCGTGCAGATCGCGGGTCCGGTTCGAGGTCAACACCACCACCGGATGCTCGGCGGCGCGGATCGTGCCACGCTCCGGAATCGAGATCTGAAAGTCGGAGAGGAATTCGAGCAAGAAGGCTTCGAACTCCTGGTCGGCGCGATCGATTTCGTCGATCAGCAGCACCGTCGCATCAGGCGCGCGCAGCGCGGCGAGCATCGGCCGCTCGATCAGGAACGACTCGCTGTAGATGTCGATGCTCTCCTCGCCGGCCTGCCGGATCGCCAGCATCTGGCGCGGGTAGTTCCATTCATAGAGGGCCGCGGACGCGTCGATACCCTCGTAACATTGCAGCCGGATCAGCTTGCGGCCAAGCACGGCGGCGATCGCCTTCGCCGCCTCGGTCTTGCCGACACCCGCCGCGCCCTCCAGCAACAGCGGCTTGCCGAGCGCGAGCGAAAGGTAGGAGGACGTCGCGATGCCGTCGTCGGCGAGGTAGTAGGCCGCGCGCAGCGCCTTCTCCAGCGCCTCGGGGCTGTCGATACCGACGATGTTGCTGCGAACCGGCATGCCGAACCCTCAACGCCTTGGCTGCGGCCGCGCGCCGCCCTGCGCCTTGATCGCGCGCAGCACCTTCTCCGGCGTGATCGGCAGATCGTCGATCCGGACGCCCACCGCGTTGAAGATCGCATTCGCGACCGCGGGCAGCACCGGGTTGGCGCACATCTCGCCCGGTCCCTTGGCGCCGAACGGGCCATCGGGCGCGGGGCGTTCAAGCACAGCGATGTCATGCGGGCAGATGTCGCCCGGACCCGGCATCAGATATTCGACGAAGTCGCGCGGGCCGTGCACCGGCTCCGGATAGTAAGGCTCCGGCGTCTCGTAGAGCGCGTGGCTGACGCCCATCCAGGCGCCGCCGACCAGTTGCTGCTCGACCAGCCGTGGATTGAGCGCGCGGCCAAGCTCATAGGCAGAATCCATCCTGACCATGTCGACCTCGCCGGTCTCGTCGTCGACCTCGACCTCGGCGACCAGGCAGGCATGGGCGTAGCACGTCGCCGGCGACATCTCACCGGTCTCCGGGTTCACGTCGGACAGCGGCACCAGGAAGATGCCGCGGCCGGAGATCGTCTTGCCCTGCTTGAACTGTGCGGCGATCGCGACGTCCTTGGTCGAGATCGAGCGATGCGGCGCGCCCTTGACGTGGATATTGCCGCGGCCGTCGGTCTCGAGATCCGCGGCATTCACTTCCAACTCCTCGGCGGCCGCCTCCATCATCACGCCGCGTGCCTCCCGTGCGGCCGCCATCACGGCGTTGCCGACGCGATGGGTGCCGCGCGAGGCGAACGAGCCCATGCAATGCGGGCCGGTGTCGGAATCAGCGGTGTCGACATAGACGTCCTCGACCGGGACGCCGAGCGTCTCGGCGCAGATCTGCCGGGTCACCGACTTCATGCCCTGGCCGAGATCGATCGAGGACAATGCGACCGTGAACTTGCCGCTCGGGTTGGAATGCACCAGCGCCTGGCTCGGGTCGCCGCCGAGATTCATGCCGATGGGATAGTTGACTGACGCGATGCCGCGTCCGCGATGCCGGGCCATGGTCAGCGCCTCCTGGTGCCGAAGACGGAAGAGAAGCGGGTGGCGCCATGTGACGGCGCGGTCGGCCGCGGTGGCGGAGGGGACGGCGGCGACGACGGTGGCGGCGGTGGCGGCGGCTCGCGGCTCGCAGCCGGGGCGCGATCATAGGTCGTACGCTGCTGCGATGGTGCAGGCAGCGGCGCATATGTCTCACGCGGCGTCGGCGACACCGCGGCACGCGCACCGCCGCCATCCTTGCGCGACGACATTCGCTTGAAGTCCTCGCGCAGCGGCCATTTTGCCTTTTCGGCGGCAACTTGCACGCATTCGATCAGCGCGGTGTTCTTGGCCTCGCGGCGATGCGCCTTCATGTCGCCGTCGCGATAGGCATTGAGGATCCGGAACTCCATCGGGTCCATGCCGACGAGATGGGCGAGCTTGTCCATCTGGCATTCGATGGCAAAATCCATCGCCGTGACGCCGAAGCCGCGCATCGCGGTTGCCGGCGTCCGGTTGGTGAAGACGCAATAGACGTCGCCATGGACGTTCGGGATCGTGTAGGGGCCGGGCAGATGCGCGGCGCATTTTACCGCCGCATAGCTCGACAGCCGCGTATAGGCGCCGCTGTCGAAATAGGCGCGCACCTTGCGGGCAACGACGCGGCCGTCGCGCATCACGCCGTCCTTGATGTAGATGCGCTCGGCGCCGCGCGGCGGGCCATATTGCATCTCCTCTTCGCGTCCGAACACGTAGCGCACCGGGCGCCCGGTTAGCATCGCGCCGAGGATGCAGAGCGGCTCGGTCAGCGTGTCGACCTTGCCGCCGAACCCGCCGCCGACGGTGCCGCCGATGAAGTGGAAGGTGTTGGAGGGCACGTCGAGAATCTTGGCGCAGGTGTCGACCGAGAAGAACAGCGCCTGCGTCGAGGTGTAGACGATATAGCGGCCATTGGTGTCGGGCGCCGCGATCGAGCCGTTGGTCTCGGTCGGGGCGTGCTCGATCGGCGACATCTGATAGCGCTGTTCCAGCACATGATCGGCCGAAGCAAGCGCGCGGTCGGCGTCGCCGAAGCGGAGCTGCTGGCGGTCGTAGGTCTCGTGATAGGTGAAGGTGTTCTTGGGATAGACCTCATTGACCACGGGCGCGCCAGACTTCAGCGCATCCTCGACGTCGAACACCGCCGGTAGCACTTCGTAGTCGATCTTGACCTTGGCGATCGCCTCATAGGCCTCGCGCGGGCTGTCGGCGACGATGGCCACGATCGGCTCGCCCTTATAGCGCACCTTGTCGACCGCAAGCGACGGCTCGTCGTCCTTGCCGAAATTGATCAGGGAGAGCAGCGTGTTCAGATTGCGCGGCACGTCGGAAGCGCGGATCACCCGCCGCACGCCCTGCGACCGCTCGGCCTCGGAGGTGTCGATGCGGCGCAGCCGTGCGTGCGGATGCGCGCTGCGGACCACCTTCAGATGCAGCATGCCTTGAAGCTTGTGATCGTCGAAATAGGGCGAGGTGCCGGTGACATGGCCGAGCATGTCCTGGCGCTGCGTGCCCTTGCCGATTTCCTTGAGGTTATCGTCGCGCTCGTCGGCGAAGAGGTCCTTGCGCAATTCCAGCATGGCACTATTCCTTACGCGCGAGCGCGGCCGCCGGATGCGGCAGCCAGCACGGCGTTGATGATCGGCTCATAGCCGGTGCAGCGGCAGATGTTGCCGGAGATCGCCTCGACCACTTCAGCCCGGCTCGGCTGCGGGTTGCGGTCGAGCAACGCCTTCGCGGCCATCAGCATGCCCGGCGTGCAGTAGCCGCACTGCGCGGCGAAATTRTCGGCGAAGGCGCGCTGCAACGGATGCAGATTGGGGCCGTCCTTGATGCCGTCGAGCGTCTCGACCGACCGGCCGGCGACCGTTTCGGCCAGCGTCAGGCAGGACAGATGCAGCTCGCCGTCGATCAGCACGCTACAGGTGCCGCAGCCGCCCTGGCCGCAGCCGAATTTCGGCGTCATGTCGCCGATCAGCTCGCGCAGTGCGACCAAAAGGTTGGTGCCACCGTCGACGAAGATCGCGACGTCGCGGCCGTTGTGTTGGAATTGAAGGGCAGTCTTGGCCATCACGATTATTCCTGACCGGACAACAGGCGGCGGAGATGCACGCCGACGATCTCGCGGCGATACCAGGCGCTGGCGAGCGCATTGTCGCCGGGCGAAGTCCCTTCCACGGCCGCCGCGGCAGCCGCGTTGATCGTGGAGCTATCGAGTGATCGGCCTTCCAATGCGCGTTCGGCGGCACGCGCGCGGATCGGGGTCGGTGCCATCGAGCCGAGCGCGACCCGGGCGCCGACGATGCGGTTGCCATTGACCGGCAGATGCACTGCGAGCGTGATGACGGCGCCGCCCTTGGGCTTGATCCGCGCGATCTTGCGATAGCGGAAGGCATCGGCGCTGCCGGGCTTGGCAAAGGAGATCGCGAGCACCAGCACGCCGGTCTGCCGGTCGCGCGATTGCAGGAACTCGTCGATCGGGATCTCGCGGCCGCCGAGGCCGCCCTGGACCGACACCATGGCATCGAGCGCGAGCATCGCAACCGTGAAGTCGCCATAGGGCACCGGCGCGAACAGATTGCCACCGACCGTTCCCATGTTGCGCACCGCCGGCCCGCCGATCGAGCGTGCAGGAGCGTGCAGGAAGCCCAGATCGCGCTCGGCCAGGATGCGCGCGAAGGTCACGCCAGCGCCGAGCGTGATGCGCGAGCCTGACGCGTCGATCCTCGCCATTGCTTGGTCGCTGGCGCGTACGACGGTCGAGATCGAGATGTCGCCCTCGTTCAGCGCCCGCATCACCAGTGTGCCGCCGCCGAGATAGCGGGCGCTACGATCCGACGACAGCGCCGCCGCCGCGTCATGGGTGTTGGTGAAGGTCTTCACCGTGACTGGCATGGTGTGCTTCCCGCTTACGCGGCCTCCTTCAGATGCCGGCGGATGGCCTCGAACCCGGCCTGGTAGATATCCTCGGCGACCATCTGCGTGATACGGTCCCGGTCTTCGGTCCGCGTCGTGAAGCGCGATTCCCAGTGCCAGAAGGTGCGGTCGCCGTCAGTGACCGGCAGCAGGCGGACATGCGCCACATAGTTGAACATCGGGAACGGCGTATCGAGCAGGCAGTAGCTGAAACTCTGTTCGAGATCGGACAGCGCTAACAGCTGCTCGCGCAGCTCGGCGCCGTCCTTCAGCTTGAACCGCCTGACGCAGCCGATCTTGTCGGACGGCTGCGCGCGCTCGATGCCGCTGCTCGCGACCGCCGGGTGCCAATGATCGTGGCCGTTGAAATCGCGCAGCACCGCCCACACCGCATCGGTCGGTGCTTCCAGGATGGTGCTTTTGACGATATGCGGCACGGCTACATCCCACCGTTTCCGATTCGAGCGGGCTTCTTCACCTCGCCCCGCTTGCGGGGAGAGGTCGGAATTTGCGCGCCGCGCAAATTCCGGGTGAGGGGGACTCTCCACGGGCCAAACCGCTGCCGTCCCCGTGGAGACTCCTCCTCACCCCAACCCTCTCCCCGCAAGCGGGGCGAGGGGGCGCAGTGTGCCTTGATCCGAGCAGTCGCGATCACGTCTTCATCCCCCGAATGCCCGTTTCAGCGCGTCGAAGCCGCCCTGAAACACGCCGCCGCCGATATTGTTGACAAGCTCGGCCTCGCGCTCCGGCGCGCAATCGAACTCGGCGGTCCATTCCAGGAAGGTCTGGTCGCCATCGGTGACCGGCGTCAGCCGCAGGGTCGCGACGTAGTTCTCGACGCCCATCGGCGATTCGAGGATCGAGTACGTGCAGAACATGTCGTAGTCGGACAGCCCGAGCAGCTTCTCGCGGATGCGATCGCCGTTGCGCAGCCGGAAATCCCTGACGCAGCCGATCTTGTCCGAGGGCTCGCCGCCCTCGATCCGGCTTTCCGCGATCGCGGGATGCCAGTTCGGCAGGCCGTTGAAGTCGCGTACGCGGGCCCAGACCCTGTCGTTGCGGGCGTTGACGACGGTGGAGACGTAGACTCGTGCCATGGCGCGGGCTCAGTCCTTCTTGCGTGACGGGCGTTCGGAGTGCGGTTCGCCGCCGCCCTCGGGCGCTGCGGGCTTGGCATCGCCACCGCTCTTGCGCGCGGCATCCTTGATGCCCTGCATGTCGCGGGCCTCGCGGATCAGGCCGGGCATCTTGGCGAGACTACCGCCCTCGACGCCGATATCCGACAGGATCGAGTCGATCAGCGGCGCCTGCACCCGATAACGTAGCGCCGAGTCGATCACCTCGTCGGTGGCGCTGCGGCCGGTGCCGTTGCCATGGCCGTTGCCGTTGAGGCCATCGACCTGGAGGATGCGGATGCCTTCGATCTTCTCCATCGGCTTGACGCTCTCGCGCACGATGCCCTCGATGCGATCGAGCAGCTTGCGGCGGAACAGCGAGTAGCGCGCCTGATCGGTCAGCACGTTCTCGGCCTCGTTGAGCATCCGCTGCGCTTCGGCCTCGACCGCGGCACGGACGCGCTCGGCTTCGGCCGCGATCCTTGTCTCCTCGGCCTGCTTCTCGGCCAGCAGCACCTCGACCGTCTTGCGCCGCTTGGCGATCTCGCTCTCGCGGGCGGTGACGACGCGCTCGGCCGCTTCCGTCGCGTGGATCCGGGCGTCCTCGGCCGCGGCGCGCGCCGCGGATTCCTCCAACGATTTCTGATGCAGCGCGATGGCCTTCTCCATCAGCGCGGTCTCGACGTCCTTCTCGCGATTGACCTCGAGCTTGCGCAGCTCGCGTTCGCGGCCGATCCGGGCTTCGTCGAGCCCGCGGTCGGAGGCAATCCGCGCGCGCTCGACCTCCTCGCGGGCCGCGATCTCGGCCTCTTGCAGCGACTGGTTGCGGGCGACTTCGAGTTGCTCGATCGCACGCCGTCGCGCGATCCGCGCGGCTTCCAGCGCCTGCTCGCGCGAGACGTCTGTGGTGTCGACCTCCTTGCGGGCGGTGATCTCGGCCTGCCGGACCTGCCGGTCGGCGTCGATCCGCTCGGAGCGCTTGGCGGCCAGCGCGATCACGCGCTCCTCGTCGGCGAGCTCGATGGTCTTCTTCTGGTCGATGTTGAGCACCTCGCGGGTCCGGGAGGAGGCGATCCGCTCGCTCTCCAGCGTCAGCTCGACATCGATCCGCTGCCGCTCGATGGCGTCGCGGCGCCTCAGCTCGGCGGCCTCGATTGCCTCGGTGCGCTCGATCTCCAGGCCACGGGTCTCGCGCTCGGCGCGGATGCGTTGCGCGGCGACCGACTTCTCCTGCGAGATACGCGCGGCCTCGATCGCCTCGCGCGAGGCGATGTCGGCTTCCTCGATCGCGCGGGTGCGCGCAATCTCAAGCGCCCGGACGTTCTCCTCCTGGGCGATCCGTGACGCCTCGGTGGCTTCGCGTGCACTGATGCCGGCGATCTCGACCGCCTGGTTGCGCTCGATCTCCAGCTTGCGCGTGGTGTGGTCGGCGGCGATGCGCTCGGCGGCCAGCGTCTTTTCTCTGATGATGCGGGCGGTCTCCACCGCCTTCTGCGCCTCGATCTCCGCTTCCTGGATGGTGCGTACTTGCTGGATCTCCAGCGCGCGGGTGCGCTCGTCGGACGAGATGCGTTCCACATTGACCGTCATGGTCTGGGCAATCCGCGCTTTCTCGGTCGCCTCGCGGGCCGCGATCTCGGCCTCGTCAACCGCGCGGGTGCGCTCGATCTCGCGACGGCGGGTCTCCTCCTCATTGGCGATGCGAGCATCGGTGACGACGCGGTCCTGCTGGATGCGGGCCTTCTCGATCGCTTCACGCGCGGCGATCTCGGCCTCCTCGACCGTGCGCATCCGCTCGATCTCGCGCTGGCGCACCTCGCGCTCGGAGGCGATGCGGGTGGTGTCGACCGAGCGCTGGTTGGCGATCCGGACCTTCTCGATCTCCTCGCGGGCCAGGAGCTCCTTCTCCTCGACCGCGCGGGTACGCTCGATCTCCTTGTGCCGGGTCTCGCGTTCGGAGGCGATGCGGGCTTCGGTGATCGCCTGCTCGTTGGCGATGCGCGACTTCTCGATCGCTTCCCGCGCCAGGATCTGGGCTTGCTCGGCCTCGGTTTCGCGTAGCGCGCGCTCGCGGGCCACCTCGGTGCGCTGCAAAGCGCGGCGCATCTCGATGTCGCGCTCCTGTTCAAGGCGGGCGGTTTCGCTTTCGCGCTCGATCTCCAGCGCCTGACGCTCCGCCTCCAGATTGCGGGACCGGATCTTGATCATCGAGTCCTGCTCGATGTCGTTGCGGAGCTTGCGCTTGGCCTCGATGTCCTCCATCAGCCGGGTCAAGCCTTCGGCATCGAAGCGGTTCGAGGGGTTGAAATATTCGAGGTCGGTCTGGTCGAGATCGGTGATCGCGACCGACTCCAACTCCAGACCGTTCTGCGCCAGCGCTTCGGCGGCATTGGCCTTGACGCGCGCGACATAGTCGCCGCGCTGCTCGTGCATCTGCTCCATCGTCATCTCTGACGCAACCGAGCGGATCGCGGAAATGAACTTGCCTGACAGCAGGGTGTGGAGTTGCTCCGGCTCCATGGTACGGCGGCCGAGCGTCGCGGCGGCGATCGAGACGGCGTCGCGGGTCGGCTGGACCCGGACATAGAAATCGGCCTCGATGTCGACGCGCATGCGGTCGCGGGTGATCACGGCATCCTGCCGGGAACGCACGATCCCCATCGGCAGCACGTTCATGTTGACCGGCGTATAGTCGTGGATGAACGGCAGCACGAAGGCGCCGCCATTGATCACCACCCGCTCGCCCATGAAACCGGTGCGGACGAAGGAGACCTCCTTCGATGAGCGATGATACAGCCAGTTCACGACATAGACGATGATGATGATCGCGACGATTGCGACGATGAGCCAGAGGATCAATTCACCGACCAGCATCCCCGACATCTCTTCCTCCCTTGGTCACGGCGGCTCTAGCGCGCGCCGATCGCCTTGAATTTGCGAACCTGCTCCGTCAGCGCCCGCTCGACCGGCAGGCGCTCCATCGAGGAAGCGCCGTAAAAGCCGTGACAGTTGCGGGTCTTCTTCATGATGAAATCGGCGTCGGCGGGGTCCGCGATCGGACCGCCATGCGCGAGCACGATGATGTTCGAATTGACGCTGAGCGCGGCCTCCGCCCAGGCCTCGATGCGGGCGGGACAGTCGGCGAGCTTGAGCGCGGTCTGGGCGCCGATCGTGCCGCCGGTGGTGAGGCCCATATGGCAGACGATGATGTCGGCACCCGCGATCGCCATCGCGGTCGCTTCCTGCTCGCTGAACACATAGGGCGTGGTCAGCATGTCCTTATCGTTCGCTTTCGCGATCATGTCGATCTCGAGCGCGTAGGACATGCCGGTTTCTTCGAGATTGGCGCGAAAGGTGCCATCGATCAGGCCGACGGTCGGAAAATTCTGCACGCCGGCGAAGCCGAGTGCCTTGAGTTGGTCGAGGAATACGTCCATGTCGCGGAACGGGTCGGTGCCGTTGACGCCGGCGAGCACCGGCGTGCTGGTCACGACCGGCAGCACTTCGGCGGCCATCTCGATGACGATCGCGTTGGCATCGCCGTAGGGCATCAGTCCGGCCAGCGAGCCGCGGCCGGCCATGCGGTAGCGCCCGGAATTGTAGATCACGATCAGGTCGACGCCGCCGGCTTCCTCGCATTTCGCCGAAAGTCCGGTGCCGGCGCCGCCGCCGACGATCGGCTCGCCGCGTGCGATCATGGCGTGAAACTTCTTCAACAGTGCCGCGCGTTCAAACCTCGCCATGGGTCACCTCGCCACTCTGCGCCGGCCACCGGAGCGTCCGAGCAAGGGGCGGAACGCGTTGACGATGGCAGCGGTGAACTCGGGATCGTTGATGTTGCGCTTGACGCGAATGATCTCGCGGTTGCCGGTCTGGCGCACGGTGCGCTCCAGCGCGCGGAACAGCGCGGCGTCGGCATCGGGATCCCAGAACGGCTGGTCCGGCGCATCGAGCGCGGAGACGCCGCCCTCGGGCAGGAAGAAGCGCACCGGCCCATCCATCTGGTTGAGGCGTTCGCCGATCCAGCGGCCCATCCGCTCGTTCTCTTCCGGCGTGGTCCGCATCAAGGTGACCTGCGGATTATGGACGTGGAATTTGCGTTGCCGGTAACGCTCCGGGATGGTGTCAGGCGCGCCGAAGTTGACCATGTCCAGCGCGCCGACCGAGCCGACATAGGGCACACGGTTGCGGATGATGGCGCCGAAGCGATCCTCGGTGGCCGGGAACACGCCGCCCATCAGGAGGTCGCAGACTTCGGTCGTGGTGAGATCGATCACGCCGGCGAGCTGGCCGGATTCGACCAGCTTTTCCATCGAGCGGCCGCCGACGCCGGTGGCGTGGAACACGAGACACTCGAAATCCTCGCGCAGGTCGGCCGCGATCTTCTGCACGGCCGGCGTGGTGACGCCGAACATGGTGATGCCGATGGCAGGAAGACCGGCGTTCGTCTCACGCTGCTTGCCGGCCTGGTCGTCGAGCCGGGCCTTGACCATGCCGACCAGCGCATGGGCGCCGTTGCCGAGCACGGCGCGCGAGATCGAGTTGAGGCCCTGCACGTCGGTGACCGAATACATCATGGTGATGTCGGCGGGCCCGACATAGGGACCGACGTCGCCGGAGGCGACCGAGGAGATGATGAGCTTGGGCACGCCGACCGGCAGCGTACGCATGCCGGGCGCGACCAGGGAGGCGCCGCCGGAGCCGCCGGCCGAAATGATGCCGGCGACATTGCCCTGCCGGCGCAGCCACCGCTCGAACGCGTCCGCCATCGCCGTCACCGAGGCGCCGCGATCGGCGCCGAAGACGCCGGAGCCGCCGCGGCCGTGATTCAGCGCGATCTCCTGCGCGGTGACGTCGCAGCTCGCCGCCTTTCCGCTGGTCGAGACATCGACCAGTCGCGTGCGCAGGCCGCTACCCGTGATGATATCGCGGATGAAGCGCAGCTCTGCGCCCTTGGTGTCTAGCGTGCCGACTACCAGTACGACCGGTGGTCCTGACGTCCTTGTCGCCGTTGGCTCGCGTCGCTGCCGCGTGGCCTCTTCAAGCCGTGCGACGCCGGTCGACTGCGTCCGCGCTGCGGCTTCGATGCGCGCGATTGGCACCGGCTGCGACCAGCGCGTCGGCAGCACGGGATTGGAGATGTAGATGCGGACCGGTCCCTTGCGCTCCGGCTGCGGTGCGCTGGCAGCTTCCGCTTTCGCGGTAGCAGCCCCGGCGTCGGTCTCGTCCGTGCCGTGGGTACCGACGCCGAGCAGCCGCTGCTGCAACTCGCGATCGGTGGCGAGACGGGCGGAGTCGATGATGCGATTGATCCGGCCATTGACCATGATGGCGACGTTGCGCGACACCGCTGTCGCGACGCCGATGTTCTGCTCGATGACCAGAACCGAGATGTCGCCTTCGTCGCCGAGGCGCAACAGCATGTCCTCGACCTGGGCGACGATCACGGGCGCAAGCCCCTCGGTCGGCTCGTCCATGATCAGGAGTTGCGGGTTCGTCAGCAGCGCGCGCGAGATCGCCAGCATCTGCTGCTCGCCGCCGGAGAGCTGGTTGCCGCCATTGCTCTTGCGCTCGGCGAGCCGCGGGAAGGTGTCGTAGATGCGCTCGATGGTCCAGGCGCCACGGCGCAGGCCGCCGGCGAGCGCAAGGTGTTCGTCGACGGTCAGCGAGCGCCACAGGCGCCGGCCCTGCGGCACGTAGCCGACACCGAGCCGGGCAATCCGCGCCGGATTGAGCTTTGTGACCTCCTCGCCGCGGATCCGGATCGAACCGCTGTTGGCGCGGACCAGGCCCATGATCGCCTTGCACAACGTGGTCTTGCCCATGCCGTTGCGGCCGACCACCGAGAACACCCCGGTGTCGAGCGTGAGATCGACGCCCTGTAGCGCATGTGAATGGCCGTAATAGACGTCGAGGCCTTTCACTTCGAGCGCGGGCGCAGCGCGGCGGTCATTCATGACCGCCTCCAAGATAAAGCTCCTGCACTTCGGGATCGGATTCGATCTCGCGCGGCAGGCCTTCCTTGAAGATGCGGCCATTGTGCATCATCGTCACGCTCTCGACGACGCGCAGCGCGACGTCCATGTCGTGCTCGATGATGATGTAGCCGATATGCGCCGGCAGCGAGGTCAGGATCTCGATCAGCTCGCGCCKCTCGGTYGGSGACAGYCCSGCSGCCGGCTCGTCGAACAGGATGAAGCGCGGCGCGCCGGCCAGYGCCARCGCGATCTCGAGCTGGCGCTGCTGGCCRTGYGCSAGCTCGGCGACGCGCTGGTCCTTSACGYYGGTSAGGTGCACSGCCTGCACCAGCGTYTCGGTYGCRTGYATCAGCGCRTCGTTCTGKCCGGGGCGCAGSAACGAGAAGCGRCCGCGCGARACGCCGCGGCAGGCGAGGTAGACGTTGTCYTGCACSGTRAGRCCGGGGAACAGYGCCGAGATCTGGTAGGTGCGSCGCARGCCCCGGCGGATGCGYTCATAGGGCGGGAACTGRGTGATGTCCTCGCCGAAGAAGCGGATGACGCCGGAGCTGGGCGAAAAATCGCCGGTGACGCAGTTGAACAGCGTGGTCTTGCCGGCGCCGTTCGAGCCGAGCACSGCGCGYCGYTCRCCGGGMCGCACCGTGATSGTGACGTCGGTCAGCGCCGCCAGCGCGCCGAACAGSCGCGTYACGCCRCGCAGCTCCAGYGCYGCGCCGGCGCCGACCGCKGAYAGYCGCTGCGCGACGCTATCCATGGCGGCCYYCSCCYGGACGTTGCGTCGAKGTCGTRYTGCGGCGSCGCCAGCGYTCCCACAGCCCGATYACGCCGTCGGACGACCAGAACACGATGGCGAGGAAGCCGAGCCCGATCAGCAGCCGGAAGCGGTTGCCGTCGAGCCCGAGCTTGATCAGCACGTCGAGCGCGAAGGTGCGCAGCAGCACGAAGATCAGCGCGCCGATGAACGGGCCGATCGGCCGSGTGATGCCGCCGACCACGGCGATGATCARSACRTCGATRCAGGCGCCGACGCTGACCGAGCCGGGCGAGATCTGSCGGTAGTTCCARACCTGCAGCACGCCGCCGAGCSCRGCGATGAARGCCGCGAAGGCGTAGGCCGCGATGCGGTGSGCATTGGGGTTGAAGCCGAGYGCCGCCATGCGCCGCGARTTGTCGCGCACGCCTTGCAGCGCGAGGCCGAAYGGCGCSCGSGAGACRTAYTGRACGGCGAAGTAGCAGATCGCGGCGACGCCGAGCGTCACRTAGTAGAAGGCGATRTCGGMGCGCCAGTCGACGCCCCAGAAMTGCGGCGTCGCGACSGTGTTGAKGCCGGTRTGGCCGTTGAAGATCGCCCAGTTCTGRTTGGTGAARTAGTAGAACGCSGCGCCGATCGCCAGCGTGATCATGATGGTGTAGATGCCCTCGGTGCGCACCGCGAGCGCGCCGCCGAGCGTGCCGAACARCGTCSCCAGCGCCAGYGCCATCGGSGTTGCCAGCCACCACGGCCAGCCGAGGCTGATATTGGTGCTGCCGCTGACGCCGAACACCGCGACCATGTAGCCGGCGAAGCCCGCGATGGTGAGCTGCATCAGGCTGACCATGCCGCCATAGCCGGCGAGGAACATCAGGCTSARYGCGATGATGCCGAGGATCAGCGTGGTGGCGAAKATCTCGATCAGGAAGAAGCCGTTGGCGATCAGCGGCATGATCACSAGGATCAGCGCGACCAGCCAGGCCGCCGGRTTCTGGAATTCCGGCCAGGCGCSGAKCAGSGCGCGGCGGGTCGCGTTGGCGGATCGGTCGGGACGRARYTGGGTGCTCTGCAGCAASGACATCTCATCGCCTCGCGAGCAGGCCCTGCGGCCGCAGCGCCAGCACCAGCACCATGATCAGGAAGGTGACGACGATGGCGTAGGTCGGGATGTAGACCGAGCCGAGYTGCTCGGCGAGCCCGATGATSACGGCGCCGAGYGCSGCCCCCGGKATCGAGCCCATGCCGCCRACGATCACGACSACCAGCGAGGCSAGCAGGAAGCGSGTGTCCTCGCCCGGCGACAGCGACTGGAAGGTGCCGCCGACGACGCCGGCGATGCCGGCAAGCCCCGCGCCGAGCGCGAACACCAGCACGAACACCAGCTGGATCCGYACCCCGGTCGCRGCSAGRATGTCGCGGTCRTCGACKCCGGCGCGCACGATCATGCCGATCCGSGTSCGRTTMAGCGCCAGCCACATCGCGATCCCGATCAYSACKGASGCGGCGARGATMACGAGCCGCACCAGCGGATATTGCAGRTAGACCGGCTCGCCSGASGATTTGATCGCGGTCAGCAGCGGCAGCTGCACCGGGCCGATCAGCCAGCTCGGGGTCTGRACCTGGTAGAAGTCGCCGCCGAACACCCASAGCATCAGRTCGGCGAACACGATCGAGAGSCCGATCGTGACCATGGTCTGCCTGAGGTCCTGYCCCTCCATGCGGCGGAACACGGCGAGTTGCAGGATCACSCCGACSAGCGCCACCGCRAYGAARGCGACGATGAAGSWSAGSAKCCAGGAYCCGGTCCAGGTGCTGACGGCRTAGCCRAYATAGCCGCCGAACAGATASAGCGAGCCGTGCGCGAGGTTGACGTTGCGCATCAGGCCGAAGATCAGCGTGAAGCCGCTSGCCACCAGGAAATACAGCCCGCCMAGCGTGATGCCGTTCAGCACGGCRTTGAGGAACACGCGCTTGCGGCCRAYAGCGGCTTCRAGYCCCGGCGGCCAGATCGCGAACACCAGCCAMGCGAGCACCGCGACCGCGATGATCACGATCAGCGCCCAGGCCGGATGGCGTTCGATGAACCTGGCCATSTCSGTCGCGTTYCC